>Ga0315338_1000094_pt1 | contig 408038 bp, 303 predicted proteins | sample ASW8metaG_FD_204518 | JGI IMG/M metagenome (GOLD analysis project Ga0315338, IMG submission 204518) | Ammonia-oxidizing marine archaeal communities from Monterey Bay, California, United States - ASW #8 | ecosystem: Environmental > Aquatic > Marine > Coastal | place: USA: California | collected...
TTGCCGCTGCCCAGTCTGCCGAGCTGAACGTCGATCCGACCAAGATCGACTGAACTGGTGTACCAGACTCTGCGGGTCGCGTTGCGGAGCAGCATCCTGCTATCCACATCGCGGACGGATTCGGCGAACGCGTCGAAATCTCTGAAGACTTGAGACCGCATGCGTTCGCCCGTGGCGCGGAGTTTTTGCCGAAATCGACTAGAGAAATTACCACCACCCACCTTACCATTCTGTAAATCTTGCCTCAAGGTGAGAGACTCCGCTTTGAGCTGGCCAGTTGCGACTCGCTTGTCAAAACGTCGACGACTGCACCAGTTGGAGCCAGAGCAGCTCAAGCCGGGCTGCGCAATTTTGCGAGGATCGCCTCTCACGGAGAATCGTCTCTGTGCGAGGTTTTTTTTCCGCTCGAATCTACTAGGGCGCAAAACCTGGGCGACTCAGATGGCGGGGCATTGAATCGCATCGGCCGTTGCTCGTCCGTGACATCCACAGACTCTGCACAGAGGATTCGACAACATGAAACGCAGAACATTCGTCAAAGCGCTACCGCTAGCAGCGCTGCCGATCCTGCCCGGTTGTGGCAATGCTGAAGACCGCAATGGCCAAGCTGACAAAGCTGGAAGCGCGCGGGCCACGGAGACTACCGCGCAGACTTCCTCCGGCGCATCCGGAAGCGGGAAGGTGCCGGACTACGCCGGCAGGCTCCAACACTCCGACGGCAGCGTCACGAACACAGACGGGACCACGCAGACAGGATTCAAGCACCGAAGCAATGACAAGTCCGATCCCAAGGCGCCCTACCAGATGCCCCTCACCAAGGAAGAGCAGGACATCATGGATGGCAAGCAGGGACCGGAACTGGCCAAGGTGATGAAGATCGTCGTCGCCCATGGCAATGCCTTCGGAGCCGAAAAACTGGTCGATCTCGGCGGCGCGCCGCATTGTTCTCTGTACACCGGGACAGACTACATGAAGCCGATGATCGATCTGTTCCAGGAATGCGCCGATGCGGGCCTCAAGTCCTACGCACCCTACACCGTCAATCCGCGTTGCTACGACCTCTACAACGTCAATAACAACCTGACCGACATGCAGTTGATCTACGAGGGTTACCGGTACCAGCGGGACCTGGATTGGGTTCATGCTCAACTCGGCGCTCCGGACCTGAACTTTCGCAGCTGCGCCTGCTACGTGGACGAGGTCGGCAATGCGCCTCCCCCGGGCACTTACGTCGCCTGGGCGGAGTCTTCAGCGATCAACTACGGCAACTCCGCGCTGGGACTGCGGACCAACCGCAACGCCGGGGGCATGGAACTGCTCTGTGCCCTGCTCGGCAAGGCGCCGCTGTTTGGACTCATGACCGACGAGGGTCGCATGGCCAATTGGCTCGTCGAAGTGAAGACGACCGCAGAGCCGGATTTGGCCGTGCTCGGCACGGCCATCGGCCTCAAGGTGGTCGACGGGATCCCCTTCATCACCGGTATTGACCAATACGTGGGTACTGAAGTCAGCAACGACAACATGCACCTGCTGAAGAAGATGGGAAGCGCCACCGCGGCCAGTGGCGCGGTGGGCCTGTACCATGTGGAGAATCTCACTCCCGATGCCAAGGAGAAGGGCCGCAAACTACTCAAAGAGGGCTACCAGACTTACGTCTACGACGATGCCGAGCAGGCCCGGGTTCTCAAGTCCTTCCCGACTGAGAAGGAAGGGCGTCCTGAAGATCCGACCGTCTGTTTGATTGGCTGTCCCCACAACACCTACCAGGAAATCCTTTGGTGGGGACAGAAGGTAACGGAGGCTGTCGAGAAAAGAGGCCTGGAAACGGCCGCCATCCCGACCAAGCTGTTCTGCTCGAATGTCGTCCGGGACCATCTCGTCAAGGAACACCCCACGTTGGTCGGCAAGATGACTCAGGCCAATATGAGATTTACCAACATGTGCACGGTGAGTTACGCCGGCATGAAGGGATTCTCGGAAAGGACTTTCGGCGTCACGAATTCTCCCAAGACGCGGAACTACTACCCCGACGTGCGCTACCTCACCGACGATGTTCTTATCGACGTCATCTGCACGGGTAAGATTCCCACGGGTGCGTGATGGACTTTCAAGTGGCTCATTCAACGAAGAAGAGACAATACAATGGCTAAGACATTCAAAGGACGTCCGCTGCTTTCGGGCAACCTTGACGGCAAGGCGCTTGCTTCGAAGCAGCCGCTCAACACGACCGGTTCCTACCTCGAGAACCTGTTTGGCGGCAATTCCACCAGTGCTCCCTGTACCGACCCCAACAACAAGGAATTCTACAAGAAAGAACTGGGCGGCGCGATCATCTGCACTACAACGACGGTGGGTTCATCGCTGGGCGGAGCCGCGTTGATGGGCGTGGGGAGTTTGGGCCTGGGCCCCAAGGCGATCTTGTTTTCGCAGCACGTCGACTCGGTCTCGCTTGCCGGATTGTTGATGGATGACATCTGGAACGACCGCCGCGTCATCACGATCGACCTGCTCGGCGACGAATTCCTGGATTCGGTCAAGAGCGGCGATTCGATCTCCATCAAGGAAGACGGCACCGTCGAAGTCGGGTAACGAAGATTGGGTAGGTGGGCGGGTCGGGACCTCACAATACCATGACCGACGCGACCTGTCGTTTTCCTGGGAGAAGAACATCAGATCAACCGGAGCTGGTCACGGGAATGACGGCATTCGGTGAGTACACACGTCCAGCTGCGCAGGTCGAGATGTCCAAGACGCCTCAATTCTGGGATGACCCGATGCTGACCATGCAAGGGTCTGGCCGGCCCGTGTGGACCACTGATGCCTTAGGGAAGCCACTGTGATCTGATCGACGCGGCGTCAGCAGCACAACAAATGAAGACGAACCACGAAACGCCAGACACCCGAATTCCGAGGGAGAGGCCATGAAACATCGGCGCAGTTACGACTCCGTGCGACTTTGCGTTTGGGGCGCGGTGGTCATGCTTGTGTTCACCGTTTCGACCGCCTTCTTTGGACAAGATAGCGCGCCGCTGAACAAAGACGCCCAGAGCAAACTGCCTCTGCCGGACCCGGATTTCAAAGGGAAAATCGGCGCGACCTATAAGGACTCGATGGCGGATACTGGGCTGTTCAAATCCCCAACCGCTCCCAAGGGAGCACCGAATATCCTGCTGGTGCTGATCGACGATGCCGGCTTCGGTGCGACAGATACGTTTGGCGGGCCGTGCCACACACCGATACTTACCAAGCTTGCTGAAAACGGACTTCGCTACAACCGGTTCCATACCACGTCGCTTTGCTCGCCGACTCGCGCAGCGCTGTTGACCGGTCACAACCATCACTCGGCGGCCACAGGCCAGATCATGGAACTGGCGACTGGCTTCCCCGCCTATACGGGCATTATCCCGCAGACCACGGCCAGCATCGGCAAAATTCTCCAGGAGAACGGCTACAGTACCGCCTGGATCGGCAAGAACCACAACGTCCCGGACTTCATGGTGAACAACGTGGGGCCCTTCAGTCGCTGGCCCAACGCAATGGGGTTCGACTACTTCTACGGCTTCCTGGGCGGCGAGATGGATCAGTGGTACCCAGCGCTGTTCGAGAATCAGAACGTCGTGAAGAACCTGCCGACGCCTGAAGAGGGCTACAACCTGCAGGTGGACCAAACCGATAAGGCGATCAATTGGATGCGCGGTCAGAACAGCATTGCACCCGACCGTCCCTTCTTTCTTTACTACGCGACCGGAGCTGTGCATGCGCCCCATCACGTGCCCTTGGAGTGGGTCGAGAAGTACAAGGGAAAATTCGCCCACGGTTTCGACAAGCAGCGCGAAATCACGTTCAAGCGGCAGAAGGAGCTTGGCGTGATTCCGCAGGATGCCAAGCTCACGCCGCGCATGAAGCAGGTCCCCGGCTGGGATACCTACGACGAGGATACGCACAAGGTCTTTGAGCGGCAGATGGAAACCTACGCCGGCTACTATGAGTACGCCGACCATCAGATCGGGCGAATCATCGATGCGATTGCAGAAACCGGCGAGCTCGACAACACCTTGATCATTTACATCGCTGGAGACAACGGTGGGAGCGCCGAAGGCGGATTCATTGGCATCGCGAACGAGTTGCAAGCTCTCAACGGGATCCCCGCCACTACCGAGACCAACAAGAAGTATATTGACCAATGGGGCTCACCCGAGACATCGCCGCACTATGGAGTGGGTTGGGCCTGGGCCATGGACACACCATTTTCCTGGACGAAGCAAATGGCGTCCTACCTGGGCGGCACTCGCAATCCGATGGTCGTCTCCTGGCCCGCGAAGATCAAGGACAAGGGCGGTTTGCGCAGCCAGTACCATCACGTCAATGACATTCCCCCCACTTTGCTGGAAGCCGTGGGACTCACTCAGCCGGACGAGGTTAACGGGATCAAGCAGAAACCGATGGAAGGCGTGAGTTTTGCCTATACGTTCGCCGATGATGCCGAGAAGGTGGCCGATCGGAAGACCACTCAGTACTACGAACTGTTTGGCAACCGTGCGATCTACCACGATGGCTGGATGGCGTCTGTCATGCACAAGGTGCCCTGGGACATCAGCTCAACAGTCCCCTTCGAGGAGGACAAGTGGGAACTATTCCACTTGTCCGAAGACTTCTCGCAGGCCGTGGATTTATCAAAGCAGCAACCTGAAAAGCTGAAGGAACTGCAAGCGGTGTTCGACGAGGAGGCCAAGAAATTCGGTGTATTGCCCCTGGACGATCGCTTTGCGCAGCGCCTGGACACGAGTCTTCGCCCCAGCTTCACTTCCGGCCGCAGAGAGATGGTGTTCTATGAGGGCATGGAGGGTCTCGGTGAGGGCTCCGCGCCCAATACCAAAAACAAGGCCCATACGATCACAGCTGACGTGGTCATTCCAAAGGATGGCGCTGAAGGAGTCTTGCTGGCAATGGGTGGCGGTACTGGCGGGTTTGTTCTCTATATCCAGGACAACAAATTCACGTACTACTACGATTACTTCGGCGACTCTCAGTACAAGATCGAGTCCACTCCGCTGCCGACCGGTAACGTCGAGTTGAAGATGGACTTCAAGTACGACGGTGGCGGACCGGGTAAAGGCGGGACCGCAACGCTGTTTGTCAATGGCAAGAAGGCCGGCGAGGGCCGTCTCGAAAAGACCGTTCCGGGGCGATTCGGCACCGATGGCATGGACGTCGGTATGGACCTGCATGCTCCTGTTAACCACAAGGACTACAAGCGGCCCTACCCGTTTACCAGCAAGATCAAAATGGTTCGATTCGAACTTAAGTAGCCGCCGCGGGGCATTGGAGAGCCTCGGGCAGGTCACAAAGAAGCGGATGGAACCTACGACGATGAGACGATTGCTCAGAGCGTCGACTTCATAAGAAGGGCCGTCAAGGCCAACCAGGAATAAACCAGCCAGCTTTAGTGTCGGCGACGCACTCCAGATGCTGCAGACCGCGCCGCAGGGCACGTGAGAGGTATAGGGTGTTTCATTGCTGACCAACCAAACAAGAAAATGAAATCATGGCAACAATACGTGGAGCCGCACTGACAACGGCAATGACTTGCATGCTCGCAATCCTGATTACGCCAATCCTGGTCGCTCAGGAGCGTGTTCCGCATCCGGATCCCGAGTTCAAGGGCACAATCGGCAAGACGTTTCGTGACTCTCAGGCCGACCCGAAGCTCTTTCTGCCCCGCTCAGCTCCGGAAGACGCACCCAACATCTTGCTCGTCCTGATTGACGATGCTGGATTCGGTGCGTCGAGCACCTTTGGGGGTCCGTGTCACACGCCTGGGTTGACGAAACTGGCCCAGAACGGCCTCCGCTACAACCGTTTCCATACCACTGCTGTCTGCTCGCCGACCCGTGCCGCACTGTTGACGGGGCATAACCATCATTCGGCTGGCACCGGCATCATCATGGAGACGTGCACTGGATTTCCCGGCTACACAGGGATCATTCCACAAAACACCGCATCAATCGGCGCGATCCTGCAAGACCACGGGTACACCACAGCTTGGATTGGCAAGAACCACAACGTCGTGGGCACACAGGCAAGCATGGTCGGTCCGCACGGCCGCTGGCCGAACCAAATGGGGTTTGATTACTTCTACGGATTCCTTTGTGGAGAGATGAACCAGTGGTATCCCACGATCTACGAGAACCAGAACCCGGTGCAGGCCTGGGGCACGCCGGAAGAGGGCTATAACCTGGGCATTGACCAGACGGACAAGGCGATCTCGTGGATGCGCTACCAGAATTCGATTGCACCCGACCGTCCCTTTTTTCTTTACTACGCGCCGGGCGCGACCCATTCGCCGCACCACCCGCCCAAGGAATACGCCGAAAAATACAGAGGCAAGTTCGCTCACGGTTGGGACAAACAGCGTGAGATCACATTTGCTCGTCAAAAGGAGCTTGGCGTCATTCCTCAGAGCGCCAAACTCACACCGCGCCCCGCGGGACTCAAGGCGTGGGACGATTGGGACGCCGATGCAAAGAAACTGTTCGAACGTCAGATGGAAGTCTACGCAGGCTTCTACGAGTTCATTGATGACCAGATCGCGCGGATCGTCGCTGCGATTGATGAAACGGGCGAGCTCGACAACACCCTGATCATTTTCATCGCCGGCGACAACGGCGCCAGCGCCGAAGGCAGTATGACGGGCACGGGCAGCGCGGTCGCGATGCTCAACGGCGTCGATTTCCCCATCGAAGAAACGATGAAGTTTTATGACAAATGGGGAGAGCCCGGTACCGACCCGCACTACGCAGTTGGCTGGTCATGGGCGATGGACACGCCGTTTCAATGGATGAAACAAGTTGCCTCTCATTTTGGCGGCACTCGCAATCCGATGGTGATCTCGTGGCCGAAGCGCATCAAGGACAAGGGTGGCCTGCGTGAGCAGTTCCACCACGTCAACGACATTGCTCCGACGCTGCTGGAGGTTATCGGCATCGAGCAGCCCAAACACGTGAACGGCATCAAGCAGAAGCCGATGGAAGGCATGAGCTTTGCTTACACCTTTGCCGACGACGGCGCCAAAGCTGAGGGACGAAAGAAGACCCAGTACTTCGAATTGATCGGCAACCGCGGAATCTACCACGACGGATGGATGGCCTCGGCGTTCCACAAAGAGCCCTGGAATACCGCCGGCACCAAGGATTTCGCCCTGGACAAATGGCAGCTCTACGACCTCAGCAATGATTTCAGCCAAGCTGACGACCTTTCCGCCGACAACCCGGAGAAGTTGAAGGAATTGCAGGCGATCTTTGACCGGGAAGCGAAGAAATACAACGTCTACCCGCTGGACGATCGCGCGGCTGCACGCTTCGCCAATCCGGGCGGCGTCAACCGCCCGAGCTTCGTGACTGGGCGGAAGCACTTTGAGTTTTATCCCGGAGCGGTTCGCCTGCCCGAGGCAGTAGCGCCGAGTGTAAAGAGCAAATCACACAGCATCACGGCAGATGTTGTCATCCCACCCGGCGGCGCCGAAGGCGTGCTGATCGCGATGGGCGGCGACGAGGCCGGCTATGCGCTCTGCGTGAAGGACAACAAGCTTGTCTACTACTTCAACTACTACTCCTACGATCACTACAAGGTCGCATCGACAACGGACGTTCCTGCAGGAAAGGTCCAGTTGAAGATGGACTTCAAGTACGACGGTGGCGGACCGGCGAAGGGAGGCAGGGCGACACTGTTCATCGGCGGCAAGCAAGCGGGTGAAGGTCGCATCGAGAAGACCATCCCAGGCAAGTTCGGTTTTGACGAAATGGACATCGGCGTGGATCTCTCTTCGCCCGTCAGCGAGGAATATAAACCACCGTTCAAGTTCACCGGAAAGATCGAGAAAGTCACGATTGACCTCAAAGAGTGATGTCAGAGGCAAAAGATCGGATTAAGACAAGTGAGCATGCGGCGGCGCAGAGAATTGGAGCAGCGCTGTTCACAGCATCGACGCACATGGCTCAAAGTCACGAATTCTGTCGCCAATTGCCGTGAGTACGGTGGAGACCGGCCTGCGCCACCTGTTGATTCTTTGGCCGCCAACGCGGTAGCGGACGCAGCCGTCTGGAGGGAGCGTACCGGGGAGAGCCAGGACATTCACGTGATGCAGCGGTCCGGCCGGCCCGTGTGGACCACTGATACTGGAGCGGCGTCGTGTGAACAACGTCGCTCCATTTTTTCTCGCTCTGCCGTGTCATTCTGACTTCGCCGCTGGCTTCGGCGTGGAGAGCAACACTAAACCGAGTGACGCACAACAATAGCAGCAGGCATGCAAACAGTGGTCGCCTGAAAGTAACGTGCATGTTGTGATCCTTGCGTTTTTTCGATGAATCATTGCTGGGAACGTTTCGACACACGGTTCGCCAGGGACCGGAAGACCGTGTCACAACCGTTGTTTGCGGCTGTGTCACGCTACACGACTTTGTCGAACCCCTAAGCTCTACTCCGCGACTCAACCCACTCAAAGTCAATCGGGCTGAATGAACGAAGTCGTGCTTTCATGTCATCGGGAGAGATTCCGCATTCATGCAGCAGGTGATCCAGAATGGCGCGCCCGGCATTCCCAGGGTGTACGAGGAATGCCGCAAAAACATGCGATTCCGTGACGTACAACTCCTGCATCTGCTGGGCGATTTCGCGCGCCAGCAGACGGACGATCCGCAGATTCCCGGATTCTCGCAGGTCCAGCCCACTTCCTCGCGGCTGGTTCGACAATATGGAATCAACGGCCACTGTCAGCGCATCAAAAATTCGCTTGCCGGTGGCAGACGCAATGACTTTCCGCACGATACCACCCTCAAAGTCAAGCATCGCAGCGAACAGGTGGGCGGTGCTGACAACACGGTCCTCGCCCCGAAGCGCCCGTTCTCTTGCGCGGCGCAGGATCTCAAACACTTGTCCGGTTTGATGGGGGACCGACATCGATGGAAGCGGCTGGATGCGCTTCATCCGGCAGGCGCCGATGTCCACACCAACCACAAATTCGCACTCTCTGAACAGGTGATTTGCGGTCTTTGTTGATTCATCAAAGCCAACCAGGTTGCGAGAAGGATGTGTTGGCGATGCGACGCCAACCGGATCCAACACGGTGAGTTCTCCGCCATGGATCAGACGATTCAGCCACCCTTCGTCGAGATCGTCAATCACTGCTTTGACTTGTGAAACTTGGCGGTTCCAAGTCCCCACGAGGGCATGCAAAAGGCTATCCGCCGTCCTCACGAGCAGGACAACCGCATGGCGTCCATGACTTTCCATCAGTCCACAGATCAACATGGCCAGGTCGATACAAGTTGCGACTCCACTCGACAGTACCTCGTCGTGGAAGCGAATCTTCTGACTCGTGTCTTCGAAGCTAGTTGCCTCACCACCATAGTGGAGCTTGAGCCGAGCGATCTGGCCGTAGATGTCTTCGGCGGTCGCATTCGAGCCGCCAATACGGCGATTGATGTGGTGGATTGCCGAGTTGTTTGGCTGTGCAAAAGCGGCAAGGGAAGCTGCATGCTCGGTCCGGGTCGACCATTCGTTGTACGCTAGTATTTCCACCGGGATGGTACTGCACTTACCGTTCACAGAAATCTGCAGCGCAGCTTCTGTGCGTTCATTGAGCGTGCAGATACGCTGAAAGTTCAAAAGAGGCGAGATTCCACGAACGACCTCGGTAGCGCCCGCAGCGATTCGTGGGATTGTATGGGATATCGAATCGGACCAGCCCGGAATCGCCAGCGTCAGCGCGACGTCGTCTTCCGCGCACGATGATCGATTCTCAACACGAATGACGTCGAACTGCGCCAGTCCAGAATGCTGAAGTGAAAAAATGAATTGAAGTGATTCGGGCGCGTGAATAAAGAAGGGCATCGGGCGGCACCTGACGTGACAAGGGAGGCTCCGCGCTAATAGTCTTCTGGCCCGGTACCGCGAAAGACGATATCGAGGCTGCTGAGCGACCTCGGATACTCTCGGGCGAGGTGCGTGACCTGTTTCAATCCCGAGCGAAGCTCTTGCTCGGTCAACGTCGAGAGTGGATGGATGAACGCAGCCCAGAGTGAATCGTCGTCTTCATAGCAGAATCGGGCATCCAGCGCCTCGTGGCAATTTGCCTTCAACAGCCGGTGGGGGGAAACACGACCGATCTCCCTCGGATCATCGCTGATCTTGGACATGATCCGCATGCGATCGATTCCTTTGCGGTCGTCAGTCATGATGTATGTCAGCACCGTGCTGTATCGGAACGTCCAGTGCCCGGCATGTCGACGGAGCAATTCGGAAACGGCGGGATCGGCCGCGAGAATCTCGTTGAGGCGGACATTCGTCATCTCTCCCGTTGCATCGGCTCCCGGATGCGTCGTCTTCCCAAGCTGCGCCACGGTTTTCCGGATCTGTTTCCGCTTGCCAAAGAAATTGACGGCCCCTTGTTTCGCCGGCAGATTATCGTCGTTTTGATCGTTCATTGAGCTGACTTCACGTGGAGTTTGAGGAAGCGTTGATTTCGCGGTGACTTTTCAGTGGTCAAAGGATGCCGGGACGAATCTCTCGGACGCGAAGCACGATCGCGGCATTAGCGTTTCGCTTCGGCGCAGAGGCCCCGAATATCCTTGAGCAACCGGCGGATTTCGCGGCCGACCTGCCGGGTCGCCGCAATAATCTGTTCATGCTCCTGCTTGATTGAATCCCGTTCACTCTTTTCATAGAGAATTCGTTCAACCGTGATGCGATCCGTCAGCCGTCTACGAAATCGTTCAGCTAGTTGATCCAGGATCTCGCGTGCCTCATGCAGGAAATCCGAAACGGTGTCAAAGTCGGACATATCATCCCGGGATGCGTCCGGCGCCGAATCGATCTTATCCTTGGACAAATTTCGCTCGACAAATCTCGGCCAGTAGCGCAGGACATACGCCTGCATCAATAGTGGGTCTTCTTCAGCGCGCCGCAGGATCGCGTTGAATCGCGTACCGTCGCCGCCACTGTCGGGATGTTCCAATCCGAGAGCCGCGCTTTTGAATCGTCTCTTCGCGTCTGTCAGTATCAGCGAGTCGTCGTAATCATTGCGTCTCGGTCCGCGCCCTTCGGCTGCCAATTCGTCGTTTTCGCCTTCGTCTTCGACGTCGTGCTCGCCAAGTGGAGTGTCGGGAGTCACATCTTCTTCGCCAAAATCGGTACCCGGCCTCCCCAGAATACTGCGGAGCTCATCGCAAATGGGAGTGACTTGTTGATCCAGTCTCCTGGCAGCTTCCATTTCCTTCAACTGGGCTTCGTAGAAATGGCGGCGGTTCTCCAGGCAGACGAGACGGGCACCGGGACGAATGACTTGAACCGTATAGTCGTCCATGAATTCTTCGTTGTTCGCTTCGAGGACTTCGTATTGTGCCAGAAGCGAGTCCACAGTTTTGCAAATCCTCACGACGCCTTGTTCGTACACTTCATTCGAGACGCCGCTCAGCAGAAGCTTGAATACGTCATCGAGCGTATCGACGTCGATCAATTTAGCCTGACGACTCTCGGCAAACTCCCTGAGCGATTCCGACGGCATCGCTGATGAAGCCGGGCGAAGAATACGGCAAGACCCGCCAAGTGTCTCGGCCGAACTGATGATTGACTCGAGAAACCACTGCTCCATCGAGCTGGATCGCACGTGCTGATCGCCATCCTGCAGGTTTCCACAAACGATCAGCGTCCAGTCGAACTTGATGGGATCCGATCGTCTGACAATTCGATACACCACGAGTGAGTCGTCCGCAGCATTCCCTGCATCACCTGGAGTACCCTGATGTGCCCCGGCATCGGAGTCGGCAGCCGTTCGGGCGATCTCCTGCGCCCCCTGGCTGGATGGATGCTCAAGCGAAGCATCCGGCTGCCATTCAACCATCAAGGGCAACATCTCCGCGTTGATGAACGCTTCCACCTGGATCAAAGCATTGTATGCGGCAAATCCAACCCCGACTTCGGTTGCTCCGGCTTGACCCAATGTGTCGCGAAAAGTGATCCGCCTGTCCGACGTCTGATTCAGCCACTCACCGAGCCTGTTCGACTGCCGGCGCAACGCCGCGTTTCCTAATTCAACGGCAATCTGGGCCTGATCCCTGGCAACGTCATTCGCATTGCCACCACGAACGAGTCCCTGCCACGCATTGTCAGGCGATTCGATAAGGGTCCCGGCTACTTCGAGCAGGTGATTCTCGGAAACCGATGAATCAGGAGTCATGATATACACGGTCATTCGCTGTCGCCCTTCGGTGGAGACATCAATACCAGGGTCCCGTCGGGCAGATCGTCTACGCCAATCGTACAGCTGCCGGACGTAATTCGGCCGTTCAGATACCGTCCGCGGTTCCACATAGAGTCTGCGTCTGTCAGCAAGAACTCGAAGCCCTCATGGTTATTGGAACGCGCGAGAACATCCATTTCCCCAGCCGAACTGTTGAATCGAAGCTCGAACTCACTGCACTGGGAAGAACAGTGGATCCAACCTCCATTCACTCTTCTTTCGCTATGCTCGAACACAGCGCGCACACGCCGGACCTCGTCGAGCCGGTCGAGGAATTCGCATCCATCGGTAATGCGGTTGCTGGGGTCGCGCGCAAGACATCGGATCAGAAAACTTCGCAATACCGGGTGACGTACCGTTCCCGAGTAGTCGAAATCCGGGTCGCACGGCCCCATTGATATGATGTGATCGCCACGTCTGAACGGGTGCGAGCCGGAAGCCAGTTCCCATAGCGTGACGGCGGAAGAAAAGACATCCCAGGAAGGCGCGACCACCTGGCCGGGATTCTGAAGCACTTCACAGGGAACCCATCCGGGCGTGCCAACAACCGCGCCGGTCCTTGTAATCCCATCTGCAGTCAACGAACTGACCACCTTGACCAGTCCGAAGTCGCTGAGTTTCAGGTTCCCTTGCCGATCAAACAAGAGGTTTGACGGCTTAATGTCACGATGGACAACCGCTGGATGCAGAGAGGTCATCGCCAGGCCGAGTTGAAATGCGATACTCAGCACTCTCTCATCCGGCAGTCCGACCGCAGATTTCGACAGCAGATCCGCGGCGGTACCTCCGGGATAATAGTCCATGACGATATACGGAATCAGAATGCCGGAAGTCGACTCAAGTTCCTGATAGTCTCGAACTCGGCAGAGGTGATCCGCCTGGATGCGAGCCAAGGTGTCGAATTCGAGCTTAAGTCGCCGTCTGGGTTCGGCGTCTGACAAAAACCTCTCTTTCAGGACCTTCAAGGCAACATCGTCGTCGCTGCCGTCCTTTCTCGCCCGATAGACGTCGCCGTAACCACCGCTGCTGATGCGTTCGATCTGGTTGAATCCCGGTATCGACAATCTTGCCGGCAAGACGTATGTGCTATCAGCGCCGTCAGTCATCAGAAAGACTCTTGGCTCTGCGTCTAAACTGCGAATAGAGTCCGCGCACGTATGCAGTCTCCATCGTTGAGATCGGCGTTCTTAGTTCTGTGAGGTATTTCACAGTTCTAGCTGTCCATGGAAGCCAAGGCTGCGCGGACGGGGATCATGCCGCATTCGCGCTCGGTCGCGAAAATGCGTCTGAGTGTTCGGCGAGCCAGTCAATGTAGTGATCAGCCGTTGCGAACTTGACGTCGACAAGATGCGCCGTAGCCAGCAGTCGCCCCCAATTGGCGAATGCATCCGCCAGCGTTTCTCCGGCCAACAGGCGACTGCACGTTGCGGCAAGAGCCACGTCACCCGTTCCACAGGGATTGAGACAACTTCGAGGCGGGCGTATGAGTGCCGTGTTCGCAGGCATCACGTTTCGGATCCTGCCTTCGTCACGATCGAACAGAAGCGTCGGCTCCGTACCGCCCCCCGTCTGAACGACGTACCGTGCGTCTGTAAGATTGATGAGCTTGCGGAATGCCGTTCCCGCACTGACGTTGCCGCAAAGGCTGGTAGCGTGACGGCTTTCATCGACGTTGCAGGCGAGAAGGTCGCACGCAAGTTCGGCAACATCATTCAGTTGGCGATCCGTCGGCACGATTGCCACGACGCATTCAAGACGTCGGCCGAAGGCGGACAATTCCGCCAGAGAGCTCGTTGAGTTCACTCGAAGGATCGCGCATCGAGACCGGGCGATCACCGATTTCAGGGAGGAGATCGTGCAGCCCGATAGGCGTGCGTTGCCGTTGCGGACGCAAAGGCGAGACGATTCGTCCATGATCACTGTGTTACGACACGTCTGGCGTCCCGCGAGCGACTCGACGTATGCCGTCGACACACCGTGAGACTCCAGCTCTCGACACGCCGCGTCACCGTCATCATCGTCGCCGATCACCGTCCCAATTGCACTCCGAAGCGAAAAGAGTTCCGTAACGGCGCACAGCCCGTTGGCACTCAATCCCCCAAGCCGCGACGGCAGTTTGCGGAGGAAGTTTGACCGGCCGTCTGTGACGAGACGATCGACGACCGTCACGTCGTCGTAGCTGATATCACTGACCGCACACAAATCAAAGTCCTTGCGAATATTCCGATTGGCAAGCAGTCTTGACATCAATACGGCCTTTCGTTCGTGAATCGACCAATCCAGACTGAGCAGGGTCTACGCTGCTGGCGGGCTCCCGTCCTCCCTGGGAAATCGCAGAATGGTGCCATCTTCGTCCGGCTCGTCCAGCCCCTCCGCCATTGGGATGAACAACCTGAGATGCTGGCCGGTGGGCGACGGGGTGAGTCTGGCCTTTCGCGCATCTCGAAATCGCAGCAGTCGGTCGCGGATGAATTCGCTCAGCCACATCATGGATCTCGCAATATTGACGGAACGCGACGCACATGCGAAAGTAAGTATGTGCGACGCACGCCACACACTGTGACGACGTGCGACGTTTGTAGTTAGTATAGCCGCGTGGGGATGCAAGTCAATGGCTCTGTCAGGCAAGAAAACTGATGTCCCCGAAACTCCGACGGCCGGTGAGCTCGACGTGTTGTCCGTGTTATGGAATTCGGACAGCCCGATGCGGCTTGCGGACGTCCGCCGGACGCTCAACGACATGTTCGAATCGATCGGTGAACCGGCGTTGGCCAGCAGCTCAGTCGGGACGTTCCTGCGGCGATTGGTTGATAAGGGTCTGGTTCGCGAAATCTCCGCAGCGACCGGCAAGCCGCGAGGCGTCGCGCGTGTCCGCGGTGCTGCCACGGTAGACACAAGAAAAATGGTCGGGCGTCGACGAACGCCTAATCTTCAGTACGAAGCGGCCTACACGCCATCCGACGTACTCGCGACGACGTTCAAGTCATTGATTGCTTCCTATTCAGACGACGATCGCGCCGCCGGTCGTCCGTTAGTCGACTTCGCGCGGGCCATGGGATTCAACGATCAGAAGATTTCAAAGATCCGGAAGATTCTCTGACTTCTTGCTGCGTGGGAAGTGCTGCGGAGGCTTGCATCACCGCGCGAGTGTAAACTCGCATCGGGCCACGTCGACCGAGTCGTCACGCTCGGGCTTATCGTTTCGCGAAGCCAGATCAACGGCGATCTGGCTTCTTGTTCGGTGAGATGATTTGTGGACGCGTACATGATCCACGGTTGCGGAGTTCGCTGTGCCTCGGCACCCGGGAGCAAGACAAACGAGGGGCGTCCTTCAACGACAAACGACTCTCCCGGCAGGATCAGCGTTTTAACCGCTTGGGCTGCGTCCGGCTCATCAGCAACACTCAACCGAGCGACGCACGACAATAGCAGCAGGCACACACACAGTGGCCGCCAGACAGTAACGTGCATGTTGTGATCCTTGTGTTTTGCGATGGATCATTGCTGGGAATGATCCTACTCGTGACGACACACGGTTCGCCAGGGCGGGGAAGACAGCGTCACAACCGTTGTTTGCGGCGGTGTCACGCTGCACGACTTTGTCGACACGCACGATGGTTCACCGAAATGCGTCCGGTGTGTCGGACCGGAGCGCGCAACAAACGATCACGCATTGCCCGATCTGCCGGAAAGAGCTTGTCGACCTCGACGCTCCCGTAGAAAGCTCCCACAGTTCGTGCGCTGTCGACTGTTTCGCCGCGCTGGCGCGCGGACGTTGGCGACACCGTCGATCGCTCTCTGATGCCCGCGAAGACTCTGCCAGTCCGAGAAAGTCGTGGGTTTTACGGGAGTGCTGAAAAACCACCCTGGTGACGCAGTCGTGCGCCCCAATACTCATGCCTTTTCTGACTCGCTGAATCTGTGCCGAGAAGTCATACCTTTGATGCGACAAACGGTCGAATCAACGACGACGACGGAATCGGCGATTTCGTTGCGTCAAACTTCAAACGGTTGCTGCCAGTTCACAAATGAGCCACGGGGACTGAATCCAAGAGAGCAAGCGAGTCAACTGTTTCGTCGAGCCCGATGAGGGAGAAGATTTCCGCATTGCAACGCACTTAGATTTCAGGCTTCCCTTAGATTGTTCGAATCGGGATACTGTTGTGCTTCTTAACCGTCGGATTTGTCGTTCATCAATCTCCAGCATCGCAACTCCATCGGAGCGGCTGCCTTCGATTCGTGTCGGGGAATGGCGTTTGGACAAGACTCGGTCATCACTTCTCCGCCGAGTGCGGGATCCACGGGACGAAGAGAGCTGGCAGGAATTCTTTGCTCTATACCATCCAATTCTGGTCAGTTACCTTCGGAAAGAAGGATTGAACGACCATGATGCAGCCGACGTGGTGCAGACAGTATTTCAGTCTTTGCTGAAGAAGATGCCCGCCTTTGAATTGAATCGCGATCGCGGTCGGTTTCGCACATGGCTTTGGCGAGTAATGTACAACGCCGTGGTTGATTGGCGGAGAAGAAAGGGGCGGCAGGAAAAAGCAGAAGGCCAGGCATACAGTTCAAGCGCTTCCAGGCCTGTTCCTGACGAACCTGATGAATGGCGCAATGACCTGCGGAAACGCGTCATCTCCTTCGCTCTCGAACGCGTGAAGGCAAAGACGCAGCAGAAAACGTGGAACTGTTTTCAGTTGCACATTCTTGACGGCCAGACCAGTGCTGATGTCGCCGACGCGCTTGGAATCACAGTGAACTCGGTCAACGTGAATTGCTCGCGTGTCCTCGGGCGCGTCCGGGAATGTTGTCGCGAGTATCTGGAGGATCTCGATGACGACACCAGCATCGACCTCATGTCCCGATGAGAACGTGCTTCTGGCGATGGCGTTCGGTGAATCGCCGGACCTGAATTCGCCGCTGGGGAAGCATCTGCTGAATTGCTCGTGCTGTAACGAAAGAATCGCCAGCCTAAATCGCCAACTGGCCGCAATCAGAGGTATCGAAACGTCGAATGGAGCACAGAAGCAGTCGACCCGGCGTGACGACTATGTCCCCGGCATTACCCAACAACAGGTTGACCGTGTTGTGGACGGGGTGTGGCGTGGATGGCTTCGGCCGGATGACGCGGCTTCGTATCTGAGTGCCGCAGGTTCTGAACAACTTTCGCTGGACTCGCTGCTCAAGGATGGACTACTGTCTGCGTCACAGGTCCGATCTCTGGATGGCATGTGCCGTGCGCTGTCGATTAACGGACCGAACCGATCATTTTCTTCCAGTGATCTTGCAGACATTGCCCGGCAGGGTCATGCTGCGCGCGCCGCAGTTAATGATGTATACCGGCCAGGCACGATCGTTGCAGAACGGTTTCTGATTCGCGACATTCTGGGACAGGGTGGCTTCGGACTCGTGCTGCTGGCTGAGGATCAGCGAACCGGTGAATTTCTGGCTCTGAAAACACCGTTGTTTCGCACACCGGCCGATGATCAGGAATGGTCGTTGGACTTTGGAACGGGCTTTGGCAAACGCACGGAATCGTTCCATCGGGAGGTTGAGCGCTGGTTGCAGCTAGAACCGCATCCACACATTGTCACGGCATGGGAATTGTTTGAAGATCGGAAGCGACCGATGTTGGCAATTCAGTATGTCGACGGCGGAATGACGCTCGCGGAGTATTCAAGTCACTGGACGACTGCTCTGGACGTGGGTTTTCAGATCGCGACGGCCCTGGACTGGGTGTCGAGACAGGCCGGCCTTGTGCATCGCGACATCAAACCAGACAACATTCTGATGACGGACGACGGTCGCGCGCTGCTCACAGATTTCGGCTTATCACTGTACCCCCGAAGCGAAGAAGGTGGCCGTCAGCTTGCCGGCACGCCTGCGTATATGGCGCCCGAACTGTGGACCAATCCGGACGCATCCCCTTTATTGGCGGATGTCTATTCGTTCGGAGTGACCCTGTTGGAGGCAACGACAGGAACTCTTCCTCCGCCCGGACAGGAAGAAGACTGGCTCGACGGCTCCTTTCCGGCACCACCGCGCGCATTCACCGAACTCATCATGCGTTGTCTTGTAACGGCCCCGGAACATAGGCCTGGTTTTCGCGAAATTGCAGAACAACTGAAGGTTCTGATGCGAGAACACAACCGGACCGTTCACCAGAGTGGGAAGCCCGATCAACAAACGATGTTGCGATGGCTTGTGCATCGTTCCGAATCGTTCGCTCGATTGAATCAGGGTGACGAAGCACTCAAATTCGCAAAACGCGCGCTGCGACTGAAAAAACGCGACATCGGCGCTCGTCACGCTGCGGGCAATGCCTACATGCTGACCGGGCACTATCGTAAAGCGGAAAACTATCTGTTGGCAGCACACCGTGAAGATGACGGAAATTTTGTTTCCGCCGGAAGCCTGGCGAACATGTACTACAAGTCCGGCAGAACAGCAGAAGCATTGCTCTGGCTTGATCGCGCCATCAGCCTTGCCATGGCTGCAGGGAGGCCCGAATCTCTACAACGGTACACGGATATCGTAGTGGACCTGAAACCGCCACACGAAGCATTGTCACTGTGTCAGCAAATTGTTGACGCTGCTCCTGACGCGGCCGTGGTCTGGAACAACATGGCGATCCTTTTGCGACGCATCGGAGACATTGCCGCAGCGCGGCAGTCTGCTCAGCGAGCAGTCGAAATAAATCCAACGTACGCGAAAGCGTGGGTTAGCTTGGCAAATGCACTGTTGCTATGCGGCCAAAAGACGGAGGGATTGGAGGCTGCGAATCGGGCACTACGCTTCGATGAAGAATTGCAGGGAGCGTGGTCCGCTCGAGCAACGGCGCTCGTTCAACTCGGGCGGATTGAAGAAGGACGAGACACAATCGAACGCGGTCTGCAGCGACTACCGGAGAGCGCTCTGTTGTTGCAGGGATTGCAGCGGTTGCGGGATTTTTCGGGAAGTTAAGTCGCCACGAACAGGGTCTGGATGAGGTCCTGTTCAGAAAACAGGAGGACAGCTGTCGTTGTCAGACGCAAAATATTTCAGACGTGTAAGATTGTCGTGCCGGTGACGTATCACCCTGTGCCTTGGAATTGAAATACCTCCCAACAGGAGTGACACTGATGGACGTTGTAACCGCACCGTTCGCGGCAGCTTTTGTAGTTTTCGTCTTGACGATGGTGATCCTCATGCCGTTTTACCTTTGGCATTTGTGTTTTGGTGAGGGTACAAGTGTTGAACTGCCCTCATTTATTGATGATCACATTGGCAAGACCATGCTTGTCCTTTGGATCATTCTCACCGGCCTGTTAATTGCGCTACCGAGTTCATGAAAGTCAGGTGTGATTTGCCAAATTCGCATCCGGAACCAAGCGCCTGACTGGAGTCTAGGACATGAACGATCGATCTGCCGAAGATGAAGCTGCCAGAATGGCGGCGCACCCCGTCATGAAGAAACTGCTGTCGGAACTGGATCTGGACGCGAAGTCATTTCACTACGTTATCTCTGTCCAGGATGAGACTGAGATGCGGTCCGTCGCCTTTGAAATCGTCTTCCCATTTTTCCACGCGATGGCAGAACACGACGGACGAACCACTCTCTGGATCGGTCCAGGCCAGCGAGCACACCTGCCCCTCGCTCTGGAATCAGCTGACTGGTATGCCTTCAGTCGTCCAATCTACGACGGTCATGAAGACACACGGGAGCCTATGCCGCCCAACCCCAAAGATTTCATCGTGCTGGGAGATATCGGAAAGAAAGATACGACCGGCATGGAACGGAGTGTCAATGGACTGAAGAACATTCTTTCCAGCGGTCAGGGCAAAGCGATTCTGTTTCACATCAAGAGCGATGCACAGATGATCCCACTGCCGGAAGGCCTGGTTCCTTCCGGGACCGTGCCTGGAGCGGGCTGTGGTGCGGCAATTCTGATAGGACTGTCAACGATTGGCGCCGCAGCGTCCGTGATTTGCGGGGTATGCTTTGGCATTCTCTGAGGGCTGAGGATCGAAAAGTGACCTTTAAACGTTGAATGTGTCCGGTTGAATTGACGCTGAATTCTGTGAAACTGATCGCCGCGTGGTGGAAGTACAGTTTCCGCACATTGAATCAAGGGCCGTCAACCTCCGACGCAGCAGGAATCCCTGGCACAGTGAAAACCTGCCTCAGCCAGGCTTCTATGGTGCTCCGTTCCTTCTCATCGCAGTCGCGATTAAACGCTCCCCGTGCTTGCTGCACGGTTTGTGTGACCGGGTTAAGATCGATGGTGATGCATCGTTCTCCATTTCGTCTCATCGAAAAAATCGAGGAATAACCGGCAACACATCGCGGGGCATAACAGTAGACACAGTGGTTTAACGCGACACCTTCCTCCTTCAGTTCTCGGCCTGATGTCAGTTCAATAAACGACCATTTGACTGAGTCTTCAAACTCAAAGTTCCAGCCGTGGCTCTGCCACTCAAGATGAACACCATGTCGGCTCAGGCGGTTGTCCTGGTATTCCAGAGCGCGCTGCAAAGCCGCCTGCGGAGAGCGTCCTTTCCAGGAAAACAACTCTGCCCGTTGAACGGATTCGGTGTATTCGTGATACGCCCACGTGAGGATATCATTCGCTTCGGTATCCGTGATTTCCTCGCGATTTGCCGCAAGCCATCGCACTGTTTCTTCCCAGAATCGCTCGTACCTTGGGTGGTCAGTGTGTTCCGTTCGGTCCATCAGAAAAGCACCATGCTGACGCTCAAGCCGACGAAACTCGGTACCCGTCCCGCCAAGCCGCTGGATCTCTGCATATGCTGTCGCTTCCAGTGGTGTTAAGTCGGGCGGGACTGAATTCAGCTGCTGCTGAAACTTCCGAGGTGTGCGCCAAGCGAAGTGCCTGCGCGCTCGATGCAGGCTGCCACCCTGAGCAATGAGGATGAACCAAATCAGCCACTTTGTTCGGCAGTCCTCGCGATACCATTCAGAATACAGAAACTCCGGAACGTCGTGCTGCACAAAAAGGTGATCGAGGATTCGAGCAGTACCGTCCCAGTCAATGGGTGAACGAATCCAGAATGGCGCAAACGCGACGAGGCACACTCCGAATTCGGGAGAGCCCTCCTTCTCGGCTGCTGCTCGTATGACATCAAGGTTGGCTCTATCGCCGATTGCAGCCGTCACTCTCGCGTTAAACTCAGGATCCTCCGCCCGCCGAACACGTGCACTCATATGTTTCGCAAGTTCAGACTCAACGGACGAGGCGGGAGTTGTCGGCAGGTCTGAATGGTCTTCGTCCTGGTTTCCAGAGGTTGGCAAATCGAATGCTGACTGTGTCGGAAGCTTATTCAGAATCTGACGCGATTGAAAAAAGAACAAATCTTCGTGTCCGAGACTCCCCCAGCATTCCTGGCAATCCGGATACCCCTCCAGACACGAGTTCCACGGGTCAAGATTGTTCCAATACCCGTCAACTTCCTCATCGGCGCATGTTTCCAATGTCGTTTCCGGCTTTTGCGGTGCTGCCTTCGTCTTCCGCCTTCGCCCGGTACCAGCCGATTGTTTTTGAATCTGCCTGCGGACGATCCTCAAAACACGCAGAACATCATTTCGCGTGCAAGCACTCCGAAGACGTTGCCACACGATGGGTTGAATGTGGCCTTGACTAGTTGCGACCTCAGCGATTTCAAGCCAGCTGGATCGGCGCAGATTCTTTCCTCTAAGAGTGTCTCCCTGTTGAAACAACATGGCTGCAACATCTTTGTTTGATGCGTCTGTGGGTGGGTGTTCTGTAAGTTCCATTGCCTCATCCACACTTGGGGACTGCCCGCAAGGCGATCCGACTTCATACCGCCGGCGCTTATTGACACATCAACAGCCAGATTGCGATGACGGCCACGGCGCTCCACAAAGCGCAAACTAGCTTCTCAAACAGAGACGATTCACCCCACGATCCTGCCCAAAGCGCCGAGGCCGAAGACCATTGGTAAGACTTCAGTGAACACGACGGTGATGAACAGGACCTTCAGCCGAAATGGTTCGGACTCGCTGCATTGCCATGTGAATCCCGTTTCGATCAATCGCCAAATACTGAAGTCACAGCGCGGTCGTCGACGGGCCGAATCCCGTCCGCTGATTCCAACCGTGGGCAGGGCCTTTGAGTGTACCGCTGAAAGATATCAGATTTGAGCGATTCTCTCTGGTCCGTCCGCATTTCGATCACTCCTCTGATACGGTCCAGGACTGTCCCGCCGAGCTGACATATCCTCTTCGCTGAACCGCTCGGTTGTCGGGCATTACAGCGCGAAACGTGTACGTGCCGGGATGAATCAGCGTGGTCCCGTGGTCACCGGGTGGGACAGAAACAGTCCGTTTTCCATCGATAAACAGAGACAGCCAACTCGACGTATCGTTGACCAGCGTGAATTCAGCCTTAGCGGATTGCGCCCTTACGCCTCGAATCTGATTGCGGGAAGCATAAGCAATTTTTCTGCCGGAAGAGTCGTAACCTAGCCGACGAAGTCCTTCCGGTGACAGCGAAACGGCTCGTGGAGCCGAATAGACGTCCACATTTGACGCCGCCGAAGTGCTCGGAAGAGCAGGACTTAGACTAAGCTGGCCGGAAACGTGCTGCATAGTCGCGAATGACAATCCGACGACGAGAAGGAGTCTGTTCCTGAGCGTGTGATTCGACATGATGGCACTCCTGATGGGGCGATTTGAGGTGTTGGAGAGAAACTGATTCCTCGCTTTTCACCTGCTGATACGCAGTCGGAGTTGTCGTCTTACACCCAGAGCCAAAAAACTCCGGGTTTGCAATAAATCACTGACTACACGGCTCTCCTGAAACCTACCGACGCTCGAAGTTCGGCCCTGCAGGCCGGCAGCATCAGCAACACTCAACCCCAGCGACGCACAACAATAGCAGCAGGCAGGCACACAGTGGCCGCCAGAAAGCAACGTGTGTCACGCCCCACAACCCGTCGACACACACGATGGTTCGCCAGGCCCCGAAATGCGACCCGTGTGTCGGACAGGAGCACACTCCGGATTCGCGTATCGTGCGTCGGTCGGTCTCACCGAAGCGAGGAACAGTTGACAACAAATTGCCGAAGTCGATGCAACCGCCTGCAGTTCGAGCTTCTGTGCACACCCGCAGCGGAGAGTTGAGCAGCGGGAGCGGCGAACGACTTGAATTCAGAACCCGCGCGGCCCGCGGCTCCGGTGCAACGGATTGTTATACGGCTCCATGACGGCTGACGTCGAATTCACGCCCATTGGATTCAAGTTCAGCAGTTACGACAGAGATACACTGCTCAATGGATGGTCCGGAAAGATCAATACACCATCCTCCTATTCCGAAGCCAGTGCCGGACACATCACCGACATGGGCATCCTTCAGCGAGGATTCAATTCGATCTACGATCAAGAAGAATTGGTCGCAGCTGAAGCTGTGATTCTGCTTATGTTCTCCCAAGCAGCTGCCTTTGGTGCATAGCGACTGCGTTGACTTGCCAAGCCGGCTGCAAGGAACGTGATGTCTGCACAAACCGCAATGCTGGCCCGGTCAAGTGCAACGCTTTGTTAGGTTCCGCTCCGCCATCCAGTGTTCCGCCTCTTTGTCGAGTTGCCAGACTCGTTCCCAACCAAGAGCGACAACCAGGTCGCTGACCATGCACTCATTGCGGAAGTCGCCCACGGGGCCACAGTAGTGCGGGGGCGTGTGATTGTGGTCTTCCCAGCCGACCGTGTAGCCTTGTTGTGACAGGGCGATGTAATACCACTTGTACGCCGCCTGTGGATCATAGTACGGACCTGGGAAATAGAGAATGTCCGCGAGCTCGTGCGCCGCGTCCGGGTCGCCCGTTTCGGCCCGTTCCCACAGATCCTCGACGGCCTTGCGGAATTCCGGGCTTTCATCGTGTGTGTACTCATCGGGATACTGCCGTTCCTTGCGCACGGTCAAGCTACGGCCCTGAAACTGTGTTCCGTCCAGTGCCCGGCGTGCCTCCTCGCCGCCTGCCGACATTTCCACAAAGCCATAGCCGAGAGAGCGGCCGGTCCTCGGATCCGCGATGGTCTGGGCGGCCACGACAGTGCCGTGCGGCTGGAACAACTGTTTGAGATCGGCGGCTGCGGCGCTATCCGGAATGTTCCCCACGTACAAGAGTATCCGCATGATGCGAAACCTAACTCGGTTATAGGAATGTGCCTATCGCCTGTAGGCGGCGAAGTTGCGGCGGCCTAACGCGCAGGCAAGCCCAATTGTATAAGGCAGGTGCCCTATGGTCACTCCTTCCCCTGCATGATAGGCCGCCCGTGCCTATCGCTCGTCGGGACGACAGGTCACACTGCGGACGCCGCGCGTGCGAGTAGAGCGTGGTTGCGTGGAACTGCCGTCGGTGAAATCGACCGCCCGCAATTCGTGGATGTTCTTCGTGCAGGAAGCTGGACAAGTCGAAGCGAGTTTGCCACCCGAGCTATCTACGGCGGTCTGCCGGCGCTGACGACACCGCCGACAGTTCGGCGAGTTGCTTAGCTGCGCTGGGCGATGCAACCGCTGCGAGTTTGAATGGCGACAAATTGCAATAGGTGGGGGCGACCGAAGCGCCGAAATGTCGCCGAAGCGGAAGCCCGACCAGTGTGCCGAAATACGGTGGTTTGTTGACGCGCAGTTTCGATTCGATTGTGTCAGGAACGGAGATTCTCAAAGGCCTTGATCAGAAGAGAATCTACGCCTTCTTCCAAATCGGCACGGGTGTTGAAGTGCTCGATATCCACCGGGATACCTCGGCCCTCGTAGCAAACCATGTTGGGCGAGAAATACTGCTGGTTCGAGAGATAGAAGTTCCAGCCGTTGGGGAGCCATTGATGATACTGATAAGAAAAGGTGCCGTTGGTGTGCTCCCCGATGATCTTCAGATGCGGCAACTCCCGCGCGACCAGTGCGAAAACATCTCCGCCACTGAATACTGAATCGCAGGTCAGCAGAACAATTAGCCCGGTGAATTGCTGATTCCCGCGCGGCTTAAGTTGCCAGGTTCTCAGTTCTCCATAGCCTTCATCGCCGGGGCCGTTCTTGGTCCTTCGGTGAAACGCCACTCGTTGCTTATCGCAAAAGCAGCCAAGTATCTCCAGCAGCGTGCTGTCATCGCCCCCGGGACAATCGCGGATGTCGAGAATGTAGCCATTCAGCTCGAGGAAGTCCTGGCTGATACGATTGAGAGCCAGATCTAGATTCTTCTGCTTCATGCCCTCAAGCTCAAGGATACGCAAATAACCGATGTCTTTGGATCGGGCATACCTCAGGATCCATGTCTCACTTTCTTCTACTGCGCTGAATCCATTGGCCTGCAGGGTCGTTTCACTCACCTTGAATAGCTCATTGATCTGCTGATTGGAGAATTCCCGCCAGAATCGCGGTGTGTCCTCGGCGCAGAATCGCCGCTTGAGACTCTTGCTTTTGAGTTCCACGTGTCCGTCGTTCAAAGGCTTCAGCATCCTGCACATGATCTTGAAGAGCTCGTCATCGCTGGTCTGCGCGTTAACCAGTGGTCGGTAAGTGTTGTACTGTTTCTGCCAGTCCACACCGCGCACATCGAAGAATGCGTATCGCTTTTCGAAGGCCTGCCAGAGTTCCTCGAAGTTCTCCACCGGATCGCTCGCCCGCTCCTCTTTCATCTTAGCCGCCTTCTTCCTTTTGTCCGCAGCTTGAGGGGCATCTGCTGAGACGAGATCGGGAACCGTGCCATGGACAATCACGGAGCACTTGGGAGTCCGAGGAAAGGAGAGCCCTATGACACTGGCAATCAGTGCCTTTCGTCCATGTGTTTTACGGCGCGCGTCAGGCACACTGAAAACGTTCTCGCCGACTAATTTGGCAAGAATCTCGTTGCCGCTGCTGATTCAGGCCGATTTGGTCGCTCATCGACGGAACGAGATGCGTGAATTCACTGTCAGCTTCGGTTTAGGGAGACTCGGTAGGCGCACGTTCGCTACCAGCACCGCCGGGCAGCATGTGATTTCGGATTTCGGCGGAGCCCCCCCCGAAACTTTTGAGCGACCTCATTGCATCGGTGAGCGAGACCTCGATCGGAGTGATCATATCACCGGGCACGAAAAAGACACCTCCCGACCTAGGGCTGGGAGCGTCGGGAACGAAAACGGTTGCCAGACCGTCCTCCCCATTGCCTTCCTCGATCAGCAGCGCGAATTGCCCGATGCCATCGATGGTGAGCATGACCACCGGATAATTAACGTCGCCTTCCTTTCCGACCAGGCTGAGGCTCAGGCTCTTAAGCAGTTCGTATCCCGGGACCTTCGAGAGAATCGCGGCTTCGGCCTTCTCAATGCCCTTTCTTGCGAGGGTCGTCGTCGCCAGCAGGCCACTGAGAAAGCACAACAAGACGATCAGCAGGAGGGCCAGCAGGAGCGGCGTCTCCAAACCGACGATCGATTCGAAGGGAAGCTTGTCTCCTATAGGCTCGACAAGTTTCCGGGCCTGGGCCACGGGCTTCGCGAGAACGAGGACCAGGGCACTTACCGGAAACAGGAACAGGATTCCGCCGATGAGAGTGGTTCGAAAAAAACGAACTGTTGGGTTCGACGTTTTCGTCATGGTGCAATACTCATATCCCTAAACGCGGATCTCGCTCACCGGAACCAGGTGTCGGAGACCAACCTCCAGCCCGTTCTGCGCGAGCCACGAGTTGTCAAAGATGGTGGACGTGTAGTGCTCTCCGCGGTCCGCGCACATGCAGACTGACCGTTCGACCGTGTCGTGTGCCTGGAGATAACGGGCACAGGCCGCCAGGCTGGCCCCGCTTCTAACGACTGTACATCAACGGAGATTCTTGCCGCGGCAGTGGGGAACAACAAACGGTTCAGCATGGCAGACCGGTTTGTAGACTTGGGTGCAAACCTGTCGGTTCGGAGGCCCCGTTTGAAGCAATGGCCCGACTTGATTGGCCGCGATTGGTGCCTTTCAGGACCCGGAGACGCCCGTATGTTGGTCGTACATGGCCGGAGATTCAAGGACGAAGGATTTGACATCTGACCCCTGTCTCAAGTGTTCAGGCATCGAGTCTATTTCGTTATGCACGAGTCCGGCGAGCTTCTTTGTCCGGTGTGACGATGGGGCCACCAAGTTGGAGATCCTCCGTCCAGTCTTGATAGGCGGACGGTCCGGCTAATGGCACCCGCTCCAGCAATTGCAGACGGCAAGTCGTCGTGGTCTCAGACGTTCGCACATCGAACCACTCATTCTTATGCGCGATGCGAAAAGCTGGGTTCTTCGCTCTCGTGGGGCCGTTGCGCGGCGCCGAGTGTTGGCCGCACGGATTAGCGTTTTTCGAAAGCCTGCCAAGGTTCCTCGAAGTTCTCCGCCGGATCGCTCACCCGCTTCCTTTCTCTTTTTACCTACCGGCCTTTTTCTCTTTGTCTGCAACTTGAGGCCCGTCAGGGCCCGGCCGCTTCTGGTCCGCCGTGGTCAGGCGGCGAGATCGGGCAGCAGTTTGATGATGAGTTCGGAGCCGGCAAGCTGGCTGGCGTAAATTTCCAGGGTGTGCCGACCGGTGAAGCGCAGCATGCCGGCTACAGGTTCTGGAGGCTGAAGGCGACTCGGGCCGCGCACAAACAGGCACAGGCAGAAAGACATAACGCCGAGGCCGAAAATAAAGGCGGCCAAATGGATCTGAGAAAACGAAAATTCCTTTTGTTCCTGCCAAACGTAGACTACCGCGGCGATCAAGCAGGCCAGCAGTCGCATTACACTTACGCTCACTGTTGACAAGTGCGGGGACGCTGTCGAGCTTTGAGCTGTGCCATCCTCGTCGGTGGCGGATCTGCTGTCGACGATCATGCGTTGGCACAAGCCGAACAGGGCCCACAGCCATCCCTCCGTACCGTAATCGACAAGATTTGCCGCTATGGGCAGCATCGCAAAAAGTGCGGAGACGAGGATGGCAAAGGCGACCCAGCCGCGCTGTTGCAAAGAGATCTGCACATAGGGACGTGCAATGCGGACAATCGCGAGGCTGAAAAGAATGTTCGGGGTCACCCAGGTCCAGTCAGTGTTCCAACTCTCGAGCAGGGTAAGAATAAGACCGAGCCAGATCCAGCGGAGTGGGACGGTTCGAGTCTGCGCGTAGCCCAAAAGGAAGAAGAACACGGGTGCCGCCAGGCGTCCGAAAACGCTCCACCAGTCAGCGTCTTCAATGAAGAAATAGCCGATGTGGTCAACCGCGACCAGGACGATTGCGGCGGCTTTCAGCCAGTCGGTGTTGTCAACGGGGTGACGTGTTTGTGTTGAACGCGTAGCGTCGTGCATTTTGGGCTCACGTGGACTGAACTCTCTGAGGCGTCCGGATGACGATCGCGGCAGAACGGACCGTTGAGTGATCGCATATGTGCTGAATCGCTGCGTGACGGGGCCGTGCGTTGTCTGCCGCCCGACGTCGAACAGGATCGAAGCGCAACGCTTCGACACCTCGGCGTCGTGCGAGCTGGGCGCACATAGCAGCAATCTGCACGACACGCGGTTGTTGGTGTCAACTCATGCGGTCCCACTGTGAAGAACTTGCTCATCCGGTTGTTCGCGTCACTCATTGGGGACTCTCCCCGGCCGTCTCGGTATGAAGACGATCAAAGGTCGGCTCCGCGGGACTGCCTTCGTACGTGGCAGTGGGCAGTTGCATCTCCTTCAGGACCAAGCTCATTGGTAGGAGCGTGGTCTCGCGCTCCACGACCGCACCGCCCATGACCGTGGCGCCGAAACTGACCGTGCTACAATCCCGGATCTCCGTGCGCTTCACCTTCAACGTCATGTTCTCGAAAGTGTGGAACTGCAACATGCCGTCTATGATGCAATCGTTGCCGAAGCTCACTGCGTTCCAGTCAAAGGCCTGCAGAGGGTCGGCCACGATCGTCCGCTGCCCGATCCGACACCCCATCTGCCGCAGAGCGGGATTCGCAAGCACGGTCCCGGCCAGCGTCCTCATGGGCCTCCGGTACCAGGCAAAAAAGCAGTCCTGAACGAAGAAATAAGTGAAGTGCCGCAAGGACCAAAACGCAGCCGAGTGCGCGGTGCCCCACTGATTGCCGACGAGGACCCTCTTGAGCAGGGCACAAGACGCAATCAAGACGACTTCTCCAAGAACTAGTGCAAGGCACGCACTCACGACCGGGGGCTCACCCAGCCTCAACAGAATGGCGTAGAGGATCACGTAGACGAGCACTTCGGCGATCGGCACGACGCCAACACTGAAGAGGTCATGCAGGGAGACACGTGCGAGGAAGAGCCCGAAGCTTGGAAGTGGGCGAGCTTCGTTCTCCACTTCGAAGTCCGCACTTCCGAACTTCACCGGTGGGTTTCCAGCCACGGTGATAGAATCGCCGAGCCGCGTCCGCATCTGGCGTCTGAACCGGATGTCGCTGCCCGGCGAGGAGACACCGAGGAGGAAGTTGGATGGGAGGTGCCCGTACTCCGCGACGCAGTTGTTGCTGTAGAAGGAATTCGCCGGCATGTCGATCTGGCCGAGCTTCAAATGCTCGGCTCGCTGATCGAGCATGTTCGTATAGCATCCATGAGACCAGAACACCTGCGAGTCAACGCTGGCGAGTTCTGGGACGAGGTTGAGCATCACGTCACACTCAGATGCACCGGTTCGCGTAAAGCGTACACCAGCCAGCGCACGCAGATACTGTCCAACGATGCTCCAGGTCCACAGCCGCTGGATTTGATCCATCATCTTCACCCGGTACAGGATGAGAGCGCCCTTGAGTCCGCGTGAAGGATACAGCCCTGGCGAGGCGGGTGTGCAGCGCAGGAAGACGCAACCCAGCAGCGAAATCAGGAGGATCGTCACCCAGGTCGTAACGAATGCGTAGAGGCTCATATGCCACACGATCTCTCGCAGCGGTGTGATCTGAAAGTACGCACTCGCATTTGCCATCTCTCCGGCGGGTAGGAACGTGGTAGCGAACCAGGCGACCCACGCCGTAGGAGCTACTAAGAGCCAGAAGTCCAGGAAGATCTGCATGAGAATGCCGGTCGTCCCGAGCAGCCAGAACGGCAACACGTACCGGCAGTGGTTCGCCGTACGCTTCAAGGCAGTGCAGCGGCCGGCGAATCGGGCGGGGGCGCCCTCCCACATTTCCTCCGCACCCACGTTGGCCAGGATGGGCGTCAGTGGAGTGATCCAGCTGCCGCGGCCCACCGTCACGTGGTTGGCGACGCCGGCCCGCATGCCGATTCTACAACCGGTCGCAAGGTGAACCGGGCCAATGTGCAGCTCCCGCCCCACCCACCGCGACATAGAAATGTACGCTCCTGTCTGGATGGCGACATCGTCCTCGATAGACAGAAGGTCCAGCGGCCCTGAGAACACCACGGCGTGCGCGCAGTGAACGTTCTTGCCAACGGTCGCTCCGAGCCCGCGTAGAACCCAAGCCATGAGGGGTGTGCTTCGGTACAGCGCATTCAGTGGTCGGAGGACCGAGAGTTGCAGCCGCCCGATACACCACGATCGCAGATGCATTCGGCTCCACCTGGGGTACACACCCGGTGTCACCCCATTCTTGCAGACGTGACCACCTATGCAGAGCTTGATCAACATGGCCCACAACAGGCCTGCGAAAGGCATCGCAAGAGCGAGCACGTATGCCAAGAAGCCGACGACGATGAACTCTCCAAGGTGAGCCGTCACGAAGAGCTCGCCGATTCCCGCGAAGGCGACGAGCCCGATGAAGCCTAGGAGGGGCGGTAGGTACAGCAGCAGCAGAAACAGGCTCTGCAGCGTGGTGAAGTGACCGACGGAGAGCACCTCTGCGGCTGCCTCATCGCGTTCGCTGTGGTTGTCGTCGAACTTCGCAGGAGCCGGCGGGGCTCCCGTTCTCTGCGGCAGCTCCCGTGCACGGTCGGCGACCTTCCTTGCAGTGTTGCAGTCCGTGAGCAGTCCCGGGACGGAGATCACCCATCCGGCGTCCCGCAAGCGGCTCGCCAGCCGCGCGATGACGATCGAGTGACCACCATGGTCTGCGAAGACGTCGTCCCGTCCCAGCACGCTGTCGAACACTTCCCGGCAGATCGCCAGCACTTCCTCAGATTCCCGATCCACCTCCGAATCAGCGTTGGGTGGTTGGCAGTCCCCCGTCTCATGGTCCTGCGTCCTTATCGGGGAGCCACCCGAAGTTCCCTCCGCTGTCAGCTCCTCGTTCGGAAGCAGCCGAGAGAGGTCGGGCAAACACTCCCGGTCGATCTTCCCAGACACGGGCTTCGCGACGAACTCTTCGACTAGGAGGATCCTCGTCGGAACCGATGGCGCTGGTAGCTGTTCACCCAACCTCCTCCTGACACGGGCGGCCCACTCCGCAGGTGCGGCGGCGACGACCGGGATTTCACCTTCGGCGACCGACGGCGCGGAGACGAAGGCGACCAGCTCCTCGTTCTGGTAGTCCAGTACAGCCACGTCGATCTCCGCGAATTGCGTCTGCAGGATGTCCTCGACAGGCTGGGTCTCGACGCGATGCCCCCGTACCTTGAGCTGCGTGTCGATTCGGCCAAGGAAGTGAACTCGTTGCGCCCGGACATCGATCCTGCACTTGTCCCCGGTGCGGTAGAGACGCCCGAACTGAGGGTGCGCGATGAACTTCTGGGCGGTTTGCTCTGGCAAGTTGCGGTAGCCGCGCGCTACGTGGACTCCACCAATGCAGAGCTCTCCGACCTGTCCGTGGGGCAGCGGATCGAGCTTGCCGACTTCAAGGATGACGTAGGTGACGTTGGCCAGCGGTGGGCCGATTGTCACAGGCTCTCCCGGCCTCAAGCTCTGCCGGCTCGTGTCGGTGCTCGCCTCCGTCGGACCGTAGGTGTTGATGACCTGCCGTCTACCCCGCGTCCACGGCTCCACGAGAGCGGCGGGGAATGCTTCGCCCGCCGGAACGACGTAGCGGCACAGCGGGTACGGAAGATCCAACTCCGGAGACGGTGTGAGTGTGGTCAGCAGCGCTGGCGGACAGAACAACACCGTGACCTCGGCTTCACGAAGGACAGGGATGAGATCGGGACCGGACCGGATCTGCTCCTTGGTCAGCAGCACCACCGCGCAACCTGAGACCCAAGCGCTGTACATCTCGGAGATGCTTCCGTCGTATCCCAGTGACGACGTAAGCGAGGTCGCGTCCATGCCTGGGGCGAGATCAAAGTAGTCCGCGTAGCTGAGGGCAAGGTTAACGTAGCCTGCGTGCGGGCACTCCACTCCCTTTGGCATCCCGGTGGTTCCGCTCGTGTAGAAGATGGTTGCGAGGCGCTGCGTGGGGTCATCCAGCCATGGTGGCGGCGCGCTGAGCGTCATCGTCTTAGGCAAAGCCAGGACATCAAGCGTCGGCAATCCACGGAAGCTGCCTGGCCCGCGCGTGAGGACGGCCGCCGGCTGCGCGTCCTCGAGCATGTGGGTGATCAGGGCTTCCGGCACCGTCGTGTCTAGGAACATCACGGTGCCGCCAGCCTTGAGGATACCGATGTGAGAGGCCACGATCTGCCAGTTGTCCTGCGACATGACTACGGCCACGACCTGGTCCGGGCCCGTCAGGAAGGGAGACAATGACGCGGCCACAGCTTCGGCTCGGGCGTCGAGCTCAGCGAACGTCAGGGACTCACCGGTATGCGGAATCTGCAAGGCCACGTGATCCGGGAACCGCTTGGCGGAGCGGCTGAAGATCTCCGTCAGCCACTGCACTCCCTTCTGGTGCGGAACGTTCATGAGGTGTCCGTCCCCAAAGACATCAGTCAAGCTGTAGGGGCAGGTGTCCTCTTGCTTTTGCTGCTCTTTCACGGCCACCCAGAGATACCGTCTCCATGCCACGAACGTCAGGCCGAAGAAGAGTACGAACACGGCTGCCAGAATCGAGCCTGCCATGGAATTGCTCACACACAGTCGTGAAGTTGGGACCCTCAGGCGTCTTCGTTTCGAACGACGGTCCGCAGCTCCGTCGCGCAGCGGACAAGGAGACGTTCAGTCGAAGTACCTCTGGAGCGTTCCATCCCGGCGGATGTCCAGGGTCACGCAATGGAACCCACCCCCCAGCAATTTCGAGTGGCGTATCTTGAGGGGGGCGACATCAAGGCCGTGTTTTTCCAAGAGTTTGATCAGGGCCGTCTGGTCTCGATCGACCGCAACCAGATCTGGACTGATGCTGAAGAGATTCATGTCGATCCACTCGCTGCCGATGCTCTTGGAGAGATAATCGGCATCGTGCTTATCCGTGTTTTCCATGGGCGGGCTGTAGATAATCTCCCACTGCTTCAGGATTGCGGGCAGCGTGTCGTCATTGACGCGGGCTGGATTGCATAGCATCAGGCCTGGACGCAGGGCCACGAATGTCGAGTCGATGTGGCTGCCATAGTAGACATTCTCTAGGAAGTGAACCCGAAAGGTGTCTCCGAGTATCGTCTGCAGCCATTGACCTCCCAGTCGGTTCCCCGTTCCACTGACCAGATAGATCAGGTCCTGGCCGAGGCGCAGAACATTGGCCGCATCAAAGGCCGGTTCATCGTTGTGCGGGGTGGGCGCGTTCAGATCGACGTCGAAGAGCGAATCCAGGAGCCTGGGTCGGGGCGCGCTGTACCACTTCGCACCCGACTTCAGGTAGTCCACCATCATGGTGCGATAGCTGAACGATTCCTGGGCACGGCTGCGGATGACATTGGGGGTTTCGATGATGTGGTCGCCAATGACAAGCATGACGTCGCGAGGGCAATAGTTGTAGAAGCCCTTGGATTCCCAATCGATCGTCGAAAACGTGGCCTCGTGTGGCCATGTCTCCGGGCGTTTGACGGTAACACCCTGTCGTTCCAGGACGGCAATGAATTCGCTCAGATCCTCTTCCGTCTCTTCAATGATCCGCTGCGGAAAGGGTCCCTGAGGGATTTCCTCGAGAGACCGGTCGGGAAACTCTGCCACCTGGGTGCTCGGATCTGCCGTCGGAAATCGCGCGCCTAGCGGATTCCCGACGATGACCTCCGCCAGCGGGTCCCACTCATTGCAGCTCCAAACGATCCGCACGGGACTCATCCGCTGCGTTCCCCTTGTCCAGGCAGGAATCCTGTCACACGCATGCCGACGCCCTCCTCTTCGGCCAGATTCCGCAACAGCTGGCCGACGGCGAGGTCGAGAACGCCGAGACCAAAGGGGCTGAAGACCGTCACGCCTTCCGCACCGTGCCTGGGCGGAGTTTTGCCGAGGAGGACATCGGCCAGGGTGCAGCGAATGAACGCCCGGCTGCCGGACTGCTGCTCGGCCAGATGTATGGAGGTCTCCGCGCGACAGACATGATCGACGTCGTCCACAACGTTGTCAGCCGCCAAGATCACCTCGGGCTTCAGATCGCGCAGGGAAACATGCAGGATCGTACTGCCCGGCTGGAACTGAATCTCGGGGCCCACATAGGGGGCCAGCACGGTGGTGGCAAAGGAGACCAAACTGCACTCGTCGGCGACCTCTTCCAGGCGGCCGACGACCACGCCTTCGACTCCAGGGCACAGAGAACCGCACGCTTTGAGGAAAGACGCGGCACGAAGCGGGTCGGTGTCGAACGCGAGCAGCCGCCGAGGAGGCCCACACAGCGCCACGACGAATCGAAAGATCTCTCGATTGATCACGCCGCAGCCGACCACACCGATGGACGCAGCCTCTCCCGCAGAAGCCAAGTGTCTGGCCGCGAGTGCTGCACTTGCAGCGGTCCGCCGGGCGCTGATCAGTGAACCCTCCAGCAGGACCTGCGGCCGGCCAGAATCGACGGAGTTGAGGACCATGACGGCAGAGGCCCGCTCCATTCCCCTCTCCACGTTCTCGGGGAAGGAGGCAATCCACTTGATACCGGCCACGGGGTCGATGCCGCCCAAAAAGGCCGGCAAAGCAATGATCCTGTCACGCGGATTGTCCTTGAAGCGGAGAAAGGTCGAGTGGGGAAGGTTGCTCTGACCCATCGCATGTGCTTCATAGGCCAGGCGCACTGAATCAATGACCTCTCTCTCCCTGCCCTCAAGCAGCGCCTTCACATCCTCGGCGGTGAGGACCAGCAGGCTGTCAGACACCAGTCGTCCCCCTAAAAACACATCTCGCTCACCGGACCCAGATGCCGGCGACCAATCTCCAGCCCGTTCCGCCCGAGCCACGAGTTGTTAAAGATGGTGGACGTGTAGTGCTCTCCTCGGTCCGCGCAAATGCAGACCGCCCGTTCGACCATGTCGTGTGCCTGGAGATACCGAGCACAGGCTGCCAGGGCGGCGCCGCTCGACCCGCCGATCTTCATTCCCGTAGTGGCATCCAAGGACCGGCAGATGCCAAACGCCTCACGATCCTCCACATACATGACTTCGTCGTAGAGCTCGGGGGTCGCAAACTCGGATCGCCGACCGGAGCCGATTCCGGTCAACTTCCGTACGCCAAGCGATCCGCCTAGGGCCGCCGACCCTCTCGCGTCGACCGCGATGATCCGCGTGTCCGGACTCGTTTCACGGAAGAATCGCCCGATGCCCGCCAACGTGCCGCCCGTGGAGACAGCGACGAAGACGGCGTCGACCCCATGCTCCATCTGCCGGTATATCTCGGGCGCGGTCCCCCGGTAGTGGGCTTCGGGGTTGGCAGAGTTGGAGTACTGGTTCGTCCACACTAATCCAGGGTCTTCGAGCAGCATCTCCCGGACGCATTCCAGCCGCCTTAGGAGATACCCGCCAGCTTCGTCGGGCGATTCGACAAGTCTCGTCTCGGCCCCCAGGGCGCGAAGCCGGCAGATATTCTCTGCCGTCACGTTGGGGTCGACTACCGCGGTAAACTGATACCCCCGATCGCGCGCGTGCATCGCAAGGCTAATGGCCAGATTGCCCGATGACGATTCGATTAGATGTCCACCCGGACGCAGCTGTCCGGTCGTCTCGAGGCTCTGAAGCAGGCCGAACGCAGTACGGTCTTTGACGGATCCGCCCGGATTGTGGCCCTCCAGCTTCAGATAGGCGTACCGACTCCTGCCGTCGATCAGCAAGCGAATGCGCTGTATGGGCGTGTCGCCAACTGGTAGGGCAGTCGTTCCCGTGTCGTTGACTGCGATTAGCTGCTGAAGCTCATGCATCAAGAAGTGGGCCTAATCTGAAGCAGAACAACTCATAGAAGGGCATGGTTGTTCCGCGACGAGCGTCCAGATTCCGGACGCTCGCCACTGTTCCCGGCGAACGGGCTCGTTGGCAAGCGGCGCGCAGCAGAACCGCGAGGGGCGCTCGATCCGCGAGCCGAGCTCGAACGCCCTGCGTTTGCAACGTTCTATTCCGCTTTCACCTTGGTGGCTTCCCACAGGCCGCTGTCCGGAGCAACAATAAAGTCTCGGTTCTCCTTATCAAGCTTCGCTGCCGGAGAATCGGCGTAGCGATCCCAGAACTGCCCCCACTCCTTGAACGTCGGCGCACGTACCACGAAGATCAAGTCAGTTTCATCGGGGAAATTCACGGCAACCGGGAAATATACGTGGGCCTCAAGGTTCTTGCCACCTTTCACCGTCCTTGCAGCTGCGAGCCACTTCTCAGCAGCCTCCATCACCTGCGCTTCGGTTGCGTCGTCATCCAATTCGCATTTCCACATCTGCGTGGCCTTCCCGGCCGAGGTCGGAGCACCCGCTCCTGACGGCGGTTTAACCGTCATGGATTCCCACAGGGCGCTGTCCGTAGGAACAACGATGTTGCGGTTCTCAACATCGAGTTTCGCTGCCGGAGAATCAGAGTAGCCATCCCAGAATTCACCCCACTCCTCGAACGTCGGCGCGACCACTACGAAGATCAAGTCATGCTCCCCGATGGCGTTGACGGCAACCGGGAAATACACGTAGGCCTCGAGGTTTTCACCACCTTTCACCTTCCTTGCAGCTGCGAGCCACTTCTGAGCAGCCTCGATTACCTGCTCTTCGGTTGCGTCGTCATCCAGTTCGCATCTCCACATCTGCGTGGCCTCGCCGGCGAAGGCCGAAGAGACTGCAATCATCATCACGGCAACAGGCATCCATAGCAGGCTTCGATTCATCACGTGTCTCCTCTTTGTTCTTAGTCTTACTACGATTCCACACAGCCATCCGGCGCCAACTTCACACTGTTGTGGCCACTGCAAGTAGATTGTGACTTTGGTGAACCGTGTCGTTGTACTCGTATCGTTGCTGCAGGTACTCAAGCGGACCGGTGTGCGGTAGCACCGCCGACGTCGGCTGTCTCGTCAGCGGAAAAGGCGAATCCCGAGGTAATCTCGATGCGTCCCTCCCAACTTCCCCCCCATTTACGCAAAGGGCAACGCCACCCGCACCGCCACGCTTTTTCTTAGAATCCCTTGTTCGCCCTCCCTCGGCAACTGAACGGTTGAGTTGCTCGACAGCCGTATGGAAGATCCGAGGCGTTGGCGTAGCTCCCCACGGTGTTCCCGAATCCTCCCGCTTGATACGGATAGCTCTTCAGTGCTTCTTTGGTACGAGCACCTCCCGACCAACTTCCTCATGGGTGTCTCCACGCCGGCCAATGACATCCGGTTCAGACGCCAGATGCGGTCGCGGCTCGGCGATTCCATCACCGTGGGTCTGGGGTATCTTCCCCATTCGTACCGCTCAAGAGATCGGTCAGGATCAGCTGCAATTTGCTCAGATTCCGCATAACCGGTCTCTGGTTCTCGGTCCAGAGTATCCAATTCGCTCGACCTGTGTTGCGTTCAAGGAGGTTGTGCCGATTTAGCCAAAAACCTCTCGTATGACGGGTAGAGGTCCATTGTCGATATTGAAGGAAGTTCCGATGCCGACACGTTGCAGACTCCTCATCGTTCTTACGACCGCTTCGCTGTTTCTGCAGTCCGCGAACGGGCAGGAGCCAGAGCCTGCGCCGCCGATTCTCGAAAGTGTCGACGAATACTTCGTCGGATGTACAGATGAATTGTCGTGCGACGCGACCGGCACTGCGGCATGCGATGGTTCCCTGTTCGATCGTGGCTGCGAGGACGGTTTGCTGGATCGGCTGGGAATCGATATCAGCGGCTACATGCAACAGAGCATCAATACAAATAGCCGCAATCCGACGAATCCCCCCTCGGGGGCCGGAAACTGGCCCGGCGCCGGCTGGACCTATCGCAACGACGAGTACATGCTGAACCGGATGTACCTGACGCTTTCGCGCACACCGGACACAAGCAACGGGCAGTGGGGCATTGGAGGGGAAGTCGATGTTCTTTACGGCACCGACTACCAATTTCTGCAATCTCGCGGACTGGAGACCCACAGCGATTTCACGAACAAGTGGAACAGCGACAATGGCTCGGGACTGTTCGGCAAAGGGCTGATGGGCATCGCTCTTCCGCAAGCGTATCTTGAGATCGCAAACGAGAACGTGTCTGTCAAACTAGGTCACTTTTACCATCCGCTCGGGTTTGTCCGTTTAGACCTATCCGGTGCACAGATTGGTAATACGGGTACATACTCACTCTTCTATGCTGAGTTCTTGCCGGTGACTGGCGTCATGGCGGACTTGAAGCTGACCGATCAAATTACAGTCATGGGTGGTCTTCATCGCGGAAGTGGAAACTGGTCCGACAACAACGACAACATCAACGGTTTTGTGGGAGCGCATTGGACAAGTGCCGACGGGAACACATTGCTGATGTACAAAGGTGATGTCGGTGCAGAGGACAATGCAGGAAACAACGATCAATACATCCAAAGCATCGTGTTCGAACGGAAATTCTGCGATCGTTTCGCCTACATCTTTCAGTCCGACTATGGTTTCGTCAGCAACGGTGTGCCCGGCGGCGGCGATGCGGAGTTCTACAGCATCATCAACATGGTTGGATACCAATTCACCGAAAAGCTGCACGTTGGCGTTCGCTACGAAATGTTTGACGACGTTGATGGAACCAGAGTCGCGCCTGCACCTGGCTCAGGCAAGTGGAACGCCATTGCGGCCGGAGGAACGTACAAAATCTGTCCGAACCTGTGGTTGCGACCGGAAGTGCGCTGGGACTGGTTTGATGCCGATTCAGGCGTAGCGCCGGGACCGTTCAAGAACGGCACAGAACGCAGCCAGTTTCTGGCATCGTTCAGCGTGTTCATGTTCCTGTAGCACCAATTGACATCGAACGCATTCGTCATCCAACCAACGCTACGCGGCAGCGCACATCAGCACCTTCGCACGTTGGAAGCGAATGACGTCGGTCCACTCACTTGGGTGGTTTATATGGATCCAGCGTGCCGGTCGGAATCGGCGGATGCTTCTTCAGTGACGCGACATGTTCATCGAGTTGGACCAAGCCGGTTCTCAACACCCAGGTGTTGGGGAATAGAACATTATCCCGTTCATAGGGGTCGTTGATGAGATTGTAGATTCTCGGCATGGTGTACTCACGCAACACGCCGTTCCACCCGGACTGTTCCTTCATGTGAATCTTCCAGTCGCGCCATTTGACCCCGAAGATGTCGTTCCCCATATAGACAACGAAGCCCTCGCGTCCCGACTTTGTGGATTTGCCCAGCAGAAAATCGGACAGGTCGATCCCGTCCATGACGCGATCGTTCGGCACTTTGCCTCCCGCGATCTTAGCGAACGTCGGGAACAGATCCATTTCATGCACGATCTCGTCGCTCTCCTGTCCTGCCTTGATCTTACCCGGCCAACGAATGGCAAACGGGACGCGCAGAGCCCCTTCGTACCCCGTGAACAAACTCGAACGCCACGGTCCGGCACTTCCGTGGATCGCGGTTTCGACCGTCAACGACGTCTCGTCGATGTCGAGCGATTCCGGGCCGTTGTCGGCCGTGAAAACAAAGATCGTGTCGTCGGCAATGCGCAGTTCGTCGAGCGTGTCGAGCAGCTCGCCGACATAACTGTCGATCTGCATCAAGATGTCGCCCCAAGGTCCCTTGCCGGACTTTCCTTTGAAGTCCGGATGCGGCAGTGTGGGAAAATGCGTCGCCGTGTAGGGCAGGTGGATAAAGAAGGGTTTCTTGTCCGCCGCATTCTTTTTCATGAACTTGATCGCGCGATTGGTCAACTCGCGATCGATCAACGGGCGATAGTTGACGTCGTAGATGTGCGCCTTTTTCGGTTCTTTACCTTTGACCGCATCCAGCACATACGGCATGGCTAGGCCGCTCTCCTTGAAGCCGTGTAGCGACGACCAGGCGGACTCGTCGGTGGTGTTGGGTATGCCGTACCACTCCTCGAATCCCTGGTCGGTGGGGAACCGCCCTTTCGTTCGGCCCAGGTGCCACTTGCCGTACATGCCCGTGGCATATCCCGCTTCGGAAAGCATTTCCGCCATCGTCACTTCCCATTGCACCAGGCCGTACACACCTTCGCCCAACGGCACTACGCCGTTCCCGCTGCGAATGGCGTAGCGTCCGGTCATGATGGCCGAACGTGACGGGGTGCATTGAACTTCCACATTGAAATTCGTCAGACGGAGACCTTCGCTCGCTAACTTGTCAAGCCGCGGCGTCGCTGCACCCCGAATGATCCCTCCACCGTTGAAGCCAGGCTCACCCCAACCGAAGTTGTCCATAAAGACCAGGACGATGTTGGGCTTGTCCTGCGCACTGGATGAACTTGCCAAGCACGTCAGAATTGTCGGCAGCAACAACGCTAGAATTAGCCGTTTCATATAGTCTTCCAATTGGTCGATGCGCTGATTATCTAAATGTGACGGCAAAAGGTGAGACCGAGCCGATGACCGACTCGGTCTCATCGCTAAACAATCATTTACCACCGGCGATGCTGGTCTGCACTGAATTTACGTGTCCCGTGAATTCTGATTCCTCGCGGTTGTCGAATAGTTCTTCGACAACCTGGGTCGCGTCATCGACTCCGACATCGGCGGTCTCATCAGCAGAGAAGACCGCGGGTTGCGTTTTCTCCACGCGGCCCTTAGCGACCTGCTTGCCGTCAACAAACAGTGTGGCGGTGCCACCCTTTCCGGTGCCTCCACCGTCGTAGTCGAAAGTCAGCTTGATCTTCGCGTTGTCCGCGGCGATTGCGACCGGTGACTGGATGGTGTACCTCTTGAGACCAAACCAGTTGTAGGTGTAGCCCGGTTTACCATCGTTCATGTAGAGCGCCCAGCCGCCAAATTTGCCACCCTGACAGAGAATGATGCCCCGATCTTTCCCTTTGAGCGTCACGTCGGCCTCGATTGTCTTCGACGTGTTCTTCACGTTCAGAAAGGTGTTCTCAAGGATGCCTTCCATTCCGTGGGCCAATGTCAGGGACTTTCTGTCTCCCATGAGATCCGGACGTCCTGCGAGCTTGGCATTGAAGCGCTCGTAGACGCGATCGTCAAGCGGATAGACGTTGTTGGCTATGGCCTCCTTTTCGAACAAAGCCTGCAGCTTCTTGAGCTGGTCCGGATGCTCTTTCGCGAGATCCCGCGTCAAGCTGAAATCCTCCTCGATGTTGTAGAGTTCCCAGACATCCTCCTGAAGCGAATGGAGCGGTTTGTCATGCCAGGGGACATTGTGGACAACTCGGGCAAGCCAACCCTCGTGATAGATAGCACGGTTGCCGAACATTTCAAAATACTGCGTGGTATGGCGTTCCTCTGCATCCTTGTCTCTAACCGCATACATCATGCTCACGCCGTCCAGAGGCTTCTGTTCGACGCCATTGATGGATTTCGACTGAGGGATCTTCGCAGCCTCCAACACGGTGGCGGCAACGTCGTTCACATGATGCCACTGGCTGCGGATCTCGCCTTTGGCCTTGAAGCCCGCCGGCCAGTGCATGACCATTCCATTCCGAGTTCCCCCGAAATCGGCGGCCATCTGTTTGGTCCAGGTAAACGGAGCATCAGTCGCCACGGCCCATCCACAGGTCATGTGTGGGAACGAATCAGGCCCACCCCAGTCATCGGCCCGTTCTAGCATGCTGTCGATCGTTTCCGCATCAAAGATGCCGTTCAGGTGAACCAGTTCGTTAAAGGTCCCCTCAAGTCCACCTTCCGCGCTGGAGCCGTTGTCGCCCATGATGTAAATGAACAACGTGTTGTCGAGCTCGCCGATGTCGTCGATGGCGTTAACAAGCCGGCCTACTTCGACATCCGTATGCTCGGCAAACCCGGCGAAGGTTTCCATCTGCAGCGCGAACAGCTTCTTCTCGTTTTCGCTGAGAGCTTCCCACTCCTTGATGTCCTCGGGCATCGGCGCGAGTTTTGCGTTCTCGGGAATAACACCCAGAGCCTTCTGGCGGGCGAGGGTTTCCTCGCGAAGGGCCAGCCATCCGTCGTCGAACTTGCCTTTATACTTTTCGATCCACTCCTTGGGCGCGTGGTGCGGAGCGTGGGTCGCGCCGGTCGCGTAGTAGATGAAGAATGGCCGGTCGGGCGTCATCGCCTGCTGGAACTTGACCCATTCGATGGCCTCTGTCGTCATGTCGGTCGTGAAGTGATAGTCCTTCTGTTCCTTCTTCGGAACCCGTGTCACACCGTCAAAGATCACCGGCTCCCACTGGTTCGTCTCCCCGCCAATGAAGCCGTAGAATTTGTCGAAACCGGAGTGAGTCGGCCAGCGGAAGTAGGGCCCAGAAACCGAGACTTCCCAGGTCGCCGTCTCGTGCCATTTGCCGAAGGCGGCAGTGCTGTATCCGTTGTGGCGCAGAGTCTCCGCGAAGTACTTGGCGTCATTGGCGCGAATTCCCTGGTTGCCGGGAAAGCCGGTCGCAATCTCCATTACGGATCCGACATTGACGTTGTGATGGTTGCGCCCCGACAGCAGAGAGGCCCTGGTGGGCGAACAAAGCGCCGTGGTGTGGAATCGGTTGAACCGCAGACCATTCTTGGCCAATCGGCTGAACGTCGGGGTTTCAATGGCTCCGCCGAAGGGAGTCGTCGCCCCAAATCCGATGTCATCGATCAGCACGATCACGACGTTGGGCGCACCATCCGGAGCCTCGACTTTAAAAGGAGCCGGTTTGGTCGCTCTGCGAGCGTCCATCTCCGTGATCGTCTTAGACTTGGGCGCCTCAATCGGGAGTGTTGTGCGATCGAGTTTGTCAGCCCCATACGTCGACGAGGCCACAGCCGCGACCAACGTAATTGAAGATAGTCGTGCAACAATGGAGTGGTACAAGTTTCTTCTCATTGTGGTGTCTCCCGTTGGTAAAAACTCATTGTGTTTAACAATCTTGGCTTCAATCTGTACTGCGCTATTTCGCCAGGCCGCCATGTCTTATCAAAGAAGGACAGCAGCGGACTGTCGAGACGCGTGGAGGTACCTGGATCGGGAGTACCGTTCGGTCGAGTTGCTGTGCCAGAAATGGTTACGTTGATTTGGCGCTATTCTCACTGATCCAGCTGTCAAGCTGGTTGACTGTCCCGGATTGCAGCCTACTCCTACTTGACCAACTCAGGCTCGCCCGGCCGCCAAGTCTTATCGTACCAGGGCTCAAGCGGTCCATAGAGGCGGAAGATCATGTTCCAACCCTTGCCCGGAATGGTCTGAACCCAGTTGTTCTCCTGGCCCTTGGGTGCCTTCGGGCCAAAGTAGACATCGTAGGAACCATCGGAATTCCGGATCATGCCAGGTTTCTTATCGTCGATTCCCGGGAACCGCTCGTCGGTCTGCAGCATCGAACGGGTCTGGTTGTCGTAGAGCGTGAAGGACCAGAAATCTTTGGCCGGAACGTTTGGCGGGACATGAACCTTGTAGGTCTTGCCGCCATCGAGCGGATTGTCGTCGGCGCCGAGGAATGTATAGGCGTACTTCGAGCCCTTTCCGATGATCTTCTTGGCCATGGCCGGTGTAATCCCGGTGGCATAAAAGTGAAAGCCTGCCCGCACATCGAGAAGCGAAGCCCCATCAAGGATCCACGAATATTCTCCTCCCGGGAACGGGTTCATCCACACGCTTTCGCCCGGGTAGAAATAGAACATTTCTTCGCGTGGCTTTGACATAATCGTCTTAACCGACACCGACCCCGCACTGGCCGCAGCGGAAAGGAGTCTCTTCATTCGTTCATCCAGTTTGAAGGCTTGTCCTTTCTTGATGCCAATCGTCGCCAGCACGCCCAGGATTTCCTCGCTCTGTCCATCACTCGGCTCATTCTGAACCACTTCATTGATCTCCTCGAAGATCTTGTAGTCCATCCGGTGAATCGTGTTGAAAGACTTGCCAGAGGCATTGACGAAGTTCATCTTCGGCGGATTGTTCTTCTTGGACAACGGATACATGCGGAAGTTCTTCTTAGTTGCATCGACTGCTGGTTTGGGTGAACCGTCCACTTGGAAGCCGCGCCAAATCACCCAATTGCCATAAGTGTTTGTGCGGGCCACGTGATACCCCTCCGGCACTTCTCCTTCATATCCCGGAGGAAGGATCAAGAACTTGCCGCCTTGGCCTTTGTCCGGTCCGAGACGCCCGAAATCGGCAACGTACTTAAACCAGTGATCGTCGATGATGCCCAGCACATCAGGCGGAGTTTCTACGACCATCGGCTCGTCCTCCAACTGGAGCCACGACATCATGTAGACACTCGTCGTGTTTGCGGTCAGGAACAGTGCCTTGGAGTCCATCAGTTCCTCGAAGAGAACCGCCGTTGTATTGGCAGGCCCGAATTCCAGGAGACCTTTCCGAATCGCATCCATCGAAGCAATCTGGACACCGCTCATGTAGGCCTGGAACCCATGTTGAAAGTCCAGGAAGTTGTAGACCTTCTGGACGGTCTCCTTGTCGGGCACTCCGTCAAAGAAACTCAGATCGCCAAGCCGAGTCGGAATTTCGTCCGGTGTTGTGATACCCGGCGGAATCTCGGTCGTCATCTTCATCTTGGGCGGCTCAGCGCTGGCCGTGCTTTGAGTCCAAGGGATTTCGGCGAGCAGCGCAATCAATGCGATCGCAGCAATCGGGATGTGCCAGTTTTTCATTTCGGTTTTCCAGGAGGTGAGAAGCAAATCGTTGTTCAACAAAGAATGCGGTGGAACTGTTTCACCCGCTAGTCGGCAACCGGAATGGCCTACCAACAGAAAAACGGAGAGGTGACTCGCACCCCTCCGTGGCGTTGACAATCAACCCGGGATGATGGGCTGGTCAACCATCTATCGTCAACTGAACATCGACCACTTGTCGCCAAGTGAACACGGTTTGGTCCCGGCATACGTTTTTTCTTGATGAGCGCAACCTTGATCACCGCGTTTCGATAGAGAGTAGTACACCCGGCCTCATTCCGCTAAGGAGCTGCGACAGTCACCGAAGCGTTCACTTGATCCTCAAGAGGAAATCACCCGATGATGTTGGCAGCTAATCTTCGGACCAATTTTGGGCACGACGCCATCTTTCCCGCGCAAGTTGTGACGCGCAACTGATTCAAATCCAACGTGGATTGGGTGCGGCAGCAGGACTCCTATCTGCGCTGTTCTTCGTTAAGTGCTGTTCCTCTCTCTTGGAGACCATTTCCATGTCAGATTCGAAAACGGATCGTCGTTCGTTCATCAAAGCTTCGGCCGGAGCCGCTGCTGCAGTTGCTTTAGCTGGCAACCTCAATAAATCGCATGCGGAAGATCGCTCTGCTGTGAAAACCCGCAAGGCTTCGTGCAACTGCGGACAGCTCCGCGTTAAGTGCGTAGGTCCGGATCCTGAGCGGATCTCCCTGTGCCCCTGCAAATTGTGTCAGAGGCAATCTGGCTCCGCGTTCGCAATCCAAGCGAGGTTCCCGCGAGAGCAGGTAAAAATAGAAGGCAAATCGACGTCATGGAGATTCCCCATCGAGGGCGCAGAACCGGTCAATTTTACCCACTGCGCCGAGGCGGGGGCCGAGTTTCACTTCTGTCCGGTGTGCGGTTCGACCGTTTACTACACCTCAGACGCCGATGACGCCCGCATCGGAATAAAAATCGGCGCGTTCGCCGATCCGACTTTTCCGCCGCCCAAAATTACAGGTCATATTAAGTACCGTCATCCGTGGACAATGGACCTAGAGGGTCTTTCACTGGACGTCGTGCAAGGAAAGCAACACTGATTTCGCAAAAAACTCGGTTGTGATCGAGCGCAAGGGTTAGGGCGTTCGCGGGACGGTCTAGCCGAGAATCCGATCAGGCAGAACAAGGCGCTCCACCCGAATCCTGACCTGCTCCGGAGCTGAAAGCTATACGTGGTTCGAACCATCAACCAGCAATCGATACTCGTTCCCAGGTCAGCGTTGGCTGAGCTTTGACGTTGGTCGCTCAGTTGTTCAGTTCTCCCGATCCACAGTCTTCGCGGCGGCTGCATCGACTTCCGCGGAGTTGCCATCGACTCTAACTCGCTTCGGTGAAACTGACCGCTGCAGGAAAGGTGTCCCAGCAAAGGTTCCTTGGGTGACAGTTGCCGGAACGGTCGAGTAAGTGAGACACTTCGGCGATGCGGACGGAGAAAGGCGACTGCACTCCGCTCCCCCAAGAAGGTAGACCGCCATTGCGAAGTCTCAAGAATCGTGTGTCGCTTTCCTCGCACTGCGGACGTAGCGATAAAGCGTCGAACGAGAGACCTTGAGAGTCTCGCAGATATCGTCCAGCGAGATCGACTTTGTCTTCGTACAGCTTCTGAGCCAACGCGATTCGGGGTTGATCGGGAGACAATTTCCGTCGACCACCCCTTCTTCCTCTGGCATATGCGGCAGCCAGGCCAGCTTTGGTGCGCTCCTGAATCAGACGCCGTTCAAACTGGGCGAGTGCTGCGAATATGTTGAAGATCATCTCACCCGACGCGCTCGTTGTATCGATCGCCCCATCGCTAATCGACTTGAAGCCGATGTTCTGTTCGCGCAGCTCCTCGATCAGCGTCACGAGGTGCCGCATGGACCGTCCTAGACGATCGAGCCGCCAGACGACTAGCGTGTCACCGGCTTGAAGCGTATTGAGGCACTTCGACAGCCCCGGCCGATCCTCTTTGGCGCCAGAGATCTTGTCCGTGAAGATGTCATCAGCGTCGATTCCAAATCGGATCAGCGCGTCGATCTGAAGACTCAAGTCCTGGTCATCGGTACTGACACGGGCATATCCGAAACATCGAATTCGAATGGGCAGATCGTTCGTCGCCATCATGTTCTCCTTGTCTGATACCGACAAGGTAAAACGATGGGCTGGGCCCGGTCGACAACTGGATGGTCAATTCACAGCGGCATAGCTGGAGCCGTGACAAGTTCGACGATTCCAAGAGTTACCCATGGCCGCATAATCCGATCTGTGTCACCGACGGTCGTTTTACGGTGACTGTCATCAATCAAAACCGCTTCTGACGAGTTTTCGGCACGGCCGTCGGGTCTTTTGCGCTGGTCGCGCGGCACTGCGCGGGTGGCACCGAGTGCAGCAGCGGTCTACTATTTCTAACGGCGGAGCGTGACGTCGCCGCAGATTGGCGATCTGTCAATTTTGCCATTTCCAACGCACAAAAAGTACAATCTGCTTCAGCATGACGTGGCCTGCTGTTGAGTTGCACCGGGCCCGTTGAGTAACGCGACCCGTCTTTACGGCAGGACCGAGTCAATGAGCGAACGCGCCGCAATCGATAATTCAGGTGAAATGCCGGTCACGATTGAGAGCTTGGTCGGCGACCTCGTGCGACTGGGCATACAACCTGAAATGATATTGCTTGTCCATTCCTCACTGAGCTCCTTCGGCTGGGTGTGTGGGGGCTCCGTTGCAGTCGTCTATGCGTTGGAGTCTGCGATTGGTCCAGATGGAACGCTGGTGATGCCAACGCATTCGAATGAGCTATCGGACCCAAAGAATTGGAGTAATCCCCCGGTGCCTCAGCGTTGGTGGCAAACGATTCGCGACAGCATGCCCGCCTACGACGCTGAACTTACTCCTACACGAGAGATGGGAATAATCCCTGAGACGTTCCGAAGGCAAAACGGAGTAGTCCGCAGCGGTCACCCACAGGTGTCATTTGCTGCTCGTGGTCCGCATGCACGCCAGATAACATCCCACCACCCGCTTGAGTCAGGGCTTGGTGAGCGGTCTCCACTGTCTCGAATCTACGACCTTGCAGGGTGGATTCTGCTGTTGGGCGTCGACCACAGTTGCAATACCTCGCTGCACTTGGCCGAGTATAGAGCAGAGTCCGCAAAGATCAATACTGTCCGAACGGGAGCACCGTTGTTAGAAAACGGAATACGACGATGGTGCGAATTCGACGAACTCGAAGGGGATTCAAGCGATTTCACCCGCATTGGAGAAGACTTTGCACTCGAATCCGGACTTGTGAAGCAGGGCCGAATTGGACAGGCGAATGCCTTTCTGATGCCACAGCGGGACCTTGTCGACTTTGCGAGTGGCTGGATTGCAACCCATCGTTAAATGCAAATGCACAAAAACGAATGGGTGACACAGGGCAACTTCGGGCTAGGTCTTGTGGTGCAAGCGGCCTTTGATAACTAGTGGCCGACAAATCGACCGAATTGCCAAATCGGCGTGAACTTCCGATTCGCGAAAAACGTTGCTTAGATGGGACGCTTTGACCACCGGATTCGGCGATCGGCGATTCGACTGTGCCAAATGGCCGCGAGCAACGCTTGATGACACGTTCTAACGGGTGCCGAAAAACGGATGGCAATCCGGGACTCCGAGCTGTGTCACCGAGGGTCCTTTCCTCGGACTCCCAAGAAACGAACGGGCGGATGAGACACCGGCGAGTGTCAGCAACGGTCGTTTTACGGCATGTGTCAGCCCTCACGAGTTTCTGAGACAGCGACTCTTCAACTTTCTACTACTTCGGTCTTTAACACCGACGCGAGTTGGAGTCGGGAGTTCGCCGCGTCGGTTTGTCCAACTTCCGCGCCCAACGAAAGCTCGAAACTGCGGTCGGTGGACCTCACATCCGCGCGCAAGAAGTCGCCCCTCTCGGAGGCAAGCCACCCTTCGGCTGGGGGCAAGATCAACTTTCGAGGGTGTCATTCGCGACCGATTTCGACGTCTTACGACACTTTGAATTCCGACATAACTTCTTCGCTCAGCCGTTGTCGTGGATTTGTGGATGGATCAGCCCGAGAATGAGTTGCCGCAGAATTCGAAGGTTATTCGACATACACGAGCAAGGAGCGATCGAATCGCAGTCGCTCCACTCCGCGCCCCCAAATACCAATGCGAGTTGTGATGTTTCCGTCACAAACGTCATGCGCGCGATCAAAGGCGTAGTCTACGAGTGGGGCTGACAAATGCTTCCCCCACTGCGCCAGACACGCATCTGCCTCCTCGCCGCGGAGATGGAAAAGCAAGCGTTTCTTTCCATGACGTCCCCGTTCGGCAGTCGCAACTTACTGTCCGCTATTGGCCGATGCTCTGCGGCGAAGATCCCAATAGGTCACGAATAGGCCGAATGCTGTCAACATCATCAGAGGAAGTGCGTCAGTAATCCAGCGATAATAATAATGCGCCGTCCCCAGCGTTGTGACCAAGACATAGTGGTCGCCCACTGGTTTGTAGTTCGGCAATGCTCTCTCGTACCAAACAGGTTGACGGTCCAACAACGTCGTCCCGTTACTCAACTCCACTTCCTTCAGCGACGGATCTTGCAACCTGGTATAGTCAGCGGTCGTAATCAATTCGACCTGATACGCGTCGGCTGGGAGTATTCGAATCTGAGCCTCGTAATGCACAAGGCGGACGAACACCCATGTGCTCAATAGCCAGAACGCCATCATAAAGAAGGTGAGGAGCGGTAGGTTGGGCAGCGCTTTTGCGAAAAATGACTTCATCACTCGCTCCTGTTGTTGACGGCACGTTTCGCGGCGAGCGGCTCGACGCGCAGATCGGAGTAGATTTCCAGCCGCTCGCCCGCACGGGTGACGTGAACCGCTGCCAGCTCCCGATCTGAGATGGGCATCCGCATCCAGGCTTGAAACAAATTCAACATCAAAAACACCGGAGCAGCCACCGCGAACGACTCTGCACCGGGCCACCCGCGACGGATGCGATTTGGAACAGCCCTTGGCTCACCGGCCGCCAAACCCGCCAGACGGCATCGTTCGATCAGCGCCGGCTCGACGGGCGAATCGCGAATGGCGTCGACGGCGTCAGCCAGACGACCTCGCAACTCCAATGCGTCCGAGTCCGTTCTGCGCGAGTCGGGCTCCCTTCGTTCATCGTTGTTCACGTCGAATCTCCTGACTGTCATCATCCGATCAAGGACTGAAGCCTCGCGCGAGCTTCGTGGAGGGCCAATCCGACTGCGTTTGTAGTCATGTTCAATTCTCGCGCAATCTCCTCGTAATTCATCTCGTCAAAGAACCGAAGGGCGAACACCTCAGCTTGCAGGGCTGGCAGCAACGTCAACGCCTCGCGAAGCCGATCCTCTAGTTCGACGGCTTCGGCCATCTGGCAGGGTTGCGGAGACGAGTCAGGCAGCGACGTGATTTCGCCAAAAGACGATTCGCGGCCTTTGGCGCTCAAGCGGGTCCGCAAGCAGTCGATCGCCCGTCGTGTCGCAAGACAGCGGAGAAAACCGGCATAGCTTTGCACTTCCGTGCGGCCCACCATCTGATACGCTTCGATAAACACGTCCTGGACAACATCTGCCGTGTCGTGTTCGTTTCCCACGATCCGCCGCACACAACCCACAACCATCGCCGCGTGACGATTCACAATTTTGGTCCAACCGTCCTCCACTTGTCGTTCGCCTTTATCGTGTATTGCAGCCTCCCTGGAATCATAGTCGTAGCACACAACAGATGTATTTCCGAGATTCCGGGCAGTTTACAGCGATTGCCTAAGAAAAGTCCGCCGCCTTGTTGCCCGCCCAGGAGCTGAGAACTGCGAGGACTTGGATAGTTTGAGCGCGAGGTCGAAACGCGACTGCGACGCGGCATGTATGCCTGACCAAGGACGAATGAGATTTCCGGTCTTAAGACTCGTTCAAGTGGAGGGCGTTCTTCAGCTGTGCCCTCAAACGACCGTATTTCGGCACACTGTTCGCGCGTCCGCTTCGGCGATATCTTGTCGCGTCCGTCTGAATCACCGACGGCATTTCGCCGCCACTCAAACTCGCGTCGGTTGCATCGACTTCAGCAGGTTTCGTCAGATTCCGAATCGCAGCGGTGGATCCGACCGCTGAGGGAAAGGCGTCCCGTCAAACGTTCGAATTCTGCCACACCTCCTTCGCGGAGTCATTCTTGCGCAAGTCCACGAGAACCTGCTGTGCGAGTTTGCCATCTCGGAATTCAAAGTGCCATAAAACGTTGAAATCGTCGCGAATGACACACTCGTAGGCTGGCGTTTTCCCTCGAACGAATCGTAGCCTTATGTCGGTGGCGAACACCGAGCGCAATTTGGCTCAACGTCAATTCGCAGAGGTTGGACAAACCTCGGTGGCGAATCCGGGTCTCCAACTCGCGTCGGTGTTCACGACCGAGGCACGAAATGGCAAATCGGAAAGTACATCCGGTCACATCGACCGAGTCATCGAACCTACGCTGGTTGCGAAACCAAACAACATGGGTTTTCGCAACAAACTCCTTCAGCGATCGATGTGTGCGCGAATCTGCGGGCGATCGGGTCCGAAGAACTCATTTGAGAAAGTAAGCATCGGATCGCCGCCCGAATCGGTTGCGTGTGAGACACTCCCAGGCCCATGACGCCTGGGGTCAGTGGCTGGCGTCTCGCAAGATCAACGACGTCTGGCGCGCACTGGACCGGTGCGATGCCGCAGTTCTTGGGAGAAGAAAGGTTCGAGTCACCATGCGCTGCTTGCTTGGGAATGCACAACTGAGCATGCCGGCGCCGGCTATGCGCTTCGTCGTTTTGTGGTATAATGTCTCCCGTTGGCGAAGCGCGCGGGAGGCGTGCTGCAATTGGACGACTCGATGAGAACAAGCAAGTGGTGAGGGAAAGCTGTCGTCTTTTCCGATGCCGTGCGCATATCCGGGGTACTGCTGTGTGCACTTGGGTCATCCGCTTCAAACCATCGTGGGGACGCCCGATGCGGTGGTCCGATTCACCCTGTCTACGAAACTAGCGCGATACCCGGGGAAAACAGGGTTTCGTAGACGTAGACGCATACCGATGTTATAGGGGCCGAGAGCCGGGCGCGAGATCGGACTTCGGTGAGAGTCGAGCGCGGACTTCAGCGCGCTTGAGCGACAGCGACGCGCCGAGGTCAGTCGTGTCGAGAGGCGAGACGGTTTCGCATTGACCTGTTGGCCTGCGGACTGCCATAGGCTTCGCCGACGTCAATGCCCGCCACAGCGACGCCTGCAGCCAAAAACTGCTCGATGTGGGCGCGTACATGATCCAGGGTTGGGGAGTTCGCTGTTTCTCGGCAGCCGGGAGCAAGACAAACGCGGGACGTCCCTCAACGACAAACGACTCTCCCGGCAGGATCAGCGTTTTAACCGCTTGGGCTGCGTCCGGCTCATCAGCAACACTCAACCGAGCGACGCACAACAATAGCAGCAGGCACGCACACAGTGGTCGCCTGAAAGTAACGTGCATGTTGTGATCCTATTGTTTGCGATGAATCATTGCTGGGAATGATCCTACTCGTGACGACGCGCGGTTCGCCAGCGACGGGAAGACAGTGTCACAACACGAACGCGCGCTTGGGATTGCTCGAACGACGGGTCCCGTCGACAATGAACTGGGGCTGTGCAGGGAATTGCTAGGGGGATGAGATCATGCATCCGCGTCGGAGTCGACAACTTCTTGTTGTCGGGATGCTTGTTTCCTTGCCCGCTGTTGCGGCGCAGCAGCGCACCGCTGGCAACCAGGAATCGCTCCTCGAGCAGGCCGAACGACTACTGCAAGCTGTTGCGGCGGGGGAAGAATTTGACGGCGACGTATCCGAACAACTTCCCATCCTGATCGTGATCGCCGAACATGGCGAGCGGCAAAAATCCGATCTGGCGATACGCGGCTTGGGCCGGATGAAGTCGAAGGCTAGTCCTGCGATTCCCATGTTGTGTACGAAGTTGGATGACCGCAATCATGCGACGCGCAGCGCCGCAGCCGATGCTTTGGTGGCGATTGGCGATGCGTCAGTCGCGCCGCTGCGGAAGTTGATCCACTCGCCATCGGCGCGGACGTGCGCTGCGGCGACCGAAGCGCTGGGTCGCCTGCAACTCATCGATCTACTGGATCTGACCGGGCTGGCCCTCGATCCTGATCCGCGAGTCCGCGCCGCGGTTGCCAATGCCCTCTCCCGCATCGGTAAGCCCGGTGTGCCGCAATTGGCGATCCACCTGCAAGACGAGGAACTGGCCGTCGCCGTCGAGGCAGCCCGCGGTTTGCAAGCCAACCGCGAAGATCCGTCGATCGCGATTCCCAAGCTGATCGAGGCCGTTTCGCGCCCGGACCTCGGTTGGGCCGCCGCCGAGGCGCTGGCGGCTTATGGGGTCGAAGCGCGGCTTGGAGTTCCGGCCATCATCAAGGGGTATCCGCTGGGCCCGACCAGCCGATCCATACGGCGCGACGCAGCACATCGTGCGCTGCAGCACATCGGCCCGCCCGACGAACGAGACATCGAAGCGCTGTGCGAATGCCTGACCCACGAAAGCGAAGAGGCCCGCATTCTGGCCGCCCAGAGCTTATCGCTGTTGGGAACCAAAGGCCGATCGGCAGCGGCTGCCCTCGAAGCTGCAACACAGGCAACGATCGAGTGGTACGTGAAGTTGGAGCGGGAGTTCGAGTCGAGTCCTTCCCCCTGGCGGGACAATTCGGGACGAGTGTTCCGAGCGGCCACATACCTTGCCGCTGCCGTTTGGGACGTGACGCACGATGCAGAACGCTTCGTCCACGTCTTGGAGAAAGCGGCGCTGACTGCTGATTACCCGCTCAGTCGCTATGCTTCGTCAGCTTGGCGCGAGTTTACCGCGGATGACTGCGCCGTCGTGGAAAGCATGTTGCGGCACTCCAGTCCGCACGTCCAACACACGGCACTCGATGGCGTGGTTCAAATGGGGCCGGCGGCAGTATCGCTGCAGGAAGTGGTCTTCGAGCTGGCCGGCGGGCCGGATGCCGAACTCTCCCGGCAAGCCATGCAGGCGCTGGCAGCCATCGGCCCGAGCCTCGCCGAGGCAGCGGCGCCTCTGCGCAAAACACCGCGACGGTACGATTCCGTTGCAAGAGTTCGCGACCGCCGTCGACTCAAGATTCGTTCCGACGAGTCCCAAGCGATTCTCATCCGCGGACTGCAAGATGCCGAGCAGCGGCGGACGGCCATCGCGTGTGCCCAGGCGCTTTGGAACACTTCGAACGAACCAGTCTCGGGGAAGCCGTTCTACGAACTGCTGTCCCCCGAGGGAGCGGCCGCGCTGATCATCGAGGCGGCCGGCAAGCCCGAGTTCCACCACTACGACGCCATCAAGATACTGCAACGCCCGCCGGCCGCAGCAGACATCGTCGTCCCGTATCTCGTCGATCAGACGGCCAGTGCCCACTGGACACGTCATGCCGTCAGCGCTTTGGGCGCCTTCGGGGAAGCAGCGTCGCGGGCCATCAAGACCGTCGAGACCCACCTGGACGATGAATCGCCCAAGACCCGGCTGATTGCGGCCAAGTCGATCTTCCAGATTTCCGGAGACGACTCGCATCTGCAGCGGCAGTTGCGCTCCAGCTTTTCCGGCCGCGATGGCCGGCAGGCCTACTTCGCGACTCTAACGCTCACAGCAATGGGTCCCTCTGCTGCGCCGTTTCTGCACTTCATCGTCGAGGGGGCGCGGACTCCCTTCGAAACTTTGATCGAGGCGCTGCAATCGATCGGGACCGACGATGCGGTTGCCGTCCTGGAGAAGATCGCCAAATCCCCCGATTGGGCGCAGCGGCGGCCGGCGCTGGCGGCGCTGCGGGAGTTGCGAAACTCAGACGAGACCGGGAGCCAGTGAAATGTTCGATACGCGAATGACGTGTGGCCTGTTGTGCGTTCTGATCGGGCTGATCTGTGGGCAGCCGCAGCGTTTGGCCGCCCAGGCGCATTGGACATCCCGCGGGTGGAGTTACAGCCGGACCTGCGAGGCCGAGGCCAAGAGCGAGTATGCAACTCGGCCGGATGAACAAACATTGCAGACGATCACCGTGGCCTGGCAGGAACCCGAACTGGACGGACTGGCCAACATCTGCACCATCGATGGCCGCCTCGAAATTCCTGGCGACGGGCAACGGCAGCCAGTCAACTGGTTTCAAGGGATCACGGTGTACATGGGAAAGGCCCCCGGTGCCCAGCCGGATTGGTCTGCCGGGATGACTGAGGACGCCTTGCGCAACACCGGCGTTGTGAGTCCCGCCGGAACGTTCTCGTCGCGATTCGACCTACGGAAGACGCAACATGATCGAACGCGTCTGCAGTCGTTTCAATTCGGACTGGCGCTGGCACGGCACACCAAGACCGCAGGTGGCGGCGACGAAGTGCTTTGGAATTCCCAGCTCCCGGCAGTGCCGGCGACGGTGCAGATGCTCGACGTTCCCGCCGCCGCAGAGCTTTCCCACGAGCTGGAACTCATCAATCGCGCGAGCGGCTGGCCACTCTTCAAGCAAAATAGCGTGCCGCTGATTCAGGCGGTCAATGCACTGCAGCGGCTGGGCAAGGAGCGGGTGCTTGCGATCCTGGAGGAATATGTTGACTTAACCGTCCATCTCGACTACCGCTATGACCAAGAGATCGTCTTCTGGATCATTCGCGTCTTGTTCGAGCCGATCCGCCTGGACGATCGGATCCCCGATCCGTTGATTGCGGTGCATCTCACCGACCGAGACTCCGCGGAATTGGCGAACTGGCCTCTCAGCCCGATGGCCGTCGTCGATGATATCCCGTTCATGCTGGGCCGGATGATGGACATGGGTGGAGGCTTGTCCGGACATCCTTGGGCCCACATCGTGTGGGCACGACGGCACGGCGTGATTCGCGACGAGCCGCTGAGACCGAGAACGAATCCAATTCATGCGGCTGAAGCCCTTTTGCGTAGCCAGCGATTCAAGCAACTTGACAGGAATCCGCGCGAGTCGGCCATTGAATCGGTTAGGACCCAGGCGATGTCCATGGTCGAGGGGCTCGCGCGGCCGATGGTGACACAATACTTCGCCGACGACGCAGAAAGAGCGGAGGCGAACCGCCAATGGCAAATTCGTGTTGAAGAGGCTGACCTACGCGCGATTCGCTGGGACACGCAGCGCGAAGAGTTTGCGGACAAGGGCACATAGCGCACGCACGGGTGCCACTGTCGATCATGGTGTGTGCCACTGGCTATGCCAGTGCTTCGTTGCACCCCGGTGTGACTTCTGCCTAATACCGCGGACACCCTTCTGCGTCCGACAATTTCGGCTGGATTTGTCTTCATGCAGAGTACACCCGCCGGGCATGACGGTGGCGGCGTTCGAACACCGGAAACACTGGCATAGCCATGGCTCACCTGCGAAGTCGCTCCGGTCACATCGACCGTTGATTGGCGAAACCAAACAACGCGGGTTTTCGCAACAAACTCCTACAGCGATCGATCATTAGGCTGGGAGATGAAGAAGCACATTGACGATTCGCACTCCGACGATCACTCCCGCGTGCAGGAGTTGACACCCTGGTGGACGTCGTTCGTCGTGGCTGCCGTGCTGGGAGCCGTTGCATTCGCGGCTCTGCATGGCGACTGGGACGATCTGCGTGCGCGGTGGGTCGTCGGCGGAAGCGCCGCGATTGGCTTCGTGGTAACGGGTTTGAGGTGCCTTTTTGAGCGTTTATCGATTCGACTTGACCACTTTGCGGGGTTTCAGGCGATGATCTTCGGTGCGATCGCTCTGTTCTTTGCCGTGGGATTGTCTGTCGAAGACGAAATTTGGCAAGAGTCCTTCGGCACGATCGCCGGGATGATTGGATTGACGCTCTGGTGTGGGGCGATGTCCATCGTCGGCTTCGGCGGATGGCTCAATCGCCCTTGGGGCCAACGCCTGAACGAGCCGCTTCACGGCCTGCTGTCTGTTGCCGTTTTGGCTTTGTTCACCTGGTTTGCACTGCAAATAGTCGTGCAAGCTTTCACTAGACGACAAACTCCCTCCGTAGCAGAGGTGCTGCTGTCAGAATTGGTCCTCATCTGGGGTGTCATCGGTCTGCTGGCCTGCTTCGGATCGAAACGGCGTGGGCGGTTGAGTGCCGTAGCCGACGTATTGGTCATGCCCTGGGCTCTCCTTGTGGCGGCTCCGATTCCTGCGGGACTCGTGATTGCTGCAATCGTATTGTTTTCGGGCGCAGGAGAATTGCTCGGCCGCGCACTTGGAATGCCGGTGATTGGTGCGTTTGTCGGCCTGGCATTGTTAGTGACGGTGATGCTCACTGCCAGTACATACGCAATTCATCCAGAAGACTAACATTGTTGACGCTGTGCATTGAGTGACGCCAACCGTCAGTGTCGAGAGGCACGTTTTGCCCGAGTCGCCTAAGTGCTGACCAAGATTCGCCGTCGATGTCCCGGCGGCAGGCCTCTCGCCCAGATCGTTGGGGATGGATGCGTTCGACGCGATGGATGTCGAACGCGCCGAGGTTTTGGGATTGGGGTGGAGTGGGGTAAAGATGAGCGATTTTGCGCGAACAGACGCGACCGGAGAGCGGCCATGCGAGCCCCGTGGATTCAATGAGCTGCTTTCTCTGACCGGTCTTACGGGTGCAGTTTGAATAGCCGCTAAGGTTTGCGCGGGCTGTGGCCTTTGACAGCTCCGGCGTCCTGCAATCGGCTCTACCAGCCGGGGGCCTCCGTAAAGTTTCATCAACCGTTTCGTCCGTGGGAATCTTGTCTGCAAACAAACACCCGGCGAGCCGACCAATCAGAACGAGCGGCGGCCCAGTCGATATAGCTCGATAAGGCGAGGATTCAGATCGGAATCGGACCCGCGGGCGACGGTCGAGATTCGCTAACCGTTGCAGCCCGCAACTCTTCTCAAACGCACAGATGCGGAAACAGCCGGCATGACGCACTTTTTCGAGAAACGCGACCGCTGGGGCAACGGCCTCGCCCTGTGGGTCCTGGTGGCCATGATTTTCGTGATTCCGCCGGCCTGTTTGTCGCTGCGGCAGATCAAGCTCAAGAATGACGTCACCGGCTGGCTTCCCGACGACGACCCGCAGGCCAAAGTGTTGGCTTGGTACAACGAGATGTTCCCCGAAGACGACCGGATCGTCGTCTCCTGGCAGGGGAGCTCTCTGAAGGATCCCCGCGTCGATCAATTCGCTCGAGAGCTCGAGGGGGTCGTCGATGACGAAGGTGTGCGACGCAACGGCAGCAAGTACGTGCAGGAAGTCATCACCCCGCACAGCGTCCTGGACCGCATGATCGATGAAGACATCGAGCCGACCGAAGCGCTGCGTCGGCTCAGCGGCGTGCTATTGGGCAGCGGGCCGCTCAGAATCGAACTGAGCAGAGCGGGACGGGGCCAAAAGGCCGCCGTCATCGACCTGCTGCGACGGGCGGCCCAGGAGAAGTTGGGTCTGGAGGTCGAGATTTCCGGCCGCACGGCGCCGGCAACTCCCGTGATCGTCTCCAGCAGCCTGGGTTTTGAAGAGAGTGAATTCGAGGACAGCGAGTTTGAAGACAGCGAGTTCGAAGACTTCGCCGAGGAGGACGGCTTTTCCGACGGCTCTGAAGAGTTTGGCGACGACGACGAGCTCGCGTTTGAAGACAGTTTTGATGAGGGCTTTGAAGATAGTTTCGAAGACGAGGGTGCAGGCTTCGTTGACGACGAGGCAGGATCCGGCCCAGGAGCCGAATTGCCGGCTTGGCTGGCGGCGCGCGATTACGATCTCGAAGTCAGCTGGCCCGGCATGCACATGCGACCGGGCGAAGTCGAGGCGTTTCAGAAGTTGGCCTGCAAACTGACCGATCCCGGCGCCGCGAAGTCGAGTCGGGCGGCGAGGCTGGTTGCGGACGCATTCCTGATGCCTGGCTCGCCGGTGGCCATTTCGGTCGTGATGAGCGATGCGGGCATCGCCGACGAGGCATCGGCGCTGGATGAAATCCGCCGAGTCGCCGCCGAAGTCGGCGTGCCCTCAGAAGACTTCTCGATGGGCGGGAAGCTGGTGGCCTCCACCGCGCTCAACCAGGCGGTCCGCAAGACCGCACGGAATCGGGCATTCCCGATCTACATGCTTCACAAGCGTTCGCCGTTGTTGCTCTCCTGCCTGCTGTCGGTGGTGTTGGCGTTCTTCATGCTGCGGAGCGTGCGATTGGCGACGTTGGTTTTGATCGCCACGTTCTACACGACGTTGTTGACGGTGGCGCTGGTGCCGGTCACCGGCGGAAGCATGAACATGGTGTTGGTCGTTATGCCGACACTGCTGATGGTATTGACGGTTTCAGCCGGCATTCACGTGGCCAACTACTGGAAGCACGCCGCCCACCGCGACATGCGGACGGCGATTGTCGAAGCGACGCAGATGGCACGCCAGCCGTGCATGCTGGCCGGCTTGACGACGGCGATTGGGTTGTTGTCGCTGACCGTCAGCCCGCTGACGCCGGTCAGCGACTTCGGTTTCTACGCCGCAATCGGCTGTCTGGTATCGCTGGTGATCGTGCTGTACGGTCTGCCGACGCTGTTGGCGTTCTGGCCGGCGGCTCCACCCAAGGCAGTTGAAGTCGATCGGCAATTCTGGAAGTCGCTGGGTCGGTTTCTGTTCGACTACCGCAAACCGGTCACGGGTTTGTTTCTGATGATGTTCGTCTTCGGACTGTTGGGACTGCGGTGGTTCCGCACCGAGACCAAGGTCATTCGCTACTTCCCCGACGATTCGCCGATCGTGCAGGACTACCGATTCCTGGAGAACAATCTGGCCGGCATTATTCCGGTCGACATCATCGTGCGTTTCAATGATGAGTCGCAGGACACGCTCAATTTTCGGCAGCGTATGGAGGTCGTGCGGCACGTGCAGGAGCGACTCCGCCGCCATCCCGAAATCAGCGGCACAATCTCGCTGGCCGACTTTCAGCCAAAGTACAAGGCGCCTCCCAAGAATGCGGGCTTTCTCGACGTTGCCGCCTCCAACCGGCGAATGAGCGAGATGGAAAGCCGCATCAAGCAGGGCAAGCACGAGGCCGCCAGCGCCTTTCTCGCGGCGCCGAACAGTTCCTCGGAACTGCATGACGCGGGCGATGAACTCTGGCGGATCACGGCCCAGGCGTCGCTGATGTCTGACGCCAACTACGCCGACCTGATTGCCGATCTCGATGAGATGTCCGAATCGGTGTTGGCGCCCCACGTGGGAACCAACCACGTCGTGACCGGCATGGTCCCGCTGTTCCTGCGAACGCAAGTGGCCATTTTGCACAGCCTGATTCGCAGCTTCGGCCTGGCGTTCGGTATTATCGCGTTGGTGATGATCGTGCTGCTGCGAAACCCGCTGGCGGGCATCATCACCATGCTGCCCAACTTGCTGCCCGTGGCGTTTGTGTTCGGCACGATCTCCTGGTTGGGTTTGGCCATCGACATCGGGACGATGATCACCGCCTCGGTGGCGCTGGGAATTGCAGTGGACGGCACGCTGCACCTGCTGACATGGTTCCGCTCCGGAGTGCAGGATGGTCTCTCGCGGCGCGAAGCCGTGGCGCAGGCGCTGGGCCATTGCGGTCCGGCGATGTGGCAGACCAGCGCCGCCGTCGGCCTGGGCTTGCTGATGCTGTATCCCACGGAACTCTTGCTCGTCAGCCGATTTGCGTGGCTGATGGCGGCCCTGATCGGCGCCGCCTTGGCCGCCGACATCGTGCTGCTGCCCGCACTGCTGGCGGGAACATTGGGCAAACTGATCGAAAACGTGGCCAAGCGCACACGGCAGCCCGGGCAGCCGACCGACGAGCCAGACACGCCGATAGCCGTCACCCATCGCCCGCATATCCGACTGTCGCCCTTGCCGGCCGATGCACAACGGGTTGACGCATTCGACTCCCAAACATAGAAATCACTCCACGAACTCGGCAGCGCAGATCGCAACGATGGTATGGCCCACTCGTCACGACCCGTCTTTGGGCCTATAATTGATCGGTTGTGTTGCGATTGCCAAGCGATGAATCCTGTTCGGGGAGCCTGAACGTTGACTGAATTCGTCGAACCGCTGGGAATGAGAGTTCTCGTCAGAAAAGACGAGAGTCGACAGCAAACGCGCGGCGGCATTGTGCTGCCGGACGACGCCGAGATTCCGACCATCACCGGCCGCGTGGTCGAGATCAGTGTGCAAGTCGCGCGCGATGAAGACTACCCGATCAAGAAGTACGACAAAATCCTGTTTCACCCCAAGCAGGCGATCCCCGTCGACTTCGAATCCGACAACCTGTTGTACGTAGTTCCGGTGGACGACGTCGTCGCCGTCTTCCGCCGCTCCTCGGCTAAATCGTCCAAGGTCGGCTCCGCCGACGACGCGGAAGAGTACGACGAGTTCACGGACTTCGACGAGGAAGATTGAGGCGGCCCACGCGGCTTTGCACTTCCGCGGCGCCACTTCCGCGGCGCAAAGGGGGCCTCAAAGAAGCGCTGCTATTTCGAATCATGAGATTCAAAGTGCCGTTGCGATCGGGCTTTGAGAGACGAAATCTGGGCAGCGTGGCCGGCTTCGTGTTCGATCAAGTGAAACACGGCCCATTCGGGTGTGACTTCGTAGTCCAGTCCGTCGATGGGGGGACGTAGTCGTCGCCACTCTTGGGCGTCCATCTCTCGCAAGATCGCGACTGTGATCTCGCGGGTGGCATGCAGGCGGGAGACGTGTTCGATAAGACTCGCGCCGATTAAGGGAGATGGCCGTCGGTTTTCGTCGGCGACTGGCAGCGGCAGAAGATACTGGACATCTTCGGGGAACTCCTGCCGCAGCAGGTCGAGGTACAGCCACGACATCTCCACGATCGCAATGTGATACAGCAGCGTGCCGATGCAGTTCTCGCCGTCGTCTGAGGTCCAGTCCAGTGTTTGCTGGTCACAGTCATCGGCAAGTTTGAGGGTCCGCTGGCGAACTTCCGCCAAGGCCCAGAGCCATCGGCCGATCTCGTCGCATCCCGCCGGCTGCGGGATGACTTGCAGGATCTTGTCAGGCATTGCTAGCGGACGCTCATGTGCCGACTCAGCACCAGTGTGGTTCGATCTCTATTCCGTCGAGTTTTTGAAACATCTGATCGGGAACAATTTCGCGCTCCTGATCGGAACCTCGGTTCTTTGGTTGTCCCATCATGTTGAGTGGGTCACACGCGATGTTGTTTTTGGTGAACTCTTTGCCAACGAGCTTATTCTCAATTTTACGAAGTAGTTCAACGACCTCAGAATCGTCGGGAGTCAAGTGCCCACGGGACTCCGCTCGATAGTATTCGGCAGGTTGCCCTGACCAATAGATCATCAATGCGGTACCTGCATCGCATTCGCGATGGTCAATCATGGCATTCAGTTCTTTGACACCGCAATCCCAATTGAAGTTGCACGCAAAGTGGTGAAGTTCGATCGACGACATTTCGTTGAGGCAACGTGTGAAGTTCAGCCACGACTGTGCGTCGTCGTCCGGTCCCCCGTCGTCGACCACCCATTCGTCGGTGGCGAGGTATTCGATACGCGCGATTTGTTCCGGTGTGAGATCAGTCATTGGCACCAGCCCCCTAGGCACATCACGACCGTGATCGGCGTGGGTTGCTCATGATGTGACAGATCGCGAGCGGCGTAGTTTGTGAGCATGACGATCGGTCGCGTGACAATGGTTTTACCTGTGGGAAGACGACGGAGTCCCAGTCTCCACCGGATTGTTCTCATCGGCGCTCCACTCGTACCAGCCGCCATCGTAAACGCTGATGTTCTCGTAGCCCATCAAGTAGGCGGCGAGGAATGCTTCGCTGGCGCGCCAGCCGGTGCCGCAATAGAAGCTGATGCGATGCTGCGGCTCGATGTCCCAATCTCGCCAGAGTGCGGCGATGTCGCGAAAGTTGCGCAGCGTGTCGTCGGGATTGCGAAAGTCTTGCATGTGATCGCGATCGGTGCCGGCATGGCCCCACACGGCGCCGCGAATTCGACCCTTGGGCTTGATGTATGAGTAGCCGCTGGTCTGACCGACATACTCGGACCAGCTACGAATGCTCACCAGCCGGCCATCACGGGCGGCAAGCACCTGTTTTGCCTGTGTGGTGTCGATGATCCATTCGGGGTGAACCGGTACCGTTGCCGCGAAGACTCGCGCGGGTTCGCGTGCGACGTCGCCGATGACCGTAGCTAATCCGGCGTTTTGCCAGGCGGCGTATCCTCCATTGAGGAGCCGAACGTCTGCGACGCCCGCGTACATTAACACCAACGCCGCTCGAGTCGCTGGCGTCGAGTCGCGACCATAAACCACGACGAGCGTGTCTTTCGTGATGCCCAAGGAGAGCAGCGTCCGTTCGAGTTGCTCCGGCGAAACAACGTTCCACAGCGACTCCGACTCGATTTCGTCGGTGTCGAGATAGACCGCGCCGGGAATGTGGCCGGACTCGTATCGCTGCTTCTTGCGCCAAGCAACCTCCACAACTTGATAGTCCCTGGGATCGCCCTGTTGCACGAGCTGCTGCAGCCAGACCGGCGGAACGAGACGTTCGTAGCGCGGCAGTCGATCCATTGGCAGGTTGTCGTCGCGGCTCCAGGCTGCAATTCCGTCGGTGTAAACGAACAACCGCTCCGCCGGGATTTGTGCGTGCTGCTGGAGCAATCTCGTCATCCGCTGCGCTTCAGCCGCGGAGTTGCCGTACAGCACGACCTTGTTCTGTTTAAGGCCCATGGATTCGATGAGCCGCTGTGCCGCCTGCGGGTTTGATTCAAACCAGCTCAGTGCCAGGTTTACGGCACCTGGAATTGAGCCGCCCCGTTGTTCATCACCTGTGATCCATCCGTTGAACGCATTGCTGTCGCGAACGTCGACGATCAGCCAACCGGGTTGTCCGATGCAGTCGGCGACTTGCGCGGTCGTGACAGACTGCGCGTGAGCCGGCCGGCTGCTTGCCGACGCCTGGGAATCATCAGAACCAAGAACCGCCAGCATTGCTGCCGTTACTGACCTGGCTGCCGTCATCGTCACGCTACCCATCATCATGCTGCTCACGCCGTGCGTCTTCAAAAGCAAGAGGCCCGTCGATTATTCGGCGGACCTCTGCAAAGTTGGCCAGGTGTGTTTTGCCGGCTGCTACTGGCCGCCTTCCTCTTCAGAGAGTTCCAACGGCCGATAATACGGCTTACCGGCGAGCCCTTGGACCTTCTTGAACCAATTGCGTCCCGCTTCTCTGGGCGTAAACGACCAGTCTTGGCGGTGGAAGTTCCAGCTGTCGGGGTTGAGCTTTTGCGACTCTTCCCACCAGTGGTTCGCCTGTTCTTCGTTGCCCAGCTTGTGGAAGTACACGCCCAGTTTGAAAGCGGGCTCAGCGTGCTCGCCGTCGGGAGTTCGCGCGATGATTCGCGCCGCGACCTCCTTGGGACTCCACACATACTGACTGTCCGATCCTTTGGCGATCCAATCACGCAAAGCCGGCACATACACGTCGGAGCCGAACTCAATCGTCCCGAGTTTGTGTTGTGCTGCATACGTGCCTTCGTTGATTCGAACGATCCGTCCCTCTTCATCAATCCACACGGCAGAAGGAACATTGACCAAATTGAACAGCGTGCTGATGGTATGGTCTTCGTCGATGATCGCGGTGTAAGTCACCTTGGCGGCATCGAAGATCTTGCCGGCGGCCGCCTCGCCGCCGGTGTCTTGTGCTGCCGAGATGAGCACAAAGTTGTCGTCATTGATGTCTTCATAAGCGGCCTGCCACACGGACACGTCAAGACGGCAGCCTCACCACGAGGCCCAGGTGATGATCATCACTTTCTTGCCGCGAAAGTCCGAGAGCCTGACGACGTCGCCGTTGCGGTCGGTGAGTTCGAAATCAGGCGCCATCGCCGAGTTCAGAAAGGCCTTACGTGCACTCGGCACCATGCCAAAGCTCCAGACAGCGGCGTCGCGGTCCACGGCATAAGATTGCTGTACCTTCTCGGCGAAGGCGGTCACGTTCAGCCAAGGCTGGCCGTCCCGTTTGACGAACAGGTCGCTGTCGGCGTCTTGCTTGATGGGTATGCAAATGTCTTCGAAGCAGGCGCCTTGCGGTTTCAAGTCGAAGCCAGTGATCCGCGTGAAGTCCGCCGGCGTCACCCACAGATGGCGCACGTCGGGCAGTGTCTTCTCGAGTTCAATGACCTTGCCCGCCGCAATGGCAACATCGGCGTGTGCTGTGGCGCTGGGCATCACAAACAGGGCCGCAAGTGCTGGGGCCAACCAGGCCCGGATCATAAGATTCATTGAGAGGATACCTCCGAAGGCAACGGGCTGCTTACCGACGCATTCTACACCCACGATGCATCCAGGTACAATCAGCTCACTTGCGATGACCTAACGGCGGCGAAACGGGAGAGCCAGAATCCAGATCAGGCCCTGGTTGGAATCGGCCTGATGCTGGTGCAGCCCGATCGTTTCGGCTTGGTGGCCAGCCGCCGGTTGATCTCGGTACGTGCCCAGCATTCGATCCCACCACGGAAAGTTGAAGCCAAAATTCTTGTTCATCTCGCCGCTCTCTACGGAGTGATGCACGCGGTGCATGTCGGGTGTGACGACAAACCAGCGGAGGACACGGTCGACGGCCACTGGAATGCGGATGTTGGCGTGATTGAACATGGCGGTCAGGTTCAGTGCGGTCTCGCTGACCAGAATTGCCAGCGGGCTGGCACCCAGCAAAACAGCGGCGGTCATCTTGACCCCCATCGACAGGGCCATGCTCACTGTGTGGAACCGCAGGCCGGTGGTCACGTCGAAATCGTTGTCGGCGTGGTGCACCTTGTGAAATCGCCACAGCAACGGGACCACGTGGAATAACCGGTGCTGCAGATAGACGACCAGGTCCATCAACAGGATGGCCGCCACAAACTCCAGCGCGGCCGGCGCGTTTGTGACGTTGAACAAGCCCCAGCCGCGCTCGGCGGCGAATTCTGCAGCTCCGTACGTGCCGAGCGGGACCGCGAAGCGGAGAATCGCCGTGTTGAACAACGTGAGCGCCAGATTGGCCGACCAGCGACGACGCCCCACACGCAGGGTCCGCCGCGGTGCCAGTGCTTCCCACGCCGCCATCAGAGCCAGCATGCCGGCGAACGCACCCAGCCGAACCGCCGCCTCGTTGGTGAGAATGCCCATTGGCTCTTCGGTTCCGCTGGCGTCCAGTTGTTGGCCGCAGTTGCGGCAACCGCCTAAAGTATACGTAGAACGGTTTTCGTTTGAGCGCTCCAGTCCATTGCACTTTGCCCGACGTTGGGCAAGCGGGAGACGACTGTCGTGGATTTCACTCCTGATTCTTCACAGAAAGCGATTGCCAAAAGCGTCGCCGATGCATGCCGCCGCTTCGACGACGAATACTGGTACGCGCTCGATCAGTCGCATGAGTTTCCGACCGAATTCTTTCAGGCGATGGCCGAGGTGGGCGTGCTGGGCATTACCATGCCGGAAGAGTACGGCGGAACCGGTCTGGGGATCGTCGAGGCGGCACTGGTGATGCACGAGATTGCCCGGTCGTCGGGTGCACAGAGTGCCGCATCGGCCGTGCACATCAACATCTTTGGACCGCATCCCATCGTTCGATTCGGAACCGCACAGCAGAGGCAGCGCTGGTTGCCGCCCTTGATCGAAGGCCGCGAGCAGACTTGCTTCGGCGTCACTGAGCCCGACGCCGGCTTGAACACCACACAGATCAAGACCGCGGCGGTCCGCGATGGGGATCACTATGCCATCTCGGGTCAGAAGATCTGGACGACGACTGCCCAGGTGGCCCACAAGGTTCTGTTGCTGGCCCGCACTACCCCGTTGGACAAAGTCACAAGCAAGACGGGCGGCTTGAGTCTGTTTTACACGGACCTCAACCGCGATCACGCCAAGGTCCGCAGGATTCCCAAGATGGGACGCGGCGCTGTCGACTCCAACGAAGTGTTCTACGACCACATGCCGGTACCGGTGGATGATCGCATCGGAGAGGAAGGGCGGGGGTTCGAGTACTTGTTGCACAGCCTCAATCCCGAGCGCGTGTTGGTCGGGATTGAGGCGGTGGGCATCGGCCGCAACGCCTTGGAGCGGGCCAGCGAGTATGCTCGCACGCGGGTCGTGTTCGGCCGGCCCATCGGCCAGAACCAGGCGATTCAGCATCCGCTGGCCGAAAGCTGGATGGAGTTGGAGGCGGCCTACTTGATGTGCCTGCACGCTGCCAATCTTTACGAGCAAGGCCAGCCCTGCGGACCTCAAGCCAACTCAGCGAAGTACCTGGGCGCTGAGGCGGGCTATCGCGCCTGCGAGCGGGCCGTGTTGACGCACGGCGGCATGGGTTACGCCAAAGAGTATCACGTGGAGCGGCTGTTCCGGGAAATCATGATCGCCCGCTTGGCGCCGGTGAGCCAGCAACTTGTTCTATGTCACTTGGCAGAGAAGGTGCTGGGGCTGCCCAAAAGCTACTAGCCGGGCGACGAGCCGCTCGATACCAAGAAAACTGGTCTCGGTCGAAACGCCTGCGATCCTTACAATCCCCAACCGTCGGTCGACGGCATCTTACGGTTCGGGGAATCAGGATGGTCACCACCAGCAGTCTTGTGGTCGAGCTACTCGTGATCGGCGTCGGCGCAGCCTCGTGGGTCGTGCTGCTGGCAGCGTCGGTGTTTGGCAACAGTTGGTTGATCGCGCTGCAGCCGTTTGCCACGTTGCTGGCCATTCCCGCATTGGCCATTGTCTACACGTTGGGGATCGTATCCGACCGCATGATCGACTCGCTCTTCGGCTTGATTTGGGGCGGGTCGCTCCGCCGGTCGCAGTTCCCGGACAACAAGAGCTATCATCGCGCTCGCCGAACGGTGCTCACCGGTTCGAATCGAATGGCCGACATGATCGAATACAGCCGCAGCCGCATGCGGATCTGCCGTGGATGGGCGGTGCATTCGCTGCTGATTGCACTGGCGCTGAATGTCTACTGCGGGTTACAGATCGAAGACGATCAGTTGGCGTACCGCGCCCATATATTCGGCACGTCGATGTTCTGCGTTCTCGGGATCTCGTCGTGGCATGCCTGGCGAAACCTGACCGCGACGCAGTATCTGCAGGTCCGTGAGCAGTCCGAGTTTCTAGCTTGCAAGACCGACGGTGGCGAAGACAAACCGGACGACGTTCGTGTGACGCGGGCTGCATAGCAAAGCCGGCGGCCGCAGCGAGCCGACGTCCGCGGATGGTGGCGTCAGTCTGAGCCAGCCGCCGTGTCTGCCTCTTCCGCCGACTCCGCCTCGCTCGGCGTTTCGCTGTTGTCATAGAAGAGCGACGGATCGGGCATGTCTGCGGGCAGGATTTCCTGAAAGAATATGTGATACTGCTGCCTCGGCTCGAAGTCGCTGCGCTCTTGATCGATCGACATGCCGGGCGAACTCTCGATGTGGCCGGCGAACCACGCACTGGCGGTGCCCAATCGTGACAACCGGGGCGCACGCACCTGCCCGGCTTGCCAGTGCCGCCACGAGTTTCCATCGACCCGGCTGAACGCGGCATCGAAGACTTCTTCATATGTGCCTCCTGCGGCAATGCCGGGAAGGGGCTTGACCTGATAGACATCCACCGGCGAGCCGATTTCAGCCGAGGCAGTGGTGACGCCGATGATCAGAAAGCCATCTGTGAGGTCGAAGGGCAGATGGCTGACCAACTTCAGCGAGAAGAAGCCGTTGGGCCAACGTGGAGGCGACGGTTCATGGTCGGCTCTTTCGTATTCAGGCTGGCTCTCACTACCGGGCTCTTCAATCTGTGGTTCGCTTTCGGTTGGCTCGAAATCGAGTTCGAAGTCCATCCGCTTGAGGCCAGGCTGGAAGGCCATCGCTTGCAGTTCCCGAGTTCCCCACGGCGTGATCGGTGCGCCGATTTGGTAGGCATCTTCAATGCTCTTTGCCTGGTTCGGCTGCCAGGTAAAAGGCCAGTAGCCGACGGTGTGATCTCCGTTGTACGCGCCGTAGTATCTTCGGTTGTACCACCGCCGGCCGTCGATCAGTTGCAGGTCCGGGTTGTCGCCGCCGATGGCGACTCGTTCGTCCCGTCCGCCGGCTGATTGGACATTGATTCTGCCGAACACCACTGCGCCCCCGGCGCCGGGCTGGGTGACCGTCACCCAATTGAGATCGCCGCGGCTGCCGCGCAACACTCCGCCGAGCAATCCCGCCAGCAAGCAGGCGCCGATGACGACGGTTGTGATGTAGACGGCGACGCGCTTTCGCCGGGCCCGAAACAACACCAGCGATCCGAAACCGGAGAACGCTCCATAAATCAGGAAGAAGACAATCACCATGATGCGGTTGAGGTTCGCCCGCTGGCCCTCCTGGTAGCGGCGCAGCTCGACCTGCTCGACCACGCTGCCCCGATCGGTGCCCAATCGTGCGGTAATCTCGCCAATGAGACGTTTGGTGTCCTTCCCGCTGGGCGAGAATAACGGCTCGGCGTACTCGTGAATCGATCCCAGACCGATCCGCCGTACCGTGAATCCATCGACCTCGAACGGCGGATCCGCAGCGAGCGGGGCCGAAGCCGCTAGTTGCTCGATCAGCTTGCGGGCCTTGGCGTGCACGAATACGGTCCCGCCCCGACACATCCACGCTGCCACCGACTGCCATTGAACGCGGTTCAAATCGGCGGGAGCCAAGTCTTCCGGGAAGACCATGGCCTGCGCGACGCACAGCGGGCCGAAATGATTCGGAAGTTGCCACGGTTTGACGCTGAGGCATCGAACCGGTTTGCCCTTCTCATCGACGAGCGGGAATTGCATCCGCCGGTTCGAGGTGAAAATCGGAGCGGTTGCAGCGACTTCGGGGCCGCCGCCCGGCAAGTCCATTCGTCGTGTACTGTCGATCAACAGTGCGAAGTTGAAGGTCGGATCGAATTCCTTGCCGGTTGCCAGGCTCAACGCGCGGCGCCACAGTATTCGCTCGCCGTCTTTGAATGTGGCGATGCATTCGTGCCAATCCGGCATGGCTTGAATGGTCGAAAATCGCCGCGTTGTGTTGGGGCCCAAGACAATCTCTTCCAGCGGCACGCTGGGACCGTACTCAGAATAGGACAGCGACACGTGTCCCCGGATCAGGCGATCCGAATGGTTCTGAAACAGCAGCGACACCGGTATCGGCGTCGACGCGTCGACCGTTCCATCCCATCCCGCAGTCGCCTCGACCACCAATCCCGGCGCATCGACGACTACTTCAGGGCGATCCATCTGCGCGGTAGCACTCGCCGCGAAGGCGAGCACAATGCAGGCGGCCGGAGAGCATCGGCCGATCAACCTGGGTGTTGTTATCGTCATGCGTCTGCGACCCGGCTCGGTGTTTCGAGATACGTCTGGCGCAGCTTCGGTCCACGGCGCCGCGTGAGCACGATCATCAGAACCAGCAGTAGGCCGTGCGCCACGTAGAAGGGAACCGTGGAGACGTCTCCTCGGAGCGGCGGCCCGAACTCATTGAACAGAACCATGATCAACGCGAATGGCGAGATCATCGCGATCGTCGGCGCCATGTCCGACAGAACGGGAGTGTTGCGCAACAAGGGGACTTCGAAGAACAACACGGCGTAGAACATGGGGATCATGCAGATGACGAACAAGTACAGGGCCGCGACAGACAGGGCCGCGACGGTCTTCAGCCACGCGATCAGGCAGAAGTATCTGTGCATCGCGTAGACGGCTAGCGCAGCTGCTGATAATGACACACTGCCTTCGACGGCTACACGAAGATAGTTGACCGGCCGCCCCTCGTTGCCGTACATCAGGCCTGGAAAGAACGTCGTGCTGTTTGGCACAGCGGCCAGGCGTTCCAACAGAAACGGCACCGCGATCGATGCGGTCGTAGAAACCAGTGCGAACAGGATGAACGCCCGCGTGTCGAGCCGCGAAACTTCGACCAGCCGGCCCCGGACAAACGGAATCCGCAAATACGTCGAATTGCGGGCGTGCGAGAAGACGAAGATGGCCAACACCAGGCCGAAACCATGGATCGTGAGGTTCCTCGCGTGAAAATCGTAGACCCACCACCTGTAGCTCGTCGCCCCCCCTTGGACGAACAGCCAGTTCCAGGTGTAATATCCATGCAGCAAGTGGAATGTCCCCAATAGGACGATCAAGCCGCAGAACGCGGCTCCCCAACGGATGAGACCCTCATTACCGCCGAAGGCGGCGCTTCTGTTCTCATACAGAAAAGCGATCTCTGAGGGCCGCTGGATGTGCAATCGGAGCCGGAACCAGCGCTTGCGTTTGCTGTCGCCGGGGTGCACCACTTCGCCGAAGGTACTGTTGTCGCGAATGATGCCAAACAGCGGCCCGAGGTAGATCGCCACGAATGAGACGACAATCACCGCCGTCAGGCACCCCGCGCACGCCGCGAACAGGACGAAGAAACTCTGGGGAATGCGGCCGACCGAGCCCGGAAAGGATGCCCACACGGGATAAATCAGCGCCGGGGCCGGGGTCATCACGAACGGTTGAAACCGCATTGGGATGCAACCGAAGCCGGCCAGCATGGCTCCACCAAAGATCACCAACGCCGCGGCCAGCAGCTCGTTCAGATACAACGAGAGCCACAGCGTGACCATCGCCAACGCCATGCAATATAGCCAGATCAGAACCACTCCCGCCGCGAAGATGCCCAAATCGACGCCCCCCAGCGCCAGGCTGAGCACGAAATGCGGCAGCAGCAAAAACAGGATCAAACCCAGAAACAGGTTCTGAGATGTGGCTTTTCCAATGACAAACTTCAGCGGCGAGATTCCACTGAGCACCACTTGGTCGAAGTACCGCCCCATCCGCGGACCCCAGAACACCGACACTAACCTCAGCGGGATCAACAAGGTGGCGAATCCCGTGGCGCCGCCCATTAGAATCAGCGCCAGCAATTGGCCGATCTGCAGCTTTTCGTTCAGCGTCCGCAGGTCCTGGTCATTAGGATCGAGCAAGATCGGCAGCAGAGCCATCAGCACGGCGCCGTTGAGCAGCAAACCGGCGATGCCGATCGTGAGTCCCGAAAACAGATTCGCACGGTCCAATCCGTACGTCGGACTGTCGCGGAACACGTCGATGAACCGGGCGAGCGGTTTCATGTCACCTTTCCGACGGTGGAGCGCATGAAGATCTCTTCGAGATTGGGCTCGTCTTCGGCGAACTGCAGGACGTGAATGTCGTGCCGGAGTAGCTCTGCCAGAATGAAGTTGGAATTGGACTGCTCGCTGCTGACGATCAGATCTTGATCCCGTTGTTCGCAAGATGTGACGTGCTCGAGCTGCTCGAGCGCGGTTGTCGCGGCTTCGAGTTGCTCGCCTCCAACGCGTAGCCTCACGACGCGCTTGGTCGCTCCTGAAGTGGCCCGTAACGCGTCGAGGTCCCCGTCTAGAACGAGCTGCCCCGCTTCCAGGATGCCGATGCTGTCGCTGATTTCCTCGATGTCGGGCAAAATATGGGAACTGATGATGATGGTTTTCCCCATCGAACCGAGCTCGCGTAAAATCGCGCGCAGCTCCGTTCGCGCCCGCGGGTCCAGTCCGCTGGCCGGTTCATCTAGAATCAAGACCTGCGGATCGGGAAGCAGCGTCTTGGCCAGCAACAGTCTCTGCCGGTTGCCCGTCGAGAGTCCTTTGACCATCACGTCTTCGCGGCCGCTCAGGTCGGTCAACTCACAGACGTCTTTGATGTTTTCCTGCCGGCGGCTTTTGGGAATGCCATACAGGCAGCCGAAGTAATCCAGATATTCCCCGACGGCCAGGTTTCGCGGGCTGCCGAACTCGGCCGGCATGAAGCCCAGTTTCCTGCGGACCGATCGGGGATGCTCGGAGACGGACTCGCCGTCGACCCTGACGTCGCCGCTGTCCGGTTTGGCCAACGAACAGATGACCCGCAACAGCGTGGTCTTCCCGGCGCCATTGGGTCCGATCAGCCCCAGGGTCTGCCCCCGCTTGACTTGCAAGCTGATCTGATCGACCGCGACGACTTCGTCGAAGGTCTTGGTAACGTCGTCAATCTCAACGACGACCTCGCTCAATGGTCTGCTCCTGCGATTGACGGACTGGTTGTCGACCGGCGCACGTCCTCGGGAATTGAGTGTCAGTGCGTCAAGATTGCCCCAGCCGGGCTGCAGATACAACCCCTCTCTTTACGCCGTGCTGTGAAAGTCGCAGCCTCAAGATGCCAATTGGACTCGGCTTACGCAGTGCGACTGGAACGTCAGCGGTCAGATCAGGGCGGTCCACTTCCATAAATTGGCGATCAGCCGATGGTCTTTCGCCGCGGGCCCAGGATTATTGGCCCGCTTCCGGCCTCACTGGCCCAGTTGCAGCGGCCGAACTCTTGGCATCACCCAGATACCTATTTCGCTCCGAGGAAACCCGAGTCGCAATCAATTCCCGCGGAACCAGCGAATTCCACACGACTCGACGGCCATTGCGGGGGCGGTGGGACACCATTTGGCGGCGCAGCAGCCCGCTACTCCTCCAGCGACCACAGCGTCAGCGTCTTGTGGTCCTTCACGAGGATCTTGTTGTTCAACAAGACTGGCGGGGCCCAGGTCGGCTCGTCGGATACTTCGTAGGAGGCGACCTTCTCATAGCGCTCGCCGGTGGCTGTGATGATGTCCAGCCGGCCGTTGTTGACCAGCGCCACGACGTAGCCGGGAATCGACAGGAACATGACGTTGTCGCCGGTTCTGCCCGGTCCCTGCCAGAGCACTTCACCCGTATCGGTATCGAGGCAGAAGTACCGCCCACGGCCGTAGTGAGAGAAGCCGTACAGCAACTCGCCATTGATCACAGCCGAACTCATGTCGAGGGCCACCTTTTCCTGGTGCCAGTGCGACTGCACGCTCCAGCTTCCGTTTTCCAGCTTGGGCTCGAAGCTGTGCACGCCGCGGTTCTCGCCTCCCAGCAGCACGCGACCTTCGTGGAACGCGGGCGTCGGCATATTCTGGTCAGTTGTGACCTGGGGGAACGGGTATTCCCACAACAGTTTGCCGGAATCGGCATCGACACCAGTCAGCACCCGTTGGTTCCACTCCACGATCTGCCGCACGCCCTCGATCTCGACCAATAACGGCGAGGAGTAGGACGGGGCATCTTGGCCGTGCTTCCAGACTTCTTCGCCGGTCGCCGCATCGAGAGCCACCAAGGCGCCTTCGCCATCGGTGCCGAAATGCACCACGACACGATTGCCGTCGACGATCGGCGAAGTCGACGCGCCCCAATAGGGATGGCCCTTCTCGAACTGCTCGCTATAGTCGCGCCGCCACAACCGCTCGCCGGAGTTCGCGGCCCAAGCCGAGAGGACGCCCGTGATGCTCATCGTAAACACTCGACCGTCAGCCAGCATCGGCGAAGACTTGGGGCCCTTGCCGTGCCGCTCGCCGCCTCCTCCCATCTTGAAAGGGACTGCGACGCTCTCACGCCACTTGACATCACCGGATTGCAGATCCACGCACCACACCACTTCATCGTCGCCCTGCCGTGCGTGCTGGTAAACGCGACCATCGGCCACCAGCGGGGAACCGTAGCCGGTGCCGACCTCGACTTGCCAGACGCGCGTCAACTTCTGCGGCCACGTGCTGGGTGGTTGGAAGTCGTCGACCCATCCGTCTCGCTGCGGACCGAGCCAGCCCGGCCAGCTCACGTCTGCGCCAGACCCGAGGCTGGTGGTTGCAAGGACGATCAAGGCTGTCGCGGTGATCGCAATCGAACGCAGCATGTCAGGCTCCTATTTTGGTCGAGATCATAGCGGCTGCCCAAAACCGACGAAGACCTCCGCAGGGCGACGACGGTGCGGGCCGAGCCGTGTTCAGTTTGAGTCAGATGGGGCGCCCTTGTCGAGGCTCGTACGGCAGGAAGCCTGCCACTCGCGAAGTGCTTCGTTCATTCGGGCGACGCGGTCCGGCTGCTCGCCGGCTAGATCTTGTGATTCACCCGGATCGGCAACGAGGTCGTAGAGTTCGAACTGACGGCCCGAATCGTTCGATACCAGTTTGTAGCGGTCGTCGCTCCAAGCCGCCTGTTGCCGGGACTGAAACCCGATGGGTTTCGCTCTGTCGGTCATTCGGCCTTCGATGAGAGGCAGTAGGCTGATCCCATCCAGCGGGCGTTTGTCCGGCAAGTCGATTTCGAGGGCATCGAGAATGGTGGGGAGATAGTCGCTGGTGACCGCAGCGACTTCGGTCACGCCTCCGGCTGCAACGCGACTTGGCCATTCCAGCAGTCCCGGCACGCGGACGCCCCCTTCGTAGAGACTTCCCTTGTATCCCCTGAAGTGACCTGCCGAGCCGAACGGGTGGTCCACCGTTGGCTGCCCAAGCATCCGCCGGCCGCGCTGCGTTGGACCATTGTCGGAACAGAACCAGAGCATTGTGTTTTCGGCGACGCCCAGTTTGCGAAGCCCCGCACGCAGCCGTCCCATTTGTTCGTCCAGCGCCGTGATGCAGGCGTAGTAGTGGCGAGCCTGGGGATCGTGCGACGCGTACAACTCGCGATACCGGGGCCCGCCAATGACCGGGATATGCGGCGCATGAAACCATACAACGGCCAAGAACGGCTGGTCGCGTTTTGCTGCCGTTTGAATGAAGGGCATAGCCTGATCCATGATGATTCGCGAGTCATCGCCGCTGGGTCCCTCGGTAATGTTGCGGCCGTTCTTCCAATACAGCACCCGCGGGTCCCAAGGGCCGCGCTCATGCAGATGGGCCGGGTCGTAGGGGTCCCAGGTGGCGACCGCGTATTCGGTGCTGAACCACTCGTCGAAACCGCGCATGCCGGGCGTCATGTAGTTCTGCTTAGGCTGTCGCCGCGGACCCTTGCCCGAAAAGTCCGGCGACAACGTGCCGAGATGCCACTTGCCGAAGTGGCCCGTCTGGTAGCCTTCCTGTTTGAGCAGCTCAGCCAGCGAATTCTCGCCGGCCCGCAAATGTCCCGAGTTGGCCCCGAACACGCCGTAGCGATACGGATGCCGGCCGGTCAAACAGCTGCCGCGCGTCGGGCTGCAAACCGGGGCGGCGGAATAGAATCGATTGAATTTCAAGCCGGCCGCAGCCATGGCATCGAGATGCGGCGTCTGAATGATCTCCCCGCCGTTGAAACCGGGATCGCCCCAGCCCATGTCGTCGGCCATACACAGAATCACGTTGGGACGCGCAGTTTCTTCTGCAACCGCGGCGGCCACAAGCCCCGCATGCGCTGCAGCGACGATCAAGAGCCATGCACCGACACCACGTCGAATATGCCGTTCTGGTTGCGAGAAGCGTCTCTCACCATTCAAAGTTGTCACGTGCATGTTCGTCTCGAACTTGGTTGCGGGTTGTTTCTGCGGAGTCGTCGTGGAAGCATTCCAATATCTTCCGATTTCCCGCGTAGGTCAAACCGACCAAGTTGGTTTAGCACTGCCAGGCCGCGTCCGGCCTATCCAGAAAAAGAAAAGCACCCCGACCCACATTGGATCGGGATGCTTCGATGCTTGACGTTGCCGCCGAGCGCGGCTTTCGTAGAAGACTACTCTTCGGCAGCCTCACGGGTGGCCTTGAAGGTGCCCGTACCGGCCTGGCCGGCGAGATCGAATTCGAAGGTGCCTTCGATCGTATCACCGTCGAGTTTGCCTTCGTACTTGGAAACCAACGCCTGACCGTCGAAGTCCAGACTGATGGTAAAGGTCACGGTGTCGTCTTCCAGCTTGACGTCTTCCAGATCGGCCTCTCCCAGGTCGCTGTTGAAGCTGCCTGTGTAGCCGTCGTCGCCAGAGGCGATGACCATCGAGGGCTCAAAGATCTGGCCGTCTTCGGTCTCGAGGTACAGTCCCCAAGTGCCGGAGATGTCGGCGCCAGCGGCTTCACGTTTGCCGCTGAATGTCGCGCTACCGGCCTGGCCGGCGAAGTCGAACTCCAAGGTGCCTTCCATCGCATCGCCATCGAGCTTGCCGGTGTACTTTGAAACCAGCGCCTGGCCGTCACCGAGATCCAACTTGACGGTGAACAGGGCATTGCCGTCTTCGATTTTGATGTCTTCCACACCGGCTTCGCCCAGTTGGCTGGTGAAGGTGCCGGTGTAGCCGTCGTCGCCAGAGGCGATGACCATGGTCGGCTCGAAGATTTGGCCGTCTTCGGTCTCAATGTGCATGGCCCACGTGCCGGAAAGATCGACAGGTGTTTCACGCTTGCCACTGAAGGTGGCGGTTCCGGTCTGGCCGGCGAAATCGAATTCGAGGGTGCCTTCGATTGAGTCGCCGTCCAGATTGCCGGTGTACTTCGAAACCAGCGCTTGGCCGTCGCCCAGATCCAAGTTGACGGTAAACATCGCCTTGCCGTCTTCTTCCTTGATGTCTTCCACGCCGGCTTCGCCCAGTTGGCTGGTGAAGGTGCCGGTGTATCCGTCGTCGCCTTTGGCGATGACCATGGTCGGCTCGAAGATTTGGCCGTCTTCGGTTTCGATGTGCATGGCCCAGGTGCCGGCGATGCCGGAGGCGCCATCGGCGGCTGCCGCGCCACCGCGAGTCGGCTTCCAGGGGAATTCGCGGACGTTGCCGGCGAACTCGACTTCGATGAACCCGTCGATGCTGTCGCCCTCAACTTTGCCTTCAAAGTAGAGAGGAATCTCCAGACCTTGGCGCTCCATGATGACTTCGAAGGCGACCACGTTCCCGTCGACTTCACCTTCGGAAATCTCAAGCTCACCTTCGTCGCTGGCCATCGTGCCGGTCAGTTTCCCGTCCTTGAATTCGAGCGTGAGGGTGGTCTTGACGCTCTCGCCACCTTGTCCGGGACGGTCCCACGTCCAGCTGCCGCTCGGGTCGACAGTTTTCTTCTCTTCGTCCTGGGCTTGGACGGCGCTTAATCCCGCAACCGAGACCGCAGCGATCAAAATACTCTTCAGCAGAAACCATCGTCGTTGCATCACAGATTACCTCCAGAAATGTTCGATACCACGCTCGGCGCGAGAAACACGGCGTCCGGTCACACCAGCCGGATCATTCTCATTATCTCCGCGTCACGTCTGGCGACGCCAACCCAAACAGCCTTGTTACTTGAAAAAAAGAAGTGGAATTCGGCTGCACAGGAGAGATCCGGGGGCGAGGCCAGAATGCCTCGCTATTTCCCCGCAGCCGATAGTACCCGCGTCGGAACTTCCCGGCTACAGTGGCGGACCAATAAGCCGCACGAAATGGCCAGATTGCTCCCAATGCAGTGGGCTTTACCTGTGAGGTAAGGGTGGCAAATTCGCTTGGCAGGCGTTCAGGAGCCGCCGAACTCAGCCTGATACGCAAACAGGCCGGGAGAACCGCCGGTGTGCCAGAAGACCACCCGATCGTCGGCCCCAAATTCCCCCCGGCCAACCAGTTCAATCAGACCGGCCATCGCCTTGCCGGTGTAGACCGGGTCGAGCAAGATGCCCTCGGTCTGGGCGACGAGTCGAACGGCGTTCCGCATGCTCTCAGTGGGGACCCCGTACCCAGGTCCCATCCAATCACCGCGGACGTCGACCCGGTCTTGCAGACCCGAGCCGTCCAACTTCAGCAGTTCGGCCGTCTCTTTGCCGAGCGCGGCGACCGTCTGGGTGTCTGCCTCGGCCGAGTGCGCGACTGAAAATCCCACGACGCGCTGGTCGCTGTCGCTGGCATACAGCCCTGTGACCAGTCCTGCATGCGTGCCTCCGCTGCCGGTCACGACGACGTGATGCGTGGGCTCAACTCCGAGTTGAGCGCACTGATCGAGGCACTCGCCGGCCGCATCGACATATCCCAGCGCCCCCACAGGTGTCGACCCGCCGGTCGGGATGAAGTAAGCATTTGCTGCTGCAGACAGCTCGGCAATCCGGGCCCCAGCTGCTTCGCGGCCGTCGACAATGTGCAGGCGGGCTCCCAACAATCCGTCGAGCAAAACGTTTCCGTTCTTCTGATAGGCCTCGTCGCTACGGTCGACGATTTGGGGCAGGACGAGTTCGCAACGCAGCCCAAGCTTGGCTGCTGCAGCCGCGGTCTGCCGCGCGTGGTTCGACTGAACGCCGCCTGTGGTGACCAGTGTGTCGGCCCCCTGTTCGATTGCGGCGGCGGCCAAGAATTCCAGCTTGCGGGTCTTGTTGCCTCCGCCCGCCAGACCGGTGCAATCATCCCGTTTGATGAACAGAGCAGGACCGCCGAGGTGTTCGCTCAAACGGGGCATGGCCTCCAAAGGTGTGGGACGGTGGCATAGGGTGACACGCGGAAAATCCAGATCGATCATGATGGTTCCTCAACCATGGCAGCCGCTGATGAAGGGTTGGTCGTCGCAAAGTACGTTTGGCGCCGCCTCTGCAATACCTTGCGAGCGGACCTGCTTCGAGAAGGGCACCGCACAGGCCGCTGAGGTTCGCAGCGGACTCTCTATTCCTCCTCGGTCATTCGTACTCGACGGATGCAGCATCGGCTTCGGTTCGTATGGATTTGCTGCCGGCTTCGGCGACACGCATGGCCCGCAGCCCGTCGTCGTGCGTCACGCGAAACGGCGCGTTGTTCCGGCAGCATTGCACAAAATCGGCCAGCTCGGCGGCGTATGCCTCACCGAATCGTTTGATGAAGACCGGTACGTCGTCGCCATAGTCTTTGAGTGCGAAGGTCTCACGCTCGATCAGTCCGTTCGGTCCGTAGGCCTCGACGGCGACCGAGAGTGGATCTTCCTGAAAGTGACCGACGTGAATGCAACCGGCCTCCCCGAACGCCCAAGTTTCGTTGCGGTAGCCGGCGGCGTGATTGCGACTGACCTGCACCTGGCCGATGACCCCATCGGGAAACCACATGTTGAGCTGCGCGTCATCGAGGTCTTCGACGACAGGCGTAATCGTGTAATTGTAGAGGTTGGCACCGAGCGACATGACACTGCGGGGCGCTTTGCCCAGCAGCCACATGATTTCGTCGATGTTGTGGACCGACATGTCGATCAGCAGGCCGGGGCTGTTGTATCCATCGGGCGGCGGGACCGGGTCTTCCAGCACCGACACGAATTTGAAGGGACGGCCGATGCGGCCCGATTCTAGTAGCCGCTTCGCGCTCAACAGCGGACGGTCGAAGCGGCGCATGAAGGCGATCATCAACGCCTGGCTGCGGCGTGCATCGGCATTCAGATAGTCGACGAACTCAGCCGCCGACGCGACCGAGCCGGTGAGCGGCTTTTCCAACAACACGCGGTGGCCCGCGTCGATCAATGTCAGCGCATCGCGATGATGGTCGTCGGTCCGCGATGCGATCATGGCCGCTTCGGTCAACCCGGCTGCGGCCAGATCGCTCACGTCGGTAAAGGTCGCAATCTCTGTTGCTTGGCTGGGCTGAAGCAACTCGGCGACGCGGTGGGCGTTGTCTTGAAAGTTGTCGACGATCGCCGTCAGCTCACAGGCACCAGTCGACTGGCCCAGCTCCTGAATCCGCCGCGCGTGATGCACGCCAATGCGGCCGACGCCGACCATCGCCATTCGGAGAGCAGAATTCACGCGGTTGCCTCTTGCAGATTCAGAACGAATCAGTCGCCGTGAAAATTACAAGCAATTGAAAATGCGCACAACAAGCTGTGTCCAGCTTGTGTTGTACGCTCCCGGCCATCAACCTTGAAGCAGAGCACCGGCTCGCTCCAACAGCGGCTCGATCGAGTGCTTCGTGTCTTCCCAACTTGGGTCGGGCCGTTTGCCGCGGCGATGCAGCATCAGATTGAAGCCAGTGATGATGGCGAACTTGTAGGCAGCCAAGGCACGGTACCAGTTCAGGTCAGGCACGGGCCGGCCCAAAGCAGCGGCATACATTTCGATTAGCTCATCGGCCAGCGGCATCACGGTGCCCACATTGCGGCCCGGCGCCCACGCGGCAGGATCGTTGAACGTTGCAATCCAGCCCACGTCGTTCAACGTCGCCCCGATGCCGACCAGCTCCCAATCGATCACGGCCAGCAACTCGCCTTGGAGTGAATAGAACAGATTCGCCCACTGAAAATCGCCGTGAAAGATGCCGATCGGCGCGTCGGTGGGAATCCCGTCCAGCAGCAATTTCCGAACGTTGGGTACCAACGAGAGGCGTTGGGCATCAGCCGCCTTTTCGACAAACCGGTCCCAGCGTACAACGTCGTCTGCGAACTCAATCGGCGAACCCAGGTAGCTCGCCTGGTTGGGATCGACCTCATGGACGTGCGCCAGAGCCGTCATCGCCTGCCGAGCCATGTCGCGTCGGGTCTCGACATCGAGGCGGCTCACCCAACCGTCGCTGGTCAGTCCCACGACGTCGCCGTGAAGCTTGGGCACGATGAAGTAAGGAGACCCGAACCAGCGCGGTTCATCGCCCGACCACCTCACACTGCAATGCGGCACCGGCCCGCCGTCCAAAGCATTCAAGACCGCTACCTGCCGCAACACATCGGCGGTTCCCTGCCACTTGACGCCCGGTGGCGGCAAGCGGATATACCAACTCTCGCAGGAGCCGGCACTCTCTACAGTGAATCCGAACGAGAAACCGGCGTGCCCCGGCATCTTTGTGACATCGGTCACGTCGGCGGCTTTGTTGGCGTACATCTCACGGCAGAAAGGTACGAGCCGCGAGTGGAGTTCATCGAGTTCCATAAAGCTGGCCGAGGCTCCGTCCTATCACACGCCTACGCCAGAATGTCGTGCACCACGTCACCGTGGACGTCGGTCAGGCGGTAGTCGCGGCCTTGGAAGCGGTAGGTGAGGCGTTCGTGGTCGATACCCAGCAGGTGCAAAATCGTAGCCTGCAGGTCGTGGACGAAGACTCCGTTCTCGGCGACCGAGAAGCCGAGTTCGTCGGTTGTGCCGTAGCTGATCCCCGGTTTCACGCCGCCGCCCGCCATGAACATGGTGAAGCAATCGGGGTAATGATCGCGACCTAGGATGCTGCTCTTGGCGGTGCGGCCCTCGCGGAACGGTGTGCGGCCGAATTCGCCGCCCCAAATTACCAGCGTCTCATCGAGCAGGCCGCGGTTTTTAAGATCGCGAATCAGCGCCGAAATGGGCCGATCAATCGTGGCGCACTTGTTCCGCAATCCGGCGCCCAGCCCGGTACCGCGGCTCGTGCCATGGAAGTCCCATTCCCAATCGAACAACTGCACGAAGCGGACGCCCTTTTCGACGAGCCGTCGCGCCAGCAGGCAGTTGTTCGCGAAGCTCGATTGGCCGGGTACCGCCCCGTAGTCTTCGATCGTGGTCTTGGTTTCGCGGGAGATGTCCATCGCCTCGGGAACCGACATCTGCATGCGGAAGGCGAGTTCGAACTGAGACATCCGCGTGTGCGTTTCCGGGTCGCCGAACCGCTCGGCCTCCAGTTCATTGAGCCGTCCCAGCGTGTCGAGAGTCTGACGCCGCAGTTCGCGATCCATGCCCGCCGGGTTCGACAGGAACAACACCGGGTCGCCTTTGCTGCGGCATTGCACGCCCTGGAAAACGGATGGCAAGAATCCGCTGCCCCACACGGTTTTGCCGGCGCTGGGATTGCTGCCGCTGGAAATCAGCACCACGAACCCGGGCAGGTTTTGATCTTCGGTTCCCAAGCCGTAGGTCACCCACGAGCCCATGCAGGGCCGCCCCATCCGCGGCGAGCCGGTGTAGAGCATCAACTCGGCAGGAGCATGGTTGAACTGGTCGGTGTGCATCGACTTGATGATGCACATGTCATCGACCACCTCCCGCAGCAAGGGCACGGCATCCGACAACCACGATCCGCTCTGCCCGTGCTGAGCGAACTTGTGGGGCGTGCCCAGCAGTGTCGGCTTGCCGGTGGTGAAGGCGAACCGCCGGCCTTCGATGAATTCGTCGGGGCACGGTTCGTCGTGGTGGGAGACGAGTTCGGGCTTGTAGTCGAACATGTCCAACGTCGGGGGCGAGCCGGCCATGTGCAGATAGATCACCCGTTTGGCTTTGGCCGCGAAGTGCGGCTGGTCGATCGCCAATGGCTTCTCGCGAGAGCGGACCGGCGTAGCTGTGGCCTGTTTCCCCAACATCGAGCCCAGCGCCAACGAACCCAGACCGAGACTGCCGCTGCCCAGGAAGTGTCTGCGGGTGACATTGAGCCGGTTTTGCATGTAGGGGTTCATCGCTCGTGTCTCGCAGAAGCCGATGCTTTGTGACATTCGGCACTGCTGGGCGAGCCAGCAGTGGCACCCAAATCAGATTCTCGCACAACCCTCGTTGCGAAGCTCCAGCTTCGCAACGGCTCAATTCATCACGGCCTCGTCAGAAACTCGTCCAGGTTCATCAACACATTACCGACAACCGTCCAGCCTGCCAGTTCCAGGACATCAGCACCACCGGCAGCCGGTCCGATGGGGTCGGTTGCCAGGTTTGCGGCATCGCTCGGGCTATCGCTCAGCCCGGAGACCGATTGTGCGTACAAGTCGGTCAGCTGTTCCAACTCCGATTCGGTCGCGGGCCGCGCCAGACATGCGCGGATGGCGAATTCTGCTCGCGTATCGACGGAGTCGCCACCCTCGGCGACAATCCTGCGTGCCAGACCTTGGGCCGCTTCGACGAACGCCGGGTCATTCAACGTGACCAGCGCCTGCAGAGGTGTGTTGGTTCGAATGCGGCGGATCGAGCAGAACTCGCGACTGGGAGAATCGAAAGTTGTCATCGACGGATAGGGAGTCGTCCGCCGCCAGTTCGTGTAGAGGGCCCGCCGATAACGGTCTTCGCCCGCACTGGTCTTCCAGTCGGTCAATCCGCCGAATGCCGAACGCAGACCCAAATTGGGCCGTGGCGGCTGGACCGGAGGACCGTACATCTTGGGGCTCAGCAAGCCGGCGATTGCCAGTGCCTGATCGCGAATCATCTCGGCCGAGAGCCGGAACCGCGGACCGCGGGCCAGCAGTTGATTGTCTGGATCGCGTGCGATGAGTTCCGGCGTGGCTCGCGCGCTTTGCTGGAAGGTTGCCGAGTTCACGATCCGGCGGATCAGCCACCGCGTGTCCCAACCCTGCTCTATCAGTTCGACAGCCAGGTGGTCGAGGAGTTTGGGGTGTGAGGGAGGCTCTCCCTGGTTGCCGAACTCCTCGGCGGTAGTGACCAACCCGCGTCCGAAGAGTTGATCCCAATATCGATTGACGAGCACGCGGGCCGTCAGCGGGTTGTCGCGGTCGACGAGCCACGCGGCTAGGGCCAATCGCGTCGGTTCGGCGTCGTCCGGCAGGGGATGAAAGACAGACGGCACACCGGCGGCGACCTTGTCGCTGGTGTTGAGGAAGTTTCCGCGAATTTGAATGAACGTCTCGCGACGTTTCTCAGCGGCAAGTTCCCGCATGATGGGCGTGGTGTACGGCTTCATGCCGGCCAGTTGTTTCTTGAGACCGGCCAACCGTTTCCGATCAGGGTCGTCGGAATCGGGGCTCGATGCGTCGTATGTCGCGATTGCTTGGCGGTCGTCCTCGCTCAATTCGTCAGCCGACTGAGGCGGCGCCAATTCCGTGCTGACTTCGGGCGGGGTGGCTAGCGTGTGAATCCACAAGGCTCGTCGCGACTCGTCCAGCAATACGATGCGGCAACCGGCGAGACGGACGAATAGTCCGCCATCGGTTCGATTCCAAATTGCGATCCGTTCGATGCGCGTCGCCTGGCCGAGGTCGGCCTCCCACCAAGGATCTTGTTCCTGTTTAGTGTGCGTAGTCGACTTGGCTGCGAAGTAGTCGCCGCTGGTCTTGCCGTCGATCGCCAGTTCAGGGGGCCCCGACGATGCGACGCTGGACTGGCTGGCCTTGGCGTCGCGGGCGACGTTCTTGGACTCGGAGAAGACCTGCACTTCGGCGAGTGAGAGGATCTTGTTCTCCCCCGGCAATTCGATGCGAATGTATCGCGGGTGCAACGGTCCGGTGAGCGGCGATGGCTCAGTCTCGGTACGTTGGGCAATCAGCTCCTCGAGTTCGGAAATCTGACGGCGTAGATCGTCCTGCTTCTGCTCGAGGTCCGGCGTCATGACGGGGATCGTGGGCTGCTCGTCTCCTTTGTCGGAGTCCGCTGTATTGTTCAGTATCGCAAAGAAGCGGAAGTACTCTTCGTTGGTGATGGGATCGAACTTGTGATCGTGGCATTGGGCGCAGCCGATGGTCACGCCCATCCAGACTTGCATCGTGGTGTTGACGCGATCGACGATAGCCACGTTGCGAAACTCTTCGTCGTCGGTCCCCCCCTCGCTGTTGGTCATCGTGTTGCGATGAAAGCCCGTGGCGATGAGTTGGTCTTGCGTAGGACCGGGCAGCATGTCGCCGGCGAGTTGTTCGATGGTGAATCGATCGAAGCTGAGATTGCGATTGATCGCGCGGATCACCCAGTCGCGGTAGGGCCAGATCGTGCGGACGGGATCTTGCGCGTATCCCGCCGAGTCAGCGTACCGCGCCAAATCGAGCCAGACGGCGGCCCACCGCTCGCCGTAGGCGTCGGATCGCAGATAGCGGTCGACCATGGCTGCATAGGCGTCGTCAGTCGCGTCGGAATTGAACCGCTCGATTTCGTCGAGTGTCGGCGGCAGGCCTGTCAACGCCAGCGCGACGCGGCGAATCAACGTGTGGCGTTCGGCTGCGGGCGCCGGTTGTAGACCTTCGGCGTCGAGCCGCGCCATCACGAAGCGGTCGATCGGATTGCGGACCCACTCCGGATGAGAGACCTCGGGCAACGTCGACTTCATTGGCGGGACATACGACCAATGCCGCTCGTAATCGGCGCCCTCGGCGATCCAACGTCGCAGCAGCTGCTGCTGCTCATCGGCCAGCGGCTCTCGATCGGCCGGAGGCATCCGCAGGTCTTCGTCACTGTTGGTGATGCGCTCGACCAGTACGCTGGCTTCAGAGTCGCCCGGTACGATTGCGATCGAACCGTCCCGATCGGCTATGGCCGAGTCGCGAACATCGAGCCGCAACTCGGCTTCGCGCTGCTGTGCATCGGGACCGTGGCATTCGAAACAGTGCGTCGAGAGAATCGGGCGAATGTCGCGATTGAAGCGAACCGGTTCTTCGGCTGCAACGGACGCGGAGCCGCTGATGAGCGCGGCGGCGCAGAGCCATGGGGCAATCAGTTGCGCCAGACGGTCGGACGTGGTGATGTGCGGGTTGGTCACGTGTGTTTGTCGTGTGGTCGGTACGCGCGGAGTGTTGGCTGGGCCGCTCTAGAACGTCTATTCTAACAAGCCGGTCACCCGTTTCGACCCTGGCAATTCACCGCAGGAGCCCCAGAATGCGACCAAGAATTGCTGTCAGCGTCATGTTCATTCTCTCATGCTGCCCGCTGCTGCCGGCAGATGAGCTGATTGCGTACCCGCGTGTGGCGTCCATAACAGCGCAGGATCTGCGCTCGGGCTGGACGGCTTGGCAAGGCATTACGAATGTCGAAGGTCAAGCGCACCTCAAAGAACGCGCGGTGGCGTTGCATGTCGACGCCGAAGGCACCGTCTGGGTGGGTACCAGTCGCGGTCGGCTCTTCAGTAAGTCCGCTCAACACTGGATGTTGGAAGCCAAGTTCGAGGACTTGCAGATCACCGGGGTGGCCACGGGTGTGTATGTCTCGCATGGAAAGCCAGTCGAGGGGACCGTTTGGTTGAGCACCAGTGACGGCATACTCCAGCTTGCCCCCATCGATGCCGGCTGGGACGTGACGCGATACCGAATTTACTATGAAGGACATCCGGGATTTGTGAGCGGAGCCTACGTGCCTGGGGAAGACGCGGTCCGGATCTGGGGTTACGTAGACAACATCCTTGTGCCGCCGGGTATCGCGACGTACGCCCCGTACGTGATCTCGAAGGAGCACGGGCTGTTTGCCTGGGGAGGCTACCACGGCGTGTGGCATCACTTCTTGCCGCACTACTGGGGAGGCAACTCGGATTGGCTCGACACTCGCGATCTGCTTCCTAACCGCCGCCCGACTTGCATGATCGAAGACGCGCAGAAGAACTTGTGGATCGGCAGTGAGAATGACGGCCTGTTGCGGATGAGCGCACACGCCCGCAGCTTCAACACGCGATCTGCCGAAGACAATGCGAAAGATGGAAAGGAGTGGGCCCGTTTCCGGTCCGATCAACTCGGATACCAATTCGACATCGTGCGCGACGTGGCGCCTGGAGCCCTGGACGGCGTCTGGGCGGCACTTGCCGGTCGAGACGCACGTCGTCGCTGCGTCGCGCGTTACGCGGAGCAGCATTGGAAAACGATTCCAATGCCGTCTTTCAAACGGCGAATCCGGGGCAGCACCGACTACCGGCAATGGCGGGCCACGCCGACCAGTGTCTGTGAACCGAAGCCGGGGCTCGTCTTCGTTGGGGCCGAAGACACATCGACAAGCAGGGCAGCCCTCTACCGGCTCGACTGGGAAGATCAGTCCTTCGAGCCGGTACCCGAAGTCAAGTACACCGTTACGAAGATGGAGGTTGCCGCTGACAGGCTGTGGGCAATCTCGTGGTGGGGTGTGTATTCGTTCGATCTGGGAGGCGCTCGATAGGCGCGGAGATGTCTCAACGCCCCTTGCGTATTTCGACGCGCCAGAGTCGGACGATACCCGCCTCGCTACCCGATGCGACGGTTTTTCCGTCGGGCGAGAACGCGACCGCCATCACTCTCGCGTCGTGTGGGAATACGAGACCCTTGTGTTTGGAGGCTAAGTCGAAGACCAGCACGCCGCGATCCTCAGCCACCGACAAGTAGTTCTCCGTCGGTGAGAATGCCACCGACTTGTAGTGCGACGAACTGAACCCCTTCAACTTCCGCAGGGAGCCGCCCGACGAGGGATCCCAGATCTCGGCTCCGGCTGCACCGCCGGAAGCCAGCATTTTGCCGTCTTGGGAATAGGTCAACGTCCAGATCATGCCCCCCCGTTCAAGCAAGGTGGTCTGCAGTTTGCCGGTAGCGACGTCCCAGATTCTCAGTGCCCCCAGCGATGTGCCGGAGGCCACGGACTTGCCGTCAGGGGAAAACGCGACCGCCGTGACCTCATGCTTGTCGACGCCCAACCTGAGTTCCTCGTGACCCGTGTTCGTGTCCCAAAGTCGGATTCCGCCAGCCAAGAGTTGATCTGAGTCGAAGGCGGGTACTGCGTTGCAGTTCGACACAAGTAGACGAGAATCAGGTGAGAATGCGACCTTCGTTCTACCCTTTGCACCAACAAGCACGTGCTCGACCCGACGGGCAGCGACGTCCCAGATCCAAATCTTGCCGTCCATGCTGCCGGTCGCGAGCTTCTTCCCGTCGTGTGAAAACGCAACTGAAAGCACACGCTTGGAATAGCCGCCCAGCATAGAGGTCAATCGATGTTGGCTCGCATCCCAGAGCAACACACATCCCCACTCGCTCTGGCCTGATGCCGCGGCCAGAGTTGTTCCATCGGGCGAGTATGCGAGGTCATAGACCTTCAGATGCTTGACGAACTCGGGCGGCAAGCCGGCGCTTTGGGGTTTGAGGACGCCGACCAACCAATCGCCATCGTCGGCCAGCGTTCGACTGCACGAGCACAGCACAATCAGCAGAAGCGCGATCCGCAGGCAGCGCCGGACTGTTGATCGAATCTGGTTGCTCCGTCGACTCGTCAAGTCCTGGATCTCGCCAATCTTGCCGCGATTTGGATCGCTCCGATCATGCCTTCTGCATCGGCCTTCCCCTGCCAGGCGATGTCGAAAGCCGTCCCGTGGCTGGGGCTGGTGCGGACAATCGGTAGGCCAAGGGTAATGTTGACGGCCCGATCGAAACCGATGAGCTTTAGGGCGATATGGCCCTGGTCGTGATACATGGCGACCACGCCGTCGAACTCGCCGGCCACGGCGCGCTTGAGCAGCGTATCGGCCGGCAAGGGACCTTGCACGTTCATGCCGGATTTCGCGGACTCCCGAACGGCCGGGGCGATCAATTCCCGTTCTTCGTCGCCGAACAAGCCTTCCTCACCGGCGTGCGGATTGAGCGCGCACACGCCCAGGCGGGGCGCGGCACAGCCGATGTCTTGCAAGAAGCCGTCGATCAGATGGATCTTCTCTTGGATCATCTCTCGGTTCAGCAGGGCAGGGACGCTCTGGATTGAGGTGTGCAAAGTAGCGTGCGCGACACCCAGACCATGCGGAGAGTCAAGCGTTTCACTGGGTGGCAGATAGAGCATCATGGCGAACTCGTTCACGCCACATCGCTCAGCCAGGATTTCAGTGTGCCCTGGATAGTTCAAGCCCGCACGGTGGAGAGCCGCCTTGTTAAGTGGCGCGGTCACGACCGCCTCGACCCTTTGATCGAGAGCCGCCTGCGCCGCGGCAATCAGGTAGTCGTATGCCGCCTGTCCGGCACGGGCATCGATCGCGCCGGGGGCGACTTCTGCAGCCAATTCATCGGTGGGATTGAAGCAGCCGAGTGTCGAGTCGACAGCAGGTTGGTCGAGTTGCTCGACGTTCGTCACGGAGATATCGGCGCCAACGATTTGCATCGCGCGGCCTAATACGGCCGGATGTCCCACGACGACGGGACGGCAGCAGTCGCGCACCCGCTTGTCGATGCAGGCGCGGACCACGACCTCCGGGCCAATGCCTGCCACGTCCCCTATGGTCAGAGCGATTCGGGGTGTTGACACAGTTCTTGTCTGCCGATCAGCGAAGACGGGACAGCCGCCGCATCAGTCCGGCGACGTTTCGTAACATTCGGCCGCATCGAGCGGCACTCCGCGCTGGTCTTTTTCAGACAGCAACGGTTCGCCCTGCAGCGGCCAGTCGATTCCGACTGCGGGGTCGTTCCACAACAAGGTTCGTTCGTGCTGGGGAAAATACAAGTCGGTGCATTTGTAGAAGAACTCGGCGACGTCGCTCATTACGTAGAAACCGTGCGCGAAGCCGGCCGGGATGTAGAGCTGCAGATGGTTTGACTCGCTCAACGTTGCAGCCGCCCACTTTCCGAACGTCGGCGAGTCGCGACGCAGATCGACGGCCACGTCGAACACTTCGCCCCGAACCACGTGGACGAGCTTGGCCTGCGGATGTTCGATCTGGTAGTGCAATCCGCGGAGCGTGCCGCCCGAGGAGCGGGAGAAATTGTCTTGGACGAACTGGGCGTCGATACCTGCTTCGGCATACCGCGGCCGCTGATACGTCTCCTTGAAGAAGCCTCGTGGATCTTCAAATACGCGGGGCTCGACGATCAGCACCCCGGGAAGTTCGGTTGGACGAACCTGCATCTCCGTGTCCTTCGACATTGCTGGGCGAGCCAGCATGGCACCTCCAAGGTCCACGATGAGACTCGCCGGACGAGCCTTCAGAATAGCTGGCGATGCGGGCCGGCCATAGTTTGGGGTTGCCTTTTCCGGCCTGATTGCAGTACTTGCCGCTCTGCACAACGTGCTGTTTTTGCCCAATATTTCGGGGTTGGGGACGAATAGCCATTGATTTACACGCTCTCCGGCGGATCGAAGGATTGAATCGGCTGGTGGCGAGCCCCCGAGGCCAGGGCGATCGCCCGACAGTAGGCGGAAAGCTGACAAGATGCGGCGTTTCTTCGAGCGATTGGCAGTTGGCACGGCGATTCTGGGGGTGGGAATCGGGGCTTTCATCTGGCTGAGTTCGATGAAGGCCGCCCCGGTGCTGCAAAAAGTTCGCGAAACCCGGCCGTTGGTCGAAACACAGCCGCTCGCTGAGAGACGATCGGAATTCGACATCCGCGTCGACGGAACGGTCGTGCCGCAACGCGAAATCGTGGTGGCTGCTGAAGTTTCCGGCGAAATCGTCGCTAAGGCTCCAGTCTGTCGAGCCGGCAACTATGTCGAAGCCGGGACCCCGTTGCTCGAGATCGATCCGCGGCGGCTCGAACTCGACGTCGAACGTCTACAGAGTTTGGTTAGCCAGGCCGAAGTGGATCTGCAGCGAATCGGGGTCGAACAGCAGAGCGTCACCGCGCTCATCGAAATCGCGGAACGCGAGTTGGACCTCAAGCAGAGGGAGTTGCAGCGGATCACGGGCTTGTTCGAACGTAGCGCCGCTGCCGCAGGAGAGCGGGATCGCACCGAAGCCGAACTGCTGCAAGCCAGCACCACACTGCAGCAGTTGAGAAATCAACGGGACCTGTTTCCTTCACAGCAGGCGCGGGCCGAGGCGGAGCTGCGGTTGAAGCGCGCCGAGTTGGCCACCGCCGAAATTGACTTGGGCAAGGCGGAAATCAGAGCGCCCATCAGCGGGGTGATCGTCGAAACGCCGGCCGAGTTCCGGCAGTATGTGACACCAGCCACACCGCTGCTCAAGATCGAAGACACTTCCGTCGCCGAGGTGAGCTGCAACTTGCGGGTGGACGACCTGTCCTGGCTGTGGCGGTGTGCCGGCGAGTCGGCGAGTTTGCATCCCACGCAAGGCGAACCTTGTTACGAGGTGCCTCCCGCGGCTGCGACCGTCGTCTATCGCATGGGTGCTCGCGAGTTCGAGTGGCCCGGCCGTCTGGCGCGGTACGAAGGATCCGGAATCGACACCAAGACCCGAACGGTTCCCTGTCGTGTTGTCGTCGATGAGCCCAGGCGGCTGCAGGCTGGCGATGGACCCCCCGCGTTGGTCCGCGGCATGTTCGTAGAAGTGAAGCTCCGCGTCAAACCGGACGAGCAGTTGTTAGAAGTCCCGCATGAGGCCGTTCGCCCCAACGGCGAGGTCTTCACCGTCGACGATGGGCGGCTGTCCGTTCACCAAATCGAGGCGGCTCGGGTGTTGTCCGACGCATTGCTGGTCCGGGCGGAAACGTCTGGATTGCAGGTGGGAGACAAGTTGGTGATGACGCCGCTTGCCGCCGGGTTCGACGGAATGGAAGTTCGGGAGCAGACTGCCCCATGAGACCGCTCGTGCAGTGGGCTGTCCGCAACAGTCCGTCGATGAACGTACTGGTCATCGCCATTCTGGTTATCGGAGTGGGGGCGGCCAGCATCCTGAAACGCGAACAGTTTCCCGAGTTCGCACTCGACGGCGTGGTCGTCAGCGTCGCTTATCCCGGAGCGAGCCCTGAAGAAGTCGAGCAGGGCATCTGCCAGAAAATCGAGGAAGCGATTCGTTCTGTTGACGGCGTCCGCAAAGTCGTGTCGATATCGCGCGAAGGGTTGGGAGTGGTTAACGCCCATCTCGAAACGCGGGTTGATGATGTGCAGAGCGTGGTCAACGACATCCGTTCGGCGGTCGACCGCATTCCCTCCCTGCCGGAACTCGCTGAGGAACCGGACATCAGCGTGCCGACGACCCGAGAGCCGGTTCTGCAGCTCGCCGTAGTCGGGCCAGACAACGCCGACCCGTCGATCGAATGGAAGCTCCGCGGAATTGCCGAATCCGTCTACGACGACCTGCTTGAGCTGCCGGGCGTCTCAAAGGTTCTGATGCTGGGCGTGCCTCCCTACCAGATCGACGTCGAGATCTCCGAGGCGACGCTTCGCAAGCACGATCTGACGCTCAAAGATGTCGCCGATGTCATCCGCCGCGAGAACGTCGAGATTCCCGCCGGACGGATGCGGACTGAAAGTTCCGAGATTCTGCTGCGCGGCACGAACCGCCGCGTCCGGGCCGAAGAGATTGCCCAATTCCCGCTACTGAAGAACGATGACGGGTTGGTACTGACGGTCGGAGATCTTGGCCGAGTCGTCGACGGTTTCGAAGACTCCGACGCCCGGGGCTATATCGACGGACGACCGGCTATCTCACTGCGCGTCGACAAAACGCCCACTGAAGACGTGATGCAGATCAGCGATGAGGTCCATGCATACATTGCAACGAAGCCCTTGCCCGCCGGCTACGACGTCATTGCCTGGTATGACACCTCGGACGACGTGCGGGGACGCTTGGCAACAGTCTCCCGAGGGGGCGTGTTCGGGCTGATCTTGGTGTTTCTGGCACTCAGCTTATTCTTGAACATCCGGCTGGCGTTCTGGGTGGCGCTGGGCATTCCCGTGTCGGTCTTCGGCGCCTGCGCGATCATGTATTACTACGGGGAGACGCTCAATCAGTTGAGCACGTTTTCGTTCGTGATGGCGCTGGGAATCGTGGTCGACGATGCCATTGTCATCGGCGAGAACATCTACGCACATCGCCAGCGGGGGAAGTCGCGAGTGGCTGCCGCCATTGAGGGCACGATTGAAGTGGCCCCATCTGTCGTTGCCTCCGTGCTGACGACAGTCATCGCGTTTATCCCGATGTTTTTCGTCAGTGGCATCATGGGGAAGTTCATCGCGATCATGCCGTTGGCCATCATCTCGATGCTGCTGATCTCGCTGTTCGAGAGCTTGTTCATTCTGCCCTGTCATCTGGCGCATTCACAGATTCGGCAGAAGCGCGGCTGGTACAGCCGGCTACGAACCGCAGTCGACGACGGGATTCATGCCGTCATTCAACGGATTTACCGCCCCACGTTAGAGTGGCTGCTCCAGCGGCCACACGTCACGTTCACTGCATCGGCGAGTATTTTGCTGGTGACCATAGGGTTGATTCAAGGAGGCTTCACCCCCTTCGTCCTCGCGCCACAGTTCGATGGCGACATGGTCGTGAGCGAAGTAGCGTTCCCCCCAGGAACGCCGGTATCCGTGGTCGACGCTGCGACCGCGCGGATCGAACAAGCCATCCGCGAATTGGGAGATGAGTATCCCGTCGACGGCCGGACACTGGTCCAGCTCGTGCACCGCAACATCGGGGCCAGCGCCTTCGCTGACAATCCCAATCGAGGAGGCGGCACCTACTATGGACTGGTGTACGCCGAACTCATCCCGGCTGCCGAGGGCCGTTCGGTGACCAGCGAAGAGGTGATTAGACTCTGGCGGGAACGAGTGGATGAGATCCCGGGCGCCACGCGATTGTTGTTCGAAGGGCCGGGTGTCGGCATCGGCGGCCGGCCGATCGAATTCAAATTGTTGGGCAGCGACATTGAAGAATTGGACGAGGTCGTCGAGCAGACAAAAGAACGGCTGGCTTCTTATCCGGGTGTGCATGACGTTCGAGACGGTGACGATTCCGGCAAGTGGGAAGTCCGCCTAAAGATCAAGGAAAAAGCCAAGGCTCTGGGCGTCACCTTGGAAGACTTGGCCTCCACCGTCCGAGGGGCTTACTACGGCGAAGAAGTCATGCGCCTGCAGCGCGGACGCCACGAAGTCAAGCTGATGGTCCGCTATCCGGAAGCGGAACGGCAGTCGATGGAAGGTTTCGAGGAAGTCCGTGTTCACACGCCTGCAGGGTTCGTGATCCCGCTTCCCGAGTTGGCCCAGCGCGAAGTTCATCAGACGCGCAAGTCGATCACCCGGTTGGATCAGCGACGGGCGGTCACCATCACCGCCGCCATCGACGATCGGGTGACCAACGCGCAAGAGGTCGTCGGCGATCTCAACTCCGCCTTCTTTCCGGGCTTGCTCGAACAACACCCCAACGTTCGCGTGCGGTGGGAGGGCGACCAGGAAGAAGCCGTCGCTTCGCTACGAAGCCTGTTCACCGGATTTGGCGTGGCGATGTGCGGCATCTTCTTGCTGCTGACGGTTCAATTCCGCTCGTACGTGCAACCGTTGCTGGTGTTGGCGGTTATTCCGTTCGGCATGGTGGGCGCCGTGTGGGGACACCTGGCGATGGGACTTCCATTGACGATGTTCACGATGTTCGGACTGGTGGCACTTTCGGGTGTGGTTGTCAACGACTCAATCGTGTTGATCGATTTCATCAATCGCCGGCGGTTCGAAGGCTTTGACTTGCATGAAGCGTTGACCGAGGCGGGGTGCCAGCGGTTTCGCCCGGTGCTGCTGACGTCGGTGACGACGGTTGCCGGTTTGATTCCCATTCTGATGGAACGTTCGATCCAGGCCGAGATCTTGATCCCCATGGCCGCCAGCTTGGCGTTTGGCCTTTCAATGGCAACCGTCTGGGTACTGATGCTGGTGCCGTCGCTGTACCGCTTTTACGCCGTGCATCTGGAAAGCAGGAAGCGCACAGAGTCGATCGAGGGCGCAACACGCGAACAGCCGCCTGCCGAAACGATTCAACCGCATCCCGAACCGTCACCGGTAATGGTGCTGGGAAAGGTGTCGTAAGGGTCCCGCCTACTGGATCTGGCTGACCCCAGTACGCGGCTCAACTGCCGAACATGCCGTTCAGGCGCTGCTGGTGATACTCGAGTCGTTCGTCGCTCGTCATGCTGGCAAAGTCGGGCCGCGCGGCGTCGGACGTTCGGTTTTTCGTTTCGCGTGCACTCGGAGACTGACCAGACCGGTGCGTTGGCAGACTAATCGTCTTCCCGCTCCCGCCGTAACTCATGACGGGCGTTTTAAACGTGAGATCCTCTTCGAGCGATCGGTTAGGCTGAATGTCGAGTTTCTCCAATACGGCGTGATAAGCGCGGACGGCTTCGACCGGCTCGATGAGGCCGTAGGCAATGTGACGCAGAAACTCGATAAACGCCAGTTGGCATTCGGCCTGATTGATCTTGCGTCCGAACAGAGCTGCCCGCCCCCCGTACTTCCGCGTTTCGTGCAGCAGCTGAAATGCATCGAGCGTCGTGCCTGCAGCTCCGCCCAACACTCCCACGACCAAATGCGGGTCGTACCGCACGAGCTCTTCCATGGCCTGAGGTCCATGGTAGACCATCTTGAGGAACAGCGGTCGCCCGGCATCGGTTACACCTGCCAGGCTGCGGGCCACGAGATCGTTGACGAAGCCGGGAGTGTGTTCCGCCGGGACGGCATCGGGCAGATTCGGATCGAAGATCTCCAGAAAGTAGCGGAACCCTTTTCGTTCCGCCTCTTCGCGAAACTCTTTGAAGCGACCAAGCGTGTCGAGGTCCAATTCCGACCGATTGTTGAACGTGACTGAATACAGCCCAAGATTCGCACCGACGGTTCGTTCAGCGGGCTGGCAATCGAGGTGGCCGCATTGAATGTGATCGAGTGCTGCCGAGCGAAACGGGCGCGCAGCCTCGGTGTGAATCGTTCCTCCGCGCACGACGTGCACGTCGGTCGCGTCGTTGGCGCGCGCTGCCGGCGTGACCGTTGATCCCTCGAAGATCCGTTCCTCGATCGTCAATCGCTCGCTGGTGCTGGCCGACATGAGCACGATGTCGACAATGCCCTGCCCCACCACTTCGCGAATTTGCTGCCGATAGTCGGCCAACGTCTTGAAGCGGACCTCGCCGTCGTGCCGTTCTGGCGACTTGCCCGGAGCACCCATGCCAAACGCCATGTCGGCGTCTTTGGCGTCGGCAATGATGAACTCCGTCGATCCATGCGGATCGGCGTGAATCGAACGGAGCTTGCGGTCCAGTGACTTTTCCATTGCCGTCGATTCGGTCAGCCGCCTAGTACCTTGCCAATCGTCTCCCGCAGCACTTTGCCGGAGTTCTGCAGTCCCATCCGCTCCTTCGGCCAGAGTTCAATCTCCACGTGCCCCTGGCAACCGCCGCGCCCGACGACGGTTGGCACCGAGAGACACACGTCGCGCAGCCCGTAGGTTCCTTGCTGCAATGTCGAAACTGGCAGCACCCGGCGCTGGTCCAGCGCGATGCTGTGGATGATGTCGGCAATAGCAACACCGACCGCGAAGCCGGCGCCGCCTTTCTTCTTGATCACTTCTGCCCCGCTGCCCCGTGTCCGTTTTTCGATCTGCTGCAGCACACCAGCCGAGCATCCGGGCCACTTCTCCAGCGGCAGCCCTGCGATTTGTGCGGCCGACCAGATGGGGACCATGCTGTCGCCATGCTCGCCCAACAACAATGCGGTGACCTGAGTCGGCGGCACGTCGAATTGCTGTGCCAAGATTCCGCGCAGCCGAGTTGTATCCAGTGCCGTGCCCAAGCCGATGACCTGCTGCGGCGGCAGCGAGAGTTCTTTAAGCGCCAAGTAGGTCAGCACGTCGACCGGGTTGGAGACGACGAAGCAGATCGCGCCCGATTTGAGCGAGTATTGCCGAATGTCGGCGAGGATGTTGCGAAATAGTTCGACGTTGCGGTTGATCAAGTCCAGCCGACTTTCGTCCGGCTTGCGCCGCAGCCCGGCCGTTATCAGAATCACGTCGCTGTCTGCAACCTGTTCCGTTCCACCTGAGATGATCCGCTGGTCGGAGATCAGAGAACTGCCGTGCATCAGATCGAGCGCTTGCCCTTCGGCCATCTCGGCGTTGACGTCGATCAGCGCGATCTCGCGCACAATGCCGCCGGCCTGCAGGGCAAAACCTGCGCACGATCCGACCAGTCCCCCACCACCGATAATGCTAACTTTCATAATCCGCCTTCACTTCGTTCACCTCGTTGCGAAGCTCCAGCTTCGCAACGTTCATTCGACGCGTCATCTTTTGTCGCCGCTTGACGCCACTTGTCGTGTCACTGTTTCCCGACCGCAAGTCTTCCGAGTTGTGCCGAACAACGTTGCCTTGAGACCTTCGGTCGATCGGATGGCATGGTCGGGAGACCAGGCCACAACGACCCAGACCAGGGCACAACGCTCAACTCCGCGACGCATCCAGCGATGCCATGACCTGGTCGGTAATCGTCTGCACCAGCGACTCCACATCACCGTTGCTGCCGCCCGACGATGCACCCTGCAAATAGCCTGGATATGCCGGCGGCTCTCCGAACGCCTTGGGTTGCGGCAGCCGCTCCTGGTAGCCGTCGCGGAAAGCGCTGTTGCCGCACAGGTCGCAATCCTCGGCGTGAAATCGCGGATCGTCGAAACCGAGTTTCTGTTTCAGGTCGAGCAATTCGCGCGTATGTTGTTCGGAGAAGACGTTCACGTTGCCCAGCTGTTTCGCCAGTAGCAGAATGCGGCAATACGAATCAAGGATTTCAGTCTTCCAATAGGCGTCGATGAGGTCTTTGCCGAACGTCACGGTACCGTGTCCGGACAGGATGATCGTGTTGGTCCCCTTGAGGAACGGCTTGACGGTGTCGGCAAACTTCTGCGTGCCGGGCGTCTCGTAGGGGGCCATCGGAACTTCGCCCATGAACACCTCGACTTCGGGAAGCACGCACTGTGGAATCGGTTCGCCGGCGACGGCAAAGGCCGTCGCATGCGGCGGATGGCAATGCACGACCGCCTTTACGTCGGGGCGTTCCTGCATGATTGAGAGGTGCAGCAGAATCTCGCTGGTCCGCTTGCGCGTGCCGGCAATCTGGTTGCCGTCCAAATCGACAGCGCAGATGTCCTCGGGCTTCATGAAGCCCTTACAGATCATGGTGGGCGAGCAGAGCACTTCGTTCTCGCCCACCCGAATCGAGATGTTGCCGTCGTTAGCCGCGGCAAACCCCTTGTTGTAGACCCGCCGCCCAATCTCGCAGATTTCCTCTTTGAGTTTGCGGTCGTGAATTCCGGAATTCCAGCGGTTGTTCATGTTCATGCTTTCAATCAATCTGTATGTCGTCGAGGATCGCCGCGTTGTAGGCGTCGATCGGTTTCTGCTTTGGATAAAAAGGTGCGGAAGCCTCGGCCCCTTCGCTGACACCGATCAGCGATCCGTCTCGCGCCTGCAATTCGTCGTATAGCACGATGGGTTCGCCACGGCCTCGACTCGAGTCGTTGCCGAGCGCCGTTTGAGCCAACGGAGCAGCCACCAACCACGTGGCACCCTGTAATGTTGGATGACACCGATTGAGCGTCACTCTTCCAATCACTTCCGCAATTCTCATCAATTCCTCATGGGCCAGAGGTGTGGCTCTATCTCGTCAAGCCGTCCGGCACTGCCGGTGGTGGGCTGGCAACCATCGCTCGCAAAATGTTTCGTAGTTCGAAGAAGCTGCATCGACGCGCATCGAGGCAGAACAAATTCGCGCCCAATCGCTGACTGATCGTTGCCACGTCAAATCGGCTGCCGACCACGGCGGCTCTCATCTGGGGCTGCCGATTCGCCAGGCAAGCGACTACTTCTGGGGCATCGCTCAGGACGATCGCACCCGAGCTGCCTCGAGAAACGACATCAAACGCCCAATCGGCTGCGGCTGCATCGCAACCGACAACTGCTTCAGTTGTTTGAATGCTGCCGCTCGACTTGAGATCGTTCACGGCGGTTTCGATCGAATCGGTCTGTTGAACAGTGGCAATCGCCCACTTCGCAGTATTCGACGTTGCTACCGTCTGTCCCCGCCGCGTCCAGTCGATTCGGCGACTCCTCAGAAAGTCGACGGCCGCAGGAGTCAGAATCGACTGCGGCGCGATATCGATCTTGGCTGCACCGTTCAGCCGGCGCTCTAGAACATCTTGTGTGACAACCGGCTCGTCGAAATAGGTTGACTGGCTACCGGCCTGCGCGAGCGTACATTGCGCACCCGTGACTGCAGGCCTTGCTTGCATACTCTGCATGACCTCGCGCACGACGTGCTCGATGAGTTGTTCGTCGTGCGTCATCGATCTTTCAGTCCCAACACGGCCCAGCGGGCGGGCGAGTTGTTCGATCCCACCATCTCCCGGACGGCCGGTCCGTCGCTGGTCAGAATCACATCATCGCCGCTCCCGCAACCGAGATTGTCCAGCGCTAGCACCGGGTCGCCATCGGCACCACCGCGTGCATCCAACGGCTGGACCACGATCAGCCGCCATCCCTCCAAGGTGGGATGCTTTACGGTTGCCGTAGCTCGCCCGATTACGCTGCCCAGGTGCATGTCTTGCAGTCAGCCTCAGTCAGGTTGAAAGGTATGTCTTTAGATAATCCGCAGGTCGTCGACGAGGGCGCAACGCCGTTGCCGGGTGAACGTCAGCGGGTTGGTGACGCCTTCGCCGGTCGGAGTGGCGATGCTGTACGAGAGGTAGCCCTCGCCCCCCAGTCCCAGTCCGGCCATGCAGGGGCCGTTCTTGATGAACAATGTCGTGTCCATCAGCTTGCCCATCGTCGACATGGTCCGCACGTTGCGGGAATGGATGATGGCCGTGTGGCCGAAGCCGTGTTCGAACTCCTTCGCCAGGGCGATGCCGTGAGCCGCATCGCGGCAACGCACGAAGGGGACGAACGGCATCATTTGCTCTTCGGGTACGAACGGGTTGTTCGTGTCGGTCTCGCCATAGAGGATCTGTGTGTCTGCCGGCACGTGCACGCCAATCATCTGAGCCAGGACGGCAGCGTCTTTGCCGATCAGATCGCGATTGAGGACCGCGTGCCCGCCTGGCTTCTCCGGCGGGGAAAACGCCAGCTTGGTCAAAGCGTCGACTTCCTGAGCGTTCAATCGATGTCCTGAATGTCGAGCCACGGCCCCCATCAAGGAATCGAAGATGCTGCCGACGGCGAAGACTTCCTTCTCGCCGATGCACAGCAGGTTGTTGTCGTAGGCGGCTCCGCGAACGATCGATTCGGCTGCGTTCTCAATGTCGGCCGTCTCGTCGACAACGACCGGAGGATTGCCCGGACCGGCAACGATGGCACGCTTACGGCTGGCCAGTGCGGCACGAGCCACGCCCGGACCGCCCGTCACGCACAACAGCCGGATGCCCCGATGGTTGAAGACTTCCTCGGCCGATTCGAGCGTCGGCGATTCGACGATCGCCATCAGGTTTTCCAGGCCGGTTGCTTCGTAGATGGCCCGGCTAAAACGCCTGACGCCCTCAGCGGCAATCCGCGCGCCGGCTGGATGGGCGTTGAAGACGACCGTGTTGCCGGCCGAGACCATGCTGACCACGTTGCCCGCCAGCGTCGGCAGCGAATGCGTGACCGGCGTGATGGCCCCAATGACCCCGAACGGAGCGTACTCGGTGACGGTCAGGCCGTGATCGCCACTGATGGCGTCGGACCTCAAGAACTCAATGCCGGGCGCCCGCTCGACGATCTCCAACTTCTCGATCTTGTGGTCGAGCCGGCCGATCTTGGTCTCTTCCAATTCGAGCTGTCCCAGCTCCGCGGCCTGCGAATTGCAGACGTGACGAACACAGGCGATGACCTGTGCGCGGGTCTCCATCGAAGCGGCCTTCAGCTTCTCGAATCCGTCGGTGGCGGCAGCGACCGCCTGATCGACGGTTGGAAACACGCCCCAATCACCGCTCCGCGCTGCAGCCGGTGAGTGCCCATTGGTGTGCGGCTGCTTGCCGAGTTGGGTCAAGACTTCACGGACGACCTGTCGAATGTCTTGTTCGGTGGCCAGCGTCATGATGAAAGCTCCAGTAGTTGCATTTGATCGTCAATCCAGTGGTCCAGACCGCCTCGCGTCGGAAGCGTGAAGATCATCAGTGCGATGAGCACGCAGACGATGCCGTACAACCACCACTGAACGCTAATGATGTAGGCCACCAGGCAGAAGAAGCCCGCTCCTTCGAGCAAGGCGTTTCGAATGATCTGCTTGGTTTGGAAGAGTGCACATAGTTTCTCTGTGGCTTGGCTCGGTTCGAGCCGACCCTCGCGAATCGACGGTTTCAGTTGTTGATCACGCGTCGAGGCGACCACCATCGGAGGCACGACTGCCTGCAACACAATGCTGAAGATGCCGAAACCGCCCGCCATGTAGGCGACCAGTGGGTCTCCGGGTTGTTTGTCCGATCCGATCACGAAAGCGATGACTCCGAAAAACACGAGGCCGGCAATGAGCGCAAACGTAATGATGCGTGTCGTCGTGAGAAACTGCCCTTTGACCTCACCAAAGTCGTTTGATTGAGACATGGCGACACTCCTTGCTGTGGAACGGCACGTTCATTCCGATTGGCCGGCTGCGAATATCTGTGTGGCCCCCACCTGCACTGCATCGACAATGCCGACGATGGCCGCGTCGATTGGCAGCTCTTTCGTGGCCGGGGTAAACCGCGCACTGGAGCCTTGAACGCACAACACCACTTCACCTTCACCGGCACCGACCGTGTCGACCACGACGAACGTCCGACCGGTCGGCTGCAGATCGCTCTGATCGTCTTCGTTGACCCGCAGCGGTTCGACGACCAGCAGCTTCTGGCCAACCATCGCCGCCGCCTTCTGCGTCGACACCAGGCTTCCCGTGACACGGCCGATGAACATGGTGTTGGTCCCAATTACTTCTGTTGATTCAAGTCGCCGAACTATGGTCCGCCGCTTCGCCGCCGATCAGTTCGGCCGTCTGCCGGGCCACGACCAGCTCTTCGTTGGTGGGCACGACCCAGGCTTCGACTCGGCTGGATGATGTCGAAATCCGCGTCTCGCCGCTGACTTGTGTGTTTGACTGAAGATCCAACTCCAACCCGGCCCAACCCATGTCGCTGCAGACTTGCTTGCGAATGTGCTGACTGTTTTCGCCAATGCCACCGGTAAACACGACCGCGTCGGCCCCGCCCAGCAATGCCAGGTACGCTCCCAAGTAGTGCCGAATCGCAGAGGCGTAGACGCCCAGTGCAAGTTCCGCACGTTCGTGGCCTTGGCCGGCTGCTTCTTCGAGATCGCGAACGTCTCCGCTGTGTCCGCTGATGCCCAGCAATCCGCTGCTGTGGGACAAATCATGGAGCAACTCTTCCAAGCTCTTCCCGGTCGCCCGCATCAAAACGGGCAGCGCGAACGGGTCGAAGTCGCCCACGCGATTGTTGTGCGGCAAGCCGGTCTGTGGACTCATGCCGAGGCTGTTGGCGACCGAGATTCCGCTCCGTAAAGCACACAACGAACTGCTGCCGCCCAGGTGGCACGAAACAACCTTCAGGTCGCCCCGATCCAAAATCTCCGCGATGCGGCCGCCGATGTAGCGATGGCTCGCCCCGTGGAATCCCCAGCGCTTGACTTCGTAGCGCTCACTCCATTCAAACGGCACGGCGTACGCGCGATTCTCCGGCGGAATCGTTTCGTGAAACCCTGTTTCCAGTGCTGCCACCAGCGGGATTTCGGGAAACGCCTCGCAGAGTTGCGTCATGGCCATGGCGTAGGGTGGGTTGTGCGCCGGAGCCACGTCGGCCAGTTGTTCCATGCGCGTCAGCAGGTGGCCGTCGACTCGCCGCACGCCACTGAGTGATCCCGCGAAAACCGCCTTGAACCCGATGGCCGAGACGTCGTCGACCGAATCGAGACAACCAGACTCGGCGTCGGTCAACTGATCGAGGCAGAGCTTGACGGCTGCTGCATGGTTGGGAATCTGCGCAGTGGTTTCGTCGCGGTTTGTGCCGATCTCGACGAAGCAGCGGCTCTGTGGCTCGCCGATCCGTTCGATTCCGCCCCGCGCCAGTTGGCGTTCGCTGGGGAAGTCGAACAGCCTGTACTTGAAGCTGGTCGATCCCAGGTTGGCTACGAGCACCTTCATGCTCACGCTCCCGTATCCCTACATGAAGTGGTCGACCAGCGTCGACTCCGGACGCGGAATAAGATGCGCGCTGACCAGCTCGCCCACCTGCGAAGCGGCGGCAGCGCCTGCGTCGACGGCGGCCCGCACACTTCCGACGTCACCCTGAATGATCGTGGTCACATAGCCGCCCCCAATTTGGACCTGCTTGACCAAGGTCACGTTGGCGGCTTTGAGCATCGCGTCGGAGGCCTCGATCTGCGCGATCAGGCCTTTGGTCTCGATCAAGCCCATGGCTTCACCGTTCATAAATGCACCGTTTCGTTATCAAGAGGATGTCTAATGCCTTTGCTGTCGTCCGACTCAGAGAGACGGACTACTTCGATGCCTTTTTCGGGAGCACGCCGCTCAGCTCTTCGTGCGGTCGCGGAATGACCTGCACGCTGACAACTTCGCCGATCTTGCTCGCAGCGGCGGCGCCGGCGTCGATGGCAGCTTTGACGGCGGCCACATCGCCCACGACAAAAGCCGTCACCAGGCCACTACCGACTTTCTCCCAACCCACCATTTGCACGTTGGCTGCCTTCAACATGGCGTCGGCAGCTTCGATCAGGGACACAAGCCCCCGAGTCTCAATCATTCCCAATGCTTCAAGCGTCTTGGCCATCTTTCACCTCGGTTTCACTTTCAGTGTTGTCGTCAAACAGAAAACTGCAGCAGATCCAACATGGAATTTAACTTTTGCAGGCGCATCCCTGCGGTTGCTCCAACTCGACCGAACTCGCCCGGTCCAGACTCACGGCGTTGCCTTCGTCGGTATCGATGTGCACTTCGAGTTTGATGTCGTCACCGGCGCGAACGACCAACCCTTCCAGCACGCTCGTGCATCCCTCGGACTCGACGCGAAGGTTCATAGCGTCGCCGGCCGCTACGCCGTAATACGCGAGGTCGGCCGGACCCATGTGCACGTGCCGCATGGCGCGAATCACACCCGACTTCAACTCCACGACTCCCTGCGGTCCGACCAGCACACATCCGGGCGTGTCGTGGTGGTCGCCGCTGATCCGCACCGGCAGGTCGATGCCCAACGAGATGCCGTCGGTAAAGGCCAACTCGACTTGCGAATCGCCACGGCACGGTCCCAGTACACGAACGTTGGGCAGCATCCGCCGTCTGGGTCCGACGACGGCCACCGTCTCTTTGGCCGCATAGTAGCCGTCTTGATAGAGCGCGCGGTCCGGCTCCAGCTCGGCTTTGCCGAACAATGTCTGTACATGCTCATCGGTCAGATGCACGTGACGCGCCGAGATGTTGACCACCAGCGGGTTCGGCTTGGAAGAGGCTCCGCTCGGGGCCAGGCTTTGCGTCAACATGTCGCGCACGATGCGTTCGACGTCGGCTCGACCAACTCGATTATTGATTGCTGTATTCACTGTCGGCGAACTCTTGATTCAATGCTGCGGTCGTTTGGTCACGCCGCATCGACGATTGTCAGATCGATACCGCTGTTTCGGAGCAGTCCTCTCCACTCGTCCGCGATTCCAGAATCGACAACCATGCGGTCGACGACATCCAGCGGGCACAAATGGGCGAGTGCCGAGTGCCCGAATTTGCTGCTGTCCGAAACGACAATGACCTCATCGGCCGCCTCAATCATCTTTTGTTCCGTCGCAACCAGCAGTGCGTTGCTGTTGAACAATCCTTTCTCCGTGATTCCACCCACGCTAATGACTAGCCGTCTAGCCCGAATGTCGGACAACGCTGCGACGGAGAGAGGCCCCAAGGCAACGCCCGTTTTCGGATAGAGGTAGCCTCCGATCATCACGAGTTCAATATTGGGCTGGTTGACGAGCAAATTGGCGACAGGCAGCGAGTTCGTCACCACCTGCAACGGTTTGCCGATCAATTCGCGGGCGACTTCCAAAGTCGTCGTGCCGCCATCCAACAGGACGGTTTCTCCCGGCTCGATGAGTTCGGCCGCAGCCTTGGCAATCTGTCCCTTCTCCCGGGTGGAATGCGAGCGTCTGTCTTCGAATGCCCACAGCGAGTCTCCTGCATACGCGGCCCCTCCCCGCGTCCTTCGAATCTGCCCGATTCCGTCAAGATGTTCCAAATCCCTTCGGATCGTTGATTCACTCGCTTCGACGAGATCCACAAGGTCTTGAAGTGACGTAAACCCTTTGTTTTCCAAGATGTTGAGAATCTTGGCTCGACGTTCCTCGACCAACATCCGATTATCATCCTGACATAAATTGATCGTATTCAACCACAATTCTGCCATAATACGTCAAAATATTCAAATACAAATGGTCAATTCAGCCATATTTAGTCATTAAGTGGCTTATTTCTGTCAATCCTTGCCGGGGCCTTCGCCGGTTCATTGGTTGATCGCTTGGGCCCGAGGGGGACTCTGGTGGATTACCCAGCTGCCCGGAAACGAGGCTTTTCTTCTCGAGTGCCAATCGCAACGATGGGCGTATGGCCACCGCTGACGCGCGAGCAGATGTCCTCAAGCACTTTCACCCGGCGATCCAGACATGGTTCGCGGATGCGTTCGCAGAGCCCACGGCGGCCCAAACCCAGGCTTGGCCATCGATTGAAAACGGGGCCAATACGCTGCTGCTGGCGCCGACCGGTTCGGGCAAGACCCTGGCAGCCTTTCTGGTGGCGATCAACCGGATCATGTTCTCTGCGCAGCAGGAGGGAGTCCGGACACTCTACATCTCGCCACTGAAGGCACTCGGGGTCGACGTCGAGCGAAACCTGCGAACTCCGATTGCTGGGATTCGCAGCGTTGCCGAGCGGGACGGCGTTGAACACCACGTGCCCAGCGTGGGTGTTCGTTCGGGCGACACGCCGGCCTCAGAGCGTTACCGACTGAACCGCCAGCCGCCCGATATCCTCATCACGACGCCCGAGTCGTTGTACCTGATGCTCACCTCACGAGCCCGCGACGCGCTGCGGAGTGTCGACACGGTGATCATTGATGAAATCCATTCGATGGTTGCCACGAAGCGGGGCGCCCACTTGTTCGTTTCGCTGGAACGGTTGGAACAACTCCGGCGGAGTGATGGTGCACTACAGCGAGTTGGCCTCTCCGCGACGCAACGCCCGTTGGAAGAGGTCGCCCGGCTGTTGGGTGGTGCCGACGCGGGCCACGACCCCGATGTGCCGCCGGTTCCACGACCTGTGCAGATCGTCGAAGCGGGGCGCGGCAAACAACTCGAGCTGACGATCGAAGTTCCCGTAGACGACATGCGGCGTCTGGCCGAAGCCGAACAGAAACCCGAAGCCGAGGCATCCACCAATCCGATTCCCTCGATCTGGCCGGCGATCCATCCGCGGCTCGTCGAGCTGGTCCGGTCGCACCGCTCGACGATGATTTTCGTGAACAACCGCCGGCTGGCCGAACGTCTGTCGACGGCGATCAACGAGTTGGCTGAGGAAGAACTGGCGCTTGCGCATCACGGCTCGATTGCCAAAGAAACGCGACTGCAGATCGAAGACCGGCTCAAACGGGGCCAGCTGCCGGCCATCGTCGCCACCTCGTCGCTCGAACTGGGCATCGACATGGGGGCGGTCGACTTGGTGATTCAGATTGAAGCGCCGCCGTCGATTGCCTCTGGGATTCAGCGAATCGGGCGCTCGGGCCACCAGGTGGGCGGCCTGTCCTCGGGAGTGATCTTTCCCAAGTATCGCGGCGACCTGTTGGCGTGCAGCGCAGCCGCGGGGCGGATGCAGACGGGCGAAGTCGAAGAAACATTCTACGCGCGGAATCCTCTGGACGTGCTGGCCCAGCAAGTAGTGGCGATGACGGCGCTGGAAACCGTGAGCGTCGAGGAGGTTTTTGCAACCATCCGCAGTGCGGCACCGTTCCACGACTTGCCTCGGATCGCTTTTGAAGGCGTGCTCGATTTGCTCTCCGGACGCTATCCGTCGGATGAATTCGCCGAGCTGCGGCCGCGGCTGAATTGGGACCGCATTGCCGGTGAGCTCTCACCCCGCAAGGGAACACAACGCGTTGCCATCTTGAACGCGGGCACGATTCCCGATCGCGGGTTGTACAGCGTGTTTCTGTCCGGCGATGACGGGGGCTCGGGGAGCCGGGTTGGCGAACTCGACGAAGAAATGGTGTTCGAGACGCGTGCCGGCGATGTGTTCCTACTCGGGGCATCGTCCTGGCGGGTGCTCGACATCACGCACGATCGCGTCATCGTCGCACCGGCTCCCGGTCAGCCGGGACGCATGCCTTTTTGGCGAGGCGACGGACCCGGGCGCCCGCTCGAGTTCGGCAAGGCAATCGGTTCTCTGACGCAGACGCTGTTGGAGACGGATCGCTCTGAAGCCGAGACGGCGCTCACGTCACGGCACGGATTGGACGCGCGGGCCGCACATAACCTGCTTGAATACATTCACGATCAAGCCCAGTGCACGGGTGAAGTCCCCAGCGACGTGACGCTGATCGCCGAGTGCTTTCCCGACGAGGTCGGCGACTGGCGTGTCGCCATCCTGTCACCGTTCGGATCGAGAGTGCACGCACCGTGGGCCACAGCGGTTGCTGCCCGAATTCGCGCCGAGACGAACAGCGAGGTCGATCTAATCTGGACCGACGACGGCATGGTGTTCCGGCTGCCTGAATCGGACGAACCGCCCCCAGGAGAACTGTTCTTCCCGGCGTCAGACGAGATCGAAGACCTGGTCGTCCGCGAGCTGGGGAGCACAGCGTTGTTTGCAGCCCGATTTCGAGAAAACGCAGCGCGGGCGCTGCTACTGCCCAGACGGCGGCCAGGAAGCCGCACACCGCTGTGGCTGCAGCGCCGGCGGTCGGCCGATCTGCTCAAGGTGGCCTCGCGCTATCAGAGCTTTCCGATCATGCTGGAGACGTATCGCGAGTGCCTCCGCGACGTGTTCGACGTGACGGGATTAAAAAACATCCTTCGCGACGTCGAGCGGCGAACGATTCGTGTGAAGCACGTCGAGACACCCACGCCCTCGCCGTTCGCCGCCGCGTTGATGTTTAACTACACGGCGAACTTCCTGTACGACGGCGATGCGCCGTTGGCCGAACGACGGGCCCAAACGCTGGCGCTGGATCATGCGCAGTTGCGCGAACTGTTGGGGGCCGCGGAACTCCGCGAGTTGCTGGACGCCGAGATCATCGATGAAACTGCCCTGGAGCTTCAGCAGCTCGATGGTCGGTATCCCGTGCAAGACGCCGACGCGCTGCACGAACTACTGCGGCAACTGGGAGATCTCACCGCTGCGGAAGTCAGCGTCCGCTGTGATCCGCAGGCGGTCGCGGAGAACAAGGTCGAGGAATGGACGAACGAGTTGCTGACTCGTCGCAGAATCATCGAAGTCGAGATCGCGGGTGGAGCACGTCTGGCGGCTGCCGAAGATGCTGCCCGTTTTCGCGACGCACTGGCTACGCCCATACCGAGCAGACTTCCGTCAGCGTTCTTGGAGGCCCTCGACGATCCGCTCGGCGACCTGGTCTCGCGGTTTGCCCGGACGCATGTGCCGTTCCGTCCCGAAGACATCTCGAGTCGCCTCGGTCTGGGTGTCGGACCGATCCGCAGCACGTTGGAGCGGTTGGCCGAACTGGATCGTGTCGTGGAAGGGGAGTTTCTCCCCGGCGGACGCGGGCGCGAGTGGTGCGACGTTAATGTGCTGCGGATGTTGAAGCGCCGCTCGCTCGCCAGGGCGCGGAAACAAGTCGAACCGGTCGAGCCGCAGGCGTTGGCCCGATTCATGGCGGAGTGGCAGGGCATCACGCGGCCGCGGCGGGGATTGGATGGCTTGCTCGATGCAATCGAACAACTGCAGGGACTGCCGCTGCCCGTATCGGCACTGGAACGCGATATCTTGCCCGCCCGGGTCAACGTTTACCGCCCCGCAGACCTCGACGAACTGTGCGCTGCCGGCGAAGTCGTCTGGCGGGGATTCGGTGGTCTCGGGTCTGGTGACGCCCGGGTCGCACTCTACCTCACCGATCACCTTACAAGGTTGGCGCCGCCGGCCGAATCCCTCGAGCACGATCTGTCCAAACAGATTGTGGCACTACTGGCCGAGCGTGGCGCGCTGTTCTTCGATGCTCTGCAAGCCGCGATCGGTGGCTTTCGCAACGACGTGCTCGACGCTGTGTGGGAACTGGTCTGGTCCGGACACGTGACCAACGACACGTTGCGGCCTCTGCGATCCCTGCTGCAAGACTCGAAGCCGCAGCGGCGACATCGCGGGCGGCGCTCCGATCGAATCTTTCGTTCGAGGCGCACACTGCAGCTGCCCGGATCCGAGGGGCGCTGGTCGATGCTCATCGATCTCGATCTGGCTCAGCCGACGGCCACGGAACGCCAGACCGCCCTGGCCGCCCAGCTCATTGAACGCTACGGCGTGTTGTCGCGGGAAATGGTTTCCAGCGAAGGCATCACCGGCGGGTTTGCCGGCATCTACCCAGTGCTGAAGGCGATGGAAGACTCCGGCCGGGTGCGGCGCGGCTATTTCGTGGCGGGGTTGGGCGCGGCCCAATTTGCGGCCCCAGGCGCCGATGATCGGCTCCGCGCCCGCAAACCGTGGTCGGGAAAGGAGGGCGAACGTGACGTGTTGGTGTTAGCAGCGACCGATCCTGCCAATCCCTACGGCGCCCCACTTGTCTGGCCTGAAGTCGCCGAGAGTGTGCCGCGGCCTCAACGCGCTGCCGGCGCTCGCGTGATCCTTCGCGAAGGCCTGCCGCTGGGTTTCCTCAGTCAAACCGGCCGCCATCTGACGACCTTCCTGCCACAGGGTGGCGCCGATGGCAGCGACTCGTTGCAAACACTGACGACGACACTCGCCGACTTGGCCAAACCCGGTTCTCCGGTGTTCATCCAAAAGATCGACGGCGCGGTTGCGAACGAGTCGCCACTGGCCGAAGCGTTCCAATCCATCGGTTTCCGGCTCAGCAGCCGAGGTTTGTTGCATCGCGGGCAGTAAGTGCATCGTCGAACGAAACGATCGGCATCCGTTTCCGGATACATCAAATGCGAAGACCAATCGAGGATGACCCAGCTGGTGCTCCAGATCGTCATGCTTCGGCTGCGTACATCTGCAGTACCAAGAGCGTATCCATGTATCCGTGGGCCAGAATGGTCACCCATAAGTTGCGCTTGACCGACAGGTAGCACACCCCCAGCGCGAGTCCCATGCAGCCAGTCTGCACCATTCCGGTGACTCCCCAGGTGAAGTGCACAAGACCGAACACGATGGAACTGATGATCAGGGCCACTGCCCAGGCCAGCTTGCCGCCGGCGCCTAATTCCGCGATGCGGTTGATCAGGAACGCGCGGTAGATCACCTCTTCGCCGAAAGACGCGACGATGTAGATCGCCGCCAAGGCCAGCAGCGTGAGCGGCAGGTTTCCGTGCAGGTAGTTGTATCCGCTCATGTCGGCGGGTTGCGGCTGGTCGACGATATTCGCCATCACGCTGGCACCAACGATGAACGCCGTCACTGCCGCCACAAAGACGGCGACAGAAAGCAGCACGGTCTTGACGATTCCGCGAGGGGACACGCCGCCGAACCTCAAGCCGAAATGCTCCCACGTCTGGCCGCGCAGGCGCAGCCCCAACCAAACCGTCAGCAGCATTAGCACGTTGGCGACCCAGACAACCGCCTGATACAGCAACGGATTGCTACTGCCACCAGTGACAACTGTACCGATCGCGATTGCGGCCAAAGCCACCACGAAGACGGCGACCAGTTCGCCGACCTGTGCCAACCTGCTGGAGAGCAACCATCGACCGAGTTCGGTTGTTGCCGAGTGTTCGCCATGTGAAGTCATCATGCTGTCGCCTTTCAAACGGTCTATGCAACGCTTGCCCGACGGCGCACCTCGTCCTGCAGCATCTGGGCGGCTTCGTCACACCAGGCCAACCGTGCCTCGCAACTGCGGACGCCGTGCCGCAGCGTCAATAGAAAGATCAGCACCTGTTCTCGTGACCCATCGTCCAGCACGCCGCGCATCTCCTCGGGCAGCGTGTCTTCGTCCAAGGCTTGGGAGAGGATCGCGTCCGAGGTCGTGTATAGCTCGTACAGCTCCTGTTGCTGCTCGCGATACTCTTGCAGCAGTCGCAGACACTCCGCAAGCGGTCGCCGGCTGCTTAAGAAGAACTTCAGCTGGAACTCGCTGCGCAGCTGCGGCGGTTCGGTCGGTTGGCTGAGCCAGTTCTGAAACTCTCGGCGACCCTTGGCCGTGATGGTGAAGATGAACCGCTTGCGTTTCCCGCTTTGAGCCGGCTTTTTCCTGGCCAGCCCCTCAGCCACCAGTTGGTCGAGAGTGGGATACAGCTGGCCGTAGCTTTCGCTCCAGAAATGAGAGAGTCCGATTTCGACCAGCTTCTTGATGTCGTAGCCCGACAGGGGCTTCCAGCTCAGCAGGCCCAGTATCGCGAACCAGGTTTTCTTCTTCGCCGCCATCGAGATTTGTGCTCCTCGCTAAGATTATATCAGTATGATATATTATGGCAACTGAGTGGCCGCTAGTTGCTTCAGAAGAGAGGTAGCTCGTTACAATGGCGGCTTGATCCAGCGAAATCCGCCGACGGCGCTGCTGACTTCTAAGTCAACTCCGTAGGCGCGAAGTTCGGAAGAGCGCTACTCCGCCCATGAACGCCCGGTTGAGCAAACTGGACAGCATCCCTTGGCAGACGCTCTCGCATGCGTACGGCTCTGCGGATGATGTGCCGCGACTGTTGCGGGCATTGCAGACGGCAGTTCCAGATGTGAAGGACGAGGATTCGCCGGTGCGGCAACTCTTTGGCAACATATGGCATCAGGGAACGGTCTATGAAGCGACCAGTTATGCGGTGCCGTTCCTGATTGAGCTGGCGGCCGATACGCGGACTCCCGAACGGGTCCGCGTGCTGGACCTGCTGGCCGCAATCGCTCGTGGCACTTCATTCCTGGATGTACACGAGCCCTTCCTTCGTGCACGCGACCGGGATGCTCTGCGATCCGCCTCGTGGCTGAAACGATGGGTACGATCATTGTCCGCGCCACGGCGAGAACGCAGTTTTCAAAGTGAGAAGGCTCGCGAATTGGAGTGGGTCGCGAAAGCTCGCCAAGCAGTTGATACCGGGTTCGATGAATTTGTGGAGATGACGAACGAAGGCTCGGAAGTTCGTTACGCGGCCGCTCACGTGCTCGCGCAATTGCCGGCTCGCGCAGCGTCAATCGGTCCATTGCTTAGGCAGTTGTTGGAGAAGGAATCTCGCACACTTTATCGCGCCGGTCTGATACTGCTGCTGGGAGACGTTGGCAAGAAATCAGAGGAGACCATTTCGCTGCTTCTGAAAGTGGCGCGAGACGGCGACGTTGTTCAACGCCGGGCAGCCGCGATCACGATCGGGCGACTGAAACCGGCACCTCTACCTGCCCGCGCCCGACAGATCGTTGTGGAAGCTATCGAGGATGAGGACCGAGTGGATATCTTCTTGGGATTGCCGTGGAGCGTTGAACCCACGATCGATCACCGCGACCTGTTTGATTGCCTCAACAAAGCTGACCACGAAGCGATCGCATGCACCCTCATAGAAAGGCTGGAAACCAGAACAGCCGGAGACGCGACCGTAGACACGCTGCTTGATTTGCTGTTCCCAATGGCGGGTTTCGGGGGCACGACGCCCATACGCACTGCCGCCAACGTGTCGCCACTACAATTGCGGGCTATTCGTGCAATGGCCGATGCGTGGAAGCACGACCAACGACTCTTCGGCCACATTTCCCTGTTTCAGTGGGGACTACCCGACACGAGACGCGGGTTGCGGAAGCTCGCAGCTCATCGTCGCTGAAACTTTTGATTCGAGGTCAAATGCCGACGCCGTCTTGGTTTCACTTCTTCAGGCGAAAGCTGCCCAGCGCCAACAGCGTGGTGTTGGCCACTTCGCGGCCGCTGCTCATCGACACCGGTTTCGGCAGCGACGTGGACGAGACTCTGGAATTGCTGTCGCAAGGCGGAGTTGAGCCGGCACGTCTCCAGACGGTGATCAACACGCACTCGCACTGCGATCACGTCGGCGGCAACGCGGTGTTGCAGGGGCGGTTCGGATGCCGGATTGCGGCGCACTTCATCGACGCTGACTTAGTCAATCGCGGAGACGAACGTGCTTGCGATGGCCTGTATCTCGTTCAGCCGGTCGAGCCTTACCGGGTCGACGTTTCGCTCCGCGATGGCGATGAGATCGACGCAGGTGATGTGACGCTGCAAGTCATCGAAACGCCCGGGCACTCGGCGGGGCAGATCTCGCTGTACGCGCCTGCTGAGAAGTTGCTCATTTGCGGGGATGCCGTGCACGCTGATGATGTTGCTTGGATCGACATCGCACGCAGCGGAACTGCAGCCGTTGAACAGTCGATGGCGAGCATCGAAAAGCTGGCAGCCCTTGATGTGCGTTGGGCCTGTTCAGGCCACGGCCGGGCCATGGAAGATCCGCCGGCTGCATTCGCTGCAGCTCTGTCGCGCTATGAAAAGTGGCTGACGCAGCCGGAGCGCATTGCATGGCACGCTTGCAAGCGGATCTTCACGTATGAGCTGATGATCACCGGGCCGCAGACTTCAGCGGCTTGCGAGGCTTATTTGCTCGGCGCGCCGTGGTTTCAAGCGTTTGCCCGGAACGTGTTCGAATCGTCGCCGCAGGATTTTATCGGACCGATGATCGATGAGATGCTGCGTTCGAAAGCGGCGCGCTGGGTGGACGATCGGCTGACACCGACCACACCGTTTCAGCAACCGCCCGCCGACTGGAAACCGGAATACGGCCAGCCCACCGATTGGCCGGGACGGGACCGCTAGAATCTCCATCCGGGATAATCATGGCGGCTATCCAATGCGGTTGGGCTTTGTACGGCGTAATGCGCCGCCGGAACCTGCTACGTTTATGTCGGGCGCGCTCTAGACGATTCCTGACGCGGAACTGTCCTGCTGAGATTCGCTTTTGAAAACAAAACAGCCCGACCCCAATTGAGGCCGGGCTGTTGATAGTTTGGGAACTAGCGTAGAGACTACTCGCCGCTGTCGGACGAGGAGATCTCCTTCTCGGCAGCTTCCTGCGCTTCCTTCGCCTGCTCGAGCAGTTGATCGATTTGCTCAACAGGGAAGGCGACGTCGTACCACCCGATCATCATTTCTTCCCATGTCTGATCGCCCCAGCGGACGGTCTCATCGGGATTCGGGTTGTACAGGTTCTCTTCCGAGTTGTCGAACACAGCCGTGCACAGCATCTCGGTCCCGGCGGGAAACGTCTTCGGCTCTGCCAGGATGAAGGAGTTCTGCCAGTTGAAGTCGTACTGGGGGACGTCCAGCAGGACTTCTTGCTTGCCGTCCGGATAGGTGACTTCATACTTGAACGACTTCCCGCGAACGTGCATGTGCGGGAACAGCGAGACCATGGTGGTGTCGCGGCGGAAGGTCTTGCGCGCCTCGACGACGTAGTTCGACTCATGCGGTGGAATCTCCAGGGCATGGTAAGAGGCGTTGGTCGTCGACAGCTGATGCGTGACCTTCTTGGGATCCTCGAAGATCAGGCCGATGCTGCTGCGGTCCTTTTGGGGACTGCCGTTGGGCGTGTAGTGCATCTGGAACACGAGTTTGGAACCAGCCGGAACCTTTTTGGCATAACCGGGGCCCAGGTCGAGTGGGCGGGTTCCGGGCGCGAATCCAGCCAGAAAACCGAAACCGGCCACGTCGCGGTCTTCGCTGCGACGGCGGCTGCGGCTCGCCTCACGCTTTTTGCGGCGTTCGCGGGCCAGCTTCTTGCGTTCCCGCAGGCTCAGATTCTTCTCTTCTTCGGAAACCTCGCGACCTGCGAATCGAGAGTCGTTCGGCGGCGAGACGAAGACAATAATGTGGTGCACGACGCCGGGGTTGCCGGGCATGCACTCGGCGATGCGGACCCACTTGTCTTCGGTGAATCCGGGGTCGACGTTGTAGTAACGATAGTCTTCAACGCCCTCAGCCTTGATGTCGACCGCTTCATCGCCGATGTAGACGATCTGGTCTGGTTCGCGGGGCAACGTCCAGCCTTCGGTGAAGACAGGCGCTTCGGGTAGGTCTGCACGGTCCCCCTCGGGACAGCCGGCGTCGACCCACGCAAACACCATCTCTTTTTCGTCCTGCGTGAGTGTGTTCTCGTTGGAGAACTTACCGTGTGCGGGATCGGCGTGCCACGGCGGCATCCGTTGTTCGCGGACGACTTCGGCGATCATTTCGCCCCAACCGGCGACTTCGTCATAGTTGGTCATCGCAAACGGGGCGATCTGCCCTTCACGGTGACATTCAACGCAGCGCTGGTTGAACAGACGGGCCATCTGGTTCGAATACGTAACCTTGGCATCTTCGTCGACGTCGCGGACGCGGCCGATGATGCAACCTTTGGCCTCTGTCACGGCGACGCTGACCTCTTTACCCGCCATCACTTCGGTCAGGGCTTCTGCCAAATCGCGGCGATTCAGCTTCGGCTGCGAATAGCCGACGCCTGCGCCGAATGTGTACTGGCCATCGATGCGGCCCTGGTAGCGGACGACATGATCTTTATCGAGCAGGTACACCTGCGGAGTGCGCGTGGCACCAAAGGCGTCGGCTACTTTGTTGCCGAGATCCTTAAGCAGGGGGAACTTGATGCCGTGGTTGCGTGCGTGGGCATCCAGTTCGGTGACCGAATCCTGCCGGTTGGAGTTCACGCCGAGGAACGCGGCGCCGTCAAACTCTTCGGAGAGTTGCTGCATCCGCGGGCCGTACAGCTTCGCCAGCGGGCACTCGGTTCCCATGAAGATCACGACGACCGGTTGGCCTTTGAAGTCGGAAAGCGAATGCGCCTTGCCGCGGAAGTCCTTCAAAGTAAAGTCGTCGATCGACTGACCCACCGATGAGCTAAGCTCCGCAGCCGGTGCCAATCCTGCGGTCAGCAAGATTGCAGAGAGGGCTACGGCCAGAATCCTGACCCCGCGCATGATTACTACCTTTCCAATGTTTCCCAAACTGTCGCAGTGAGAGCGGAGAGACGCCCTCGTCGAAAACGCTTGATATGACCCAACTCGTCAGCGTCACAGGGACTTATGAAGACGCAATCCCCGGTATCGACGATACTCGGCTGACGGACCTATGGTTTCAGGCCGTGCGTAAAAAATCGGCAATACAGCAAGTCCCGTTGCCATAAGGAATTGTACCAACATCGCTACATTTTCCAAACGCCCGCTGCCTGGATCTATACATAAGTATCAAAAACCCGTACCTGGGCCCACGAATCCCGGTTGGTTTCGATGAACTGCACGTGCCGCTCGCTAACCTGGTAGGCATCGTGCGCCTCGCGGCTCTCGAAGATGACGTGAACGGCGACTTGAAAGTCGCGAACGTTGACCGGTCGGGTCAGGTCTTCGACGGGTCGTCCTGCCGAATAAAACTCGACACCGGCATGACCCGTCAGATGTTTCTCACAGGAATCCAGCAGCGCCTGGACCGACTGTTGGGAGTCGTCTTTCAGCGTGAAATAAACGTTGTGCACCAGCTTCATGGAAAACTCCGGGAATGAGGTCTGGGATCGAGGATGAGTTCGGCGGCTCGTCTGGACTGCACGCGCCCAAGCAAGTCAGAGATTGAAAGTGTGCCGGATCAATACGATGCAGATTCGACCCTTCATCCTTACAACTGGTGCGGCTACGATAAAGGGAGCGTGCTTCGGGCCCCCCTAACCTCAAGGAAAGTCATGCGCGATATCCTCCAAGATCTCGACCAGGTGATCACCACCGGCAAGTCGGTGGCCTACACCGCGCTGGTCGAAACGCGCGGGTCGACGCCGCAGAAGGCCGGGGCTGTGATGCTGGTTTTTCCCGACGGGTCGCAGAGCGGGACGTTAGGGGGCGGTTGTGTCGAAGCCGAGGTCAAGCAAAAGGCTTTGCGGCTTCTCGACGAAGGACGCCGTGAAATCCTCTCCTTTCAGTTGGATAATGACTACGGCTGGGACGACGGCCTGATCTGTGGCGGCCGCATGCGAATGTTGGTCGACCCGGTGCGGTCTGACGACGACCTTTCGTATTTTCAGATACTCCACGAACACATCGCTTCGGGCAAGTGTTGTACCGAAGCGGTCGTGATTGACGACGTTACAGGAGCTGATGCGGGCGATCGATTTCTGTTCGAGGACTCGGGAGCAGTACTGGCTCGGCGGAGCAGTTGCGAGCCAATCGCCGGCATTCACGAAAACCTCAAACCGCTCTCGGAGCGGCCCCGTCCCTATGTGCTTGACGGCGTGAGCTACCTGCCGCGGCTCGAGCGCTGCAGGCTGCTGATCGTCGGGGGCGGGCACGTCGGGCAGAAAGTCGCCGAGTTGGCCGCCGACGTCGACTTCGACGTGTGGGTGGTCGACGACCGGGAAGCCTATTGCAATCCGGACCGGTTCCCGGAGGCGAAGCGTCTGATCGTCGCCCCCATCGACGCTGCACTGAGTGGGCTCGACGTCGATACCAACACAATGGCCATCATCGTGACCCGCGGCCACAATCACGACGAAGAGGCGCTGTATCACCTGGCCGAAACCCAAGCCCGCTATGTGGGCATGATCGGCAGCAAGCGGAAGATCAAGCTGATATTCGAGGATTTGCTGCGGGAGGGGATCTCGCGCGAAGCGTTGGCTCGGGTGCATGCACCGCTGGGATTCGACATCGGTTCGCAGACTGTACCGGAGATTGCAGTCAGCATCGTCGCCGAATTGGTAGCCCATCGAAACTTGGGCGGAGATCTGCAGCCCGATCGCGCCGCCCGGGTGAGTCTCGTCGAGCAGATCAAGGAAACCTTGTAACGTCGGATCGGCCCATGTCCGTTGCCGAGGAGACGAGCAGCCGCACCCTCACCGTCCACATCGACGGTCGTGAGGTCGCAGTTCCAGAAGGCGCGACGATCTGGGAGGCGGCGCGTTCAGCGGGAATCGAGATTCCAGCGCTGTGCCACGACCCCCAGTTGAATCCGGTCGGCGTATGCCGGCTGTGCGTCGTCGACGTGGGTGAGCGCGTGCTGGCGGCCTCCTGCATCCGCGGATGCGAAGACGGGATGCAAATCGAGACCGCATCGGAAAAGGTGGAACGGCATCGGGCCACTTTAGTCGGGTTACTTCTCGCCGATCATCCGGCGCCTTGCGAACGTGAACGAACCACCGGCGATTGCGAGCTGGAATCGCTCGGTCGCCAGTACGGCCTGCTCCCCGATGATAAAGCGGATCAGCCACAACCTGCCAACTCTGCGGTCGCCTCTTTTCTCGCAGTTGGCGAGCGAACGAACGGGCAACGCCGTCCACAAGACTCGTCTTCCCCGGTGATCGCCGTCGACCATCAGTCCTGCATACTGTGCGATCGCTGCATCCGCGCTTGCGACGACATCCAGTCGAACGAAGTCATCGGCCGGACCGGAAAGGGATACACGGCCCGCATCGCCTTCGATCTCGACAACCCGATGGGGGAGAGCACATGCGTGTCGTGCGGCGAGTGCGCCAGTGCCTGTCCGACTGGTGCGCTCACGCACAAACAGATCACGCTGCCGATCGTGTCGCGGGACGCCATGGACGCGACGGAGACAGTCTGTCCCTATTGCGGTGTGGGTTGCGCTTTGACCGTGCACACGCGGGATGAGCAGATCGTGTTGGCCGAAGGACGAGAGAGTCCTGTCAACCATGGGCGATTGTGTGTGAAGGGCCGCTACGGCTGGGATTACGCTTTGCACCCCCAACGGCTGACGAAGCCGCTGATTCGCCGCGAAGAGTTCTACCCCAAAGGGCCGCTCTCATCCGAGGTCCGCAGTTCCGTACGTCGCAAAGGCCGCAAGCCGGGCGGGATTGTCGACTACGACGACGTGCTGCCTGCGTTTCAGGAAGCGACCTGGGACGAGGCGCTCGATTTCGCAGCCTCACGTCTCAAGGAAATCAAAGAGAATCACGGCAGCAACGCGCTGGCCGGCTTTGGATCGGCCAAGTGCTCCAACGAAGAGGCGTATCTCTTCCAGAAACTGGTCCGAGCGGGGTTCGGCACCAACAACGTCGACCATTGCACTCGGTTGTGTCACGCGTCGTCGGTCGCGGCGCTGATGGAGACCATCGGTTCCGGGGCGGTGACCAATGTGTTTGCCGACGTCGCCAACTCGGACGTCGCCTTGGTGACGGGCTCGCACACGTCGTCGAATCATCCGGTCGCCGCCACGTTCATCAAAGAAGCCGTCAAGCGGGGAACCAAGCTCATCGTCGTCGACGTAAGGCAGCAGGAACTGGCCAACTTTGCGACACACTTCGCACAGATTCGGCCGGGCACCGACGTCGCCTTCTACAACGGCGTGATGCACGTTCTGATCCGCGACCGTTTGATTGACGAAGAGTTTATCGCCGGGCGCACGGAAGGTTTCGACGGGCTTCGCGAGCTGCTGCTTGCCGACTACTCACCGCAGCAAGCATCGGCAGTTTGTGGCCTTTCACCCGAACAAATCGAGGCCATCGCCCAAACGATTGGTCGAGCCACCCCACCCGGCGGGGCCGGTGCGATGATCATCTTCTGGGGCATGGGCATCGCACAGCACACCACGGGCACAGACAACGCTCGCTGCCTGATCTCCCTCTGTTTGATGACGGGCAACGTGGGGCGAGCCGGAACGGGCCTGCACCCGCTGCGCGGTCAGAACAACGTACAGGGTGCCAGCGATGCCGGTTTGATCCCAATGGTCTACCCCGACTATCAACCGGTCGCCGACGCGAACGTGCGGACGAAGTTCGAGCAAGCCTGGGGTGTGCCGCTGGACCCCAATCCGGGTTTGACTGTCGTCGAGATCATGAAAGGGGCGCTCGATCAAACGATTCGCGGCATGTACATCCTGGGCGAGAACCCGTTTATCTCCGATCCCAATTCCAACAAGGTCCGCAAGGCGCTGGCCAGTCTCGATTTCCTTGCAGTCCAGGACATCTTCCTAACCGAGACCGCTGAATTTGCCGACGTCATCTTGCCGGCCAGCAGCTACTTCGAAAAGGCGGGCACCTACACCAACACCGATCGCCGCGTGCAACTGGGCCGCCCGCTGATGCCTTCACCGGGCGAAGCGCGGCAGGATTGGGAACTCGTCTGCGAGATCGGCCGCCGCATTGGCTTGGAGATGCAATACTCTTCGCCCGCCGACGTGTTCGATGAATTCGCGTCGCTGACGAAGAACTACCACGGATTGAGCCACGGAAACCTCGGTCCCGGCGGCAAGCTCTGGCCGTGCAAAGATCCGGAGCATGCCGACGGCGAGCAGATTCTGTTCGGCGACAGTTTTCCGACGAAGTCAGGCCGCGGGAAATTCGTGCCCTGTCCCTGGAAGCCCGCCGACGAGTTACCGGACGAAGAGTATCCATTCGTATTGAACACGGGCCGAGTCTTGGAGCACTGGCACACCGGCAGCATGACCCGCCGCAGCCACGCGCTCAACTCGATCGAACCCGCCGCGTTTGCCGCCGTGAACCCCGACGACCTATTGGAGATGGGGGTTGCGTCGGGCGAGCGAATCCGCGTTGCAAGCCGTCGCGGCGAAATCGAGCTGGCGGCCCGGGCCGACACGTCGATCGAACGGGGCTGTGTATTCATCCCCTTCCACTTCCGCGAAGCCGCAGCCAACATCCTGACCACTGATGCTCTGGACCCTTGGGGCAAGATCCCGGAGTTCAAGTTCTGTGCGGTGAAGGTGGAACGGGCGGGCGTCGTCAGCTGACCAGGCCGCCGTCGACGAAGACAACCAGCGGGTCGATTCGAACTCATCCGGCGAGTGCAGCTTCCAGATGAGGGCCAGATCATGATCGTGGTGGAGTGTGGGGAATGTTCCCGGTCTTACAAACTGAAGCCGCAACTGCACGGAAAGCGAGTCAAATGTAAGGAATGCGGTGCTGCCATTACCGTCCCGCCAGCGCCGCCAAGACAGCCGCGGGAGCCGCCGTCGCAGCCGGAGCTCATCGACGAGCCGCGGCCGGTCAAGAACAACAAGCGGAGGAAGAAAAAGCAGAAGAGGTCACGCAGCAACGAGGGCGTGCCTGCATTCGTTCAGCTTGCCGGCAACGTGTTCAGCATCGAGGTGGTGCTTGTCATGTTGCTGCAGCTGACGATCGTTCTAAAGTCCGCGAACGAAGCCGGCGGCGCAGCGTTCCTCGTGATCATTGTCTTGTTCGTGCTATCTCCGCTCATTTTCTTCATTGGCCGACTCTTCTACCGCATCGGTGTGGGGTTCGCCGAAGGTCGACGCTCGGGGCTTTACTGGTTCGTCATCATCATCGGCTTGAGGGTCATCTATTTCGCTTCCGTCGGAACTGAGCTGTTCGAGGCACAGCAAGGCGTCTTGATCATGGGAGTTCAAATCATGTTGGTGGCGTTGGTGTTGTTCCTGTACGTTCCCGCTGCGGCGATCGCGATCAACAATCAGCGCGAATACACGTGGTGAGGCGCCGGGACTCGGTGCGTGGACCAACGACGGCCGAAATTGCTGACGGTCACGCTAGCGGCTAGGATGGTTGCTGCTTCCCACCGGTCGTAGCCCGCCATCCAGAAGTCGTCGATGTCCACATCCAACCGTCTTTCGTCGCTCGACCAGTTTCGCGGATACACCGTCGCGGGCATGTTCCTCGTCAATTTTCTGGGTAGCTACTGGGCCTGCCCGGCCATTCTGCGGCACCACAACACGTTCTGCAGCTACGCCGACACGATCATGCCGCACTTTCTGTTCGCGGTCGGGTTCGCGTTTCGGCTCACCTTCGGACGGCGCGTGCAGGCACACGGCGGCTTCTCGGCGTATGCCCGAGTAGTGCGGCGGCTGTTGGGGCTGGTGTTGGTGGCACTTGTCGTGTACAGCGCCGGCCGCCCGGCCGACACATGGAGCGAATTGACCACTTTGGGGCTGTTGGATGCGATCGCCGTGCCGCTGAAGCGAACGTGGTTTCAGACGCTGATGCACATCGCCGTCACCTCGTTGTGGATCTTGCCGGTGATCCGCGCCGGAGCTGCCGTCCGCATCGGGTACATGTTGTTCTCGGCCGGGCTGCACGTTTACCTGTCGTACGGGTTCAATTTCGAATGGGCCTTCGGCAGAGCGATCCCCACCGACGGGACGCTGTTTTCGAAGATTCCGTTGCTGGTCGCAATGCTGGGCTGCGAGGGGAACGCCATCGACGGCGGCCCGCTGGGCTTTCTCACCTGGACCATCCCGGCGATAGCCGGCACTCTGGCTTGCGACGCCGTCGTCAACGAATCAGGGCAAGCCCGGCTCACGCCGATTGTCCTGTGGGGCGTCGTCCTGATGGTTCTGGGGTACGCGTTCTCGTGCGGCACGCGGCTGTATGACGTGGCTCCCAGCGATTCGGAGACGGAGCAATCGCAAAACCAGCAGAAGTTGGCTGCCGATCCGGTGCTACCGTCGTTGGACGACATCAGGAACCACGATACGAAGTTTAGTTCGTGGTTGGCCGAGCCGCCCTTTGTGCCGCCGCCGCAAAGTACGGCTGCGAAAGAGCGGTCACGGGTCCACTGGAGCAGCCTCGACGTCAAGGAGCTGCTACTGGGAGACCCAGACCCGCCGGCTTCGGACGAAAGCTTCAAAACCCGCAAGTGGAACTATTGGATGATGAGCCAGCGAGCCAGCACGCTGTCTTACCTGACATTTTCGGCCGGCTTGTCGTTGTTCGTGTATGCCGGGTTCGTCGTGTTCTGCGATCGGCTGAACTTTCAGATCGGGCTGTTCCGAACATTCGGCACCAACGCCTTGGCCGGCTATGTACTGCACATGATGATCAACAGCGCCGTCTCGCCATTCATTCCCAAGGACAGCCCCGGTTGGTACATGGTGACCGGCTTTCTCGTCTTCTTCGGCCTGACGTACCTGTTTGTGCGGACGCTGGAGAAGAACGAGATCTACATCAAGCTGTGACTCACGCACGGTGCCGACGTGATGCGGAGCATCGTTAAACCACAGAGACACGGAGATCACGAGAAGAAAGTACCCTGAGTCCGCGCGTCAGCTGACGATAGCCGATAGCTACAGGTAGCCAGAGCTAACTTAGCGATCTGTTTGGCCGTCAGTGTTCCGTCTTCTCCGTGGTAATTCCACGTCGAACGGAGTCTGAAAGATGGCGCTCGCAAGGCCCGGCTACTCGCCTTTGCCGATGGTCCAGCGCAAGAATTCTTCGATGAACGGGTCGAGGCCGCCGTCCAGGACGATGGTGGGGTTGCCCGTCTTGTAGCCGGTTCGCGTGTCCTTGACGTATTGCTCGGGATGCAGCACGTAGTTGCGGACCGTCTGGCCGCCGAAGCCGATCTTGGATTTTTCGCCGCGGCGGGCGGCCTGCTCGGCGTCGCGTTTGTCGCGTTCCATTTGGTACAGCTTGGCGACGAGCATCTTCTGTGCTTGCGCCCGGTTCTTGTGTTGGCTGCGCTGACTTTGGCACTGTACGACGACGCCGGTCGGGTTGTGCGTCAATCGAATCGCTGAACTGGTCTTGTTGACATGCTGGCCCCCTGCGCCGCTGGCACGATACGTGTCTTCGCGGACGTCGCGGTCATAGTCGATCTCGATGTCGATGTCTTCGCCGATTTCGGGTGTCACATCGACGGCGGCGAACGAGGTATGTCGCCTGCCCGCAGAGTCAAACGGGCTGATGCGGATCAACCGGTGATTGCCGGTCTCTCCCTTGAGGTAGCCGTAGGCATAGTCGCCGCGAATGACGATGGTGGCATTGCGGATGCCAGCCTCCTCGGCATCAGAACGCTCGAGCAGTTCCGACTTGTATCCCCTCTGCTCGGCCCACCGCAGAAACATTCGCAGCAACATTTCGGCCCAGTCAGACGAATCGGTGCCCCCTTCGCCGGCTTGGACGGTGACGTAGGCGTTGCAGCCGTCTTCGGGGCTGGACATGATCGCCTGAAGTTCGACATCGGCGAGCTTGGGCCCCAGCCGTTCGACGGTCGTGCGGAGTTCGCTTTCGCTCTCGCCGGAGTCGTCTTCCTCGGCGAATTCAAGCAGCACGCCCAAGTCGTCGGCCCCTCGTGTGAGCTCTTCGAGCGGCTTGATCGTCAACGACAATCGCCGCATTTCGCCCATCAGGGTCTGCGCCGTCTCCTGGTCGTCCCAGAAACTCGGTTCGGCGGATTGCCGATTGATGTCAGCCGCCCGCTGCTGCTTGCCGGTCAGGTCAAAGAGAGTCCCGCAGGTGGACGATCCGATCGATCAGTCCCTGGCATGATTCACGCAATTCCTGATCCATGAACTCTCTCCGGATATTCGGCTCACGCGATCCGCTCACATCAGTCGGAGCGGTTCGCGGCTCGCGAATTATAGGCGCGTTCGATACAGAGCGGAAGTCCTGCCGAGGCCGTGTACAATCGGATGCTGCTGGAACAACCAAGGCGTTCGCCAATCGACGGTATCATCCGGATCGAAGCGAAGTCTCTCTGAGCAGGCAGCCACTGGGCCAGTTAGAACAGGCCAACCAACATACTCAGAAAAATGAGCGCCAATAGCAGGATCAATGGCCACGCCACAGTGAATGAATACCAACGGCCGCGCCACTTGATGAACGCCATTGTTCCATCCCACTTCCAGCCACTGATGTCTATGGGGGGATTATACTGAATCGCGACGGCTGATGACTGGACTTCAGTTTACTCGCTGCATTTGTTCGGGTAGTTTGGCGTCGACACCGGGAAATGTTGCGGCATGAGCCGGTCAGTTGCGCTGAAGATGGAGGGTTACCTTGGAAGTCGTTCAATTCAAGTTCAAATGGGTTGACGCCCAGGGCAAGGAACCGGGACTGTTCTCCAAGAAGGGGATGCTCTCGGGCGACTCTTTGACCCTTGACGGGCAAGAACTCCCCGCGAACACGCTGGTGGGAAACGAACAGTGGGGAAACCGGTTCGCCCTGATCGAACCGGGGCAGGACGGCGAGGCTGAGCATCGCACGATTGCCGTCACCGAAGGCGCCGACAACCTGCGTCCCGCTCTCAATCGGGCACACAGCAAGCAGGAAGCGCATCGACGTCGCGAACAATTGCAGAAGCAGGGCCGGGGCGGCGCATACCACGAGGCAGAGTGCCCGCACTGCCATGCCACGCTCGATCTGACCGACTTTCCACGAACGCCGCAAGTCTACTGCTGGTTCTGCAACACAATCACGACAATCGACTCTCCAGACGGCGTGCCCCGCGCCGAGTCGGCGTATCGTTTGTGCGAAGAGTGCGGCATGTACAGCAAGCCGCGACGCTTCACGATCTTCTATTTCTACTTCCTGCTGGTCATCTACGGCTTCTCGTCGCGCGAGACGTGGCGGTGCCCGGCCTGCATGCGGCCCGAAGCGTGGAAAATGCTATTCGGAAACCTGCTGTTCGTGCTCGGCGTGCCGGTCGCGCTCGTACAGCTATTTCGCTCGTACGGCGGGACCGACATCGGCAGTCTGTATGGCGGTCTCGACGCGGCGAACCTCAAAGCCCGCAAGGGGAATCTGGAAGGGGCTATCCAGCAGTACCGCAAGATTCTGGAGAACCACGAGGCGGCAGTCGGCGTGAAGTACAACATCGGCATGGCGTTTCTACACAAGAACGATCGCGAGAACGCCGCCCGTACGTTGGAGTACGCCTTGGAAGACTGTTCGAACTTCCGGCCTGCCGCCGTCGTGCTGGCGAATTGCTACGAGGCCACTGGCGAGACGGCCCAACTCGAAGCGCTCAAGCAATTGTGGTCTGAGGAAGAGCAGGCGGCACACGAAGCAGAATCTCAGGCGGAAGCGGGGTGAAGTACACACTCCGGTAGAGTGATCGCGCGCCTCAACTCTGACTGGCACCCGTCTCCCGGGACGGCGATTACCGAGTTGTCTCATGTTTGAACTTGTGGGAGCGACCTGCCGCATTTGTGGGACCGCGATCGTCCGCGGCGGCGAAGGTGAACGGTGCCGGGCCTGCGACAGCCCAATCCACACCGACTGCAGGTCACCGTCAGCCGCTAGCGGCGAGTGCGCGACTTGCGGGGCGACCTTAAGCGAACGGCAAGACGATTCGACAGCAGTTGTTGCTGGAGCCGAGCCGGAACCGCTTCCCGAGTCGGTTCGGCTGGGGCTGCGGCCCTGGAACCCACGCTATATCGCCATGCTATCGATCTTCTTGTCGATACTTCCGGGGGGCATCTTGCATGCCGTGAACTACGGCAGGCTCGGCCATACGGAACTCAAGCGACGCAAACTTGTCGGCAACCTGACGTGGGCGACGGCCTTGTTTGTGCTGGCGATGGTTCTTCCTGACGGAGCGGTCGTGTTGATCTGGCTTATGAGCGTGTTGATTGCACGACAATTCTATCGAACTCAAGTCGATCTGTTTCAGGAACACATCCGGGCTGGGGGGAAAACCGAATCCATCCTCGTCCCGGCAACAATTACGATCGTTTGCGTCATGTTGCTCATCAGTGGGTTGTTTGCCGTGCTCGCCGTAGTGCCGAGCGAATCTGACCTCGCCTTCTACAGAGGCTATGCGCACCAGGAAGCCGGACGCTACGAACGCGCCATCGAAGACTACAGTCGTGCCATCGAACTGGACCGCGGTTATCTGGAAGCTTATTACAATCGCGGATCGTGCCGGTCCGAACTTGGGCAGCACGAGCAGGCCGTGCAGGACTTCAGCGACTATCTGATCGGTGACCACGAGGACGCCGACACTTGGTACATGCGCGGCTGGTCGTACCACGCACTCGGGAAGTGGGACAAAGCGATTTCGGATTACACATGGTCGATCGAGCTCGGCTCGGACGATGTCGAGACATATTGGGGCCGCGGCAAATCGTATTGGCAACTCAATAAGTACGAACAAGCACTCAGCGATTTCGATGCGGCCCTGGTCCACGACCCGAACGATGTACCGACGATCTATTGGAGGGCCCGCACGTTGCTCGATCAGGGGGACAACACGGGCGCGATTGCCGGCTTCAACGAAGTCCTGCGGCTCGAGCCGATGGATGTCGACGCGCTATTCCAACGAGGTCTGGCCCGCCTGGACGAAGAAGCCTGGGAGCCGGCAGTCACCGACTTCAGCGCGGTGATCGAGCAAGCCGACTCCGACTATCTGGCTGACTCACACTTCAATCGTGGCCTCGCTTACGAGGAACTCGGTAAACTTGGCGCCGCGATTAGCGACTTCGGGGAATACATCCGCCTGGCGCCAGAAGATGCGGACGGATTCAAGGCTCGGGGGATCGTCTACGTTGCGGAGGACAAGTATGAAGCTGCCGTCGAGGATCTTACCGAGGCTATTCGCCTGCAGCCCGATTACTTCGCCGCGTGGAGAGGCAGGGCGGTGGCCCACACGTCGATGGGCAACGATAATCTCGCGATTTCCGATCTGAACGAAGCCGTTCGATTAGAACCGGACAACTCGACTGCCCATGAGCTACTGGCTTGGCTGCTGGCAACGTCCGCCGATGCAGAGGTTCGCAACGGTGCCGCAGCGCTAAGGCACGCGCGGCGTGCGTGCGATCTGACCAGACACGCCGATTGGAGTTGTCTCGACACGTTGGCTGCGGCTTTCGCCGAAGCCGGTGAATTTGACCAGGCCGTCAAGTGGGCGCAGGAAGCAGTGCGGCACGCCCCGGCTGAAGAGCAGAGCGGGATGGAAGACCGAATCAAGATGTACAAGAACCGCGAGCCGTTTCGAGAAAGCCTCGATGCCCCAACCGAGGCCAGCGCTGTGCTTTGAAGCGCATCGATCGAGACGAGATCGGCCGATCGATGCCTATTCTGCCGTTCGGCGCGCCCATCGACGAACTGACTTGACGCCGTTCGGGGCCTGGCGAGTTCAGGTCGAGGTCAAAGAATCCGGCCTATGTGGGGCGGCTGCTTGGCGTTATAGTCCGGCGTCTTTTTCCAGCTGACTTCGGGAGATCGTCGGAGCCAAACTGTGAAGCTGCATTATCGCAAGTTGATGGTTGCCTCGATTGCGTTTCCACTGGTGGTCGTGGTCCTGATTTTTCTGGCGACGCCGAGTCTCATGCAGTCTCGCTCGTCGGCCATGTTTGCGTCGATGCGCAGCCAGATCCGACAGATGGAAACGCTGCTGGTACAGATCGAGGTCATCAACTCTCAGTCGGAGTTGGAAGAGCCGATTCGCCTGGCCTACGATGTGGCCGAGAACCAGTCCGAGAGCCTGATCGATCTGCGGGAATCGATCGCCGGCGAAAACTCCGGCGCGACCAGCGGCGCCGGCCTCGTGACGGTCCTCTCGACCTTCATCGGCATGCTCGGCACGCTGACGAGCATCATCTTCTCGTGGCGGCAAGACATGCGCGATGCCCACACCCGGTTGCTCCACGTGGAGGGGACGACCGAACATGCTGCCGGGCAACGTAAGGCCGCATAGGTGTCTGCCCACCGGTCACGCGGAGCCCCCTCACCCCGCCCTCTCCCCCAAATCGTTGGCGATCGTGGAGCGAGAGCGCAGAAAGCGTACGCGCCAACGATTCGGGGGAGAGGGAGCAAGAACCACTCACGATGTCCGGAGCCCGCAACGGCATCCTCTCGTATTGCAAATGCACTGCCTTGTTGCCCTTCGTTTCTGCAGTGCAGTACGATGACGCTGTGCGCGGCATTCGCTGTCGTTTTCAGTTCATCTCAACCCACGCGATTCGAACTGTCTCATGGCTCCTCGGCTGCTGATCGCTTGCCTATTGATTGTTGCTGCCGTTGCAGCCGGTGGGTTCTACATGTTTGCGCCGGGTGAGCGTTCGGGACCGCCGCTGAACGTGCTGTTGATCACGCTGGACACGACACGTGCCGACCGATTGGGCTGTTATGGCTACCAGCGGCCGACCAGCCCCAACCTGGACAAACTGGCTGCCGAGGCCGCCCGGTTCGACCTTGCAATCGCGCAGGCTGCGGTCACACCGGTTTCGCATGCGTCCATCTTTACCGGGCTCGACCCGTACCGGCACGGCTTACGGGTGTTGCACGGTGTGATCGAGAATCGACTCGAAGCGGATCAAGTCACGCTGGCCGAGGTTTGGAAGCAATCGGGCGGCGAGACAGCAGCTTTCATCAGCGCGTTTCCCGCCGGTTCGAGCTTCGGTCTCGACCAAGGTTTCGACTCCTTTGACGAAGATTTTCCCAACTCGGACGGGACCGGGCTCAAGTCAGAAAAGGGGACCGTCAACACCGGTGCCAGCCAGCGCGGGGCTGAGAAGACCAGCGATGCTGCGATCCGATGGTTGGAGAGCCGCAGTGACGAGAAATCCTTCTTCGCCTGGCTGCATTACTTCGACCCGCACGACTTCGAACACCTGCCGCCGTTGCAATGGGCCAACGAGAACATTTCCAAATTCAAACGCAGCGAGTCCGAACCGTTCCATGAACTGCAAGCCATGTACGACACCGAGGTTCTGTTCATGGACGAGCAAATCGGTCGTGTGTTCCAAACTCTGCGCGAACTCGAATTGTGGGAGAATACGATCGTGGTGGTGGTCGCGGACCACGGAGAAGGCCTCGGAGACCACGACTGGTGGTCGCACGGCATCTTGTATCAGGAACAAATCCGCGTCCCGCTGATCGTTCGCACACCGGGAGTCGCCAAAGGGGCGCAAATCGGCGCGCTGGTCAGGACCACCGACTTGATGCCGACGATTCTGGAAGTGGCGGGTGTCGATTCGAATAGCTGGCCGGCGATGGACGGCGAAAGCCTGACCGGACTGCTGCAGGGCACAGTCGAAACGACCCAGCGGCAAGCCTATTCCGACTCGGTCAACATGATGATCTACGCCCGTTCTGACAACAAGAAGGACCGCAAGATGGACAAGTTGTATTGCTTGATGGACGGGCAATACAAATTGATCTACCACCAGCTCGAACCGGAGAACATCGAGTTTTACAACCTGCAAACTGACCCGCGCGAGTTGAACAACCTCGCAACGTACGATCCGCCCGAAATGGCCGAGATGCTGGAGTCGCTCAAGAATCTCGCCCCTTTTTCAGAGATCGTGCCTGGAATGTCGCCGACCGACTTAGAGCGGCTGCAGAAGCTGAAGAGTATCGGCTACACGAAATAGCCGATCCCGTGCTCGGATGAATTGGTCAAACCGGTTCCAGCCAGTGAAACGAAAACGGCCCGCCTTCCTCGAAACAGGAAGGCGGGCCTTATCGTTCAATCTTCCGGGTCGAGCGAGACCCGGCACTCGTGGTGGCTGCCCGAAGACAACCCGCCGGTCGTCTAGGCGGAGCCACCTCTTTGGCTTGTTAGCGTATGTTGCACTCAGTCACCTCCTTTCTGGTTGAACATCCCGTTTCGGCCATAAGCCAGCTTTTGGCCACTTCACGGGTCTTTAGTCCGTCGTTGCCGCGTGCGCAACGACCCAGCTACTCTAATGTTGACAGATATCCGACCTGCTGCAAGTCCAAAAACGGGTCAAAGCGCTACATTCAGTCCGATCGGTCGGTGAAAGTGGGGGTTGTTCCGGCTGACTCGTTACCGTGTGGACACAATCGCCCCATGTTGGGCTCGCGCGGCGCGAAGATGAGACGTGCGTTAGAAGATATTGGCCGCCAAAAACGTGCGGTCGTCCTGCGGGGGCAAGTCCGATGTGAAGTTACGGAGCGAATTCAATAGATCGTCAATGACTTCCTGTGGTTCATTTCGGCAGCGGGCGAGTACATCGTCCAGGCGGGATTCGCCGAACAATTCTCCGAGGGGATTCTGGGCCTCTGTGATGCCATCCGTGAAGAACAGAATTCGATCTCCCGGATGCAACAAGTGCGTTTGGTCGGTGTAATCGACACCCGCTTCCACGCCCAAGGGAAACTGCCGCGCGCCGTCGATTAGGTGCACCGTGCCCTCGCCACAGCGCCGCAAGCGTGGCGGCGGATGACCGGCATTGGCATACGTCAACTCTCGAGTCGCCGGGTTGTAGACGCCGTAAAACGCCGTCACGAAATGGCCGTTCTCGCGCGTGTATTCGGTTGAAAGCCGGTCGTTGACGAATTCGAGCATGCGACCCGGCGGTGTGGGGGGGCCGTCGTAAGCGTGGGCAATGCTGTGCGTGACCGCCATCATGACTGCCGCCGGCGTTCCGTGACCGCTGACGTCAGCCAGAAGTATCCCCCAACGGCCGTCGGGAAGCGGAAAGAAGTCGTAGTAATCGCCGCCGGCACGACGGGACGTCTCGTAATGGGCCGCCAGTTTCATACCCGGAATGTCGGGGAGCTGCGTCGGCAATAGCGAATGCTGGATATCGGCCACCACCTGCAATTCGTTGTCGACCAGTTCGTAGGCCGATTTGACTTCGTCAGCCAGCACAAGGTTGTGCGTGGCCATCCCGAACAGATTGCTGATCCAAACCAATTCAGGAAACGTGTCGCGGCTGAAGGCGTGCGGCTCTTCGCGGGTGAGGACCACCATGTTCAGGGCGACGCCTTGATCGTAGAGCGGCACCGCCAACAAGGAACGCTGGTCGGCAAGGTATTCGGCTGCCGGGTCGTCGGGATCGACCTGCAAATCGTCGATGATCATGGGATCGTCGCCGTAGATCAAATCGCCCAGCAAGCCTCTTTCCAGGACCGGCAGGCGTTCCTGCTGCGTCCAAGGATTGACGTCGTCACTCCAGAGGCTGTAACGCGTGATGCGACACTGAGGCCGCTTGAGACCACGCCGAGACAGCGAGATCCGGCGGGCGGACTGGAACATGTGTCGCATCCGCCGGCCGTAATCGCGGACCATGGCCTGCGGATCGGTCTGCAGGCTCATTTCGCGCATGGTGGCGACGATGCTGTCTAGGCGCTCCTCCCAGGTTCCCTGAATGATCGAGTTGGTCTCGACAACCGCCATCGCAGTCTCCCTCGCAGCAAGCCAACGGACAGAGATTCTAGTGCACTATCGATGCCCGTTCCGAATGGTGTTCGTCGCTCGGGCGAAATTCACGTTCGCGGGAACATCAACGAAGTTGCTTTAGTCTACGTCATTGGCATCGTTTCGGACACAAGCTAACTCCGCACAGGTTCGCAAATCGACCGTTCTTTTGACGTTCGCCCGCGGATCAGTCGCGCAAGTCTTCGCAAATGTGTGGAATCACGAAGCGGACACTTCGACCCGCTCCTCCAGTTCGTCGACAAACGCGGGCTCTGGAAGTTCTTCGATCACCGGGGACGATTCTTCGTGAGGTTCTTCGTCCTGCTCTTGCTCCTCGAACAGCCCCGTCAAGCGCGCGTAGACCGAGTAGTACACAGGAATTAGAAACAGGACCAACAGTGTGGCAAACATCAGGCCGAAGCTCAGACTCGTCGCCATCGGAATCACAATTTGGGCCTGTGACGAGGTTTCCGTCAGAATCGGCAGCAGCCCCGCGATGGTTGTCACCGACGTCAGCAGCACCGGGCGGAATCGACGTCGGCCGGCGTCGAGCAGCGCCTGCCTGAGGGGCAGACCGTCGCGGATGCGATGATTGATGAAGTCGATCAGCACAATCGAATCGTTGACCACCACTCCCGTTAGCGCCACCAGGCCAAACAGGCTGAACAATGTGAGGTTGCGGCCCAGCAAAGCGTGTCCGCCGATGGCGCCAATCACACCGAAGGGGATGATCGACAAGATCAACAGCGGTTGCAGGTATGAGCGAAACTCGAGCGTCAGCAAGACGTACATGGCAAACATCGCGATAGCCAGGCCCAGGAACAGGCTTGCCAGCGATTCGGTGGTCTGCTCGGCCTGACCTTCCCAGCGCACGTCAACGCCTGGATAATCTGCGAACAAGGCTGGCAGAAAGTTCGTCCGCAGATCGCGTGTGATGTCGCTGGCGTTGGCAATGACCTCATCGACGTCCGCGGTAATAGTAATCGACCGCATCTGGTTGACGCGGTTGATTTCCGAGTCGCCGCGGGCGACGGAAACGTCGGCCAGCGCGGTCAGCGGGCGTTCGGCCCCTTCTGCAGTGCGGACGCGGATTTCATCGAAATTGGCCAGCGAGCGGCGGTCTTCACGGGGGTAGCGGACCATCAGCTTGACTTCGTGGCGACCGCGCTGCAGCCGCATGACTTCTTCCCCGTAGTACGAGCCCCGCACCGTCTCGGCCAAGTCGGCGACGGTGACGCCCAGCGGCTTGGCTTCGTCTTTGACGCGAATCTGGTACTCCCACTTGCCGGGTGCCGCGTCGTCGGCAATGTCGAACACCCCCGGGTAGGTGGCCAGCTTGGTCTTGCATTCTTCAACGGCTGCTTCCAGGTCTTCGAATTGGGTACCGTCGCTCGAGACCAGCTTGAACTCAATCAGCTTGCCGCCGGGGCCGTGGTTTTGGCCCCCAAAGGTGACCTTTTCCACGCCCGGGAACTCGCCGGCCAACTCGCGCCATTCGGTCACCAACTGCTCGCTGTCGACGGGCCGGTCGTTGGCGTTGACCAACTGCACACTGACCGAACCCAGGTGCGCGCCGCTGACGGATTGATCGCCCCGCGGTCCCTGGTCTTGGTTGACTTCGCCCACGCTGCGGTGGATAAAGGCCACCACGGGAGTGTTCTGCGCTTCGTAGCGCTCGTTGAGTTTTTCAACGGCCTCTTGTAGCTGAAGCGTGGCGGCGTCGGTGATCGACCCGGGAGTCCCGTCCGGATAGGCCACCATCGCTTCGATCGATTCGCTGTCCATCTTGGGCATCAACGACCAAGGAACGATGCCCGAGTTGTACAGGCCGACCGATACGATCAGCAGTGCTACTGTGGAGCTGATCACGACGCCGGGATTGTTCAACGACCAGCCTAGGGACTTCAAGTAGACTCGATCGACGATCCAATTCAGTACGTCGTCAGAGTGCCCGCTGATCCATTGCAACACGTTGCCCAGGCGCTTCAACGGATAAAACAGGATCTTTACCAGCCCCAGCAACCCCAGTACAGCGACTCCCACCGTCCAACGCAACAAGAGGGGCAGGTTGTGTGCGAACGCTTTGATCTTCGTGTCCAGTTGCAGCGACCCGTGCGCTAGATGGCAGGGCAGAATGAGGGCGCTCTCGACCAATGAGATAATCAGCATGGCGATGACCGCCACCGGCAGCACCGCGATAAACTTGCCCATCATGCCCGTCACGTACATCAGGGGTGTAAAGGCGATGATGGTCGTTGTCACCGAGGCGAACACCGAGGGCAGAACTTCAATCGTCCCTTCGACGGCGGCGCGCACAAAATCTTTGTTTTGTTGGCGATGCGCGTAGATGTTCTCTCCGATGACAATCGCATCGTCGACCACGATGCCCAAAGCCATCAAGAAAGCGAACGTGGTCAGCATGTTCAGCGTGTGGCCCATGTAGAACAGGACCGCACAGCCGCCAAACACTGCCACGGGAATCCCCAACGCGACCCAGAAGGCCAGTCGCAACTCCAGGAAAATCGCCAGGGCCAGAAACACGAGCAACAATCCTTGCAGACCGTTGCGACTCAGCAATTCCAGCCGGTCGGCGACTTCAACCGACCGGTCACCCCACGTGACCAGTTCGTATCCCGCTGGCAGGTTGGCCGAGTTGTTGACGTACTCATTGACGTCGGCGGTGATCGCGATGATGTCTTCATCCGACGTACTGTTGACCGAAACCACCAGCCCCGGCCGGCTGTTGATGCGGCTGATGGCTGTGGTGTCGACGAAATCGTCGCGGACGACGCCCAGATCACCGACCATCAACACCACGCCGTTGGCCTGCGTGACCAGCGGAATGTCCTCAATATGCTCGCCAACAAGCCCTTTGTTCTTGCCCCGCAGCAGGACTTCCTGCGATTCGGTTTTGAGATTGCCGCCGGGAAGCTCGACGTTTTCGCGGCGGACAATGTTGGCGACTTTTTGGAGCGTCAAGCCGTATTTGCGCAGCGTGTCTTCTGAAATCTCGACGTCGATCTGATAGTCCCGCGCGCCCATCAGATTGGCTTGCGAGACGTTTGGCAGAGTCAGCAGGTCGTTGCGCACTTGTTCGGCGACTTCCCGCAGTTCGAACTCGGCATCGGCGGTCTCGGAATCGGGGCCGATGACGCCGACTCGGATGGCCGACTGACGCATCGTGATTTGTTTGATGTCCGGGTCTTCGGCCAGCTCAGGAAAGCTGGGAATGCGGTCGACCTCCGAGCGAACTTCGTTGAGGGCTTTTTGGACGTCTATGCTTGCGTACAACTCGAGAATGACTGAGCCGGCGCCCTCGGCGGCAACCGAAGTCAGCTTCTTGACGCCGTCGATCGAGCGAACGGCCTCTTCGATCTTGCTGCAGATGCCTTCCTCGACCTCTTCCGGGCTGGCACCCGGATAAGGCACGCTGATGAGCACAATCTCCATTTCGAACTCGGGAAACACCTCGCGGCGCATCGAGATCATGCCGACAGCACCCACGATCAGCGTCGCGACCATCAGCGTGTTCATGGCGGGCGAGTTTCGCACCGCCCATTGAATGACCGACCTCATAGTTGGCCTTGCTCTGAAGTCTCAGTTGTCCCGCGAACGGGCATGCCGTTGCGTGCAAACGTCAGGGGCGAGACGACGACCGCATCGCCGGTCGCGAGCTCCGTCGTGTCCCCGTGCAACAACACTCTCTCGTCGATTGTCTCAGCCACGTGGACTGGTTCGATTCGCAACAAGTCGTTGCTGACATACCACACAACGTTGCCCGGCCGCAGCGCGCGTTCCGGGATGCTCAACAGTTTCACCCGCGGCTGGGCATGCAGCTTGATCGATACGTACATTCCGCGAACGAGTGCCGGCGGACCCTGAATCTGCGTGGAGCCCGCTTTGGCACCGGTGTCCTTGACGTCCCGAGGGTTGTCGACGACGACCCGACACGGAATCGTGCGTGTTAGCTCGTCAAAGCCAATGCCGTCGTAACGCGAAAGGTGTCCTTCCCACGTATAGGCGCGGCCAGCCAAGGAATAGACCACGGTGACCGGTGTCCGCGGAATGCGATACCGGGTGCCGGCGTCCGCTTCGGGGTTTCCGTCGGATTGCTGCCACAACCAGTACAGCTCTTCGACGCGCAGACTACATTTGATTTCCACCGCCGAAGTGTCTTCCAGCTTGACCAGGGAAGTTCCCTTTTGGACGTAAGAATCCTTTTCGGCCGATTCCATGACGATCACGCCGTCGAAGGGCGCCTTCACAGCCGTCCGATCGAGATCGAGTTTTGCCCGATCCAGCTGCGCGACGACCAAGTCCCGGGCGCGCTCTTGCCGCAGCCGCCGGGTCTTCGAGAGTTGCATTTGGTTGCGTAGCAGTCGCAGGGCGTTGCGTGCCGAGATTTCACTGCGTTTGACCTTGTCGAACTCCGAGTTCGTCACGGCGCTGCGGCCGGCCAGACCTTCGGTGCGTTGCAATTCCTTGCGTTGCAGATCCAGATCTTCTTCGGCGAGTGCGATCAAACCCTGGGAATTCTCGACTTCAACGTCTGCTTCCTGGATGGCCACTTCGGCCTGATTCAGTTCTTCCTGCAGTCGCCGGATTTCGAGTTCGTAGTCGCTGGGGTCCACTTCAAACAGCAGCGTGCCGGCTTTGACGAAGTGGCCCGCCTCACATTCTGCACCCTTCTTCACCAGCCGGCCGGCCACTTCGGCCGAAAGGTCCACTTCCCGAAATGGGACGACGACCCCGTCGACGGTAATGTCCAGCGAGCCGGTGTAAGTCTCGGCTGTGACGGTCTCCACCAACGGGGGCAGATCCTGCTCGGCAGCCCGGACTGGGATATCTCTGGTCTTGCTCAAGGCGATGAATCCGGCGATTCCACCCCCCACGATCAGCAAGGGGAGCACAATCCGGACGGCTTCGCCGACTACAGAACGCTCGTTCGACATCGTCTCGCCAATTTGTTCCTAGGTTCCCGCGGTTGAGGAATTACCTTGCAACCGCTGCGCCGGTTTCGTTGTCTCTATGGTGTGTTTTCCGCGGCGATCGGCGCTGCCTCGCGGCTACAGGCCTCCGACAGCGATGGAGTCAGCCCCAACGCGGCCAATGAAAAGTCTGCGATGTGCTTGGCCAATCGCCCTGGTGTGTATTCTTCGCGCAGATCTTCCTCATTGACGAGCAGCGGAATCACCGCTCGCCCGACGTGGTAGTGCAAACACTGACCCACAATGCTCAACGCGATCTGGTGCCGCTTGAATCGTGGGACTTCGGGCGGCAGCACCTCGTCCAGAATGCCCAGCAGTAGCTCAAAACGAGGACGCACGTTTTCCTGAACGAGTTCGCGGCAGGCGTTGGTCGGCTCGACCATCTCGCGCATCAGCAGTTCGTTCTGCCAACGTGCGGTCTTAACTCCAATCATCGTCGTCAGCATCGTTTCGACGAAGTCGCGTAGCTTCGTTTCCGGGGGCGTGCCCTCCGGCCAGTCCGGGGCGGCCACCTGCTGGTGCTGAAGCTGGTGCGCCTGCTTCACGGTCTCGATGTAGAGCCGCTCTTTGTCCCCGAAGTAATAGTTGATGCTGGCTACGTTGACGTCAGCCGCCTGACAGATTTCGCGCACGGTGGCCGCCTGAAATCCCTTTTCAGCGAAAACTGGCCCGGCGGCGGCCAAAATTCGGGTCCGTGTGTCGTCCGACAAGATTCGCTGCCTTTGTGGAATACTGTATGAAACACTTGTTTGAAATGATTGTATGAAACGTCCGTTTGAGGTCAAGACCCAAATTTCTCGACATGTCGAATTTCCATAAACCGTGATCAGGCAACATATTTATGCCGTGACGCCGTGCTACCCTGCCAACTCGGGGTTCTGGCGATCTATTCTGCGCAGAATGAGCATTCGACGCAAAGCGTCAATTATGAAAGCTTTACGCGTTCCGCACGCGTTGGGCTACTGTCGACAAATCAACAATGGCCGCTTTGTCGCCCGCATCTCGGACCAGATCGCAGATAAGCTTGATTGTCTCAAAGCCTGGATCCTCGACTACCAGACATGAGGGGTGGGCCAGGAAATCGAAGACGGCCTTGTTGGCGATGGCCCATTCGACCCCTATGCGGATGGCCTTCAGAAAATAGTCCAGCTTCCAGAACGTGCTGCGGAATGCGCCCACGTCGCTGATGGGGCTCATTGGGATCTCAATCAAGCCGTTCGGGTATTTGAAAGGTTGAGCTGCCGCCTGGGCCTCGACAATGGATTCGTACACATCGGGCGCCGGCTCCTGCTTCGGTTCGCCGTAGAGATGTTTGGGGTACTTGGAACTGATCCAGTCGTAGCCCAAGTCGACGAACATTCGCTGCAGGTCGGGGCGATCGTTCATCCCGTTGTGAAACCCACCCGGCGTGCGAAAGCCCTGTTCTTTGATACCGGCTCGCTCTCGCAGCGCAATTTGAGTTAGTCGGATATTGTCCTCGATGAGCTGCCTCACCGGGCGATCGCCAGCCAACCATGGTGAGCGCTGAAAACGAAACTGCGCCTGCGCTGCATCAGTTGCCAACACGTTCACATGGTCGTACGTGTGGTTGCCGATGGGATGTCCTTCGGCGTGCAGTTGCTTGAGCCAGTCGATATTGGGCTGCTCCAGCACTCGGCCGACACAGAAGAAGTGAATCAGCCCACCCCGCTCTTTGGCGACGCGGGCCGCCTCAACCGAGTAGCGCTTCGTCGGCTCGTCCAAGTTGCCCTTCTGGTAATCCCATTCCATCATGCCGCGCCGGGGATAGTGGCGGCTCATTTCCAAATCGAGCGTGATGCATACGAGCGCCCTGTTTCGCAGATTCTCGTCGCGGCGATTGGCCAATCCCAGTGTGGCCCCCATCGTCGCAGCCACTGAACCGGCAAGGAAACTGCGGCGACTGAGCGATCGATTGACGTCCGGAGCATTCATGTTCAACAGCCCTGAAGTTTGTATCGGTGGAGCACGTTTCATCGTACATCCTCCCCCGGCGACTTGCAGCGACAGTGTCCGCATCCGGCTGCCCTGATGGCCATCGGGGCTGATTTTCGGCAGGCTTCCACTCTAGAATGGATCGCAGGCGGCCACACCAACCAACAGACGCCGTCTGGATCGCGTAGGAACTGGCATGCGAATTGTTTCAAGCATCGGTTTCAGTCTGACTCTGCTGGCGCTGATTGGTTGCACTGGTGGCGCCGACGATGACCCTGCGGCTGGATCGAGCGCCGGCCGGCCAACGACCACCCAAGCCGATCAACCCGAATCCATTCCGATTCCCGATGGCCCGAACATCCTACTGATCTCGATCGACACGCTGCGGGCCGACCATCTAGGCTGCTATGGATACGATCGTCCCACTTCGCCAACGCTCGACCGGCTGGCCACCGAGGGCGTGCTGTTCGAGGACTGTTCGGCGCCTGCACCTTGGACCATTCCGTCGCACGTCTCGCTGCTGACCGGCTTGTACCCGAATCAGCACGGGGCGCGTTCGATGGATCCCGGCATGTGGGACGTGGACAAGCTCGCCGAAGTCCTGAAGGCCAAAGGCTACGCGACGGGGGCGGTCATCAACCATTACTTGCTTCAAGACGCCCGTCTCAAACTGCAGGAAGGTTTCGACTCCTTCAAATACGTCTCAGAGATCATCATCCGGCCCGATCCTTCGCAGGTGCATGATGCCGGCGAGCAGTGGCTCGCCAAACGTCGCGAGCGTCCGTTCTTCCTGTTCCTGCACTTCTTCGACGTCCACAGCGATTACGTTTCCTTGCCCAAGTACGAGCAGCAGTTCGTGGGCGAGTATTCCGGGCACGCCACCGGTAAGACGCTGCAACTCATGGACGCGATGTTGGGCGGAACAGCCCTTGATGAGGCCGACATCAGGCACCTGATCGACCTGTATGATGCAGGCATCTGCCAGATCGACGCCGGCATCAAGCGGATGCTGAACGCGCTCAAGGCCAACGATCTGTTCGACGATACGATCGTCGTCATTACCTCCGACCACGGCGAGCAGTTCATGGAGCATGGCAGCGTGTTGCACGGACAAAACCATTTCCAAGAGGTCATCCGCGTCCCCTTGATCATGCGCGGGCCCGGCATCCCTAAGGGCCGGCGGGTCCAAACGATGGCTTCGCTGATCGACGTCATGCCGACACTGCTGAGCCTGCTCGACGTACCCGCACCCGCCGGACTCGACGGAATCGATCTGGCACCGTTGTGGGATGACGACCCGGCACAAGCCGCCGACCGCTACTTGTTCGCAGAGGCGGACCACGGCTACCGGCAATCGGACCAGAAACGAGTGGTGCGAAACTCCCGTTTCAAGCTGCACTTCGACCGCCTCGACGAATCGATCGAGCTGTACGACTTAGAGTCGGACCCCGGCGAGCAACACAACGTCGCCGCCGACCACAAAGACGTGGTCAAGTCGCTGCGCAAGGAACTTGCCGCTTTCATGGATTCAGCCCGCCCCGCCGTTCCGACAACTCCGCTAACGCCGGAAGAGGACGAGCGCATGCGAGCGCTGGGCTACATCAAGTGAGATCGCGCGGTCCGTCAGGTCGTCTGTTGACGAGAGAAGACCAGCTCGCACAAGAGTGTGCCAGCGTGGGGCAAGCTGGTATTTCCGTTTCCGGCCGGTAGAATTCAGCTTGTGCCAGTCGTGGCCGGATTCGTTGGAACCCGAGTCACGATTGCAGTCACCGCACGTCTCCGTAGCTCAATTGGATAGAGCGCTGGCCTCCGGAGCCAGAGGTTGCAGGTTCGAATCCTGCCGGGGATATTCGTGAGTCTAGGCCACCGCTCACCCCAGCAGTTCTTGAATCGGCGTGCCGCCGTTGGCGATTTTCATGGGGCGGCCGCGGGGGGTCTTGTAGACTTTGGTCAGCGGAATGCCGAGTGCTTCGGCGACGGTGGCCCAGATGTCGCCGGGGAGGTAGCCCCTATCGACGACGGAGAGGCCGTCGGCGTCGGTGGCTCCAATGACGCGCCCGCCGGGAATTCCGCCACCACCGACTACGACCGACCAGCTGGTGGCCCAGTGGTCGCGGCCAACATTCTGGTTGATGCGCGGGGTGCGTCCGAACTCGCCCATCCAGACCAGTACGGTGTGCTCGAGCATACCGCGGCGCCTGAGGTCGCCGACGAGTGCCGAAATGCCGGAGTCGAGGACCGGCGCCATCCGATCGCGGAGCGAGCTGAACACGTTTTGATGCAGATCCCAGCCACCCATGTTGACTTCGACAAATGGGACGCCGGTTTCGACCAGACGCCGGGCCATCAACAAACCGCGGCCGAAATTGTTTCGACCGTACTGTTGCTGCATTTCGGCCGACTCTTGATCGACGCGAAACGCCTGCCTCTGCTCGGAACTCATCAGGCTGATCGCCTTGTAGTAAACATCCTTGTGCGCCTGCGGCAGGCCTCCACGATCAGACTTGATGAAGTTGGCTTCGATCATCTCGAGCATCTTCAAGCGATGATCCATGCGGCCGGCATGTTTCTGATCGGCGTCGGCGTTGCGAACGCGGCCGTTGCTGTCGACGGCGAATGGTGCGTGCATCATGCCCAGAAATCCGGGGCTGCCGCTCGAGCCGCCACCAATTGAAACAAACGCAGGGATCTCGAGTTCCTGCCGGTCGGGACCCAACTCGGCGCTGACGACCGAGCCGAACGTGGGGTGCACGACGGTGGGATTGGGAACGTAGGCGGTGTGCATGTAGTAGCGGCCGCGACCGTGGTCTGCCTCGCGGGTGCTCATCGAGCGGACGATCGAAAGCTGGTTCATGACCTTGGCGGTCTCGGGGAGCAGTTCGGAAATCTGCATCCCGCCGGCGGTGTCGATGGGCTTGAACTCGCCGCCGTTCTTTGAGCCGGGTTTAAGGTCCCACAAATCGATAGTTGGCGGGCCGCCCCCCATCCACATCAAGATGCAGGCCTTTTGATTGCTTTTGACCTCGGCGGCGTGGGCGCGGAGATGCTCCACGAATTGCATCGCCGGTATGGTTGCGACACCAGTTGTCAGATGCCGCATGAAGTGGCGTCGGCTCATGCCGGGCGGTGTCGAGAGGGTCATGGTTGTCTCCACGCAGCCGTTTTGCTCTAGGATTTCACAGCGGCGATATCGTTTCCGTCGCGGTTGCTAATGGTTCAAGATGAATTCGTTGGAGTTCAACAACGCCCAGAACAGGTCCTGATAGGGAACCAACTTGTCGCGACGGGAACGAATCAGTTGCGTTGCCAGAGACAATTCGGCGCGGTCCGGCGGTCGGCTGAGCGTTGCCAGATACAGCCTGCGGATCTTCTTCCCATCCGACTCGTCTTGTGAAAGGACTTCTTGGAGAAAGCTTCCGCTATCGCCGCTCAGGGCGGCTTCGATCAACTCTCCGTTCATCATCATCAGCGCCTGCGGAATCGTACCGTTAAACGTTGTGCTTTCGTCGTTCTCGTCTGTGCCGAAGGCGGTGACAAACTGCGCAAGCCAGTCGAGGCGTTTTTTCTCAGAGTCGGACCAGTCCGAGCCAGCCGTCAAGTGCGCGCCTGTGGCAGTGATCAACGAGTCATACAGCTGTTCGGCTTGCAGCGGCTTGACATACACGCGGCTAAACAACGGCATCTCGCCGGCATCGGGATCGTCGATGGCGTTCTTGCGATCGAAACGGCTGGTGAGGTGGTAGGCTTCGCTGTGACAGATCCGCCGAATCAGCAGCTTCAAGTCGTAGCCCGACGTGACAAACTCGCGGCTGAGCCGGTCGAGCAGTTGGGGATGTGACGGTGGATTGTGGGGGCCCATGTCGTCAACCGGCCGGGTGAAGCCTTGGCCGAAGAGGTGCCCCCACATGCGATTGACCATCGCGGTGGCGACCCAGGGCTTGTCCCCCTCGATCATCAGATCGGCTAGTTGCGTGCGTCGCCCCGGCGCGTCGGCTTCGATCTCGCTGTCGAAAAAGATGGGGTAGGCCACCCGCTTTTCGCCGTTGCGGCGATCGAAGTAGACAGGGCCGGAAAAGTCCTGCGCAACCAGGGAGAATTCTTCTATGTTGCGTCCCGTCTCTGAGTCGTACTTGACACTGCGGTCCCGCATCGTCTGTCGAAAGAAGCTGTTGAACTGCCAGAATTGGGCCTGTTTCCAATCGTTGAAGGGATGGTTGTGGCATTGGGTGCATTGGACCTGGATGCCCATGAATAGCCGCGTGGTCTTGGCGGTCGCTTGGACGCCTTCGTCAGGCATCGTCAATTGGGCCAGCAGGTAGTTGACGGCACCGTTCTCTGCGAAGTGGCCTTCGGCCGCTACCAGATTGTGAACCACTTTGTCCCAAGGGCGGTTCTTGGCAAACGCTTCTCGCAAGAACTTCTCAAGCGCTTCCCGGTTGACCCGTCGCGGGGTCACGCGGCCGATGAGCAGGTTGGTCCAGATCGTCGTCCAGTTGCGCATGTACGCGGGATCATCGAGCAGCGCGTCGACTAACTTCGTGCGCTTGCCCTTGTCGCGGTCCTGCAAGAAGTGCTCGACCTCATCGGCGGGCGGGATGTGGCCGACGATGTCGAGGTAGACCCGCCGCATCCACTCGGCGTCGTCGGCCAGGTCGGAGGGCGAGACTTCGTTGTCTTCCCACCCTTGCGCGATGCGAGCGTCGATGAACTTGACGACATCGTCGCTGAATGCGGGCGTTGTCCCCCGATGGGCAGTCCTGGAACGGGGCGCCGCGGCCGTTACCGATACGAGCCACAATACCGCGGACATCCAGGCGATGGCCGCGACGGCTTGGCTCCACGTGCTGCGTTGCCAGTTCGAGCGTCGTTGAAGCATGCGGACATTGTCCCGTGGCCCGTGATGATCGCACGTCAGACCGAGAGCCCGGATCTCCCGATCGCTGCCGGCAACATCGGTGCTGTCGAAGCGTTTCGGTTTGGGGTCAATCGGACTTTGTGTGGATAAGCGTTTCCGGTTGGTTCATGATACCACAAGAATTTTCCGAATGTCGAGATCCGCACTCGGGCGCGGATCGGTTTGTCTCATCGATCGAAGGAACTAATCTCCGTGAGCCAGTCAGTGGATCTTTCGGGTCGCACGGCCGTCGTGACGGGCGGTTCCAGCGGAATCGGGCGCGCGACCGCCGTGCTGCTTGCCGAACATGGGGCGCGGGTCTTCGTCGGCGATATTCGCACGCGCTCCGAAAACGACGAGCGATACAAGCCGCTGGACATCGACCAACGTGAGTGCGATGTTCGCGATGAAGATTCGTTACAGCGGCTGATCGACGCCGCCGCGGAGTCAACCGGCCGGCTGGACGTACTCGTGAACAACGCGGGCGTCGGCATGGTTCGTCAGATCACCGATGTGACACAAGACGACTGGAACAGCTGTATCGACACAAACCTCAAAGGCCCGTTCTTCGGCTGCAAGCATGCGATCGGTCATATGCGCGCAGCTGGCGGTGGATCGATCGTCAACGTGGCCAGCAACGCCGGACTGCTGCCGCGCGCGCACGACCCGGTTTACTCCATTAGTAAGCAGGCGCTCGTCGGCCTGACGAAAAGCCTGGCGCTTTGTCACGGTCGCGACAGGATTCGAGTCAACGCTGTTTGCCCGGGTCCGGTTGGAGAGACGGCCATGATGAATGACGATTTGGACCAGGCCGAAGACCGAGAAGCCGCCGTGCGAAGCATGATCGATGCCAGCCCCATTGCCAGGGCGGTCGGGCGTATGATCGATCCAGAAGAGGTGGCCGCCGCCGTGTTGTATCTTGCCAGCGATGCGTCCCAGATGGTCACCGGCACGTGTATTGCCATCGATGGAGGGAAATCGCTGGGTGTCCCGCCGCAGTGAGGCCGCGCTACAGGGCGGAAGATTCGACAATCTTCGTGCAACCCTCAATGCTGTCAGGCGCGCCGAATACGGCTCAGTCCAGGGCCTCAAGCAGCCGAAACGGCCTGCCGAATACAGCGGCTGCGGCCTCCGGTAGCTGCGATTTCTGTTGAATTCTTCCAGAATGCTCATTTTCGCCCCTATCTGTTTCGATTAGGATATAGGGTGCTGGCCGACGAACCTGTTACGGACCTCCGTATGAACTTCTATTTGGTGCCGGTAGAACAGGGACGGCGCATTGTTCTGGATAAGGCGATCATCTTTGTGGGTCGCCACCCGGAGTGCGACGTTGTTCTGACGCGCAGCCGGAAGATCTCACGCCGACATTGCTGTTTCGCGCATGTCAACGACGGCGTGCTGGTGCGCGACCTCGGCAGCATGAATGGCGTGCGGATTAACGGTCGCCGGGTTCCCAAGGAGGCTCCCATAGCCGTCGGCGACCAAGTAGCCATCGCCGACTTGGCCTACGTCCTCAAAGCAAAGATGACGGCCGACGACGAACGGCGCGACCGCAGCACGAAGCCGAAGCCAAAGCCGAAAGAGGTCCCCGCGAAGGTTGTCGAACCGGCGCCGGAAACCATCGAAAGCGACGACGACCCGCTGCTGAGCCAAGAGATTCCGATGGCCATCAGCGACGATCTCGAAGAATTCGAGATGGTTCCCATCGACGACGACCACCTCAGCGACAGCTTCGAGGGAGACGACGTCTTGCTGTTGGAAGATCCCAGCGAAACGTGAATCTGCACGGAAGCAAAATGCAGCCCGTCGTCGACTATCTGGAATCGCATGCCGAGCGGTTTGTCGAAGAACTCAAAGACTTCCTGCGAATTCCCAGCATCAGCGCCGACCCGGCCTACCGCGAAGACATGCAGCGGGCTGCCGACTTCGTTCAGCGGCAGTTGGTCGAAGCGGGTTGCGACGCCGAGATCGTCGCCACCGAGGGACACCCGATCGTCTTCGGATCGTGGACGAAGGCCGCTGGGGCACCCACGGCACTGGTCTACGGCCACTACGATGTCCAGCCGGCCGATCCGCTCGATCAGTGGATCACTCCGCCGTTCGAGCCCACGATCCGCGACGGCCGCATCTACGCACGGGGCGCGACCGACGACAAAGGGCAGTTCTTCACGCATGTCAAATCGGCGGAGGCCTGGCTGAAGACGCTCGGCAGCCTGCCTGTGAATGTCAAGTATGTGATCGAAGGGGAAGAAGAGGTCGGTAGCAACCATCTCGAAAACTTCCTTGCCGACAATCGCGACAAGGTCGCCTGCGACGTGGCGGTGGTCAGCGATACCAGCCAGTTTGGCCCCGGCTTGCCGGCAGTCACACATGCGCTGCGTGGCGTGTTGTCCTGCGAGATTGCACTGCAGGGACCCTCTCAGGATTTGCATAGCGGCACGTTCGGCGGATCGATCGCCAACCCGGTCAATGCGCTGGCCGACATGGTTGCCGCCTTGCACGATAGCGACGGTCGAATCCAGATTCCCGGCTTCTACGACGATGTCGTGCCGCTAAGCGCCGAAGAACGGGAGTCGCTTGCCGACCTTCCGTTCGATGAAGCGTCGTACCTCGAAGAGATCGGTGTTTCGTCCGCCTGGGGCGAAGCGGGATATTCGACCACCGAGCGCCGCTGGGCACGGCCGACTTGCGACGTGAACGGTCTGTACGGCGGCTACACGGGGGAAGGGCCCAAGACGATCGTGCCGGCACGGGCGACCGCCAAGATCACTTGCCGACTTGTGCCGAATCAGGATGCCGACAAGCTCACCGAAGCTCTGCGCGAGTTTCTGCAGTCTCGGATGCGGCCAGGTCTCACAATGGAATTCAAGGCATATCACGGCTGCTCGGCAGTCGGGTCGGCAACAGACACGCCCTACATGGCGGCCGCGAAGTCTTCGATCGCCAAGGCCTTTGGCGTCGAGCCGCTGATGATTCGCGAAGGGGGCTCGATCCCGGTCGTCTCGACCTTCCGGGACGTGCTGGGAGTCGATACACTCCTGTTGGGCTGGGGACAGAACACCGACAACTTGCACAGTCCCAACGAGCACTTCAGCCTGGCCGACTTCGGGCGCGGCACACTTGCCAGCGCTCACTTGTGGCAGGAATTGGCGGCAGCGGCTACGTAGTTGACGCCGCTTTGCGGTCGAATCTGCCGGCCCCTCTCTCACATCCGCTGAAGCAAGGAATAGCAGCGCCCAATGCTCGATCTTCAGTTCATTTGCGAGAACACCGATGCCGTCACCGAGAACTGCCGCAATCGCGGCGTTGACGTCGACCTGGCCCAAGTCGTGTCGTTGCGCGAACGGCGCGGCCAACTGATTTCAGAGGGAGACGCGCTCAGGCGCCAACAGAAGGAAACGTCTTCCCAGATTCCCAAGGAGCCCGACGCCGACAAGAAGCAGTCGCTGATTGCCCAAGGCAAGGCGCTTCGCCCGCAAGTTGCAGCCAACGAAGCCGAACTCAAACAAATCGAAGCCGAGTTGCGCGACGCGCAGGCGTTGATCCCCAACATGACCCATCCAGACGCGCCCGTCAGCCGCGACCCGGAGGGTTCGGTCACGCTGCGGAAGTGGGGTGAGATTCGCGAGTTCGAGTTCAAGCCGCTCGACCACGTCGAATTGGCAGAGAAGCATGATTTGATCGACTTCGAAGCGGGGACGCGGGTGGCCGGTCACGGCTTCTACTTCCTCAAGAACGAAGCCGTGCTGCTGGAAATGGCGTTGATTCAGTACGCGATTCGCAAGGCAATGGCGGCCGGGTTTACCCTCTACAGCACACCCGATTTGGCTCGCGACGACGTATTGGAAGGTATCGGCTTCAATCCCCGTGGTCCGGAAACGCAGATCTATTCGGTCGAGAATAGCGATCTCAGCCTGGTAGCCACGGCCGAGGTCACCTTGGGCGGGTCGCTGAAGGATCAAGTCCTCGACATGGGCCAGTTGCCTTTGAAGATGGCCGGCATCTCGCACTGCTTTCGTACCGAGGCTGGAGCGCATGGCCGGGCGACGCGGGGTATCTACCGCGTGCACCAGTTTACGAAGGTCGAAATGTTCGGCTTTACCGCCCCCGACCTGGAGATATCCAACCAGTTTCACGAGTCCATTGTCGACGTCGAGGAAGAGATCTTTCAGGGATTGAAGATTCCGTATCAGGTGATCGACACGTGCACCGGCGACTTGGGCGGTCCCGCCTATCGCAAGTTTGACCTGGAAGCCTGGATGCCCGGCCGAGGTGAAGCAGGCCAGTACGGAGAGGTGACTTCCGCTTCGAATTGCACAGACTACCAAGCCCGAAGGCTCGGAATTCGCTGCAAAGCTCCCGACAAGAAGGGGACGCGGTTCGTGCACACCCTCAACGGGACGGCCGTCGCCATCTCCCGAGCTCTGATTGCGGTCTTGGAAAACTACCAGCAAGCCGACGGTTCCATTCTGATACCCGACGTGCTGCGCGAATGGGTAGGAAAAGACCGGATTGGGTAGCGTTTCTCCGTCAATCCGGCTTCGCAGATCGTACTTCATGCGTCGGCTGAGCGCAGTGCCCCACGAATTCGGTAGTTCGTCGTGGATTGTTCAGTCGTCGAAACTTTCGGGTACCCGGCCTATCGGGCTATACTCGGTGTTCGGCCAAATCTTCGCCGATCGACCCTACAGCGCCGGCATTCCGATCCCGGCTCTCTGACGATGTACGTGACTATTTCATTTCTCAAGTTCGCGATTCTTTCCTGTGACAGAACCTGCCGACGACGCCAAACCGGACGAAACCGGTTCCGAGCCAGAACACAATCCCGAAGCCGCGTCTGCTGAGGCTCCGGAAGCTTCCAAGACGCAGCCGCCAAGCGAAGCGACGCCACCCGCCGATGTCGCGGTGGCCGCCAGCGACGCAGCGCCGCAAGAGCAATTCGACGAAGACGACGAGTTGCCGGAATACGAGCCACTCACCCCGGAACTCGTCGAAGAAGAGGCCATTCGCGGAGATTTCATGCTGCGGTGGTTTCTGATCTTGTTGGCGGCGTTGTTCGCCTGCTCGGAGATTGCCGAGACGCGCACGCTGATGCACGTCGCTTCGGGTCGCTACTTGAGTGACAACGGTTGGCTCCCACCTGCCAACGACGTGTTTTCATCCACGGCAACCGACCGCGCCTGGACGAATCTCTCATGGCTGTTCGACCTGTTGACTGCGGGGTTGTTCAGTGCTGGCGGCGCAACGGCGCTGTCGGTTACAAAGATTTTGATTGGCGGATTGACGTTTGGCCTGCTGGTCCACATTAGCCGTGCCGAGATTTCCAGCTGGTGGGGGACCGTCTGCGCGGCGCTTGCCGCCGTCGCGTGTTATCCCCAATTCACCTGGCAACCCGAAGTCGTCACGCTCTTGGGCGTGACAGTGACATTGTGGCTCTTCCATCATTGGCGCGAGCAAAAAGGGGGATGGCAACTTTGGTTGTTGATTCCGATGTTCGCCGTCTGGAGCAATCTCGATCCCCGCATGTATCTCGGCGTCGCAGTTCTGGTCTTCTATGCCGCCGGTGAGGCGGTCGGCAATTGGCTCGGCCGGCCCGGCCTACCGGAAGGTCCCAGCCGTCGGCAACTTTGGCTGGTCACGGCGGGATGTATCGGTGCGGCGTTGATCAACCCGTTTGGCTGGCAGTCGCTGCTGTCTCCATTGTCGCTGTACGGCATCGAGTACCCCGCACTGCGTCAGTTTGCGGCGGGAGCCCCCGATTGGCAGAACTACCCGCTGGCCAGCCCCACGTTCTGGTCAAATCTAGACGCCTTCTCGATTGCCGGCCTGCTGCTGATGGCGGCAACCGTGATCAGCTTCGGTCTGAATTGGTCCCGGCTCGATTTCGGAGAGGTCTGTCTGTTTTTGGGTATGGGGGGCTTTACCATCGTGGGTAGCCATGAACTGGCAGTCGCCAGTGTGGTGTGCTGTGTCCTAGCGACGTGGAACGGGCAAAGCTGGTATCGGTCGTCGGTCCGGCAGACCTACTCTGTAGCAATGGGCGAACTGCTGTTCTCTCGTGGTGGTCGCGCTGTGACTGTTATCGGCCTGTTCTCGCTGGCCTATCTGGCGACCAGCGGGCGGCTCACCGGCACAGGCGTCGGGCGGGCGGGTGTCGGATTCTCCCCAGCCTTACAGTCGACTATCGAAGGGCTTGAGCAGGACCTCGAGGGTTCATTCGATGACCGTCCCTTCAACTGTGATCCTCGGCAAGGCGATGTGTTGGCCTTCCTCGACTACAAAGTGTTCGCCGACAGTAGAATGGCTTTGTACTGCGGGACGGAACCGAATCTGATCCAGCTGCAAGCAGAGGTCGCACAGGCGCTGGGCCAGCGCCGGCCCGATCTGCCGAATTCAGGGCGACCGGAGGTCTGGACGAAGACTCTCGACGAATACGAGATCACCCATGTTGCCGTGCCGATGCAGCTCAACCTTTCTCAAGCGGGCCTGTATTTCGACCTACTGAAGTCGCCGCAATGGCAGCTGACACGACTCGGCTCTGTAGCCTCGGTCTTTTACCGGTCAAATATCGACGGTACCGAGGGCCAGGCCTTCCTCGATGAGCACAGAATCAACTTCCTTGAAGACGCGTTTCGCAAGCCGATCAAAAAGAAAGATCTGGCCTATCGTGTCGACTGGGCCCGCCCCCGCAGCGTCTACCAGAAATACCTCACAGTCCCTCGTCGAACGCTTTCGAACGCGCTGCGGCGCGCCGTGCACTACGACTTGCACTTGGAAGCAACGTCACAGGGAGGCATGTTTCTCGACAACGCGATGCTGGCGGCGATGTCGCACCTCGTGATTCGCAACGCAAACGAGGCCCTTTCGGAAGACCCGAATGACGCTATCGCGTTCCTGCTGCTTGGCAACGCATATCGGTACTTGGGGCAGGTCGAAGGACAATTCACGTCTCGGGGAGCCAACGCCCCTCAACGCGAGCGCCGCGTGATTGAAGCAATTTGCTCCTATCGGCAGGCCGTGACTGTCAATCCCCAGTATCACCAGGCGTATCGCAAACTCATCGAGCTGTACGACGCGAACGGCAACAAGCTGGACCTCACGTTGGAAGCCATCGAGGACTACCTGCGTTGCGTCTCGAAACGAGACGACTTGCTCGATGCAGAAATTGAAGTCCAGGAAAGGCTCTCATTGCACCGAACGAATCTCGAAAACCGCGTCGAGGACACCAAGGCCCAAGTCGCCGCGGCCCAAGCGAAACAAGCCGACGTGTTGACTTTGGCACGGATGGCCTATCGAGGCGGCTGCGCGAATTACGCACTCGACCTTCTCGATGGAGAACCGAACTTTCTCGCTTTGAATCCCGACGCGCAACTCATGCAGGCCCAACTTCTCTTGGAAGCCGGGCGCGCCGAGGATGCCTCGTTGGCTTTGGGGAAGCTGGAGGGCATCGCCGACCGGTACCCGAATCTTGATTGGCGTTGGCCCTACGCGCTGACCTACCTCGCCAACGGCAGGTACAACAGTGCGATCGTTCATCTGAGCGAGAAAGCCGAAGAAGCCAAGGAGCGTGAAATCACCGGCATTTTGCAGTCGATGCCCCTGGTCTCCTCGCCAACCAGGTGGCCTCTCCAACAAACCAACAAAGTCATGACCTCGCTCTATCTCTGGCCGGTCCAACGTGCTCAAAGCGACTTGAACGTCGCCCTCTCCTACATCGAGTCCGGCGAAGTCGACCTGGCGGAGGAAACTTTACGCCGCACGATCGAGGAAAACCCCAACACCCCCATGCGCTCGATCACATTGTTCTATCTGACGCAATTGACAGATGAAAAGTTTGACTTGCAGCCGCCCTCCGACTGGATCCCCATCACGCCCGACATGTTCGAGTCCGAGGCGATAGAAACTGCGGAAGATTAGACGCCCTTCATTCTGATGCACGATTCGGTTTAGCGTTGCATTGGCTTATATCGAATGCGGCTCGGGCGACCCGCGGCGTCGCCCATCCGCTCGCGGCGCTGCACTTCGTACATTTCGTAATTGCCTTCAAACCAAACAGCGCTGCTCTCGCCTTCGAAGGCCAAGATGTGTGTCGCGATGCGGTCCAGGAACCAGCGGTCGTGGCTGGTAATCATCGCGCATCCGCCGAACTCGCTGAGCGCTTCTTCCAGCGTCCGCAGCGTAAACACATCGAGATCGTTCGTCGGCTCATCCAATAGCAACAGGTTGCCGCCCGAGCGCAGCAGTTTCGCCAGGTGTACGCGGTTGCGCTCTCCGCCGGAAAGCTGGCCCACCAGCTTCTGCTGGTCCGAGCCCTTGAAGTTGAATCGCCCCACGTAGGCGCGGGCGTGAATCCGCGACCGGCCGACTTCCAACATGTCGACACCGCCGGAAATCTCCTCGTATACGGTCTTCTCGCCACTCAGTGCGTCCCGGCTCTGGTCGACGTAGGACAGTTGAACGGCGTCTCCGATGCGCAACGTGCCGCTGTCGGGTTGTTCCTGCCCGACGATCATTCGGAACAACGTCGTCTTACCCGCGCCGTTGGGGCCGATCACACCCACGATGCCGCCCCGCGGCAAGTCGAAATTCAAGTCGTCGTACAACAACAAGTCGCCGTACGCTTTGGAAACGTGCTCGGCCCGCACGACCAATTCACCCAGCGGCTGCGCGACCGGGATCTGAATATCGGCGGCTTCTTCACGGGCATCGTAATCCTGGGCGGCCAGTTGTTCGTAACGCTGCAGGCGGGCCTTGTTTTTCGTGGCCCTTGCTTTGGGCGACATGCGGGCCCACTCCAACTCACGCTTGAGCGTCTTCTGCCGTTTCGTCTCCCGCTTCTCCTCGACGCCAACGCGGGCCTGCTTCTGCTCCAGCCAACCCGAATAGTTCCCCTCGAACGGGAAACCGTGCCCGCGGTCGAGTTCGAGAATCCAACCGGCAACATTGTCCAGAAAATATCGATCGTGGGTGATCGCCACCACCGTGCCGGGAAAGTCGTGCAGATATCGCTCCAACCAGGCCACCGACTCGGCGTCGAGATGATTCGTCGGCTCGTCCAGCAACAGCATGTCGGGGTTCTGCAACAGCAAACGGCACAAGGCCACCCGCCGTTTCTCACCGCCCGACAAGTTGGCGATCTGCGCGTCTCCGGGCGGCAGACGCATGGCATTCATTGCAATTTCGAGTGTCCGGTCCAGCTCCCACAAATTGCCGGCGTCGATCTTGTCCTGGATCTTCGCCTGCTCCTCCAGAACGTTCTCCATCTCCTCCGGCGAGAGCTCTTCGCCGAGCTTCATGTTCAAGTCGTTGTAGCGATCGAGAATCGCCTGCACCTCGGCCACGGCCTCCTGAATACATTCATCGACCGTCAGCGATTCATCGAGCCGCGGTTCCTGGGGGAAGTATCCGATCTTGATCCCCTTGGCGGGCCGGGCCGTCCCCATGAAATCGGTGTCTTCACCAGCCATGATCCGCAGCAATGAACTCTTGCCGGCGCCGTTGTCGCCGAGTACCCCAATCTTGGCCCCAGGAAAAAACGCCAGCCAGATGTCGTGCAGAACTTCCTTCTCATCATAGATCTTCGTCAGATGCTCGATCGTGAAGATGTATTGCTGTGCCATCGCTCTGAAAATGCTTCCTTGTATGCGGAGTCGTGGTGGTGTCGAGATCCCATCTGGATAATCGTGGCGGCTACCGGACCCTGTTCGGCCCTTGTATGTCCTAAAAGCGCCGCCGGAACCCGCTACGTTCATTCCTGATGCGCTTTAGCCTACAAGAATGCCCAGCGGCTGTGAATCGGCGCAGTAGCGCGCCCCGCACAAACGACTCGATCGGCCGACTGAATCTGGTTTCGAGCTTCCGAGGATCAAGCTGTGCCTCTGCCGAGGGGCACGTTCAGCAACTCCTGCAGCTTCTCGATGAACTGGCTGGACTGTATCGATTGCGCTCCGGACATGTCGAATGTGCTCTCGACCGCAAAGAACCAATCCGGCATCCACGGCGCGCTGTCCCAGCCGCGCTGAAACGTACCGGCACCTAAGAAGCTAAACAGGTGCAACTCGGAGGCGTCCTGCAAACGCAGGCCGACTTTGTAGCAATCGAACGTATCGCCCGTCATGCCGATCATCGTCCAGACATTGAGGTCATCGAGCTCGTATAGAATATTTTTGACGTCAGTGAAAGCCACGCTCCTCTCACGACGGACGAACCACAGGAGTCGCCGTCGAATAACGATCGTGCGGCTCCGCCCATCGATGGTCAGGTACCGCCGGTGGCTGAACAGTGTCAGCACCGCGGCCGGCAACGACGATGTGGCTAGCAGCCAGTCTGGCCCCGAGAGCACCCGCGGACCGATCGACAGCAGGATCGATCCGCGCAACAGCCACGCGGCGATCAGCGCGCCGATCAGTATCAGCCACAGGACAACTTGTAAGTAATCGATGTCAATCGTCGCGTGTTCCAGGGGAAGCCGCCATGCGTCGTTCGGCGCGATCTCCGAGTACTATGCATGACATGGGTTCGTCACCACTTGGCCTCGAAGCCATCAACAGGGCCACCGGCGATCGTCGATAGATCTCGATAGAGTTCGATCTCGATTCCCTCGTCGAGAAAACGACCGAGCGGTCGCCGAACAGAAAGTTGGCGCCGCCGGGGTGGTTGCTGCGGAAGTTGCTCGTACTGTGCGGCCCGCCGTCGGTGCTGCTGCGGCAATCGGATAAAGCTCCGCTGTCGATCATGGTGTCGGTCACCGGGTTCTTGTTCATCGGCTCGAGCGTCGAGCCGAACAAGCTGGCACGCGGCCCGGCGCCCTCAAGGTCTCGATCGGTGTTGATGTACGGCACCATCCAGGGTTGATGCGGCAACCACCAATCCTCCGACAACGGGTTGCGGATCGGTTCATCACAGCCCGCACCGGCGCAGACGCGCCAAGGTTTGCCCGTCGCCCCTTCGCCAATGAAGATCGTTTGCGAAAGTCCGTCGGTGACGTGGGTTTGCCGGATACCGTAGTCGACGTCGAACGGGCCGCGCTCATCGGCCGGCACCGACTTTGGATCGTCGCACCAGGCATCTCCGGCGCCTTTGCAAAACACATAGCTGGTCATGCCATACGTCTTGTGATCCTTGCTCATCGAAGCCAAGTACGGATCATCGGCGGTTTCGACACCATGGCTGGGGCAAATCCATTGCAGAGGGGCGACTGACACCCACTCCGCCGGCTCCTGCGTCCAGGGACGGTATGGCCTGTCCAAGCGTCCGTGGTTGAGGAATCCCAAGAGTTGATGATGGGCGCCGCTGGCCTGCATCTCGGGAAACCGGCCCCACGCCGAGATTGCGGAAGGATAGCGCCAGAAACTGTCGTGGTAAATCTGTAGCGCCCAGCCGATGTTCCTCAGATGGTTCCGGCATTGCTCACGACGAGCGGACTCGCGCGCCTGCTCAACGGCCGGCAGCATCAATACGGCCAGGATCAGCAAGACAACGACGGTGATCAGCACGTCGCTGCGCGACAATCCGAGCCGCGCCCGAGCGTTCGAGCCGCGCGGGCCGTTTCTCAAGCATGCACACGCAGACTGATGTCGCCGATGCATGGCCAAGACCCCTACCCATTGAGCGCGAAAGCGCAGCGAGATGCGGCAACTTCAGCGTACTCAATTCGCGCCGCAGTGCGTGCCTGCCCGCGCCCGGTTGCGTGACATTGGAGCCTCGGCAGTAGCCGATAGGGCGCTCTCGAGTAGCCGATAGGGCGCTCTCGCCGCGGCTGTGCATTTCGACGGATTAAACCATTCAATTTGGCCGGGTTTTTCTCAGAGACTCCTGAATTGCTTGCATGTCCTCGTGCTCTTGGGAAGCCGCCTCGAGGAAAACGTCGAGTGCCCCCAGCAGTGGATCATCGGGGCTGGGTGCCGGCGGTGCGATCGTCATCGCCAGTCGAGCGACTTGATGCGGTGAGTCGCGCTCTGCCGCGTGTTGGAGATGAGTTCCGATCGCCTTCTGAGCATCGGGCGATTCGGCAGACCTCGCCTTGCTGACGGCGAGAACCATTCCTGCAACCGTTGCGGCTTGGCTGTCGGGAAACTGTGTCACCAAGGCCTCAAACTTGTCTTCCACTCCGTCCGCCTCGCCGCACGCAACTCCTTGGCCGAATTCCTCGGTCATGGTCTGCGCGGAGCGCTCGCGCTGCGATTCATCCGATTCGGGCAGGATGGTGACTTCTGCGTAGTTGCTGAAGATTGGCGGCTTGCCGAGGTGCGGATAGTACTCGGCACGCAACTTGTAAGCACCGGCAGTGTCGAATGCGAACCCACAGTCCGTAAAGAACACGCTGCAACTAGATTCAATCTGTTCGCCAGGCCCAAGTTCGACCAGATTCGGTAGGCTGTCGATCTGAGTGTGTCCCTGCAACCGGACATGTCTGCCATCCGGCAAGTCGGCTTGAATGAACAGATCGCTTTCAAAGAGGTTCAATCGGGCGCTAACGGTGCTGGCCACGTCGCCCCGATTGCGGAGCGTCAGACTTAGAAAGAAGAACTCGCCGCGCACAACCGATTTTGGAGCGGTGAGTGTAAGCTCGAGTTGCTCAGGCATCGGACGGGTTCCTGCAGGCCGGCTTGCGGACTGTGCGGCATTGAACCTGCGCAGCGATTCACGCCATATGGTCAGAGATGGTCTTGCTAGCAGCCTGTATGTCGGCTTTCGCCATTTTATGTCCCTTTGGCGGCGCATCCAATAGCTTTGAAACGTTCCGGATCAACGGTGCCTCACGTTCTGACGGCGCCACGACCGCTGCAGCCAATGCAGCGCAGGTACGCACGGCGGATCGGGCGAATATGTTCGCCACCATGTCCTCAGCCGCTTTGGCATTGGCCTTGCGGAGCATCTTGTTCTTCGCGAGGTCACGAAATCCGTTGGCAGTCGAATTCGCCAACAGCAGGGCGCAGGCCGTCGCCCGGTCGGAAGCATGGTCGGCATCTGCCGCCTCCGAGTCGGCGACAATCGCTTTGACCTTCTTTTCCGCATCACTATTGGGGACGACATTGCCCAACGCCAGCGCCACGCCTACCGACTCGTCGCCCATCAACTCGGCAAACTGGCGTTCTTCGTCGGTCTGCGCAGGACGCACGCTCAGGTCGACCGCATCGCTTCTAACGGCGGCAGCATCGGGTCTGCCCAAATCCAGCGCGAACTGTACGCGGTAGAGGCCAGGCGTTCGGAAGAGATAGCCGCGATTCGTGTAATACAACTGCACAGAGCCCGTGATGGAGTCTTTCGGTTTCAGCGTGGTGTACCGCGCATCGCTGCACGCATAGGTCATGTCCCGCACGTCTGTCTCTGTTGCACCGAAGGGAGTCGTCACGCTTGCGCGAAGATAGCCTTCGGCCAGATTGATCGCTGTCGGCACTTGTTGTGCCGTGTCGCCGACATTCGTCAACGTCAGCTGGGCGACGATAAAGTCACCGGTGGCAATTTCGCCTGGCAATTCAAGGTTGAATTCCAGCCCGTCCGACGCACCGGGTGCGTCGAACCCCAGCACATCGGTTGGCTCAGCGACGCCGGCGAATACGGATGAGTGCCCCCATCCGAACCGCTTCCAGCCCGGCTTGACTTGCGGATCCGGTGAGTGCGTTAATGACCTGCGGTTGTGCTCGTTGAATGCCATCGTCGAATTGGACGGATACGGGTTGGCCTGCGTGGCGAATCCAATGACGTCGCCCGTCTGATTCATGATCGTCGTTCCAACGGCAACGGTATGGACGTCGGCCTTGGGATGGAAAAGATTGAAGCCGTGTCCCGCTTCGTGGACCAGCGTCCGCAGGAAGCCCAGCGGCACTTCGCCGAGCTTCTTTCCGCGGGCTGAGCTCTCCAGAACGAGCGAGTTGTTGAATGTTGCGTCGAAATACCCGACCGCACCTTCGCGATGTGGAGGGCGCTGGTCGAACATGACGCCGAAGGTGTTGTTCGATTGGCGCGATCCCACCAGCAGCCAGAATCGCCAGCTGTCAGAGCTGGCGATCGTCTCGCGCCGATTTGTCAGCAGCGTGTGCAATTCGGCAGTCGTCAGCACGCTGTCCTGAGCGATGTCGGTGTCATCGACGCGTGCCAGGAAATCCAAACCTTGTTCGCGGTAAATTCCGGTGAACGAGAAGGTCCGGTTACCGGCGGCGTTGCTTGCCGTCTCAGGCCAATCCCGATTCTTCATCACGTCGACCTCCACCGCGCATCCGCGGTAGAACGTGGAAGTCTTCAACGCGCGGACCGACAGCGATGCGTCGCCGAGAGTCAGCTCACCTGTCATTTCGCTCGTCGGTACCGGAGCGCCCGTAACCCGCACGAGCCCGGCAGTGCAAGCCAGCGAGAGATCGCCCGTGTCGCTGCCGGCAAACTCCTGTGTGTTCGGATTCCATAATCGCCGTTCGAACTTGATCTCCAACTTGCCCGTCTCACTGTTGAGCTTCGCGCTTTGGCTGCGGAAGTACCATCGGTATTCCGATTGCGGATAGGCCGGATACCAGTTGTCTTCGATCAACAGCGTATCGCCGGTAATGGGTGATGTGGCTTCCGGATCAGCCTCGCCTGCGGTGAGCTGCTTGACATAGATGTCGCCGGAGACCCGAATACTCGGACCATCAACTTCGATTCGCATCGGCCCACGGACCCTGCGCTGCGAGTCGCATACATTGATCAGTAGCAGCCAACTTCCGTCGATCGAGCTTAGTTCACACGCGTTCGACGGCGAGATTCCGTTAGACATGAGAGGTGCCCTCAACAGACGTGGTTAACAGGACGGTGAAGTCTATGATTCGCGAATACGCGAAAGACCGCGCACGATTGGCTGCCACTCTGTCAGGGCGGCGCTGCCCGTTCCGCAGTCAGCCTGGGAAGGCCATCGTTGAGTCATCGCTCAAGCAGGTGGCCGGCTATCTTCAACGTGTTGGGCCGGCGACGCAGATTCTCGTGTGGGCGTGGCATGGCGTTGATCTCCTGTTCTCGAAATGCACACCCACCGATGCGAATTGGTTCGCACCAGGGGGCATCTCATTCAGGAGATGGGTCCGGCGAGTCATGCCGGCTGAATGACGTGAGCCACCGACGTTAACCGAAGGCTCTGGGGATCACAATGCTGGCCAAGAATCCCTAGATTCACAGCTGGCATCGACAGACGCTGGCTCGCTGGCAAACGAAGAGCTTCCAGATGAACACCCAGGCAGGCCGGGCGCCATTCGTATTCATCGTAGTCTAGACGGCTGGCGTCGACTCAATGAAAGCCACACCCGTAGCTCGAACCGACCGCCGCCAGCGAACAGTCATCACTTGTCTCTCGTCGCGGGGAGAATCGCATGCCGGGGGCAACCCCTGCAATCCCCGCCCTTCTCGCGTTCGGCGTCGGTCAACGGCGTACGCTCCACCACCAGCCGTTGCCAGCCGGTCATGCGACGCGGTCGAAGCGCGGGGGCTCCGTCTTCCTCTTGAGGCAGCTCGTCGAGATCGTCCTGCTGTCCCTCAACAAGCGCCGCCTGTTCCTCCACCCCGCCGGTGACGTACCACATGTGGGCGAGGAACCAGTAGAGCCCTTCATCGAGTCCGTCCCAGCCGAGGTACTGTTGGATGAAGTGCGTCCACTGTGGCGCGAGGAAGGCGAGTTCAGCACCTTCTCTTCTGGAAACAGCCGCGCCTGCACAGCCGCCTTGACTGGCTTCCGGGAATCGGCGGGCGTGTCGTCGACGGCTGGGAAGCAGGCCCGGGCCAGTTGCGTAATGCATTCGGCACGGCCCGGCTCTGCTTGTTGTCGCCACGTGTCACGCTGTTGGCGAAAAGACTCTTTCCCGAGTGCACCCAGGATCTTGATCAATGTGTCGATTCCGGGATATGTCCCAATGGCGGCAGCCGCATGGGTGGCGACGCTCAGCAAGTCACCACGCGCCAGCTCGACCTCCAGCACACGCTCCCGAATCCGGTCGATCTGCTGTAAGACCTCCGGACGCCGATCAAATAAGGCTGCATAGCACACCGGCGGTTTTGGCGAATTGGGCCGTGGCGGATTCTTGACATAGTCCAGAATTTGACAGATGATCCAAGCATGCTTAACGATCCGGCTGACCTCCTTCGCGAACACGGCGTCCAAGTGACGGCCCAGCGCTTGGCCGTGCTGCGAGCGGTGTCGGGTCGGCCCCATTGCACGGCGGACGACGTCGCCGAAAACGTCCGCGCCGAGATCGGTGCAATTTCGCGACAGGCGGTGTACGACGCCCTGGGGATGCTGGCCGAGAAGCGTCTCATCCGGCGCATTCAGCCAGCGGGGTCGTCGGCCCTTTACGAAGATCGTGTTGGTGACAACCACCACCACGTGATCTGTCGAACTTGCGGAAAGACAGTCGACGTCGATTGCGCCGTGGGCGACACGCCATGCTTGACCGCCGCCGACGACTCGGGTTACTTGATCGATGAGGCGGAGGTGATCTACTGGGGCAAATGTCCCGAATGTCTCGCGGCAACTGCGGATTCGGCCGGCGACTAACACAGACAGGCAACACTGCGAACTGAGACCAACCAACTTTCATCAGACCTAAGGAGAATTCACCATGTCCGACAACGGAAGTAAGTGCCCCTTCGGAGGACCTCAAGCACACAACGCAGTTGGGACTACGGCGAATCAACGCTGGTGGCCGAATCAGTTGAACCTGCACATTCTCCATCAGAACTCTCCCTTGACGGACCCGATGGGCGAAGAGTTCAACTACGCAGAGGAGTTCAAGTCACTCGATCTGGCTGCCGTCAAGAAAGACGTTGAGGAGGTGATGACGACATCGCAGGACTGGTGGCCGGCCGACTACGGCCACTACGGGCCGTTTTTCATTCGCATGGCGTGGCACAGCGCGGGCACGTACCGCATCCACGACGGCCGCGGTGGCGCCGCCTCTGGCACACTTCGCTTTGCGCCGCTGAACAGTTGGCCCGACAACGCCAACCTCGACAAGGCGCGACGCTTGCTCTGGCCGATCAAGCAGAAGTACGGTCGGAAAATTTCGTGGGCCGACCTGATGATCCTCACCGGCAACTGCGCCCTGGAGTCGATGGGATTCGAGACGTTCGGTTTCGGCGGCGGGCGAGAAGACGTGTGGGAGCCCGAAGAGGACATCTATTGGGGTTCGGAGACCGAGTGGCTTGGAGACGAGCGCTACACCGGCGACCGGGAGCTCGAGAACCCGCTGGGCGCCGTGCAGATGGGCCTGATCTATGTGAACCCGGAGGGGCCCAACGGCAACCCGGATCCGGTGGCTGCCGCCACCGACATTCGAGAAACGTTCGGACGCATGGCGATGAACGACGAAGAGACGGTCGCGCTCATCGCTGGCGGACATACGTTCGGCAAGGCCCATGGGGCTGCTGACGCGGACCAGCATGTTGGTCCCGAACCCGAGGCCGCCGGCATTGAGGAGCAAGGCCTCGGCTGGAAAAATACCTTCGGCAGCGGGAAGGCCAACGATACGATCACCAGCGGGTTGGAGGGCGCATGGACCACCGAACCGGCGAAGTGGGACAACAACTTCTTCGAAAACCTGTTCGGCTACGAGTGGGAGCAGGTGAAAAGTCCTGGCGGGGCAACGCAGTGGGCGCCGACGGATGCGTCTGCAGCGGCCACGGTCGCGGATGCTCACGATCCTTCAAAGAAGCACGCCCCGATGATGTTCACGACGGACCTCGCACTGAGGATGGACTCGACCTATGCGCCGATTTCGAAGCGATTCCACGAGAACCGGAAGGAGTTCGCAGACGCTTTCGCCAAGGCGTGGTTTAAGATGACGCACCGCGACATGGGGCCCATCTCGCGGTATTTGGGGCCGGAGGTTCCTACGGAACCGCAGATCTGGCAGGACCCGGTCCCGAATGTCGATCATGAATTGATTGGCGAGCAGGAGATCGCCGACCTCAAAGCCAAAATCCTCGCGTCAGGACTGTCCGTCTCCCAATTGGTATCGACCGCTTGGGCGTCGGCGGCAACGTTCCGAGGCACCGACAAACGCGGTGGGGCCAACGGAGCCCGCATTCGTCTGGCACCGCAGAAGGATTGGGAAGTCAACAACCCGGCCGAACTCGGTAAAGCTCTCGAGAGCCTGGAGAAAGTCCAGACGGACTTCAACAGCTCGCAGTCCGGCGGAAAGAAGGTCTCGCTGGCCGACGTGATCGTGCTGGGAGGGTGCGCTGCCGTCGAGCAAGCTGCAAAGAAAGCCGGGCACGACGTGCAGGTTCCCTTCTCGCCGGGGCGGACCGACGCGTCGCAGGAACAAACGGACGTCGAATCGTTCGCCGTGCTCGAGCCAACCGCCGACGGGTTCCGCAACTACGTGGCGCCTGGACACGTGAGGTCGGCTGAGGAACTGCTAGTCGATCGGGCGCACATGCTGACGTTGACCGCTCCGGAGATGACGGTGCTCGTCGGTGGAATGCGCGTCTTGAATGCAAACGCCGGGAAGTCCGAACTCGGCGTCTTCACCAAGCGACCCGAGACGTTGACCAACGATTTCTTCGTGAACCTGGTCGACCTGAACACCAATTGGCAGGTCTCCTCCAAATGCGAGCACGTGTTCGAGGGAACCGATCAGGGGACCGGCGAGCTCAAGTGGATGGGCACCGCCGCCGACCTCGTCTTCGGTTCGAACTCGCAGCTCCGAGCCATCGCGGAAGTCTATGCCTGTGACGACTCGCAGGAGGCGTTTGTGCGTGACTTCGTGGGAGCGTGGGACAAGGTCATGAATCTCGATCGCTTCGATCTTTCGGCCTGATCTCAGCGCACAAAGTCGAGTCTAGCGCGGCCGAGGGACCTGTTCGGAGGCGTCTTCGAGCAGGTCCCCTTCAGTACCGACCGATGCGCCCATGGGGCCATTCGGAGCCTTTCCATGGGCTGCCGGCGACAAGCATTTTGATATGGCCTACCGAGAAGCCGCATTTCACGGGTGCTTTGAACTCAGAATTGACGGAATCCGGCGGGGCCGACACAATCCGCTGACGCTGAAACATTAGTGCTGTGGCAAGGAGGCCCGACTCATGTCCGATGCGGACAGGTCTCACTCAGATAACTGGCGAGATCCGCGACGTTTACTGACGCTGCTGCAAGTGGTGGCCACGCTGGCAGCCGGCGGGTGCTCCATCTACTTGTTCTTCGCCTTCGGCAGGACCGAGCGAGAACTCTCCGAGCAGCTCACGCGGCTCGACGTGGCGCGCTCGCAGCACGAGGTCTCGGTCATGACGAGCCCGCGGCTCGTTCCTCATCAAGAGATTGCGATCGAAGATCTCGGCCCCGCCGGTTTCAGCGGCGGTGAGCATGTGTTTTACGTCTCGTATCGCTATCGAATCGAGAATACGGGAACGCGGATGAACGAGGTGACGTACGTCATCGTGCATTCGTACCACGCACCGATTTCGTTTCCCGCCAAAGGTTCGATTCTCGACGTGAACGACTTCTCCGAAACCGGCGACGTCGACTGGCGAGCGCTGCGGGCGAAGGGTTACTACTATGCCCCCCATTGGAAGGAGACACTGAAATTCAAGTCGTCCGCCGGAAAGGTGGCGTTCCTGCGTGGCGGCGGCGGCACAGCCGAGTTACATTCGGGCGAAGATTCCGAAGGGGGAATCGACATGTTCATCACTGCTGATCCGATGGATCTCGTCGGCTTCGTAACCCAGATCGGCCTCAACGGTGGGCAAACCCCCGACGACAGATGGCGGCTCACCGAGTGGGAACCGCTGGCAGTCAAAAAACCGCGAACGTTCGGCAGAATTGGAGCGAGAGAATGATCCTGCGAAGCAAACTGCGTATGACCCTAAAGACCGCAATGTGCTGTTTGGCCGGCGGACTGCTGTCCTGTTCGTTGCTGTTCTCCTCCGCCGGTTGCACCGACGGCGCCGGGGATGCCGCCCCATCGGTCGATGCAGCTCGCGGTACCGGGGATGACGACCCGGTTGTCGACGAATCAGCAGATGATGCAGACACAGCCGACGGATCGGCCACCGAGTAGGTCCGAACGCTCCGCCCAACAAACATGCGATGGGCCCGCCCCAACGTCTGGTCGCCGCGCTCACCGATCAAGTGGAAGCGCGGGCAATTGGCCAACAGGGCATGGGGCATGCTCTACCACGCCTTTCGCTCCGCTCATGGCGTGCCACCCCAGAAATGCGCTCCTGCACACCAGGCGGACGTCCCGGACGTTTGCCCGCGAAATCTCCGTGTCCTGGAGGTAGAATGGTGGTCACTGTCCGGTGTCGCGTCAGTTTCCTTTGATCACGGAGTAGACTTCACCTGATGACGTCGGCACGCGATTTATCGAAGCAGCCCTGCTGCAGAAACTGCGCAAGCGACCTGGTGACCAATGAAGCGGTCGCTTATGGCAGCCTGTGCGAGGGTTGTTACTGCAAACGCCGCTCTCACAAGAAGCATTTCAAAACCGGTCAACAAAGAGAATTCGGTTCGGGCCGCAGCCGTGCTCGCGGCATTCGCGTGAGACGAATCATGTAGAACGCCGACAGTTCGGCGACGGCAATCTCGAGAGAAAATCGCTCGATGCTGAGTTTCAGCACTGGCAACCGGCGTGTCACGCGCCGTGAATGGTTGAGGGTCGGCGGGTTGAGCTTGCTGGGCCTGAGCCTGACGGACTTATCACGATTGCGGGCTGCTTCAGCGGCTAATTCGGATACTGCAAGCGGACGGCAGAACTCGTGCATCTTCGTGTTTCTATTCGGTGGTCCCAGTCACATCGACTTGTGGGACATGAAACCCGAAGCACCCGCCGAGGTACGGGGTGAGTTTCGGCCCATCGCCACGACTGTTCCGGGGCTGGAGATCTGCGAACACCTGCCACTGTTGGCCCGGCAAGCCGACCATCTGTGTTTGTTGCGCTCGATGACCCACGGCATGAGCGTGCATGGGCCGGCCTGCAGTGAGATCTATTCGGGCCGCGAGTACTTCGGGCCGCCGGTCACCGACCAGGCGCGACCGGAAGACTGGCCGTCGCTGAGCGCAATGGTGACGCGGTACGGAAGCTCCAGCGACGGTCTGCCGACGTCGGTCGTGTTGCCCTGGTACACGCAGTTCGTGGGACAGGACCGCCGCATCGCCGGGCAGACAGGCGGGCGAATGGGCGAACAATGGAACGCCTTTCTCGTGCAGGGCGACCCCACCGAAACTGACTTCGCCGTTGAAGGTATCTCGTTGCCCGACGGCGTTTCGGGAGGCAGGTTCGACCATCGGCGGGAACTGTTGGGGAAAGTGGGCAGCCTCGGTAGCGACCGTGTCGCCCCCGGCGGGAGCGTGCGGCTCGTCGATCGCAATTACCAGACCGCGCTGAACCTGATCGAACGCGCACAATCGACGGCGGCGTTCGCTTTACATCAGGAGACGCCGGCCGTTCGCGCGAAATACGGACCGACGAAGTTCGGTCAGAGTCTGCTCCTCTCACGCAGGCTGGTCGAACATGGAATTCCACTGGTAACCGTCAATTGGGACGACGACACCAAGTTCGATAAGGTGTCGCCGCACTGGGACACGCACCACGAGAACTTTCCGAAACTCAAGGACACGTTGTGCCCGACTTTCGACCGGGCGTTCGCGGCGTTTCTGGAAGACCTAGACTCGCGAGGATTGCTGGAGACGACGTTAGTCGTGGCCCTTGGCGAGTTCGGCCGGACGCCCCGCATCGGACTGGTCACGCAGAACGGCATGACGAAGGCCACCGGACGCGATCATTGGCCGCATGCCTTTACGGCCCTGTTGGCCGGGGGCGGCGTCCGCGGCGGTCAGGCTTACGGCGCGACGAACCCCAACGGCGGTTACGTTGCCGATCGACCAGTCGGTCCGGCCGACCTGACGGCGACCATTCTCAAACATCTCGGCATCGACCCGTTGTTGGTCTACGACGACGCTTTTCAACGGGTGCCGCGCCATTTGTGCGAAGGCGAAGCGGTGCACGACTTGAGTTGAGCCGCGGCACGCTACAGCGACGAGTTGGCCAGTGCCGCCAGCCTTTGAACGTTCGCGTCGAACTCCAGGTCGACTCGCGTTTTGAAGCCATGCAAACTCATAATCGATGAGTCCGGGTCGTAGGAGACCTGTAGAATTCGGTCGGCGATGACGTTGTCCTTGTAACCGATCGTATCCCCAGTCTTCCCGTCGATGGCTTCGACCAGCAGACCTTTTTTGCGGTTGTTCCACGGATCGCGAACGTTGCTGATAGCGACGAGAAACGGCAGACGAAAGCGCGACGTGCTGACGAAAGAACGCTGCGGGACGTGTCGCTTCCATAACCGGCGGCCGGTGGCCTTGTCGATCGCGTACAGATCTCCCTGCAGATCGTGCGTGCGCACGAAGCTGCTGGTGGCGTAGTAGTTGTAGCGCTTCGGATTTGAGCGACGGGCGGCTCGCTGCAAATTGACGTAGTACCGGCCTTCGTCTTGGAACGCCCGGACATAGTTGACCTGCTTGAGTTCCTCGGTGGCAAGCTCGAGGTCGATCTTTGCCCTGCCCGTGTTCACGTCGAGCACTCGCAGGCGTCCCGCCGGGGCGTCGAGTTGCGGCCTCTTGTCGCCTTGGGCATTTTCATCGACTTTCGGTTGGACCACCACGATCAACTCGCGGTCCGAAATCGGTTCGGAGAACAGGCGGCCCTCGGCCGGCTCGTCCAGAATGATGCCACCATCCAGAGGATCCCAGATTCGGCAGCGGCGGCCCGCTTCGGTCTGCGTCAGATAAAACAATCGCCGACCGAATGTGTGCGGTTGATGGCGGCTGTAAATTTCCAGCCGGCCCCGCGAGTGCACGCGGCCGGTGGCCGTCCGATACACGGTATAGCTGGACTTGTCGGGCGCAAACATGACCAAAACTTCGTCATCGCCGAACAGCCCGTATGAAACACTGGCCAGCAGCCCGCAGTTGGGTTGCAGGTCATTTCTCTGCCACAGGATGTGACCGGACTTGGGATCGGCCACCACAAATTGCTGCCGTGACTGGAACGTGCAGAACGTCGGTCCGGCGACCCCCACGCGCAGCGTTTCGTCGACAAACACCGGTGCGGCGGGAGTCGTGCTCCACAACGGTCCCGTGGCCCCACGCTGCAATAGCGACACACCGTTGAGTGCCGCGGAGCTGCCGATGGGAATGAAGTGTCCGACGTGCGCGTTACGCCTGGGAGACGGGTATTGGTTCGGCGAAGGCATGTTGATGCTGCCAACGTGGACGCCCGACTGTTTGTCGACGATGGCCATCGTCGAGTTTCGGGCCGACCCTTTCTCCAGCAGGTCGAAGACTTGCCCGGGGGGCATCTGCAGTTTTCTCCGATAGCCCTTGTAGGAGGCAACGAGATGCGGCTCAGCGGAGCTCCAGCGGTTCTCGGAAATTCTCACGCGGCGCACCGGGTCGTCAACAGGCTGCAACTGGCGGTAGGCCGACCAGGTGAGTGACGAACGGGGAAAGCCGGCCACGAACTGTTCGCCGGTCGTGCCGTCGTCGAGCCGTTGCTGGCGATAGTCTTCACCGAGCTCCTGCAGCAGGCGGGCAGCATCCTGGAACAGGCCCAGCCGCGTCCACAGATCAACGAGTTGCTGTGTGGCTGAGGCGGCCACCCGCGGGTCGTCTCCTCGGCGGCACTCGATAAGCAGCAGCTCGCCCTGATGAAAGTGGCCGCGCTCGATGAGTTTTCGGGCGAGTTCCTCACGCACTCGCGCAGACTCGGGCCAAGCCGAGTAAGCCGCGTGCATATGTCTCAGCTCGTCGAGGTCGCCGGCAGCAACGGCCAGCTGTAGTTCCATCTCGATCTGGCCGCGCAGTACGTCGATTTCGTTCTGGCCAAAGTGTTCGGGCAGGCGGTTGGCGACGTCGGCGATCCAACCGCTGGGAGACAGCAGGTGGGCCGGGTCGCGCAGTGTCGCCAACGGATCGGTGACGTCGAGGTCGGCCAACTCGTGCAACGACGCATACAGGCCGCTGAGATCTCCGCGAGTAAGTTGCGATTCGATGCGGCAGATGAGGTAACGCCCCCGGTCGATTGAATCCAGCGCAAGCGGGTTGAGCTGATCCAGAATGGCTGCCTCGTCGCCCTGGGGATCTTCAAGTTCTCGATACAGCGTGTCGCGCAACAAGTTCGTGGCGCGGCGCTGCTGCGAGGCCGTGCTTGCGGATGACAAGATTCCGGCCAGGCGGAATTTCGCGCCGACGAAGTCCCCTCGCGCCAATTGCAGTTCCGCGGCCAGCAGACGCAGTTCGATCGAAGACGATTCGATCGCCAGCTCGTCTTCAACTTCGGCCAACAGCGCCGCCGACTGCGGAAAGACGTCGATCTGCTGAATTCCGGCTGAGATGATCGTGTCTTTGTGGGCCAGCAGATTTCCGGGAACCCAGGGCGTCGTGGAAAGCGCCGTTGAAATCGGACCTTGCTCGAGTACGGCGGCCACTTCATTGAAAGTCCACAACTGTCGACCGTCGTACACCGAGGCTGGAGTCTCGTCGGAGAAACTGTGGTTAGGTGTCGCATTCGCCCGCGTCAGGCCGACCTCCCGACCGGTCGAGATTTCGATGGTTGCAATCCGGCCTTCGTGGAGCGGCAACAAGTAACGTCCTCGCGCCGCTAGACCGCGGCCAGAGGGCATCGTCAGACGCGTGCTCCAGATCTCTGTTCCGGACTGAAGCGAGATGCCGCGGCAGTATTGGCGACCAACGACAAGCACAACGTCATTGTCAATTGCCGCCACGTATTCGGCGTCGCGGCGCTCAGCCGACCACATCGGTTCGCCGGAATGCACGTCGAGGCAGACGATGTTCTGCGAGTGGCGCGGCAGAGACACCATTCGGCTGCCCGAAACCTGCGGAACATTGGGGAATCCGGCGTGCCCGTAGGTACGGTGCGTGGTGTGGGGCCAACGGCCGAACCCGCGCATGGCCTCGGCATTGCCATAGTAGCTGGCCCATAACAGCGATCCCGTGACCGCATCGACTCCGACCAAGATGCCGAGTTGGGTCGGACAGATCACGACCCCCTGCGCGTATGTGGGAGAACAGGCGAGGGAAGAGCGGGTTGGATCTTCCGGGATCGGAAGTTCGACGAAGCCGATGCCCTGCGTCCACTGCAGCGCGCCGGTTGCCGGATCGAGCGCCACAAGATTGAGCTGCCGATCGGCCTCGGTCACCGCGAAGAGGCGGCCGTCAGCTGGCAATGGAGGTCCCAGAAAAAAGTGTCCGGCCAGCTCGTCCTGTTCACCGTCTGTCGGCTTGCCTCCCACCGTCCAAACAATCGGTTGCTGCGCATCCGATGGCAGCGCGTCGAGCGCAATCAGCTGATTTGAATTGCGCGAAACATTCGGATGCGCGATCGATTGCGCGTCGGCGGCCCGGTGTCGCGAGGGGGGGCGATAGCTCAAATCGACCGAATCGATGGCGTAAACCCGTTGCCCGTCTGTTGTCAGCGTGCCCATCGTGCTGTTGCCGGCGAACGCATGCCCGAAGTTCAGTTGCGAACCGACGTGCCCGGGGTTGTGCGTGCTGCGTCCGAACAACTTGTTGAATCGTCTTACCATGGCATCCAACGACGTCTGGCACTGATGTTTCCAGACGACCGCGCCAGTATCGGCATGCAACGCTTGAATGCCCTGGAAGTTCCGCGAAATCACCATACCGGCGACGATCAGCGCCGAATTTGCCACCGCTGGGGGATCGAGCTGCCGGGCCTGGTGCTGCTGCCAATCGGACGCCAGTTTGAACAAATCCCGGTCACCATCCTCGAGAAACGAGACCGTCCATAACGGCTCGAGGTAGGGGGTTGTCGCGCGTGTTTCGAGCAATGAATCAAATGCTTTCGGCGGCCCGTATGCCACCTGGATGGACGCGGTCTGCTTCAGATCGTCGGACTGCCATCGTGCTGGCTTTACGTCGGTGAATACCGGCGAAACGGCGCTGGTCTGCTGAATTGCGTTGGCCGGCGATTGCTGATCCGCCGGCTTCGGACTTGCGCCCAACTGGGCCAAGCGGCTCGCAAACTGGAGCTTGAGGCGAAAGCTGCGCGTGACTCGCCGCCTGTGCACGGGGTTCTCACTCAGATCCCTCAAGCGCCGCACTGCCAGATCAGCCCGCCCATGATCGAGCCAGCGGCTGGCCTGCCAATCGGCGGCCCGATAGCCTGCCTCCGTGTAAAAGAACCGGCGGGCGACTTCGTCCACCGCGGCAGGTGTCCCCGCTTCGAGGGCCTCTTCAAGCAGTACCCGGGCTTGCCGACCGTAAATGCCTTCGTATGTTCGAACGGCTTCAGGTCGCAGCGAATTCAGAATACGGGCCGCTTCGGAGCGGACGCTGACCAACCGCGGTCCGTCGCCGGTCCACAGAAAGCCGTCCTCGCGCGAATCGAGCACGTGTTGCAGATACGAGAGTCCCTCCGCGGTGCGGCCGGCTCTGAGCGCGCTGTCGGCGCGACGCAGCACGCTCTGCTGCTGACGATGCCGGTAGACAATCTGGTTGAGGACCTGCCGCTCGAGCTTGGTGAGTCCCGACTCGTCTTCGGGCATCTGGCCGATGACTGCGAGACCAACAGTAGAAGTCGGAAGTCCAGCGGACGCAGCTTTGTGGTTCGCTGCGGCGGCAAAGTTCGCGACCAGAACCGCGCCCGCTAACGCGAACTGAAGGCGAGAAACGCAGAGATTTGGCGCGCGCATCCGAAAGCATCCCTTCTTTCGACGGCGTGTAGACGTGTTACGAAGCCGCGGACGATACCACACACACGCAAGGGGTCAAAGACCGATTGCATGTTCTTTTGGACAGGTATCGCGTGCACACCTCGCAGCAAAACGCGACAGCGCTTCCGAAGGTCCTGCGCGACGGGCCAAGAGCACACACCACCGAAACGTCTGCGGCGGCGGGGTTTATGCCGATTCGACGGCAATTTCGCCGGTGGGCAGCGATTCGTCGGCCCGCGGGGTTCGGACGGGGTCGTTCTCGATAATCCGCATCGATTTCCAACGACCCGCCTGGAACCGCAGTACAAAGCCAACGCCCAGCACGATGACATACAGCGTGCAAGCCGACCAGCCGACGGCCAGGTTCAAGCCAACCGTCAACCAGGCCACAAACGTGGGCAGAAGCATCAGCGACCAACTCGTCAGAAATGTGAACATCAGCGAAAACCGCGTGTCACCGGCACCCCGAACCGCCGAGCCGAAGATGATCGCCATGCCGTCGAAGAACGTGAACAGCGCCACAAACCGCAATAGCACGATCACGTGCTCGCGAATCGGAGCGAACTGTTCCGGGGAACTGTATTTCGCAAATGGTGCAATCATCAGGTCGGGGAAGACGACAACCACGCCGCCGAAAAACAACAAATAGCCGCCCGCCACCGCGAATGCTTTCCAAGTGGTTTGGACGGCCATCTCTGGACGCCCCTCGCCGATTCGCTTGCCCACCAGCGTCATGACGGCGATGCCGAAGCCCATCATCGGGATGAAGGCCAGTGCATTCAGATTGAATGCCAGGTTGGTGGCGGCCAGATGTTCCTTGCCGATCGTCCCCACCAGAAAGATGAACAGCGAGAAGGCTCCCACGTCGACGCCGAACTGCAGACCGCTGGGCAGCCCGTACCGGATCAACCGGCCGAATAGTTCGCGGTCGAATCGTCGTAGAGCCCAGAGTGGGTATTCTCGCAAGACGGCTGGCCGCGTCATCAGGCAGATGTACGTCGCGACTGCCACAACGTTGGCGAAGATCGTTGCCACAGCGGCACCGCGAATCCCCCACGCAGGGAAGGGGCCTTTGCCGAATATCAAGCAGTAGTCGAGTACCACGTTCATCAGCACGACGCCCACGTTGACATACAGCACGACCATCGTGCGGCCCCGGCCGCTGTAGAAACAAGACAACACAGCCGCGAGAATGGTGGCGATGCCGCCGCTGCACAGAATCGCGAAATAAGCCGCCTCCATTTCACGGACCGCCGGGTCGTGACCGACGAAGTTGAAGATGGGGCCCGACAGGGGCACGAAGAACAACACCACAACACCCGAGATGAGCGCCAAGTAAATGCCCTGCCAAATCGAGGCGGCTACCCGGTCTTTGCGTCCGGCGCCGTCGTATTGCGCGATGAAGGCGTTGACGTAGGTACCGGTGCCGATTGCAACGCTGAGGACCGCCCAGTGCAGCGCGGCGGCCGGTAGCGCCGCGGCCAGCGCATCCATCGACAGCCATGCCAGATACATGCGGTCGACGAAGATCATCAGCGAGAGGGACCCCGAGCTGAGGACCAGCGGGATCGCGACGCGAAAAATCTCGCGAAAGCTGCCGGCCGGGGCCGATTGCGGGCCGTCGGGATCCATGAACATCCTCTAGGCAAGGCTCGCCCGTGCGGGCCGTTTTCAGGTGGGGTGCCGGGCATCGACACGGTGGCCTCCGCGCGGGTTCGCAAAGCATCTGGCTTGCGCGACCTGATGCGAACTGAGTGCCCGACATCGATGCGTTTGTTCAGATCCCTGGCGTGGCAAGCTCCCCATCTTGAGTTCGGGCGCGAAATCCTGCAACTGCAGACAACGATTCAGCTCCTCTGTCCACCAACAGCCGAGCGCATGGCATCGATGTTCTTGCCCTGTCGAGCCGGGTTTGGTTCGGTCGAAATCTCATCTGGACCTGTTTTCGGATTGCGTGTTTAATCCCGCACCTGTGTCGATTTCGGGCCGTTGGGGCGCTTCGACATCGGCATTCGGCCCATTCATCCGGGGCCACGCAGCTTCGAGCCGACAGGCGTCTTCGATCGGCCCGAATTACACGTCTCATTCGATCCCCGCCATATGTCTTAAGGCCCCGGCAGGGCCGTCGTGCCGCCACTCGGCGAAACAGCGGAGGCTGAACTTTGAACAACTTCGTCCGTGCTCTGCCATTTCTTTGGCCGCACCGGCGGAAGCTGTATCTGTCGTTCGTGTTCGCAATCTTTGTCGCGCTGTTGTGGGGCGCCAACCTGTCGGTTGCGTACCCTGTTCTGCAGGTTCTGCTCGAAGACAAGTCGATCAGCCAGTCCATCGACGAACAGATCGCCGATGCCGAGCAACAGATTGAAATCAAGACCGCGAACATCGAGCGCCTCGATGGACTGACCGCTGGAGCCGAGCCCCAGGAGAGCGTCAAACAGCTGCAGGATCAGGCTCGACAGACCGGGTATCTCAATTCCGCCTCCAGGAAACTCTGGTTGCTCACTTGGTTAAAGGCCAACGTCGTTCCCTGGCTGCCGGAAGACAAATTCAACGTACTCGCGGTGCTGTTTCTCGGGCTGTTGCTGGCAACGATTCTCAAAGGCATCTGCTCCTTCGTGCAACAAGTGTTGGTCGGCGGCGTTGTACAGTCCACAGTCGTCGGCATTCGCAAGGAGTGCTTTCGTCGCGCGCTGGCGCTGGATTACCAGACGATATCGCTCAGCGGCACGTCCGACTTGATGTCGCGATTCACTCACGACATGACCGTCATGGCGCACGGCCTGACGCTTGTGGGCGGAAAGGTCATTCAGGAGCCTCTCAAGGCCGCCGTCTTCATCTCGCTGGCCTTCTTTGTCAACTGGCGGCTGACCTTGATGTCGCTGCTGTTGGCCCCAGTCGTCGTATTGGTGTTCTATCGCATCGGCCACATGATCAAACATGCAAGCCGGCGGCTGATGGAGCACATGTCCCGAATCTACAAGACATTGGAAGAGACCTTCGACAGCTTCAAGGTCGTTGTAGCATTCAACGGCGCACAGCAACACCGCCGCAGGTTTCATCACGAGAACAAGCGGTACTATGCCAAAGCGCTGCAGATCGTCAAACTCGACGCTTTGACCAGCCCCACCATGGAAGTCCTGGGAGTGGTCATTGCCTTTATGGCATTGCTGCCCGGCGCCTACCTGGTATTGAGAGACACCACGTCGATCTGGGGCATTCGGCTGTCGTCGGGTCCGATGGAAATCGGGCACCTGTTGTTGCTTTACATCTACCTTGTGGCCTCCATCGATCCGGCTCGCAAGCTTTCGACGACCTATTCGAAAATCAAACGGGCGGCGGCAGCAGCAGATCGGGTCTTCGGGCTGATCGACAAGCAGCCGCTCGTCAAACAGGTCGCGCATCCGGTTCGGCTCCCGCGGCATTCGCAATCGATCTGTTTTCGCAACATCGATTTCTCGTATGCAACCGCGGAAGACGCCGCGGCGCGACCGGCTGCCTTGCAAGACGTCTCCCTTGAATTCGCTGCGGGAGAAGTTGTGGCCGTCGTCGGTGAGAACGGTTCGGGCAAGTCGACGCTGGTCAACCTGATTCCGCGCTACTACGATCCGGACCGGGGATCGGTGCTGATCGACGGCATCAACATCCGCGAGGTGCACCTCAAGGAACTCCGCGGCCAGATCGGCGTCGTCACGCAGGAAACACTGCTGTTCGACGAGACGATCTACGAGAACATCCGCTACGGCAAGCCATGGGCCACGCGGCGGGAGATCGAGCAGGCCGCCCGTCACGCGCACGTCACGCAATTCGTCGACGACCTCCCGGATCGATTCGAAACCCGAGTCGGCGAGAAAGGGGGGAGGCTTTCGGGCGGGCAGCGTCAGCGGATCGCGTTGGCCCGCGCCATTTTGCGCGACCCCAGCATCTTGATCCTCGACGAAGCCACATCTGCCATCGACGCCCAAAGCGAAACGCTCATCCACGAGACGCTCTGCCGTTTCGTGCGCGGCCGTACGACGTTCCTGATCACCCACTCCGTCAGGCCGAGTCTGCTCGACTTCGTGAACAAGTTTGTCGTCATGGAGCGCGGCCAGCCGATTGCCCTCGGCCCACACGAAGTGCTCATTCAGTCCTGCCCCACCTATCAACGTCTGTTTCAGTCTCAGCTGCAGCAGAACGACCAGATTTCGTCCGATCCTGCCCGAACGGAGCCTGAGATAGCAGCGGCGCGACATCCGCTGCCATCAGAAACGGCGCGAATCATCTCCATCGAATCGGCCCGCACCCGCAAGTCACAGGCTCTCGCATCTTCAGGCACATCCGAACCGCCGCTGGAAGCGGCTCAGTTTCGTGCGGAGATCGACCGACCGGAAGGCGGCGGCAAGCAGTCGCCCCACAATCCGACTGGCTCCGACAGCTAGATCCCATTCGGGATGATCGTCGGCTATCGGACCATATTCGGCCCTTGTGTCTCGTATCCACTCTGTCGGAACCCGCTACGTCTATGCCGCTCTAGAGCCTGATGGCGGCATCGCGGCTCTCGATCGGTGCTGCGTCTGAATTGCAGTCCGTCGAGTTTCTGAACGTCGGAATCGTCACGTTGCTCAATGACGCGATGCGGTTTAACGCTGCCATGCTTTGAACGGATGCTCCCGCGATTCGAGCGGCAGCTCAACCTGCACATCGTTGCGCACGTGAGATGCAAAGGTTGCGTGGATCATCTCGATGATAGCGCGGCCATCGTTGACACTGCATAACGGCGGGCGGTCTTCGATGATGGATGCGATCAGGTCGCGCGCAGGCAGCACGTGATTGGCGACTTGTGAATTCAATTCGGCAATCGGTTCCGGCTTGCCGATGCCTGCACTGGTGATTGGGATCCAGGGGCGCGGCTCGTCGGTCGGCAGAAAAGGGTTGCCCGGTACGAAGTGCGCCAGCGGTTCCACGTCGATTCGCAGATCGATCAATCCCTTGTTGCCGATCAATTGCAGCCCGAAGTTCGCCTCGCGGACACCGGCCTCGCGGATCGAATCGAAATACGCTGTCACGCCGCCGGACATCTCATACCGCGCGTGCAGCCGGTCGCCGGCCAATGGTCCGACACCTTCGGCGCCTTGTGTGACATCCTCCGCGGTGACCGGTCGTGCCCCGTCGAAAAACTGGGCCGAGCAGGAACGGGCATCGCCGGCGAAAAATCGAGTCAGGTCCAGGACGTGCGATCCCAGCACCCACAGATCCAGCCCACCGCCGCGGCGGTCCTCTTTGCCTCTGCCGCGAATCTCCAACAACCTGCCGATGGCGCCCTCTTCGACCGCGCGCTTTACAACCGGGAGTGCCGGGTGATACCGGTTGCGGTGCGCGATGGCCAACTTCGTTCCGGACTGCTCGCAGGCGGCGACGATTTCGTCGGCTTCGGCAGGCGTACGGCAGAACGGCTTTTCGCAATAGATGCCCCGTGCGCCCGCCTCGGCTGCGGCCACAGCCATGTCTCGATGTTGATCGACATGCCGCGGGCTGACCGCCACGATCTCTGGTTTCAGTTCTCCGAGCATCTGCCGATAATCGGAAAATGCCGGAACGTCTCCGAGTTTGCGGCGTGCATCTTCACGGCCGCCGTCATCGGCATCTGCCAGCCCCACGATTTCCGTCTCCGGCAGACGCAACCACATGGTGTGCAGGCCATGACCGTAGTTGCCGCGCCCCGTGTGTCCGATGATGCCCACCCGCCAGCGCTTCTGCCGTGAGGCGACTGAGAACCGGCCGCTCAGCGCTACTGCACCAAGGGTGGCGGAAGTGGATAGAAATCGTCGGCGGTTGAGAGCTTTGTGTGACATGGTGCGTTCCAATTGATCGTTGCAATGACTGAGTATGACTTACCAACTACCGTCGCGTCAGCCGTAGCATGCCCACACGCTCCTGCATGCGTTTAAGCGCCGCCCCATCGGACTGCCCGGCATAGCGCAGCGATGCGTAATCGCGGTACCAGTCCGCGATTGCCGCCATGGTTTCATCGCCGGGGACGGTGTCACCAATACGGCCGGCAAATTGATGCAACGTCTCGCCGGTTTGGCGGGTGAGCTTGCGGGCCCGCAGGCGGCGGTCCATCCGATCCAGAAGACGGGCCAGATCTGCAAACTGCGGATCGCGCACGATTCGGGGCTTGGATCGCACCTTGCGAACCAGCATCCGCAACGCCAATAGCCCCGCGACGATTGCGAACAGAACCAGCGCCGGCGGGCTCCGCAATAGTTCGAAAGCCAATTGGGCGACCGCTCGAACGTCGCCTCGCCGCAGCTTGGCCCACAGCAGGCGCGCCTGGTCGCGCAAGTGCTCCCACAGATGGCGACTACTCGTGGCTTCCAAGGCAGTCGGCACGCCGCTATGAGGCGTGGCTTCGACAATGACCCAACCTCGCTCGTCGTCCCAAGCTTCGACCCACGCGTGCGCGTCTTTGTTTCTGGCGATCCAATCGCCGCTGAACTCGTTTTGTTCGGAGACGACAAAGCCCGTGACGTAGCGGCACGGCACGCCACACTGCCGCAGCAGCACAGCCGCTCCCGTCGCAAAGTACTCACAATGGGCGGGCGGCCGTTCTAGCAGGAAGTACGTCAGTGGGTCTTCGCCTGGCGGCACGTCGATTCCGGCGCGGTACTCATAGTTCTGCGCGAAGTAGCCTTCGATCGCCGCGATCTTGGCAGCCGTCGTTTCGAACTCCTGGCATACCGTGCTTGCCAGCGTCGCGACAGCGGGATCGAGATCGACGACTGGTTGAGCCAGCACTTCCAGCAATCTTCCCGTCGGCGCCCGGTCGATCCTGTGTTCCGGCACGAAGACGACATAGTCCGGTTGGGGAAGAGTCTCCAGCACGCGCAGGACACCGTGCTCATTCACCTGTGCCGACTCGACTAATGTTTGCGCAACCGTCATGCCCAGGGGAGAAAAGACGGCATCAGATAGAGAGGGATCGGCCCGCACATCGAAACGTTGCCAGTCGTGTGCCACCGCCTTATCGATCGTCAGCCAATTGCCGAGGCCACCGGAGCCTTCCAACCCCAGCGGTGGTTGAGGGCTGGCGGACACGAATTGAGTGGGCAGCGCGCATTGCCATTGCGGGCCGGTCAATGTGTCGAAGGCCGCGCCTCGCAGATACGACGGCTGCGTCTCTGATGTGATTCGCAGCGCGAGATTGTTCGCGCCCTCCTCTCGAAACCTGGTGACGGAACTGAGTTTGGCCCGTCCGGAGAAGCCAACTCGGCGCGACGAACGGGGGCTGCCGGCCAGCTGCTGAAACAAGTCCTCGAGTTGCCGCTGGTATTGATAAAGCAGCGTTGACGCAGTCCATCCCAAGGCAAGTGCACCGGCAACGGCTCCGATAGCGAGCGCGGACCTCAATGAAAAGGCCCGGGCGCCTGCAGATGAAGATTGCCGTCGCGAAGCTGCAATGTAGAAGAGGGCGGTGGCGGCAAAGCTCAGAGTCAGCCACAGGAAAACAGTCCGCTCGCTCGTGATGGGTGCGACATTGGTGCCAAATACCATGCACAGTGTGCCGACTCCGAGGAGCCATGTCGGCAACCGGCCTTCAGGGCGGCGCAGGTATAATTGCAGGATCTGAACGGCGATCAGAAATTGGGCCAACACGTAGACTTCTCGACTGCCGATCGACACGCTGCGCAATGCGATTCGCGGCGGAGCGATCAGGTAGCTCAACAGGAACGCGAACCCGATCGCCCCCAGAAGCAGGCCTTGCGCCCGCTGGCTCAGATTGAGTCGCACAGGGCTGAACGCTCCGAGAAACGCCACAAGAGGTGCAGCCACGGCGAACACCCGCATGTTCGGCATGTAAGCAATCGTCAGCGCCTGCACGCTGATGAACAGCGCTGCCGCGATGCGTTGGAGCATTACAGCACCTCGAATCCGCCGTCGACGATCTGTTGTGTCGAAAATAAGGTGCAATCGCTTCCGCCGGGCAAATCCAGCGGTGCGGTCGTCTCTGCGTCGCGTACGATAAGGGCCTTCAGCTGACAGCCCGATTCGACGATGGTTCGCGCCAACTTGCGACGCGATTCGTCCCAATCGAGAAACACACAGACGGTCGTCGTGATGTTCTGCAGCTCCTCGGCCAGCGGCGGTGCGACGGTCTCAAACGGGTTCTCGCGACAAGGATCCAGACAGGCCAGAATCTCCAGCACGTTTTCCAAGTGGGCCGTGTGCCGGCCGGCACGAAACACGTACAACTCGGGGCCGGCCGCGAAGACGTCGAGCAGGTACTCGCCCCCCGACAACACGTCGGCCACCGAAGCTGCCAGGCTGATGGCGGCTTCCAACTGGGGGAATCCACCGGCGGGTTCCCGGCCGTTTCGTGGAATATGGGTGTCGAGAATCAGGGCGATGCGGCAATAGTATTCTTCCTGATACTCCCGGACGACCGGCTTGCCCGATCGCGCCCAGGCCCGAAAATCGATTCTGCGCACCGGCTCCCCGGGCACGTACTCCCGGTTTCCGATGTACTCGGGCGACTCCCCGATGTCGGACGTCAAAGCGATGCCGCCCGGCTGATAACGGGTCCCCAAGGGAAGGTCGATTCCCGCCGCCCGGTGGAACTTCGGCAGCACCAGCAGCGACCGCGCGGGCACGCGCGCCCCGCCCCTGCGAAACAGGCCGAAGGGAAACATGCTATAGCCGCCGACCGCCTTCAATTCGTGAATGCCGCGGCGCAGCGGCTCAACTCGAAGCGGTATCGAAACGGTTTCACCGGCGCCGATGCGGGACACGGTCTCATCGGCGTTTTGGTGGCACAGCGCTGCTGGCCGACTAAGCGGCCGGACGGCAACGTCGAACGCTGGCCTGCGCTGTGAGAGGTTCGTCACGCGGAAGTCGGCGGAAACGATCTCGCCCACACCCGCCATTTCCGGCAGTGATCCGGAAATGGCCAACTTGGGACTCATCACGAATGAGAACATCCAGGCCGAGACGTACAGTCCCACCAGCGCGCAGAAGACCTGGTAAATCGGCACCTGCACCGAGAACGACCCCACCAGCCCAGACAGAAAGATTCCGCCCAGCAACCACTTGGCACTCGCCGTGAGCCTGAAGCCCCAATACAGCCGCAGAAACCGGAGGGTAAAGGGTTGATACCTCACGTGGGAACTCGTACTTGTCCGAGAATGTCTGTCAGAACCTGAGCGGCCGTCGCGCTGCCGTACTTCGATTTGCTTGTCAACACAATGCGGTGCGGCAGCACGTGCGGCGCCAGGCGTTGTACGTCGTCGGGCATCACGTAGTCGCGACCGGCCAAGAACGCGGCCGCCTGCGCGGCGCGAAACAACATGAGCGATCCCCGCGGGCTGACCCCCAACCTGAGCCGCCCGTCATCACGCGTGGCCCCAACAATCTCGACCAGATAACGCGACACGCTGCGTTCCACTTTGACCGTGCGAACCGCCGCCTGCAGCGAGATGAGTTCCTCGCGGTTCAATACCGGCGTCACGCGCTGCAGTGGATGCGATTCGACCTGGGCGTAGAGGATGTCGACTTCCGTCTCCAAGTCGGGATAACCGAGATTTAACTGCACCAAGAATCGATCGAGCTGCGCTTCGGGCAGCGGATAGGTGCCGTGGTATTCGACCGGGTTCTGCGTGGCCATCACCAGGAACGGCGCCTGCAGGTCGTGCCGTACGCCTTCGATCGTGACCTGCGACTCGCTCATTGCCTCCAACAGTGCAGACTGTGTGCGGGGTGAGGCGCGATTGATCTCGTCGGCCAGCAGGACGTTGCAAAACACGGGTCCTTGCTGGAACTTGAATTTGCCGTCGAGGGGGTTGTAGATCGACGCACCGAGAATGTCACTCGGCAGCAAATCCGGGGTGAACTGCACGCGGTTGAACGTCAGATCGAGTGCGCGGGCCAGCGCCTTGGCCAGCGTCGTTTTGCCGACGCCCGGAACGTCTTCCAGCAAGACCGACCCGCCGGACAACAGCGCGACGATCAGCACTTCGATGCAATCCTGCTTCCCGTTGATCACATCGCCGAGAGTTTTAGCCAGCCGGGAGAGTTGCTGATGGGAATCCTGAGGTGAATTCATGCGGTTTCATGATAGCGAAATTCTTCGCGTCGAGTGTCGACTTGTGTGCCGGGAAAGACACCTGGTTCCCAAGCTCTGCTTGGGCATCAAAGCCCGAATTCCTGCATCCCTTCTCTTGTCCCCTCTCCCGCATGCGGGAGAGGGCTAGGGTGAGGGTCTTCGAGTTCGGCTTCGCACAACACGCACACTCCGCGGCGGCTTCGGTCAAGCGCCGCTAACAAGGTGTCAGCTACGCGCGTTCCAGCAGCAGGGCGGACGTGTCGTCGTGACGTCCGGCGCCTTCGGTGAATGCGTTCGAGTCGTCAAACAGACTCTCCAGTGTCGACTCCACAGATGTCGCGCCCGTTCGCTGCATGGTTTCGGCCACGCCGTCTTCGCCAAATTGCCTCATCTGTTGTCCTTCCGGATACGCCTCGACCAATCCATCGGTGTAGACCAACAGACGGCTGTTGGTCGGCAGCTTGGTCCGATAGGACGTGTATTTGAAGTCGGGGTCGACGCCCAGGGGAGGCCCGGCCGTATCGGTGTTTTCGACGGGTGTCACCTGATTGGAACCGCGGTCGTGCAGCAGCGGCATCGGATGTCCCGCGGAAGTCCAGGTGAACTCCCCGCGATCGATCCGCAGAATCCCGTACAACAGCGTAATCAGGCTGCCGTCTTGCTGGTTGAAGCTCTGCCGGCAGAAGTGACGGTTTATCTCGGAGACGAACACGTCGGTGCGGCGGAATTTTCGCGAGGCGATCATCTTGACCAGCGTGTGCAGCGACATGATCGACATGCAGGCCCGCATGCCGTGACCGGCAGCGTCGCCCATCAACACCACCATGTTCTTCTTATCGAGATGCACCACTTCATAGTAGTCGCCACCGGCCAAGTTGACCGGCGTCCCGCCCACGACGCGAATCTGTGCCGGCTCGTACCGTCCCGCCAATTGGTAACCCACCGGCGCCGCCAACCGGTTGGGAATCACCGACTCCTGAAACCGGCGGACCGATTCGATTTCGTCGCGCATCTTCTCGGCAATGACCTGTTCCCGCTCGGCCCGCACCGCCTGCACCGTGCTCTCCAGCGTCGTCTGCAGCAAGAACACGAAATCGCCACCCAAGTCGCGCGGCACATACGACCGCATGCCGTTGGAGATGAACCGCGCCAACTGCACGATGTCCTGAGTGCGGCAAGCTCCAACGACCGGGCATTCCGGCATCGCCTTGCGGACACGACAAAAGACATCGTATCCCGCCTCGGCATCCGGCATGTTCGTGGTCATCAACACCACGTCCCACTGCGAGCCGCCTTCGGCCTGTCCGAGAAACCGATCGCGATCGGTCTCAACCTGCGCCTCGTTCCCGCTGGCGCCCAGATACAGCGAAATGAGTTCCGCTTCTTCAGCCTGATCCCAACCAATCAATACGCGCATACGGGTCCCTTTCAAGGGCTCCGATTGTCTCGCAGAGAAGTCCGGCAGATCAAGCGTCAGCCATCGTTGGCGCCGGCGTCCGTAACAGTCGACTGGTTCAATGATGTGTACGAATGTCGCGAAGGCGACGAACGAGTGGCAGCACTACGACTCATGCCTGTGGGGGCGGTGCGGCTAAGACCACTTTGCGACGCGCTGATCCATGAAGGCGACGGGGTGCCACTGGCGGCTGGTCCGCCAGTGCCGTGGACATCACATCGACGCCGAGATCGGGCGATGAAACCTCGAAGCGAACTCTCGAGAGATTCGGACTCGAACTGCACTCGCACTGGCGGGCGAGCCGCCAGTGGCACCCTTCTTTTGAGTTGCAGGGTGAATGCGTGGTCCGCTCGGCAAGCGCGGTTACCCGCCGAATAGCGACCACACCCGCGACGTGAAGATCATCCCGATGACCAGCGCGGCGCCGATCATGCAGATGAAGACCGCGGCAGTGCCGATTCTTAGGGATTGCCTGGCCGGTCTGTCGAAGTGGTGGCCCAGGTGTTCCCAGATCGATTTGAGGACCTGTTGAAACATTTCGGCCGACATGACCATCGTGATGGACAGGATGACGGCCGTCCATTGCCACAGCGATAGCCCCAACACAAACCCCGCAGCAACGATCATGCTGCCGACGAACGCGTGAAAGAAAAAGATGCTGTCGCCGCGCACGCTGCGTGCGATGCCGCGTTCGGCCTCCACCAGTTTTTGTCGCCAGGCGGCTCGGCGTCGCCGGTTGGCGGTCAGGGAACTGTTTCGTCGCGATTTGATGTGCGTGGTCATGTCTTGGCCTAGCGAATGCCGAGCAGTGAGCTCAGTTGTGCCGATGAAGCGTCGAACGCGCCGAACCGCGGTTCGATGGCAATGGCGATGCCCGCGTTGTCTTTGCTGCGGTCGTAGTTGGCGCCGAAGTGGATCAAGAAATCGAGACCGACCCGCGTGATCGTCAGCGACTGGCCGCGGTCTTGTCCTTCGGCAAGATCATATGCAGTACCGGCTGTGGAGACCCATTTGGGGCTCATGCGGTAGCTGTAGCTGGCGCTGAGAATCCGGCTGTCGAGCGCCGCACCCTTGACCTGCCGGACTCCCACGTAGGCGCTGCCGCGCGTGCTGCGCTGGCTCAACACACCGACACTCCACAGTTCCTGGGCGCCTGCGAACAGGTCGTAATAGGCATCGGCAAGGAGACTGGTCCGTTCGCCCACGTTCCAACGATAGCGGCCCGAGAGCAATCCCAAGTCTTCACCAAAGTTGTCGCGGCCCGGGTTGGGGAAGTAGGTGGCTTCTAAGTCGAGCCGCATCCAGTCTTTGATCCGCCGGCGTTCCGGTGGTCCGACTTTCGTCTGCAGGCGCTGACGCAGGGCCGCGCGAAAGACTTGCTGGTCATCGACCAGTTCGTGCCAAGGTGCGGTAACTGACGCTCCGGCGCCGGTGCGAACCGCGTAGAACCGCGGATCGAACTGGGGCGGCAGCATCACGGTTCCCGGAAAGCCCATCAAACCGAAGGTGTTGAAGGGATATCGCTCGCGGAACTTCTCTTGGGCATTGTCATCGATCTCGTTGAATTGCGGGATCTCGTTGAGGTCTCGCGTGGATTCGATCCACGAGTACTCGCCTTCGAGGCGTATCTTGTGCGCCAAGCCGTTGAGGTTCAGGATGCGGCTCTGAACGAACGGAAACAGCCGCCAGAAAAAGACGCTGCTGCGCAGACCGGCGTTGGCCACCAGGCGGTCGATGTCGTTGCCGTTGAAGTCTTCACCCCAATAGGCGGCTTCGCCCATCAGGTAGGGCACAAACTGCACGGGTCCCAGATTGAAGGGGGCGTCGACTTCGTGCCGGGTCATCAACACGGCGCCTTTGGCCTCATTGATGTAGGGAATCGGTACGAATACGTCAGCCGGGTCGGTGGGCGGATCGCCACGCACGAGATGGCCGTATCCTGCCGACGTGTGCGAACTCCAGGTGACCGATCCGCCGAGAATCGGCTCCGACAGGACGTACAAGTCGCCCCGCGGAAGCCACTCGGTGGTGTTCTGGAATTCGTTGGTCTGCGGCCGGCCGATGGCCGTCCACGCCCAGTTGTCCAAATACTGTTTGCCGTAGATCAGCGTCTCAACGTCTTTGCCTTCGTCGAATTCCTGTTCGAAGTACTGTTCCAGGAAGTTGCGGTCCGAGAGGACGCCGATTTCGCCCAGCACGGTGAAGTTGTAGGGTAGGTCCTGACGGTGTCGGAGTTGCGCCCGCCAGCGGTCGTCGTTTTCGGGCGCCAGCGAACGGCGGTCGGCGCCGAGATTGTCGCGCCCGCCGTCGTTGATGTAGTAGGCGAGCCCTTCGCCGGAGGCGATGCCTGGAATGCCGTAGATCTCCAGGCCGTTGTATTCGCCACCGGTGCCGATGGCGGGACCGCGTCTCGACAAGAAGTCGGCCAGCAGATCCCAACGCGTATCGGGGATCTCTTCGACCCCCAGCAGTCGATTCAGATTCCAAATGGTCCTGAGCTGTCCGCCGAAGATTTGATCATTCTCGACGGTTATGCTCCGCAGTGGAATATTGGGATCTTCTGCTGGAAAACTGAGCTGGGGCAGATACAGCAGCGGAATATCACCGAAGAGGAACGTGTTGTTGGAACTGGTGATCCAGGGAACGGATTCGGGAACCGCCGCACCGGTCAGCGGGTCGATCTCTGGTGCACCAAACACCGGATCGCCGAGTCGCCGTTCGAAATAGATGTCGCTGGCTTGCAGACGATAGCCGGGCTTGCCGTACGGGCTGGTTGTGGCCCAGGCGTTGCGGGCGTGAAACTTGTCCCGCGAGAGCTGGCGAATTCTGTCGGCGCGGACTCGTAGATCGCGACCGATTTGCGGAATGAACGTCCGCAGTTCGGCGTTGAGCAGCAAGGCCCGCTCGTCGCGCGCGTCGTAGAAGGCGTGAGTCGCCCGCACGACCCGCTGTCCCTGCCGAATGACGATGTTGCCTTCCAGGTAGACCTGGAAGGGAGTGTCGCGCGACTGTTCTTGAACCTCCTCGAAGCTGCCTGTGCCGTCGTCCAGAGTCCACAGCACGATTCGGTCGGCGGCCAGATCAATTGTACCCAGCTCACCGAACTCATCGGCCTGCACACCCTCGATCAGCAGAATTACTCCGCCCCGAATCACAGTCACGCGCTCGGCTGGCGTCGTATCTTGCGAGGGGAGCGTGAACAAGCTGAAGTTCATCGGACTACGCTGAATGAACCGGATCCGCCGCCGATTGCCGGGGGGCTGCTGTATCTGGACCGTACGCGGATCGGATTCGGTCTCGGCGGGTGGAACGATCAACTGCGTCTGCTGCAGGTTGCCGCGGACGTTGTTGCGGATGCGGGCTTGAGCGCGACTGACAAGCGGATCGTCGGTCAACTTGACGTCGGCCCTGCGGTGCCGCATGTTGTACGACACGTCTTGAGCCGTGTTGAAATGCACCAACAGCGATGACTCGCTCGACGATTGGCGTGGCGCGACGAGCCGGACGTCCCCCTCCAGGTAAACGCTCAACCGATCGAGCGCACTTGCTCCCTCGCGACGTGGCCGGTGCCAGACCACCGCCTTTTGCGCGGTGAAGCTGCTACCACCTTGCACAATCCGGCAATGCCCGCGCAACACGCTGACCCGATCCGATCCTTCGCTCCATTCGTGGGCGAAGTCAGCAGAGATCGAGACCGGATCTTGCTCAGTCGGCTCGGTCGATTCGTCTGCTGATACCCCGCGCGCAGCGATGGCGACCAGCGCCATAGCCAGGGCGCACGCCTTCCATGGCGCGAGGTGATTAACAACGGCAGTTCGGCCCTGCACGGGCACTCCCAGACGGGTTTGGTCAGACCAATCGACAGCGGTAGGACCGGCTGCCGACTGGCACCGCGGGTACGGTGTGAGACTTGGCTGAAATGGGGCGGGAGTATAGGCGGCGTTTAGCTCCAGTGTCAATCCGGCCTGAGGCGGGATCAGCCCTGTCGTCCGATTCGTAAAGTGCTATGCAATCGTCATTTGCGGTGACGACTGCCGGCCCGGCTTCACGGGCCTTCCCGCGCCGCCTCAAGTCTGGTCAAACGCATCCATCCTGCGGTGCTCAGCAGCGCGATGGCGGGCACCAACGGGGCCCGCATTCGAACATTTGACCAGTAGATGGCGTGGACCAAACTGAAGCTGAGCATCAGCAACAACACGGCCGCCCAGCGATTCAGTCCAGACCAGTCCAAACGGACGATCGCCCATCCCAGACCGACGAAGCACAGGCCGTAATATGCCCCCACTCCGAAGCGGACGAAGCTTGGAACCTGATCCGCAGCTTCACCTTGCGGCACCAAGTTCCAGAGGCGTCTCAGCCGCAGCCAACAGGCGCGCAGAAAGGTTGGGACGTCGCCACCAATGTTCTGCAGCGCCCGCTGCTGCATCCAGCGATCTCGATCCAACTCGCTGACGATCGACGGTTCCGCAGTTATTTGAACCTTCAGCGATTGCTGCCAGGCATCCAGACTTTCCCCATCCCAGACAGTCCCCCAGGGTTGCCGAACCACCTCACTGTAAAAGACGGGATTGTTTCCAAGTAGCAGCGTGTATCCACCGTGCGTCGTGGTGATGATTGGCCAACCCAAGGAGATCTGATTCCTGATCGCCCAGGGAGCGACTATCAAAATCGTCGCACTGATGGCTCCCCAAGGCAGGCGACGCGGCAGATTGCTGAGGCCGCCATTGAGGACCACCGTCCGAACCCACCATACCCCCAGCAGTCCGCCGAACGCCCAGATTGTCGGACGACAGAGTGCGCAAAGCCCAAACAGCACTCCGCAAAGAATCGGGTGAAGGTGGCTTCGCAACGTTGGCCTCAATACACCTTCGTTTTCAGAGGCCTGATCCGGCGTGTCAGTTGGTTGCTGCGGCAGGCACAGCAGCAGGGCGGCGACCAGAAACGTAAACAGCGTTTCGGTCATGGGGAATGTCGTGTACATGATCAGCAACGGGTCGAGGGCGACCATGCCGGCTGACAGGCATGCCCCCGTGCGAGTCGCAAACACGCGTCGGCCGATCAGGTAAGTCAGCCAGACCGTCGTCGCGCCAAGCAGTGCCTGCGCCACTCCAATGCCGCCACCCATGACCATGATCCCGGCCAGCACGGTCGGATACAGGGGGGGCCGAAACGCGGTCGGACGCTGTGACCCGGGCGTGACGTAGCCGTCACCTTCGAGGAGGCCGCCGGCGATCGCCAGATAGGCGTCGCGGTCGTCGGTCAGGTTGTCGTTGAGGAACCAGACTGCGCCAAGTCGCAGCAACAGCGCCATCACCACAATGATGACTGGGAGCGTGATCCGCGAACCCGAAGCAGGCATCGATGCGATCGTGGCAGGACGTTGCAGTTGGAGAAGCTGGCCCGCCATGTGGCGAAGCCGGATGCATTCATTCTAACCGCATGTCCGCTGGGCCGCGGCTCAATTCCACCAGCGCTTTCGGCGAGGGTAACGCGCGCCGGCGCTTCGTGGGTCGACTATGTCGACTCACCGGCTGCGGGGCGCGGCATCCGCTTGGAAAGGCGCGATTTGGTGCGGGCTGCCGTATTCTTGTGAATCAGCCCCTTGGACGCCGCTTTGTCGAGACGCTGGACTGCCAATCGAAATGCGGCCTGGGCCGCTTCGGCATCATCGCCGGCGGCCACCTCGCGGAATTTCTTCAGAACGGAGCGCAGCGAGGATCGCGCTGACCGGTTGCGCAGACGACGTTTTTGGTTTTGGCGAAGTGACTTCTTGGCGCTGAGCGAATTCGGCATCTTTTCGAAACGTCTCTAAGGAAATCGGGTGCACCCCAGTCGGAAAAGTGTAGCGATCCCGGCCGCCCGTTTCCAGTGTAGGAGCATCCCGGCTGAGATCGGGCTCTGGGTGCCCTTGCCGGCGGCCCAACGGCGGCTTATCCGCCGGTGTCGCCAACGCTCTGCTGCAGTTTCTCCAGGCGTTTGCGGGCGTCCTTGTACTCATAGTCGATGGCGATCACCTCGCCGTAGTGCGCTTCGGCAACGTCGCGTTTGCCGAGTTCTTCGCTGACCCGTCCTGCCAGATAATGGGCTTCGGCCAGCAGTTGGGGCTTATCCTGCGGATTGATGTTGGGAATTGCCTTTTGGAACTGCCGCAGCGCCAAGTCGGGCTTCTTGTCGGCGTGAAAGCACTTGCCCAGCGATACCAGCACCTCGTTCTGGATGCGGTTGTCGCTGGCTGCCTGTTGCAAAAGGGGTATCGCGCGTACGAACTTGCCCACCCGCATGTACCGGCGGGCCAACTCGTACTTGAGCTTCATGTCGGCGGGATAGCGTTCGACGCGGCGTACGAACACGTCGATCTCACGGCGGATCAGATCTTTGGCCAATCCGTGGGCGTTTTCTTGGTTCTTCTTGTTGTCTGGGTCGGCGGCTGCGGCCTGCTTGGCCAGGGCCAGATTGTTCCGCATGATCTCCAATTCGAGATCTTCGACCTGCTCCTGCACGTTCAAGTCGCCGCCGGAGACTTGCAGTGCCTTCTGAAAAGTCTCATGCGCCTTGTCCAGTTGCTTTTCTCTGCGATAGAGCTCGGCCAGTTTGAGGTAGTTGTCTTTGTTCTCAGGCTCTTTGCGAATGGCGCGTTGCAGATCAGCCTCGAGCGACATGCCGGGACCGTCTGCAGACTGAGGGGCACTCGACTTGCTCGGCCGATCGGCTTCGTACGCGTTCGCTTTGACCTCCTGCGTCGAGTCTGCGTCCTCATAGCCCCCTTTCTCCATCACCGAGCTGGCTTCCAACTGGTTGATCTTGGTGCGGGCTTCGGTGTCGAGCGGGTCCAGCGCGTAAACCTGTTCCCAGCACTTGACCGCGTCGGCATACGCGCCCATATCCTCCAGTGCGAGTGCCAGTTTGCGAAGATGGTCCTTGCTCTTTGGATCGAGAGCCACGGCCCGGCGATACCCGAAGACCGCGCATTCGCTAAACCCGCGCTCCGCACAGGCCAGCGCCATGTCGGCATTCAGCTGCGGATCCCAGGGATTGACCGTCAGCCCATCTTCGGCCGCCTTGTCGACGGCCTCCCAAGTTTCTTTCATGCGCGAGGCTTTGATGCGGCCCTTGATGCCAGTGAGCTTCAGCCCGGCCATTCGGGCGCCCTTCTTGTTGTCGTTGTATTTCTTCTCCTGGCAACCTCGCAACGACTGTCGAAACAGCACGTTATCCGGCACGAGCGCGACAGACTGGCCGTACATGCGGATGGCATAGTCCCAGTTTTGCTGGGCCATTGCTTCAGAGCCGTGTCGGAAGCTGTCCGCGGCGATCTTATTCTTATCGGGCGCCATGTTGAGTCGATGGACTTGTTAGATGGGGCGCTCGTCCGATCGCCGGTGGGCAAACCGGTTCCAAGCGTGATCTGATGGTGGCTTCGCAGAGAGTGCCACTTCACCCCTACCTTACCAGAACAGCTCCAGGCGAGCCAGAAAGCAGGCGTCTGCAAGCTGACCTGAGCGGGCCGAAGATTCATCGCTGACGATAGCTACCGCAGCCATGCGCCAGTTCTTTTGCAACGCGAGACTGGACGAACTGCCCTTGCAGCGGTTTCTTGCCCTCGATATGCTCCCGCCCTCATTCACCCTATCTGAGTTCCCGTTTCGTTCCCCTCGGGCCGGTAGACCCCTTGCCGCCTAGGGAACCCCGCGTATCACAAGCTCAGTTCTCGAGCTGTCTTGACCCAACTCAAGCGTCGATTCACGGAGGCGTGCCCCACCATGCGCGCAGCACCGCCGCGATTCTTGCAGCCTGTTTTGGCTGTCCTGATTGCATGTAGCGCAGCTGCAGTCTGCGGATGCAATTCCAGCAACGCGTACATGCAAAATCGGATGGGCACCGCAAACTATCGGCGGGGTCAGCACGCCGCGGCCCGCCAGCAGTTTCGACTAGCGGTCCTCGACAATCCGCACAACGCCGACTATCGCCACAATTTGGCTGCCGCCGCTCATAAGCAGGGTGATTGGACGGCGGCCGAACGGGTCTATCGAGACGCCCTCAACGTCGATCCCGGACATCAACCATCTTATCACGGCTTGGCCAAGCTCATGCGCGGGCAGGGTCGGCACGCCGAAGCCGTCAACATGCTGGAAACGTGGAAGGGCTACGAGCCCTATTCGGCGAAACCATACATCGAACTTGCCTGGCTGCAACGAGAAACAGGCGACATCGCTGGGGCAGAGCGGTCGTTGCGCCAGGCGCTGCGGACCCAGCCTCGGCATCCTGTTGCAACGGCCCATCTGGGCCAGGTCTATCAGGACACCGGCCAATGGAATCGGGCGACGGCCATGTACCGTCACTCGATCGCGAATCACTGGGACCAACGCGAATTGCACTCGCGGCTTGCGACATTGCCTCGCATGCAACGCGGACGTCCGCGAATGATGGCCTACCCGGGTGCAGCCGGGCAGCCCGTCGTGGCCGGTCGACAGTTTCCGTACCCGGTGACGGTACAATCTCCGACGCCGACCTACGCGCCCATCTATGCTGCCGCGCCGACAGCGCCTGCGCAGACGGCGGCACCGAGCCCGCCGACGCTCGACGCCGACCCGGCTCACACTACGGCACCGGCTCCGCCGCACCCGGTCCCACTACCGCCTGAGGGTTGATTCGCGAAGCGAGTCGTCGACGGATCACCGACGTTTGATACGCCCGTCGGTGCGCAACCCTCTGGGCGAGCGATCTTCGCAGCGCGCGGCCCTTGGCGCAACCGACGCGACCCCTATGCTAATAGGCGTGAAGGCGATCACGTCGCCCTGCGCAGCGACCGTAGCAGCGTCTCGGCCGAGAGGTTGACCGTTCAAGTCGAGAATTGCGGTATGCAGCAAGCGTCGATTGTCATCCAGAAACACATCCGACCGAGAACAGCAGCGAGCCATCGATGTATCGCATACTTGTTTCCGACAAGCTTTCGCCAGCCGGTCTGAAGATCCTCGAAGAAACTCCCGACATCGAATTGGATGTCCGTCCGGGTCTATCTCCCGAAGAGGTCCGCGAGGGTTTGAAGCAGGCGGACGGCATCATCATTCGGAGCGGGACGAAACTGACCGCCGAGATTCTCAAGGACCAGCCCCGTCTGCGCGGCATCGTGCGGGCCGGTGTGGGGGTCGACAACATTGACCTCGCCGCCGCCACTCGCGAGGGGGTGGTCGTGATGAACACACCGGCGGGCAACACGACCAGTACCGCCGAACTGACCGTCGCCATGCTGTTGGCGCTCTCACGCAACATCGGCCCAGCCTCAGCCAGCATGCGCGAAGGTAAGTGGGATCGCAAATTGTTCACGGGAACGCAATTGGCCGGAAAGACTTTGGGCATTGTCGGGCTGGGGCGGATCGGCCTGTCTGTCGCGCGGCGCGCGCAGGGACTCGAGATGAAGGTAGTGGGCTACGATCCGTTTCTGTCTCCAGAGCGGGCGGCGGCGCTTGGAATCGAGTTGTCTCGTGACCTTGACGAAGTCGTATGCCAATCCGATTTTGTGACAGTGCACACCCCGTTGACCGACGAGACCAGAGGCATCATTAACGCCGACCGCATTGCCAAGATGAAGCCGGGCGTACGAATTCTCAACTGCGCTCGAGGCGGCATTGTCGACGAAGAGGCGCTTGCCGATGCAATTGAATCGGGCCATGTGGCCGGTGCGGCGTTCGACGTGTTTGTGAACGAGCCCCCCGGCGACCTGCGGCTCACAAAACTCCCGGGCGTATTGTGCACGCCGCACCTTGGAGCTTCGACAGATGAAGCCCAGGAGCTGGTCGCCATGGAAGCAGCAGAGATCCTGACCGGGTTTCTGCTGCGGAACGAAGTACGGCATGCGGTCAACATGGCTCCGATTTCGGCCGCCGAGATGCAGGACATGAAGACCCATCTCGACTTGGCCCGACGGCTGGGGCTGCTGCTGGCCCAACTCAACAAATCGAGCGGCGTGCGTGCGGCCCAAATCGAGTATCGCGGTGAGGCTGCCTCCAAGAACACCAAACTCATGACTGCCAGCTTTGCCGCCGGCCTGCTCGAATCGGCGCTGGATGAAGGGGTCAACATTGTCAACGCCGAGTTGATGGCACAGGAGCGAGGGATCGAAATCAGCGAATCCACCACGTCGGAAACAGGAGCGTTTTCGACGATGATCACCGCCAAGCTCGTCACCGACGAGGACGAGTTTGTAGCGGCAGGCACGATGTTCGGGCACGAATTCCTGAGACTGGTCCGCCTGGGACAATTTCAACTCGATGCATACCTCGACGGCCTGCTATTGATCTACAGGCACCGTGATGTACCCGGGTTGATCGGCTACATCGGAACCGTGTTTGGCCAGCACCAGGTCAACATTGCGCATATGGCGCTGGGCCGTGCGAACAACGAACCTGGCGGCGATTCGGTCGCCGTGTTGAACCTGGACAATGCGCCGTCGGCCGAAGCATTGCAAGAGGCGTCGCAACATCCGGAAGTCACAGCGGTCGAATTAGTAAAACTACCGACCGCCGGCGCACCGCTGCCTTGGCTCATCAGCGGACCGCAACCGGCGACCTGATAGCGCGCATTCGGTCAACTGCCGCCGGCCAACCCGTTCTCATTTTCTTTGACACCGTTCGACGAGCGAGTCAAACGGCGAGCGCATCGGTCCCGAAAAGTATTGGACAACGTTTGAGAATTTGAATTCGTGGTCCGGAATTGTTAGTCTCAGTGGGTGACAGACGACAACATCAACTGGACCGGAGAGTGCCAAATGACCCAGCCCCGCAAAAAGAGGACCGGGAAGTCGACGGGATTCACGCTGGTCGAGCTACTCGTCGTAATGGCCATCATTGCACTGTTGATCGCCATCTTGCTGCCGGCGGTGCAAGCGGCCCGCGAAACGGCCCGCCGGACTCAGTGTTTGAACAATCTCAAGCAGATTGCTCTGGCGGTTCACAACTACGCGGGGTCGCACAAGTCCTTTCCGTCGGGATGGATCGAGCCGGAAATACAATCGCTTTTGGTGGAACCCCCTCAGACTTTCGTCACGCCCGCGATGCTGCCCACCGACGGCTCCGTGACCGAAAACCAATTCCATCAGATCGACGCCTGGAGAATATCACCTTATTGGGGATGGCACGCGCTGCTGCTGTCCCAAATGGGCCAGACAACAATCGGCATCGACTACGACGCATCCAAGTATCAGTTCCCCGCCTTCGACGATACCACGATTTCAGACTTCGATCTGTGCGATCCGACGGGGGCAAACTACGACCCGTTTGAGTGCGCCGCTCGGTGGAACGAACGCGCGATTAAAACGACGATTTCATCCTACGTCTGCCCCTCGGCATCGATCCCCCCCCAACGGCCGCAAGGCTGGGGCTACTCAAACTATCGGGCGTGCGTCGGTTGGAATGAACTGTTGGATGCAACCTCGCCCTATTTCGACCCGACGGAGGATCCGACGATCCCGCAGTATCGGCTGCATACAGGCACATCGGGACTCAACAGCGCTGTCCGTTTCCGTGACATCACCGACGGAGAGTCGAACACCTTGCTGATGGGTGAATCGTTGATCGGTTTCTGGGGCGACGGGTACAGCTGCTGTGCGAGCATTCGCGACGATGAACTCAGTTCCAGTGGCGGCCCCTACTTCAACACCTACAGGATGACATGCATCGACCCGATGGGCGACGCAGAGGTGTGCGAGCCGTTTGACCCGACGTTTGGCTATGTACCGAACATGGAGTACCAATTCTTCGGGTTTGGAAGCTTCCATGCCGAGGTCGTGCATTTCGCGCTGGGTGACGGTTCGGCACGCCCGATTAGTAAAATCATCGACTCCGACCTGCTGCGAGCCCTGGCCACGGCCTCCGATGGCGACCGCATCCCCAACGAGTTTTGACCAGCTGCGACCTCCACTCTATGATTCCGCGTGACGGACGGTCGCGGCGGGCCGTCCGATGTCAAACACCTGCGCGGAGGAGTCTTGCGTCATGGCCGAAGCAGTCATCGTCGGCGGTCTGCGAACACCGTTTACCAAAGCCGGCGGCCCGCTGAATGAGACCCCCGCACCCGAACTGGGCCGGCTGGCCGCGCGCGAGTTGATCTATCGCCTCAATCTGCGGCCCGCCGACGTCGACGAGCTGATTGCCGGCAGCGTCGCAAATCCGCCGGAAGCGGCCAACGTCGCCCGTGTGATCGCGCTGCGTGCTGGTATTCCACAGGACCGCATCGCCCATACCGTCAGCCGCAATTGCGCCAGCGGAATGGAGTCGGTCACTGAAGCGATCGATCGTGTGACGTCTGGGCGCGCTGCCTGCGTGCTGGCGCTCGGCGTCGATTCGATGAGCAACATCCCCGTCTTCTGGAGCAAGCAGTTTGCCGAAAAGCTCTTCAAGATGAGCACCGCCCGCAGCGGCTTGCAAAAGCTCTCCTCGGCCGGCCAATTTCGTCCGCGAGATCTGAAACCACAGATCGGCATTCAGTTGGGCCTCACCGACCCGGTCTCCGGCCTGATGATGGGCGACACGGCCGACAAGCTGTCCCGCGAATACGGCATCACGCGTGAAGAACAAGACAGCTATGCCTGCCGCAGCCATCACAGGGCTGTCACCGCCTGGAAAGAAAACAGGCTCGGCGAGGAGACGATGACGGTCTATTCCGAGCCGAATTCCAAACCCGTGGCCCAAGATGTCGGCCCGCGGGAAGGACAAACGATCGAGGCGCTGGCAAGATTAAGGCCCTATTTTGATCGCCGTTGGGGGACCGTCACTGTCGGCAATGCCTGCCAGGTCACCGACGGCGGAGTGGCTCTGATGATCATGGAAGCAAGCCGGGCCAAGTCCTTCGGGCTGACTCCACTGGCGCGCGTTCGCAGCTACGCTTACGCCGGTTGCGACCCATCGCGGATGGGGTTGGGTCCGGTGTATTCCAGCGCCAAGGCACTGCGTGAGGCGGGCTTGAAGCTCAATCAGATGGAATTGATCGAACTCAACGAGGCCTTCGCGGCCCAAGTGCTGGCATGCTTGAAGTGTTTTGAGTCGCCACCGGCAGACTGTGTGAATGGCGGCGGGGCCGATCTGTTGGGTGCGGTCGACCAAGACAAACTGAATGTCAACGGCGGCGCCATCGCGTTGGGACATCCGGTTGGAGCATCGGGGGCGCGCCTCGTATTGACCCTGATGCAAGAACTGGGCCGTCGCCAGCAGAATCTGGGATTGGCGACGCTTTGCGTGGGTGGCGGTCAGGGGGGGGCGGTCGTCCTAGAACGCCTGAACGACGCTGCTTGAGGCAAACTAGCACGAGTTTGCCGAGAATTCGCCTTCTGCCGCCGATCGCCCGCACGTTAATGGCCTATTCTTCCCGATAAAGATACGGGATGGCGCTGCGCCGTTATTCTCAGTGCAATTGCGCAAAAGAGGCTCAAGGACGGGCTTCTCACTGGTTGAAGGGAATCTGAAACATGGCTCGACCACGCTGGATCGTCTGCCTTATCGCTTTGTCTTTGTTGCTGGGCGGAGCGGCCTTGCACATCTCCGCCGCACCGCCAAAACATGTGGAAATCGAGTGGCGATCCAATCTGGATGAGGCCCACGAGCAGGCTGTCAAGCAGAACAAGCCGATGCTGCTGGTCTTCGAGGCCGAGTGGTGTCGCTACTGCAAGAAGCTGCGCAAGGAGACGCTGGCCCACCCCCAATTGGCGGCCCATATCAACCGGTCGTTCGTGCCGGTGCATCTTGACGTGGATCTTCCGGAAGACAAGCGTGTGGCGGAGATCCTGGAAGTCAAGCCGCTACCATGCACAATCGTGCTCAGCCCCGATGCAGACCTGCTGACTCGCAAGGTGGGCTTCATCGATGCAGAAGCGTTTTATAGCGCATTGGAAGACGCGCGACGCTTGCAGGAGAAGATTCGGCTCGGCGGACACGCCTTGGACATCTTGCAAAAATAGCACGGGGCAGCTAATTTGCGCCCTATGAACAATGAGTCGACCGGCCAGAAGCCGGGTGAAGAAGATTCCTGGGAAACGCTGGCTGAGAACCTCTTCGGCATCGATTTCGCAAAATCGCCCGATGCCGAGGACGCCATTGCCGCCGACGAGTTGCTGGAAGACCTCATCGAGGAACCGCCGGTCACCGTCGAGTCGCCAGCAGAGCAGATCGCGCCCGCCGAAGAGCTGCCGACCGGCTTCGACGAACCCGAACTCGAACCAGAGCCCGTTAGTTCGGAACTGGCTGGGGTTGAGGATGCGGTCGACGATGGCGATGCAGATGAGGCTGTTGAAACCGATTCCGAACCGAGCGAGTCGGAACCCGAAGTCGTCGCCGAGGAGGAAGATCCCTATTGGGATGCGCTGAAGGACTGGCAATGGGACGACACCGACGCGGAGAGTCCTGAATCCTCGGCGCCCCGACGGCCGGCCGGGCGCCGCTCCCCAAGGCGCGAATCCCGGCCACCTGCCGCAGTCTCCAAACCGGAGCCAGAACAGGTATCCGATTATCGCGACGAGTTCAACGGCGACAGCGACTTTGGAGCCGGCTTGCTTGAAGCCGAACCAAGCAGCGGGGCGGCGGCTCCAACTCAAGCGAGCCCGACCGACTCCCAAGAGCCGAGCGAGCCCACCCGAAAGCGCCGCAGACGGCGACGGCGACGTGGAGACAAGACGGAGTCGACTTCAGCAGAGTCAGCGGCAACAGCGGCCGATGAGGAGACACAACCAGTTCAAGCTGAAGCTGACTCTGCAGCCACCCAGGACAAGGAAGCAGTCACCCAACAAGACCAGGAATCGTCTCCAGAGCGAAAGCCCCGTAGACGTCGCTCCCGTCGGCGTCGTGCACCAGACGCCGCTGAATCGGCCGCTCCAACGGTAGAAGCGACGGCTGCAGCAGCAGAATCGACGGCTCCAGCAGAATCGGCCGCGGCGGAACCCGACGCCGACTTCGACGAACCTGAGGTCGAGTGGGAAGGCGACGGGGGCGAGTCGGAATCGCATCCGCAGGATGCCGCACGGCATCGCAATCTGCCGACGTGGGAAGAGGCGATCTCCTATTTACTGGATCCCAGCCTGGTCAAGTCGGAACGCGGTGAAACGGAACGCGAGAAGCCCGATGCCAAGACTGCGCCGTCGGGCAAATCGGAATCATCGCGCCCACGCAGGCGACGTCGCCGAAAGTCGTAGCTGTGCCGCTCAAGCATAGAATGCTTCGGCGGGCAGTCCTGTGCGCTGGCGAACGGTGCTTGTAATCTCGTCAACTTCAGCGTCCCTCAGCGGCGCTACGAATCCTTCGGCCGGACTGCGAGAGACGGTGTAGATCTGAACGAGTTGGATTCGGCCTCCTGAGGCGCCGATATCATTCAGGCGGTGGCAGAACTCGTCGATTTCGCTTTGTGGCGGTTGCTCGCCGTGGATCCGCATGAATAGGCTCTGAATCACCACGGGCCGGCGGCGGGCGGCCAAACAGATGTTGCTCAAGATGCGCTCGAAGGGAATCGACGTTCGCTCGACGAGTTCGTAGTAGGCTTCCGTCCCCGCCTCCAGCTTGGCCCAAATCTCTCCGTTGTTCGCATCGAGGATTTCCAGCCCCTGCTGCACGACCGGCCGATGCAGCATACTGGCGTTAGTGATCAGCACGAGCTTAGAGTCGCTCAACCCGTGCTCTCGCTTCAAATCGGCAACGCCTTGAACGAGCGCGTCGAAGTTACGATATGTGGTCGGCTCGCCGTCTCCGGAGAATGCCACATCATTGAGGCGGCGCAGATGGCTGGGCACCTGGCGGAACGGCTCGTCCTCATAAATCGCGCCGCTGGCCACAAGGCGAAACATAGCGTCGAGCTCGGCGGCCAGTTGCTCGGTCTCGACGAAGCGCGTCTCCGCTTCGCTTCGGCGGTCGACCTGACAATAGATGCAGTCGAAATTGCAGATCTTGTCCGGATTCAGATTGATGCCGATAGACAATCCCTTGCTGCGACGCGACAGCACCGGATAAACGAACTTGTTGTCCCGATAGACTCGCGAGTGCGACTTGTGCAGCGGGAGTGGGTTTTCGGCCATGGCACTGTTTTGACAAGCATCGCTCAGCCCGTCTTGTCGACGAACTCGGAGCGGGTGGTGTACGGAAGTTGCGACAAGTCTCAAGCCGGCAGAGCACGGCGTCGTTTGAGTCGCCGCACCTGGCGATTCTTCTACTTCAGACAGAATAGATCACGACATTGTTCACACAAAAGGGCAAGTCATAAACCGCTGTGAGGGTATGCAGACGATTGTGGAATGCGGAACCGCAAACTATTGGCGTTGGCAAGCTGCGGGCGATAACATGCTGACATGCAGCAGCCAACGTATGATCCGCTCCGAATACTCGATTCGCCGAAGTTGTCAGATGCGACGTTGCTGCTGGCTTTCGCAGGCTGGATGGATGGCGGGGACGTCTCGACGGGGACAGTGCGGCGCTTGGTCGATCTGTTGGATGCAAAGCCCCTGGCCGAGATCGATCCCGATCCGTTCTATATCTGCAACGTCCCTGGCCCCATGGAGATCGCCGCTTTATTTCGACCCCACATCGAGATCGAAGAAGGCGTGATCCAGACGGTCGACATGCCGACCAATACGTTTTCTTACGATGCGTCGGCCAACCTGGTGCTGTTTCTGGGGAAGGAACCCAATCTTCATTGGCGGCGCTTTGGTGACTGCATCTTTCGTCTCACACAAGAGGCGGGCGTGAAACGAATCCTGTTCGTTGGATCTTTCGGTGGCTCGGTGCCGCACACCCGGCAGCCACGCGTCTACATCACGTGCTCCGACGCATCGTTCTTGCCCGAGATGGAAAAGTACGGGCTCCGCCGCAGCGGGTACACCGGCCCGGGCTCATTCACCAGCTACTTGATGAAACAGGCGCCAGCAGCCGAGCTCAATATGGCGTCATTGGCGGTCGAAATTCCGAGCTATCTGCAAGGTCCCAATCCGATGTGCATCGAAGCCGTCACGCGGCGGCTGGCCAACATTCTCGAATTGCCGCTGGACCTCGATTCGCTGCGCTCTTCGAGTACCGAATGGGAACTGCACGTCTCCTCAGTCGTCGAGAAAGACAAGGGACTCGCCGAAAAAGTGCGAGAGCTCGAGAACGAATACGACGAAGAGTTGCTCGACTCCGAAGAGTGATTGCTTCGGATTCATTCGCCGCTCTCAGGCGCCGGGCTATTGGCGACAAGCCCCAACGACTCTTCAATCAGAATCTCGCCCGTCATTTCGCCCAGCGACGTTTCGCTGATGTAGTCATAGCGGGGGAAACTGTTGAAATCGACCTTGGTCAGAATGTAGCCGAAGGCATCGTTGGTCAGTCCAAACAGCAGGTTGTGCTCGCCTCGCATTTTTCGCTTCAGATAGAAACCGATGTTGGGCAGCGCTTCGCCGGGAATCGTGAGAATCTGCGCGTTCCCGAGATTAATCAGGTTGATCTGGGTCGAAACGCTGTGGTCGTCGTTGTGCGGGTACTTAAGCGGCGAGCCGAGGATCACGGCCCACATCAAGTCGGACTGCACCGGAAATCGCACGTCGATGCCTTTGCAGACCAGCGCCGGACTCTTCTGCAGCGGGGCACCCTTCACAATTCGAAGTGCCTCGCCAGCCATCGTATGTCCAATCCGCAAGCACTCGTCCCAAGTGCGTGAGTCCTTCCAGTAGCCTCGCTGAGGGTCTCGCGGCTCATCGAGATTGCGATTGTCGGCAGTGATCATGCCGCCGACCGCCCCGTTCATGAACATTGCCATCCCGCCGGTCTCAGACTCAATCTTCTCGCAGAGGGGACCGATGAGGTCGGGGCTCAGAATCCCGACGCCGGGCCCGAGCACCTCGGGGTGAATCGCGTAGTTGACGAGTGTGGCAATCGTCTCACCATCGGGCTGCACCGCCTGGATCACGCTCATTCTGCGGTCGTACAAGTCGGGCGCGTAGTAATTGTAAGCGATCTTGCCCTGTGCCTCCCCGGTGGCAATCTTGATGGATGCCGGCTGGAGGTCGTCGAGGGCTTCGTTGATGGCCGCCGCCGCTTTCTTGCAGACGAAGTCAATGTACTCCAAGTTGCCGGTGTGCCCGCCGCGTCCGTCGGGAAACGCGTAGCAGTCGGGGGCGCTATGTGCGTGCGTCGAGCCGACGAGAATATTCTCGGCCGCAATTCGTGGGACCTGTTTGCGAACACGGTCGGCTAACACCGACGGAAAACCGAGCAAATCGAGGCTCACAACGGCGATGGTCACGTCGCCATTCTGCAGAACCAGGGCCCGCGCCGTCAGCTCGCCCCGGGATTCTTTAACCGCTCTAGGCGCCCCCAGACCGCCGGATACCGGCAGCAACGGATCGGGGGTGATGATTTGGACGGCGGCGCCGGCCTGCATGTCGGCAGACAGATTGCCGCAACACAGCGCGATGCTCAGGCAAACACCGGCCACCAATTCCCGGATGCACAGCTGTTCTAAGCGACTCACGTGGGACCCCGCTCTCGTTCACTCGCCTCGCATGGACTGACGTTACGCGTCGTAACTGGTCATTCCATGATAGGCATCAGCGCGGTCGTCTGCACGCGCAATGAGCGCGCTCAAAGCGCGGGCCGTGGAGAAAGCCTCACCACCGAGGCCGCACTCGCCTCAGTTGGGCTCGGGGCCGGTGATTGTGCCGTAGGCCTTGAAAGTCAACGGCTCGGGGCGGTCCGCGATAGAGATGGTGAACACCTCCTCGAACTTTCCGCTTTGTTTCGGCAGGGGCGTGAACGTCAGCGGCAGGACGTGCACCGCCTTCGCTGACTGGGGCAACCGCGTCTTGAACGCTTCGGTGTCCGAGTCGCACTCGATTTTTTCGATGGCAAACGGCTGGCGACCTTTCAACACGACGTTAAACCGCTTGTCTTGGCCCGGCGTGAGGGTACCCAGCGAAACCAGCGCTGGAGTGACCGTAATGTCGGCCTCGACTCGAGCTTCGACGAGGACCGGCACATAGGGGTTACTGGAGTCGTTGGTGATCAGCGTGATCTGTTCGCGCAACACGCCTGCCGGAACCGTAGGCTTCAGCGCCACGTTGAGACGATATCGGACTTGGCCGAACTGTCGGCTGACCTCTTCGATCTGTGCCTCAATGTTCTCGTTCTTCGATCGGACTTGCTCGATTTTCCAGGTGTCCCGGCCTGCGTAAGAAATCTCCACCGAGCGGGCGGCTTTGGCACCCTTGTCGACGGCGCCGAAATTCGCCGAGCCGGGCGATAGCACCACGTCGGTGCGAATGTAGGCGTGAATCGGAATCCTGACCTCCGCATACAGCGGAGCATCGAAGGTCACGATCACATTGGAGTCTTTTTGCCGCTGAAACCGGGTGGTGTTCATCGTGATTTCGACGAACGTTTCTTCGTGGGTATTCAGCGTGGTCTTCCCGGGCGAGGCCGCGGCGCAGCCACAAGTTGTGCGCACGTTGGAGATGTGCGCCGTCTCTTTGTAGAGGTTCTTGATCTTGATGCGATACCGCACGTCTGCGCCTCGGGCCACGACTCCAAAGTCATGCTCGAGTTTGCTGAACATCTTCTGCGCCCAATCAAGCTCTTGGGCAGCGGCCGATGCCGACCATGTCAGGAACAAACAGAGAATGGAGCCGGTGCGCAGCGGGGTGGGCATGGTGAAGGATCTCGCGGGTAGCTGGAACGTGCGCCTCACTCAAGACTTTGCGAGGCAAGTCGTTAAGCGAGATCGTCAGTTCGCGTCGCGAAGGTTAGTACTGCAACGGTGAATTGTCAATGTCTTCGTCATCGCACAGCAGGCAGCCGTTTCGTGCGCAAAACCGTTGCAACGTAACGCCTTGCGTCTAGCGGCATCGTCACAGCCGTGCTGTGCTGGGCAACCGCACGATTGTCCACAGACATGCCATTCACTACGATGCGACCATAGAGTTCCCCAAGCTCAATGGCCCGGTTGAGCCGACTTGCGAACTGGGCGTCAAGGTGCAAACCCATGCCCAAACGCCTGTTGCGGCCAGGACAGTCAGTTCCTCTCTACCGGATGACGTCTTCTCTTTCCCCCCGCTTGCTCCTGGCACTCGGTTTGATATGTGTATATTTGTGCGCTCCGGCGTGCCTGGCTGCACAAGTATCGCAGACTGACGACGCCGCAGCCGACGCTGATGCCGAACCACAAAATCCGTTTCCAAATCGGCATCCACTCCCCGCCGGAATGCTCGACGGCGGCATTGAATGGCTCAACGCCTCCGGCGACATCACGCTGCGGGATCTCAAGGGGAAGGTCGTTCTGTTCGATTTCTGGACTTACTGCTGCATCAACTGCATGCACGTCCTGCCCGACCTGGCCTATTTCGAAAAAAAATACCCTGAGCAGCTTGTCGTGGTCGGCGTGCATTCCGCGAAATTCGAAACCGAGAAAGATACCGAAAACATTCGCCGCGCGATCGTGCGCTACGAGATCGAGCATCCCGTCGTCAACGACGCCGAAATGCGGATTTGGCGCAAGTTCGGAGTCCGGGCCTGGCCGACTCTCGTCCTCGTCGATCCCGAAGGGCAGTATTGCGGCTACATCTCCGGCGAGGGGCACCGCGACGTACTCGATCCGCTGATTGGACGGTTGATCGAGTATCACCGCGCCAAAGGCACGTTGGACGAGTCCCCGGTCCAATTCAATCTCGAAAAACACAAGCTCGCGCAAACTCCACTTCGATTTCCCGGCAAGCTTGTGGCGGACGAAGTGGGAAACCGGCTGTTTGTCTCTGATAGCAATCACAATCGCATCGTCGTCAGCAAGCTCGACGGGACGCTGTTGGATGTGATCGGCAACGGCGGCATTGGCGCCGATGATGGCTCCTACGACGAAGCCACGTTCGACCATCCCCAAGGCATGACACTCATCGGCAATACGTTGTATGTGGCCGACACGGAAAACCATCTGATTCGCACCGTCGATCTCGTTGCGCGACAAGTGCAGACGTTGGCCGGCACCGGGGAACAGGCGCGGCGGCGACCCATCAGCGGCCCGCTCGCCCAAGTTCCGCTGAACAGTCCATGGGCACTTGCTCACTTCGACGGCGTCTTGTACATCGCCATGGCGGGACCGCATCAGATTTGGAGCCACAAGCTCGGCTCCGAGACAATCGGCGTCTTTTCCGGATCAGGGAGTGAGGACATCCGCAACGGACCGCATCCCGATGCGGCATTCGCACAACCGTCCGGCCTGGCCACTGACGGCCGGTTTCTGTATGTCGCCGACGCCGAAGGCTCGGCGATTCGCCAGGTATCCTTCGATCCCGAGGGATCGGTCACGACTGTTGTCGGTACGCATGACTTGCCGCAAGGACGCTCCTTGTTCGAGTTCGGCGACCGCGACGGCGTCGGAGACGACGTCAGGCTGCAGCATCCGTTGGGAGTCGCCTACCGCGACAATGTGCTGTACGTGGCTGATGCCTACAACCACAAGATCAAGAAGATCGAGTTGCTCGACAGCGGCGCGCAGTCGTCTTCCTGGTTGGGCAATGGCACTCGGGGCGACTCGCTCGATCCCCTGAAATTGGCCGAGCCCGAAGGTCTGTCCCTGACAAGCGACACCTTATTCATCGCCGACACGAACAACCACCGCATAGTCGCGGCCGACTTACAGACGGGAAGGGCCCGTGAGCTAAAGATCGAGGGACTCCAGCCGCCGGTCCCGCGTGAGGTCGGCCCGTCCGAACCCGAATTTGCCGGCGATGCCATCAAGGTCGAGCCTCAGACGATTCGTGTCACCGACTCGCTAACGCTGACAATCGAAACAAATCTGCCGCCAGACTACAAACTCAACGCGCTGGCCCCGTTGACCTATGAAGTCTCGTCCGTCGGCGATCAGGCATTGGTCCCCGAAGATGCACTCGGCGTCCGCCGCAAGGCTGAACTTCGGGATGGGTCGATTCTGATCTCCGTTCCGATCGCCGAGCAGCCCGGGCAGGTCACGTTGCAGGTGGCGGTGACGTTCGGCTACTGCCGCGACGGAACCGGCGGGCTGTGCAAAATCGCCACTCTTCACTGGCAGATCCCCATCGAAACAACTCGAGATGCCAAGCAAGCGACGCTGAGTTTGCAAGCCGCCGTCGAGTGAGGCTGCACGAAGTTCAGGTGTCTTCCACGCGCCGAACTTTTCAGCCGCTCACGCGGCGGACTGCCGGCGCGTCGCTTGACTGGAACCCTGCGACCGGGTCGTTGCAGTCCTCTCACGACGCGATAGAGTGTTCCCCTCCTCGTCGCTCGAGCCTCCCTGTTGTTCACGTCATGTCGTTCCGCTATTCTCAGAGCACGCCTACCGTGGTGGGTCGAAACGGCGACTGTCGAGGTGCGGCTGCATGGACGACAAATTCTGGTATCTCAAGAATTGCGATCTGTTCGAGCGCTTGACGCCCGATCAGGCCGAGCACCTGGAATCGCGTTCCAAGGCCCGTAAATTCCGCCGAGGTGACTTGATCTACCTGCCTTCAGATAGCAGCGACTCGGTCTTACTGATGGCGGCCGGCCGCGTGAAAATCTATCACATCACCGGTGAAGGCAAACAAGCGGTCCTGACTTTCATCGATCCCGGCGAACTGTTTGGAGAGTTGGCGCTGTTTGAGTCGGGCCGCCGTGAAGAATTCGCCGAAGCCATGGAAGCGTCGACCGTCGTGATGATTCCCAGCAATGCATTGCAGCAGCTGATGGAAGTACATCCGAACGTGTCTTTCGGCATTAACCGCCTGCTCGGCCTTCGTCGGCAGCGGATCGAACGGCGGTTAAAGTCTCTGCTGTTCCGGTCAAACCGCGAACGTCTGATCCACCTGCTGCTGGAATTGGCCGAAAAATACGGACGTTCCAATACGGACGGAACCTTGCTGGGCATCCGGCTGTCGCATCAGGACTTGGCAAGCATCATCGGCAGCACGCGGGAGACGGTGACCGTTGTGCTGGGAGAGCTACAGAGCGAGGGTGCGTTGACCATCCGCCGCCGCCAAATCATCCTGAAGCGACTGGACCAGTTGGCAGCCAGCATCGACGTGCCGCCGCCAGTCATCCCTGCTCATGCGCCCAAACGGACCCCGCTGCCCTCAGCCGGCACGCAATAGAAGCCGATTTTCGCGGAGACCTCGATTTGTATAGATCCTCACAGAATTCGACTCGGAGATTGTCGATACTGCCTGATACGAAAAAGCAGCAACTCTCGGGACAAGGTCCCGGCTGCCGGGGGGCGAGGTAATCAAAATGCAGCAAGATCAGCCGGTCGAAGACCAGCAGTGGCAACCCTGTCAGGGTGAGATTTCGGACCTGGGTGCAGGTTTGCGGCGACATCGCCGGACCCAAACCATGCAGCGCAGGGCTGCGTTGACTGCAGGCGTCATTGCGTTCGCCTTCGCCGGGTTTTTCGTCTTCGGTAACCGTCCACAGCTAGAGCCAAGCTACGGCGGCATTGTTTGCAGCCGCGTGCAGTCACTTGCCGAAGCGTATGTGGCTGGCGAACTCGACGATCAGACAACGGAAAAGGTACGGCTGCACCTAGAACAATGTGGGCCGTGCCGCGGCCAAATCGAGCAAATGCTACAAAGCGCCCTGACCCGCCAGCGTTCCGATGGCGAACGCAAGTCGGGCGCGACGTTGGATCTGCCCGCTGTTGACCAAGGTCAATGGCTCGTTGCTGCGTCTCGCTATTGATCGCTCGCACGCGGATCGAATCGACCCCTTCCTCGAAAGGGACTAGCCGTGCCCAAGCTGCCTGTTCTCGCAACGCTCGTGTTGTCTTTGTTAGGCGGTTCCTCAGCGGCCCTTGGCGATGACGCCCCATCGCCCGAACACTGGATCCAAACGTTCTCCCGAGACTGGGGGGCGCGAAAATGGTCGCAGCGCTCGCCCCGCACGCCCACTGGCTACATGCGCGCCGCCGACGACGACTCGTGGCGCCTGCGCATGCAGGCCTTGCAAGCGCTGATAGCACACGGAACAGAATCGATTCCGGCGCTCGTGGATGCGTTGCAAAACAGCGAAGCGCACGAACGCATTCTGGCCGCACAGGCCCTCGGCTACCTCGCACCCGAAGTACCCGGTGGACCATTGTGGCAGGCCGCCAAACACGATAAACAGGCCGCCGTTCGACTATACGCCGTCGATGCCTTAGGAATGCAGGGAGACACCGGAAGCTCCGTCGACTGGGATGCGTTGCGGAAAGATGAGAAAAATCGCGACGTCTTGAAGCACATCAACTATGCTCTCGAACGGGGCGATGCGGCCGTCGACGCAGCGATGGTCGCCAAGCTTCAGAATTTAGACGTCTCGACGATCGACACGGCCATCGTCGGCAAACCGGCGCCCCAGTTCCAACTCACGTCAGTCAATGGGCAAGACATCTCGCTGGCTGATTTTCGCGGTAAGCAGAACGTGGTGCTGGTCTTCGTGTACGGCGACACGTGACCTGTCTGCCACCGACAGCTTGCGCAGTTGCGCAAGAAGCTCTCCGCTTTCGCAGACCTCGATACACAATTGCTGGCCGTCGATCCGCACGAGGTCTACTCGGCTCGTTACCTGCTGAAAGAAACCGGCTTCAGCAGCGACGACTTCCACTATCCAATGCTGATGGACCCTAGCCTGACGGTCAGTGCGAAGTATGGCGTCGCCTTTCAGATGCGGATCCACGTCGAAGTCAGCAATCGACCGGCGACCTTCCTGATCGACAAGCAAGGCGTACTACGATATGCCAAACGGGCGCGGACGTTTGCCGACCGTCCCACCCCCGACCAGATCGTCGCCGAGCTGCAAAAGCTGCGCTAGTCCGCCCCGTTGCTTCGCGCAAGTTGCTGACTCTGATCCCTTCGCTTGCTCCCAGCAGGCCCGATGCAGCCGATTTCGTTTGAGCGGCATCCTGCTGCGACCCAGGTTTCGCATGCCGATCTAACAGCCGGCCGATTAACGGCTTGCGCTAGATCAGTGCTGGCTGCCGATAGAATGCATCTGCCGGGCGGCGTATCGTTGGCCAGGTGCGCTCGCATCTCCCATTCTGCCTATCCGGAAAATTCGCTAAAAGTCTCATCTTCGACACGACCCCACACCGATAACAGACACAGTTCGTCGTGTTGAATTCGGCGTCGGTGCGCGACCTGATTCGGTCGCATCCCAAATCTCAATTCGAATCCTTGCATAACCCACGGAGGGCCGAATGACTGATTCCTCGCAGCCTTCCGATTTCGCTCGGACGCCTGCGTCGCGTCCTCTGCTATCGGCCATTTGGAGCCCGATCGGCGGGACGCTATGGTTCGTCCGAACCCGACCCTGGTTGAGCGGATCGGCCGTTGTCTGTGGTCTGCTGCTCGGATTGGTTCTGTTCTTTCAGCCGGGTCGTTCAGATCTCGCCGGCTCCTCGACCGATGAGGGAGACTTCGTGCTGTTGGACGACATGGATGTGTTCGATCCAGCGCATTCTGACGGGAAACTGCATGTCACCGCAGAGCCCGATCTTCTCAGCCCGACTGGCCGGTTCGCCTCTGACGGCTCTGGCGACATCATCCAGGCCGGGTACATCGACGAATTCGGATCGACCGGGCAAATCAGCGTGATTCGGCCGGATGACAATCGACCGATTGTGAACACCGAAGGACAAGCTGCCTGGCTGACCGGAACCATTGAAGAACCTGCACAGCCGAACCGCTACACGACGACGATTACGCCCAGACGCGCATCACGTTAGCCGACGAAACGCGGACGCCGGTTCGCAGTTCGTTCCATCTGAGGTCGCCGGACGCCATGTACACCCAATACTGGCAGTTGAACCGTGTTCCATTCGCCAACGATCCAGCCAGTGAGTTCTTCTACGGCAGCGAGACGCACCACGCGGCCATCTTGAAGCTGCGTTATGCGCTGGAACAACAGTTGGGGGCCGCGTTGCTGCTGGGTGCCACCGGCTGCGGGAAGACGTGCGTCATTGACCGGCTGGCGGACGAACTGCCGGAACGATTCTCACCCATCGTGCGGCTGGTGTTCCCTCTGCTGACAGCCGAAGAATTGCTCAATTACGTTGCTGCCGAACTCGAAATCGACGCTTCACCGGCAGCGGCCGATGCTGGACTCGACGGCACAGTCCGCCGCATTGCGGATCGACTGGCTCGAAACACGCAGGAAGGTCGGCATGCGGTGATCGTCATCGACGAAGCGCATCTGATCGAAGATCGCCGCACCTTCACCGCATTGCACTTACTACTGAACTTCGTGCAGCCGGCGCAGATGGAGTTTTCGCTGCTGATGTCCGGCGACCTCGTGCTGGCCCGGCAAGTTGAGCGCATGCCACAGCTCGACGAACGAATTGGCGTCAAGGGCCTGATCAAGCCCTTGTCGAAGGAAGATACCGCGCTCTACGTCGAGCATCGAATGGCCGCCGCCGGCGCCAAGCAGCGAATCTTCAACGAGGAGGCGCTAGTCGCACTCTTCGAGCACTCCGGCGGTGTGCCCAGGCGCATCAACCGGCTTGCGGATCTGGCTCTGTTGGTTGGTTACGCCGACTCGCTGCAGTCCATCGGCGCAGATGACATCGACGCAGTGACCGACGAGTTCGTAGGTGTCTCGGCGGCGTAAGCTGTTTGCAAGCAAGCGGCTGGCACCCCGCACGCGTGACTTCAAGCGGCTTTCTCCCTCACGCGCGCGACCGCCAGCTCGTACAACAGCGAGTTACCTTCTTTGCCGACCGTGTCGACGGCTCCCGTTTTTCGCAAACAGAAGGCCATCTTCTGCGCCAGCCAACGCGGAATGTCGGCGGCTTGGGCGATTTCGCGTGTCGTGAATCGATCGGGCAACGTCTTGGGCAAGAACGCGGCCAGATGCCCGTTGGTGCGCAGCTCCAGGCGATCCACCACACTCCGCAGTTGCCGGTCGGTGACCCGATAGTCTTTGCCACGCCAGCGTCGAGCCTTGCACGGCACCCGATGTTCCTCCTGCTCGGTGAGAATCACCTCCAACGTCAGCCGAGGATGCGGAAAGACGTTTACAAAGTGGACGAGATCCTCGAACAGGTCGAAGAACGTGCCTCGCGATGGGCTATAGCGGGACGACAACACCCGACCGCCTCGCCGCGCTTTCTTGATCAGGTACTTTCGACCGGCTAGCGGCTTGACCACGCGAACGTCATGGTCTTCCAACAGTGTGCGGATCTTATCGCGAATCGCCCCCAGCGACGCCTGCTGAATCTCGATCAACTGTCCGTCGGCAATCGCATCGATCCGGTAACTGCCCAGAACAACCTCCTGCGTCGCATCATCAGCGGCATACAGCGCCTTCAATTGTCGATGCAACGTTGTTTCCATCGCCTCCCCTCCGGCCGGCATGCGCCGGTTTGTGCCTGCCGCAGCTGCGTAGCGGCACACTCCCCGTGTCGGCGGCGATGGTAGTGCTCGCGGTGGAGTGTGTCGACCCGATCTTCACCGATACAGGCCGGCAGTATGTGTGCTCTTTTCGGCGGGGGGAGTGACAAATCGCTCGAATTCCGGATCGATCTGGCGTTTATGGTTGCCCGTCTATCGACGACTGGGCATTCTGGAGTCTTCACTTAGTCATCAGCGAGCCACACCGCACGAGAAAGCCAAGCCATGCCGGGCCTGATCGGTCTTCGATTGTCGATCATGATGTTTCTCCAGTTCTTCGTCTGGGGAGCCTGGTATGTCACCACCGGGCAATACATGGCCCGCGTCGGGTTCGGTGATTGGATCGGCTGGGCGTATACCGTCGGCCCGATTGCGGCAGTCATTTCACCCTTTTTTCTGGGAATGGTGGCCGACCGCTTCTTTGCCACCGAGCGCGTGCTGGGTGTGATGCATATTCTGGGCGGCGTGGCGATCTTTTGTGCGCCGATGGTCGTCACCGAGGACTCTTCAGCGTCGGCTCGACTTTTCGTGGGAATGCTCTTGCTCCACATGCTGTTCTACATGCCGACGCTGGGACTAACGAACACACTGGCGTTTCACAACATCACGAATCAGGAGAAGCAGTTCCCCATCATCCGCGTGTTCGGCACGATTGGCTGGATTGTCGCCAACTTAGTCGTGAGCTATGCGCTGGGAGCCGATGAGAAGGCGCTGCCGCTGCAGATTGCGGGAATTTCGGCGGTGGTTCTGGGCTTTTACAGTTTCACGCTGCCGCACACTCCGCCGCCTGCTGCGGGCACTGCCGTTTCCGCCCGCGAAGTGCTGGGGCTCGATTCGCTGGCACTGATGAAGCAGCCATCCTTCAGTGTGTTCATGGTCAGCTCGATGCTGATCTGCATCCCGCTGGCGGCTTATTACTCCTTTGCGCAAGTCTTTGTGAACAACGCGGGGTTTCACTACACGGCGACCGCCATGTCGACAGGGCAGATGTCTGAGATCTTCTTCATGCTGGTGATGCCCCTGTTCTTCGCCCGGCTGGGAGTGAAATGGATGTTGTTCGTCGGCATGTTGGCTTGGGCGGCTCGCTATGCACTGTTCGCCATGGGTGCCCCGACCGGAGTGACCTGGATGGTGCTGGGCGGCATCCTATTACACGGCATTTGCTACGACTTTTTCTTCGTAACAGGACAAATCTATGTCGACAAGAAAGCCCCCGTCGCAATTCGAGGCCAAGCCCAAGGGTTCCTGGTCCTCGTGACACAAGGTATCGGACTCGGAATCGGTGCCCAGATCGCGCAGCGCGTCGCCGATCACTTTGAGGCTTCAAACTTTGACGAGTTGAAAGGCAGGGCGGAAGGACTCCGAAAGCAATACACCTCGCTGACCGAGCAGGCCGAAGCAACGCCGGATGCGTCGGCAGACTTGATGGCACAGGCTGATACAGCGTGGCAGCAGGCCAGCGAGCTGTTGCTGCAAAGCTACGACTGGCAGTCCATTTGGATGATTGCCGCAGTCGCCTCTGCGGTGATCATGGTCATCTTTGCCGTGATGTTCCGCGACAAAGCGGACGGCGAAGTAACCGAAGGCGAAGTCGCCGCAGCCGCCGCCCACGAAGAACAGCCCTAGCTCCGAAAATGGAAGACAGATGTCGGGTGCCACGGATCGACTGAGCTCGCCGAACTCTCCTGGCTCGCCCAGCAGTGCCGAGTGCATGCACTGTTCCAACGTTTCGAGCGACGGGCGCCCCTAATCATCAACAACATCAAACATGCGACTCAGCTTCTACACGTACAGCTACCTCGACAAGCTGCAGCTGCCGGTCGCTCAGACGCTCGAGCGTATTGCCCGCACCGGTTACAGCGGCATCGACGTCTCGGGAACGTACGGCAACTCCGATGACCCGAAATCGTTCGACGTGGCTCGCCGACGGCTCATTCGTGCGACGGCAGAGCGGCTTAACCTCCGTGTCGAAGCCATCATCACGCACGCACAATTGACCGACACGTTGGCCGACCCGAATCGAGAGACGCTCGACCTCAACGGCTCTATCGATTTGGCCGCCGATCTGCGTGCCGAAGTCGTCACGTTTCACATGGGAGGCACGCCAAAAGGTGCCCATCGGGAGAAGTTGTGGAAGCAGGTGGTCGGGGAAATCCAGAACGCCGCCGACCATGGAGCCGCGCGACACGTTGCGTTGGCCGTCGACGGCATCTGGCCGGTCTGGCTCGTTGATAGTCCCGACGCGCTACAGCAGCTTTTCGACGACGTCGATCATCAGAACTTCGGCGTCAACCTCGATCCCAGCTACCTGACGCTGATCGACTTCGACCCGGCGCGGTTCGTCGACCGTTTTCACACGCGGATCGTTCACGCCCACCTGAAAGACCACCTCGGGAGTTATCCCGAATGGACGCACCACATTCCGGGGCAGGGCGAGATGGACTATGTACCGGTACTAGCCGCTTTACGCCGTCGCAAATTCGATGGTTCCCTGGCGGTGGAATGCTTCACGACCATGAAACTCGAGGAGGCATGCCGCGTCGGGTTTACCGCCATGACAAAGGCGGCAAGAGAAGCTCGCGTTGAATTCGGCAGCTGACGTTTTCACGCCCAGCATTGCGATTGCCGCTGACCCAATCGCCGCACGCTTAACTCGAGAGCACGGCGGGTGAACTCGCTTCAATCGGCGGCGGTGTCCAGCTCGAATGCGAGCACAATCCGCCGCCGCAGAATGTGTGATGCCAGAGTTGGCTAGCCACAACGACGGTGAGTCCCAGGCTGTTACTGAACCAAGTGGTGTCTTGCTTTTGGGGGCTGGCCAGCCACTTGCGCATGGAATGGACGGCCTCTGGGTCGAACAATCCGGTCGCTCGAAGTGACTCTTCGCTCAATAGTTCGTCAACCCACGCAGGCCGGGCCTCGTGCATGAAGGCGCTTGAGAACGAACCCGTGTTGAACATGTGCTTCTTCCGCCACGCCACGTTCTTCGGCAGGTAACGTTCGGCAACCCGTCGCAAGATCCATTTCTCCGTTCCCCACCTCAGCTTCAGTTTGGGTGGAATCCGGGTGCACAGTTCGACGACGTCTTCGTCGAGAAACGGCGGGCGGGTTTCGACCGATGCATTCATGGCGACGCGATCGCCCTTACCGATCATCAGCAAGCCCCCCAGCAAACTGCGATAGGCCACGTAGCTGACCTGGTTCAGCGGATGCCACCGAGCCATGCGTTCGTTCGTGAGATTCAAATCGTCGACCGGGTTGTAACCGGCAAGCTGCGACCACATTTCTGGCGAATAGAATGCCTTGCGCGACTGGGCCCCGACTTCGGCCGTTACCTGCTGCGTCGTGCGTACGCCGGCGAAGGCGCGGTAGGGTGCATGGTCCCATCCGCCGTCAGCAGTGTGCAGCAGTAAACCTTCCTTCCGCCGGCGATGACGCGGCTCCATGAACCAAGCCGGAAAGAGCCGAGACAACCGCTGCCACTTGAACCACATGTAACCGGCCAGCCCCTCATCGGCTCCCTCGCCGGTCAAGGCGACTTTGATGCCGTCGGCGTGGACCCGTTGTGCCAAGCGGACCAAGGACGAACAAACCGTATCAACGAGGGGACCCTCTGCGGCGGTCACCACTTCGGGAAACGTCTCGGCCATCTCGCGCAGCTCGAGCGGCAGAGGGACTAACGGCGAGCCGAGGTACTCGGCGGTGGCGGCCGCCTCGGCCAATTCGTTCTTGTTCGCATCCACCAGTCCCACCGTGTAAGCGGGCACTGGCCGGCCCGCCTCCTTCGAGGCCATTGCCAGAATCAGCGATGAGTCCACGCCGCCGCTCAAGTACCCGACCACCGGCACGTCGCCCCGCAGTCGCCGGCGGATCGAGGTCCTCAAGCGTTCATCGAGTTCGTCGGTCAGTTGTAACGCGGTCTGCGAGCGATCTTCGTCGCCGGCATCCGGAAAGTCGAGATCCCAGTACTTGACCGTGCGTGCTCTCCCGTCGCGGACCTGCAAGGCGTGTCCTGCAGGCAGGGCACGAACGCCGGCAAAGTACGATCGGTTCGACGGCGCCGCCAAGAAACAAAACAAGTGATCGATCGCCGCTGGGTCCGGCCGGGCCTGGATGAGCCCCGAGGCTAGCAACGACTTGACCTCAGAGGCCCACAACAGCCAGCCGTCGACTTCGGTGTAGTACAGCGGGCAGATGCCCATGCGGTCGCGGGCCAACAGCAGGCGGCGGCGACTGGAGTCCCAAATGGAGACGGCGAATTGGCCTTTGACGTGATCCAGGACGCCATCACCGTGATCTTCGTACAGGTGCGCCCAGACCTCGGTGTCGCAGCGCGACTTGAATCGGTGTCCGTTTGACTTGAGTTGACGGATCAGCTCAGGGTACTCGAACAGCTCGCCGTTGAAGGCAACCCGCACGTCACCCGATTCGTTCGTGATCGGTTGCCGCCCTCCCTGCAGATCGACGATTGACAGCCGGCGGACTCCCATCGCCAAACCAGGCTCGCGCCACAATTGCTCGTCGTCGGGTCCGCGATGCGCGATGGCGGCGCACATCGCCTGTAACCGTTCGCCGGGAAACTCTCGCCGTGCCTTCAGATCGACGGCTCCTACGATTCCACACATGTCATGTCCCCGGTTGCCTGTTGGCGTTCGTCAATCTGCGGTTTGCGCCAGAGCCGGAGCGACGCTCTTACGAGCTGGTTCTCGGCTCCACTCGGTATCCAATGTCGACAGCTCTTCTCCGCGTTTGCCTTCCTTGATACACCGCCGGATGAATTCGATGTTCAGCCACGGCTCGAGCAAGGCGGGCGCTGGATCGTTCCACCGGAACTCGACCGTCGAGCGGCCGAACAGCATCACGCGTAGCCAGTCCCGAAACCCGGGGAAGTGCTCCGTGTGCCTAAGCGCCGTAAAGAAGGCGGCTAGTCGGAACACATAAGTGCGGCCTGTCGGCGTGACGAGTTGCTCGAAACTCGGATCGGAATATGCCGCCGCAAGCTGTAGATTGTCCTTCAACAGGAACATGCCACCCGTGAGGCGAGGGTTGCACTCGATTGCCGAGACCTCGCCACCAGTCTCCTCCATGAAATCGACGCCGATCTGGCCAGTGAAATCGAGCCTCTCGACGAACTCGCTCACCCAATCAAACGCTGCAGGATGTTCCAAGGGGCGATAGGCCACCGTCGGTCCGGTGCCGATCGAAAACTCTGCGGCGTAGGCCGTGTGCGCCAAGATGCGACCCTGCTGCGCCACGCCGAATGTGGCGATCGGCCGGCCGGGCAAGAACTCCTGGGCAACCCACGGCTTGTCTTGTGTCGGGTCGGCATTCTCGAGGTCTGCTTCCGATTGTGGCCGAACGACGGTAAAGGCGGCGAACCGCGAGTAAGCCGGTTTGTAGACCAGGTCCTTGCCGTTCTCGCTCGAGAAGATCGCCAGCAATTCTTCGCGGCTGGTGATCAGCCGCGTGTCCGGAACGCGCAGCCCTAGTTGCAGTGCCTTCTGGTTGAACAGCCACTTGCTGTGCACGGTCATCAACGTATCGAAGTCCGACGCGAAAATCCGAGCGGTCGACGGAAGTTCGCTGGCACCGTGCAGCAAGTGAAAGATCTCTTCGTAGACCGGCACGATCAAGTCGATTTCGCAGTCGTCGACGATTTTTGCGATCGCGGCGAGCCAGTCTGCGGTTTCTTGGGCCGGTCGCGGCACGAGGAAGTCTTGCACGACCGCCGACGAATGTCGCGTCATGATTCGCTGCCAACTATCGGCCATGAAGACCCGGTGGCCCGCGCTATGCAGACAGCGCGCAAGCGCCAGCGCAAACGCTCCTCGTCCGCTTGTCAGCAGAATGTTGCTCATCGTGTCAAGTCCCGGAAAGTCAGCTGACGGTCATCGTTTGGCGCGCATGCCCCGTCATTGCATGCGGTTGTTGTTCAGGTTCTTCACTCCACTCGTAGTCCTGGGTCCACAGCTCTTCGCCGCGGATCCGATGTTTGATGCAGCGGTGGATGTATTCGAGGGTCAACAACGGTTCCAGCAGCCCGGGCAGCGGATCGCTCCACTTCAGTCCGGTGGTCGATCTGCCCAGCCCGAAGATCTTGGTCCACTCCCGCACGCCGGGGAAATGCTCGCCGCGTTCCAATAAGCTGAAGAACAATCCCAGCCGGGACACGTAAGTCCGACCGGACGGCGGCACCATCTGCTGGAAGTCGGAATCGACATACGCAGATACAAATCCCGGGCTGTCTTTCAGCAGGAATAACCCGCCCGTCGCGCGAGGATTGCACTCGATGGCTGACACGCGGCCCTCTGCGTCTTCAATGAAGTCAATCCCCAACTGCCCGGTGAAATTGAGGCGCTCCACGAGCTGGCTGACCCACACTTGCGCAGCGGGATGGATTGCAGGGCGATAGGCCGTCGTGGGCCCCAGATTGCCAATCGAGAAGTCGGATGAGTAGGCCGCATGCGCTCGGATTCGCCCCTGGCGCGCCAAGCTAAACGTGGCAATCAGTCGACCCGGCTCGAAACGTTGCGCGACCCAGGGCCTTCGCGCTGTCGGTTCGATTTGCTCGAGTTCAAAGTCTGAATCGGGCCGCACAACGGTATGCGCAGAGTATCGAGAATAGGCCGGCTTGAAGACCAGGTTCCCGCCGTCGTTTGAATAAACACGCAGCAGTTCATCCCGGCTAGTCAGCAGCTGCGTGTGCGGGACACGCAGGCCGAACTCCAGCGCCTGCTGATTGAAGAGCCACTTGTTGTGCAATCGGAGCAGCGTGTCGAAGTCGTCGGCAAAGATGGGAGCACCAACTTCTTCAGCGGATTGCGCCAAGTACAAGATCTCCTCAGACATCGGCACGATCAGATCGATCCGACTCTCGACGACGATCTTTGCAATTGCCTTAACCCAGGCTGCGGTTTCGTGGGCAGGTGTCGGTACCTGAAAGGCTTCTTCGACAGCAGATGAGAATCGGCACATGCCCTGCCACCAACTGTCCGCCGTGAAGACCCGATTCCCCGCTGCGTGCAGGCAGCGAGCCAGAGCCAGCGGAAAGGGCCCCCGGCCACTCGTCAGCAAGATGTTGCTCATCAGCGTCCGACCGTTGGCGGTCTAGAATCTCCGCCTACCCAGCAGATTTTTCCACTACAACTCAGTCTCCCGAAACCACTATAACTACTCAAGTTAATTTAGAGGCTCAGTCTTGTCACAACATTTAGGTATTCCAAACTGCTTATTCTCCAAAATCTATTGAAATTGGACAAGTACGATGGTCTGATAGTGCTGTGCATCTCCTCTGGAGTGGAGAGTGCGGGATGAACAAGGGGAATGAGTGGTGTAAATCTGTTGGGAAAAATAGGGGGCAAGCGGACTCGCGTCGAGTAACATGCGTTTGACGCAGATCCGTCTCGGGCAAAGAGATGGGGTCTCTCTCAACCCTCGCCAGGAGCGATTGCTCGCACCAAGCGGTCGATCTCTGCAGCAGTCGTAACTCACGGACACCACTGCCGGAAGCGTGCAGTGCTATTGCGGGAGCGGTTCGCACACACCCGCTGCCAATTCGAACGTAGGCCACCGCAGCAAACGTCAGGTTGAAGCTGACGCGTAGACCACGAGTCTGGGACTCATGAGGAATTCAATCGCAATCGTCGTCAGCCCGGGACATCGCTGCGACGCACAGCTGGCTGTCGCTGCAGCGCGGGCAGGCGAAGTGGGAATCCTCGATCTGAGCTTCGAGCCAGATCCAGCCGTTCGCTCTGCAGCGGTCTTGCATCTTCGACGCTACGCCAACTCAGATGACCGCTGGGGCCTGCGCTACGATGCTGGCAACGACCTGACGGCGGCACTTAACGCCCTCGATGAATCGATCGAGTCTGATTGCCCGCTGCTGGTCCTGTCGAACGTGGGGAGTTCTACCCAGGAACTGCAAGACGCTATTGCCGGCACGCGGCATCTCGCCAAACAGATCTTTCTAGAAGTCCATGAACTCAACACCGCATTGGCGGCCGAACAGGTTGGCTTCGACGGTCTGATTCTCAAGGGACACGAGGCGGGCGGTCGCGTCGGCTCAGAATCGACCTTCGTGTTGTTGCAGAAAGTTCGCGGACAAACAAAGTTGCCCTACTACGTGCAAGGGGGCATCGGACCCGATACAGCGGCGGCAGCCCTCTTGGCCGGCGCGCACGGAGTTGTCCTGTGCGAAGAGCTGTGGCTGGCGACCGAATCCCCGCTCGACCGCACGGAGAGACGCCAGTGGGCTCACGTCGATGGTAGTGAGACGGCGATCGTCGGCGATGCGAATACGCAGTATCGATTCTTCGCCCGCGCAGACCGCAAGCAGGTTCAGGAAATCGACACCGCGGTCGTCCAAGACGAGGACTGGGAAGCCACGGTTCGTGACAAGCTGTCGAGCGATCCTGCCGAGTTGATTGCTGTGGGACAGGGAATCGCCTTCGCCTCGACGCTAGCCGAACGCTACACCAACGTGGCCGGCGTACTGGCCGCTTATCGCCGGCGCTCTGCCGCGAACGTGCTGGCAGCGCGCCAGCAACAATCACTCGCTCCCGACAGCGACCTGGCCAAAAAGCACGGGACACAATACCCAATCCTGCAGGGACCCATGACACGGGTCAGCGACGTGTCTAGCTTCTGCCGCAGCGTTGCCGATGGGGGAGGGCTGCCGTTCTTGGCGTTGGCCCTCATGCGCGGCAGCGAGGTCGGACGGCTGCTGGGTGAGACAAAGCAGTCATTAGGCCGGCTGCCGTGGGGCGTCGGAATTCTGGGTTTCGCTCCGGCCGAATTGCGGGCCGAGCAACTGGCAGAGATTCGCCAGGCCGCGCCGCCGTTCGCAATTGTGGCCGGTGGCCGTCCGAGTCAGGCGGCGGCCCTTGAAGAACAAGGTATCTCGACCTATTTGCATGTCCCCTCTCCCGGACTGCTCGAGGCCTTTATCAATGACGGAGCCCGCAAGATCATTCTGGAAGGCCGCGAATGCGGGGGACACGTCGGACCGCGGAGCAGCTTCGTGCTCTGGCAATCGGCCATCGACGTATTGCTCGATGCCGACGTCGACGATCCGGGCGAGTTTCAGATCGTCTTTGCCGGTGGCATCCACGACGCACTCTCGGCCGCGATGGTGTCGGCGTTGGCGGCACCGTTGGCAGAGCGCGGGATGAAGATCGGCGTGTTGCTGGGGACCGCGTACCTGTTCACGCCCGAAGCGGTCACCTGCGGAGCCATCACCGCCGAGTATCAGCGCCAGGCGTTGGAATGCAGCAAGACGGTTCTGCTAGAGACCGGCGTCGGTCACGCGACCCGCTGCCTCGAAACTCCTTTCGCCGTTGAATTCGAACGAACCAAACGAGAGCTGGTCCGCGCCGAGAAGTCTCCCGACGAGATTCGCCTGGCGCTGGAGATGCTCAACATCGGTCGCCTACGCCTGGCCTCGAAAGGATTGGAACGGACTTCTGAACCCGGCAAACGCAACGGCAAGGGCGAACTCGTCTCGTGTGACGAAGAAGAACAGCAGCGCCGCGGGATGTACATGATCGGCCAGGTGGCCACGCTACGCGATGAACCACTGCCGGTCGCGCAACTGCACGAGGAAGTCTCGGCCGGCAGCGTGCGTATGTTGGGCAAGCTGAAGATCCGCAATCGCAAGAAACCTGCCCGGCGCCGTGCGGGCACACCGATCGCCGTTGTGGGCATGGCCGGCCTGTTCCCCGACGCGCCCGACTTGCGTCGCTTTTGGGAGAACATTGTCAGCGGTCACAGTGCGATCGGAGAGGTGCCCTGTGACCGGTGGCAGGTTGGCAACTACTTCGACGAAAACCGCAACGCGGCCGACCGCGTCTACTCCAAGTGGGGCGCCTTTCTGCCTTCCGTACGGTTCGACGCGTTGAAATGGCGGATCCCGCCCGCCAGCCTGCCCAGCATCGACCCCATGCAATTGCTCTCGCTGCAGGTCGCCTGGGACGCGATGGTCGACGGCGGATACGATCGCCGCGAATATGCGCGCGAGCGGACCGGAGCCATCTTTGCAGTTTCAGGCGCGAACGAGCGCGGGGGTGAATATGCCGTCCGGACGATGATGCGCGAGTACTTGCCGCAACTGGACGGACAAACCGAAGAATCGCGAGCGCGACTGTTGAGCGAGCTGGAGCGTATTCTGCCGGAATGGACGGAAGACTCGTTTGCCGGCTTTTTGCAGAACGTGATCGCCGGCCGCATCGCCAATCGGCTCGATCTCGGCGGACCGAACTTTGCCGTCGACGCCGCTTGTGCGTCTTCAATGGCAGCCATCCAAGCCGCTGCCGACCAGTTGCGGCTGGGCAGCTGCGACATGATTCTCGTGGGCGCCGCCGACGGAACGAACAATCCTTTCGGCTTTATGTCTTTTGCCAAGACGCACGCGCTTTCGGCTGAAGGCCGGTCGCGCCCCTTCGACGACTCGACCGACGGCATCGTGCTGGGAGAAGGCGTCGCCGCCGCTGTCCTCAAACGATTGCCGGATGCCGAACGCGACGGCGACAAGATCTACGCCACCATCAAGGGTGTCGGTGCATCCAGCGACGGGCTGCATCGCAGCATGACCGCCCCGTATGCGGCCGGCCAGGTCCGTGCGCTGCGCAGGGCCTATGAAGACGCCGGTGTTGCAGCGAGCAGTGTTTCGTTGATCGAGGCGCACGGCACGGGAACCGCGCTCGGCGATCGCACCGAATTGACCGCGCTTGCCGAAGTCTTTTCCAACGGATCGCACCACCCGCAGTCGGTGGCTGTCGGCTCGATCAAGTCGATGATCGGCCACACCAAAGCGACCGCCGGTATGGCGAGTCTGCTCAAGGCCACACTGGCGCTGAACCAGCGATTGCTGCCGCCAACGATCAACGTGGAACAGCCAAACCAGGAGATCGACTTCACGACTGGCCCGTGCTACGTCAACAGTGAAGCCCGTCCCTGGATCCTGGCTGAACAGCAACAAACGCGGCGGGCCGGAATCAGCGCCTTCGGATTCGGCGGGACGAATTTTCACGTCGTGCTCGAAGAATACTGCGGGAACTACCACAAGAACAACGAATTCGATTGGGCGCCCCGCTCGGCAGAGGTCTTCGTCTGGAGCGATCCCGATCGAGAGAAACTCGCGCAAAGGTTGCAGGAGTTTGCCGAGCGGCTGCAAGACGCAGAAGACGCGAATCTCGCCGATCTGGCCGCTGCACACTTCAACGATACATCCAACCGCCGTCAGTCGCCGTCGTCCTGCCGGCTGGCGCTCGTGGCAGAGTCTCTTGAGGATTTGCGGAAGAAACTGAGCCGAGCCGCTGATCGATTGCCGAAGGAGGGCTGCTTTAGCGATCCGTCGGGAATCTACTGCTCAGACGCAGCGGCCGTCACTCCCGAGGAAATTTGCTTTCTCTACCCGGGCCAGGGTTCGCAGTCGGTCAACATGCTTCGAGATTTGGCCGTGGCGAGCGGTTGGTCGGCTGCCGGTTTTCGCGGAGCCGATGAACAGACCCAGGGTGAGTTTGCCCAGTCGCTATCGCGATACATCTTCCCGACCCCTGCGTTCGATGACGAGACTCGGGCCCAACAGCGCGAGCAACTCAACGACACGCAAGTTGCCCAACCCGCATTGGCAGCGGTGGAACTGTTTGGCACCGACCTGCTCGCCCGGTTCGGCATCCGTCCCGGACTCGTCGCGGGCCACAGCTATGGCGAGTACGCCGCCTTGTGTGCCGCCGGGGTGTTCTCGCGCGACGACCTGTTGAAGCATTCCGTCGTGCGGGGACGGCTCTCGGCCGAAGCAGCCCGGCAAGGAGCCGGCACAATGGCCGCTGTGGCTGGTCCTGCCGAACAGGTCCAGACTGTATTGGACGCGGCAAAGCTCGACGTCCACGTGGCCAATCTCAACAGCCAGCAGCAAACGATTATCGCCGGGCCGACCGACGACGTGACAACGGCAATCGACAAGCTGGCCGACAAAGGCCTCAGCGCGCGTCGGTTGCCCGTCACCGCCGCGTTCCACACCCCCATGATGAAAGAAGCCGCCGGCAAGCTCGACCAACATCTGAGCCAATCGGCTTTCGAAACGCCGCAATTGCCGGTCTACAACAATACGACGGCCGAGCGACATTCGGATGACAGTGAGGAGATTCGCCGGCTGCTCGTGCGGCACATCGCTGAGCCTGTTCGTTTTGAGGAGCAGGTTCGACAGATGCACAGAGACGGGGCGCGGGTCTTCTTCGAAGTCGGTCCGGGCCGCGTGCTTTCCAACCTGGTCAACCGGATACTCGACGGGAAGCCTCACGCAGCCCTGCCGCTGGACTCTGCGGATACACCCGGCTGGACTCAACTTGCACACGTCATTGCTCGAGCCGCGGCACTGGGCATCGAAATTCGGCTCGACGGCTGGTTCGAGAATCGCGGGCTGTTCGAGGGCCCGATTTCCGAGCACCTCGCAGAACTCGCAGCGAAACGGCGACCAAAGGCCACCGAATGGCTGGTCAATCCGGCCAAGGTGCGGCCCGCCTTAACAGCCGGACTCACCGGCGATGCCAACGCCGACGAGAAACCAACTCGTCCCGCAGATCGACCGCCGGCAGCTGCAGCCAAACAGGTTGTTGCCGCCGCCGAAGCAAAACCAGTTCTTCGGTCGCGCCCGCAGAAGTTGCCACAGGCTGCGCAATCTCCTGCATCGCGACCTCCGGCAGCGCCGCCGGCTGCAAACGATTCAAACATCACTTATTCAACGACCGTGTCTTCCCACCAATCGGAACCCGCAATGTCAAGCACTGAGATCAGTCACTCTGGAACGCCGCACGAGAACGGCAACGGCCACGCCCAGTTCGCCGCCGATCTGCTGCCGCTCGTGCACTCGCAACTCTCTCAGTGGATGGAATTGCAGAGCAGCCAGCAGAAAGTGACGGAGCGGATGCTCGCGATGCAGGAGCAGATGCTGATGGCCGCCGTGCAGGGACACGCCTCTCTGCCGCCATTGATCCAATCGCCGCCGCCTGTTCCCCGCGCGGAGATCTCCAGGCCGACGCCTTTCCCAGTCGCCCCGCCGGCATCTTCCAACGGTGCCGAAACGACCGCCCGGCACGCTGCGCCGGTGGCGGCTCCGAGCGCCCCGCCGCGCGTGATCCGCAAACCGCCCATTCCGGTTCCGGCTGCGGGCGAACCGGTTCGGCCGACCGTGGTCGCGACAAAGGAAGCGCCAACCGATGTGGCACCTCGGCCGGCCATCAATACCGGCGCTCCTGAAACGGTCGTCGCCCGCGACACGCAAACAAACGGCCAGGCCCCGACGCCAGAGGAATTTCGCGACGCATTGCTGCAGGCCATCAGCCAGCGGACAGGATATCCGATCGACGTGCTGGACGAAAACGTGCCTCTTGAGGCCGGTCTGGGCATCGACTCAATCAAGAAGGTCGAGATCTTCAGCAACCTGAAGGACTATCACAAGTACTTCCAGGACGAAGACTCCAACGAAGAAGACGTGCTCGAAGCGTTTTCCCAACTAAAGACTTTGCAAGACATCGTCGAGTACTACGCGAGCCGGCGCGCGGACTACGTGGGAGCTGCCGCCAAAGCCGATTCGCACTCGGAAGGCAACGGCTCAGCCGGCAAGAATGAGGTGCGGCGTATGACCCTCACCGCAGTCGAGTCACCTCTGGCGGCGGGCAACGGCAAAAAAAAAACTTCCCCCAAGACCATCTGATCCTATTGCTCGGTGAGTGCCCGGATGTAACCGTTCCCCTGTTTGCCGGCCTCACCTCAGACGGTTATCGCGTTCGCCAGATCGTCCCTGGACGGCAGACGCGGGTTGTTCGTGCAGACTGTTATGAGACTGACTTCGGATCCCCTCAACTGCTGTCCGAGTTGCATCGCCTCTTGCAAGGGGGCGAAAGCGATGTGGTCGGGTGCGTCATCAACCTACTCCCGCTCTGCGAGCCCTTCTGCCGACCGGGACTGAATCCTACTGGCCTCGTCACCGATTTGGCCACCTGGAGCTTCAACTTCGTCAAAGAGTTCGGGGATGACTTGTGCGCCAGCGCCGAAGCGCAGGGCGGCTGGTTCTTCAACGTCACCTCATTGGACGGCACGTTCGGTCTGACCGACAGTGGGGGCGCCGCACTAACCGGCGGCGGAACAATCGGTCTGGCCAAGGCGCTCAAGCGGGAATCGCAGTCGTTGCGCGTCAGGAACCTCGATATCAAACCAAACACAGAGCCAAGCATCATCGTTTCGCAACTACTCGAAGAGCTGTGGTCGGCCGACGACTCGATCGAGATCGGACTTGGTTCCAACTCGCGTACGCGCCTACAGATGACCGACAGTCCAACGCCGGAAACGCTGACCTCGCTGCCGGTCGATGAGCAATCGGTGATTCTCGTCACCGGGGGCGCCTACGGCATCACGGCCGACGTGACCAAGGCCCTGGCCGCCAGGCGTCCGCAGCTATTCGTGCTTGGACGATCGGAAGCACCCGCGGACGAAGACAGTGCGACTGGCGGATTAGACGAAACGGGACTACGAGCAATCTTTCTCGAACAGGCGCGCTGTGCAGGAACCGCCGTCCTGCCCGCCGAGATCGAAAGCTCGGTGCAGCGCGTGCTCAAGGAGCGGCGGATCCGCTCGAATCTCGCCGCCTTTGCCGAGCTGGGAGCCCGCGTCGAGTATCGGGCGATCGACGTCCGCGACTCAGAGCAATTTGGCGGCTTGATCGACGAACTCTATGAGCGTTTCGGAAAAATCGACGGAGTGATCCATGGGGCCGGGGTCATCTACGACAAGTTGATCCGGGACAAGTCGCTTGAGACGTTCGACTCGGTGTTCGGGACCAAGGTGGATGCCGCACTTACGCTGGCCGAAAAGTTGCGGCCCGAACAGCTCAAGTTTCTCATCTTCTTTTCGTCGATCTCGGCGCGGTTTGGAAATGCCGGACAGGCCGACTATAGCGCCGCCAACGAGTACCTCAACAAACTGGCGAACCATCTGAATTCCCGCTGGCCCGGCCGAGTGTCGGCGATCAATTGGGGGCCGTGGGAGGCGGGCATGTTCACCGGAGAGTTGGCACGGGTCTACGCGGCGCGGGGCATTCATCCGATTCCCGTCGATGTCGGCGTCCAGTTCTTCGAGCGTGAGCTGGCCTATGCCGGTAATGGCTCGGCCGAAGTCGTCGTTTCGGCCGGCCTGGAGGCAATCTCTGATGTCGTGGTGGGAGTGTAGTATCGATGAGTGACCGGGATCTTGCGATCGTCGGAATGTCTTGCGTCTTGCCGGGCGCCGATTCGCTCAACCAGTATTGGTCGAATCTGGTCAACGGCGTCGATGCCGTCGTTCCGATCCCGCCTGACCGTTGGCAGGAAGTCGCCAATTTCGACGTTGCGCCAGACCACCCCGCGCATCTCTCGACCAATCGAGGAGGGTTTTTGCCCTCAGGTTTGCAATTCGACGCCATGAAGTTCGGCGTTGTGCCCAATACCATCCGCCGGGGCGACGCCTATCAGTTCTTGATGTTGCAGCTGATCGACGACGCGCTGCGCGACGCCGGCATCGCCGACGATTCGCCGCTGCGCGAGCGGGCCGACGTGATTGTCGGCATGGGGGGCTACGGCAATAAGACGGTCACCGAACTGACCGTAGGTTGCGAGATTCTGGAATACGTGTTGGAACTGATCGATCGCAAGTTTCCCGACACCATGGCAGGGGGCCGCCGTGCCGAGATCGAAAACTTCATTCGTTCAACACTTTCCACCGCCGATGCCGATACCGTCGCCTCGGCCATACCCAACATCGTCACCAGCCGCACTGCCAACCGGTTGGATTTGAGAGGCACCGCTTTCTCGGTCGATGCGGCCTGCGCTTCGTCGCTCATCGCGCTGGAACACGGCGCGTTGCGTCTGCGCAATAATGAATGCGACGTGGCAGTCATCGGCGGGCTGTTCATGACGCAGACACCCACGTTCTGGCACGTCTTCGACACACTGGGGGCGCTCTCACCAACCGGCACTCTGCGGCCGTTCGACACGCGTGCCGATGGACTCGTGGTCGGAGAGGGCGGGGGCGTCGTCATCGTAAAGCGAGCGGCCGACGCGGTGCGCGACGGCGACCGCGTTTATGCTCTGGTCAAAGGAGTGGCCTCAGCCAGTGACGGCATGGGCGTGGGAGTCATGGCTCCCAATAGCCGGGGCCAGGTCCTGGCGCTGGAGCGCGCTTATCACAACGCCGGAGTAGACCCCGACAGCATCGGCTACCTGGAAGCCCACGGCACCGCCACAACGGTGGGCGACCTGGTCGAGACCACCACCATCAAAGAGTTTTACGGCACCAGCAGCACGTACCCCGCGCGGCGCGGCATGGGCAGCGTCAAGTCGATGATCGGTCACACCATGCCAGCCGCCGGTATCGCTTCGCTGATCAAGGTGGCCCTGGCACTCTCGAACAAGCTCATCCCAGGAACGTTGCACTGCGAACAACCGCGGCCGGAACTGGCAGACGCTCCCTTCTACCTGATGTCGCAGACGCGCCCCTGGATTCACGACGGGGCGACGCTTCCGCGTCGAGCCGGAATCAACGCCTTCGGCTTCGGGGGCATCAACGCCCACGTTGTGCTCGAAGAGGTTCCCCAACCCGCGCCCCGGCGCAGGAAGCGGCAACTGGCGCCCCGTCCGATTCGAACCGGGCTCGTTCGCGAGACCGAACTGCTGGCATTTGCCGCCGAATCACCCGAGGAGCTCTCGCGGCAACTCACCCGCGTGCAGCAATTCCTCCGCGCCGACGGAACTCAGCGCACGCTGGCGGACGTGGCGTACACGCTAGGCGGGGAAGTCGACCTGAAAAAACCGTGCAAGCTGGCGCTGCTCTGCGAGGACCTGCAAGACCTGGAGACGTCGCTGGCCGAATGTCAGCAGAGGCTAGATCGCGGGGAGACCCAATGGCCGGATGACGAACACGTCTACTTCTCGGCCGACGCTGCACAGCCGCGCGGGAAAGTCGTGTGTGTATTCCCCGGAATGGCGTTTCCTGGTTTGGCGGGGAACTACCCCGACCACCTGTTGGAACTATGCCAGCACTTCCCAGAGCTGCGCGCCGAGTTCGACCGCTTCGAGGCCCGCGACCGGCATCCTGAAGACGACGTTCCGACCAGCGTCATCTTCTCGCCGCCCCCCAGCATTCCGGAGCAAGAGCGAAAGCGACTCAAGGCACGGCTGTCACTGCCGAGAACCGACCGCGAACTTCCCGAGAGCATGGTCCCGCAGGAACGCTACCTCGCCGGCATGGGAGTGACGCTGGCGAACTGGATGAGCTGGGTGCTGGTTCAGAAACTCGGACTCGAGCCCGACATGATGACCGGGCAGAGCCAGGGCGAGATGATGGCGATCAGCGCTTCGGGCATCACCGACTTCCACAAAGCGTCCCCCTTCATTTGGAAGGTGCTCAACATCGATCCGGAGTTCAAGCAGGGCGAGTCGATGGCGTTCGTCCTGATGGGCGCCGAAGAGATGCAGCCGCTGCTGGCGGACTACCCCGATGTGCACATCGCGATTCACACCACTCCCAGCGCCATCATCATCGGCGGTCCCCGCGAATCGTTAGACGAAATCGAAGAGAAGTTGCGGCCCCGGCAGGTGGTGGTCCAGATGTTGCCCTATCCGCCAATCCATACGCCGCACTACACGCAGATGCGTCAGAAGTTCATCGACGTGCTCGACGGCGAGAACGTCACGATCAAGAAGGCGAATGTCGAACTCTATTCATCGCTGACGACCGAGAAGTATCCCAACGACCGGGACAAAATCCGGGAGTTGATGCTGAAGAATCTGGACCACCCGGTCTTGCTCTGGCAGACAATCCACAAGTTGTACGACCTGGGCGGACGAATCTTCGTGCAGGCCGGGGGCGGCCACTTCGCCTCTCACGTGGTCACGCTGCTGGAAGGATCGCCGGACCTGGTGACGACGGCTGTGGACGTCGACACGCGAAACCCGCTGACTCAGCTGAACCATCTGGCGGCAACGCTGTTCACCGCAGGAACCAACGTCGCCTTCGACGCCTTGTTCGAGTACCGCGAAGTCAATCTCGTTGATTTCGAGCAAACCGAGTCGGCAGCCGCTTCAGCAACGACGATCCCGTTTCGGTTGGACTGGAACGTTTTGACGCATGAGAACGTGCCGCCAAAGAACGCGCCACGACACGCCGCGTCTCACAACAATGGATCTGCCGGGTCAGACCGCGGTGCACAACGCGGTGCCATAGAGGATGTCTCCCACGAGGTACCCGAAACAGCGTCTGCCGCTTCAAACTCGGGCTCTGCCATGCCGTTTACGGGTCGAATTCTCCACTTGGAGGACGGGGAGTCGCTCGTCATGGAGCGGACTCTGGACCTGGAGGAAGACATCTTCCTGGTCGATCATCTGTTCGTGCACGCGCCTGGCGTCAAGTCGCACGCCGAGTGCATGCCCATCTTGCCGATGACCTGCAGCTTGGAATTGTTGGCCGAGGCTGCCGCTCTCTTGTCGCCGGGACTGGGGTTAATCGGCTATGAGGACATCAGGGCCTCGCGGTGGATCTCGATGGACCGGGTCGAGACGCTCGACTTGCACGTCGAAGCCAAGACCCTTTCCGTCGACGAACAGACCGGCGTCAAACGAGTCGAGGTTGTAGTCTCCTCAGACGACCAGCGAAACATATCGGGTACGGTGCTGTTTGCCGAAGAGTATCGCGCCGATCTCGACATCGACATCTACGATGCGACCGATGACGGCCCCTGGCCAATTGATGAGAAGCAACTCTACGAGGAGCGCTTCGCCTTTCACGGTCCGCGGTTTCAGACGGTTGCGCGCTTCAAGAACTTTGGCAATCCATACTTCTCGGCCGACCTGAAGATTCTGCCGCAAGACGACTTGTTTCGCTCGACCCGCGAGCCACAGTTCTTGACCGATCCCTGTTTGAACGACGGCATCGGGCAAGTATTGGGACTGTGGTGCCAGATGCACGACTGGTACGTGCTGCCGACAGGCGTCGAGAAGTTGGAGTTGTATGGCACGCGCCCCGAGGTGGGGACCATCGTCCCGGTCCGCTACGAAGTGACCGAGTTCAACGCGGACCACAGACAATTCAAAGTCAACATTGTGGTCGAAGACGGCAGCGGTGGGCTGTGGATGCGGGTTCAAGGCTGGTCTGATTGGCTCTTTCGCTGGCCGAAACAATACGGTGAATGGCTCAAGTATCCCATCAGGTGTTACGTGGCCGACGAGATCCAGCTGCCGGGCGCGCCCGATGGCGCCGTCTGTACCTATATCACGCGGGCCTATTTGCAGAACGCCGATCTGAATCGAACGGCGGGCGTGCTGCTGCACAGCGACGAGCGGCAGGAATTTGACGACGTCACCGACCGTAAGGCCCGGTGGCAATACATGTGTTCCAGATTCGCTCTGAAGGACGCCGCCCGACGCTTCATCACACGCGACACGGGACGTCCCGTGCACCCTGCCGAGTTGTTGACCGGGCATACCGCAGCCGGCCGTCCCGTGTTCGGCGTGCCGGACGGATGTCCGAACCCGCACGTCAGCGTCGCGCACAGCGAGCGGGCGGCTGTCGCAATGGCTGCAGACGTTGAAGTCGGTATCGACCTGGAGCCCATCGATCGCGACACAGTTTCAATTCTCCACGACTTCGCAACACCCGATGAGATCGACCTGATCGCCTCCGCCGCCGAGCAACAACCGCACGGGGCATGGGCGACCCGTCTGTGGTGCGCAAAAGAGGCGGTCGGCAAAGTCATGGGAACGGGTCTGCAAGGCCGCCCCAAAGATTTCGTCGCTGTTGACTTGTCATTAGACGGAAACATGCTGATCGACCATCAACCCAGCGGGCGGCGTTACGTCGTCCGGTCGGTGCAGATCGACCAGTTCATTGCAGCGTACACAAGTGCCGACGCCCTCGTGGCCGATCCGGTTTCAGTTAATTGAACCAGAGACCAGGCAACTCGCCGGTCGATTGAGGTGACAGACAGTGGCTACTTCGGTGAAGAACAAGACGTCTGGACGGTCGGCTAAACGGGAGACATCTGCGGCTGGTGAGCGGCAGAGTGTCACCGAGGCCAAATCCGCGCAGATTGCGTCGTTGCGGCTCAACGATTTCGAGCGTGTCGATGGAACGTTCGGACGCCGACTGCGATTACTGCTGCTGCTGGCCATCTTGGGCGGCCTCGGCTACGCGGTCTACGCACAATATGGCGATCAAGGCGCGATCTCCGTCGACGCGATGCGTGCTCGCGCTTCGGCCATCTGGAACACGCCCGAGCAGTCGAGCGAGATCTCCGACGCAACCGAAGTCGATTCCTACCGCATTCCCGATCCACTCGGCGAGGATGTTTTCCTCAGTCTGGCGGGATTCATTCTGCCGGAGCGCGAAATCCGAGTCGGGCCGCGCGTGCCGGGCACTATCGTCGACGTTCCCGTCGAGCAGGGAACCCGCGTCGAAAAAGGCGACTTACTCGCCAAGATCGAGTCGACGAGTTTCTTCGCCGAACTCGAACAATCCAGGGCCATGCTGGCGTTGGCCGAAGCCAACCTGGAGGAGTTGCAGAACGGCTCTCGTCCCGAGGAAATCGAGGAAGCTCGGGCTGCTGTCGATGAGGCGGCCGCCCAACTCGTGCTCCGCAAGAAAGAGCGAGATCGAATCCTGCGTTTGAGAAACGTCCGCAACAACGTCGTCAGCCAATCGGAATTCGATGTTGCCGAGTCTGAGTTCAAACGGACCGAAGCCCAGGTCCGCAGCCTCACGCAAAAGCTCAAGTTGGTCGAGAAAGGACCGCGGCCGGAGAAGATCGCGGCGGCCAAAGCTCGCGTCGACGAGGCCCGAGCCCGCGTCACGGCGGCGCAGTACTTTCACGACAACTCGTCGATCGTCTCGCCCATCGACGGCACCGTCCTGGAGAAGCGGACCGAAGTCGGTGAAATCATGAGACCCGACGTGTTGTTGTCGGAGATGTTTCTGCTGGCCGATCTCACAAAACTGCAAGCCGAGGTCGAGGTGCAAGAACGCGACCTGCATCGAGTCTCCATAGGCAACGCCTGCCGCATCATCCCCGACGCATATCCCGATCGCCGTTACGCTGGTCGGATCGTCAAAATCAAACCGCAGATCAATCGTCAGCGCGCCGTCGCAGGCGTTAAGGTTGCAATCGCCGGACCCGACGAGTTTCTGCTCCCGAATATGAATTGCCGCGTCGAGTTTCTTTCGGAACACTCGGCCGAAGACGTGGCGTCAACGGTTCGCGTCCCGGTGTCCGCCCTCATTCGGGAGGGCGAAGAATCGCTGGTTTACACGCTGGAAGGCACGTCAGCCCGGCGCCGCCGCGTCGAATGTGGCGGTACGACCGACGCGTGGGTCGAAATCCAAAGCGGCTTGGCCTATGGCGACGTGGTGCTGTTGCCCGGCGAGGACGGGTTGCACGAGGGCCAGCAGGTCTTCGCCCGATCGGCCTCACCCGACGCATCTGCTCCACAACCTGATGGAGCGAACCAATGAGAAGCATTGTCAGAATCGAGAACGTTTCCAAAGAGTATCGCCGCGGCAGCGAACGCGTGCCGGTACTGCACGACGTCAATCTCGACATCGCCCAGGGCCAATTCGTAGGCCTGATTGGTCCTAGCGGCTCGGGCAAGTCGACGCTGCTGAACCTAATCGCCGGCCTCGACCGCCCCACGTCCGGACACATCTTCGTCGATGGACACGAAATCTCGCGTATGGGCGATACGGCGCTGGCGCGATGGCGAACCAGCGCCGTGGGCTTCGTCTTTCAATTCTATCATCTGATCCCCGTACTCTCGGCCTACGAAAACGTCGAGTTGCCGTTGTTGCTGTTGCGGCTGTCGGCGTCGCGGCGTCGCGAGCAGGTCACCAACGCGCTGAATCTGGTGGGGCTCTCGCACCGAGTCCAACACCGTCCCGGCCAACTCTCGGGTGGCGAGCAACAACGCGTGGGTATTGCGCGGGCGCTGGTGACCGATCCCAGCCTGGTCGTCGCCGATGAGCCGACCGGCGACCTCGACAGTCATCGATCCGAGGAGATCCTCGACTTGCTCCAGCAACTCCAAGAGGCGCTCCGCAAGACCATTCTGATGGTCACCCACGATCCACTCGCAGCCGAGCGCGTCGAACGTCTCTACGAAATGGGAGAGGGTCGCCTCATCGAAACAGAGTCGGTCCATTCTCGGTGACTTCACCCTGACGGATCGGCATGTCCTATTTGCCTCGTACCGTACTCTTGTGGCAGCAGCCGGCACCGTAGTTCGAGTTGGCAACCGTGTTTAAGTTCTGCACGCTCATCGCGAAAAACCTGGGCCGCAACAAGGTGCGGACTGCGCTGACGTGTTCGGCGGTCGCTGTGCTGACTTGCATCTTCACCATCGTTAGTACCATCACGACGACGGTCGAAGGCTACGTCAAGAACGAAGGCAGCCAGAGCAAGCTGATCGTTTCCGAGCGGTGGCTGACGCCCAGTCAGCTGCCGATGCGCTACGTGCCGGAAATCACCCAACTCCGCGGCATCGAGGACTGGTCGGTCTGGCACTATTACGGCGGACATTTTGACGACTCCGGACGCGAGGATCGAGGGGGGCTGGGCATCGCGACCCGCGTCGACAATCTACTGTCGATGTTCGACGACCTGGACGGCACCGATCCCGCCGCCGTCAAAGCCTTGCAAGATGAGCGGACCGGCGCCGTTGTGGGGCGGCACATGCTCGAGTTGATGCAGTGGGAAATCGGCCAGCAGTTTACCTTCATCAGCACGTCCCATCCCGGCACGAACTTGCGGTTCAAGATCGTAGGCGAGATTCCCGGCGGCACTTGGTCCAACGCTTTCTTCTTCCGTGACGACTACTATCGCGAGGCCACTGGCGAAGACTCGACGGTCAATCTCATCTGGCTGCGAATGGCCGACGCGGCCACCGCCGACCGATTGACCGAAGAAATCACGCGGCGGTTCGAACGGCGACAGCCGGAACTCAGCGTCGAAACTGAAGCCTCGAGCATTGCCAGAATCGCCGGCCGCAACGAAGCCGTCTTGTCCATCATCCAGCTGATCGTGGCCGTTCTGCTGATCGACATGATCGCCGTGGTCTCCAACAGCATCAGCATCGCCACCCGCGAACGCCGCGTCGAAATGTCGGTTCTCAAAGTGCTGGGATTCCTGCCCCTACAAATCGCAGGGTTGGTCATCGGCGAAGCCATGCTGGTGGGTGGCATCAGCGGACTGCTGGGCACGTCGATTGCCTGGGGATGTTCGCAATTGGCGCTGGGGGGCACGCTGCCCACCAACGAAGCGACTCAGTTCCTGACCACGTTCCCCGTTCCCGATAGCGCTTTGATCACAGGCACGGCTTTGGGGCTGGGGATCGGCTTTCTCGGAAGCATCCTACCCGCGTGGAGCGCGCGCTCGGTCAAAGTGACCGACGTCTTTGCCAAACTTAGCTAGCGAAACGTAATGGTTCCGGTTGCCTACAGTGTTCGAAATCTCCGCGTTCGTTGGAAGACGACGCTGACCACCGCTTCGAGCTTCACGCTCGTCGTCTCGGCACTGGTCCTCATGCTGGCATTCGTCAGGGGCGTGCAGCGGGTCTGTGCGATCAGCGGCGAGGCCAACAACGTTGTCGTACTCCGCCAGGGAAGCAGCGACGAGTCTTTCATGAAGATGGACAGCAACACAGTTCAGCAAGTCGAAAGCTTCGCGGCAACGGCCAAAGATCCCGACGGGCTGCCATTGGCCAGCCGCGAGCTGTTCATGTTCGTCTCCGACTTCGCCGACCGCAGCGGCAGCGCCGGAACGTTTCAGGTTCGCGGCGTACTGCCGGCCGCCTTCAAAGTCCATAGCGAGGTCAAACTCGTCGAGGGCCGCGAAATGAAACGGGGCATCGGCGAGATCGTCATCGGACGCGGCGTGCACCGGCAATACAAGCTGTCGGTCGGCGACGAACTGCCCATCGGCCGCAAGACCTGGCGGATCGCCGGCATCTTCGATTCGGGCGGTTCGACCTTTGACTCGGAAATCTGGTGCGACATTAGCGAACTGGCCAGCCAGTTTCGCCGCGAAGGAGTCTACAGTTCCGTCGTAATTCGCACCTTCGGCCCGCGAGAAGCGGTTCTACTGGCCGAGCAGTTGACCGCCAACCGCAGCATCGGCGTCGACGCGCAGACCGAACCGGCGTACTACATCAGGCAAGCCGAACAAACCCAGATGATTCGAAACGGCGTGTGGGTCATCACGGTCTTCATGGCGGTCGGCGCGGTGTTCGGCGTGATGAATTCGATGTACGCCGCCGTTGCCCAGCGCACCCGCGACATCGCCGTCCTGCGGGTGCTCGGCTTCGCGCGGGGCGAAATCCTGGTCGCCTTTCTAATCGAGTCGCTATTGATCGCAGCCATCGGCGGCAGCGCCGGAGCCGCAATCGCCTACGCGGCCAACGGCATCACCCACACTGCCGAAATCGGCTGGAAGACAGTCGAGTTCGCCTTCACAGTCGACGCCAGCGTGCTGATCATGGCCTCCATCTGCACCGGCCTCATGGGCACACTCGGCGGCCTGTTCCCGGCGGTGACGGCCATGCGCGTCGAACCGCTGGAAGCGCTGCGCTGAATCCTGTCGCAACGCTGGTATCGAGGATCCCGGTTCTCGGCAACAAGTTGCCGTGTCGTTACAAGGCAATCTGTGGGTACACTAGGAAGTATCTCGATGGGAGCATCGTGTCGATGCCGTCCGATCCGTGAGGTTGCATCTACTCGGCGAACCTTGCGACGCTGGTGGCGCATTTGAAAGCCAGGGTTGGTCGAGCGCTGACGGCCCCTCATGGTCGTGGGTCAAACAGTCCGGCGACAAGTATCAACAATATCTCGCTTGCCGCATGTGCGGTTTGCAGTTCGCTGGCGACGCCCCGATTCACGTCGATATCGACGCCAGCGCTGCCAGCGGCCGCGTGAATGCCAGCAGATCTCATTTGGCTGACATCAAAGACTATCGCGGGAGCTTGCGTCCGTCGGTCCCGCGCATCTCACTGATTCATGTCAATCGGAACCGCGAGGGGACGAATCTTGTACCTTGGACGGCTCACCCGCCTCGTCCCAATTCACAGGACGTCTTGACCATCGATGGCCTGCGGCAGATAAGTCACGATACGTTACGGATCGACCTGCGGTCGTTTCGCGTTCGGGACGGTTGGACGCCGGGCAAGTATCACGTGTCGCTGCGCGCGCAGAACTTTCACAGACCGAACGATCGGTGCTGGTCGTCGGAGATTTCAGCGCCGCAGAACTTCGAAGTTCGCTAGTGCATTCCGAAACAGCAATGGGCAATTCGTTCGATGAATGACAACAGCTACTCAATGACAACTAGGGCGACATCTGATTACGTGCTGGCCGTGCTTCGCGACGAACACCGGCAGGCCACGCAGTTTGATTTCGCGTGCGACCCGGATATCGCATTGTCGTTGGACTGCACGATTGCCGACTGGCGTGCCGCCATGGATCTTCTTCCGGCGCGGGAACTCGGCCGCGCCTTGAATGAATCTTGGGGCATCAACGTCTCGGACACCGAGTGGCGCTCGGTCCTCGCCCCAGCGCGAAACAAGACGCTTCGAGGCGTCGCTAAGTTGATCGCGAAGAAGGCGACTCGCACACAGATTCGGCCGCTGGAGATCGCCGGCACGCGTTGCCGCCCCGCTGCAGCCTTTCTCGCGATCAAGGATCGCCTCGCTGCGGAAGACATCGACGTAACCTCGGTTGCCCCTCGACGCCGCTTGCCGAGTTCACGCGACATCACCCGCAAGTGTTTCTGCACTCAGTGTCTCGATTGGCGCCAGGGTCGCTTCCAGACGTCAAAGTCGATGCCCCTGTGCAGCGGTTTGTTGAAGACGCTGGCTTTTGTGTTGGTTTGCTGATGATCGTTGGGGGCATCGCATCTTCGTTCGCTGGCCAATTCATATCGCTCTCAATCATCGGAATGTTTCTCTGGCTTCTCTCAGTCGCGGTTAACGAAGCTCTGGGTTCGCGACCACCCGCATCGGTCATGCTCGGCGACTTGCAGACGTTTCGTGATCTTGCAAACTGTGTGGCGGGACAGGCCGGCTGACGCTCAGTGTTCGAACACGAAACACAATGCGGGTCGGTGAGAATCCGTCGCGAATCGTTGAACCGATTTGAATCGGTGCGTGCCAGCACGCACCCTACCGATTGATTGGCACCGCAACAGCGAGAACACCGCCGGCATTCGCCGCTCGTTTGTCAGCGGTCCGGCCGGTCATGCCAGGCATCGAACCCTTCGAACTCTCCGTAGGTGTCGGGCGACCAGCCGAATGAACGCCAGGCGCTGGGTCCGGTACAGCCGGCCATTTCCCAATCGTCGTCAGTGGCATCGATCTTGGCGTATCGCAGGAAGATGTGATTGTGACCGTCGGCGGTTGTCGCCAGGCGTTGGCCCTGAAGGTACGGATAGAGCCAGCCTTGCACCCCCATCCAGCGCTCGTCGTAAACCGATGCGCCGAAGGTGCCGTCGATCTGCAGGTTCAGCGGGGGCGCGACTGCGCCCGCCGACCAGAAGTTGACGGAAAAGCCAAACGATTCGTCGCCGTCGATGAAGGCGTTGGCGGCGCGCCGCAGCTCCATTTGCAGGAACGCTTCGAGCTGACGAAGCAGATGCTCGACAATGGTCTCCCACTGCCGTGCGGCCAGTCCACCCAGCTGAGGAGCGTTCCAGAGAAGTTCATCGGGCGACATCGGAGAACACCAATAGCGGTGAAGAATTCGTGGCTAGCAATCTACCGGCATCATCGACACATCCGCTCGGAGATTTGTTCGGAATCCAGGCGAAGCCCAACTCGAAGACCCTCACCCTAGCCCTCCGGCAGCCCGACTCTTTCACGTTCTTGCACGGCGTCTCGCCGGTTGCGACTGCCTCGGTCTCCTGTTCTTCGGTTGCGCGAGTTTGCTAGGACCGCACAGATCGGCAATACGCCCGTCCCCCTTCAGAAGGGGGACCCAGGGGGTTCGACCCCCTCTAACTCCCCCTTTGCAAGGGGGAGAACAAGTCCCGCCGCATCCGAACAAAAAGTCTGCAAGCGGGAGAGGGGACGAAACGCGGGCCTACACGCCGCTACTGCTCAGCTGTGTATGCGCAAAAGAGCACCATGCCGGTCGGCCGAGGTTGCTTCTGGGTGTGGTATAATACGCTTCTGAAGCGAGCCTCGCGCTCGATCGAATGGATTCAATGTTAGGGGCAGCCCGATGGCGGTGCGGGAACTGTGCGGCAAGGCGGTCTCAACGACAAGGCGGGCAGGTGACGCGGACAAGCCATCGAATCGTTCGCTCTGTCTACAGTATTGCCCTGAACACCGAGGAAAACAGCAATACTGTAGACGTAGACGCCAAGCGCGCTTTGTTGCGCGCGCGTCGGAGACGGACGCAGAGGGCCGACTTCGATGGCCGAGAGCTGGCTTCAGAGGCATCGTTCGGCTGACGAGGATCATCAGTTTTCTTCGAGCTCCGGCGAATCGGCGGGTTCGTCGGCTTTCTTGCCGGGGAGTAGTTGTTTGATTCGCTTGCCGAGGGCTTCGAGGCGACCTTTGGTTTGTTCTGCGTCCGTCTGGTCTTGTTGTGCGTCGGTCTCGTCGGGCTGTTCGCCGTCTTGTTTTTCGGGGAGCAGGTCTTTGATTTTTTCGCGAGCCGCTTGAAAGCCGCGGTTGGCCAGTTCGCCACCGACCTCGGTGGCTGTGGCCCCGATCGATCGGTGGGAGTGAATGTCGTCTATGGTGCCGGGTTGTTGGTCGGGGCCGCTCGAGCGGACGAGGAGTGTTGTGCCGAGCAGGCTCTCCTCGACCGAGAGTTCGAGAGGTTGGTCCCAGACGTCCCGATCCTCGAGCAGACCCGATTGGGGATGCTGGGCCGGATCTTCATGCTTAACCTGGCCGACGAACTTCTCCGCCAACCGGGCGACCTGCGTTCGGGTCTGCGTGATTTGCTGCTGGCGGTTGTTGTCTCGAATCCGCCAGAGGAGGAAACAGCCGGCGAAGATGGCAATCAGAAAGACCAAAGCTCCTGACAGCTCGGTGAAGGTGGGCTCATTGGCAGCAGACCGGTCGTTGGCAGCGCTTGCGGCATCAAGCTCGGCCAATCGTTCCCGGACTCTGTCTGACGTGGTTGACTCGCTGTCGGCGTCACGAGTAGCGCCGGCGGCAGGCTTGTCGGTCGCCCCCAGCTCCACCTGCCGTTGTCGAAACTTCTCGGACGCGGCCGACTTGCCTTGAATAAGGGCCCTGAAGAGGAACTCGACCGACATCGCCAGCAACTTCACGGAGAGCTCGAAGATGAGCTGGAAGATCCCCATGACAATCACTAGCAACACGGCAATCAATAGGGTCAAATCCATCGCCGAAACCAGATCTGCTTGGATCGCGAGCTATTGGGGGCGAACTCAGCCGGCTCGACGCTCCCTTCGGATTCGCACTCGGTTGCACACAACTCTGCTTTGCCGCACCTCACGGTGCGCACCAGGTTTCCTGCGGCTCGCGGTGGACCTGTGGTTGTTGGTCGCCTTGCAGTGCGGCGACCGATTGTTCGGCCGCAGCGACTTCGGCGGCGGTGCGGTGCCAGGTCAGCGCGAGGTCGAGGCTTTTCGATTCGCCGGCGGCCAGTTTGACGAAGCGGCCCTGTGCGCCTTCGAACGTGCGGGGGTTGGGATAGTTTGTTCCCGGTTCGATTCCGGTGACGTAGCCGTCGGCGACGGCGGTCGTGTTTTTCCATTGACTGAGACAAGGGAGTTGCCGCGTGTCGTATGAGAGGCTGACTCCCTCGGTTCCGTGGGCGTTCTTGAGCAGTGCCCGTGTCTGGCCGTCGTCATCGCAGTGGAGGTCGAAGAAGTAGACCTGCTCCTCGAAGGCGGGCTGCTCGGCCTGGTAAGAGTCCCAGGCATCGACGCTGGTGGCGGCGTGGGCGTTTCTGGGAACGATGGTCTTGGCCGGCAGCACCAGTTTTGACCCGCCGTCCAGCAGTGGGGTGCCGAAGTTGACGTGATACAGCATCTGGAACTCGGCAGGGGAGGCGGAGAGGTTTTGGACTTCGTCGTGAATGCGAAAGCCGGGTTCGTCGAGCCGGGTGGTGACGGTGGCGTTCAGCCGCAGTTTTTGGAAATGGAATCGCGACTCGTCGACCTGACCGGTCACCGAGATCTCGCCGCTGTCGGTATCGACGGTGACTTCGACGCGATGTGCAGGCAGGTTGGCGATGCGGCCGTGCAGCGGGTATTTGAGGTTGTGGTTCTCATCGAACTCGGGGGCGCCGTTGTTTTCCAATCCGCAGCGGACGAGCAGTTCGTCGAACCCGTCGAGCCAACCCAAGCCGCCCGGTTCGGTGACCGGTACATACTGCGGATGGACGGGGCCGCCGGCCGGCGAACGCCAGCCGAGCATTGCGTCGCCCATCCAGCCCCGCCAAATGCCCATACCGCGGGTGGGAATGACGGTGAATCGGAATCGCCCGTTATCGACTTCGACGACGTCCACGCCTTCGCGGCGCCCGCCGTGCAGCGTTCGCTTGCTGATCGACCAGGAACCGGAAGCACCCAGGTCTTGGGGACCGATGGAAAACTCGCTCAGGTTGGTGACACTTTCGGCGTCAGTCAACGTCCAGGTTTTTTGCGTCATTGGTCTTGGTTCCGGCTTGGACGGTTTCTACTTCACGCGCACCAGCTTCATGATGCGGCCCGAGACGTTCCAGTCTTGCACATACAGGTTGCCGTGTTTGTCCCAGTAAGAGCCGTGGGTGCCGCTGAAGATGCCTTCGATCCATTTCTCTTGCGGGACTCGAAAGTTCACGCGTGTCTTGGGATCGGAGTTGTGGCCCAGGACGGCGATGATGGTGTTGCTGCCATCGAGAATCACCAGCCGCCCGTGCAAGTCGGGGACGGAAACGTACTCGCCCTGGATGGCGACCGAAGTGGGCATGCCCAGGCCGGTGACGACTTCGGCAATGAAGTTGCCTTCCAAGTCGTAGTGCAGCAGGCGGCCCTTGGGCTCGTGGTTGCGGTCGCAGATCAACAGCCGCGGCGGATCGTAGCGGGTGTCGAGTGTCATGCCGTGGGCGGTGTTGAATTGTTTGAGGTCGTTGCCCTTGGACCCGAAGTGCATCAGGTATTTGCCGGTCTTGTCGAACTTGAAGATGTGGTTGCTGGCGTAGCCGTCGGAGAGGAATATGTCACCGCCCGGCGCCACGGTGATGGCCGTGGGGTTGAACTTTTTGAGCTCGAGCCCCGACTCCTCGGGGAACGGCAGCTTGAGTACGATCTGCCCGTCGCTGACGTTGAACTTGATGCCCTCGGCGTTGTTGTTGCGGGCGCCGTAAATGAACTCGCCCTCGGTCTCCTGCCGGATCTCCATATCGTGGATGTTCGCGTACTCGTCGCCCAGAAATCGCTTGACGACTTCGCCCGCGGGCGAGAAGACAAACACGCCGAGTTGCGCGCTGGTGTAAATGTTGCCCGCCTCGTCGATCACGACGGCGCCGTGCGTCGGCCCGATGACCGATTTACCGCTAGAGCTGAGACCCCAACCGGGCACGGTGTCGAAGGTCATCAAGCCGCAGCCCATCCGGACTGGTTGGACTTTTTCAGCCGCGAGCACCGGCAGTGTGATGCCAAGCGCGACGGTGAGCGTGATGCAAAACGAGCCACGTTTCATGATCTGGACTCCAGGTTGTTGCAGAATGGCGGTGTCGCGGTGGTCGCCCATTGGGTTGGCAGTCTCTTTCAGACACGAGAGCCACAAACGGCGCTAGTCGCTGATGTTCGAGAGCTGCTCTCTCAACCAGGCGGGGCGATCGGTGGTGAGGCCCTCGACTCCGGCTTCGGTCAGCCGGCGGGCATCGGACGCCGAGTTGATGGTCCACATGTAGAAACCGAGTCCCGCCTTTTTCACGCGGGAGACGTAGCCTTTGTCGATGACGTCTGCTTTGCCGAGATCGAGTCCGTCCAGATTGGCCGCTTGGGCTTTGTCGATCAGGACGTCGAGTTCAGGCTTCCATTTTCCGGTCTGGTCGTCTTGCTTGAGACCGATGACCCAATAGACCACAAGTTCCGGCATCTCCTGCTTGACGGCGGCGACGACGTCGTAGGAGAAGCTGATGATGGTTGTTTGATCGGGCGCTTTGCCGGCCTTCTGCAGATCGCTTTGCAGGGTGGGAACGATTTCGGGACCGCACTTGACCTCGATAAACAGGCGCTTGCCGTCGGGAATGGTGGCCAGGACTGCCGAGAGCGTGGGAATGCGCTCGCCGGTGAACTTGGCGTCTTTCCAGCTGCCGACGTCCAACTTGGAGAGTTCGGCCAGCGTTTGCTCGACGACCGGTTTGTCGACGGCCGCCAGCCGGGCGGTGTTCTTGTCATGGAAGGCGACGATGTGGCCGTCTTTGGAGAGGAACACGTCGATCTCGACGGCGTCGGCGTTTTGTTTCCACGCCAGGTTGACCGAGGCGAGCGTGTTTTCGGGTGCATCGTGCGAGGCGCCCCGGTGTCCAATGATTTCGACAGCCGACAACTGGGCTGCTGGGTTCGAAAGAATTGCCAAGGCAATCATCCACGAAAGGAGAAACGGCTGTCGCATCATAGTTGGTCGATCCTGCTGTCTACGAAAATCGGTTCGCGCGTGTGCCGACTGATGATGCCGGCACGCTTCATGATACCGACTCGCCGATGGGATCGAACCTTGCGGGTTCGAGAGTTCGGTGAAATCTCGGCGAAAACGAGGGGCCGGCATAGGACTCGCCGGCTGGTTTGCGCATCAGGCCGATACGGGGATCGGGGCCAGCACGTCGATCATCGCTCGGCAGAAGTCGGGCAAGTCGGCCGGCTTGCGGCTGGATACAAACGGCCGGTCGACGACGACGGGGGCATCTTCCCACACGGCGCCGCAGTTGATCAGGTCGTCCTTGATGCCAGGAGATCCGGTGACCCGCACGCCTTCGTAGACATCCGCGGAAATGGGAATCCAGCCGCCGTGGCAAATTGCAGCCACCAGCTTGTCGGCATCGGCGAACTCCTGGACGAGTTGGAGCACTTTCCGATCTCGACGGAGCTTGTCGGGCAGCCAGCCGCCCGGGCAGACGACGCCGTGAAAGTCGTCCGACTCCATCAGTGCGATATTGGTATCGGCCACGCAGGGATAGCCGTGCTTGCCGGTGTACTGCCGGCCTTCCTCGGGACCGGCCAGCGTGACGTGGGCTCCGGCTTCTTCGAGACGCAGCTTGGGGTACCAGAGTTCGAGGTCTTCGTAATCGTCGCCGCAGAAAATGAGCACGCGCTTGTCGTCGAGCGGTTTTGCAGCATTCATCGTCGAGCTCCTGTGTGGGGTCGAGCGAACGACCCATCGTTTCGTCTGTCCGGACAAGACTATCGACGCCGGACACCCTTCTCGCGATTCTTGACGATGGAATCACAGGCGGCATAGACTGCCGAAAGCAGTCAGCTTGTGTAATAACACGGGGTTGAGACGGGTGCAAATCAGCGTCAACGGTGAACAACTCGATCTGCCGGCGGGAACCACGGTGGCACGATTGATCGAAACGCTCGACATGCGGCCCAAGCTTGTCGCCGTCGAGCGCAATCGGGAACTGATCCCTCGCGCCGAGCACAAGGACTGTGTGTTGCACGAAAATGATGAAGTCGAAGTAGTGACCCTGGTGGGTGGTGGTTGACGCGCAACTGAGATGGAACCGCACAACTGATGTCGATTGAAATTCAAGCCGATGTGCCTTTGGTGCTCGGCAGCCACACGTTTGAATCCCGTTTGATCGTCGGCACGGGCAAGTACGCCACCTACGAGCAGATGCGCAACTGCCTGGAGTTGAGCGGCGCCGAGGTGATTACGGTTGCGGTCCGCCGCGAGCGGCTGATCGACGCCGACGGCCGAAACATTCTCGATTTCGTCGACCTAGAGCGTTACACGATCCTGCCGAATACAGCCGGTTGTTTCTCAGCTGACGACGCCGTCCGCGTGGCGCGGCTGGGGCGGGAGATACTCGAAGGCCTCGAAAACCCCGGTGCCGATTGGGTCAAGCTGGAAGTGCTCGGCGACAAAAAGACGCTGTTGCCCGACCCGGTTGCGACGCTGGAGGCGACCGCGCAACTGGTCGCCGAGGGATTTCAGGTTCTGTGCTATACGACCGACGATCCGATCACTGCCCGGCGGCTACAGGAGGCGGGCGCGACGTCGGTGATGCCCGCCGGCAGTCCGATCGGCAGCGGGCAGGGCGTACTCAACCCCAACAACATTCGCATTTGTCTGGAGTATCTGAAAGGAGCCGATCCCGATTACCCCGTCATCGTCGATGCCGGCGTGGGAACCGCCAGCGACGTCAGTGTGGCGATGGAGTTGGGCTGTGACGGCGTACTGCTCAACACGGGCATCGCAGGCGCGCGGGAGCCGCACATTATGTCCGAGGCAATGAAACACGCCTGCATCGCGGGACGCAAGGCGTATCTCGCAGGCCGCATTCCCAGAAAGCTCTATGCCACGGCCTCCAGTCCCGAAAGCGGAACGATTGCCGGCAAGGGCGGCGCGTGAGTTATTGACCGGCCGAGCGCGTCCCTTGCGGTGAACCTGCAATGGGCACGCCGAACGGCAATGGCCTTGCCGCCACCGTGTAGCCCTCTTCGTGACCGACCTGCTGGAGTTCCCTGTAAATTTCGAAGCTGTCAGGATAAACCCAAAATGTCAGGGTGGTGTTGAAGTCTGCGGCCAGCAGCGCCCGTTGAAAAGTGGAACCGGGGCGGAGGGCCTCTTCGATCGATTCGTTGACGGCCGACTTTGTCTGAGCGATTTGCCACTCTGAGATGCCCATGCGGACGACGCCGCTTCCGTGCCGCAATTCGTCAATGACCGACATTTGGTGCCGCTCGACGACGTATCGCATGATGAAGCCTCGGGCCGGGCCGACTTGCCCTTCGTGCCGGCGAAACTTGAGCAACCAGCTCTTTTGCCGTTGGATCTGCGAGCGGAGGCGATCGAGCAGATCTTCGAGAGGAACAAAAGCCACGCGATTGTCACGGAGCTGGAAGTGGATTTCGTTACTATCGACAACACGGCTGACGGGAGTCAGCTTGTGTTCGATCTGTTTGACGGGACCGGCGGCCCGGGCCGCCTGCTGGAGCTTGTATTGCAGGTTGAGAAACTCGGCCTGCGTTTTGTTCAGGCGCTCGCTTTGCAGCAACCGCCGGCGCCTGGCTTCGGCCGTGGATTGTTCGGCTGCCTGCAGCGACTGGGCTGTGCTCTGCAGGCGCTTGGCGACCTGCTGCTGTATTTGTTGCGCTGATTGGGCGTCCCCTCCCAGCGCGACGGCTTGGTTTTCAAGCTCGACCAGTTCGGATTGCAAATCGCGGACCTGCTCCAACAGTTCCGGCGATCGGCGATATAGCGGCTTGGGGGCGACGGCCGGTTGGCGTCGAACGAGTGTCGGCTGCGGCTCGACTCTGTCGGGCTCGACATTGTCCGGCTCGAGCACCGGCGGTTCGACCGGCGATTCAATGACCGCCGGTTCTTCGACCGCAGCGACGGGAGCTTCGACGGGTTCAGGCAGCAATGGTGCGTTGCTCACGCGGACGCCGGCAATCACGATCAGAATGATCAGGATGCCGACGATGTTGGCAATGATGTCCAGAAACGAATCGGACCCAATCGAGGCTTCGCTTTCGCGCAATGGGCGGCCCATGTTGGTTACTCCTCACCCGGCTTGCGCTGCAGCACGACGGTGGTCGATAGCCCTTCGGCGCGCAGCGGCCCTTGAATCCGCTCGAAGTGTTGGTTGCCACCGGGCAACAACTCGAAGCGAATCGTGGGGACCCAATAGAAGTTCTGCGGCGGCCAACCCCATTCCCGCACCTCGGCTTCGATCATGTTCAAGACCTGCGTAACCAGTTCATTGGACGACTCATCGCCGTTGATCGAGAGACGGCGGTCCTGGTTGAGGACGAGCTCATTCGATTCGACCTGTAACACAATCTGCCGCTCGAAGCCGATCGTGGCGCGCGGTCCGTGTAGCCCCCACCGCCGTTTCTGGAACTGCTGGCGACGGTCCGAACGGGGACTCAGCGTCCGGGTTTTTTTCAAGGAGGGATACTGGTCTTGCGGCACGTTTTGTTGGTCGACGCTGGCGCCGGGGCGAGCGCCGAACTCGTACGTCTTGGCTCTCTTCAAAGAGTCTCCGCGATCGCTAGTCGACGTCCGCGGATCGTGCGAACGCTCCACGTCATCCTGGGCACTCGACTCGGCATGACGTTGTCCGGACTCCCGGCCGGAACGGGCGCCGCTATTGGCACCCGAACGGCTGAAGTACAGGCTATCGGTACTTCGATCTGGAGTCGGGCGGGGCGGGGATTTGAATCGCGCGACCGGTTGCTCGGCGCGCGGCTGCGATGCATCGGGCCGCTGCGAAGCCAGTCGCTGCTGGGCGCCCGGCTGAGCCGGAGCCTGGTCTTGTCGCGCACTTGGCTGTGGAAGAGCCCGCGGCTGCACCGGACGGCCGTTGGATTGCGTACCGGGAAAGGCCGGCATGCGTCCCGTGGCATCCGGCTGTTGAGCTTCAAACGTGCCGCCATGCGGCGCCTGTGTGTCGAGATCTGCGCCACTGCGACCACTGGACAACGGTGGCAAAGCTTGCCGGTCGCCAAAGGCGTTGCCGGTGCGATCGAAATCGGCGGTGTTCTCCGAGTTGGCGCTGTCGAAATCGAAATCCCGCGTCAACGTTTCTCGGGCCGGGCCGGATGGACTGGCGTCGCGTTGTTCAGATCCAAAGCGGTCGCCACCGCCGCCGGCGGGCGCTTCGTCGACGTCGATCAGGCCTGTTTGGTTGTCGAAACGAATGACGCGTCCGCCGCGTCCAGTTCGGCCTGCGCCGCGGCGAGATTCTTCCAGCAGTGCCAACATTCGCTGTTGCTCATTGATGAGCCGATCGATCGCGTTTCGGCAGGTCGCGACGGCGTCTGGATCTGCCGGAGGAAGGTCGAGTTCCCAGTTTTCGGCAACGAGTTCGTAGCCGGATGGTTGGTCGAGCCTCGCCAACAGCTTGCGAGCGGCGTAATAGGCCAGGCTGCCGCTGGGCCTCACGATGAGCAACACATACGGGTCCGGTTCCGGGGGCTCGCCGCGCCGGCGGGCCGATTTCCAGTGGTCGACGAGTGCCCGGGTGCCGGCCAATACCGGATTGCGTCGGATGGTGAATCCGTCGAGATCGTCCGATTCGAGCAGGATGTCCTCAGGCAGAAACCGCAAGCCGCGACTACTGCAGTCGATCAGAATCGGCCGCCGTGTGGTTCCCAGTTGGCCGTCGAAGGGAATGATGGCGTACTTGGTCGAGGCGCGGCCTTTCTGTTGCTGCGTCTGGGCCAACTCGCGTTCCAGTTCGATGAGCTTGTGCTGCAGACGCTCTTGTTTGCTGGTCAATGTGGCGAGCAGTTCTTGGTCTTGCACTTGTTGGTCGCGGAACGCCTTCAAGTGCGCCTCGGTCTCGCGTAACTGCGTTTGGTTTTCGAGGATGTCGCGTTTGCGAGACTGAAGTGTGGCCTGTCGAGCGGCGATCTGCTGTCGCCCGACGTCCCGATACCCGGCCAGCATCGCGATACGTTCGCGGACTTCTTCATCCTGGTCGATGACGATTCTTGCGGGCGGCTGCCAAGTCAGCTGTGGGACGACGAGCGGTTCCTGCGGTTCCGGCTCGACCGGTTCTGGCGCGAACAGCACGGGTGGCGGAGGCCCGGGGTCTTCCAACGGTTGCACGACCTCGACTTGTTCGACTTGGACAACCGGCACCACCTGCGCGCGGGCCTGCTGGCGAATACGGTGCGTCGTCACCAACAGCAAAAAGATGAGCGCACCCATCGCGCACACCAGTACCGCCAGAAACGGAAATAGCGATACCGAATTGGTGCTACGTGCGGGACGGCTCATTGGCGCGGGTTCGGCGAGAGGAGAAAGACTATCCGCAATTCAGCGTGTTCGTTGTGAGTCCTGCGAAGAGTCTCAGAAGATTCTTGGGGCGAGAGGGTCCTTCGCCCCGCTCGGGATGACGGGAACACGTTGTTGTCTTGCTTCCGCTCAGGCCGCTTTCGGCCGCGTGCGTGCCGACAATAGGTGGACGGCGGCGCTTAAGCTGTTCATCGTCTGCTCGAAGGTTTCCGTGGCACGGACCACTTCCAGGTTGTCGGCCAGCCGGTCTTGCAACCGGACGAGATCGGCCTCCTGGTCGACAATCTGAATCAACACATCGCCCTGCCGACGAAGTTCGTCGAGCTGTTGTCTGCCCGAGTCTGCGGTCTGCTGCAGTTGCGTCTGCCACGACATGACTTGCTCCGACAATCCGTGGATCAACCGGTCCACCTCGGACGTCTGGTGTGTCTCGAGCCGCGACAGCTCAGAACTGAGTCGTTGCAGGCAGCCATCGATCTGACCGCCGAGCGAAGCGACGCATTGTTGTTGTGCTTGCAGCCACTCGTCGCGACCGGCGGAGATCTCCCGAGAGATTCCACGGAAGGCTTCGAGGAATTCGCCGCGAACTGCTTCAAGTTGCGAAGCATGATCGGCCAGCGTCGAGGTCATTCCCTGCTGCAGGTTGGCGTCGAACTCTTCGCGTTGTGTTTCCAGAGACTCGGTCCAACTGTGCCGGATCGACTCCAACGATTCTTGCCACAGTTTTGTCTGCCAGTCGATGAGCGATTCGGTGCGGTCCAGCAATTGCCGGCTGGCCTCGGCTTCGGCGCGGGCCAGAGTAGATTGGTTCTGTGGAGCCGCCAGGCACGCGGCCAACCGCTTGATGGCGAACTCCTCGACCTCGGCTAAGACCTGCTGTTCGGAACGTTCGATAAGGAACGAACCGAAGACCAGCACCAAAGACAATCCCAAGGCCAGCGCCGTCGTATCGAACGCCACCGCCAAGCCGCCCGTCACGTCGCCCAGCGAGGATTCCAGTTGGTCCGGTGTGACGTTGGCAATGGCGATCGTGATACCGATGACCGTTCCCAGGAAGCCCAGGATCGGCACGGCCCAGGTGATGGTTCGAATGAGTGCGTAGCTGCGGTGCAGCCGCTCGGCGGCCAGTTCGGCCAACGACTTCAGATGCTCTTCCAACCCGGCGCCTGATCCCCGCTCCTGAACGTAGGCCGAAGCATCGCCGATCCGCCGTACCAAATGCGTGCTGCGCTGCGCAGGCGGCAGGCCTGAGATGATCTTTCGAAAGCGATCTGCGCTGGACTTGGGCGCCAGGCCGTTGTCGGCGCCGATCTCAGTCAGGTCAAGCCGGAGGGACTTTCTCTCTGCACCCATCCCAAAGGCCTTGATGGCCAGAATCGCCAGCCCGACGAAGAACAGGGTCGTCGTCGCATATTCCAAGGGATGGCTGCAAAAGTACCGGATTGCGAGCTCGCGCTGCACCGGCAGATGGGGGATCAATGCGTAGAACAAAAGCGTGGCGACGCCGCCCCAGGCGATCGGTGACAGGAGCAGCCACGTCTTCAGTGGATGGGGCCGATCCCCAGTCACGACCGGTTTCGCTACCTGTTGCCTCATTCCCATCTCCTTCCCTGGGGAGAACGTCGTGCCGAACGTTCTCGCGCGTAACCCGCTACAATCACGAAGGTTGAGTCGAAATCTGCGCCGGCGCAGTCCGCAATCGCGACGCATTCCAAGCGCTACAACTGTTAAGATCGTCCTATTCTCCCAGGCGGTTGACCCGAATCGGGGATTTCGGTGGCCGAGGCGATAGCAGGCCTCGAGCCCGTTGAGAAGCTCGCCACTGCTCTGTGAGCTGCGCCAGTATTCTCGCTGCGACGAGATTCGCACGGCTGCCCAGATCAGATGTAACCGTACTTCTGCAGCGTGGAGACGATGGCGATCATCCAGAAGAACGCGCCTGCCAGGAACAGGCTGATACGGACGAACCAGTTCGGTTTGATTTCTTTGGGAAGCAGGATCAAGTTCACGGCCAGCGCGTGCCAGCAGCTGAAGCCCAGGGCGAAGTTGTAGATTGTTGTGGCAATCACCAGCAAAGTCTCCGGCTCTTCGAGTGAGAGCATCACCATGCCGAACATCGCGTAGATCAACAACACGCCGAAATAGACGTAGCGGATATTCTTCGGGTCGACGCGGCGCAATGCGGCGCTTGAGGTCCAGAAGACGTCGACCCAGCGCCGCACGACGCCATCGGCCGAGGTGGCCATGCTGGGGGCCAACACGAGGAAGCCACAGAATAATGTCATGAACCAAAACAGAGACCCCAACTGGCCGCCGACCCGTTCTTGGACGGCTCCGGCCGTCATGCTGGCGGCCACCCATTTGTCGGCCACTTCGGTCCCCCGTGGGAGGAATTCCACCGAGAGCATGCTCGGCAGTGCCAAGCCGAGAAAACAGGCGGGCATCCACACCACAACCTGGTCCCTCAGCACGTGGCGATACCAACGCTTCCAACGGGGCAGGCTTTCCACGGTGACATCAAACACGCTGCCAACGTGGGAGAGTTGCAGGTCGTGTCCGCCGACGAGGCTGGGAATGGCCCCGACATCCTGCCCCATGCCCCAACCTTGGTCGCGGGTGTAGTTGCTGATGGCGGTATTCGATAAACCGCCCGATCCGGAAATCGCGACGAGCGCAGACAAGAACGCGATCATCGACCAGTCGATCTTCGGAAAGCTCCGACCTTCCATGGCGGCAACGAACACGTTGTCCAGATTGTCGCCGTCGCGGATACCGTCGCCATCAACGTCGACGAACTTATCCAGCCTGCCGTCATCGTTGCTATCGAGCGGGTAGCTGGAGCCGTCGACCAGAATCGTTTCATCCGGAGCGCCGTCGTCGTCGAGATCGGGCCACCGAACTGACTCTCCGTTGCGCTCGAAGGTGACCATCGAATCGGCTTGTCCGTCGTTGTCGATATCGGTGGCATCGGGTTCGCCGTCACCGTCGGTGTCGCGGCGGAGTGCGAGAGATGGTTCGACGATATCGAGGCTGCCGTCGCCGTCCCAATCTTCGCCGGGATCGAGAGCGCCGTTTCCGTTGGCATCTTCGGGCCGCTGGATCGGCACGTTGCCGAATTTGACGAAGCCGCTGAAGATCTCCGTCCATGTGCCCAGCTGCGAGTAGAAGACGCCCAGCAACAGCAGGAATCCCAGGACAGTGAATATCTTAAAGGACATGACCGCTTTGAGCGCGTTGAAAACCTTGCCCCCGAACACCAGCGGGATCATGGCCCCGACGAAAATGCAGTAACTCAACACGCGCAGCAAAGTCTTGTGCGTGACGGTGCCGAACAATGGGATCACCACCTCACCCGTCTCTGCTTGTGGAACCTCTTGCAACAAGACCGTCGCCAGTGGCGCTGCGGCGCTTGCCGCCAGATATGGAAACAGCGCGCCGAAGTCGAGCGTCAGATAAACGAAGACCCAAAACATCGGTCCGGGCAGCGTGCGAAACTTGCCCGTGAAGATGGGCTCGCCCGTGTAAAGCGTGTAGCGGCTGATCTCGACGTTGTAGATGACCTGTCCCAGAATGCTGAGCGTGGCCAGCCACAGTAGCCCGCCACCGTACTTGGCGGTCACCATCGGCCCGGTGAGCCATTCGCCGCCACCGATGGCCGCACCGCCGAGGACGAGCCCCGGGCCCAACATCATGGCCCAATTGCGTAATCCGAATCGCGGAGCGTCAGACAGTTCGCCGACGTTCCACTGCGGCATCTGCTGAGAACCCGGATGCGGCGCTTGGACCTCCGCGGGATTCCCTTCGTCCTGAGCGGCTGTATTCACGGGCTTGTCTCATCCAACGTCGGAGAAAAATTGAATGGGCCGACGACGCGCTGCCCATGCCCATACTGTTGTGCCATGCCACAGCGCTGAGGTCAAACGAGACACGAAATTGAGAGAGTCGCGAGACAAGTTACAAAGCGCGCAGAGCGGAGTACGGCAAACAGACGCTGAAGCAAGACGTGGATTCAGGCGGATTATGGATCGCCACAGATCCACGCACTATCTCACAGCGCTCCGGCAGAATCTGCAGGAGTGCCCTGTGACGCACCAGACCACAGCCGCTCCCGGTTCTCTAACGCGAAACACCGCTGGGCGTATCCCCATTCGCCATCTTCTCGACCAATTCGTCGATTGACTCATCTCCGGTCATGTCGATGGGGCGGCACTCTTCCAGATTGCGGAACCAAGTGTACTGCCGCTTGGCGAATTGCCGCGTGCGGGTTTGAATCAACTCGATTGCTTCATCGATCGAACCGCCGGTATTGAGCATGTCGATGACTTCTTTGTAACCCAGCGCCTGCCTTGCCGTGCGGCCGAGTGGTGGCTGCAGCGCCAGCAGTGTTTGGACTTCGTCGATCAAACCGCGTGCGATCATCTCCTCGACGCGGCGGTTGATGCGTTCATGCAGCCATTCCCGCGACGGATTCAACCAATACACGTGCTGCGGGCGATCGCTGACGGGCAGCGGCGATTCCTCTTGTTGCTCGGAGAGGGGCCGCCCAGTCAGATGATGCACTTCGAGGGCACGAATGATCCGTCGCGTGTCTTGGGGATGCAGCTTCTCGGCGGAGGCCGGATCGACGTCCTGCAGCCGCTGCTGAAGTGCCTCAGGGCCGGACCGCCCGGCTTCTGACTCGAGTTGCCGACGAAACTCCCAGTCGGCCTGTGGTCCCTCGAACACACCGCGCAGCACGCCGCGCAGGTACAGACCGGTGCCTCCCACGAACAGGGGGACCCGGCCGCGATCTAGAATCTGGCGACAGCAGGTCTCGGCGGCAGCCACATAATCGGCCAGGCTGAACGCTTGGTGAGGATCGAGAATGTCGATGAGATGATGCCGAATGGCCCGGCGAGCCTCCATATCCGGCTTGGCGGTGCCGACGTCCATGCCCCGATACAGCGACATGGAATCCAGCGCGACGATCTCCGCATTGAGCCTCCGGGCCAGCCGAAGTCCGACTTCAGTCTTGCCGCACGCAGTCGGTCCGGCTAAAAACCGGCAGAGTTGAAGGGTTTTTAGCTCAAACCGCATTGAGCGTTTCCAGTTGACGGTTTTCAGAGGCGGAGGCTTGCCTCTAATATGAATGACGAAACGGCGGCCGTCGAGCCGCTGCTTTCCCTTCGGGCCGACTTCCCCGCGCCAGAGTTTCATTTGTAACAAGAGAGAACTCCATGCCCCAATTCCAAGCCCAGGTGGCGCTGATTTGCACTCCGGAGCAAGTCTTCGAATTCTTGATTCGGCCAGCCAACGCTTTGATGATCAGCCCGCCTGAGACGGCGTTGAATTACGTCGACGTGCCCGAAGTGCTCGAGCTAGGCAGCCGGCTCGAATTCGATCTGGGAGGGTTCGGCCCGCCCCAGCGGATCACCCACGAAGTCACGGCATTCGAGAGCCCGCGGCTGTTCACCGAATCACAGGTGACCGGTCCCCTGGAGAAATGGGTGCACCAACACATCGTGGAGGTGCACGAGCATGGGGCGCAGTTGACCGACTTGATTGAGTTCGAGCCGCCCGGCGGCATGATCGGGTTCCTGGTGACGGCCGATCGCATTCATGAATCGCTGCAGACAGGATTCGCGCATCGGCACCAAGAGATGAAGAAGATGTTGGATCAAGCGGACGGATGAACACCGACTCCCCGGCAGGCGGTGTGCCCGGCGCCGACGCCGCACCGGTGCTGGCGCGATTGATGGACGTCATCGAATCGCGCCGCCGCCAGCGGCCCTCCGGCTCGTACGTCGTCGAGTTGCTCGACGGCGGAGCGGCCCGCATCGGCGACAAAGTGCAGGAGGAGGCTGCCGAACTCGCCGAAGCCGCCGCACAACTCGAAACAACGCACACGCAGTCTGTCATTCACGAGGCAGCCGACGTGCTGTTTCATACTTTGGTATTGCTCTGTTGGGCAGGCGTGTCCCTAACCGAGGTCGAGGCCGAATTGGATCGGCGCTTCGGGACCGGTGGCCTGCACGAGCGGGCCATGCGGCAAGATCCACGACAATGAGCGGCTCTCAACGTCCGGGGCAATACGGGAACGGCCCCACAATCCTCGCCGTCCTGGCGCTGACCGGTGCTTCTTTTGGGCTGCTGTTTCTGTCGGGGATGGTGTTGCCCCACTTGTTCGGACTTGCGGTTGTGGTTGCCGGGTTCGTTTCGTTCATCGCCTTCCATTACCTGGTGTGGGGTTGGTGGATGTCGGGCGGCGACGACGAAGACCCCCAATAGGCAGCCACCACAACGCAGCCCAACGGAGGCCAGAGTGGAATATTCGATGCGCTGCGAAGAGCGCGGGGACATCTATGCAGTGCTCTGATACCCGCAAACTTTGACAAATCCTCACAAATCGTTCATCCTAGAGGGTCGCGTAATCAATTCTTGACCTGTTCCAGCATCGGGGGGGACATCGGCGATGCAGAGACGCGAGAAGCGGACGAACATCTTTTCAGCAATCGACAAGTTCGGCTTCACGCTGATCGAACTGTTGGTCGTCATTGCCATCATCGCCATCTTGATTGCACTCCTGCTGCCGGCGGTGCAGCAAGCCCGCGAGGCGGCGCGACGCACCCAGTGCCTGAACCACCTCAAGCAGATCGGCCTGGCGCTCCACAACTACCACGACATACATTTGACCTTGCCCCCGGGCCAGATCGCCGAACTGTTCGACGGCGGTCTCAACCCGCTGGACATTCCGCAGCGATACGCCGACCCTATCGAACCCAAGCTGAGGTTCGTTGACGGCCTGGGATCGGGGCTACACGGCACAAGCTGGATGCTGCACATTCTGCCGATGATCGAGCGAGGCGATTTGTACAACCAATGGAACTTCTCGCTGAACGTCCAGAACAACGGCGACATTCTGAGCAACGTGTTCATTCCCGGCAACCCGTTGAGCACTTTCACGCGCCCCGCGCAGACGGACATTCCGGTGTACTATTGCCCCTCGCGGCGCAGCACCATGCAGACTGAGGTGTACCCGTTCGTGCACCGCATCGACGAGAACGAATTCGACCTGACGGGCGCACCTGCGCAATGGCAAAAGGGTGGCAACGACTATGCGGGCGTGCTCGGATCGGGCGAGGCCTTTACCGAACCGATCGGCATGATGTTCGACATCGACTTCGACAGGGCCACGTGGTTCCTGACGCAGGAGCAGGTTCAGCAAGATCTAACGCAATTGCTCATGCCGCGCCGCAGGCACTTAGGCGCATTCTATGTCAACAGCAACACCAGGTTACGCGACTTCGCCGACGGAACCTCCAACGTGTTCATGGTGGGCGAGCGGATGTTGATGAACGGCTTCGACTTGAATCTCGACGGCGATGTGCTCGATGTGGATGAAGACGTTTTCCGCAGCAGTGACGGATGGGCTTGGGGTGGACCGGCCACGATGATGAGTACACGCATCTCACCCAACCGGTTCGAACATTACGACACGGCCGGCAGCGCACATGCCGGAGCCGCCCAGTTTGTCTTTGGCGACGGCCGGGCCCGACCCATCAACGAAAACATCGATCTGACCGTGTACCAGAATCTCGGAAACAGGGCCAACGCCATACCGGTCGGTGAATTTTAGGGATGAGGTTCTGTCTGTCGACCTTCTGCCACGCGGCTACTCATCGGCAAGGCCCACGCAAACGGTTTGATTCAACAGCTTGTTTGCGTCGGCTGCAGCCAGCATAATTGGGATTCACCCATCGCATCTGTCTCGCAATTTGAAGGATCAGGAACGGGCCATGGCAGTCCGGTTTCAATGTAAGTGCGGCAAGAAACTCAAGGCGTCCGACGAGAAGATCGGGAAGAAGGTGCTCTGCTCGGGATGCGGCAAGAGCATCCGCGTTCCCGATGCCGATGCCGCCCCGGCCAAGGCGCCGGTTGCTGCCGTTTCCACGACGTCGACGTCGGCATCGCACATTGCCAGCGACCTGCTCAAGCGGACCGACACGGAAGTCAAGTCGCGGATGCCGACCGAGGCCGACCCGCGACCTGAGTCCGAAGTCGACTATGCGGGCAGCATCCGCAATTTCGGGATGTCAGTCCTGCCCGGCGCCGGAATTTTCATCGTGGTCGTGGGGGCTGCCTATTTGCTGTCCTCGACATTGTTTTCCGCGTCCGTCGACCGCCCGGAGTTGGTAGAGGTCAGCGGTATTGTGACGCTCGATGGGCAACCACTGGCGAGCGCGAGAGTCGAGTTTCGTCCCGTGCCTGAACCGGGCAACATCGGGACGGATAATCTCGGAAGTTCTTACGGTCGGACCAACGCCGATGGTAAGTTCACACTCTTTTACGTCAAAGACGTCCCAGGCGCCGTGCTGGGACTGCACAGGATCGAGATCCGTGCCCGGGGACGGGATGGTCGGCCATTGGTTCCACCCGCCTACAACCGGATGTCGCGACTCACCTACAAAGTCGAGGCGGAAGGAACCGAAGAAGCCAACTTCCAGCTGATTTCCAACGCCCAGGCACAATAGATCCCATCTGGGATGGTCGTGGCGGCTACCGGACGCTGGCCGGCCTTTGGATGCCGAATCTACGCCGGCCCGCCCGACCTGCATGATTGCGTCGGACCCGGCTCTCGGTCTCACCGAAACGTCCGCTGATTTCACGCCAACAGTTCGTCGATGACGCTGCCGTCTCGTACTAACGTGATCGGTCGCCCGGTGTGCGTGTGGTACTCCTTCAGATGATCGATGCCCAACGTGCGGTAGAACGTGGCGGCCACATCGGAAGGCGAGAAGCCCTCGGCAAGCGGCGCAGTCCCCAACTCGTTGCTTTCGCCGAGCACCCGCCCGCCGCGGATTCCGCCTCCAGCCATCAACATAAACATGCAGCGGGGGAAGTGGTCGCGGCCGATGCGCTCGGTGTTGATCTTGGGAGTGCGGCCGAACTCGCCGGTGACGAACACTGCGGTCGACTCGAGCAATCCCTTCAATTCCAGCCCAGCCAAAAGCGCCGAGAGTCCGTGGTCGAATGGCGGTAGGATAGTCTCTTTGAGCCGCTTCCATCCCTGACGGTGCGTGTCCCAGCCACCGTAACTCAGCGTGACGAACCGCACGCCGCTTTCGACAAGCCGAGATGCCAGCAGACAACTTTGGCCGAACGCGGTGGTCCCGAACATCGACGCGAACTGTGGTGCCTCGCGACTGACGTCAAAGGCCTGCCGTGCGCGCTTCGACGTGATGATCGCATGCGCCTGCTGTCCGAAGCGATCGAGTCCGTCGAGCAGCTGGTTGTCCGATTCGTATCCGTGAAACGTGCGATCGAGGTCTTGCAACAAGCCGGATCGCATTTCGACCTTGTCTTGTGTCAGCCCGCGGCCCAGTGCGATGCCTCGCACGCTGAACGGCTTGCCCGGCTGGGGGGCGCCGCCGGTTTGCAGCGGAGCGTATTTCACTCCCAAAAAGCCCGACTTCTGGTTCGTTCTGGGCACTGCCACGTACGGTGGTAGATACTCCGGACCGCCCAGCTCTTTGGCCACGACCGAACCGTAGCCTGGATACTCCAGCGACGGCAAGGGGCGGCTTCCCGTGTTGATGTACTTCTGCCCGAGCTCGTGGGCTCCGAGCGAGTGCGTCACCCCGCGCAGAATCGTGAACTTGTCGAGGCACTCGGCCAGCCTGGGGAGATGCTCCGAAATCTCGACACCCGGGACATTCGTCGCGATGGGTGAGAATTCGCCGCGGTACTCGGTTGGCGAGTTCGGCTTGAGGTCGAACGTATCCATGTGCGACGGGCCGCCGGTCAGGTTGATGAAGATTGCGGCTTCGGCCCGTCTTGGGGCGGGTTCGCCGGCTCGAGACCAGCGCAGAAAATTTTGCAGCGTCAGCCCGGTTGCACCCAGCACGCCGACTTTGAGCAGATCTCTGCGCCCGATTCCGTCGCATGTCCGATGTACGGCCATTTCTTGCATTCCTTTCGGGCCGGTGCCCGCGGCAGTTGAGTAGTTACGTGTGAATATTCGGTGTCGGTGCGAATCGAGATCCGCCGCCAAGCTCAGGATGACTCGATGCGTGCCGTGCTAATGGTTGACAATGAACTCCTTGGTGTTGATCAACGCCCAGAGCAAATCCCGCAGGCCATCCATACCCGATGCGGCCTGCTCGAAATGCTGTTCGGCACGAGCTAACTCATCGCCTTCGGGCGGACGGCTGAGGGTCCGCAGGTAGGCCTGCCGAATCAGCTCTGGCACTTCCATCGTTTCGATTGGCGGTGACGCTTCCACCACTGATTCTGTGTCGGCATTGGGCGGCGCGTCTCCCTGCTGTCGGGCGATTCGTTTCCTCAATTGCGCGATCCGCTTTTTCACTCCGGCGACTTTTTTGTCTTCACCCGCCGCCTGCAGCCTCTCCAATGCCGCCCTTAGTTTCTTGAGTCGCTGACGGTCACCTGCCGGCCCGGTCTTCGATTTCTGGTCCGCGGCTTGCTGATTGCCGGCAAGCTGGGCCAGCCACCCGTCTTGTTTGCGGTCGATCATGGCCAGCGTCTCTTGATCGTTTCGCAGGTAGATCGTTTGCAGCAGGCTAGATTCGTTCGAGCGGTCGCAGTCGCAGTTGCTGCCGCGATCTGACTTACCGAAGATTGCCAGTGCGTAACCGGGTCCGCGACGATTGCGTCGGCCGGCGCCGGGCACGGCGATAGCCCGACCTTCAACCGATTGCCGAGCGGCCGCGTCCTCTTCTTCGGCGGCAGTCGCCTGCTTGAGGATGTCATAAGCGACTTCGGCCGGCAGTCGACGCGGGACGGCGTGGCTGAAATTGCGCTCGTCCAGACGATTTGTCTCGTTGGGGTGCCAGCTCAATTGATAGGTGCCGCTGGCGGTAATTGTCCGATGCAGCCACTTCATGTCAAAGCCGTTCTCGATGAACCCCGTCGCGAGATAGTCCAGCAGAGCCCGGTTGCTAGGCGGATTCGCCAGGCTGAGATCATCCGGCGGTTCGATGATTCCCACATTGAAGTAGGCGGCCCACACCCGGTTGACGAATGCGCGGGCGAAAAACGGATTCTGTTCGTCTCGCAACCACTCCATCAAGGCGGTTCGCGGATCTGCAAGGTCGTGCAGCGAGATAACATCTCCCCCGAGCAACCGGCCGGTTGCCGGAGTGGGGCGCCCGCCGCGTCGCTTCTTCGCCTTTTGTTTTGACTGCTTGTCCCCCTTTTTCTCTGCCTTTTGCTTGCGGGGCGGTGCCACGTACACCTCGTCAAACGGGACAACCTTGCCTTCTTTGAGCAGCGGGATCAGAGCGCGCCGCAATTGATTCCCGCGCTGCTTGCCGAGATCGAGATCGCTGATCAACGCCGCGTATTGTTTGCGCGAATCAGGATTGCGGCCGAAACCAACCCGGGTGAAGAAGTTCGTGAACTGGCGATAGTCATCCTGAGTCCATCGATCGAACGGATGCTTGTGGCACTGCGCGCACTGAATGCGAATGCCCAGGAATGAATACGCGAAGCTCAGCGCCTTTTCGGCAGGTTGCCGCACCGTACGTCGTGCCCAGTAGTGTGGCATGGTGCTGCGATCCGCGAAGTTCGCGTCTTCGTCGGGGCCGTAGATCGCGCTCATTTCGGACGCGTAGTCGAGGTAGGATTGCCCTTCTTCACGGCCGGTGGACAGCACGATTCCCGCCACCAGTTCGTCATATGGCATGTTCTGATCGACGCGCTTGTGGATCCAGTCGTACCAGTCCTGGCTGGCTTCCCCCCGAACGGGGGTGACGTTCACCAGCCCGTCGTCGCTGTTACCCGTGATGTCGCACAGACGTGTGGTCCACCAGGCAGCGTACGCGGGGCGTTCGAGCAGTTCGTCGACCTTGCGTTGACGTTTGTCCGCAGATGAATCGTCCAGAAACTGTTCGACTTCGGCGGCGGACGGAAGTGAGCCAGTGATATCGAGGCTCACGCGGCGCAGGAACTCGGCGTCGGTACACAGGTCCGACTGAATGACTCCCAGCTTCCGCAGTTTTTTGACCACGAGTCTGTCGATCTCGGTGGGCATCGCCACGGCCGGGTAGTGTGGACCGTGTGATTCGGAGACGGGCCGAATAACGGGCACCGCAACGACACCGGCGTCGTAGAAGACCACCACATGCGTGTCGCCCGGCTCACCGGCCGTGATCAGGCCGGACTCTCCGACGTGGGCCACCTGCTCGCTATTCGTCTGAAACCGGCACAGCGGGGTCACGTCTTCCCGCGAACCGTCCGACCAATGCGCGACAGTCTGAAGTTGTGCGGTTTCTCCCAGCTGCCCGAACACCAGCTCGTCGGGCGTCACTTCCAGTCGCACCAAGTCCGGGTGTCCCTTGTTCACGCCTTTCGCGCCGTCTTGAATCCAACTGAGCAGAACCCTGTATTCCCAACTGTCGGCCTCCATCCGGCGGCCTCCCTCGTGGGGGATCGCCAGCGTGGGCTTCATCAGCATCAGGCTGTCTTCGGGAAACTCGATGTCTGCGCGCGGGTCCTCACCGGAAGTGAGCGACTCGTGGTCCATAGCAAAGTCGTAGCCGAACAACGAGAGGCGAAACCCCGCCTGCCCTTGAAACGAGCCGTGGCAGGCCCGCCCGTTGCAGCCCAGCTTGCCGAACAGAGGAACGACATGCCGGCGAAACGCTGGCGCTTCCTCGACGTCCGCTTCGACAAAACGCTGATCGATGCGGGGCAATTCATCAGCGGGCGTTTGCGTTGTCAGTGCGGTCAGTAGCACAGGCAGCGCTGCCGCCAGAAGGCGGTTCGGTCTCCATCCGATCGGCGAAATCGTCTCGCTTGTCATGCCAGTTTTCCATACCTCGATGGGAAGTAGTGCGACTCTATTATTCTGCGATTCTCGACGTCGGTGATCAATTCCCGCAAGCAGATTGTCAGTCCTGGTTTTCACCCGCTGGTTGACGGAGAGCCTTTGAAGCGACTTGCTTCTTGACACGCTTCAGATCCCGGGCCGCTGCGGCTTCCGGATCGTTCTCGATACGTGAGATGTTCTCTTCAATTCGCTTTAGGCGCGCCGTCAGGCGATCACGTTCCTCAGAGAGCTGGCGCAACCGCAGGTCTGTGCGCTGCAGCAAAACGTTCTTTAGTTCTGCTACCAAGTCTGGGTTGTCGGACATCGTCATTCGGGCCGCCAGCAGCCGGATCCGGGAATCGAGTTTCCAAGCTTCCAGTGCGCCGTCATACCGCTCTGGCGAGCGAACTTGTATTCGCTCCAGCCGTTCCTGGGATTGAACCAGATGACGCACCGCAGACTTGAACTGGGCCGGCCTAGTCTTTCTCAATTGAGACACCAGCCTCGCCAGTTCGGGATGATGCTGGCGCGCGAACGCGAGTGCCTGCTCAGCCTTAGCGGCCGCAGCTCGCCGTTCCGACTTGCTCTTCTTGGTTTCGGTTGTGTTGGGTTGGGCCTTCTGTTCTGGCGTTGCCTCGGCCCGCGGCTGCTGAGCATCTGCTCCCGCAACGAACCCGAAGCAGATTGCCGCGATCGAGATTATTGCACCGAGTGATTTCATGCCACGGTTCCCCAAAGTGCGTTCCCAACTCTCAGTTATGCTGCAGTTGCTCGACCGGCGCAGCCTCGCCATCGGGCGCCGAATCCCACTGCCCGGTTGCATCGATCTCGGCCGCCGCCAACATCCAACTCGGTACGGCGAACTCTTCGTCGGAACCGGTAATCGGAGCGTCGCCCTCATCGGCGTCGGCCCAAACATCGAGACCGTCGTGGGATGCAGCCCACAGATTCAGCAACTGATCGGCGCCGTCGTTCGCTTGCAACGCGGCCGAGTCGTGGGGGCCCGATGAACTGACTCGATCCAGAATGAGGGTTCCCACAAGTACCAACGCGCAGGTGGCTGCCGCGACGAGAGCTGCCCCCGTGGCTCTGCGTGGATTTTGATCGCCGACTGTGGGTGCCAACTCGAGCGGTGCTGGCTGCAGCCCAGCGACGGCCTCTGCCATCTGGACAGCGGAAGCGACTGCTTCTCGCGCGTTCTGATCAAGAGCCAGGCGCTGCTCGAATTCGGCCACATCGGCTGGCGACAATTCACCAGCAATGTAGCGAAACGCAGTCCATTCAAGCTCGGCAGGTTCTTGCAGACGGCTCATCACTCAATCTTTCGCATCAAGACGAGAATGCAGCTTACGCAGGGCCAGCCGCATTCGAGTCAGCACTGTTCCCAGAGGAGCGTTTAGCTCGCTGGCGATCTGGGAAAAAGTCTTCTCTTCGTAAATCCGCATCCAAACCACTTTTCGTTGCTCTTCAGGCAGCAGGGCCAATGCCTGTTCCACGCGGGTTTTAGTTTCCTCGAGTTCCGTCCGTTCCGTAGGTGATTCGCTGTCTCTCGATCGCCCCCAGGCCGCCTTGCGGATCGATTTGTCGTGAACCTTCTGTTTTCTCCGGAGCGTCATTGCCTCGTGGTAGGCGACGCGAAACAACCAGCCACGAATGGACTCCTCGCGGGCAGTGTGTCCCGACTCCAGGGCTTTGGCAAATGCGGCCTGCAGTGCCTCAGCCGCCAGATCGTCGCTCTTGAGCACGCCGATCAAAAAGGCCCGCAGATCTTGGGCATGCTGGGCATACCAAGCATCGACCGCGTCAGGATCAATGCGGCTGTCATCAGCGGTTCTCAACACGCCACTCCCGCCGCAGAGTTCTCATTGGATACGACGCACGAGGGAAGCCAGTTATTTTCGCGATTCCAGTCGTCTGCCTCACTTTTTGCAAGCCGCCCTGCTCGGCCGTCCCGTGCGTTCATCTCTCGTCCCATCAAACATCATGGATATGAGTGGCTTGCTGGCATTGTCACCGACGGCTCAGTAGGCTACCGGATCGTCAATTTAGGGGACCTTTTCCTATTGTGGGTTACGAGAGGAATCAGCGGTTTAGGGAGTCTGCATCTGAAGGGAGTACACCATGAAATTCCGCGCGATCTTGTTCGCAACCCTGGCGTCGTGGTTGTTTTGTACGCCAGCCGAAGCGAATCAAGTTGGAAGGACCCAGTTCACGTCGGCCTCGATCCGCCAGGTCGGGTCATTCTTCTGGCACACCGATTACGCTGCCGCGTATCAGCAAGCGCGTCGGGAAGGTCGCCTGCTGTTCATTCTATTTCGCGATCCAGCCCAAGAGCGAGCCGCCGACGGTTACGAAGCCAAAGTCCTCAGTAATGATGAATTGCGCGACGCGCTCCAAGGGGTCGTCCGGGTGACGGTCTCGACCGAAGCCACAATCCCCGGCAGGAACGGGGAAAACGGCCAACGGCTGCTGGACCATCCGGCATTTAGGCACCAGCAGGGTCGACAGGGAATCGCTGTTGTCGACCTCTCAGAGCCCGAATCCCCGTTTTACGGCAAAGTCGTCTCCGCCCACGTCTTCTCGCCCGACAAGCACTACACTCTGCACTCGACGCGAACGATTCTGACCTTGCCCGAAGGCTCGATCACCCAGCGGGCGCTAGTGTACGCGCTGCGAATGCACCCCGAATCGCCGCAGAGTGTCTATGCCGATGTTAGCCGAGTCTTGCTCGAAGGAGCCAACAGCCATTCCCGCTTCATGGCCCAATTGGGACAAGTCGGACATCACAACTGGGGCACGCGGTCCCAATCGATTACTTCACAGCTGGGTGGCGGGGTCGGAGTTGGAGAAGTTGCAGCCATGGTTCACGGCGCGACCCTGATTGACGCAGCCAAGAACTGCGTCAACGCCTGGAGGAATTCACCCGGCCACTGGGCCCTCATCAGCGGTCCGACAACGCTATTCGGCTACGACTTGGTCGAGGCGCCCGACGGTTCCTGGTACGGCGCGGGCATTTTTGCCTATTGATGCCGTCAGTTTGGGGCTGATGTCAACGTCGATGCCATTGAAACAGCGGGTGTTCTTGTGCTGTTAGTCGTTTTATCACAGCGGCTTACGACCGGTTGTTCTCGATGGACCGATAGCGATTAGCGGTCGATGTGCATCGGGTGCGATCGAGATCCCTCGGCGCCAGATTGCGTTTTTCGGCCTGGCCGCAGGATTGACGCGAATTGAATTAGCGTTAGAATCGAATGCAACTGAGACTCAATCTCAACAACAAATGACGAAGTAGAACTCGGTTGGGTTCGAATAACGGTTCTGGATATGGCCACTGTCACCGAGGTTGGCGAAAAAACGATCTGCCACTGCCTGCAGGTCGGAGAATGCGAGATTCGCGCAGCCGTGGACTGCCGCGATCTACAGAACGTTCGTGAAGTCATGGATGTGACGACGGCGGGAACCGGCTGCACCGCGTGCCATTGCGCGATCCGCCGCATCCTGCAAGAGCGCTACTCTCCGGTAGCCGAGTAGTACTCTCCCGCGCACGCGTGCACCACAAACTGCAGCGTCGCGCTGGTTTGCCTCACTCCGGCTGCTCGCCGACCTGCGTCACCATGTAGTTCTCCAGGCCCATCTTGTCGATGAGATCGAGTTGGGATTCGAGCCAGTCGACATGGTCTTCTGATTCGAGCAAGATCGGCTCGATCATGGTCCGGCTGCCTCCGTCATTCTCTTGAATGCACAAGGTGACGGCCCGGTTGTACGTTTCGACGCCCTTGATCTCGAGTGCCAGGTCGTTTTCGAACTGCTCTTTGACGGTGGTGCCGACGCGAATCACATCGTAGCGGGCGATTTCCGGCACGCCTTCCAGGAAGATGATGCGATCCACGAGCTTCTCAGCGTGTTTCATTTCGCCCATCGACTCTTCGTAGTGCTTGGCGGCCAATCGGCGAAGTGCCCAGTTCTCGCACATTTTGGCTTGGACGAAATACTGATTGATTGCGGTCAACTCGATGGTCAAGCCGTCGTTGAGCGCGTCGATGACTTTTTGGTTTCCCTGCATGTTCTGTGTCTCCCAAGTGAGTTTTGTGCGTGCGAATTCTAAAGCCAGCCAAACCGCCTGGTCCAGTCGCCGCAGCCCCGATTGCTTTGCTTTCACGCAATTGACATCGGGTTTCGGTCAACGACTGACTCTCAGGTCGATCTGAGATCGAGTCGCAGCAGTGCACTTACGAGAAGAGTGCCTTTTCGCCTGGACTCGCAGAGTCAGCCACCTGATTTTGGCCGTCCACATCGGCATCACGCGCAACAGCAGGCTCGCCTGATTGCGTAAGCAGGTCTTGCTCTGCGAATCCCAGGCGATTAGCAAGCGTCTGGGCCAGGCTGGTGGGCAACTCGGATAGCGCGTGGAGTTGGCCGGCCCGCCGATAGGCCGCAGGCTTTCCATCGACGTAGGCCACGGAGTTGGTGGCCGTGCTGGGCACGCGCGCGTGCTGCGTAACGATACCGACGAGGTTGAGCGGGTCGGCCGCGCTGATGACCACCAACTCTTGTTGCGGTCCCTGTTCGCGTAATTTGCGGAGTTGGGCGACCGTATCGGCGAGTGCGAACTGTTCTCCAGCTACTCCACGGATGAATCGACCTCCGCGAATTTCGCCCCGAGCCTCCAATCGTCGGTAAACCTGAAGCAGCTCGAACCACGGGGGAGCTCCGCTTTCTCGCACGAGCAGATCGCGAAACATCACGCCCCAGCGTCGCAGCAACTGCCAGGCCCAGTGCTCGACGAACGCATCGCGCTGTTCACGGCTTGGCTGATTGCGCCGCCAGAGCGACCAGCGTCCTGTTCCGCCTGGAGGCAACCGCTTGCGAAACATTCCGGGATGCCGCCGACGCCCCGTGGACCCTGATCGCCGATCGGAAATGAGACCCCGCAGACCGGCAAATCCGTCCGCCGTGACCATTCCCCGACTGACCAACTCGCCCAGCGTCGCGTTCAGCTCGGGCGGTGCGAGCCCGGTTTCGCCCAGCAGATCGTGAAAGAACATGGCACCATCTCTCTCGAGCAACTGATACACCTCTGCCGCGGCACGGCTCAGTACCTGGGTGTCGAGTTCGGGCGCACACAGTGACAGCCAGCGCGTGTCGGACCGCAGCCAGAGTGAGATCGGGATGCTACGGGTGAGCCCGCCAGCCGATTTCTCGCGATCGGAGTTGATCTTGGGAGGGAACAAGCGGCCCCAGCCGACTTCACCCGCCAGACAAAGCTCATCAAGCCAGGCAGGATCGTACTGGCCCAACCGAGCAGGCAGCAGGTCGCGCTCCCAGCTGCTGCTCGCTGTGTCGATTCCCTGCAGCATCTGCACCACCTCAAACAGTCCGGCCGGCCCCGACCGCCGTTCGGAAGCCAACAGACCGTGGCGGTGCGTCAGATATCGGATGAAGACGTCGACGTCGACAGGCTCGATCCCGCGCCGCAGGCCCTGCATGGTCAGACGATGGATTCGTGCCAGCAGCCGTCGATGACACCACTCGACGCTCATGTCCGAGTCTTCGGTGTCTGCATCGTCTGCCTGAGGTGTGAATCGTCCACGAAGCACAACACCCTCGCCTTCGAGTGCTTCCAGTGCTGCGAACGCTTGAGCAGCAGTGATCGACGTCCGGTCGGCCGCCGATTCGGCTGTAATCGGGCCGCAGGTCTCGACCAGGCCGCGGATGATACTGATCCGGGAGTCGATGGCCGACCATTCGCTGCGGACTCCGCGGGGAACACTCAATGGCGGATCGGGAGCGATTTGGGGATAGGCGGCCTGAGCTGCAGGCAGTCGTTCGGCGGTGACCCACGCTGACTGCCCGTTGGGCAGGGTGATGGTTGCTGCGCGCAGCACTCCGGCGAGCTCGGCGTGCCATCGATTCCACGCCTGGCCTTCGACCGAGGGCAGGACGATGCGGCCCAGGAGCAGGTCGTGCAATTCGTCAGCGTTGCGGATCAGCGGGCGCGCTTCCTCCCGGACTTGCCGAATCGCTTCGGGATCGAGCCGGCACAGGTCACCGACGCTTTCGACGGTCAGCGACCGCCGAGTGCTGACCGCGCGAGCCCGACGCTCTTGGATTTCGCCGCCATCCAAGAACGCGTAAGCATTCGAGTTGAGCAATTCGTAAGAGAACGGGGATGGCTCGCGCGTGTCGCGGGGGACGAGTGTAATGCTGCCGCGTTCGATATCGGCCAGTACTTGTTCGAGTCCCTCGATATCCAGCGCCTCGTGCAGGCAGTCGTGCATGGTTTGCTGCGCAAGTGGGTGATCGGGAACTTCATGGTCGCCAGTGTGCTCTTCCTGGCAGCCGGTCAGCTTGGGAAAGACGGCCGTCAGCAGATCGTCGGCGCGGAACCGCTGCAATGCTGGCGGTACCTTCGTGCCGTTCTTGCGTCGCAGCACGAGCAGCGCGCGGGTGACGTTCCATCTCCAACGGATCTGAAACATGGGGACCGTCAGCACCGCCTGCTCTAACAGGCCGCGGGCGTTGGCCGGCGTGAGCATCGGAAACAGGCTCTCGATGGGAAAGCTATGCTGGGGGCCCAGCGAAAGAATGAATCCATCGTCGTCGGCGGTCGCCTGCAGTTCGAAGTCGAACGAGCGGCAGAACCGCTTGCGCATCGCCAGACCCCAGGCGCGATTGATGGCCGCACCGAACGGTGCGTGCACCACCAATTGCATGCCACCCGATTCGTCAAAGAACCGCTCGAACAAGACCCGCTGGCAAGTCGGCAACAGGCCGACGGCCGCCTTTTGGGCAGCAGCGTAGTCAGCCGTCTGCTCGGCAGCGAGTTTCTGGCAGCCCGTCTCCTCGGCCAGCCAGCCGGCGGCTTGTTCGACCGCCGCCTCGGCGGGAACAGGCGCATCAGCGGACTCGCCGCTCAACTGAGTTTCCAGATCGGCCCTGAGACGCGCCACTTCTTCAGACAGTTCCAACGTGCGGCCGGGCGCCTCACCGGTCCAGAAGGGAATCGTCGGGGGCGCACCCTGCGCGTCGACGACGGTCACGTCTCCACCACGGACATACAGAATCCGCCACGAGGTGTTGCCCAGCAAGAAGACGTCGCCCCGCGAACTTTCGATCGAAAAATCTTCGTCGAGTGAGCCGACGACGGTTCTCTCGGGTTCGGCAACGACCCGGAATGAGGCGATCTCGGGGATAGCACCGCCATTGGATGTGGCGGCGATCTGCGCCCCCTTGCGAGCCCGCAACCGATTCTGCACACGGTCGTAGTGCAGATAGACCCGACTCCGGCCATGCGAGTGCGAGATGCCTTCACTCAAATAATCAACGGTTCGGTCGAAATCGCGGCGCGACAGATCTCGATATGGCGTGGCCTGACGGTACAGCCGGAACAACTCGTCGGCGTTCCAGTCATCGATGGCCACCTCGGCCACAATCTGCTGTGCGAGCACGTCGAGTGGAGCCTGGGGAATCGTGACGGCATCGAGCCGCCCGTCCTTCACGGCCCGCAACAGCGCCAAGCACTCGACAAGTTCGTCGCGCGTCAGTGCGAACAAGCGCCCCTTGGGGATCAAACCCAACGAGTGTCCCGAGCGGCCGATTCGTTGCAGAAACGTTGCGATCGAACGGGGCGACCCGAGTTGGATCACCAGGTCGACGTAGCCGATGTCGAGCCCCAACTCGAGCGAGGCGGTCGCCACCACCGCCTTCAATTCGCCCGACTTCAGGCCGCGCTCGGTTTTCAAACGGATCTCGGCCGACAACGAACCGTGATGGCTGCCGACAACATCCTCTCCCAACAACTCGGTCAACTGGTGCGTGACCCGCTCGGCCAACCGCCGGGTGTTGACGAACAATAGTGTGCTGCGGTGCTCCTTGATCAGAGCCACGATCCGCTCGTAGACTTCTTCCCACTGCTCGTGCATGCAAACCGCGCCGAGTTCGCTGGGCGGGATCTCAACTGCCAGGTCGAGTTCGCGTCCGTGGCCCACGTCGACAATGCGGCAATCGAAGCGGCGCGGCAGCGGCGGTGGCTCGGGGAAGAGTAAAGGCTCGTCGACATGCGTATCGATCCCAGACGAGTGCAGGATCTCGGTGCTGCGTTCGTGGGCAGATTCTTCGCGGCGCTCAGAACGACAAGAGTCGATTTCATCGTTGCACACCGGCACGCCGACCAAGAACTCGGCCATCCGTTCGATCGGCTTCTGAGTGGCCGAGAGGCCAATCCGCTGCAGCGGCCGTTTCGCCAATTGCTCCAGGCGTTCGATGCTCAGTGCCAGATGCGAACCACGCTTGTCGCGAACGAGCGCATGGATCTCGTCAACAATCAGCGTCTCGGCCGACTGCAGCATTTCCCGCCCCTTGCGGGCAGTCAGCAACAGGTACAGCGACTCCGGGGTGGTGACCAAGATGTGCGGCGGCCGGCGAACCAATGCCGCCCGCTCCGAAGGCGACGTGTCCCCGGTCCGCAGCCCAACCCGCAGCGGCGGCAACGCGTAGCCTTTCGCTTCGGCATGCGCCGCGATCTCCTGTAGCGGAACCTCCAGGTTGCGATGCATGTCGTTGGAGAGTGCCCGCAACGGCGAAATATAGACCACCCGCGTTTCATCTTTGAGACGACCGTTCAGCGAGTCTTTGAGCAGCCGATCGATGCAGGCCAGAAAGGCGGTCAGGGTCTTGCCACTGCCGGTGGGAGCCGCAATCAACACGTGCTCGCCGGCCGAGATCGGAGGCCACCCGTCCCGCTGCGGTTCGGTCGGTCCCTCAAATCGCGATTCAAACCATCCCTGCACGATAGGATGGAAACCAGCACACGGCATCCTCTGCCCCTTCGGTAGATCGGTGGTGATGGCTTCAATCTAGCTGGCGCACTGGGGTCGGTCTAGCGCGTTCGAAGTCAACAGAATGTCGTACGACGCCATGGGGCAAGATCATTTGCAATTCCCATTGCAGTCGGTTCAGATACGACGTGGCATTTTGTTTCGTTCTGCGCTGGAATCCGGTTCCATTCATGGACAACTTCGCACACGAGAGGTGCATTGTGAGTCGACTCTCTATTGCAGGTGCGGCCGTCGCCGCTGTGTTGTTTGGTGGCACCGTTGACACAGCGGATGCAGGCCTGATCACGGGGGCAGCCCTCGACGGTTCGTCTCCCGGGTTGGGCGCGGTCTCGTTCGTCACAATCGCGCAGAACTCCGAAATCACAAAGACCTTCGAGAGTGCGGAGCATATCGACATTGTCTTCACGTATGAGGATTTCAGCTCGAACGGTGTCACGCATAGCATCAGTGAAACCATCACGAACAATAGTGGTGTGAATTGGATCGGCTACAAGGTCCTCTTGGGAATCGGTGCCGGCTCTAGTTTCACCCTGGGGCCGCCTGCAGGTGTCACGTTCACCAGCAAGGGAGGCCCTTTCTATTCGGCGTTCAGTGGATTAAGCCTGTCTCCTGACACGCTCGATTTCAATACGGGAACACATTCGCCCGGCACATCTGCCACAGCACGAATCATGATCACCATTCCCGAACCCGGTACGCCGACGACGTTCACACTGCGGCAGATCCCGCAACTCGCAACAACTGGCGTGCCCGAACCCGCAAGCTTGACTCTTGCAGTGTTTGGCTCGATGTGCGTGCTCGGCTACGGCCGTCGGCGCGCGTCATCGTAACTTGGGTTCGGTATCACGTGAATTCGCACGGTCTTCAGATTTCGTGTTTTGATCAAAGTACCGAGTGTGGCCGACACGCTCGTGACTAGCCGACGTCAAGAATCCTGCAAATGCTCGATGCTCGAACGCCTCGAGTCAATTTGCTGGAGCCTACGATCCAAGATGTCCTTCCCTTCGAGGACTCTCACACCGATTTCTACTGCCCAGATCGGTATGTCGCGCACGTCGTCAGCTTGCAGCTTGACCAAGTCTTTCTGGGTGGTCAGCAATATCTGAACACTGTCGGCTATCGGGTGTTGCGTCAGAGTTTCTAAATCCTGCGTCGTGTAGTGGTGATGGTCGGGAAAGACTTCGAAGAACGCCGGTTCGTATCCGACATCTTTGAGGGTCTTTCGGAAGCCGGATGGGTTTCCGATGCCACAGAACGCAGCGACCGTTTGAGATTCGAATGTGTTGATGTCACAGGTCTTTGCATTCCCGTTGATGAACTGGGTCGGCGCGAATGCTACCTCGACCCATTGCCTAACACCTGCGTTTTTCAGCTCAGCGACGAGGTGTCTGCGCTGGTCCGACGAGCACTGATCGGCACGTGTCATCACGACGACATCAGCTCGTCGTAATGCCGAAAGCGGCTCGCGCATTAGTCCACGTGGCAGCAGGTGGCCGTAACCCCAGGGGTTCAGGGCATCAATGAGGACGATGTTTAAGTCGCGATGCAACCGACGGTGCTGGAAGCCGTCGTCGAGGATGATCACCTCGGCGCTATGATCTCGACAGGCCGCTTCAGCTGAGCGAACGCGGTCGGGATTCTGCAGGTGTGCCACGCCAGGGCATTGTTGGTCGAGGACCAGCTTTTCGTCGTTGACTTCGCCTTCCAGCGCGCGGTAGCCGCGGCTTAGCAGCACGACCTTCGCGCCGCGTTCGCGGAACCAGTTTGCGAGGTAAGCCACGAAGGGAGTCTTGCCGGTGCCGCCGGCGGTCACGTTGCCGACGCTGATGACGGGAGCCTCGGCCCGGGAAACGCGTCTCAATCCCAGATCAAATGACTTGTTACGTAGAAAGACGCCGGCCCGATAGGGGACCGACAGCAGACTCAACCCGCCTCGCAGAAGTGACGATGCGACACCGCGGCGGTGGCCCGAGATCAGGTCTCGAAATTTGGCATCGTTCACGGGCCGGGTCTGTTATACGCCGCAGGCCGTCATCAGCGCATCTTTGCACAGATGGCCTCGGCCATTTCCTGCGTGCCGACGGCGGTGGGATCGTTGCGGTCGGGTTTCATGTCGTAGGTGACATCTTTGCCCTCGGCGACGACTTCGGCCACGGCACGGTCGAGTTTGTCAGCCGCTTCTCGTTCTTCCAGATGATCGAGCATCATCTTGGCCGAGAGGATCAAGGCGATGGGATTGACCTTGTTCTGTCCTTTGTATTTTGGGGCGCTGCCGTGCGTGGCTTCGAAGATTGCCGAGTCGGGACCGATGTTGGCGCCCGGCGCCACACCCAGTCCGCCCACCAGGCCGGCGCACAGGTCGCTCAAGATGTCGCCGTACAGGTTTTCGGTGAGCAGCACGTCGTAGAGTTCCGGCTTCTGGACGAGCTGCATGCACATGTTGTCGATCAGGCGTTCGATGTAATCGATGTTGCCGCCCGTGTTGGGCACCTGGCCTGTGAGTTTTGCGTCGGATTGCACACCCTCGGCGAGATCGGGCCATTCGAACTTGGCTCCATAAGCCAAGGCGACGGCGCGGGTCACGTCGTACCACAGGCCGTCGGTGTGTTTCATGATGTTGGCTTTGCAGATCGACGTGACCGATTTGCGTTTGTTGCGGTGGGCATAGTCGAAGGCGAACGATGCGATGTTCCGCGTCCCCTCGACCGAAATGGGCTTGATGCTCACACCGGTCGTGTCGTCGGCCGTGTTGATCTTCTTGCCGGTCGCCAGTTCATTGATCGTGTTGATCAGCTTGGCAGTTCTCTCCTGTCCGGATTGGAACTCGACCCCCGCATAGAGATCTTCTGTGTTCTCGCGGATGATGACCAGATCGACGCTGGAATCGTCGAAGCGGGTCCGCACGCCGGGATAGATCTTGCAGGGCCGGACGCAGGCGTAGAGCCCTAACTCTTGTCGGAGGTGGACGTTAACGCTGCGGAACCCCTTGCCGATGGGCGTTGTGATGGGTGCTTTGAGGGCCACGCCGTTGGCTCGGATCGACTCAAAGACGCGATCGGGGACACTGCCTTCGGCCTCGATGACCTCGATACCGCATTCCTGCAGGTCCCAGTCGATCTTGGCACCGGTGGCATCGACGCATTTGCGGGTTGCTTCAGTGATCTCGGGCCCCACGCCGTCGCCCGGAATCAAAGTCACTTTGTGCATAGCTGGCTCGCATCAGAGGTAGAGTGCAGGTGGTGGCGCGACCGTAGCAAAACGATTTTTTCATTGCAAGACCCGGTCATTTCGGCGGGATGTTGGTGAGTGGAGAGGCGTGCTACCTGTCACCCCCTTGCACTGAAGCCGGGACGCTTGGCCCCTCACCCCAGCCCTCCCCTCGAGCGGGGGACAGGGAGCCAGACGACGGTGCGTTAAGGAAGCTTCTTCCCTTTTTGGTTGCAGTCGCTACAATCGACCGTTTCCTCGACCAATCGCGTTTCATCCGACGTGGCTGGTTCAGGAACTCCAGGCGGATCGGCTCGCCAACGGGCAGGGCTGTTCCGCTTTGTCGTTTGAAGGCGGATCGATTCGAGCAGCATGAGTGACCAGCCGGCCACAACCCAATCCGCGGCAATGGCTAAAACAGGCCTCATCGATGCCGAACATGAAGAGCGGGTCTTGGTGCTCGACTTCGGTTCCCAGACCGCGCAACTCATCGCGCGGCGGGTCCGCGACCAGAATGTGTTTTGCCAATTGGTGCGGCACGACTTGCCGGCGGAGCGAATTCGAGAACTGAACCCCAGGGGATTGATTCTTTCCGGAGGTCCGGCAAGCGTTTACGCGCCTGGAGCGCCTCAAATCGATCCCGAGATTCTCGAACTTGGAATTCCGATCCTTGGGATCTGCTACGGAATGCAGGTTGTCTGCCGGTCGTTGGGCTGCCAGGTAATTCCCGGCGAGTCGCGACAATTCGGTCGGACGGAGTGTTTGATCCAACAGCCGGGCCAACTGTTGGCGAACACTCCCGAAGCCTTGACTGTCTGGATGAGCCACGGCGACCAGGTCCAAGACGCCGACGCCCAATTCGAGACGCTGGCTTCAACGGACACCTGCCCGCATGCCGCTGTCAAGCATCGCTCCAAACCGATTTACGGACTGCAGTTTCACCCCGAGGTGACGCATACCGAGTCGGGTAGCCAGGTGTTGTCGAACTTCGTACGCGAGGTGTGCGGTTGCGGAGGCACTTGGAAAATCAGCTCGCTGATTGAACGCGAAGTTGAGACGCTACGGGAACGAGTCGGCAAGAACCGCGTGATTTGCGGGCTGTCGGGCGGGGTCGATTCGTCGGTGGTTGCGGCGCTGATCTCGAAGTCAATCGGATCGCAGCTATCGTGCATCTTCGTCGACAACGGGCTGCTGCGCAAGGGAGAGGTCGAAGAGGTTCGCGAACGGTTCACCAGCCACTTTCGCACTGACTTGCACGTCGTCGATGCGGGCGATCAGTTCCTGAGTCAACTCGCGGGTGTGACTGACCCGCAACAGAAACGCAAAATCATCGGCCGGGTGTTTATCGACGTCTTCCGCCAGGAAGCCGAATCCATCCCCGACGCGCATTTTCTGGCACAAGGCACGCTGTATCCCGACGTCATCGAGTCGGGGGCGAATCGGGACGGGCCGGCTGCCACCATCAAGACACACCACAACGTGGGAGGACTCCCCGACGAGCTTGGCTTCGAGCTCATCGAACCGTTGCGTGACTTGTTCAAAGACGAAGTGCGGCGGATGGGGCTGGAGCTCGGTCTACCGGAAGACTTGATCTGGCGACATCCTTTCCCCGGCCCTGGATTGGCGGTGCGGTGCCTGGGCGATTTGAGCGAAGAACGACTTAACACATTGCGCGAGGCGGATGCGATTCTGATCGAAGAGTTGCATCGCGCGGGCCTGTATCGCGAAATTCAACAGGCCTTTGCCGTCTTGCTGCCGGTGCAGTCGGTCGGCGTGATGGGGGACGACCGAACCTACGAAGACGTGGTCGCATTGCGGGCCGTGCAAACGGACGATTTCATGACGGCCGATTGGTACCAGTTTCCACACGATGTGCTGGCCCAGATTTCGACCCGGCTGATTAACTCCGTGCGCGGCATCAATCGCGTTGTGTACGACGTCAGCTCCAAACCTCCCAGCACAATTGAGTGGGAGTAGGTAGGTCCTGCTTCAGCGCGGGACCTGGGACGTGGCGCGAGTCGCCGTTCGAGTGCCGTCCGGCAGACGGGACCTACTTCCGCCGAAGCGAGGGCTCAACCTTCCACCGCGTACTCGCTGGTCAGGCGATAATTGGGGTTCGCTTCGAGGAAGGCGCTGATCCGGTCCTGTTTTGAGATCGCGACCGGCAGGAAGTCGAGGGCCTGCTGCAGTCGATCATTGGGTTCGGCGCAACTGAATCGCAGAAACCCGTGTCCGGCTTCACCGAAACACTCGCCGCCCAGGCAGGCGACGCCGAAATTGTCGTCGGCGCCTTCGAGCAGATACAGCGCCAAGCCGTGGCTGGTGATACCCAGCCGATTGCAGACGGGGGCTACGTTGGGGAAGACGTAGAACGTGGCGGTCGGATCCAGCGAGTTGAAACCTTCAATGCGATTCAACCCTTCGGTCAGCAATGCAACTTTGGCGCGGAACTCCTGCATGGTGCGATCGCGTTCGGTGTGGTCTCGCTCCAAAGCCGCCTTGCCGGCAATCTGTACCAAGGGCGGCGTGCAGGAGAGGGTCGTGTTGACCATCTTGGCGATGGCATCGGCAACGCCAGCCGACGAGACGGCAAATCCCAGCCGCCAGCCGCTCATACTATACGACTTGCTAAACGTGTAGGCCGCCACGCATTGCTCCAGCATGCCGGCTTGTTCCAGCAACGAGTGATGCCGCCCCTTCCAGACCATGTGGCAATATGGTTCGTCGCTGAAGACGGCGATGTCTTTGCCGCGAATCAAATCGGCAATGTCCCGCAGGTCTTGTTCGGTCGTCACTCCGCCGGTCGGATTGTGCGGCGAATTGAGTAACAGGGCTTTGGGCGACGGGTCGGTCCGCAGGAAGTTCTCGATTTCGGACAGTTCGGGGCGGAACTGATTCGATTGACGCAGTGGTGCGAAGACGGGTCGCGCTCCGCGGCGTTCGATGTTAGGAATGTAGGTTGGGAAGTACGGACTGAAGACCAACACACCGTCACCGGGATTCAGAAACGCTTCACAGAAGAACTGCTCGAACACCTTGGCGCCGGGCCCGGCGACGATGTTCTCAGCGCTGGCTGGGATGTTGAACTCTTTGCTGACGAATTCGGCAGCCGTTTGCCGGAACTCTGGCAGACCGGGTGACGCACAGTAGTGTGACTGGTTCTGATCGATTGCAGCGGCGCCGGCCGCCTTGGCTTGCGGTGTGCTGTCGAACGGGCTGTCGCCAATTTCGAGTTCGACGACGTCTTTTCCCGCCGCCTTGAGCGACTTGGCGATCGCCAACACCGTGAAGGCGGTCTCGACGCTAAGCGACTGTGCAAATTGACTGAGGGTGGCCGACACGGGATCGATCCTTCCAAGGTGCAACCGGGGGGAGCAAGTAGAGCTGCGAACTGGAGTCTCAGTATGCGAGGCTCACAGGTGGCGTGCAACTGCTGGAGGTGCAGTGTCCACGGATGATTGCCAGCGTTGGTCGACTGAAGTCGAGTCCACGCACTACTTCGTCGCAATCGCCTGGGCCAAAGGTCGCAAGACCTGATCGACGACGTAAGATTCCATGAGGTGCTCGCACTGCTCGCGGAGTTCGACGAAGGTTTCCTCGAACGATGCGCCGGCCTCGAGGCTGCCGTACTGCCGGACGGTGAAGTAGACGCTGATCTGGTCTTCGGGATACTCGCCTCGCCGGACTTGGTAGGCGTTGGTGCGGGTTTCGACCATGAGCCGCGCCTGTCGCCGGCAGGTCTCCTCGAGACTGACGGTCACCGACGGTTCGAAGTTCAACACTTGGGCGCCGGCAATGTCGAGCATGCCTTCGACGGCGGGTCCTGTCCCCAACGCTTCGGCCACGAGCGCGTCGTGATTCCCGCTGTAAGAGAAGTCGAAACCCATCATAAAGTCGAGCGCCTCGCAGTCGAGCGGGCTGACCGAGAGCATGTAGGGGATCAGCTGCAGCACCAGCATGTGCTGCTCGGTCGCGGTGTGTATGTCTTGAGGATTGACGTGGCCGCTGCAGACGCGGCGCGGCTCGATGGAGAGCCAGCGCTGGTGACCTTGTTCTTTATCTTCCTCGAGGACGAAATCTCCGTTCTCGCGCGTGTAAAAATTCCGCATGGCCGGATATGCTTTCTGGACACGTTCGAAAAAACCGAGAACGGTCTCGCGGCCGGCCGGCAGTTGCATCTCCGTATTGAGGTTCATGTTGACGTAGAAGTCGTCGGCGAGTGACCCGTAGGCGTGCATGAAATGTGACCTCAAAACAAAAAGCGGGCAGGAATCGACCGCTTCTAGAGTTGCGAAGTTTGTCGAATCCCACACGCAGGACCGGAAACAATTCTGCCTAATCCCTTGGCAAGAATGCCTGATTGTCGACTGTATTGTATAGGGAGATGAGACATGGGTCAAAGTGGAGTCCTGGCGCGCAAGAGTACACAGAGACGCCAGAAACCGAAAGCAGCTGCCGCACCTCAACTCTCGCTGTTCACAACCGAGCTAGGCTGGTTCGGAGTGTTGGGAGCCGGCCGAAAGATCCTGTCCCTAGCAATCGGACACGCGACTGCTGGCGAGGTTCGTCAGTCCATCCAACACAAGTCGTCGGAATTGCTGGACAGTTTGGACTTCGAAGAGTCCGACTGGAATCCCGATTTGCGAAGACGATTGCAACAGTTCACTCTTGGAAAGTCGACAAGCTTCTCAAATTGGGAACTCGACTTGTCGAGCCGCACGGCTTTCCAGCGCCGCGTGATCTCTGTCGTTCGGCGGATCAAATTTGGAACGACAAAAACCTACGGCGAAATCGCTGCCGATGCGGGCGCTCCGCGGGCTGCCCGAGCGGTCGGGACCGTGATGGCTTCGAATCAGACGCCGATTGTCGTGCCTTGTCACCGCGTGGTTGCCGCCGGCGGTCGTCTGGGCGGCTTCTCGGCGCCGAACGGCGTCAATCTCAAGCTACGGATGCTGGAACTCGAGAACATCAAGCTGACCTGAGTCCCAGCGACTCGCGACTCATCCTGTGAGACCACTCGACTCGCGTAAACGCAAGGCTAAACTCGTGGGAATTTCCAATTTCTCAATTCACTGAAATGCTGCATTCGATTCTTCCTGTTGGTTTCCGCGGCCAGTTATAATCGAAGATGAATCGAAACACGCGTTGCAGCCAGCGCTGCATCATTCAGGATTTCCTTCATGAGCGTCAGTAGTTTTGTCAGGCCCGACGCGGCGAAACTCGAGTTTCACCTGTACGATCGCAGCGTGCATCCCGAGTTGTTCACCGTGTACCGTGAACAAGCGGTCTGGCAGGACAAGTACGAAGCGCAGATCAGAATTTGCGATGCAGGCCATCTGGTCGAGTTCCACCACAACGGACGCTCATTGACAGAGGTCATCGCATTCCAAAACCAACCGCTGCCTCACCGCAAGCGAGCCATCGAACGCAGGCTCCGCGGCTGCCGCGACGAATCGTTTCGGTCTGCCTGTGGCGTGCATTACCAGATCAGTTATCAGCTCGAGAAACTTGACCCGGACGTGTTTCTGAATTATCACGAAGAACTCGTCGGCGATTGCGAGCGGGCGGCGGTGTCCTACAGTTTTCCAGCCGGAACGCGCTTGGCCCCTTGTCCGTTGAGCCTCATTCGAACCGATGCTTGTCGCAAGAATCTTTTGATCCACACGTTCCACACCTTTCCCGACAGTTGTGCGGTTGTGAAGACGCAATCACTGTTCGAAATCTAACACTTTTTTGAAGTTGAATGCGGTCGGCGGACCTCCGAAGAGGGAGAAAGAAATGCACCGGGACATCACACTCTGCATCGGCGCTGCGATGGCAGCCTTGTTAGGAACACAGACACTGACGGCCGATGATGCCTCGGTTGCCGTCCAAACGGCGCAACAGACGGTGGCGCTGTCTGAGACCGGTGGTGAACTGCCCGTCGAGACGGTTGGCTTCGGACGCCACTACGGCCGTTACGGATACGGTCGTTTTGGATATGGACGCAGACCGTACTACTCCGCCCGGTTCTCTTACGGATACGGATACGGATACGGATATCCGTATGGACGATACGGAGTCTATCGTCCGTACTACGGCTATTCGTACTACCGGCCCTGGTACTACCGGTCGTCGTTTTACCGGCCCTGGTATTCGTACGGTCCGAGTTACTATGCATCCCGGCCGTACTACGGTTACAGCGCGTACGCATACGCACCCGTTTCCTACTCGTACTACGCTCCCACGTATTACGCGCCGACGTATTACGCACCCACCTACTATTCTCCGTCCTGTTGCACGTCGTACTACTACGGCACGTACGGGCTTGGTTGCGTGTACTGAGCACGGCGAGTCCGGCTGTGGCAGCTGCTCCGTCCGGCCAAGGAATCGAGCCCCTTCAACTCACAGGTCTGCGCGCTGAAAGTTCCCGGGCAGTGCTTATGGCAATTTATGCCAGCAGCAAGACGCCGACGAGAACGTCATAGGCTGCGTGGCACCCCGCGGTGATTCCAAAGCCCCGCAACCAGAACAGGACGGCAAAGAACGAACCGGCCAGCGCCCGGAAAATAAACCCGAACAATGTGAACGGGTCGGCGCCTGGACCGACGTAGTGCGCAATCGAGAACGCCAGGCTGGTCGAGAGAATCGCCAACGCGGCCGCCCAGTTGGGCGTCAATCGCGCGGCTCGAAAGAAGCCGTAGCACACTGGCAATAAGCAGAGTCGAAACAGCACTTCCTCGTAGATGCCGGCTCCGAGAAAGCTGATGATCCTGGCCGCCGATTCGACGCCGATGAACAATGGCGGCACTTGGAACCAATGCTTGAATACGACATCTTGTAACTGGCCGACGACAATCAACACGAACGCAAACAACAGGCACTCGGCCAGCATGCCCACCAGCGTGTCGAGCGAGACGCTCCAGGCGTATTTGCCGATCACGTGCCAAGTGAGCAGCGCCACCACGACCAAGCCGGGCAGCAACAGGTGGTAGCCCAGTCCCAGTTGGTCTAACCCGCCTCGCATCCACCGATCCGCACCGTTGCGCAACAGGTCCGAGTCATTGCGGCCGATCCACAGCACGCCGATCTCATAGACGATCAACAACGGCGCGAGGAACACCAGGTTGGTCAACGGCTGCCGGACGTCAGACCAATAGTCTGATCTCTCGGTAACCATCGAATCGGACATCATTGCGTGGCGGTCCCAAATGTTTGCTCCGCGTCTCTGCCGGACGGCGGATTGGCACGTGTTGCATTGCCTGTTGCGAGGCGTCGAGAGTTCGCCCCAGTGACTCGATCGGAGCCGCGGGTGGATTCTGTGTATCTTATCGGACAGATCTGTCGCCGCGCTAGAGGTTCGGCACAGCCAGCAAACGGGATTCGCGGCGAAACAGGCGTGAAAATCCCACCGGAATTGGTAAATTGGATGAGAAGCGGGTCAAAACGGTGAGAGGACTCTGGGCCGCAAGCGCCAGTGACCATGCACATGTAGCGGTCTGCGAGCAGCCGCGGACTGTTTGAGGAGCCGATCGATGCCGGTCAAGGTCCGATGCCCGAAGTGCGAGAAAGTGCTCAACGCGCCCGATGCGGCGCGAGGTAAAGCGGTCCGCTGTCCCAAGTGCAAATCGAAGGTCAGGGTACCCTCGGGTCGGCCGAAGAAAAAGAAGGCCGTTGCTCAAGCTGCCTCGCCCGACAGCACAGCTTTCCTGATTAACCTCGATGCGGATGCTCTCGAAGACCGCAGGAGCCGGATCTGCCCCAAGTGTGGAACCGACGTCGCAGAAGAAGACATCGATTGTCCGGACTGCGGCGTGAATCTCGAGACGGGCATCATCAGCGAAAAGAATCTCCAAAAGCGCACGCGCAAGGCCACCGATGCCACCAGGTTCTACAAGGAACTCAGATCCGACTCGGCCAAATTTTGGAAGAGCAACAAGTCGCTGGGATTCCGCACCACGTTTTACTTGACCTTCTTGACGCTGTTGGCATTTGTCTGCCTGACGCTAGTGAGTTATTGCGTCAACGGACCACCCAAAGCATTCTGGATGTTATGCACCTTCGTGGCGGCCATGGTTGGTCCCGGCTGGGTGCTTTTTTTGCATCTGGAGATCGTCCGTGCCACGCTCGACAAAAAGAAGAAGCTGAAGAGAATCAACTTCGACTTCTTCTTGTCAGCCGCCCTGGGCATCAGACTGGTGTTGTGGCTGATTCTCACAGTCGGCGTCGTCCAAGTGTTTACCTTGAGTTTCGGCACCTTTCTGTTTCGTAGAAACTTGGAGAACGTCGGCTTCTTCGTGATCGGAATGGGGTTTCTTCCGTCACTACTGTTCTTCCCGATTGCCTCATCGCACATGGCGATGCCGATCCAACTGTCGGCATGGAAGCTACACGAGCTAGTTGGAATCTTGATTCGCACTTGGAAGGGTGTGGTGTATTGGTGCCTGTTTTTGTGTCTCACAATGCTGCCTGCCCTGGGATGTTTCGGCGCGCTGGCCACCGTCTATGGCGGCGACGTTGTAGAATTCGTGAGCGCCGTCGGCAATAACTCTCAGGTCCGTGCTGCAGAAGCAGCACGCGGCGAAAAAGACAATAAGCAAGTGTTCGACGTGAAGACCCTGGACGACCTTGAGGACGAGGGCGAAATCAGGGAGCTGCAGTGGGGGTCGCTGATGGTACCCGGAGTGCTGTGGGTCCTCGGATGCGCGTGCTTCAGCCTGGCCAGCGTGTTCAACATGCGCTCCAACGGCCTGTTCGCGCTCTATTTTCGACACGACCTTGAGTTGGTCGCCCAAGAGAAGTCTGTCGATTACGTCTCCTACGAAGAGGACATGTTCGAGGAGCCGCGCACTTCGAACGTGAGCTTGGTCTGGGGGCTGATGGTGTTGTCTCTCGTCGCGTCGGTCATGTTGTCGGTCTTAGCCGGTTCGACCATCTTGGCGCTGCTGGGCGTGATTGCATCGCTGTTTTTCTTCGTGCCGCTCGCCGGGCTGTGGCGGATCTTCGAAAAGGCAGGCGAGCCGGGTTGGGGGGCCTTCTCTCCCAAGCACATTTCTCGGACCTTGCTGAAGCCCGCCGGTTACGAGGAGTGGTACTGGGTGCTGGCCTTGGCGGTGCCTGTGTTCGGCCAGTTCATCTGGTACAAAGCCTGGGTGAAGATGGCGGCGCGATTCCAGAAGACGCCCGGCTTTGGAGTGGGCCTGGCGTTTGCCGGCTTCATCTTCTATCCCATGCTCGGTCTGTCTAACAGCCGTTGCCTGCTGCCGGAGTACGTCGATTCCAACCTCCCCCGCAGCCAACCGGAAGAGAAGCCAAACTACCTCGTGCCGGCGGCTTATGCTGTGGGCGGCGTGGCGTTCATGGTGTTGCTGGTGTGGATCGTGTTGGCCTTTTTGCCCCCTGGCGTGATTGGCGGGTCAGCTTCGGAAGTGACGGCGCCCGAAGAGTACGCCGTCTTCAGGCCGATCTATGGCGATTTCGTCTGCGAATACCCACCGGATTGGGAACTCGACTTTGGGGGCGGCCAAGACGGCATTCCGTCTTGGGCCCAGATGGAAAAGGGGAACGTGAAAATCCGGATCGAAGACAGCACGGCCGGCACCCCTGCGGCCGGCATCGATCGGGCGCTAGATACCGGGAACGAGCGCCAGCGGGGCGAAGCCCCGGTGGGCGAGGTTCACCAGTTTCGAACCGAGCGGATTGCCGACACAATGCGGGAATACGAAGAAGCCGATCCGGTGCCTGTCGAGCACGAATTCGGACAACTGATTCTTAGCGAATTCTCATCCTCTCCGCTGTTCGGCGAGAAGATTGTAGGCTATCACGCCACGCTGCTGGAGGGGTATCACCAATACACGATCGTTTGCCGATGTGCCGAATCACAGTTTGAGACTCTGAAGCCCGCATTCGATCGCATCATCGATAGCATTACTCCGCAGGAGGCCGCCAAAGACCGATACGGCCCCGTCGTGATGCCGTCAAAGAAGAAGAAGGATGAGTAGCCTGGCGCTCGTCGCAAGTCTCCTGCACCCTCTAACCACGCCTTTTGCTCTGCTCAAGGCGTAGCACCCAGAGATTCGCTCTGGCGCCGCTTTGCAGAGGGGCGTGGAGAACGTTGACACGGCGAACACCCCGATTACAATCGATAAAGTCTCGCCGCTCAGCCTTCCTGCTCTCCTCAGCGGGCCAACCGGGTGGTCACACAGCGATTGTGAACACGGTCGGATTTCGCCCTGAGGTGGCCTTCCTTGTAGCCTCACCGGCTATTGCTCCAGCTCATTCGGCCGTCCCCCCAAGTCGATCTCGGCAAGCAAGCCAGTCGGGGTTCAGCCCTGGACTCGCCGACCTGTTGGACGCGGAGTAATTAAGATGGCGAAATCCAGAGATCTATTCGACGAATCCACGATGAGCTTCGGGGAGCATCTCGAAGTTCTTCGCGTGCACTTGTGGAGCGCGATTATCGGTTTGCTGATCTGCGTGATCATCGCCTTGGTCTTCAGCGACCGTGTGGTGGCCGTCATTCGCCGACCGATCGACGACGCCCTGCAGGAGCGAGGCTTGATCGCGGAAGAAGACGCAGAAAACATGCCGAGCCTCTGGGAGACCCTTGAGTCCTACTACGCATACTTCTTCGGCGATGCCGCCACGACAGGGCAAGCAGACAAAGACGCGTCGCAAACCGACTCGGATGCAACCGCAGCGGCGGAAGACCCGGAGGCCGACGAGCTCGATCGAAGTACGATCGAAGTGCAAATCGGCGCCGCAAGACTCGCCGGCGCACTGCATGAACTCGATGCCGAAAAGTATCCGGCACCCGACCCAGAGTCTGAAGATCGAACGATCGCGTTGGAGATTACATCGCCGTTGTTCCAACAGTTTCAGCAGGCGGTTGAGGACGCCAAAAAGCCGATCGTGCTGACCGTTCAAGAGGCGTTCATGACCTATCTCAAGGTGGCGTTTGTCACCGGTTTCGTAATCGCCAGCCCGTGGGTGTTCTACCAACTCTGGCTATTCGTGGCCGCCGGCCTCTACCAACACGAGCGGAAGTACATTTATTATTATCTACCCATGAGCATCGTGTTGTTTATGGGTGGAGCGGCATTCTGTTTCTTCGGGGTCTTTCCGTTCGTGCTGTCGTTCCTGCTGGGGTTCGCCGACATGCTCGGAACCACGGCCCAGATCCGCCTCTCGGAGTGGATCAGCTTCGCGATCATGCTGCCGGTGATGTTCGGCCTGAGCTTTCAGCTTCCCTTGGTGATGCTGTTCTTGGAACGGATCTCGATCTTCGAAGCCAGCGACTATCGCGACAAGCGGCGGATGTCGATCTTGGTGATCGCCGTCATCTCGATGTTCATGACGCCGGCCGATCCGATGAGCATGTTGATGATGATGATGCCATTGCTGGCGTTGTATGAGCTGGGCATTCTGATGTGCAGCATGTCGCCGATCAAGAACCCGATGGAACCGGAGCCGGTTTGACGTGGTTTACGAAACGCCGTAGCTGCTTCCTGCCCGCAGGAACTAGCGCCGCCAGATACGTACCTCGCCCGGATCTTGTCAAACTTCGAACGATTCGTACAACGCCGGGATAATCGGGTCTTCGTCGCAGCTGTCGCGAATGGTGGCAGCCAGCGATCGTGCAGACTCTGGTTCACCGTGGACAAGAAACGCCTGGCCGATGCCGCCATCGGCCGCCATGTGCTCGAACCACCATTTGAAGTCTTCGACGTCGGCGTGAGCGGACAGCCCGTTGAGGGTCTCGACTTTGGCCCGCAGTGGGTACTCGCGGTTGAAGATCCGCACGCGTGGCTGACGCTCGACGAGCCTCCGTCCCAAGGTGTTCTGGGCCTGAAAACCGATGATCATGATGGTGTTGCGAGGCTCAGTAACCGAGTTCTTCAAATGATGCAGCACGCGTCCGTGCTCGCACATTCCGCTGGCCGAGATGACCACGAATGGCCCTTTGCGCCGGTTGAGCTCTTTGCTTTCCTGTGCTGAAGCAACGTAAGACAGATGCGGGAAGTCGAACAGGTTGTGGTCGATCGAGAGCAATCTCTGCGCTTCGGCATCCATGTCGTCCTGATGCCGTTCGTAAATCGACGTCAAGCGCGTTGCCAACGGACTGTCGACAAACACCGGCACCTCGGGCAGCAGTCCGGCTTCAGTCAGCTCGTTTAAGAAATAGACTACGTGCTGCGTGCGTCCCAAGCTGAATGCCGGAATAATCACCTTGCCCCCGTTGTTGACCGCGTCGGTGACGATCCGCAACAGCGCCGACTTGATGTCGGCAGCCGGCGGATGAACGCGATTTCCGTACGTGGACTCGCTGATCAGCACGTCACAACCCGGCACGAGTTGTGGGTCTCTCAAGACGGGCAGCCCGCGCCGCCCTAGGTCGCCGGTGAAGACCACCCGCCGCATGTCGCCACGATCCTTGATCTGCATCTGGCAGATGGCCGATCCCAAAATGTGGCCAGCGTGTGAAAACTGGAGTTTCAATTCCGAAGACAGCTCGTGCCACTCATCGTACTCAAGCGGTTCAAACAACTTGACGACCCGCTTGACATCGTCCTCGGTGTACAGCGGATCTGGAGGAGTACCGTCCGATTCAGGGTGCCGCGCCAGATACCGAACGTCTTCCTGCTGAATTCGCGCACTGTCTTTGAGCATGACGGCTGCGATTTCGGCAGTAGCGGCTGTGCAGAAAATCGGCCCACGGTAACCAGCGCGATATAGCCCCGGTAAATTACCGCAGTGATCAATATGGGCATGCGAGAGTACGACGCCGTCTAGTTCGGTCGGCTCGCAGCGGAAGTGCTCGTTCTTGGTTCTGGCTTCGGCCCGGTGTCCCTGGAACAAGCCGCAATCCAGCAGCAGTCGCAGGTTCGCAGTCTCCAACAGATGCTGGCTGCCGGTAACTTCGCCAGCCGCTCCCAAGAACGTCAGCTTCATTTCGAGTGTCTCGCTTGGTCAAAATGCCGTCATTCTGACACGTTCCCGCCATTCTTTCGATGCTGAGCAGCCGACAGATGAATAAGGAGCATGGCAGGACAATCCACCGTGCGGCAAAGCCCAATTTTCAAGCCGGCTAGCCCGTGGCGATCGCCATAAGTTGTTTCAAAAAAGCATGTTGCGCCATTCGATTTGACGAGGGTCGCCAACGAGGGCTAGAATTTAGTTGGAGGTTTTTGTCCCAGCAGTGGTGTGGCGGGTTCGAAAGGAAGAATCGGATGGCTGACGTTTTGAAGGGTGGCGAATCTCTCCGCGAACTGTTTGCGGCGCTGACGGAACACACCTTTCAAGTCGAATTCGGCGTCGCAGACCCTCCTCTGCTCGAGTACTTGACGGACTTGCTGGTTCGATTCGTCCGCGTCGACGTCATTTTTCGGCTTCGAGATCTGTCCGGACGTCGGCTCGATGAAGTGGCCGATATGCTCTGGGAGGCCGAACAGCGGGAGGCTCGGCCGCAGCGCGAAGCCTATCGGCACATCGGCGACTTTACGCTGTTTTGGGTTGGCGTTTACCCCGAAGCGGTCTCCCGGTTGAAGTCGCCGGACCGCAAGGATTCGATGTTGGACTATTTCGAGCAGGGCAAGCGCTCGTACTATCTCGCCAGTCAGTTCGACGACGAGCCCTATCGCGCAGAAGCTCCCGTGCTGAGGCGACTCAGCCAAGAGTTCGAAATCTGCAGCTTCGGCCTCAACCGCGTGCGGACCGAATGGGAGCGGCTGCCGGGGGCCGCGGGGAGTGCGTCTTCTGACGCCGAGCGGAATTGAAGCAAGTCCGATTCTGCACCGGTCAAGTGCGTGTGGACTCTATCCGGCCGGTGCGGCAGTTGCTTTCGTCGCGACAGATGTGCTGGGCTGACCTTCGGCGAGCGGAAACTTGAGCGTGAAGGACGTTCCTTTGCCAACCACGCTGTCGACGCGAATCCGTCCTTGGTGGGCTTCAATGATCTTCCGGCACAGCGACAGCCCGAGGCCGGTCCCACCCTGCCCTTGCTCATCAGCCGTCTTGGTTGAGAAGAACGGCTCGAAGATCTTCGGCAGCTTGTCGGCGGGAATGCCAGCACCGGTGTCGCGGACCGAAATCTCGCCGAATCCTGCTTCCTCGTTGGTTTTCACTGCGATGAATAATCGACCGCCGCCGTCCATCGCCTGACGGGCGTTAATGACCAAGTTCATCAGCACCTGCTGGATCTGGCCCGCGTTGATCAGTGCGAATGGCTGGCTGTAGTAATCGGTCTGCAGGCGAACGCGGTGCATCTGCAGGTCTTTTTCGACGAGGACGAGCACGCCTTGCACCAACTCCGTGAGATCGACCAGTTCGCGGCGGTCTGATTGGCTCCGGGCGTATGAGAGCATGCCCGTGGTGATCTTTGCCGCCCGTTGTCCTGCGGAGAGGATCTTGTCAAACGCCTTCTCGCGGGTGGCCACATCTTTGTGACGCAGCCCCATCTTGGAATAGTTGATGACCGTCGTCAGGATGTTGTTGAATTCGTGCGTGATCGATGAACTCAACGCCCCGACCGAACTCAGTTTCTGGGCCTGCATCAGCGCTTGCTGCAGACCAGCGACTTCATCTTGCAACTCGGTAACCCGGTGTTGGAGCGCCTCTGGTGTTGCACTGGTCGAACTTTCCAAGCCTGAAGAAGACACGTTGAGCCTCTTTCTGTCGTTCTTGTCGGTTTTCCGTATCCTCGATATCGGAGCGGCGCACGACACAACTCCATGCGACCACAGCGGTGGCCACTGATGCCCCAGATTCGACCGAACTAGGTTTGCCCTACGGGAATCGAGTCGGCTGGCGAGAGTTGGAAGATTGGGTGCTCTGCTCGCTGAATACCGATTCGTCCGATTTCTCCGCCCAATAGACGGGCTCGCAAGAAACTTAGAAAACACATCACTTAGCCATTGACCTAAGTAACAAGATTCCTATGCTTAGCCATATGCCTAAGCATTCAAGCACCCCCCTGAATGATGTGTTCCACGCACTGGCGGATCCGACCCGTCGATCAGTCATCCAACGTCTGAGCGATGGACCGGCGTCCGTTTCGGAACTTGCAGAGCCGTTCGATATGGCGCTGCCGTCGTTCGTACAGCACCTCAAGGTGCTGGAGCAGTGCGGTCTGATTCGGTCCGAAAAGGTTGGCCGGGTGCGGACCTGCCAGATGGTGACCGAAACCCTCTCGTCGGCGGAGCAGTGGATTACCGACCGGCGCAAACTGTGGGAAGGCCGCTTGGACGCTTTGGCAAAACACTTGGAAAACCATGAAGAGTGAATCACAACAACCAAGGGAGACATCCATGGACAAGAATGAACTCGCTTCAGTTGCAGGGCACGGGAAGTACCGTCGCGTCGAAGTCAAACGCGTTGTCAACGCACCGATCGACAAGGTGTGGAATGCGATCACCAATGCTGACGAAGTGGAGAAATGGTGGGCTGCCGGGGAAATTGACCCCAAAGAGGGAGGCCAGGTCAAACTTGGTCTCGGCGGTGAGGAAGCCGATTGTGGCGGCCTAGGCTTGGACGGAACGATCAAAGTCTTCCAGCCGCCCCACATTTTCGAATTCACTTGGCACGAAGCCTACGATCCTGCGATGGGGTTGGTGAGATTCGATCTCGTGGAACTGGAGAACAACCAAACTCTGGTGACCCTGGTGAATAGCGTACCGTCGACAGATGCAGTTCCCGCCGCCGCGGGTTGGCACGAGATTGTCGAAAGTCTGGGCACATACGTCGGCGGCGGCAAAGCGGCCCCCCTCCCCAAGAACGAGAACCGGTTCTCGGAACTGAAGGCCATCTACGAAGCTGCGCTTGGATGAAATCGGTTGACGAGCTGTCGGCACGCCGGGCGACACTCCCTCGCCCGGTACCGTAGTTGCCAGAGACCGGGGGACTGGGATATCGTGAGGTTGCAGACAGTAATACAGCTAGTCCATCCAAGTCCGTGAGGTGCCGCGTTGATTCGAGTGCAGAACCTGTCGGTTCGCTTGGGATCGTTCGCCATCGACCGCCTGTCTTTTCAGGTGGAGAGGGGAGAGTACGCGATTTTGATGGGACGCACAGGCAGCGGCAAGACGACTCTGCTCGAATCGATCTGCGGGCTGCGAACAATCTCGGCGGGCCGGGTCGAGCTGATGGGGCGCAATGTCACCCATTTGAAACCTGCCGAGCGGAATATCGGCTTCGTACCGCAAGACGGCGCCCTATTCGAAAGCATGCGGGTTCGGGATCAAATCGGTTTCGCGCTGACGATTCGCAAGCAGAAGAAACGCGACATTGACCGCCGGGTTAGTGAGTTGGCTGAGTTGCTCGACGTCAGCCACTTGTTGCATCGCAAACCGGTCGGACTCAGCGGGGGCGAGCGGCAGCGTGTGGCGTTGGGCCGGGCTCTGGCTGCGCAGCCGGGCGTGTTGTGTCTCGACGAGCCACTCAGCGCATTGGACGATGCCACGCGCGACGAAATGTACGCGCTGCTCACGGCGGTGCGCGAACACACCGGCGTTACGACGCTGCACATTACCCACAACAAATCCGAGGCCGAACGCCTCGGAGACGTTGTGTTCTTGCTCAACGACGGTCAGATCCAGCGGCTCACGTCGCCCAACGACGGCAATGGCCAAAGCTCCGACCTGAACGACACGCTGCCCGATGCAGAGACAATCGAGGTAAACTGAAGCGGCCGAGGTTCATTCGCAACACATCTACGTCGCCACCACGAGACCGAGGAGACGTCATGACGGGAACAGATCGCAGGGACTTCCTGAAGACCGCCAGCATTGGGGCGGCTGGCGCCGTCGCATTGAATTGGAAGACAGCGCCGGCTCGCGCCTTCGGTGCGAACGAGCGAATTCGGCTGGGCGTCATCGGTTGCGGAGGTCGCGGTAAAGCCGTCTCCGGGTCGTTTGCGCGGCTGGACAATTGCGACGTCACCTATGTCTGCGATCCCGATTCGGAACATGCCGCCGAGACTGCCGCCAAGCTCGCGGGCGCCCGCGACAACCCGACGCCCGAAATCGTGCGCGATCTGCGGCAAATGCTCGAGGATAATAAGGTCGACGCAGTCCTGGTTGCCACGCCTGACCATTGGCACTCCCCGGCCGCTATCATGGCCTGCAACGCGGGCAAACACGTCTACGTCGAAAAGCCCTGTTCACACAAGCTCCGCGAAGGAAGGTTGCTGGTCGAAGCGGCCCGCCGCAACAACGTGGTCGTGCAACACGGCACGCAAAGCCGCAGCATGGAGTTGATTCGCGACGGCATGCAGATGCTCCGCGAAGGGGCCATCGGCGAAGTATTGATGGCCAAAGCCTGGAACATCCAACGCCGCGGCAACATCGGCCGCGCCGAGCCGGGCGACGCCCCCGGGCACGTCGACTATGACTCTTGGGTCGGCCCGGCGCCGTACCTGCCGTTCCAGTCCAACCGGTTCCATTACAACTGGCACTGGTTCCACAACTTTGGCACCGGCGACATGGGCAACGACGGCGTTCACGAACTCGATTACGCTCGCTGGGGATTGGGCGTCGAGACGCATCCGTCATTCGTATCGGGGCTGGGCGGCAAGATGTTCCACGACGACGATCAAGAATTCCCCGACACGCAGCAAGTGGCCTTTGAATACCCAGGCGGTGGAAGCGGCGGCCAAAAGAAGATGCTGGTCTTCGAAATGCGGCTGTGGTCGACGAACTACCCGTACAACATCGACAACGGCGCCGAATACTACGGAACAGAAGGCCGCATGGTGCTCACCAAACGGGGCAAGCTGGAATTGTTCGATGCCAAGAATCGCAAGAGCGAGCGCCGCGCCGACAAAGCTGACAGTCCGCTGAGATCTCATCAACTCGACTTCTTCGCCTCCATTCGCGCAGGCAGCCAGCCGCGGGCCGATATCGAAATCGGCCACCTCTCGGCATCGCTATGTCACCTGGGCAACATCGCCACGCGGCTGCAGAGAACCCTGCAGTTCGATCCCGAAACGGAGCAAGTTCAAGGCGACGACGAGGCTGCCGCGCTGGTGCAGGGCGAGTACCGCAACGGCCACTGGGCCGTCCCGCAGGATGCGTAGTAGTAGGCACACTCCGTGTGCCGTCTCGTTTTCTCCATTCGGTCGATGGTTGACATGCGACTGGGACTTTACGGCGGCACGTTCGATCCAGTGCACTACGGCCATTTGTTATTGGCTGAGCAGTGCCGCGAGCAGTGCGCGCTCGACGAGGTGTGGTTCATCCCGACCCGCAGCCCGCCACACAAGCACGCAGCGGGCATCAACTCCGGCATCGTGCGGGCCGAGATGCTCGAACTGGCGACCGCCGGTGACCCGCACTGCATCGTGAGCCGCATCGAGTTGCAGCGCGAGGGTGTGACATTCACGGTCGATACCTTGCGGCATCTACACCAGGAAGACGCGACTCGCGATCTGTTCTTCCTGATCGGTGCCGATTCGCTAACAGACCTGCCCACGTGGCGGGAACCGGACGGAATTGCCGAGTTGGCCACGATCGTCGCCGTCAACCGAGGCGACCGACCTCTTCCACCCCGCGACGCGTTGGTGTCATCCTTAGGAGAGCATATCGCCTCCCGGGTCGAACTCGTCACGATGCCGGGCATCGACCTATCGGCGACCGACATTCGCAATCGCGTGAGCAAAGGCCAAAGCATTCGTTACATGGTGCCTCGCGCCGTAGAGATGTATATCTACGAGCATGGCCTGTATCGAGCGGAAACCGAGTAACAGCAGCCTTCCAAGCTACTCATACTCCCACTTGAGTAACCAGGGATCCTTGGTCCGTTTCTGCCAGGCCTTGAGTTTCCCTTGCAGCTCTTCGAGCTTGTTTTGATGCCCGGGGTCGAAGGCCAGGTTTTCGATTTCGTGGGGATCGGCTTCGAGATCGTACAACTCGTGGCGGGCGCGATGTAGATAAGCGTAGACCGTCCGCTTCCCGTACAGCTCATCGTCCCGCTTGAGAACCCCCTGCCACGTCGGCGATCGCTGCAAGTCGGAGGCGAAAGGATATGGCAATTGGTGTGCGATGTTGAAGATGTATTTGTACTTCCCGCTGACGATCACCCGCATCGGGTAATACATGGTGATCTCGTGAAAAGTGTGCGAAGCGTAGCTTTCGTCCCAGCCCGACGGTTGTTGCCCACCCATCGCCGACAAGAACGACCGCCCGTGTAGTTTGTACGGACGCTTCGGACCTTTGGTCGCTGTGCGGCCGACGTTTTCACGAGCTTGTATCGGGGGTGCCGGTTGCGGCTCCACACCGCAGTAATCCAGGATTGTCGGGGCGACGTCGGCCCAGGTCGCCAGCGCGTCACACGTGTCACCCGTCTCGAGCTCGGGATGGCGGACGATGAGCGGCAAGTTCATGCCGGGCTGATAGAGATTGGTTTTTGCCCCGGGGAACGGGGGACCGTTGTCGCTGAGGAACAGGATCAGCGTGTCGTCCCAATGGCCCGTTTCTTCGAGAGCATCCAGTAGCAGCCCTAATCCCTGATCGAGCCGGGAGATCGCCTGGTAGAACTCGGCCAACTCCTGCCGCACTTCTGGCTGGTCGGGCAGCCAGGGTGGCACGATCACATCATCCGGGCTGTAACGCACGGGGGTCACGCCGGGGTAGTGACCGGGGTCGTCGTTGAAATTGCTGAATCCGTCGGCGCCGCGGCCGCGGTGTGGATCGCTAGTACAGAAATACAGAAAGAAGGGTCGATCATCCTGCTCGGCAATCCACTCTTTGGCGTTGTGCGCCATCTGCACCGCATTGCGGGCGCCTTGGATCTTCTCATTGCGATACGTCTCGAAATGATAGACGTACTCAGGCGCAACGTGATACTTCCCAATGGAACAGGTGCGATATCCTGCCTCAGAGAGAAGGACCGGCAACGATCGAACGGTCTCGTACGTGCTGAAATGGTTATAGCCGTGCGAGTGCCCATAATGTCCGATCGCATGGTTATACAATCCGCTGAGCAACACCGAACGACTCGCGCTACAGCTGGCCGTCGTGCAGTGGGCGCGGGTGAACCGTGTACCGGCTAAGGACAGACGATCGATGTTCGGCGTCTTGATGGCGGAGTTGCCGTAACACCCAGCTTGCAGTCCTTGGTCGTCGACGACGAACAAGACGACATTCTTTGCGTCGGCGGCCGTGGCGGCGGACGCGCTGAATGCGAGGAATAATACAGACGCAAGCATCCGGCGAAAGAGCATAGGGAAAGATCCAATTGGCAGGATGTGGCTGGTAACGTGTGCCGCGGCAGCTTGTCTGGCAACGAGGTGATTCTCGACCAACGGCGCCAGCCGGCTGTTTCATCTAGGCTGCTTGCTCAACCGATCGACGGTGTGTTCCAGCACACGCACGACGTATTTGTTTGGATCGTCGAGCGCCGCTCGACACTGCGGTAGTAGCGGGCGGGCGTTCTCATCGAGTGTGTCGATCAAGTTGGCAGCCAGCACTCGCACCGATTCATCCTCGTGCTGCAGCGCGTCGCCAAGCGTCCGCAGTGCATTTGTCGTTTCACCCAACGCACAGGCGGCAGCGGCAGCGGCAATCCGCACGCTGGGCGATGCGTCATCGAGCATCGTGATCAAGGACGGCAGCGTGCCTACGCCATCTTCGCCAAGGGCGCCCAACCCGACAGCGCCCCAGTAGCGGACGACCGGGTCTGAGTGCTGTAGCGCTTCGGCGAGTTCACCCACGCTGGAGGCTCCCTGAGAACTCAGTGAAGCGGCTTGCCGATACTCGTCGAATGGCATTTGCTGGTTGGAATCACGGACGGCGGCGTAGATGCCAACGTCGGCCGCCCGTTCGATCAGGATCGGTTCGGGCAACAACCCCGTGTCGATTGTCTGCTCAGCCCACGCCAAGTGCGCGGAACGCATCCGCTCGAGCACGTCGCGATGTTCGGCAGAGTCGGCCAGATTGTGCAGCTCGTGGGGGTCGGCCTCCAGATCATACAGCTCTTCGACTGGTTTGCGGCCGCGAAAGAACAGCTCTTGAGTGGCGTTCAACTGCCCTGCAGCGTGCAATCTACGCAACTCCTGCATCGTCGGCCCCAGCTCGGCGTAGCTGATTCGCTGTGCATAGGTTTTGAACGGTTCGTAGTTGCGCAGGTACTTGTACTGCTTGTCGCGGACGGCGCGGATGAGATCGTATCGCTCATCCATCCGGTCCCGCGCGCCGTAAACGTAGTCGCGCGGTCTAGCTTCTTGCTCACCGAGAAACGCATGGCCCTGCAGATGGGGCGGTATCTTTACTCCGGCAATCGACAAGACCGTCGGGGCCAGGTCGATGAAGCTCACCAGCCGATCACTGACCGTTCCCTCTTCGATCTGGCCCGGCCAGCGCACGATCATCGGAACTCGCAGACCGGAGTCGTACAGCCAGCGTTTGGCCCGCGGCAGGCCCACGCCGTGATCGGAGTAATAGAACACCACCGTGTTGTCGGCCAGTCCTGATTCATCCAACTCGCGAAGGACGTCACCCACCTGCAAGTCCATCGCGGTAATCAATTCGTAGTACTGCCTCCAGTCGTTGCGGGAGCGGGGCGTGTCGGGATAGTAAGGGGGCAGTTCAAGATTATCGGCGTCTTGGCGCTGCTCTGCATTGAGCCGGGCGGTGAGCTTCTGGAACGTTTCCTCGTCGGCCCGCACACGGCTCTCGTGGGTGGTGGTGAAGTTGAAGACCGCGAAGAACGGCTGATCTCCTTTGCGGTTCTTCCAATGTGCCTTGCGGCTGCTTTCGTCCCAGGCGGATTTGGGATGCTGGAAGTTGTAGTCGGTTTTCGAGTTGTTGGTGCAGTAGTAGCCTGCTTCGCGCAGATACTCTGTGAAGCAGCGGATGTGCTCCGGCAACACGGCCCGCGACCGCATGTGCTGCGAGCCAATCGAGGTGGGATACATCCCAGAGATGATGCACGATCGGCTGGGCGCACAAACTCCCGCGATCGAAAACGCGTGGGTCAATCGCACACCCTGCGTGGCCAACCGATCAATGTTGGGCGTGATGGCTTGTTCGTCGCCGTAGCAGCCGATGTGCGGGCTGATGTCTTCGCACGTGATCCAGAGGATATTCGGCCTCTCGTCCGCATCTGCAGACAGCGCGAATCCACCGGTAAGAACCAGGCAGCCCAACACGGAGATCAAGTGTTTGCGAGACGCGATCATGCTGCATGACTCCGCAAGAGAACGGCTGCTTGTTACGACGAATCCATCCTAACCCGCGGTCGGGGACCCGGCCAGAACGCGGGCATTAAGAATCAGGGTGGTTCAATGAAAAGGCCCGGCGGTAGCAACCGCCGGGCCTGTGCTCAATGCGATCACGATTCGCTGATGAAGTCAGGAACCCTGCTTGGCGAGTTCGGCTTCGATTGCGCCTGCCAGACTCTCGGGCGTCGCTCCTGAGCGGTAGCGTTTGATGACTTTGCCGTCGCGGCCGACCAGGAATTTCTCGAAGTTCCACTTCACGGGTCCCGCGTCGTCGCCGAGAACTTCCTTGGAGGTCAACTGCTTGTACAGCGGGGAGGCGCCAGCGCCTTTGACTTCGATCTTCTCGAACATGTCGAATTCGACGCCGTACTCCTTCTCGCAGAACGCGGCAATATCTTCCGACGTGCCCGGCTCTTGTCCGAGGAACTGGTTGCACGGAAAGCCCAACACTGCCAAACCCTGCTCGTTGTATTTCGCGTGCAGCGCCTGCAGTCCGGTGTATTGCGGCGTGTATCCGCACTTGCTGGCCACGTTGACGATCAACACGACGTCGCCTTGATACTTCGACAGATCGACCTCTTTGCCTTCCAGGCTCGTCATCTTGTGACTCAGCACTTCTCCGGCCTCTCCTTTCTCGACGGCAAAGACCGACGCCGAAGCGACGACCGCCATCAGAGCCGATGCAACCAACTTGTTCATTGAACTACTCCTGGGATATACGGGTGTGAATGTCTGCCGTTCCCGGCAAATGCTGTGGATCCTGCGTCGCATTTCACAATATCAGGGCGGCGAAACGCTGGCAACGACCGGGCAGCCCGCCACAGCGAATTCCATGGCAGTGACACTCCGCTTCGCGAGCGTCTATGATCGGTGAATGTGTGGAATTGCGGGATTTCTCGATGTCTCCAGCGCGCTGCCCGAGGCGGAGTTGGAGCACACGGCGGGCCAGATGGCCACGACTTTGCATCATCGAGGTCCCGACGGAACGGGCGTGTGGTCTGAGCCGAGTTCTGGACTGGGTTTAGGACAGACCCGTCTGGCGATCATCGACCTCTCGCCGGCCGGCCAGCAGCCCATGCATTCCGCCTGTGGGCGTTACTGCATCATTTACAACGGTGAGATCTACAACGCGCCGCAGCTACGGAAAGAACTGGAGGGCGTCAGCTTTCGCGGACACTCCGATACCGAGGTGCTGTTGGAAGCGATCGCACATTGGGGACTCGAAGCCGCCGTCCGGCGCTCGATCGGCATGTTCGCCTTCGCCCTTTGGGATCGCCATGAGAAGCGGTTGACTCTCGTTCGAGATCGTTTGGGAATCAAGCCGCTGTACTACGGTTGGATGGGCCGTACTTTCCTGTTCGGCTCAGAACTGAAGGCTCTGCGGGCGCACCCTCACTTTCATGACGAGATCGACCGCAGCGCGCTGGGGTTGTTGCTGCAGCACAACTACATTCCCGCGCCCTATTCGATCTATCGCGGAGTCTCCAAGCTCCCGCCGGGCGCTACGCTGCAAGTCTCTGCAGGCGATCGACAACAGCCGACGCCCGTGCCTTACTGGAATCTGCGGGAAGTTGCCGAGTTGGGAAGACAGAATCCGTTCCGTGGATCGTCAGAAGACGCCGTGGGCGAGCTCGATGCGGTGCTGCGGGACGCGGTGCGTTTGCGGTTAGAGTCAGACGTTCCGTTGGGCGCGTTCCTATCCGGAGGGATCGATTCTTCAACGGTCGTGGCGCTCATGCAGGCCCAGACTTCGCAGCCAGTCAAGACGTTCTGCATCGGCTTTGAAGAGCGCGAGTACAACGAAGCGGGGTACGCGGCTTCGATTGCACATCATCTGCAGACCGATCACACCGAGTGCTACGTAACCGCTCAACAGGCTCGCGACGTGATTCCCCGTCTGCCGGCGATGTACGACGAACCGTTTTCCGATTCATCGCAAATTCCTACATTTCTGGTCTCGCAGCTGGCCCGCAACGACGTGACCGTAAGTCTTTCGGGAGACGGGGGAGACGAGCTGTTCGGCGGGTACAACCGCTACTTCCACTTTTCCGGCCTGTGGCAGAAGGTGCAAAGCATGCCGGGACCGCTCCGCAAGGTGTCGACCACCATGCTCCGCGCGGCCGCCCGGGTGACCAGTCGCAGCCGAATCGCCCCCAAGCTTGGATGGCGAGCCGAGTTTCTATCGGTATCGGATCCGCAGAACCTGTACGCGCAATTCAACACACACTGGAAAGACCCTCAGCAGGTGGCCATCGGCAGCAAACCACTGCCGACGATTGCCAGCGACTCCGGTCGCTGGGCGGACCTTGACGGCTTTTTTCAGCACATGATGTACGTCGATGCCATGAGCTATCTACCGGACGACATTCTGGCCAAGGTGGATCGGGCCAGCATGGCGGTCAGCCTGGAAGCCCGTGTGCCGCTTCTCGATCATCGTGTCGTCGAGTTCGCCTGGTCGCTGCCGCTCGGCATGAACATTCAACAGGGCCGAGGCAAACTGATGTTGCGGCGGGTGCTCGATCGCTACGTGCCACGGCACTTGGTGGAGCGGCCGAAGGTTGGTTTCGGCGTACCGATCGACGCCTGGCTAAGAGGCCCGCTGCGCGAGTGGGGTGAGGAACTGCTTGACGAATCACGCCTCAAGAGGGAGGGCTTCTTTCAGCCGCGACCGATTCGCGAGAAGTGGGAGCAACACCTGTCGGGACGTGAAGACTGGCACTACTACCTCTGGGATATCCTGATGTTTCAAGCATGGCTTGCCGAGCAAAGGGGCTGAGTGATCGCGATGCAATCAACCGATCGGAGCCGTTCGCACAGGTTCGCTGTCTGACCACAAAGCCACAAAGGTCACTAAGCAATGGCATTTGGGTTGCTTTGAATGAGACGCTTCCGCATACGCGATCGAATGCGTCACTTACTGCTTTACGCATTGTCCTCTCCTCTGTTCTGCCTTGGTGGCTTTGTGGTTGATATTCTTCGAATGCTGCTTCATCACGTTCGGATGTTACCGAGACGTTGCGCCTCAGCCCCGCAGTTGCATGAGTAATCCCTGCCGAGTTCTGTTCGCGATCGGTTCACTCGAAGGAGGTGGCGCCGAACGGCAGCTGGTTGAGATTCTCAAGCATCTCGACCGGTCGCGGTTCTCGCCGTCGTTGTACCTGGTGAACCGGCGAGGTGAACTATTTGACGAGCTGGCGGACGATGTCGAAGTCACAGCGTTCTCAGACCTGCAGTGGAGCACGCGCTTCAACTATCCGGGCCGGTTCCGACGGGCGGTAGTGGCGCATATCACCGACACGTTGCGAACACAGTCGCCGGACGTGGTCTATGACCGCTGCTATCCCGTGACCACGCTGATGGCGCCGGCGACCAGACAAGCAGGCGTGCCCCGAGTGTCGACGGCTGTCGCCGACCCGGCAGCCGAGATTGGGACGCATCCCCGCATGTTGCAGCCCTACTACTTCAAGCGCGCGCATCAGGCGTATCGCACGGCGGATCGAGTGATTGCAAATTCGGGCGGGCTCAGGCAACGCATGATTGACTACTATGGCCTACCCGACGAATTGGTGACGACGGTTTACAACATCCTCGACATCGACCGTATCGACCAGCTCGCCGCTTTATCGGGCCCGGATTGGAAATCCGATCGGTTTCACATCATTTGTTCGGGCCGGCTCCACCCGGATAAGGGATATCTGTACTTGCTCGAAGCGATCGACGATGTTGTGAACCGGCGTGAGTTTAAGCACCTTCAGCTGCACATCTACGGACAGGGACCACAGGAACAGGAACTCAAGGAGCTCGCATCGGCACGTAAACTGAACGATGCGATCTGTTTCGAAGGCTTCAACGTCAACCCGTTCCCGGCGTTTCGCCTGGCGCAGTTATTCTGCCTGTCGTCGTTGAACGAGGGGATGCCCAACGCCGTTCCCGAGGCAATGGCTTGCCGGGTTCCCGTGCTCTCGACCGATTGTCATAGCGGGCCGCGCGAGATTCTGGATGGCGGGCGTTATGGAAGGCTGGTTCCCACCGCCGACGCGCGGGCCTTGGCCGATGCGATTGAAGACGCCATCAAACAGTATGACAAGTGGCAAGAACCGCTGGAGCCCGCACGGCGGCACGTCGTCGAGACGTTCTCAGTCTCGGCCGGGATGAGCCGACTGGAAGAGGTGCTGGTAGATGTGATGGCGTCTAAGTTGTAAACGCGCCAATCGCAAGCGCGTTTCAGTGGTTCAACCGGCGTCTTCGGCCAATTCACGAAGCACCTCGGCGATGACGGCGCAGCCTTCGTCGACCTGTTCGGCCGAGATCGTCATCGCTGGCAACAGCCGCACCACGGTCTCATGCGTAGCGTTGACCAGTACGCCCTTCTCCATGCATTTGCCGACGACCGGTGTCGAGGGGACAGTCAGATCGATACCCACCATCAGGCCCTTGATCCGCAGTTCGCGGATGATGGGCAACTCGCTCATGAGCGGCTCGAAGTGCGAGCGGAATCGATCGGACATTTGGCGGCAGTTGTCGAGCAGATTCTCGTCTTCGATCATCTTGCCGGCCGCCAGCCCCGCAGCCATCGCCAGCGGATTTCCGCCGAACGTGCTGGCATGAGTTCCGGGCCGAAGGCTTTCGGCAATCTCAGGCTTCGCAACGAAAGCTCCGCAGGCCACTCCCCCGGCGACGCCTTTGGCGAGCGTCATGATGTCGGGCTGGACGTCCCATTGTTGATAGCCGAACCACGTGCCCGTGCGGCCCATGCAGGTCTGCACTTCGTCGAAGATGAGCAGGCAATTGTTGTCGTCGGCCAGTTGGCGTAGTCCCGCCAGGAAGTCGTCATCTGGAATGTTAACACCCCCTTCTCCCTGTACGGGCTCGATCATGATGCCGCAGGTGCCTTCGTCGACGAGTGCGGCAACGGCATCGAGATCGTTAAACGGGGCGTAACGAAAACCCGCGACCAGCGGTCCCAAGCCTTCGTGGAATTTGGGCTGGCCGGTGGCCGTCAATGCGGCGAACGTTCGCCCATGAAAGCTGTTTTCGAAAGTGACGATCCGGTGTCGCCCTTCGCCGCCGTGCAGCCGAGCCAGTTTGATCGCCCCTTCAACCGCTTCTGCTCCGCTGTTGCAGAAGAACGCCTGGCCGAATCCTCGCGTGCACAAGAACTCGGCGAAGTCCCCCTGGGGTTCGGTGTACCAGGTGTTGGGAACATGGATCAGCTGGGCCGCCTGCTCTTGTATCGCACGGACCACGGGGGCCGGAGAGTAGCCCAGCAGATTGCAGCCCCAACCGGGAAACAGATCGAGATAGCGATTGCCCTCGGCATCCCAGACGAGCGACCCTTCCCCGCGAACGAGACAGATCGGGTACCGCTTGTAGTTTGGGATGACGTACTTGGAGAAGGTCTCGATCGTCTGCTGGCTGCTGCGGGTTGCTGTATTGTCCACGGGCGACTCCTCATCTGCCGGCGATTGCGATCGGCCGATTACTACGTTTGCGGTGTACGACTTGATAGGGCGAAACAGCTTCCCGATTGACGACTGGGACACGGGTCAGCCAAAGCGGTTCGGTTGCCCCGTTATTGGGCTCTGACTGGCGTTCGTCAATCCGGACCAGGCCGCCACGTCTCTAGAGGACGATCTCGGTGCCAATACCCTTGTCCGAGTAGATCTCCAATAGTACCGAGTGCGGCATGCCGGCGTCGACGATGTGGACCTTTCTCACGCCCGCGTCGAGTGCCTCAAGTGCCGCGTCGACTTTAGGGATCATGCCCCGGTCGATGACACCCTCGGCAATCAGCTCGCGGCACCGCGTCGCTTCCAGGTGTGAGATGAGCGTGGCAGCGTCGCTGGGATCCAGATAGATCCCCGGAACGTCGCTCAGAAAGACCAGCTTCTCTGCGCGGAGCAACCGGGCGACCGCGGCGGCGGCCGTGTCGGCGTTGACGTTCAATTTGTGGCCATCGCGGTCGAGCGCCACGGACGGGATGACGGGGATGCAGCCAGCCTCGAAGGTTTGCTCGATCAGCAGTTCATCGACGCCGTTCACCTTTCCGACGGCGCCCAGATCAATGTCCTCGCCTGCTTCACCTTGCAGTGTGAGCTTTTCGGCAATCAGGCAGTTGCGGGTTGAATAGTTGAGGCCCGCGGCTTGTGCGCCCTGTCGTTCGATCTCACCGACCAAGGACGGGCAGATTTCTTCGGCCAACACTCGAGCCACGATCTGTAGCGTGTCGTCGTCGGTATATCGCCGGCCGTGGACAAATTGCGGCTGCAGCCCCGCATCGGCCATTGCCTGGTTGATCGACTTGCCGCCGCCGTGCACGATAATCGGCTTCATGCCGACGGTTTCCATCAAGATCACGTCGGTCAGAAACCGGGCGACCGACTCACGCTCTTCCAGAGCGCTGCCGCCCAGTTTGATGACGATGTATTTGCCGCGGAATCGGCGAATCCAGCCCAAAGCTTCGACGAGCACCCTCGCCTTGCGGATTGCTTGTTCCACCGTGCCGACCTCGATGTGTGTCACGAAACAGCCGATTGTAGGCCCTCAATGGGGCCTGTCAAATCCCTCAAATTGCCGCAATCGCATCAAGCCCGCCACCCGATTCCTACCCGCCATGCAGCCCAACGAGACCTGAGAACCGGTGCGATTGGCAGTTACGCGAACTGGCGCGATCACTCGTGCATGCGGCACTCCCGGCAATTCAGGAGCCTGAGGCGCTGCAACCCGCCGACGTGGACATCCCGAGGTATTGGCCTGCAAACCCAGACACAGATTCCCGATACCAATTCCAGGCGGCAGCTTGTGCCGCACTGCGAAGCAGCACCGAAGAGCGACACCTGGAGGCAGCGGCGTGAGTCATTCCCATCAACCCGTACGGCATCTTCTCAAGCAGGTCGAAATCTACAAATCGAAGCGCGCTAAGCGGGACGTCCGTCCTGAGTGGGTCACCGAGTTCATCGACAGTGTGGCCGATCTGTTCGATCCCATGACAGACGTCGGGCGCGTCGGGTTCGATTGCCGTCTTTCCGAAGACTGCTGGCACGTCGACTTGTTTCTCGGAAGCACGGAAATGGTGGGGGGGGCTGACGACGGGCGATCGGAACACACGAACTTTCGGTTCGACCTCAAGCGCCTGCTGCAACGATTCAGCAGCATTGAGCGGTTCGACTGGCATTCCGTATCGCTTGTCGGCAACGCGGACGACGACGGTGCTGGATCGCATGTGACGATCGACGGGTACGTCCAGCAGCACCGACTGAGGCTCGACGTCCGCTCTGTTCCCCCAAGCGCAGCCGGGCCGGGTTTCAAAGTCTACCCCGACGGCCGATGCGACATCGCCTAGTCTGCGCTCAGACTTGCGGCAACCTTCGACAACAGTTGGCGGCCTCCCGATCCCGCCACTGCCGCGCTATGGCCCGTCCCCCAACCGCGCCCATTTGGCTGGCCGAAGGTCTCCCGGACTTAGTTCGACCGTAGGCGACTGTGACCCCTTCGGTCGTGACAGGTACCGTCGCGGTACCGGCTGTCTTTTGTCTTCTGGCAGATGAGCGAACCTTCGGAGTGCGCGCGAGGTCCTTCCGGTTTGTCGTCTTGCCGCAATTGCAGCTTGCCCGCGGGCTGCACTAGAATGCGGCGGCGCTGCGTCATGCCTTGCCTGCAATCCCGGAGTTTGAATGAGTCGGCGTCGAATCCTGGTGACGGCCGCCCTGCCGTACGCCAACGGGGACATCCACATCGGGCATCTGGTGGAGTACCTCCAGACCGACATCTGGGTCCGTTTCCAGAAGCTCCGCGGCCATCGCTGCATTTATATCTGCGCGGACGACACGCACGGTACGGCGATCATGATCCGCGCGCGGCAGGAAGGCCGCAGCGAGAAGGAATTGATTGCTGACGTGCAGCAAGCACACATGCGGGACTTTGCCCAGTTCGAAATCGAATTCGACAACTACGGCAGCACGAACAGTTCGGAAAACCGCGCGCTGTGCGGCGTGTTCTGGCAAGCGTTTCGTGATCAGGGCCTCGTATCGGAAAGCGACGTCGAGCAGTTCTTCGATCCTGAAGCCGGGACGTTCCTGGCAGATCGATTCGTCAAAGGGACTTGCCCATATTGCAAAGCCAAAGACCAGTATGGCGACAACTGCGAAGTTTGTGGTCACACCTACAGCCCCAGCGAACTGATCGATCCCGTCAGCACACTGTCGGGAGCGCGGCCCGAACTACGCACGGCCAAGCATCTGTTCGTAACCATTGAAAAGTTGCGTGGCTTCCTCGAAGAGTGGACACAAGGCGGTGAGCACTTGCAGCTCGAGGTCGCCAACTACCTCAAGGGACACTTTCTCGGTGAGCCGCTACGCGATTGGGACATTTCACGCCCGGGGCCATATTTCGGATTCGAGATCCCCGACAGCCCTGGCAATTATTGGTACGTCTGGTTCGACGCGCCGATCGGCTACATGGCTTCCACGCGTCAGTGGTGCGACAAGCAGGGCGAAGATTTTGACGACTGGTGGCGGAACCCCGAAGTTGAGGTGCGCCATTTCATCGGCAAAGACATCACCTACTTCCACACGCTGTTTTGGCCTGCCATGCTCAAGACGGCTGGCTTCAGTTTGCCCACGCGCGTGCAGATTCACGGCTTCTTGAACGTCAACGGCAAGAAGATGTCGAAACGCGACGGGACTTTCGTCTCGGCCGCAACGTATCTGAAGCATCTCGACCCGGCTTACTTGCGTTACTACTACGCTTCGAAGCTTGGGCCGCGTCTCGACGATCTCGATCTGGGGCTCGAAGAGTTCGTCACGAAGATCAACGCCGATCTGGTCGGCAAAGTGGTCAATATCGCCAGCCGCGCCGCCAAATTCCTCAAAGGCGATCGGCTGTCCGAAGTCTATCCCGACGACAGTGGCCTGTTCGCCTACGCAGCCGAGCAAAGCGACGTCATCGCTGCTGCCTATGAGTCGTGCGACTACAACACGGCCATGCGGACTGTGATGGCCTTGGCCGACCGCGCCAACAAATTCTTCGAAGATCGCGCGCCGTGGACGTTTCGCAAGGACGCCGACCGGCGCGACGAACTGCGGGACGTTTGCTCGATCGCGGTCAACTTGTTTCGACAGATCGCCGTCTATCTCGCGCCGGTATTGCCGATACTAGCGCGACAAACCGGCGAATTGCTGAACAAGCCCATCGAGCATTGGGACGAATCACAGTCGCCGCTGACGGGAACTCTTGTCGCCAACTTCCAACACATGATGACTCGCGTGGAACCCAAGCAGGTACAAGCCATGATCGAAGATAGCAAGCAGCCGGATGCCGCGGGCGGAACGCAGCAGGTGCAGGACGGCCCCGAAGCGCTCGAGAAAGAACCCTTGACCGGTGAGTTGTGCAACTTCGACGACTTTATGAAAGTCGATATGCGCGTGGCCCGGGTCATTGAAGCCGAAGACGTCACCGACTCGAAAAAACTGCTGCGGCTGACTCTCAGCCTGGGAGGCGAAGAACGCCGCAACGTATTTGCCGGCATCAAAGGCGTCTACACGCCCGAAGACTTGCTGGGTCGTTTGGTCATCTGCTGCGCCAATCTCGAACCGCGGAAGATGCGGTTCGGCACGAGCGAGGGAATGGTGCTGGCCTCGGGAACGGGCGGCCAGGAAATCTATGTTCTGAGCCCGGACGAGGGAGCCGTTCCCGGCCAGCGAGTGCATTGAACGACGTTCCGGGGCCTGACCCCTTCCCTCTGCCCCTTGAATCAAGTTCCCAATGACCTCGCCGCTGGAACGCTATAGCAAACAGGTACTCTTCAGCAGTCTCGGCGAAGAACGTCAGCGCCAGCTGCTAGGCAGCAGAGTGCTGTTGTGCGGTTGCGGGGCGCTCGGCACGGTGCTGGCTGAGACGTTGGTCCGCGCCGGCGTCGGGCACCTGACCGTCGTCGACCGCGACTTCGTCGAACTCAGCAACCTGCAGCGTCAAGTTTTGTTCGACGAACGGGACGTCGAAGACCATCTCCCCAAGGCAATCGCGGCGGCGACCAAGCTCGCGCAAATCAACAGCGACGTAACGATCGAACCAGCGGTTGCCGACATCGACTACACGAACATTCTTAACTTCGCCAAGGGCGCAGACCTGATTTTGGACGGCACCGACAACTTCGAGGTGCGGTTTCTCGTCAATGATGCTTCGCTGGAAACCGGCATTCCGTGGATCTATGCAGGCGTGATTGGCAGCCATGGGCAGACGATGACCATCTTTCCGGAGAAGACCGCCTGCCTGCGGTGTTTGATCGAATCGGTCCCCGACCCCGGTACGATGGAAACCTGCGACACGGCGGGCGTTCTAGGGCCGGCGGTCAACGTCGTCGCGTCGTTGGAAGCCGTCGATGCCATCAAGATCCTCTCCGGACAGGCCGATCTGGTCGAGCCCATGCTGACTATCCTCGACGTGTGGGACGGCACGCTCCGCCGAATGAGCTTGAAGGATTTGCGAGACCGCAACAATTGCCCCGCCTGCAAGGGGGGTGAGCGAGTCTGGCTTTCAGGAAGGGAGGGCGCGCGAACCACCGTGCTTTGCGGCCGCAACGCCGTTCAGGTCTCGCCGCAACAGAAAGGGGGCGAGCTGGCGTTGGATGAACTGGCGAAGAAACTGTCGAGTTCTGGAACGGTGACGCAGAACCCGTTTCTGCTGCGTTTGAACCTCGAGACCCCAGACTACGAAGTTACTGTCTTCCGCGACGGGCGCGCCATCATCAAGGGTACCGAAGACATCGCGACGGCCCGCGGGATCTATGCCCGCTATATCGGGACCTAACCGAAACCCGACCCAGGCGGCCCGCGGCAAGCGCCTCAGCTGAGGTGTATCCCGCAGGATCGATGCCAAGTCGCCGAGATTTCACAATGTTTTCGGCTCAAATCGGGCCTCTCAGCTCTACGTGCTTCGCAGGATCGGAATAACCTGCAGAGTCATATCCCTCTGCTGGAGGAATCTGCGCCATCGCAGTTTGACCAGCCTCGATTGGATGATAGTTTTCTATCGAGTAACGCCGGCGCTTACAGGCCGCGTCGGGCCAGCCGATTATCGTCGAGGAACAAACACATGCGCAAAGGCACGCCAAAAACACGCCACGGCTTCACGCTCGTCGAAGTGCTGATTGTGGTCGTGATTCTGGGCATCCTGGCAGCGACAGTCTTGCCCCAATTCAATCTCTCCACCAGCGACTCGCAAGAGGCGGCCCTGGTACAGAATCTTCAGATTCTGCGGAGCCAGATCGATCTCTACCGCTTCCAGCATTCCGGCGACTATCCCGGCGAGGGTACCCCGACCTTCGAGGACCAGATGCTCAAGTCCACCCAGCTGGACGGCACCGTCGGCGACGTCGGCCAATACGCCTACGGCCCTTACATCGCCGGGCAAGTTCCGTCCAACCCGTACAACGGCAAGCGCGGTCTCTCGGTGATTAGCACCGACATCTCAGCCGTCGTAGCGGGTCCGACGAACGTCGACGCCGGTGCAGTCGAGGCTGGCTGGATCTACAGAAAGGACACCGGGCAGATCAAGGCCAACACCGTCGGCACAGCCAGCGACGGCACGCCGCTCGACGATCTGTAAGAACTAGTAACTTCGCTGCGTCGCACCGGCGCCCGCTCAGTTTGCGATCCTCATCGGGACCGCAATCCGGGCAGGCGCCGGTTCGCTTTTGAATTGGCGGGGAGCCTGCCCTAACATGACGGCATGCAAGTTTCGCTGCCCACACTGCAGAACTGGAGTTGCCACAACTGCAGTGGCTGTTGCCGCCAGCACCTGATCGAAGTCACCGAGGAGGAACGCCAGCGGATCCTCGCGCAGAATTGGACCGCAGCGGACGGTGTCCCGGCAGATCGGCCGGTGTTGGTTCCTTTCGGACCGCCATGGAACAAGCGATACCGACTCGGACACCAGTCGGACGGCGCCTGCGTGTTTCTCGACGAGAATGGACTTTGTCGCATTCACGCAAAGCATGGCGAGGCGGCCAAACCGTTGCCTTGCCGCATCTATCCCTATGCCTTTCATCCGGCGCGGAAGGGAGTCGTGGTCAGCCTGCGGTTCAGTTGTCCGTCCGTTGTCGGCAATCAAGGACGCGCCGTCGGCCAACAGGCAAAAGAGCTCAGACAATACGCCAAGGCGGTTGTTCCCCAGCAGGCCAGATCGCTCCCCCCGCCGGGAATCTCGAGATCAGGCCATGTCGATTGGGCCGACTTCGATCGATTCGTCCAGGCTCTGGATCGCACACTCGCCGAGGAGGGGCCGTCCCTTTTGGCGAAACTGTTGCGCTCGCTGTTTTGGATCAACCTTGTCGAGCAAGCCACGTTCGACCAGGTCAAGGGGGCGCGGCTGTATGAATTTCTCGGGCTGATTACCGAAGCGGCTGCCTCAGAGTTCAGCGATGATCCCGTGGACTTGGGCCCACCGGGCAAGCTCAGCTGCACGCAGTTTCGGATGATGGTCGCCCGCTACGCGCGCAAGGATACGCTTGTCGACGTCGAATCCGGTCTGTCGGGCCGGTTGAAACTGTTGGCCGCGGCCATCCGCTTTGCCCGGGGTCGGGGCAACGTGCCCCCATTGCAACCAGAGTTCAAAGAAGTTCCATTCACCCAGTTAGAACAGTCCTTTGGTCCGATCCCGGCAGAGGCCCAAGAGATCCTGACACGGTACTTTCGCGTCAAGATCCAGGGACATCACTTTTGCGGACGGGCGTATTTTGACTTTCCGTTGGTGGATGGATTTCGCAGCCTCGTGCTGGTTTATCCGGCTGTACTTTGGCTGGCACGCCTGCTGGCGGCCAGCGACGATCGCTCGACCCTCCGAACAAGCGACGTGGCCTCGGCACTGGCGATTGCCGACCACACGCACGCCTACTCACCGGCACTGGGCACATCCAACGCCCGCCGCCGCGTCCACACAATGGCCCGCCTGGGCGACATCGAAAAACTGTGTGCGTGGTACAGCCGCTAGAGTAGATCCTGCTTGCCGAGCAGTATCCGGACGCTACCAGGGGTGCGCGACGCTTCAGATCCCGTCCGGCAGACGGGATCTACAGCATCAGGGCGTTCCCGCCTGCCGGCCGTCGATGCGGTGGCCCTGGGAATCGTACAGGCTCAGATCGCGATTAATGAGGATCTTGGTCGCATACACAATCTGCCCAGTGTGCAACGAGAAATGTTCGACGACATGCACGACGGCAGTCAGTTCGGTCACCTCATAGTCCTGGATCGTCACCTTTCGGAGCAAACGCTCGGGGGACAGGTCTGCGATGACGGCACGGGCACGTTCGATCGTCGTCTTCAGCTCGCCTAGAATCTTGTCCGTCGGAATTGCTTCGCGCTGGGCAAACTCGGCAGGGCGGTCGCGAGCGAACTCTTCGCGTCCCAACCCGGCGACGATCCATTGCCGGACGTTGCCGTTCAAATGGATGACCAGATTCCCGATCGAATTGGAGACATCATTGGGCCGATGCCATACCTGTTCCACCGAGAGCAACTTCAGGCACCGCTCGATCTGCTCCACCGACTCGGCCAGTTTCGTGCGGGCGCACTCGACGAGATTGGCGGCCAGCGCATTCGCTTCAGTCATACTCCACTCTCTCAGAAGTTCGTCCTGTTCCCACAACAGGCACGCTATTCTAGTTCACTCTTGTACGACAACATGCGCGGGTGGAGGTTCACTCGTCCTTCGGCAGCGACGGTCACGATTTTCATTCATCCATCATCCTTCCGCCTTCATCCTTCACTCAACCTGCACGCCCTTCCAGAACGCAAAATAACCGCCAATGTTCTGGGCCTCCGGCTTCGGCTCCGGATAGAACCAAGCCGCGTCGGTGTTCACATCTCCGTCGACAACCACGCTGCAGTAACTGGCGGTCCCTTTCCAGCCGCAAACCGTCTGAGTTTCGCTGTCCTGCAAGTGCTCGCGGTTGACTGAATCGGGTGGGAAGTAGTGATTCCCATCTACAACTTCAGTCTTGTCACTCTCGGCAATCACGGTTCCGTTCCAGACGGCTTTGGGCATCGTTTGTGGCTCCTTTGTGCGTGCTGATATGACTTGCTTGCTCGAATTATACGCACCGCGCGTCGCAAGGCGAATCCTCGCCCGCCGATCCGGTCGAACTGGGGTTGTGTCGCTCGGATTGCTGCCCATACAAATCGCGGCTACGGTGCGCAAACGGGTACTCAACCTGCCGGGATATGCGGATGGATCCTTCGTCCTTGGCCGACAACACGTACGAGTTGTTCATCGAGTTCAAGTACCCGGAAATCAGGGACTTGCTCAAACAGTTTCTGACGTTGATCTCGGCAACCCTCGTCTTCTCGGTGACGTTCTCGGAACGCATCATCGACTACCGTCGCAGCAATTCCATCCAGCGGTACATGGTCTTTTCTTCGTGGTTCATGCTGGTGGCGGCGCTGGGTGGCTGCGGATTCGGTCTGTATCTCAACTACCTCGCTGCCGAGGCCGCCTTCCTGGCGATGTCGGGCGGTGCCGCGGAGAGATTCCACGAACTCGAAAGTCTGTCGTACATCTCGCAGGATCTGGGCGGCATCCTGTTCGGCGGCGGCCTGCTGGTCCTGGTGCTGGCAGCCATCGTCCGCACGCCGCCCATTTCAGAGGTGCAACAGCCGGACTCGTCGGTGGACGAACCGTCGGTAGACGGACGCATCGCGGCGTGAATGTGCCACTGCTCTGCGAGCCGTGCCGTCACAATCTCGCATCCCGAGACCGCGACGGCTAACATAAAGGTCACGCAAGCAATCGCGGCGGCCTTGGCACATGACTCTCGCCGACGCCGACAAGTGCCACGAGGTTCCACGAGGAGTTTGAAGTCCATGGTTACCGAAGTTGCCGATGCTTCTGCAGCACCCGTTGTTCCGGGGACGGGCTTTACCAAGGCCCATCAGCTGTTTCGCGAATCGGTCCGCCGCTTCGTGGCCGAGGAGATCAATCCGCACGTCGACGAGTGGGAACAGAACGAGCCGTTTCCGGCTCACGAACTGTTCGCCAAGATGGGCGAATATGGTTTTCTGGGCGTCTCGTACCCGGAAGAGTACGGCGGGATGGGCGCCGACTATTGGTACAACATCGTGCTGGCCGAAGAACTGGCCGGTGTCAACTGCGGCGGCGTGCCGATGGCGATCGGCGTGCAGACCGACATGGCCACGCCGGCCTTAAACGAGTTCGGCTCGCACGAGCTGAAGAAGAAGTTTTTGGAACCGGCCATCAAGGGCCAGCAGGTTTGCTCGATCGCAGTCACCGAACCGGGTGCCGGCTCCGACGTCGCTTCCATTCGCACGCGGGCCGAGCTTGACGGCGACGAGTACGTGATCAACGGCAGCAAGATGTACATCACCAACGGCACCCAAGCCGATTGGTTGTGTTTGTTGGCCCGCACTTCGGCCGGCACGTCACACAAAGGCATGTCGCTGATCATCGTCCCGACGGATACGCCCGGATTCACGGTCAGCCGCAAGCTCCAGAAGATGGGCAACTGGTCCAGCGACACGGCCGAATTGGCTTTTCAGGACCTGCGCGTTCCCGTCGCCAATCGTATCGGTGAGGAAGGGGAAGGCTTCATCTACCAGATGCAGCAATTCCAGAAGGAACGACTGGTCAGCGCCGCCGGCGCCTATATGGGAGCCGAGAAGATTCTAAAGCTGACAATCGATTACCTGCGTGGGCGGCAGGCGTTCGGCCAACCGCTGATCGACAACCAATGGATCTACTTCAAGCTCACCGAATTACTCACCGAGGCCGAGTTCCTGCGGCAGATGACCTACCACTGCGTTCGCAAGCTCGACGCCGGTGAAGATTTCACGCGCGAAGCGTCGATGTGCAAGCTCAAAGCCGGACGGATGATTCGCGACGTGGCCGACACCTGCATGCAGTTTCACGGCGGGATGGGCTACATGGAGGAGTACCCGCTGGCTCGCTTCTACCGAGATTCACGGCTGTTGTCGATCGGCGCCGGTGCCGACGAAGTCATGCTGGGCATAATCGCCAAGTACGAAGGCATCATGCCGTCACGCAATCGGGGTTGATGCACTCGCCTGAGTCCCTCATTGGCGCTTCGGGCGACCTGACATTGAACGAATCGCGACACAACAGTCAAACACCTGACGCTCACACACAATGCCCGATCAACCAAACGTCCGTATCATCCTGGCCAAGTTGGGTCTCGACGGGCACGACCGGGGCGTGAAGGTCGTCGCCCGCGGACTGCGCGACGCCGGCTTTCACGTGATCTACGCGGGATTGTGGCAACCGCCCGAATCGGTCGTGCAGGCCGTCGCTGACGAAGACGCCGACTGGCTGGGCATCAGCCTGCTCAGCGGCGCCCACCTGACGATCATGCCTCGCGTGATGCAGCTGCTTCGCGAGAACGGTCTGGACCGCGTCGGCGTCATCCTGGGTGGTATCATTCCCGAAGCCGACGTCCCCAAACTCGAGCAGATGGGAATCTCGCGCGTCTTCGGGCCCGGCACACCGATCAACGAAATCGTCGACTTCATCCGTGCGCAGCAAAGCCGTGTCTGATCTTGCGGAACTTCTCAGTCGCTTTCGTAACGGCGACCGCCTGGCTCTCTCCCGCCTGTTGTCGCTGGTTTCACGTGGCAGGCAGCTCGAAGAGATCCGCGCCGGCATCGGGATTCCCGAACACCCCGGCCGTGTGATCGCACTCACCGGCAGTGGCGGTGTCGGCAAAAGCACACTGGTCGGCCGGCTGACTGAACTTGCCGTCGAGCGAAACAACTCGATGGCCGTTCTGGCCTGCGATCCGGAAAGCCCACTGACTGGAGGAGCGTTGTTGGGAGACCGCGTGCGGATGACGTCCTCGGCTGAAGCAGAGCCGCCGTTTATTCGCAGCCTGGCAGCCGCCAGCGGTCATCAGGCCATAGCCGAGCACCTCGACCTGATGATTCCGCTGCTGCAGGCCTACGGCTTTGAGACCATCTTGCTGGAGACCGTCGGCGCGGGCCAAGGCGACATCGCCATCCGACACCTGGTCGACGTGCTGGTGCTGTTGTTACAGCCCGAGAGTGGCGACGACCTGCAGTGGGAAAAGGCCGGCCTGCTCGAAGTTGCCGACGTGATCGTCGTGCACAAGGCCGATTTACCGGGGGCCGACAACGTCGTGGCTCAAGTCAGCGGTGAAGTCAACCTGGCAGGCGCGCCGGAAGTCCCGGTCTTGAAAGTCAGCGCCGCCAAACGCGAAGGCCTCGACGAACTCTGGACCACCATTCAATCACTGCCGTCGCAGAAGCACAAATTCCGCAGTGGAGCGGTGCAACTGCTGCAACTGGCCGTCGAGCGGCTCTCCGATCGGTTTCATCACTCATCCGAAAAGTTCGCCGACGTGCTGGCCAAGTGGCACGAGGGAGAACTAAGCGACACCGAAGCCGCCGACGAAGTCTTGAGGCGGCTGTGAGCATACCGTCCCCGATCACTACAGGAGCAAACCGATGCTGTTGATCAGAGTCACGCGTGCTGTCACCGCGCTTCGTTCTGCATTTCTGATGGTCGCGGCCAGCGCATTGTGGGCCGGTCCCGCCAATGCCGAACAGACGATCGAAGAATTCCTGGCCAAGCCATCGCTCAACGTTGTCATCACCGTGCAGGACATGCAGAAGGCCCAAGAGTTCTACGGCGAAGTGTTGGGACTGAAGTCCATGTCGCCTATCCCCTTCAGCGACAAGACGGCCGAAGTCTTTTTTCCTCGGGCCGTCGTGATGCAGCGATTCCGGGTCGGCACGCACGAGATTAAACTCATCCCGGGACTGGAAACGACGAAGCAGCAGCCCGGCGGCATACAGACCGGCATCGGCTTGCGGATGGTCAATTACCCAATTGTCGACCTCGAAGCCTTCAAGCAGCGGTTGAACGATCACGGTTATCCCGAACCGCAGATCCACGCACTGCCCGGCTCCAATTACCGTTTCGGACTGCTCGAAGATCCGGACGGCAACCAGGTCGAGTTCTTCACCTATGAGGGGGACGGACCCGAAGGCTGGCAACACACCATTCACATCGCGCTCACCGTCTCCGACGTCGAAGCCTCCCGCGAGTTCTACGGCAAGACGCTAGGCATGACGGAGTTGCCCCCCATTCCGCTGCCGCTTGACGACACTCGCAAAGTGTACCTCTTCAAAACCGGCCCGACGCTCATCAAGTTCTGGTCCTACGGCGACGAGTTGCCCAACCACGCGGGCCGCCATCTCGATGCGTATGGCTACCGTTACATCCAGTACGCCACCAAAGACATCCGCGGCGCACACGAGTTCGTCGAGTCGCGGGGCGCCACCATCGACCTGCCGCCGACCGCCGTCGAAAGCATGCCGGTCGAAATCATGTTCGTGGCCGACCCGGACGGCATCATCAACGAAATGTTCGGCCTCGCCGGACGACGGTGACAACTCGAAGAGCTGACCGATGGCGGAAAACAGAGACAGCTCGAGGCAACTCTGGGTGTGGCCCGTGACCGAGATGGTCGTGGTATTTGCCATCCTTTCCGCCTTGGTGACACTGTTGGTGCCTGCCGTGAATGCGGCCCTGGATTCTGCCTATGAGCCTGTCAGCGAGCGTAGCTGGTTTTTGCGGCTGGCGTCACGGTATCCGGGCGCTTTCATCGCGTTTTTCCCGTTGATCTCGATGGCCGGCCTGACATCTCTGTTGCTGTTGTTCCGGCGGGCGCTCCCCCCGCGGTTCCGGCACCGCATTCCGTGGACCAAGCCGAAACGCTAACGCCATCAAATCGCCACCGCGGCAACGATTGAGATCAGCCATGAACGAGATCGACTTCACGGACAAGATGGTGCTCGTCACCGGCGGCTCCAGCGGAATCGGTAACGGAATTGCGCGTGTCTTCCGCGAACACGGTGCGACGGTGCACGTCACCGGCACCCGCGAATCGGCTGAAGACTATAGCGACACCGATGGTTCCCTGCTCGATGGGCTGACCTACCACCAGCTGGACGTCTCCGACGATGCTGCCGTGGAAGCGTTCGATCCCGGTTTCGAACGTCTCGACGTGCTGACCAACAGTGTCGGGACCGTGCAATACAAGCGTCGTGAATTCGAGATGGCAGGGTTCCGCGAGGTTGTGGACGTCAACCTGATCGGCGTGTTTCATTGTTGCACACGGTTTCACGAAATGCTCGCACGTACCAAAGGCACGGCGATCAACGTCGGTTCTGTCGCGAGCTATCGAGCCACGCGCGGCAACCCGGCCTATAGCGCCAGCAAAGGAGGCCTACGAACGCTGACGATGAGTCTCGCCGAACTCTGGGCACGCGACGGCGTTCGCGTCAACGGCATCGCGCCGGGTTTCGTCGAAAGCAAACTCACCAAGATCTCCCGCGACAACCCCGAAATCTACGAAGCCTCGCTCAAATCAATTCCTATGCGCCGCTGGGGTGACCCCGAGGAAATGGGCTCGGTCGTGCTGTTCCTAGCCTCGCCTTTGGCCAGCTACATCACCGGCCAGATGATCATCGTCGACGGCGGGCAATCGCTGTCCTGACGCCCTCTAACGCGGAGGAACACAATGCCCAAGCTCTCCCAGCTCAGCCGTTCAATCGAAGGCAAGCGGGCTTTAGTTACCGGTGCCGCCAGTGGAATGGGACGCGCAACCGCCTACTTGTTGGCTGATGAGGGCGCGAGTGTTGCCGTCACCGATATTGACGCCGCCGGGGCGAAGCAGGTTGCCGACGACATCCGTTCCGCAGGCGGGGCGGCCGAAGACCTTCGGCTCGACGTCGCTGATGCCGCAGAGATCAAGAACGTTGTGTCTGCCGCTGTCGACCGGATGGGCGGACTCGACATCTTGATCAACAACGCCGGCATCTCGCTACACGTCGCCATCGACGGCGAACGTTATGAAGAACAGTGGCAGCGTGGTTTACAGGTGCTGCTGACCGCGCACGCGCTGACGATTCGGGCGGCGCTTCCGCATTTGCGCAAATCAGAATCGCCGCGCATCGTCAACATCGCCTCGACCGAAGGACTCGGTGCGACCCCGGGCATCAGCCCATACACGGCCGCCAAGCACGGCGTGATCGGCTTGACCCGCTCGCTGGCCGTTGAGTTGGGCAAGGAGGGCATCACCGTCAACTGCGTCTGTCCCGGCCCGATTCGAACGGCCATGACTGCCGCCGTTCCCGAAGAAGACAAACAGACTTATGCCCGTCGCCGAACGGCTCTCCGCCGCTATGGCGATCCCGAAGAGGTAGCCCACGCAACTCTGGGATTCGTGCTCCCAGCCGCATCGTTCATCACCGGCGCGGTGTTACCCGTCGACGGAGGTTTGTCGATCAGGCGGGCATAAGTGAGTGCTGCTGCAGTTGCGGTAGCCTGCATGGAACGAATCGCAACAGTCCGCAAAACAGTTTCGACAATGATTCCGGGAGATCCGAATAAAATGCCGACGAATAGCAAGACGTTCCTCAAGTCATCTGAATTCATCGTCGGCGTCTCGACATTGGCAGCCAACCAAATGACGCAAGCCCGCGCAAATGTTGGAGGCGCGCTCAATGCAGATCAGTAAACGAGCATTCCGACATTTGGCGTGCCTCGCCGTGTTCGTTGTGATGACTTTGCCTGCAGTCTGTCGTGCCGACGAACAGCGGGTTCTCTTCCAATTCGATCGGCAGGCAGATCAAGACTGGCGTAGTGTCAACGACAATGTGATGGGCGGTGTGTCGACCGGTCGTTTCACCGTCAGTGATGATGCGACATTCCAATTCTTTGGCCGTCTGTCTCTGGCAAACAACGGAGGTTTTGCGTCAGTCCGATCGAGCCCGCGTTCGCTAGGACTCGACGCTGGAGATCTAATACACCTCCGCATCCGCGGCGACGGACGCAAGTACTTCGTCGATCTTCGCGTGCCCACAAGTCAGACCGCATTCACATATCGCGTCTCGGTTCAGACGGTCTCTAATGAATGGCAGGAGTTTCGGATTCCACTGACGTTGTTCAAAGCAACGTCATTCGGTCGCGTAGTGTCAAACTCTCAACCGCTCGTTGCTGGCGGCATCAACTCGATCGGCTTTACGATTTCGGACAAAAGGCCCGGCGCGTTCAAACTGCACGTCGCTTGGATCAAGGCCGTTCGCCCGGCTAGAGAGGAATAGCCGCTCCGATGCGACGGTTCACTTCGATTGATGTTTGGCCCGGCCGACAAGCTAATTGGACACGCGTCGTTTTGAAACCGGAAGTGTTCCGGCCCGCTGTGTCAGCTTATTCAAGGTCCACCGTCACGCAACTTCGGCAACAACAGCCGGCCCAGGACGCCTTATTCGTCAGCTGCGGCCGGCGCTGCAAGGCGAATTGCGGTTACCTCGGTTTCGTTACGTGCGAACAGTGTGCCAGACACCAGGGTTGGCGCCGTCCAGCAGCGGCTATCGAAGACCTTTGTCCCGGCCACGGCGTCGATACCTTCTTCGGATAGCTTCGCGACCGCCAATGTGCCGTTCCCCCTCAAGATGAGGTCCGCACCCGGCGTGAGAATGGCATTGGAATTGGCGTACCCTCGCTTGAGCCAACAGGATTGGCCGTCGGCCCAGCGAAGGCAGTGAGTGATGTTCTCTGCGCAGACAAACACATAATCGCCCCGAACCACCATGTTGCAATAGAAGGGTTTGATCCTCTTGTTGTGCCACACCTCGTCGACCTTGGTTTCAGCTCCCGGTGCAGGTCGCAATTTGAGCAGCCGCACACCCTGAGTACCTTGTCCGGCGATCAGAAGCTGATTGTCCGGCAGCCAGACTGGAGTCGGCACATTGGTCAGACCTTGTTCCGGTAGCGGGTACTTCCATCTCGCTTGTCCACTCTTCGCAGCCACACCCGCTATGTAGTCGCGCGTCACGAATACAACCTGGTCCTCGCCACCCAGTTGGATCAATACCGGGCATGCGTACGATGCCTCACCGCAGGGCAGTTTCCATTGGACCTTTCCAGTGGTGGGATCCAAGGCAACCAATCCTCCTCGGCTTCCACCCAGCAGCACAACGAACTTTCCCTGGTAGGGCAAAGGGCTGGATGAGAATCCGAACTGGACCGGCGTGGCCGCAAAGTCCTCAACGGCGTTGTAGTACCACAAACGTTCGCCGGTCCGGGAATCGAACGCGTTGAGGTTGCCTGCGTATCCCAGGGTCAAGACTACCCCGTATTCGACAAGCGGCGTTGCCTGTGGGCCGGGTTTATGCCCACCGAACGCCTCCTGACCATCCAGTTTGCGGACTTCGTATTCATATTTCCAACGTGAGCGGCCCGTCGCCGGGTCGAGTGCGACAACCACTTCTTGGAATCGATTGGCATCGCCTGCAGCCGGTTTGGCGTACATCGTGAAGAGGGATACGCCATCGCACACGATGCCCGACTTACCGCCGCCAAGCTCTGTTCGCCATAGTTCGCCAATCCGATCTGCCTGGACCGTCAGCGGCTCGGCAACTTCGAATCGACGAGCGTTGCCGCCCCACGCGTTCCAAGGTTCGGCGGGCACGGAATCGACAAAACCGAGCACCAACGTTGTGACCAGCAGCAACCAGTGCAGAGTCACGCGGTTCCCCCTAACGGTGGCATCCGGGTGCAGAGGTTTCGACATCATGTGCTCGACTTTCGGCGGCCCCGGGACGCTTGGCAGAAGCGACCACCGGCTCAATTCGTGATTACCGCGACGGATTTTTCGTCGCCGCGTATGCAGTGCAGTTTCGTCGCGTCTCTCAACAACAAAGCGTTGTGGGCTACGGCAGGTGTCGACCAATAGAGGCCCGCAATCGTGTTCGTATCGAGTAGTTCAAACTCGTCACCGGCCTTGATCACGAAGGTGTTTCCAGATTCGTCGAGCACAAACAGCTTGTTTTCGGCAATCCACAATGACGCCGATATGTTGGCTGCTCCCTGCAGCCGCTGCCGATAGACACGCTCACCGGTCTTCGCATCGTGACAAGTCAGGATTCCGCGACCTGCGACGTAGACTCGGCCGTCGTGCGCCACCGGTGACGCCATGCCGGGGCCGGAGGAGGCCTGCGTCCAAGCCACGCCGCCATGAGCATTCGGCTTGGCATCGAGCGTCAGGCTGCCGCCGGCTCCAGCGCTCACCGCGACCAACGGGCCTCGGCTGCCGGGACCGCTGTTGCCGAAATAGATCCGTTCGCGATCGAAGGCCGGCGATGCACTGAAAGAGCCACCGACACCGGTGAGTTTCCAGAGCTCACTACCGGTCCGCGGATCATAGGCGGTCACGTACCCCGAACCGCACACAACGAGTTCGGTTCGCTCGTCATTCTCCCAAACGATGGGCGTGCTCCAGCACGTTCGGCTTCTGCGATCCACGCGCCATGCCGTCTCGCCGGTCGCTGCGTCGAGTGCCAGCAGGAAAGAGCTCTGTTGATTGTCGCATTGCACAAACAGCTTCCCGCCATGCTGCGCCAGTGAACTCCCGGTCCCAAAGTTATTGGATGTCGGATAGGCACCGACGTCTTGTTTCCAGATCTGCTGCCCGTCGAGATCGAAGCAAGCGACTACGCCAATTGCTGCAAAGTAGACAAACACATGATTTCCATCGGTCGTGGGCGTTTCGGTGGCGAATGTGTTTGATGGATGAATCCCGTAGGGCGGCTTCTTTGTATCGACCACCCGTCGCCACAACTCAGTTCCCCGTGCCAGATCAAAACAGGCGACTTCGAAGCTCACGGGATCGTTCGGTACTTTCGCCCGGCGGCGACTACGCATCGAAGCAACACCGTCGCTAAAACCCTTCGCCTGGCTAGCTCCTGAGGAGACTGCGGTTGTAACGATGACTCGATCGGCGATCACAATTGGCGACGACCAGCCCCCTCCGCCGATCTCCTGACTCCACGCAAGATTGCTGTCGGAATTCCAGTTGGCTGGATGCGTTAGCCGCTGAACCACTCCGTTTCCGGATGGCCCGCGGAATTGAGTCCAATCGGCGGCCTGCACGATTGCGGAACCTGGACTTGTGGCCATCGCGATGCAGGCGACGACTGTAAGTGCTGCGATTCGAGCCGAAACTGTAGTCTTGCTCGGCGTCACGTCTTGCGCTCCGTCAGATTCTGGGCCGGTGGTTAGCGACGCGGAGTTATAGGCAGCTCGGCGTCGCCGGCAAGGAGTCGTTTCATACTCTTGGCAAAGTTGGGTATGAAACAGGGGGTGTGAACGGCACGCGCGGGCCGAAATTGCTGACCGGTTGCACGCTGTCCCTCAGACCGCGACCGTTACTCGACGGCCATTCGCTTCAGCGTGTAATGACCCGTGGCAGGCCAGAGCGGTGTTTCGGAGTCGGTTCCGATTCGGCCGCTGCTGACTTCGTAGACGTGGCCTTGTTGCAGACGATCGACACGCAGCCTGACGGTTCGCCCGTCGGCCGAGACTTCGATCGATTCAATCGACACACTATGCCGCCCCGAATCGGGCGTGGCGTAAGATCCCTTCCAGACCCGCGTGTAGCCGGAGATGGAATAGGATTCGGGGTTCGCAGCCGCACGGCGATCGACGGGATCGAAGAACTCAATCTCGAAGCCAAGGGCATCGGTCGAGGCCCGCAGTTCGCGAATGCCGTTGGGCTTGGTGTCGCTGGGCCGCAGGCGGACGATCTCGCCTGTGTTCTGTCCTCCGAGCCATCCGCTGTCGTGGATGCTGCCGACGTACAAGCTGCCGTCCGGCCCGGCCGCGCCGCATAGCGGGCCGAGAAAGTTGTCGCTCCCGGTCCCCGCATCAGGCCGGCTGAAATAGTAAACGGCTCCCTGCAACGTGGCGCCCACTTGCTGTGTGGTAAACCGCACGAGAAACCGACTGTCGTATTCGCAACCGATGCCGTGCCCCACAAAGTCGGCGGCCGGCACGGTGTCGTTGATGAAGAACAGGCCGTTTACGCTGCGGGACCAGGGGTGCGGGACTTGAATGGCCGGGGTTGCCGCTGCCGCGTCGGGTTCTTCCTCGTAGCGGCTGGGCACACCGTAGTGCTGGCCGACGACGAAGTGGTTGATTTCGTTGAACGTGTTTTGGACACCCTGGTTGTCGGAGATGAAGATGCGATCCTGCGCGTCGATGGCCAGCCCGGTTGGGTAGCGCAGAGCATGGGCCACCGGCGCGATTCGCCCCCGCGGATCGATTTGCAGGATCTTGCCCCGCCACCGCGCTTGATCGCGCGGGCGTTTCTGCTGCGCGTAATCGCTGCCGAGCCCGATGTAGAGATAGCCAGCGGAGTCTCGCACAATGCCGCACGTCCAATCGTGATAGTTTTCGGTGTAGCCCCAACCCGAGGCCACAATCTCGCGGACGTCGGCCCGACCGTCACCGTCGCTGTCGCGGAGCCGCAGCAACTCCGGCTTGTGCGACACGATCAAATCGTCGCCGTCGGCAATGATGCCATACGGAGCGGCCAATCCCTCTTCGAAGACGCTCAGTTCGTCTTCCAGGCCGTCGCCGTCGCTGTCGCGGGCAAGGTAGACGTGTCCCTTGAGCGATGTGAAAGCCAGCGCGCCGTCGGCCGTCCAGGTAATGGCCGTGGGCATAATCGAGCGGTCTAACAGCAATCGCACGCCGTCGAAGCCAGGTACCGAAGTGACCGCTTCGGCGGCGGCCTTCAGAACGTTCTTCGGTTTGAGTTCGACGGCGGGTGATTCCAGTGCGGACGAGTATCGCAGTTCGAGAGCCACCGAATTCGCACCAGCCACAGGCGACCATCGCAAGAATTCCGCAGGCGCCGTGCCGGCAGGTTGGCCAACGTCGCCAAGCGGCTCGACGGCAGGCTGTCCCAACTCAGAATTCCAGCTTGGCCGCGACAGCAGCAGGTCATGTCCCTGCGGAATTGCGGATGCCACGATTCGCCGATCCCATCCCGTTCGCCCGGAGTTGTGCTCCAGCGGACTAGGGAGGAGCTTTTCGTTGACCTGAACCTTGACGCGCTGGCCATCCACCTCGAACGCAAGCTCATACGCGAGTTCAATACCCAACCCATAAGCCGCGTAGCCATGCACGCGTCCGAGCCTGCCGTGCTCGACCCGCGGATAGATCGGCGGCGCATCGGGTTCGCCTTTCGGCTGCAGTGCCAGGTCGCAATTGGCGTCGAACCCAGACACGACCGGCACGCCGGACATGTCCCAGTACCAGCTTTTGCCTTGCGTCCTCTGTTGTGCCAAGTCGCCGAACCGCCATTGTCGGATTGAAAAGTTGTCGAGATCGAACAACACGTTGTGCCCGTTGTGGAGACCGCAGGCGATACCGCGGGCCACGTAGCCGCCGCCGTTGTCTTTCGAGTTCGTAAACACGTCGCGGATTACGCGGGCGGGTTGATTGGGCGCGACGCTCCAATACTGCTCCACGCTGCCAGGATTGGTGGGGGCGGTGAAGCGGGGATCGTTCAGCGCCTGCCAGGTGGCTGCGAGCTGCGCATCGACGTCGTCGTTCAACACACCGGGGACCGGCCGCTCGTACGAAGGCATTTCCATGCCGGGCACAATTCGCAACGGCGAGCGGGTCCACCGCATGTAGAACTCGCGACGCATGTGTCGGCCCAGCATCAGCAAATCGGAACCGTGCGTGCCGGGCGCGACGTTGCGTGGCTTGTAGTCGCCGATCTCATGACAGGCGATGCAGCTGAAGCCTTTGGCTCCGACGAGGGTGTGACCGATGACCAGCGCCTGTGATTCGTCGCTTTCTGATTCGGATCCGTTTGCGTGCGCGGCCGGCGCGTTCTCAGGAATACGGTCGTGCCCAATCAAGTGCGCGACCAGGGCCGCTTGCTCGTCGTTGGTGTGGCTGAATTGAGGCATGCGAACACGAAGCCAAGGCAGCCGTCGATTCTTTTGTTTGCCGCGAATTGCTTCAGCAAGATAGGCGTCGTGCAGCTTGTCGCCGACGGCGGTCAAGGCCGGTGGGATCAAGGCTTCGCTTTGACCTCGGAGTTCCTCGTCGATGCGAGCCATCGAACCGGCGATCTCCGCAATGCCCCCGGTCTGATCGCGCTGGTGACAGGCCACGCAGTTGCGACGCTCCAACAGCAGCGCGCCTTGATCGAAACGGCTCTGTTTGGACAGCGGTCCAACGTGTGCCTCGACATAGGCCCGAATGCTCTCCCGATCGACGTCGCCGTATGCCGGCCGCCAGGAGTCGCGGTTGGGGTTCTCGGCCAGACACGACTGCGACCAATCGCCGATTGGTTTGGACAGATCAGGCATCGGTACGAATTGTTCCGCAATCCCATCGATGCGGTGACAGGCTGAGCACCGCGCGGCCTCCACGAGCCTTTGGCCTTCGGCAGCAGGTCGTTCATCGTCTAGGTCGATGGCATCGGCGTTCGCACGGTCTTCTTTTTTGACGACCAGGCTCGAGAGATAGCGGGCGATCTGACGACGTTCCTTCGCACTCAGTGAGAAGACAGGCATGCGGTGGTCGCGATTGAGCCGATCTGGCTTCGCCAACCAGGTGAATAGCCAATCGGGCGACCGTTTATGTCCCACGTTCGAGAGATCACCACCGCTGAAGGGACCGGTGCGACCATGTTCGCCAACTCGATGGCAGGCCAGGCAACCGGTCGACCGTACTAAGAGCTCGCCCGCGCGTCGGTCCTCGTCGAGTTTCTCTGACTTCGGAATTGCACTCGTTTCCGGCCGTTGCGACTGCCGTATCAGAAAGGCGGCTACTTGCCGGGCCTCGTCCCGCGAGAAACCGAACGTTGGCATGCGGCTGTGGGCGGCATGCGCCGGGTCTGCGATCTTCTCGACCAGCCAATCGGTGTCGATGGCGTCCCGCAGATGAGTCAACGCCGGCGCGGTCGTGTCCAGCTGCTGGTTCTCTCGGCGATGACAGCACCCGCACCGCTGCGCCTCGAAGGCGCGCTGGCCGCGGGCCACGAGTTTAAGTTGTTCCGGGGAGTCCTCGTGAAACAACAGATGGGTCGGCAGCGGCTCAAGTTGGAAGCTGTCTGCCGACCAGAATAGGCGCAGGCTCGCCGTCGCCTCGATCTTGCGAAATGTTACGTGCAGCTGTTTTTCGCCAAAATCGAGTTCGACCACTGGTCCGCTGATCCAGCCGGTCTCCGACATCTTGCCGGACAACACGTCCTGCCCGTCGATCTCGACGTCCACTTCGCCCTGCAGATAGGCATGAATCTGGTAATGCGTCTGCTGCCGGATCAGCAACGTGCCGTCCCACACGGCTTCGAACGGGCCGCTCGGTAGTCTCGGGTCAGGCGCGGCGGATTCCCAAATGTGTGAGACCGTAGCGTCGACTCGTTGGATGGAACGCTGGCCGGCGGTGTAGCGTGCGAGCAAGCCGCGGGCCAGATCGTCATCTTCGTCGAATTGTGCATGGACGATGGCGGGCAACGCCGGCAAAAGCAGCAACAGCCCGGTGAGTCCATTTCGAAGCATCGTAGTCCGGCGCACGGGTCTCCTCAGATGACTTGTCGATACACTCCGCCGCCGGACTTCGATTATAGTGCCTACTCACGACACAATTGACGCGTATTCGTCTGGGCGGCCGACGAGAATTGAGCATGCAGGAACCATACCGGAGTTGCAAGAGAGCGATCGGTGACTCCTGGTGTTCGCAATCACAGAGAAACTACTGCCGATGAGCGCACCCTCGAGCACAGTCCGCGGCAAGAACGGAACCGGCGCGCAAGCCTGGAGCGAACTGCTGGCGGAGTTCGGCGCTCAGCGCGAAGAACTTGCGCTCGGTGGTGGCGAGCGAGCGATCAACCGCCAGCACGAAAAGGGACGGCTCACGGCGCGGGAGCGGATCGCCGGGTTGATCGACTCGGACAGTGAGTTCTTCGAGCTCGGCCGCTGGGCCGCCTGGAACATGTACCGCGATTGGGGCGGTGCGCCTTCGGCCGGTGTGGTGTGTGGAGTGGGCCGCGTCGCCGATCGGTCATTCATGATCATCGCCAACGACGCCACCGTTAAAGCGGGCGCGTTCTTTCCCATGACCTGCAAGAAGGTGCTCCGCGCGCAGCGCGTGGCCTTCATCAATCGGTTGCCGTTGATCTACCTTGTCGATTCGGCAGGCGCATTCTTGCCGCTGCAGGACGAAATCTTTCCAGACGAGGACGATTTCGGCCGCATCTTCCGCAACAACTCGGTCCTTTCGTCACTGGGCGTGCCGCAAATCGCCGCCATTATGGGCAACTGCGTGGCCGGCGGCGGGTATCTGCCGGTGCTGTGCGACAAGCTGGTGATGACCGAAGGTTCGGGGCTGTATCTCGCCGGGCCCGCGCTGGTCAAGAGTTCGATCGGCCAAGACGCCTCTCACGAAGAGCTGGGCGGTGCGAAGATGCACGCCGCCATCAGCGGCACGATCGATTTCCGTGAAGAGAACGACGAAGCCTGTCTCAACCGGCTGCGATTGCTGGCCGCTTCGCTGCCCAACGACATGCACAGCGACAAGTACCGCCGCAGCGAACCGGTCGCACCGTCGCGTCCCCTCGAGGACGTGTACGACATCTTCGCCCCCGACCCGCAGAAGCAGTATGAAGTTCGCGAACTGCTCGAATGCATTCTCGACGCCGACAGCTTTCAGGAGTACAAAGCTGACTACGGTCGCACGATGATCTGCGGTTATGCCCGGCTAGGCGGCTTCGATGTGGGTATCGTCGCCAACCAGCACCATCCGGAGAAGACGCAGAAAGAGGGTCTGCAATTCGGCGGCGTGATCTATCACGACGGGGCCGATAAGACGGCCCGTTTCATCATGGACTGCAACCAGACCTGGACGCCGTTGATCTTCTTCTCCGACGTGTACGGCTTCATGGTGGGCCGCGACTCCGAGCAGGCGGGCATAATCCGCGCCGGCGCCAAACTGGTCAACGCCATCTCCAACAGCCGCGTGCCCAAACTGACGGTCATCACCGGCGGCAGCTACGGCGCGGGAAATTATGCGTTGTGCGGAAAAGCCTTCGACCCGCGTCTGATCTTCGCCTGGCCAACCGGCAAATACGCCGTCATGGGCGGCAACCAGGCGGCCGGCACATTGCTGGACATCAACATCGCTGCCATGCGCCGCGCCGGCCATGCGCCGGATGCCGAAGAATTGGAAGAGCTGCGGAGCAAGATCGTGACTTCCTACGACGAAACAACCGACATTCGCCACGCCGCCGCCCGCGGCTGGGTCGACGATATTCTCGATCCCGCCGACACCCGTACCGCGCTGATCACGTCTCTAGAAGTCACGACTCGACACGCCGACGACGAACCATTTCGGACCGGTGTTTACCAGGTGTGACTGGATGACCCTTTCTGTGGGATCCCCTGGGTGAGCGAGGACAGCGCGACACACAGGATGTCACGGGATTGATAAGTCATTTCGCAGCTAAGGCACGTAATGATGAGCGAGCCACCTTTTGACAAAGAGCAGGCGAACCGTTGGTTTGCCGTGCAACTGAACAATCGAGCTTGGGATCTCTTGGAAGCGGCGCAGCGGACGGACGCCGAGTGCGATGAACTAGTTCATGTGGCACACGCTTCGGTCTACCATTGGCTGCGGGCGGGCAACGCCGTCAATCAGGCCCGCGCGATGTGCCTGCTAGGCAACGCGTACTCGGCACTCGAACGCGGACCAGAAGCGCTACGTTACGCCGGCCAATGCGTCGAGTTGACGGAAAAGCATGCAGCCGACGTTGCCGATTGGGACTTCGCGTTTGCCTACGATTGCCAGGCTCGAGCGAATGCAGCTGCCGGTAATCGACCTGAAGCTGAATCGCTCAAGTCGAAAGCGGCTGAGTACGGCCAACGCATTGCTGATGCGGACGACCAGAAGTTCTTTGACCAATGGTTCGCGTCAGGTAACTGGCACGGCATTGATTGATCACGTCGCGGGTGCTACCGAATAATGCGAGGTAATGAGCCGTCCCCGGGATCACCTGGGAGCAAGAGGGATCAAAGCGGATCCCACTTCTTGGAGATGCCCTCGCGTTCGATGCTGCGGAGTTCGTCCACGTCGATTTCGAATTGGGCAGCAACGCGGTTACGAGAGTCTTCGACCGGCGAGCCGTCGTCTTGCGCGTTGACCAGCGTGAGAAAAGCGGCTTTGCGCGTCTCTTCGGGGATAGCTTCAGTCATCGGTCGTTGCCTCCATCCATGGTTGGGTCGAACCGGCACAGAGCCCGAACACTGATCTCGAGCGTTTCCATTCGTCAGTGTTCATGACCACCTTCGCCGTGAGCGTGTCCGTGGCTGATCTCATCGTCGGTGGCGTCCCGCACACTGTGAACTGTGACGTCAAAGTGCAGCGTCACGCCGGCCAGTTGGTGATTCCCGTCGACGGTCACCTGTTCGTCTCCGATTTCCACAACGGTAATGACAATGTCACCCTGTTCCGATGGCACGCGAAACTGCATGCCCAACGACAAGTCGTCGATGTCTTTGAACTCGCTGCGGGGGACTTCCTGGAGCAGGGAGTCGTTGCGTTCGCCATAGCCGTCGGCTGGCAGCACGGTGACCTGCATCTGTTCGCCTGCGGCTTTGCCCTCAAGCGCGCTCTCCAATCCGGGAATGAGCGCCCCCATTCCGTGGAGATAGGCTAACGGCGGGCCACCTTCGGAACTGTCCAGCACCTGACCGTCGTCGTCGGTCAAGGTATAAGCGATCTCAACGACCTTTTGCTTGGCGATCTGCATAGCCGGCTTTTTTGATGGATTTGCTGTGCATTCTCAGAACCGACTACGGAACGCGAGCATTGACGCCCACGCACATTGGGTTTCGGACCGGTCCTCACAGTCGGGGGATTATAGTATGCCGGTCGGCGAAGCAGATATGCCGTATCGTGCAGAAATGGCATCTTTTCCGAAAACGGCCACGACACGACAGCCGAGGTCCCGCTCACGTGCTCCCGCTGAGCGCAGCCGCAACCCAACCAAATGACTCGCTTAAGAGCAGGCCGTCATAGAACGTAGCGGGCTCTGGCGGCCAAGATGGTTCGACAGCCGCCACGCAGTTATCCCGAAAGGGATCTAGCAGACCCGAAAACCGCCTGTCCGGCAAAAAATGGCCAGTTCGCCGAGGGTGGAAATGAACTCTGCGATTTCCTCGGGATCCCGCTCGGAGTCGACCAGATGGTCGCCCATCGCTTCAAAGCCGGTTGCGAGGCGGCGAGCATCGGAGTCGGTGACGCTCAAGCCGACATCCCCCCAGTAGCAAGCGGGCGGGTGCTCCGATTCCCAACCGTAGGTCTGGGCCGCTTCAAGCAGTTCACGCCAGGCCAAACTTGAGATGACCAGCGTTGCATCCTGTTGCTTCAGCCGGAGCTGCGTTTCAGAATCGGGTTGCACGGTGAATTGCCGCCGTTGGGTTCGATGGAGCCGTGACGCGGCTCGAAGCGCGTAGGGAAACTTGTCGGTTATGCTCCCTTTGTGGGCGGGATGCCGCCCCGGCCTCGCTGCGGCGACGGGAACGCCGGAGTGTAGCCAGCGCGAGTCTTGGCGAACATCTTCTTCCCGTTGCCAAGATTTCCCGACCGGAACGCCTCCGCCAGTGCTACTGGAATCTGCGATTCGGCCAATACGACCTTAGCGCGGTTCTCTTCGGTGAGTGCCACCATCTCCCCTTCGCGGGCAATGGCCGCCGCTCGGCGTTCCTCGGCCTTGGCTCGCGCGATCCGAATGTCGGCATCGGCTTGGTCGGTTTGGAGCCGCGCTCCTACGTTTTCGTCAACGTCGATATCGGCGATGTCGATCGATACGATGGAATACGCGGTCTGTGAGTCGAGCCCCTTGTCGAGGACCTCAGCGGCGATCATCATTGGGTTGGCCAGCGCCGTCTTGTAGCTTTCGCAGGAGCCGATTGCCGAAACGATGCCTTCACCGACCCGCGCGATTACGGTTGATTCGGTCGCGCCGCCGATGAGTTGTGAGAGATTCGTGCGAACGGTTACACGGACGCGGACTTTCAATTGGATCCCGTCTTTGGCCACGGCGTTGAGCATCGTGGCCTGGCCGTTCTGTGGATCCGGGCAGTCAATGAGCTTGGGGTTCACGCTCATCTGGACGGCCTCCAAGATATCTCGGCCGGCCAGGTCGATTGCGGCGGCCGTATCCCAGGCGAGTTCGATCCGAGCGCGATGTGCGGCGATGAGCGCTTGTGTCACGCGCCTGACGTTGCCTCCCGCCAGATAGTGGGCCTCCACTGTAGCAGTCGACGTCTCTGCCAACCCGGCCTGCGCGGCCATGATTTTCGCATCCACAATGGCTTTGGGGCTCACCCGGCGGAGCGACATAAAGACCAGTGTGGGCAGACCGATCCGCGCCTGGGTGACGTACCCGCGCAGCCACAGACTGAAGTACCGCGAGATCACCAGCAACAGTCCCAGCGACAGCAGGACAGCGACAATCAGTATCGTCCATTGAATCATGTCGCTGCTTTCGATCGTCTATTGAGAATTCGATGCGACGAAGGCGTGGCCGCAGTCGCAGAGTTTCTTGCGGACGTGCATCAAGGCTCGACAACTCGGACAAGCCTTCTGCCACCGCTGCATGACCGGCGGTGCAGCTGGCTCTTTCGAAGCATTCGAGCGCGCCTTCACTCCCTGCATCCGCTTCTCATCGGCCTGGTGCACCGCGCACTGCGGATGGATGCCCACCGCGGAATAGCTGACCTGTCCACACACAGGACAATGCTTTCGATCCCTGGGAGCGTACAGCGGCTGAGGCTTCTGATTCATGGCGATCCCAAAGTCTCCGAGTGGTCTGCTGTAGCGATTCAGCTTTTCGGGCTGCGATTCAGTCGGCTTCCGCGGTTATCGAGGGCAGCTTCCGCACTCACGCCTGGCCTTGGTTCCGAGTGCGACGAAAACGTAGCTTCGCACCGTCCTTGGTGTTGCGAGTATCGAGTGTGCGATTCTTGAGGTGTGCCGCGATCGATTCATCCAATAACAGCACCGTGCGGCCTTCATGTTCGAAAACTTCGTCACCCGGCCTTTTTTTGCTGCTCTTGAGTTTCAGCCGACCTTTCCGACGAACAATGCGCGCCGCGACATGGTCGGGGCGGCCATCGAGGATCTGGGTCAATCGCGTACAGGCTGTGGTGGTTACTGTCAGCATGTTTCGTCTCTTTGACTGCATTGTGAGGTGTGGACGTTGCCGTCAACGTTCCGGCAGCGCCATCAAGCCTCTCTGCTATGTCTTCTGCGCAGGACCAAACGCTTGAAGTGCGTGGTCAGCAGCCGCGATGTACGAACGGCGGCTGTTGTCGCAAGCGCAGCTTGCTTCGCTCAGTCGTTCAAAGCGACTAAGTCATGCCCAGCATTGGAAACGGAAATCGACAACCAAACGGCTCGATTCTCTTCGCGACAGAGCAGGACTAAGAAGCCACGCTGGGCACGGGCAAGACTCAGAGTCGCGCTGAGGAGAGAAGAGAAGGGAGAAAAGTAGGAAACTCCCTTGGGCAGATGATGCTAGACAACCCTGGCACGACCATCGATTGTCTAGTAGTCATCATACAGTAGCGTCCGGGCAAAGTCGACCCGCCCGTTCGGACGAATCATGCCCAATCACTGGTGTTCGCCGTTCCTGGAGTTAAGCAATGAACAGGGGCTCGACATGTTGTGAAGTCAGCCCAGCCCGCGATTGTGGGTTGGCGAAGGTCACCCCGGCAGCTATACTTCGAAGAGACCTCCCGCTTTTTAGAAAAGCAGGGGAACGCGGTCGGAACAAACGAGTAGCGCCGTGGTTGAGAGCGCTTTCCGGCCAATCGGGGCTTTTCGCAGAGCTGGAGCCTCTTGCACCCCGTTCGGTGTCGGCACGTTCGCCGCACCTATCTGCTGCCAACCATCGGTTGCGTTGACCGCTCTGGAAAGCCGCCCGCGTCGTTAAAGACGCACTGAATTCTGTGACTTTCTTGTTTGTCCGGAATTCCTGTTGAAGCGGCGTTTGCTGTTGGTGTCGCCCGGTCCCAACCGGCTGCACCCAGGCGAACACAGGAGTCGGTGAAGTATTTCGCCTGCTCCGCGCACCCACTTTAGTGAAGTGCTGTCAGGCGAATCTGAACGGCCACGCCGTGGTCGATACGCCGGGCAGACTGAATTGAAGGCCCTCGAAGATCGACCTACGAGATCTTGGCACGACCCGGCTTCCCCCTTCGATGCATTGAAGATCGGGCGCCTGCGAATAGCCCACTGGCGACATCGGGCCTTTGGAAACGACCTACTAAGGAAGACTATTGAAGACTTTTGAGGAACTTGATTTGATCGCGCCAGTGCAGCGGGCATTGGTTGATGAAAAGTACAAAACACCGACGCCCATTCAGGCCCAAACGGTTCCGGCAGCTCTACTGCAGCAGGATGTGCTGGGTTGTGCACAGACCGGTACCGGGAAGACGGCCGCGTTCGCTTTACCGATCTTGAACCGGCTGGGACGGCGGAACTGCAAGGCAACTCCAAACCGGCCGCGCGTGCTGGTATTGGCCCCCACACGAGAACTGGCAATCCAGATCGGCGCGAGCTTCGCCACGTACGGCCGGCATCTCCGGCTTCGCCAGGCTCTGGTGTACGGCGGCGTGAGCCAGGTGAGCCAAGTCCGCGCCTTGAACCGCGGAGCCCACATTCTCATCGCCACACCCGGCCGTCTGCTCGACCTGATGAATCAAGGACACATCGAACTGGATCAGTTGGAAGTGTTCGTGCTGGATGAAGCAGACCGCATGCTCGACATGGGCTTCTTGCCCGACCTCAAGCGGATTATCAGCGAGCTTCCCGAACAACGACAATCGCTGTTCTTCTCGGCCACACTGCCGCCGAAGATCATCGAACTATCGAGGCGGCTGCTGAGAAACCCCGTCAGCGTTAACGTCACGCCCGAGTCGACGAGTGTGGAAAAGATCGAGCAGCAGGTACTGTTCGTCGAACGCAGCGGAAAGCAGGCGCTGCTGCGAAAGATTCTGGCGGGTGCTGATGTCGAACGGGCGCTCGTATTCACCAAGACGAAACGGGCCGCCAATGCGCTTGCCAACCAGCTCGCGCGAGCCCGCATCAAGGCGACCGCGATCCACGGGAACAAGTCGCAGAACGCCCGCCAAAAGGCGTTGGAAGCGTTCCGACGCAAGCAAGTGCAGGTGTTGGTGGCAACAGACGTGGCCGCACGCGGAATCGACATCGACGGGATCACACACGTGGTCAATTACGATCTCCCGCTCGAGCCGGAGAACTATGTCCATCGGATTGGACGCACCGGGCGCGCGGGTGCCGAAGGAGTGGCCCTGTCGTTCTGTAGTGCGGCTGAACGGCGAGAGCTGCGCGCAATCGAGCGCTTGATCGGACAGAAAGTGCCGATTGACCCGAATCAACCGCAACCGCTGCACAAGGTGAGCCGGCCAGCCGCGCCAGCGGGCGGCCCACGACGTTCGGCCGGACCGCGTCCGAGTTCAAAGACTTCTGGCTCGCCGCCCCACGCCACAACTGGAGAATCGAAATCGAAGTTGCGCCGGCGGCCGCGCCGCAAGAACCGCAGGCAGCGCGTCAAGCAAGCGACTTAGTCTGTCGCCATGCCAATGCGGCTCACGTGAAATATGTTGCACGCCTCTTTGAAGGAGAGAACCTATCGCAAAGAATCAAAATACCTACGCCAAGCGTAAGCGCGAGATGGACAAAAAGATGAAGGCCGAAGCCAAACGCGCCAAGCGTATCAAGCGCAAGCAAGGAGGCGACGTCGACGAGACGCAACTGACTCCGGGTCTTGAACCGGAGGGCTCAAGCGTCGAATCGGAAACACCCGATGAATCGACCTGACATCAACCAGCCGTCATCCGTATCGAACTCGGCGACGGCGACAGCCCCATGCGCGCACCAGCACGTATGGGCGCTGTCTGCACACAGTCACAGAAGCCTGTCTTAGAGATTGGATTACGAAGATGGCAGAAGGCACGATTAAGCGCATCACCAGTAAGGGCTTTGGTTTCATCGATGATGGAACAGGCAAGGACGTGTTCTTTCACAGCTCGTCGGTCGAGGGTGTGAGCTTTGAACAACTGCAGGAAGGCCAGCGCGTCTCGTACAACGTCGGAGAAGGACCCAAGGGTCCGCGCGCCGAAAACGTAAAGACGATCTGAAGATGGACCGACTCGTCGCCGGCAACTCTGGACATGACTGAACGTCGCTGGAGTTACCGCTGGCAAGGAAACGTACAGACCCAGAGGCCACTGGAGACGCCGGTGGGGCTAAGGCCGTTCACCGTCGCAATAGCGGCGGAATTGCTATCGCGTCAGGAGCTCACGGATGCAGCTCGTTCGGTCGATTGAAGCCTGGTTGTTGGCGCTTTCCATGCTGGTGTTGCGAGCCACGTGCCGGGTTTCGTTTCGCGATGACCCGCGGCCTGGCCTGCGCTCTTCGGCGCAGCCTTATACCTACTCCGTATTGCACGCCCACCAAGTTTCGGCGGCCATCGAACGCGAGAAGGGCACCGCCGCCATGGTGTCGCAATCAGCCGACGGCCAGCTACTGGTGCCCGGCTTCTGGGCGTTGGGCATCAAAGCTATTCGCGGTTCCAGTCGCGGTCGCGGTCAGGACAAAGGTGGGCGTTCGGCACTCAATGAGTTGATCGAGCATGTGCATGCCGGATCGCCGGCCTACTTGGCAGTGGACGGTCCGCGGGGGCCACGCAACCACGTGCGCAAGGGGATCGCAGTTCTTTCACGAGAAACCGGCGCCGCCGTGTTGAACGTCGTGGCCGTGCCCACGCGACGGTGGATTCTGCATCGCGCGTGGGATCGGCTACAGATCCCACAGCCCTTCTGTCGCATCGATGCCTACTTCGCCGAGCCACTTCGGCCGTGTGCTTCGGAGAGTGTGGAGGAGTATCGCCGCCGCATCGAAGCCTCGCTCAACGAGCTGGAGACACAGCACGATCCCGAAGAGGCGGCCCGCGCGCGTCGGTGACGAATGGTCGCCACACTGCTGGTCGTTTACCTGCGTCAATCGTCCTTTAGCGCCTTGAACGTGCACGGTCCTGCTGCAAGGTTTCTGCGGATTAGACGGTCGTCGACGGGACCAGAGCACTGCTCGTCGAAAAATCCAGATTTCTCGTGAACCATTTCCAACGCTCTTGCGTCTTAGCCCGTAGTAAGCAACCGGAACTGCAAACCACGCAAGAAACGATTTCGGAAATTCGAGCGATGTCTTTCATACATTCGGGTCTCATCAGCCAATGTCAGGATCAAGGGCGATTTGCTGAACCATCAGCGAATTTGCTGCCCAGTTATCCATTGCGCTTGTGACACTCGGACAGATTTTGGAGAAGCCCTTCAAAGCCCGGTGTCATAACGACAGCGGGCTTTTTCTTTTGGCGGCACGGCCGCTGCGGCAGCACGTCGCGCAAATAGCGCACAATCCCGGAGGATCACAATCGCCTTCAAACCTGAGTTGGGCCGGTAGCTGAGATGGTATAGCGGCGGTCTGAAGAACCGCAGAGGAGGATTCGAGCGCCTCCCGGCCCACTTCGCGCACCCGGTGCGCGCACAACACGCCCCGTTGGTCTAACGGACAGGATAGCGGGCTTTCAATCCGCAGATAGGGGTTCGATTCCCCTACGGGGTACTTGGCAGATGGCCGCTTTGAATAGGCATGTTTCAAAAGACAAACCGGCACTGCCGGACAGAGCGTGGCGAAGTCTGGTTATCGCGCCTGGCTGGGGGCCAGGAGATCGTTGGTTCGAATCCAACCGTTCTGACTTCATGGCGAATGCGCATACCACAAAGCAAAGAGTAACAATCGGGGTGTGGGGCAGTGGCAGCCCGCGTGGCCTGGAACCACGAGGTCGTCGGTTCGAATCCGACCATCCCGACCTTATGGCAAGACGAAAGCAAAGTTGCGTGTTGGTAGCCCGCCAGGATAGCTGCCGCAGGCACAGGCCGACGAAGTCGGGCCCGGTGTTGTAACGGAAGCATGTCGTTCTGATAAAGCGGCGGCGGTGGTTCGACTCCACCTCGGGCTACTCGGAAACAAGAAGAACGGAAGAGGAGATTGACAATGCTGCAACGATGGAAACCGATACACCAGACCGCACACGAGGTCGTGGTGTAACGGCAGCACAGCAGACTTTTAATCTGCACGGTGGGGGTTCGAATCCCTCCGGCCTCACTTTGCCGCATGCTTGTGGCAGCGGTGAGCCGACGGAATCGAACTCCATCCAAAAAGTGAAACGACGTCGGCTCACAATAACCAGCGGCCTGTAGCTCAATGGTCAGAGCCGGCTCCTTATAAGGGCCAGACGACGGTTCGAATCCGTCCAGGCCGATCCGCCGAGGGCGGTCCGTGCCTGCGGCCACACGGGAGCGCAGAACGAATCAACAGAAACAATCGGGGTTGAGGTGTTACTGGCAGCATGCCTGACTCTTAATCAGGACGGTGAGGGTTCGACTCCCTCCGGCCCCACTCGAGGACAAGCACGGGTCGTCTAGCGGCCAAGATTCCGCATTCGTAACGCGGCGACGTGGGTTCGAGTCCCATCCTGTGCTCTCTTGATCTTTGACAATTCGATACGAAGCCAAGCGCCCATGATGTAGTGGCAGCCTACCGCCTTGCCATGGCGGATGTGCGGGTTCGACTCCCGCTGGGCGCTCTGGCAACCGTGCCCAATGGTAGAAGCTTACAAACTTAGCTCAATGGTTAGAGCAACAGCCTTTAAAGCTGTGAGTTGCGGGTTCGACTCCCGCAGTTTACTCCGAACGCTTCTGTGACTTGTGCGGTTGCCCCTCGGCGTGTGGGAAAGCCTTGTTAATCCGCGTGCTTCGGGAGCACGAGAACGTCGGTTCGAATCCGACTACGCCGACCTCTGATTGCGGTGGGGCCTGTGCTGGTACGGGCTGGCGACTGTTAATCGTCTGGACGCAGGTTCGATTCCTGCCATCGCAGCTGCGTGCGGCATGTGCCGCTTTGGGCCTCCGGCAGGAACTCGAATCGATGCCTTGAGTCAACTCGCGACACATGGCCGGAGGCATGAACCGGCGCCGCCGGACGGAAGGGCAAGCCAATTGGCGATGGCAGCCGCCTCGAAAGCGGTCGAGCATCACAGAATGCCTTGAGGGTTCGACTCCCTCTCCTTCCGCCTTCGCAAGTCGTAGTCGGTTCGTGAAATACTCATGTGCCCTTGGCCGAGCGGCAAAGGTGCCAGGCTTCCAACCTGGAAAGGCGGGTTCGATTCCCGCAGGGCACTCTTGGAGATAGGGGTCGGTAGCTCAGCGGCAGAGCGGGTGCCCGTTAAGCACTTGGTCGCGGGTTCGAGTCCCGCCCGTCCCTCTCAAACATTGCGGGGTAGTTTCTGCTGGTAGAAATCCGTGGCTTTGAACCACGGGTCCGCAGGTTCGATTCCTGCCCCCGCAACTGCGTGCGGCATGTGCCGCTTTGTGCCTGCGGCAGCCGAAAGAATAGCGAAATCGCCGAATGCGAGGCCATTCGCGTGTCAGCTGCGACACACAAACAATGCGGGGTCGTCTAACGGTAGGATGCGACGCTCTGAACGTCGTGATGTTGGTTCGATTCCAACCCCCGCAGCTCCGGCATCCGCCGGCTTGTGCCTGCGGCAGCATGAAGCTGTCGAGGCCAGGAACAAACACAAGCCAACGGAAGTCATCCGGCTGGATGAGGGGCCTGTCTTGAAAACAGGTGCGGGTGATCCCCGTTGTGGGTTCGAGTCCCACGGCTTCCGCTTTCCAAACATACTTGGGCTCATTGTCAAACAGCAAGACGCCGACGTCGCATGTCGGAAGTCCCGGTGCAACTCCGGGTGGGTCCACTCAAGCAACACGGTCCTGTGGCCTAGCGGCGAAGGCAGCTCCCTTACAAGGAGACGATCGGTGGTTCGAGTCCACCCAGGATCACTCAACACGGCACCGTAGCCCAACGGCAGAGGCGGTCGTTTCAAACACGACACAGTGTGAGTTCGAATCTCACCGGTGCTACTCAGGGCGATTCACAAAAACCCGTAACCCGTCCCGGCTCGCGGGACTCGGCAGTCGAAGCACCAAGTCGTGTCCCTCGCGGCACGAAACAACACACGCCCTCGCAGAGCAGCCTGGAGTGCTCGCCACCCTGTCACGGTGGAGATCGTCGGTTCAAATCCGACCGGGGGTGCTTGATGCAACGACCTGGCGTGGTAGCCCAACGGCAGAGGCATCCGGTTTAAGCCCGGAGTGTTGTGGGTTCGAATCCCACCCGCGCTACATGACACCGGCTCGGCCGAGTGGCGAACAGAAAACAACATGCGTCGGCTGGGCATTGGCGAGCCCAAGTGGCTGTAACCCACCCGCTTTCGAGCTTTGGCGGTTCAACTCCGTCCCGACGCACCTTTGCGAAAGGATGAGGGATGAAGGCGGAAGGATGAATCCAGAAGAAGAGTTCACGCTCTCTCGGACTGCAGATTCATCCTTCATCCTTCTGCCTTCATCCCTTCAACCCCCGGCCCATTCGTCTAACGGTCAGGACGCTAGGTTCTCAACCTGGAAACGGGAGTTCGATTCTCCCATGGGTCATTGATCGACGCCTTGGAACCCATCTGGTGGTGGGACCCGCCTGTCGAGCGGATCGTGACGAGTTCGATTCTCGTGCAGGGCGCTTGTGGCACCGTAGCCCAACGGCAGAGGCGCCCGGTTTAGAACCGGGATGTTGAGAGTTCGAATCTCTCCGGTGCTACCTTCGAAAGGATGAAGATGAAGGCGGAAGGATGAGTCAAGAAGAATGAAGACAAGTGTTGTGACGAAACACGACGCCGGAGCTGTCGGCAGCCGCAGGCACAAACCGGCGAATGCCGGCCAAGTGGTGGAACTGGTAGACACGCGACGCTCAGACCGTCGTGCCCTCGAGGCGTGGGAGTTCGAATCTCCCCTTGGTCACTGAAGGAGGTCGAGTGTCAAGAGACGAGAGTCCAGAGAATGATTGAACCAACGAACCGGTGAGCTTCGTCTGCGACCTTGACTCTAGACCCTTGACCCTAGTCCATCTTTGCAGGTGCGGCAGGTGCCCAGCTGGCTCTCATAAGGCCGGCCCGCCCGGCTCGATACCGGGACCTGCAACTGTGCGGGCGGCATTCGCCGCTTTGGGCCTGCGGCAGCAAGACGCTGTCGCGAGAGACGAGAGTAGAACTCGCCCGAAACCCAGTTGTGGTCAGAGTCAGCGGAACAATACCAGCGGAAACAGTCGCCCATCAGAGGGTTTTCGGACTACTTCTAGAACAACATCGCGGGTGGGCCAGTGCTCATCGGGGCCTCATAAGCCTCGACTGTCAGGTGCAACCCCTGAACCCGCTACTTCGAAAGGATGAGGGATGAAGGCGGAAGGATGAATCTGGACCAGCAATCGAGCGTCTGCATTCATCTTTCATCCTTCCAGCTTCAGCCTTTAGATCGGCCGGGTACGCAAACAGGCAAAGCGGCGAGGTCGAGAGCCTCGTGATTCTGTGGGTTCAACTCCCACCTCGGTCACTTGGAATGATGAAGGATCAAGCTGAAGGATAAATCAAGACGCGCGAATTAGTGTCTTAATTCATCCTTCAGCCTTCCGACTTCATCCTTCAGAAAAACGGAAGGTAGCCGGATACGGTTGGCCGGACCGCACTGCTAATGCGTGTGCCCTTTGTGGCGTGTGGGTTCGAATCCCATGCCTTCCGCTCCACCAAATGGCGGTTTGTGCCTGCAGCAGCAGGTGAAGATGCATGGTTTTCGACACTCAGAGCACTAGATTCGAATTGCTTTAGTCGGACGATTGCTGACTCAATTGGTGTTCGCATTCGGCGAGTCGCCGTTGATGCCAGCGCATCAGATGGCGGTCGGCAAAGATGCCCAATACCGACAACGGGGACACGAGCAGACAACCGAAACCGATGAGCAGCAGAACACCCGTCGTCTGGACTCCGAGAATCCCGACCGCCAATAAGACGAAGAGACAAATAATGTGACCAATCACACGATCACGTTGGAGCTTGATGTTGCGACGAACTTGCGGCACGACCCGTCGCAGATTCTTTGCTCGAAGATCAAAGGGGTCATCGGGATTGCGTGCCATGACGACGTTTCCTCGGCGGTGGCGCAACCCATACTACACCCGCTCGGCCTGATGGTGAAACGGAGATCATCCCTCGCTTCTAACGAGGAGCAAGTGAGCTGCCGAGCGATTAGCGAGGAAGAAAGTCGAACGCGGTAAGTGAATTCGTGTCAAGACTATCGCCCTGCGCTCGCTTGCCTTCGCCAAGCGTGCTCAGTTGATGGTTCGAATCCTGGTCGGGCTGCCGCATGGTCAGTGTAAGTTCGGAATTGACGGCGATGTGAAACACTCGGTACCGATCCCGTGGTCCAACGGAAACGACACCAGCCCGACATGCTGGAAACGATGGTTCAACTCCATCCGGGATCATTTGTCGCACAATACAGAAGACTGGCGAACACTGTTGCCTTTTCAGTGTCCAAGCTAGCGCTGCATGCCGGCCTAACGAAGTCGGCACGAATGCACAGAAACAACAACGGGCTGCTCGTCCAATGGGAGGACGCTTGGCTTGCAACCAGGAGATCGGGGTTCGACTCCCCGGCGGTCCACTACTCGAATATTTGCAGATCATTTGATTCCGAATAGCTGCCGCAGGCACAAACCGCCTGTGGCGGACGGAAGGGCCACCCGATTGGCGACGGGAACCGGTTGGAAGCCGGTCGAGTACGAAAGTGCCTTGCGGGTTCGACTCCCGCTCCTTCCGCTGTGAGTTGATACGAACTTCTTGATCGGTACCCATCGGAAACCGTGATTCGGAGGACCAGACAATGACCTCACTGGTGACACAGGCGTTCGAGGCAATCGGGGCTGACGTGGATGTCGAGACGCAGGGTCGTGTCTTCGAGATCGACGTTCGCCAAGACGGCGACCGCGAAGCGTTTCAATTGCGGTATCCATGGTCGGGAACAATCGAGTGCGATGTGCTCGACGTCAAGCCAAATCTGCGGCACCTCGTGCTGGACGTTTCGCCGGCGGGCCGAACCGTGAGCGCGCGATACCTGTGTGGTCACGACGAGCGGCACTGGTTCGTGGCTTCGTTGCCGACGGACGATCCGCGGTCGAGGACAGTTCGCGGAGCGATGGAGGCACTCAAGCCGGATATCGTGCGGCGGGAACAGAAGCAGAAAGGTGTCAAGCATCGTCGCAACCGTCGCAAGACGGCCGCCTACGTGCGACAGGGAGAATGGTTCTTTCTGCCACGTCCGATGATGCACGTCGGCGAGCTCGCAGTGCCGAACGGGACGCTGCGTCGCAACGGAGGCAAGCCGCATCGTGTGGATTGGATTTATCAACCAAAGGGCCGCGATGAAGTGTTCGTTCGCGGCGAAGTGTCACACCCGGATCACGCAACACTTCAACTTCAAGTGTGGCACCGGGTTGTGCAAAACAACGAGGTAGAGCCGGCTCCGGCCGCAAGGCCGTTCACCCGGATGACCTACCTCGACTGATTTCCGGGCCGTCGCGCCTAGTGCGTGACGGTCCGATAGATGGTGTCCGTGTTGTAACGGTCTTGCATGCGACTCTGTGAAAGTCGAGGTGGTGGGTTCAACTCCCCCCGGACACCCTGCAAACCGGGCGTTTGCATCGAGTGCCGTTGGAAAGCGGGTTCAGATAAGAACCCGCTCTGCGGCAGGATCGTCAGATAACAAACAGATGACACCGAAGCCGTTTACAAGAGATGTCGAAGTTCGCGGGATCCCGGTTTCGACGGCTTGTAACGCGTTTCCCGCGGGCACACAGAGCAAATTGCTCTAGGAAGGAAGGTGCGTCTTCACTGTTTTGCATCGACCAACACTGGTTCTGAACCGCAACTGGCAGCCGGTGGGCGTGGCCACGGTTGCCAAGTCGCTGGTAAAGGTCTGGAACGACACGGCGCGGATCGTCGATCCGGCTGACTACCGACAGTACATGTGGTCCGACTGGGCCGAACTGCGCCCGAGCGAAGGCGAACCCTTCATTCGGACGGGCCGGCTCAATCGGTTGCGGGTACCGGAAGTGGTCACGTTGACGAAGTACGACCGTCTGCCGGTGAACGCCGTGACGTTCAGCCGGCGGAACGTCTTCAAGCGTGACCGGTTCACGTGCCAGTACTGCGGACGTCAGCCCGGCAGCGAGGAATTGACGATCGACCACGTCACTCCCCGGGCGCAGGGAGGCGCGTCCAGCTGGGACAACTGCGTGCTGGCGTGTATCACGTGCAACGCCCGCAAGGCTGACCGGACGCCGGAGCAAGCCAAGATGGCGCTGCGTCACGCGCCGCATCGGCCGATGTGGAAGCCGCTGTACGCGGCCCACGGCATGCGGATCGACAGCTGGTCGAAGTTTGTGAGCGAAGCGTACTGGAGCGTGGAGCTCGAAGAGTAGCAGTGAAGGATCGCTCCCGTTCTGCGGGGCGGGAGCGATCCCTGTTGCGAACTGAATGGTGAACCAGCCAAGTCCCGAACGTGTCCGAGTGACGCTTTGAACCAGAGGGCGGCGATGACCGCCGCGAACTTAATCACACGCGTCCGTGGTGCAACAGCAGCATGACCGGCTCCAACCCGGTAGATCAGGGTGCAAATCCTTGCGGACGTGCTGGTGGCTTAAGCCACCTGAATGCCGACGTGGCTCGACTCAGCAAGGCGCCTGTCTTGTAAACAGGATGATGTGGGTGCGAATCCCACCGTCGGCTCTTTTTTGAAACGAACATCCCGATGGTGTAACGGACCGCACGGGACTCTCCTAAAGTCCAAGTCCTGGTTCGATTCCAGGTCGGGGTACTCAGTCGATGCATGGCCCGTGAGTGTGCCGGATCGCACGTCAGCTTCCGAAGCTGTTAGACCAGGTTCGATTCCTGGACGGGCTACTGTCACACATGCCCTGTGGGTGTGAGGGATGCATGGCAGTCTTCGAAACTGTCGGACGGGGTTCAACTCCTCGGCGGGGCATTTCAATGGGGCACTCAACACATAGCCCGTGAGTGTGGTGGATCGCACGTCAGCTTGCGAAGCTGTTAGGCCAGGTTCGACTCCTGGACGGGCTACTTTGAGGCACACGTTTTAGTGCTTGTCTGAGGCGGTGCGGATTGGAGGTGCAACATGTTTACCGGCAACTTCGACGAGGAACACTCCTTTCGAAACGATGAGTAAGCGTCGGCGGGGATTCCCGTCCGAAACACAGGTCAAACGGGGCGTTCGTATCGTACATGGAAACAAAGTGCTGGAGGAGAAGCTCGGTCGCAACGATCTGTGCCCCTGCGGCAGCGGCAAACGCTTCAAGAAATGCTGTCTCAAGCAAGGCCGCTTTTGATGGCGTTAACCGGGACGCCTACTTTTAGGGAGAAGTAACCAAACCGTCGCCCGCCGACTTGTCGGTGGGCGACACAAGACACCGTACTCGATGGCCGGGCAACTGCCTGCAAAGCAGTTTGAAGTGGGTTCGATTCCCACCGGTGTCTCTTCGACGTGAAAGCTCTTTTGAGTTTCTGACATCTTTGGAACCATTCGGGCGCCTGGGCGTCCAACCTCGATGTGAGTTTTGAACATTGAACTCGCACCCAACCGCAAGAGCATACAAACCGATTCGAAATGAAACGCTTTAAGGGCTCTTGGAACTTGTGCGAGTCCACTTTCGCGGTGACGATGGCGTAACCGCCCATTGAGAACGTGCACGGCTGTGTCAGCCGTGAGACTCGATCGTGTTGGGAACGCTGGGCACTGCTCACAGAGCAGTGGCACAACTCTGACAGGCCGGTATCGGCGAACGATGATTCAAAGGAGCGAGCCATGGTGGATTCCCAAGACCGTGCAGCGGTTCTGCATATTCGTTTCGAAGGCCGCAGCCTGGACATTCCTCTGAGCGATCTCGACGTCGGAAAGATCTCATCTGACGGGGAAGTAAAGCAAGTGGTCGCCCAGTATCTGGACGTGACCGTCGAAAAGTTTCGGCACTACGTCGTCGACCGGCACGAAACCGGCAATCTGACCATCCGGCCGGAAGCCGTGTTCGGATAGCGCACATTTCGGAAACACCCGTACCCAACGGCGAAAGCCTACAAACATTCCTTGCATATGGGAGAGGTTGGAGGTTCGAGTCCTCCCGGGCCGACTTGGAATCACACACGGCCCGTAGCTCAAATGGTAGAGCGCTTAGTTGAAAACGCTTTGGCGACTCGTACGGGTTTCTTCTTGAATTGCGGCATCCGCCATGCAGGTCGATACGACTGATAAACGGCCGCGTGCCCAACGACACAAAGCCTACAAACCTGATGACGGTCCTAAGGTAGCGATACTTCGGGCGACCGAATGAGTGATGGCGGCCGGCGGCTCGAACGAGTCGCCCGTTGCGTGTCCACTGCCGGGCTACTCCCCGGTAAGGGCGGCCGTGTTTTGAAATGCTTTTGCGACTTGCACGCGTCTTGTTTTGATAACAACTCCGCATTTCACGCGGGTTGACTATGGACTTGCAAAGGTTCAAATATGAGATGGCAACGGCAGGCACATGGTCAAGATCAACGAATTCGACCTGGCATTTGTGGTGGATACCACCTCCAGCATGGGTGGGCTGATTGCTGCCGCACAGCGCCAAATGATCGACATGATCGACGCACTGTCGCACTCGGCCACGGTCGACATGCGGCTGGGAATCGTCGAATACCGTGACCATCCGCCGCAGGACACATTGGTCTCGCGGGTCCACCCCTTCACCGGCAATCTGAAGTCGGCCAAGCGAACCATCAACAAGTTGAGCGTCGATGGTGGCGGCGACGAACCGGAGGCAGTGTTTGCCGGTCTGGTTGCAGCCAGTGGCCATTTGAAGTGGCGGACGCACGCCCGGCGGATCGCAGTTCTCGTCGGTGACGCGCCACCGCACGGAGTAGGCTGCCGCGGAGATGCGTTTCGAGAAGGCTGCCCGTCGGGCGAAACGATCCACAGCACGTCGGCCAAGTTGGAAACGGCCCGCGTGCGGTTGTATGCCCTCGGGCTGACACGCGGAGTCACCGAGTCGTTTTCCCTACTGAGCAGCTTGACCGGAGGCGAGTTCTTCGCGTCTGGTCTGGGAGACACGGCCATCAGCAAGCTGAAGGAGATCCTGCAGGCCGAATTCGGCCAGCTCGAATTCGATCGTCAGGTTCATGCCGCATGGACAAGCCTGGCTGACGCCACCGTCGATTCCGTCGCCGAGCGATTGCAGGTCAAGCCGGCTCAGGTCGCCGCTGCGGCGTCCCGGCTGACGTGCCGCGATCTTTTGGAAATCAATTGAGCAAGACAAGACAACGCGAACGCAGGTCCGTACCTAACGGCACGAGCTTACAAACTGGCAAACGCGGCTGTTAACCGTGACAGGTTCGAATCCTGACTCCGCCCCCTTTGCATTTCAAACACTACGGGCGGAGTTCATTCAACGCTTTTGCGACTCGTACGGACCTCGTACATTCATCTGTGCCCGCCTGCAGGCGGGCCATCAGTGTGGTCAACGTAGGCAGGAGACAGGTCATGAGCACATCGGAACGAGACCTGCGATTAGACATCTTGAACACCCTGCTGACGACGCCGCACCGCGAACTGCAGAAGATCTGGCCCGTGCATCACGAGATGGTCGAGCTGGACCCGCTGTTCTACGTCCGGCTGGCTGCCTGGTACAGCGACAATGGCGACGTTCGCGACCACAAGGAAATGTTCATTGTGACGCTCGTGTTGAGCGACTTCGACGGACACCGTGACGTCGGACTGGCCTTGCTGGCTAACTTGCCGCCTTACCAGTTGGTGCGGGTGGTTGACTTCATCCACGGCCGCAAGGTGACGCGTAAGGTGCGTGCCCCCGGCAAGCAACAGCGCCGCGAAAAGGTACGGCGGCTGGTGCGCGGTGATCAGGGAGCTGCCTCGAAGGATCAGGCTTCCCAAGCACCGCAGTTCGAAACCAAGATCAACGAATTTGGCCTGTTCCGCAACGTGCCGCGGTCGGTGAAGACCGAAGTCTCGCGATACCTGCGCGAGCGTGAAGCCGATCCGGACTGGTTCGACTCGTCGGTGCTGGTTGCACGGAAGGCGCTGAAGCGATTGTACGCGGTATTGCACCTGCGGCCGGGCGACCGGGCGCAGAGGATCCTGTTCGATCGCGACCCGCCTGCTGACAGCCGCATCTTCGCGCTGCGCGAACTCTCCAAGGCCGAGAGTCCGACCGACCAGGCCCGCGCCATCGTCGAGCACCGCATCCCGTACCGGGTAGCGGCGACCGTCATCAAGCAGATGACGCCGACGGTGTTGTTGGCGCTGATCGAGCGGATGAGCCCGCAGGAACTGATCAACAATCTCGGTTCGCTCAAGCGCCGCGGGGCGTTCGACAACGACGAGCTGAAGGGTCTGATCGAGGAGAAGCTCGAACAGGCCAAGACGGCCGAGCGTGTCAGCGCCTTCAAGGCCGAGGAAGCCGCCAAGGCGGCCGGCGTGTCGGAAGAAATCCAGCACAAGCTGGAAGAAGTCGCCGACACTCAGGTCAAGGCCAAGGGTCGCATTACGCGCCCGACGGCCTTGTTGGTCGACAAGTCGGCATCGATGGAGCAGGCGATCGAATTAGGCAAGCGGATCGGCGCGATGGTTTCGGCCATTTGCGAGGACAAATTGTACGTCTACGCGTTCGATACGGTGGCCTACGAAGTCGCTCGCCAAGGCGAGCAACTCGCTGCCTGGGAACGAGCCTTTCGCGGCATCAAGGCGGGGGGTGCGACGTCGTGCGGAGTCGGCTTGCTCAACCTGCGCCGCAAGCAACAATACGTCGAGCAGATCATCATGATCACTGACGAAGGCGAAAACACTCCACCCTTGTTCCTCAATGAGCTGCGGGAGTACCGCAGCGCGTTGAACGCGGATCCGAGCGTGTGCCTGGTCCGCACGCCGGGTGGTGGTCGGCATTTGGAGAGTCAGTGTCGCGACGCGGGGCTGGCCGTCGACTTGTTCCAGTTCAGCGGCGACTACTACTCGCTGCCGAACCTGGTACCAATGCTGACTCGTCCTTCGAAGGCGGAACTGTTGATGGAAGTCATGGACTATCCACTGCCCAAGCGCAAGACGGCGTAGCGTTTTGTGGCATTCCACAAAGCGTGGGCACGTCTGTGGCATCCATGGCGACGCGACCGGGTGGCACGTCCCTGAGCCAAGAGGCGAAAGGCGTGCTGCCCGGAACTTCGCTCTTGCAACACTCGTCAGGACGGTCCAACGAGTCATGGACAATTCCCGGCAATTGGCTAGAATCTCAAGTAGCCCGCGCCCGACCGCAAGAGCTTACAAACCACCAGTTTCTAACTGGTACCGAAAGGTACGTGTCGCTCTTCAAACTCGCGCGGGTGTTTTTATGCGCTCCAAACGATTCCAAAAGAGTTTCGACAAGCTGGCCGCCGCCGAAGATCGCTTCCTCAACAGCGAGTTTCTGGCACCGGTGGCCGGCGAGGGCGAGGTTCGCGTCCGCATCGCAGGCGTGGTGTGCAAGCTGCGAATCCAACCGGCCGACTTCCAAGGCTGGGGCGTATTTCGGCCGTCGTCGCACTCCGTCGCCGAATTGGTCCGAGAGGCGCGCCTGGAAGAACGACTCCGCTACTTGCGGTTGTTTCCGCTCATCCGGCTGATTCTCTGCCTACGACAAGGTTCCGAGTGGATGGCGATTCCGGCACACCGCGGCGATGATCGGATTCACATCACCGGAATGGCTCCGGTGCGGTTGGCCGAAGAAGTTCAGGCATTCGAAGTCGTGCGGGCTCGCTTCGACGGCGGCAACTTCTGGTTCGAAGAGGCCGAAACGTCGCGCGACCCGGCAACAGCCGCCTATCTGCGTCAAGCCTTGGGCCAGCGGACTGCAATCCGCCAGCTGCAGCGTCCGGGACTGACTCCCGAAGAGAAAGCAGCCTACGCCGCCAACTGCTACTTGATGGAGGAGGCCCAACGGCAGCGCGAAGCCGAACGAACGACAGCGCGGTTGCGCGAAGCGCTGGAACACGCCGGCGCCGAGTTGGTGGACTATCTCGAGCGCCGAGACAGCTATCGGGTCACCTTCACCATCGGCGGTCAACAGCACGTGTCGGCCATTCGCAAGAATGATCTGAGTGTGCAAGTCGCCGGAATCTGCCTCAGCGGTCAGGACCGGCAGTTCGACTTGGCCAGCCTGATCGGTGTGATTCGCGAGGGAGCCGACGGCGCGGAAATCGTTCCCGTCGGTCGTGACAACTCTGGTATGGAAGAAGAACAGTATTGGGACGTTCATCCACCACAAAACGAGTGACGCGGCGATCGGTCGTCTCCGATGCGCACGTAGAGGAATGCTGGGTGCTGGTCGGGCGGCGGCGCGGCCGGGTCTGGCACGCGCGGCGGATCGGCCGCTGCGCGGGTGAACCAGCCACGGTTGAATTCGACGGACCCGCTGTCCTCGCCCGAGAAGAGCGGCGTCACGACGTCGTTGGATTTCTGCACACGCACCCTTCGAGCGCCGCGGTCCCCAGTCAGCGCGACCTGCATACAATGCGGGCTTGGGTCAGCGCGTTCGGCAAGCCGTTATTGTGTCTGATCGAAGGGTCCGATGGCCTGGCCGGTTATCAGTTCGACGATGATTCATCCACCGGCGAACCGTTGCTCACGGTCGAAGTCTTCCCACGCGGCGTCGTAATCGGAGTCGAAAACGATGGCAGGTAAGTTCCATCACGAAGAGCTCTATCGAGGTGCGGAGGCCGCCGCCAGATTGGGGACGGTGCAGGTCACCCTCTGCGGTGCCGGTGCGCTAGGATCGAATCTGGCCGACAACCTTGTCCGTCAAGGATTTCGCCGGTTGAAAGTCATCGACCGCGATCGTGTCGAAGAACACAACGTAAGCACGCAAATTTACGACGAAGCAGACGTCGGCACGTGGAAGGTCGATATTCTGCGCAACCGGCTATTCCGAGCGGTCGGCGTCGAGATCGACATGGTCAAGAAGGAACTCGACGAGCGCAACGCCCGCAAGCTCCTCAAAGAATCCGACTTGGTCATCGACACATTCGACAACTCGGCGTCGCGTCTGCTGGTCCAGAATGAATGCAGGAATCAACAACTCGATTGCCTGCACGTCGGCCTGTTCGAAGACTATTGCGAAGTGATCTGGGACGAAGTCTATCGGGTGCCCCAAGACGTCGGCCAAGACGTCTGCAACTACCCGCTGGCCCGCAACCTGGTCTTGCTGGCCGTCGCCGTCGCCTCTGAAACGACGGTCCGGTTCGTTCTGGACGGCCAGCGCGAGAACTGGTCCGCGACACTGCGAGACTTCGCCATTTGCCCGCTGGAATCGACTTCGTCATAACGGCGGACGACGCGAATGCGTCAGTCCCGGATGATCGACGTAATCGGCCAATCGGCGCAGCGCCGGCAGATAAAGATGTGTTTTGAAGCGGCTTCTCCCAACATCATGCCATGCGGTTGGCTCAGTGTGTTGGCCTCGTCGAACAGTTCAGCGGTCCATAGCTGATGGTACAGATTGCCCTCTTCGACTGGCCGCCAACGTGGCCAGACCGGCTCCCAGCTGGCAATCGTGAGCAGATGCTCCATCGAGTGGCCTTCGTCGCAACGTAGTTTCTGCGGGCTTTGCGACCAGTCCACGTAACCTTGCAACTTCGTACCGGGGGCAATGGTCAGCTGCCTTTCGATCACCTCCAACACGCTGTCGCCTTCGCTGGGACATCCATGGGGAGTTTTTCTTGAGTGACCTTAGGCATACCGTCTGTATAATGAATGAATGGTCATTCACTTATATGAGGGCCCAAACCGGATGCAATGGGATTTGGGTCTTTTCGTCGCGCGACAATCAGAGGCGCGTTCGACGAACAAGGAAGGCTTACCCGTCTGCGGCCGAGTTATGTTGGACGCGGACCTTCATCCCTTCTGTTCGCCACCGCCGAAACCCGCGGACGGCATTGGCAACGTCAGTTGGAGAGAAGCCGCCAGTCAGGGATGAACCAGTGCGGGATGAGATAGCCCAACACTGTTCGTCCGTGAAATCCTGTTGCCCGTGGAGCAGGCCGAGTTCTGATGATGTAAACGATGCGAACAACTCTTCGCTTCGGGCTTGAGCCGGACGCATGGAACGATTGTTCTTCGCCATGACGCACCCGATGATGAGGTACATCGCAAGCGAACTCATTGGGATGCGCTTGAGCGCGACAGACAGCTGAATCGAAAGCCGTTGCTCTGTCTTGACGATCTCCTCGTCTGTCATGATCCAGATCCCATCGGAAAAGTGTTTCGACTACCGGACGCTGCTCGGCCCACTGGATGACGTATCGACGCTGCCGGAGCCCGTACACGTCCTGCCCCCCCTTTTCTTTCTGCACTCTATTATTCGTCGCGGCACACGCATAGTTTAGTAATGAAGATTCGCCGCGAACTCCGGGGTCTCGCCGCGTTCGACTTCGTCGGACCATCGCTGCAGATAACTTGGGCAGGACTTCGAGAATTCGCCGCACAGTTTGAAGAGCTCGTGTTGCGACAGGCGATCGACACACAGTCGATTCGATTGTCGCTCAGGCCATCAAGTACGACGTCTTGCCTCTGGACGATCGAACGTATGAGCGGTTCAACGCCAAACTTGCAGGCCGCCCCGACCTGATGGGTGATCTGCCAGGGCGGCAAATTCGCCGGCTGGAGCCTCTACATGGCCGACGGCAAGCTCTCATATGCGCACAACTGGTTCGGCAAGGAGTGGTACACCGTCACGAGCCCGGAGCAGCTGCCGCCTGGGGAGGCAACCGTTCGCTTCCAATTCGCCTATGAGGGCGGCGAGGAGTTTGGCAAGGGGGGCACCGGGACGCTGTTTGTGAACGGGGACAAGGTCGCTGAGGGACGAATTGAGAAGACGGTCCCGTCTCTCTTCTCGGCAGACGAGACCGCCGACGTTGGCGTCGACCACCACACTCCTGTGTCGCCCGACTATGGCCAACGGGGCAACGAGTTTACCGGCACAATCGAGAAGGTCGTGATCGGTTTAGATTAGCCGCTTACGACCTTCCTTAACTGGTCCCAGGCAGCGCGCCCGATAGACTCTCCTGTTCGTCGCTGCGGCCGAGCAGTGCGACGAGCAGGTTGGCGACGTCGAAGAAGATCATGTTCATCGTGGGGACGATGATCAGCGTCAGCACTGTGGCGAAGATCAGTCCGAAGGTGAGTGTGACCGCCATCGGGATCAGGATGATGGCCTGAAAGCTCGTTTCGAACATCATGGGGGTCAAGCCGGCGGCGGTGGTCAGCGTGGTGAGCAGAATGGCGCGGAGACGCAGTTTGGCTCCTTGAATGCTGGCTTCGAACTGGTTCATGCCGCGTCGGACGCGGGTGTTGATGAAGTCGACCAGCACCAGCGAGTCGTTGACGACGATGCCGGTCAAAGCCACCATGCCGATGGCGCTCATGATGGTCAACGGGTGTCCGGTGAGCCAATGGCCGATGACCGCCCCTTGGAACCCGAAGGGAATGGCGCACATCACGACCAGCGGCTGGAAGTAGGAGCGGAACAACCCGGCCAGCAGCATGTAGATCATCAACAGCGCCACGGGCAGCGCCTGTGTGAGGCTGGCCATGGTCTTGGCTTGTTCCTCGTAGCTGCCCAAAAAGTCGACGTGTACCTGAGGATGCTCCTTTTGCTGGCGGGGCAGAAACGACGCGCGGACTTGATCGAGGATCTCGATCGGCGTGACGACCAGCTTGTCGACGTCGGCAGAGATCGTGACCGCCCGTTGCTGCTCGCTGCGCTGGATGGACGTGTAACTGTCGGCTTCGGTCATCTCGGCCACTTCACCCAGGGGAACCCAGCCTCGGGAAACGCCGCGCATGGCCGCGGTGGGGATCCACATGGATTCGAGGTTGTAGACGTTTCTGCGAAAGTCTTCCGGGTAGCGGACCATGATCCGCACGTCTTCTCGGTTGCGGGTGATGGTGCGGGCCTCGTGACCGTACATGGCCGAACGCACCTGGCCCCCGAGCATGCCGACGGTGATGCCGGTGGGTCGCGCCGATTCGCGGAGTCGTAGTTGAACCTCCCGCTTGCCTGCTTCGAAGTCGTCATCGATGTCGTAAACGCCCTCGTAGCTGGCCAAGGTTTGTTTGAGGTCTTCGGCCACGACGATCAGTTCGTCGAAATCCTTGCCGGTGATTCTGATTTCGACATCCTTGCCGCCCGGCGCGCCGTTCATGGCTTCCCAGGTGATGGAGTTGACGCCGGTCAACGTGTCGGACATCTTTCGCAGTTCTACGAGCAGCTGTTCGCTGTTGAGCTGTTGCTTGGCTTCCCGCTCGCTGCCTTGGGTGAGCTCGATGACCAATTGTCCCACATGAGAGGCGATCGAACCCTGGTAAGCGCCGTTGCCGGCCATGCTGAACTGCATACCGACCTGCATCTGCACGTTTTCGACCTCGGGCATTTCCACTGCCCTTTTGCTCAATCGCCGCAAGCGGTCGCGAACCTGGCCGGTCGGCGTTCCGACCGGCATCTCGAGTTCGGCGATCAAGGTTTCGCTGTCCATGTCTTGGATGAACGTCCAGCCGACGATTCCGCCCTGGAACATGCCAACCACGATGAGCAAAGTTGCGCAGGAGGCGCATAAGGTGACGTACCGCCAGCGCAGCGAGAACCGCAGGAAGCGCTCGTAGTACTTGAGCACGACGGCCTGCATGACGTGCTGTTGGAAACTTCCCACAGCCCGAAACGCGCGTCGCACGATTCCGCCGGCCGCCTGCTCTTTCTCGGACCCTTCAGTGCCAGCTTTGTTGACAGGCAAATGGGCCAGATGCGCGGGCAGGATGACCAAAGCCTCCATCAGCGAGACAGTCAACGCCGCCAACACGACAATCGGCAACTGCCACATGAAGTCGCCCATCTGGCCTTTGACGAACAGCAGCGGCGAAAACGCGGCCACCGTCGTCATGATGGCGATGATCACCGGCCACATCACTTCTTCTGCGCCGACGATGGCCGCCTTGATAGGCGGCATGCCTTCTTCGACGTGCCGGTAGATGTTTTCGCCCACGATGATGGCGTCGTCGACGATAATGCCCAGCACGATGATCAAGCCGAACATCGACACCATGTTGAACGACAGCCCGAAGAACCACATCACCACAAACGTGCCCAGAAAAGAGACCGGCAGCCCGACAGCCGCCCAGAAGGCGACGCGCCAGTTGAGAAACAGATTCAGCGAGACCAGCACCAGAATCAGCCCGCTGGCGCCGTTGCGGAGCATCAAATCGAGACGGTCGGAAATGAACCGCGACAGGTCGGTGTGCAGCGCGACCTGGTAGTTGTGGTTGAACGGAGCCTTGCGGCTCTGGTGGTAGACTTTCATCAGGTCTGCCCGGCCGCTCAATTTGTGGGTCACCCACGTTCCGCCGGCAGCGGCCAGCGCAAAGGGCTTCGAGTACCAGGGCTTCTCGAAAGCGGTATCGAAACCGTACGGGTCGTACGGCTCTCCCAGCTTGCCGCGGATGTAAGCCTTGACGGTTTCTGAGATGTGAATCGAATCCTGCGGGCCGCGTTTGTAGACAACGCAGTACACGCCCGGCTCGCCGTTGAAGTAGCTCTCGACGTCATTGTCGACGAAATAGTCGCGGACGACGGCTACGTCGGAGAGGTGAATCTTGCGGCCGTCGGGCGCGTTGCGAACCACGATGTCTTCGAGATCGACTCCCCGTGTTTCCTCGCCGAGGGTCCGCACCGAGATGCTGGAGCGCGTGCCCTTCAATTGGCCGCCGGAGACATCCAGGTTGGATTCGCGGATGGCCAGAGCCACCTCGTCGAAGGTGATGTCATACTTGAGCAGCCGGTGCGGCAGGATCTCGACGCTGATTTCATCGTCGCGGGTCCCGCTGATTTCGACGTCGCTGATGCCGGGCAGCAGCAACAGGTTGTCACGCAAGTCGCGGGCGGCCCGTTTGAGATTGGCCTCCCCGACTTCTCCATAGATGGCGACGCTGATACAGGGAATCAGCGGTTCGAGCTTGCGAATGCTGATCTGCTCGACGTCATCGGGCATGTCCACGATGGCCGTCAGCTCGATGTTGACCTGCTGCAGCACGGTGTCGACGTCATCGACGTCGTTGTGCAGCGTCAGCGTGGTGGTGGTCAGTCCTTCCGATACGGTGGAGGAGATCTTCTCGACGCCTTCGATATAGCGAACGGCGTTCTCGATCTTGATCGTGACCGCCTTTTCGATTTCCTCCGGTTGCACGCCGGGATACACGGCCAAGACCGACAGCTTGTCTGGCCGCGCTTCCGGAAAGAACTCGCGCACGATCGACGTCGCAAACAGCGCCCCGCCCACGAGGATCACAATCATCAGCATGTTCACCAACACGGTGTTGGCGACGCTAAACTTTGGGACCGACATGGGAATCAACTTCTACGACGACTTCGACGTCAGGACGCTTTTGCGGTCAAACAGAAAACTCAGTTGGCCTGCCAGAGTTTCCACGTGTTGTGGATCGAACATGCTGTAATGGTTGCCAGGGACAGAGCAGGTCTGAACACCTCCCACGGCAACTTGCCGCCACTCGGCAGCGACCCTTTCCTGTATGTCGTCCGGCTCTTCGTCAGCCAGGAACAGCGTCGCGCTGACGGGTGAGGGTTGCGGCTTGTAATCTTGCATGGCCGCGTCGTTTGCGTTCCAGACGGCCAGGTGTACTCGGCCTTGTGCCAAGTTAGTTCGCAGCGAGTCGGCGATCAGCCCGAGTTTGCGCCCGCCGCCATTCCCGGACGTGTCGGCATGCGCCTTCAGCAGATCGCCCAAGCCGGCCTGTGCGGCGATGTATTCGATCTGCTTGTCCACTTCGAGTTGGCGGAATTCTTCGACCGAGAAGTCCGACGCGTTCAGCGAGATGCCGAATTGCCGTTCGAGATCGTTCTGGAAGGTGGCGACATCTGGCTCGTCGCCGGCCAGTTGAGAATCGAACAAGGCCAGCAGTGCGACGCTTTCCCCATCCGCTTCAAGCCGGCGGGCCATTTCATAAGCGACAAGTCCGCCCATCGACCAACCACCCAACAAGTACGGACCTTGAGGCTGCACGTCGCGTATCGCTGCCAGATAATCGGCAGCCATGGAGTTCACGTCCGCACAAGGCGGTTCATTTCCGTCGAGCCCCCGCGCTTCTAACCCGTAGACAGGTCGCTCCTGGCCCAGATGTCGCGCGAGCTGCCCGAAACTGAGCACAGTGCCCGATGCCGAGTGAACGCAGAAGAAGGGGGGCTTCGAACCCTGTGGCTGAATCGCCACCAGCGGCGAGCCCTTCTCTGGAAACATCGCTTTGTCGCGCAATGAGCCAACGCATCCAGCCAATCCTGCGACCGTGGCCTTCTGCAGAAACCGGTGCAAAGGAACGTCAACGCCAAGCTCGGTTTCGATGCTGAGCAACATTCTCGCGGCAAGATCAGTCTCGCCGCCTAGCTCGAAGAAGTCGTCATGGATGCCGATTGCCTCGACGTCCAGCAGCTCTGACCAGATGGCGGCCAGCCGCTCTTCGAGCAACGTCGTCGGCGCCACAAAGACTTCTTCCAGGTTCAACTCTTCGAAATCCGGTTGCGGCAAGCGTGTCCTGTCCAGTTTCCCACTGTCGGCCAGGGGCAGCGACGCCTGAGAAACGAAGAGATCGGGAACCATAAAATCGGGGATCTTGTCGCTGAGGAATCGCCGCATTGTGGAGACGTCAGGTACTTTGTCGCCAGCAGGCACGAGATAGCCGACGAGCCGAGGTGCTGCTTGGCCATCTTCGCCAGGCACGACGGCGGCGTCCTGAACTGCCGGATGTTGCAAGATCGCGTCTTCGATCTCGCTCAGCGGAATACGAAGGCCCCGGATCGTGACTTGGTCCTGAGCACGCCCCAGGAATTCGATCGTGCCGTCCGGCCGAAATCTGGCCAGATCTCCCGTTTTGTACAACCGACTCTGTGAGTCGTCCTCGAACGGGTGCCGAGCGAACTTCTCGGTAGTGACATCGGGACGATTGAGGTAGCCTCGCGCCACGCCGGCGCCTGACAGGCAGAGCTCTCCCACGACTCCGATCGGAACGGGCTGGTCGTGTTCGTCGAGAACATATGTTTGCATACCAGGAACAGGCCGACCGATGACCGGCTTCGACTGATCGTCGGCAATTCGGCAGATGACCGCGTCGGCAGCGCACTCGGTCGCGTCGTAGACGTTGTAAGCTCGGATGCGCTCGATCGACGACAGCTCTTGCCAGGTGCTTTGATCGATTGTCTCGCCGCGTAGCACGATCAGCGACGGGGCCGATTCGCCGCGAAGATCCAGTCCCGCGTGCCTGAGTTGTTTGAGCATCGAGGGAGCGACGTCGAGCATGTCGAGGTGCATCTCCTCGATGCATGCCCGCAGGGTCGTGGGATCGCGGCGGATGCACTCCGAAGTCAGGCAAAGGGTGTGGCCATGAGCCAGTTGCGCAAGTTGCATAATAGACGCGTTGCTTGCCGCGGTACCGTGGATAGCCACTCGCAGCGACCGCTCGGCAGACGCGTGCACAGTCTCGCGCTGCCCGCGGACCAGGTTGACGACCTGGCCGTGCTCGATCACGAGGCCGTGAGGAGTGCCGGCCGAGTCCTCTGTATAAATCACGCAAGCCGGCTGATCGGGGGCCGTCGGTACGGCCGGATTCTCAGTCGTTTCCGCTGCCAAGGTGTCGGCGTCGTCCACACAGACCAGTGACAAACCTATTCCGTCAAACGAGTGGCTCAATGACGAGTCTGTCACGAGCACTTGCGTATCGGCGTCTCGGAAGATGAGCTCGCGTTGGTCTGGCCGGGCATGCGGCTCCAAAACCACGTACGCCGCTCCGGTCTTCAGAATGCCTAACAACCCCACAATCATCGCAGTCGAAGGTTCCATGCAAAGGCCAACCATCGTCTCAGGCCTTGCGCCGCGGCCCAGCATGCAATGGGCGAGCTGGTTGCATCGGGTGTTGAGTTCCCGATAAGTAAGTTCCTGGTCGTCAAAGGCCACCGCCAGCGCATCCGGCGTGCGCTCGACCTGCTCCTCAAACAACTGGACGAACGAGGCGTCTGTTGGCGATAGATCTTCGCCATGACTCCAGTCAATCAACAATTGTTGCCGTTCGGCCTGACTGAGCAACGGCAGCTCAGAAAGCCGTGCTTCGGGGTCTGAGACAATCCCGCGCAATAATTCGTGAAAATGTACAGCGAGTCGTTTGATCGTCGGAGGGTCGAACAGAGCCACAGCGCCACCGAACATCACTACGAATCCTTGCGGCGAGTTGTCAATGCTCACATTCAGGTCACGCCTACCAATTGGAAGTTGCGGCTCAACGATGTCGACCTGCCACCCATTCGGCACTTCGTCGATTTGCGCGGGGTTGTCTTGGTAGTTGAGAAATGCCTGGATGAAGTCTGCGCGACTCAAAGTGTGTTTGACTTGCAGGGCGTCGGCGACCATCTCGTGCGGCGCGTCTTGATGTGCAAATGCGCCGAGCGACACTTCGCGAATCTGAGACAGAAAATCGGTGAACTTGGGATTGCCGGATGAATCGGTCCGGAGTGCGAGCAGGTTGAGGAACACTCCGATCAGTCCCTCGGTTTCCATTTCGCCCCGACCTGCGACGTTTGACCCGATGATGATGTCGGTCTGATGCGTATACCGATGCAACAGCGTGTTGAAGGCTGCCAACAGGAGCATGAAGGGTGTGACACCCTTCTGCCGGCAGAGCGTCTTGAGCTGCCGGGTCAACTCGCGCGGGATGAGCAAGGTTTCGTAAACGCCGTCGGTGCTTTGCAGCGGCGGTCGCGGTCGGTCGGTCGGCAGGTCGAGGTCCGGAAGCGGCCCAGCCAGCTGCTCCTTCCACCAACTCACCTGGCGATCGACGATTTCTCCTTGCAGCAATTCCCGTTGCCACAGCACGTAGTCGGAATACTGGACCGGCAGCTCGGGCAGGGCAATCGGCGCTCCCTCAACCTCAGCGTGGTACAGCACGAGCACTTCGCCGATCAGCAGGTTCATCGACCAGCCGTCACTGATGATGTGGTGCAGGCTCACCGCCACGACGTGGTCATCGGGTCCCATCTGCAGGGTCAGCACGCGCAACAGATGTTCTGAGCCGAGATCGAACTCACGACGCCACTCTTCCACGAGCTGTCGCCGCATCTGCGAATCTTGCTCGTCACCCGACAGGTGTGTGAGATCGCGGCGCATCAATTGGATGCGTGATTCATCGGAAACCACTTGCACAGTCTGACCGTCGATCACGCTGAACGTGGTGCGGAGCGTTTCATGACGCTGTGCAACTTGCCGGAAACATCGCTCCAGCACTGTGGTATCAAGGGGCCCTCGAACGCGGATCGCACCGGCGATGCTACTGGCTGCAGTGCCTTGCGATACCCGGTCGAAAAACCAGAAGGAATCCTGCATTACCGATAGCGGAAACGGGCCGGTGCGATCGGTTACACGCTGCAGTCGTGGTTGGGAACTCTCCGCAGCCAGCAAGGCCGTGTCCACACGCGATGCTAGCTCCGCTACAGTCGGGGCTTCGAATAACGTGCGGAATGGCAGCTCGGCACCGAGTGTTTCACGGATCCGCGAAACGACCTGCACGATCAGCAGCGAGTACCCCCCGAGATCGAAGAAGTTGTCGTGAACTCCGACCCGTTCGACATCCAACACGTCGCACCAGACTTGGGCGATCTGTTGTTCCAGGGGAGTCGATGGCGCCACAAACTCGGTTTCAACTTCGAGTCGATCGATCTCAGGTTGCGGCAATGCCTGCTCATCGAGCTTGCCGTTCGAAGTCAGCGGAAGCGTTTCAAGGGTGACGAACGCAGCCGGCAGCATGTAGGCCGGCAGCCGACTGCTCAAGAATCGCCGCAGTTCAGAAAACGGCGGGACCGACGCGGCGACGGGAACGACGTAGCCGATCAGCCGTTTCGTTCCCGTGTCGTCTTCGCGGGCAAGGACCACGGCATCACGAATGTCTGGATGTTCGGACAAGGCGACTTCGATTTCACCGAGCGTGATCCGGAATCCGCGAATCTTGACCTCGTCGTCGGCCCGACCCATGAATTCGATCGACCCATCTCTCAGATACCGCGCACGGTCTCCCGTCCTGTAGAGTCGCGCATCGGGATCGTCAACGAACGGATGTGCGACAAACTTCTGGGCCGTCAGCTGGGGTTGGTTCAAATAACCCCGCGCCAAGCCTGCTCCGGAGAGGCACAATTCGCCCACGACGCCCACAGGCACCGGCTGCCGATGTTCGTCGAGGATGTAGGCCTGCGTGCCTGGAATGGGCCGCCCAATCACCGGCCGCGGCTGGGCTTTTGAAATGCGGCACAGCGTGGCATCCACAGTGCTTTCCGTCGGTCCATACACGTTGTAGGCCCGAATACGATCGATCCCAGCCAACTGCGACCACAAATCGGCACCAATGGCTTCGCCACCTGCAACGACGATTCGCGGGGCGTCGTCGGAATCGAGGTCCAGACCGCAACCGAGCAACAGGCTCAGTTGAGTCGGCGTGCAGTCGACGACATCGAGCTTGTGCTTGGAGATAAACGATGCAAGAGCCTGCGGGTCCAGTCGGACAGTCTCTGGTGGAACGTAGAGCGTGCTCCCATAGGCGAGCTGCACGATCTGATCGAGGGAGGCGTCGAACACGGTGGGTGCGTAGAGCGCCGTTCGCAGCGGGCATTCCAGAGCGGGATACAGCGTTCGGCGGTGAGAACTTGCCAGCGCAGCCAGCGAACCATGCTCGATCACGACTCCCTTGGGTTGCCCAGTCGAGCCGGACGTATAGATCACGTACGCCGCCTGATTGGGCATCGGCGGATCGGGCAAGTTGTCGGTGCATTCGGTTGCGACTGACTCCGCATCATCTGCGCACACGACTTGCAGGTGATCGAATTTGGCGAACTCGTCTTGCAGCGAGGTCTGCGTCACCAGCGATTGCACGTCGGCATCGTCGAGCATGAACGCTACACGCTCTGTTGGTGCGTCGGGCGCGATCGGCAAATAGGCCCCGCCTGCTTTCTGGATACCCAACAGTCCCACGACCAGGTCAATCGACGGCTCCAGGCAGAGCCCGACAAATCGCTCCGAACTGACGCCTCGTGCCTGCAACACCCGGGCCAGCTGATTCGAGCGGGCGTTGAGTTCGTGGTAGGTGAGCTGTCGACCTTCGAAGACGACCGCAGGTGCATCGGGGGTGCGCTCGGCTTGTTCTTCGAACAGTTGCGGAAGCGACTCAGCTGCGCCCGGGAGTTCCCCGCCGTCGTTCCAATCGACGAGCAACTGTTGGCGAGCTGTTTCGCTCAGCACGGGAAGCTCGGAGAGCCGCGCTGTACAGTCGTCTGCAATCGCCCGCAACAACAATTCGAACGAGTCGGCAAACTGTTCGATGGTCTCGCGGTCGAACAAATCAGTGTTGAATTCCCAGGCGGCGATCAAGCCTTCGTCGGTCTGCGACATGTCGAGCGTCAGATCGAACATGGCCGGGCGGTCGGGAATGTCCATCGGCTCGAATGTCAGCCCGTCCTCCATCTCCACACTCGGCAGAGGCGTGTTCTGCAGCGAGAACATCGTCTGAAACAGTGCCGAATGCGACAGATCCCGTTTGAGGTTGAGCGCATCGACCAGGTGCTCGAACGGAAGCTGCTGGTGCGCGTACGCGCCCAGGCATGTTTCCTTGACCTGTGCCAAGGTCTCTCGGAACGTTGGATCGCCCGACACGTCGCTGCGCAGCACGAGCGTATTGACGAAGAAGCCGATCAGGCCTTCTGTCTCGATACGATCGCGGCCGGCTACGGGGGTGCCGATGGCGAAGTCGGTCTGTCCCGTCAGCCGATGCAGCAGCGACACGTAAATGCTGTACAGGGTCATGAACAGCGTCACGCCTTCGCGACGGCTGAGACGTTCCAAGTCGTCGGCTAACGTACGCGGCAACATCCGCACCAGCATCGAGCCGTTGTCGGTTTGAACGGCCGGACGCGCACGGTCAGTCGGCAGTTCCAGCTGCGGGAGCGGGCCGGCCAAAGCTTCTGTCCAATAGCCCACCAAGCCATCGAGGATGTCGTCGCCCAGCGACTGCCTCTGCCAGACGGCATAGTCGGCGTATTGAATCGGCAGACGGGCCAACGGCGTGGGCTGGTCTTGCGAAAACGCCTCGTACAGCGCGGCGGTCTCGCGAATCAGCACTCCCATCGACCACGCATCCGAGGCGATGTGGTGCATCGTCATCAAGATGACGAATTCATCCCCGGACAGCTGGAGTACCGTGGTCCGCAACTTGGGATCGACCGAGAGGTCGAACGGACGGTTCGCCTCTTCACGGAGCAGTTCCCGCGAGCGCTCGACTTGCTGCTCCGGAGACAGCTTCCGCAGATCGACCAGCGGAAGTTCCGGGATGAGGTCGGTGCGAATCACCTGCACCGGTTCGCCGGCGGTTACGGTGAACGTGGTCCGCAGCGTCTCGTGCCGACGGTAGATCTCCGAGAAGCACTCCCGCAGCACGTCCACGTCGAGCCGTCCGCGGATGCGGACTCCGAATGGAATGTTGTAGGCCGTGCTGCCCGGCATCAGGCGATCGATCAGCCACAGACGCTGTTGAGCAAACGACAGCGGCGCTTGCGCTCCTCGCTCGACGGGACGCAGAGGGACCGCATCTCCGTTCGTATTGGATCGTCGGGCAATCTCGACGCGCATCCCGAATTCGGCGATGGTCGGTGCTTCGAAGATGGCGCGGATGGAAATGTCGACTCCCATGTCGCTGCGGACCCGGGAGATGATCCGCGTCGCCAGGATGGAGTGTCCACCCAAGTCGAAGAAACTGTCGTGAACGCCGACGTCGCCGATATCGAGCACGTCGCTCCAGATGGCTGAGAGTTCCGTTTCGATTTCGTTGCGCGGCGCGACAAATTCAGCAGCGGATTCGGGCCGAACGTATTCGGCGGAGGGGAGCGCCTTCAGGTCGACCTTTCCCGAGGTGGTCATCGGCAATCGGTCAACCTGGATGAAGTTCGACGGGACCATGTAATAGGGGAGCTTGCCCGTCAGGAACGAGCGAAGGCTACCCGGCCGAAGCTCAACGCCGGAACGCGGCACGATGTAGCCGACCAGCTTGGCTTCGGTGACGCCGTTGCAAGCTGCAACGGCGCAGGAGCCGACATCGGGATGACGCGCGAGTGCCGCTTCAATCTCTTGTGTCTCGATTCGAAAGCCTCGAATCTTGACTTGGCCGTCGTTGCGACCGACGTATTCGATGCTGCGGTCCGAGCGAAAGCGGACCAAATCACCCGTCCGGTACAGCCGGGCATTCGGGTCGTCGCTGAAGGGGTGCCGAATGAACTTTTCGGCCGTGAGTTCGGACCGGTTCAAATAGCCGCGAGCCAGGCCCGCGCCTGAGAGACACAATTCCCCGACGACACCGACCGCTACCGGCTGCTGTTGCTCGTCGAGGACATAGGCTTGTGTCCCAGGGATGGGCCGACCGATGACCGGTTTGGACTGGTCCTTCGAGATGCGGCAGAGAGTAGCATCAACCGTGCTCTCGGTGGGACCATAGACGTTGTAGGCGTGCAGCCGTTCGATCGTCGCCAATTCATCCCACATGTTTTGATCGACCGGCTCCCCTCCCAGGAAGATCCGCCGGGGTGTCGACTCGCTGCCGGGATCGAGTCCAGCCTCTCGAAGCAGCTTCCACTGCGTGGGTGTAATGTCGAGCACGTCGAGGGCGTTCTGTTCGACGAACTTGCGCAGCTCATGTGCATCGAGACGCACGTCCTGCGACGGAATGTACAGCGTGTTGCCGTAAAACAGCTGCATGATCTGCTCGATCGATGCGTCGAACACGGCCGCCGCGTACAGACCGACCCGCATGGGACATTGATCGGCTGGGTAGAGTGTGTCTCGCAACGCGTAGCTCAACGAGACGACGTTGTGATGCTCGATCACCACGCCCTTGGGCAAACCGGTCGAACCTGACGTGTAGATGACGTATGCCGCGTTGTCCGGACGCACTTCACACGGAGGTCGACTGATGGCTTCGTCTGCGAAGGCTCCCTCGCCGTCGAGGACGACGGTCCGGCGCGCTGGGTCTTGGAAGCGGTTGCGGAGGTGTCCCTGCGTGAGCGTCAGTTCGATACCCGCATCGTCAAGCAAGTAGGCCAGCCGGTCAGCAGGTGCGGCTGGATCCAGCGGCACAAAGGCGCCGCCTGCCTTGAGAATGCCCCACAAACCGGCGATCAACTCGACGGATGGTTCCACGCAGAGCCCGACCATCATCTCAGGACCGACGCCTTGCCCAATCAGCCAGTTGGCAATCCGGTTCGCCCGGGCCTCGAGTTCCCGATAGGTCACTTCGTGCTCGCCAAAGACCACCGCGGTCCGATCTGGGAACTGGTCGACAGCGCGTTGGAACATCTCGTGAAAGCAGGCGGCCTCGTGCCCAAGAGAACCTCCGTCGCACCACTTGTCTAGCAGCTCACTGCGCTCCTCTTGCGAGAGCATCGGCAGTTCTGCAATGGATCGATCCGGATCGCGGGTGATGCTCTCCAGCAGATTCTGGAAATGGGTCTCCAGCCGCAAGATCGTCTTGTCGTTGAAGATGTCGGTGCAGTGTTGAATGATCATCGACAGCGACGACCCCGCGTCGACGCCGATCATCATCAAGTCAAACAGCGACCCGCGATGCTGCAACGAGAAGGTGTCTTCCAGCAGCGTCTCGAATCTCAGCCAGTCTTCCGAGGCGTCCTCATCGGGGTGGTTTTCCAGGCGAATCGTGCGGTCCCAACCGAATAAGGCCTGCGCGATCGGAGACCGACTGGGATCGATCGGCAGCTTCAGCTTTTCGATCATCAACGTATTGGGGTAATCCTGATGCTCCAGCGCCCCCAACAGCTTGCGACGCGTCTGTCGCAACAGCTCTTTGAACGTCGGGGGACCGCTGAGGTCGCCCCGCACGAAGATGCCCCCGACCAGGCAGCCCACAACGTCGCGGAATTCGGGTTGGCTGCGCCCGGCCGTCGGCGCGCCGACGATGATGTCATCTTGGCCGCTGTAACGATACAGCAAAGTCTGAAAGGCGGTCAGCAGCGTCGCGTAAAGGGTGACGTTCTCGGATTGGGCAAATGCCCGCAGGCGGTTTGCCAAATCGTCGTCCAGCTTGAGCAGCCGCGTGCCGCCCCGATATGACTTGATGGCGGGATGCGGTTGATCGGTCGGCAGCTCGAGAATGGGGACCGGCGCAGCCAACTGTTCTTTCCAATAGTCGAACAGGTCGTCGGCTTCCGGGCTCCCCAGCAGTTCACGCTCCCATTGCACGAAGTCGGTGAACTGGCAGGTGAGCGGTTTCAGCTCGGGTGGTGAATCCGTCTTGATGCCGCGGTACAGTGCGCGCAATTCCTCGATCAAGATCTCGATCGACCAAAAATCGCAGGCAATGTGATGCACGACGAACAACATTGTGTGATCGTCGGGAGCGCGGCTGAAAACCACGACACGATGCACCGGCCCGTTCTGCAGGTCGAATGCGCGGTTCAGTTCCTCGTGCAGCCGTTGCGTAAAGTTCGATTCGGGCCAATCAGACGCGTCGTAGTGCTCAAAGGCAGCCTTCGACCGACGATGGACGACCTGCACGCACTCGCCGTCGCGCGATTCGTAGGTTGTGCGAAGAACCTCGTGGCGATCCACCAGCGCCTGGAAGGCCTGATGCAGAGCTTCGACGTCGACGCGCGACGTAATGCGGGCCACGATGGGCAGACCGTAGGCGCCGCTTTCGGGAGCCAGTTGATTCTGCACCCATTGGTCCCGCTGCATGTACGAGACCGGATGCATGCTCGGCTGACTGGCCGCTTTTTCTTGAAGCAGCTTCTTGAGAAGCTGCCGTTTCTCGTCCACGGTCAGGCCGGAGAACTCATCAGCAGTCGTGCTCATTCGGGTGCGTTCTTTTCGTTCAACATCTGCTCGAGCAGCGCATCAACAGTCTGTTCCGACAATTCCTCAATCCGTCTGGTCAGCTCATCTTCAGCGGTCGTGCCGCGATCGGCGGCGAGTTCCAGCATCGACGTGTTCGCCCCAGCCGAATGTTGCCCCTTTGCAGCAGGCTCGGGCGGTGCCTGTTTGGGCGATCGGCTGCGGTGCCCCGACTTTTCGAGCCGCTCGGAAACCTGGGCGGACAGCTCCACGAGCGAGAGGCCATCCAGGATCGCGACGATCGAGACCCGAATGCCGAAGTCGGATTGGATCCGATTTTTCAACTCCATCGCCATCAACGAATCGAACCCGAGCTGATTGAGCGGCAGCTCGACTTCCAGTTCTGATGCAGCCATGCCCAACAGCGGCGCCGATACCTGCGTGAGATGTTCGATGAGGCGTCCCTTGCGCTGCTCCCGCGCCAAGCCGAGCAGTTCGACAGGCTTGAGCGTTGGTGCGCTGGGCAGACCGCTACTTGGCGTGGCGGCCTCGCGAGGTACAACGTCGCGAAAGATGGGCGTGCGGGCGATGGCAGGAAAGCCCTTGATCACTCGCGACCAATCGACCGGCAGCACCAGCGTTTGCGATTGGCTGGCGGCGATCTGATCTGCCAGCACTTGCAGCCCCTGCTCCACTGTGACCGGTTCGAATCCTCTCCGCTTGAGTCGAGCAACACCCGCATCATCAGCGGCTCGGCCCACGTCGGCCCACATGCTCCAATTGATTCCGACTGCGTTGATCCCCCGCTGCCGCAACCGTTGCACGAATGAATCCAGAAACGCATTCGCAGCCGCATAGGCGCTCACGCCTTGACCGAGAACGCCCAGCAGCGACGAGGCAGACGAGAAGCAGACGAAGAAGTCCAATGCTCCACCCGCGAAAGTGCGTTCCAGCGCCAACGCCCCAGCAACTTTGGGCTTGAGCATCTCGCTCAACAACTCCGCGTCCAACTCGGCCAGTCGGCTCTCCTGCATCACGCCCGCTGCATGCACGATGCCCCGCACGGGTGACCAGCCTTCAGTTTCCAGCTCCTGCTGCAGCTGAGCCAGTGCCGGTTGGTCGGCGACGTCCACCGAGACCGGTTTGACCTCGACTCCCGTCGATTCCAATTCCTGAATGCGTCGCAGCCGTGGTCCCCAGTGCTCGTCCTCTTTTAACGTGTCCCACTGCGACCGGGGTGGGATGGCACTTCGACCGGACAGAACGAGCTTACGGGCGCCGCGTCGCGCGAAGTCGCTCGCCACTTCCAGGCCCAATCCGCCCAGACCTCCCGTGATCAAGTAGCAACCGTCCGCTTTCAATGGCGGTGTCTCTTCGTCACTTACGCTGCGCTGAACCAAACGCGGCGCGTAACGGTCGGTTCCGCGAAACGCGACTTGATCTTCGTCATCGCCGAACAGAACTTCCTGCACGATGCTGCGAGCCATGTCCTCGACGGGCGCGGACGGATCAACGTCCAGCAAGCCTCCCCAAATGTCCGACTGTTCGTAAGACCAGGCACGCCCCAGGCCCCACAACGGCGACTGCAGTACGGCGGGGGCGAACGCATCGCCCGGCAACGTTTGGCTGCCCGCGGTGACGAATCGAATACCCGGACGGTTCTCGATCGGCAGAGCGAGTGCCGCCTGCACTGTGAACGCCGCACTGTCGCAGGTCAGCAGTTGCGCTTGCCGCAGGTCGGCAGACTCTGTCTCCTCAACGTCGAGCCCCCACAGATGGATCACTCCGGCTAGCTCTGCAGACTCGCCGGCGGTGACGGCTTTGAAGACTCTCTCAAAGTCGCCGCGACTTGTCGCATCGACCGCGTAGCGTGTTTCATTGACGGCTTCGAAGCTTTGTGCGCGCTCGACGAGAATCGCCTGCTGACCACTTGTCGCCAACTGCCTTGCCAGCGACGTTGCCACGCCCCGCTGGTCGGCAAAGATGATCCACGAACCAGTCGTCGTCTGTGAGGCCGACTCTTGATCGGCGAGTGGAGCGAGCTTCCAATCGATGTCGTACAGCGGCGAGGCCACACTCGCCGAGCCCGCAGCGCCTGGGACAACCTTCGCGCGAAAAATGGATGTCCACTCTGACGGCTCCCGCACCACGCGCTTATAGATCTCGACCTGCAAGCCGCCGGTCTCGGCCAGTTCGGCTACCACCTGCAGAATCACTTCGCCGGCATCGAGCGCCAGGCTGTCGGTCAAGTCAGACTCGGTCACATCGACGGATTGACTGCCGTAACACTCGCGGCCGGCGGCACGCGCCAATTCGTGGAGTGCGTTCTGAGTGATTCGTGGCGCCCCGTTGTTGCGGCCGGAAACCCAGTCAGGCAGTGCGCCGGGCGACAAGGCGACTTCCCAGTACCTGCGTCCGTTCGATTTGGACAGGCGGATCTCGCGACCGAGGATTGGATGGCCGTCGTCTTGGGAATTCGAATGGCCGTGTGGCGGCGTGCTTGTTCGGTTGCCCGCCGGCGTGAGCCAGCATCTCCTGCGCTGCCAGGCGTACGTCGGCAGTTTGACGAGCCGGCTGGACGGGTCGGATAACTTCTGCCAGTCGACGTCGAAGCCGCCCGAATACAGCGCCGCCAGGTTGACGAGGAGTTCTTCTTCACCGCCATGGTCGTTGTGCAATGAATGGAACGCGGTGCCGGTGCGATCGCCGGATCGCAGGCATTGTCTGATCGCGCTGCAAACGATTGGATGCGGGCTGATCTCTAAGAAGTGCTCGAAACCACTCTCGGCCATGTTCGTGACTGTTGCGGAGAACAGCACAGGCTCCCGCAGGTTACGGGCCCAGTAGTCGGTATCGAACTCGCCCGCGTGCAATTCACGCCCGGCGATGGTGGAGAACATGGGCACGCTGCCAGGCTGCGAGTCGACGTGCTTCAGCACTTTCAACAACTCGCCGGCGTGCGGATCCATCTGGGCGCTGTGAAATGCGCACTGCACTTGCAGCGGCCGAGCCGCGATGCGGCGCTTTTCGAGCGACCCCAGCAATTCGTCGAGTAGTGCCGACTCCCCGGAAACGACCGTCGTTGCCGGTCCGTTCACGGCAGCGACCGACAGCCGACCGCCGAAAGTAGACAGCAGCTGTTCGGTGTCACTCTGCGGCAGGCTGACGACGGCCATGCCTCCCTGCCCGGCCGCTTGCTGCATCAATCGCGCGCGGTGCACGACGATCCGCGTCGCATCTTCGAGGCTGATGATTCCCGCGACGCAAGCGGCAGCCACTTCGCCGACGCTGTGTCCGATCACCGCCGCCGGCGCGATGCCCCACGACCGCCACAACTCTGCCAGGGCAATCTGCACGGCGAATAACGCCGGTTGCTGATACTCGGTCTCGCGACATTCATTGGGGTCAGACGCATTCAGCATCGACCACAGCGACCAGTCGACGTGCTGGCCGATCAGCTCATCGCACCTCTCCAGCGCCGCTCGAAACACCGGCTCGCGAGACAACAGGTTCTGCGAAAGACTCTGCCAACGCGCACCTTGTCCCGAAAACACGAAAGCCAGCTTCTGCCGGTTGGTGCGGCGCGCGCCGGGGCGGTTCTTCCGGCCGAGCAGCTTGCCCAGCCGATCGCCAAGCTCCTCACGTGTGTGTCCCACGACTGCCAGCCGGTGATCGTGATGCGTGCGGCGGACGGCGGACGTGCGACAGATATCCGCCGCGCTTTTATCTCCATTCCGACCGCCCGCAATCAAGAGCTGCTGATACTTGCCTGCCAGCTCTGTGAGTGCGCCAGGGGAGTGGGCGGAGATCGGCAAAACGTGGATGCGCCCGGGCTCTGCAGGTTCAGCAGCGGCGGCCGGCGGTGGCGCTGCTTCGAGCACGACGTGGGCGTTCGTGCCGCCGAATCCGAATGAACTCACACCCGCCAGCGCCGGCTCGTTGTCTGAGTTGGGCCAGCTGTGCACCTTGGTCGGAACGCGCAGCGGGAGTTCATCGAAGGCGATGTGCGGATTGGGTTCTTCGAAGTGCAGGCTGGGGACGATTTGCCGATGCTTGAGCATCAGGCTGACCTTGATCAGCCCGGCGATACCGGCGGCCGCCTCCAAGTGACCGATGTTGGTCTTCACCGACCCGATCCAGCAGGGGTTGTCGGCTTCGCGGTCGACTTTCAAGACCTCGCCGAGTGCATTCGCCTCGATGGGGTCGCCCAACAGTGTGCCGGTGCCATGCGCCTCGACGTACTGAATCGCGGCCGATGACACGGCTGCGCGACGATGGGCTTCACGCAGCGCCGCCATTTGCGACCTGCCGTTGGGCGCCATCAGCCCGTTGCTGCGACCGTCTTGATTGACCGCGCCGCCGCGAATGACGGCGTAGATCGAATCGCCGTCCGCCATGGCCCGCGACAGGGGCTTGAGGACGACCATGCCCGCGCCTTCGGCCCGCACGTAACCGTTAGCCCGCGCGTCGAACGCCTTGCATCGTCCGTCAGGCGCCAGGAACCCGGCTTTTGTGAAGTTTACGGACAACACCGGCGAGAGGATGACGTTCGCGCCGCCCGCCAGTGCCACACTCGACTCGCCCCGTCGCAAACTTTCGCAAGCCGAGTGCACGGCCACCAGCGACGATGAGCAAGCCGTGTCGATGGCCAGGCTGGGGCCGCGCAAGTCGAAGAAGTACGACAACCGGTTGGCGGCGATGCTCAGTCCGCTGCCGGTGCCGGCATAAGCGTCGCTCAATTGCGGGTCGGTCAGCTGCATCTGCCCGTAGTCTTGGCTGGCGATGCCGACAAACACACCCGTCCGCGATCCCGCCAACTCGCGCGGAACCTGGCCGGCGTCTTCCAAGGCCTCCCAGGCAACTTCGAGCAACAATCGCTGCTGGGGATCCATGCGGGCGGCTTCTCTGGGCGAGATGCCGAAGAACTGCGGGTCGAACCTGTCGACTTGTTTAAGAAAACCGCCACGGCGCGTGTTCATCTTGCCGGGAACTTCGGCATCCGGATCGTAAAACGCGTCGATGTCCCAGCGGTCGGGAGGCACTTCCGAGATGGCATCGGTTCCATCACGCAACAACTGCCAGAACTCGGCGACGCTGCCGGCACCCGGAAGTCGGCAACCGATTCCCACAATCGCCACTGGCTCTGCAGCGTCGGCAGAGCGCGAGACGACTGCCGTGGTCGCATCGGCCGTTTGAGCCGTGTCGCCCAACCGCCGCGCCAAAGTTTCAGGTGTTGGGAAGTCATAGACCAGCGTCGAGGGCAGGCTCTGCTGCAGCCAGTTCTCCAGATCACCGACGAGGCCCACCGCCTGGCGTGACGTCAAACCGTATTCGGCGAACGGCCGCCGGGAGTCGATCTCATCGGCGGCCACTCCCAAGAGCTCTGCGAGTTGCGCTACGAGCCAGCTTTCAATTTCGTTCGAAGCAATCTCACTGGCTTTTGTCTCGACCGAGCCCGTCGAAGGCGCCGCCGGTGCCTCTCTCGGCTGCTCACCGGGCAACGGCGGCTGGGACTGGGCAACGACCTCGATCTGCCCCGTGCAGACACCTTCCCGGGCCGCGTTGCGTTGTTTCTTGCCGCTGGAGGTTTTCGGCAGCCGGCCCGGCTTGATCAGCACCACGTGATGCGCGGGGACGTCGTGCGCGTCGGCGACGCTGCGCCGAATCGTGTCGATGATTTCCTGAAACTGCGCGGGATCGGTGTCTTTCTGCAGTTCTTGAACGACGACCAGTTGTTCTCGATCACCGGCGTCATGGGCGAAGGCGGCACAAAACCCGGGACGCACGCCGCGATGGCAGCGTTCGACGGTCTCCTCCACGTCGGTGGGATAGATGTTGCGACCATCGATGATGATCATGTCCTTCAGGCGGCCGGTCACATACAAGTTGCCTTCATGCAAGAAGCCCAGGTCGCCAGTCCGCAAGAAGGGACCTTCGCCTGTGTCTGCCAGGTACGCGCCAAAGATGCGTTCGGTTTCTTCAGGCCGCTCCCAATAGCCCCCGGTCACCGACAGACTTTGAATCCAGATCTCGCCGATGGTTCCGGCGGGGCAGAGCGTGCACGATTTAGGAGCCACGATCTCGGCACGCATGCCAAAGTTCGGGCTGCCACTGGCGACGAGCGGCTTGGCGTGGGGATGATCGTCGGGGACGATGACGGCTTCATTGGCTGCCAGCCGCTCGCCGTCGAAAGCCTGCATTGCCGGGTCGGTATCGGGCGGTGAAGCCGAGACCATGAGCGTGGCTTCGGCCAGACCGTATCCGGGCGAAAAGGACTTCGGCGAAAAGCCGACCGGCTCGTAGCACTCGACAAACGCCGTGGTCGTTTCATGACGCACAGGCTCGGAGCCGTTGTAGGCGCTCTGCCAGCTGCTCAAGTCGAGCGTGGCACGCTGCTCGGGCGAGACCTTGCGCACACAGAGTTCGTAGGCAAAGTTCGGCCCTCCACTGTGTGTCGCCTTGTAGTGCGAGATGGCTTCCAGCCAGCGGAACGGCTGTTTGATAAACGTAACCGGCGCCATCAGGATGCAGGGACATCCCAGATACAGCGGCAGAGTGATGCCGTCCAGCAGTCCCATGTCGTGGAAATGCGGCAGCCACGACAGTGAGACGTCAGACGAACTCAGCTGCCACACCGACTTCATCAACTCGCAGTTGTGCAACACGTTTCCGTGACTGACCATCACTCCTTTGGGATCGGAGGTCGAACCCGACGTGTATTGCAAATAGCCCAACGTCTCGCGCTTGAGGTGGGGTGCGACCCACTCATCGAACTGTGCGCCTTCGAACTCATCGGTTGCGAGCCACTCGATCTCGGACAGCTCAGGCAGCTTGGCAGCTTGCCTTTCCATCTCGGACGAAAAGCTCGAGACCGTCAAAGCGACCCGAGTGCCCCCGTCCTCAGCCACTTTCCGCACGCGACTCAACCCGCGTTTCTCCTGCGGCAGTGCGCAGGGAATGGCAATCACGCGCGCATACAGGCAGGCTAGAAACGCTTCGATGAAATCGATGCCTGGCGGAAAGAACAGCAGCGCCCGCTCTCCCTCCAGTCCGCGCGACTGAAAGTCGGCCGCGATTCCGCGAACACGTCGATCCAGTTGGGAGTACGTCCGTTCAAGTCGATCGCCGGCCTGTTCACCGAGAAATGTGTAAGCCAGCTCGTCGGGTTCAGCGTCGGCCCGGCTACGGATCAACTCGACCAAACTACTTGGTTCACCGCTAGTTCCGCCGTCTCCGCATCCCGCCATGAGATGTACCCCAAGCTTCGTAATCCATTTTTGTTATATGAATCTCATAAACTACCATCTGTGATGATTGTTTTCAGCCACGAGATCGTGAAATTCGATGTCGAATCTGGGGAAATTTACCCGGCATCGACGCCTGCACACCAAGGGTGAGATCAATCAGTGAAACTGGGCACCGGCCTACCCTCAGGAGAGAGAATTCAGGGCTGATCTGGCTCGCCGCGGTGAGAGCTTGCATCGGTTCAGCCTGTTAGGCACATGTCCGTGCGCTGACAGCTTGCCCAACCGTACAACAGATTTCAAGCTGGACAATTCGCCAACAGACGACTGTCCATCAGGCTTGGCCCCAGGCAGAAATACTTCCTGCCGGACGATTTACGTCGCGCCGGCCAGCTGAAGAATGACCGTGCGCTGGCTTCGCACTCGCATCAAAGGACGGGAGAGCTCAAGGCGGTAAAGTCTCTGTAAACTGCCGTGTATGTGTGGTCTTCTTATTTACCTGATTGTGAAAATACATCCTGATCCGTACAGTGTATGTTCAGTGAATCAGTGAATCTGTCGCTTTCAGCTTTCATGTACCAACAGGGAGACGCACGCCATGACCACGCAAGTTGGGACCCAAGAGTTGGAGAGACTTCAACGCGAAGTGGAAACGGGGGAGCTGAGGCTTCGTGCGGGCGCCGAGTGCTCACTGACGAACCCACCCCAGATGGGTCCGTCACAGATGGGTCCGTCAGAGATGGGTCCGTCAGAGATGGGTCCGTCACAGATGGGACCGTCACAGATGGGTCCAAATCAGATCAACCCGCCGCAATTAGGACCGTCCCAGATCGGACCGGGACTGCCGCAGTGCGGACCCGATTGAGGCGTCCCGCGCGGCCGCGAGCATGCGCCTAACGCAGCGCGTTCGACGCAGGTCGCTGTGAAGGGCAATCGACTCGGGGGTCCGGCCATTGTGCCGGACCCTTCCTCGTTAGGGCGACCGGTCTTTCGCAGACGAGCGGTTGGCGCAGCAAGCGTGACCACCATTGTGATCTTCATTGCCTCATGAACGGCGCGGTGACGAGTGACGTTGGCAAGTGTGCCGCAATGAATCAACGAGAGTGCCCCTGATGACAACCATCTTCGATCTTGCACAAGAGATGTCTCAGTGGATTGCACAGCGATGGAAGAGCGAGTGCTACGACCAGCCAGCCTTCAGCGAGATTGCTGTCGAGGCCGTCGAGACGTTCGACCCGACGACATCCCACTCGTTCGAAGACATTGTCGGCGACGTCATGCAGACGACTGCCCGCCCCAGTCAGGCGCACCTCGACTCGGGCTTTGGCGAACCGGCAATCACGTTGTTCCATCACGGCAGCTTCTACGTCGACATCTTGTTTTGGAACCACGTAAGCACCACGCTGCATCAGCATGGATTCAACGGGGCCTTTCAAGTGCTCTCCGGTTCGAGTCTCGAAGCCGAGTTCACTTTCGCGCGCCGTACGCGATTGGCCGGCCACTTCCTGTTGGGGGAGCTTCAATTCGAGTCGATGCGGCGAATGGAGGCTGGTGAGATTGGCAGAATCTCCGCCGGTCCCGACTCGATCCATTCAGTACTTCACTTGGCGCGCCCCACGGTGAGTTTGGTTGTCCGCACGGCTCGCGACATGCAGCAGCAACCCCAATACGACTACTATCGTCCCCACGCGGCCGTCGACCCACTGTTTATCGACCCATTGCTGCACTGCCGCCTGCAACTGTTGGATACGCTCATCCAGACTGAGCACAAGCAGCTCCCGAAGACGGTCTGCGATCTTGTGGCCCAGTCCGACGCGTATTCCACGTACTGCGTTCTGCGCGCTTGTTTGCAGCGGCTGGATCCGCAGTGCGAAATGTTCATTCGCCTGATTGAATTCGCCCGCGCGGTTCACGGGGATGTCATCGATGAGTTTCAGGCCGTGTTCGCCGAATACGAACGAGAGCGTCGCTTGCTCAATCATTTCGAGCATTCCCACAGCGAGTCCACCCGCGAGATTCTGGCGGCAGTCTATAGCGCCGGCGATAAAGCATCGCTTGCCGCATTCGCCGAGCAACGGTACGGCGCAGACGGTGCTATCTCGATCGTCCAGGGACTTCGCGATGCCGGACCCGGGTGCCTGGAAGAAGCACAACAGGATCCTCGCACAAAGGATCTCCTGCTGCACGCAAGTCCAGAACCGTCGGCCGCCCTCGTGTAGTGTTGAACGCGAGAATGTCATTGGGGGACTGCAGCAGCGGCCACATCGTCCCCAGCGGCGATGCTACGAAGATGCGGCTGTCGGCGTGATTGCGGTCTGCATAACGTGCCATCCCGCGCCAGCTGTCGATCATACCCTTCAGGCGTGCTCCCGGTCGCCACCGCGATCGGTGCACCGACCCGATATTCTCAGGCAAACATGCCGAGCGGCTCGAATTCGCCACCGAGCAACGCGCCCGCATCTTCGAATCCCATCCACTCTTCGATCATGGTCGCGTACACGCGCCGGAAGTCGGTGGTTTTTACCAGATTGCCGTCGTCCAGTTCCGTCAGGCTGGGATGCTCGCCATGGAGCCCGCCTTTGAGTCTGTTGCCGAATACGAACAGCGGTGTGGCCGTGCCGTGGTCGGTCCCCAGGCTGGCGTTCTCCTCGGCGCGTCGGCCGAACTCGGTGAACATCATGACGGCGACATCGTTGGCCCGGCCGATGCGCTCTAGGTCTTCAAAGAATCCTCGGATCGCGTCGGCCGTATACATCAACAACCTGGCGTGGAGGCCGGGCTGATGCACGTGCGTGTCGAACGCGTTGCCCCCAAAGCTGACGTAATAGACGCGCGTCGGCATGCCGGAGTCGATCAGGGCGGCGACTTTGCGCAAGTCGTTTCCAATTCCGGCACCGGCGCCGTAATCGATCGGCGTGCGATAGCTCGCAAACGCCTGCCGCACGAAGGCCGAACTGCGGACTGCGTTGTGAGCGACCTTTTTCAAAAAGCGCAGTGTGTCGTTTCCCGAATCGGCAGGACGGCTCATTTGCTCGAAGGCGGCGCGCTGATCGTCGGCCCCGTCGCGCCGGAAGCGGCCGGGGTCGTTGAAGACGAGCGGCGTATGGCCGGCGCTGCGGACCGCCAGCGATTGGGCGTTGCCGATGTTGACGATCAGGTTCTCCTGCGGTTTAGGACTGCGCGCATCGGCGAACCGGCCGAGCCAGCCAAGTTTCTCGCCACTATTCGGCGCCGCTGTGTGCCAGTAGCCCATCGACGTGAAGTGCGACAGACTTGGGTTGTCGTAGCCGCAGCCATGGACGACCGCCATCCGCCCGTCATCGTAGAGCTGTTGGAATCCGACGAGTGAAGGATGAAAGCCGTAGCCGTCTTCAAGCTTGAGCAATTGGGCTTCCGGAATGCCGATCGTTGGACGCAAACGGTAGTAGGCATCATCCGCATACGGCACAACGGTGTTCAGACCGTCGTTGCCGCCTGAAAGCTCGGCGACGACGAGAATTCGCTCGGGATGGGCATGGGCGTCCCCGGCGAGAGCGTGGGCAGCCAAAGCGTCGGACGTGTTGCGCAGCACGACGGGCAAAGCCGCCGAGACCCCCAGGCCATAGAACCCGGTCCGCAACAAGTCGCGGCGAGAGACGCTTGTCGGGGCGTTCGAACGGCGGACGCTCATCGGCACCACCCTCTCTTCAACTCAGTTGATACTCAGGCGCGCTCATGACCAAGTGCAGCAAAGCGCGCAGATGTTGTTCGGTATCTTCGGCAGCGAAATCGACTCTGCCTTCGCCCAGCCGGCCCTCGGCGAAGGCGATCAGCGCGTCGCGGTCACCGACGGACAGCCGCACGCGCAGAAATCGATGGATGAAGTGGTCCACAATTTCCGCTGCCGTATGAGCGCCGCTCGAGCGAACCATCGACGCCAGGTCGATGGCCGCGACGAAACGTGGAATCGGTTTGACCACCTTGAAGGCATTCACGTAACCGGTGTAAGCGCCGTAGCGGGTGTTGAATTGCTCGTCGGCCGTGGCGAGCTTGCTGAAGGCAGATGTTCCACCGCCGGTTGCCTCCGAGATCGACAGACCTTGGGCAATCCGCTCGCCGACGCGGCGATAAACGCCCGGCATATAGCGGTCAGGAGCATAGAATCCTTCGGCACTGGCAAACAGCACGCTCCGTGCGAAGTTGCCGCGATCAAGCAGCGTGGCCGGCGTGATCCAGGTTCTGCCACCGGCCCACCCGGCCACGTTGGGAGGGTGAAACAGTTCCTGGCCGAGGCCCCGAGTCGCCGAATTGAAATCTGGAATGGTCGGAATGTGTTTCAGCCCGAGTTTCTTGTAGGTCGAAACCGCGAGCTGGACGGGACTCTTGATCTGGGTTGCGACGGAAGCCGGACTGTAGAAATCTTTGGACAGCAGAATCGTCTTCAGCAAAGGCTTCAGTTCGTAACCGTTGTCGCGCAGCACATTGCCGAGCCGTGACTGGGTCTTCTGCGAAAGTTCATCCCGCACGAAGTACCGATAGATCTTGCCGGCGATGAAGTCGGCGGTGACCGGCTGGCTTAGGATGATGTCGATCACCTGCTCGCCGTCGAAGGTGCCGGTACTGCCGAGAACGGTCTTGGAACCGGAATCGTGCGCATCGGCGTTGATCACAAACTCGAGGCCGTCGTTCGTCCAGCCGGTAAAGGCTCGCGAGGCCTCGCGGATGTCGCGCTCGGTGTAGTTGCCGTCGCCCATCGAAAACAGTTCCATCAGCTCGCGGCCGAAGTTCTCGTTGGGGTGCTGTTTGACGTTGTCGCCGTTGTCGAGAAACACGAGCATGCCGGGATCTTGCGTGACGCCCAACAACAGCGCGCGAAAGTTGCCGAGCCCTTCGGCGTGAAACAATTCGAGTTGTCTTCGCAGTTTGCGGTAATCACGCACCTTGACGTTCGAAGTCGCGAAGTGGTCGTGCCAGAACAGCGCCATCTTTTCCTGCAAGGGCTGCTCGGTCGCCAACATGCGGTTGGCCCACCACAACTGGGCCCGGCGGACTTCCAACCGATCGGAGGTGATCCCGTAAAAGAACATGTTGACGATGTCCTGCAGCGGGCGCTCGGCCTCCGGGTCAACGCGAACCCCCATCGCAACACCGTTCTCACGCCCCTGACGCACGGCATCCGCGCGGCTTTTGGGAATGGGCAGCATCTGGGGGTGGAAGATGCCCGAATGGTCGAACGGCGGCAACTCGCCGGCCTCCGCCGCATCGAAGTCAACCAGCCAATCCACCGCCTCAGCCGGCGACATCGCCGCCAGGCGTTCTACCTGCTCCGGAGTTGCACCGAAGCCGGCGCGCTCGATCAGGTGTGCGGCGCGGTCGTAGTTCCAGTCTGAGTCTGAAATGGGCGTTAGATCGTTGATCCATGCGGCCGGTGCGCTCTTGTCGGCTGGAATCTGAGCTTGGAGAAACCCCGATTGAAAGCCAGCGACACACAGCAGCGTAAGCAAGGATCGCGTCATCAATGTCCCAATTCGTGACGTGATCGAACGGCGACCGGCTGCTTCTCGGAAGGTGGGCTGCATTCGATCTCGCCCTTTGATGTCCCTTTGAAATCGATCTTCCACGATACTCGCGTCATGCACGGCTGTATGCAAGCGCGAATCGTAATCTACCGCATCCAACCCATCCGCGTTAGGTAAACGTCATTAGCCGGCGCGATCGATCTCGCCTCAAGCTGACTACAGACTTAAGATCTCGCGGGCATACCGCAGACTGGAAGCAACGTTAGCGTCTTCGAGTTCGACCTGTTCGGCGAGTGAAAGTGAACTCACCTTCTGTAGCGTCTTTGCCGCATTGCTTCGAACGAATTGCATGCTCCGGGCTAGATCGCTCGCGGGCACACTCGGCATGGTGGCCCAATAGTTCTCCCTCAGACACGGCACCTTGAGGGCGTCGCGCGTGATGAGTTCCAGCGCGAATCGAATGCTCGGCTTGTTCTGCTTGAGGACTGTGACCATCCGCGGGAGATCGAAGCTCCCCTGACCGAGCGGAATGTCGCCCAGCAGAAAGCCGTCCGCGTATTCGCGCAGCGCCTGATCCTTCAAATGGACAGTGAAAGCAAACGGCGCCAGCGCGGTCACCGCGCCAATCGGATCATCGAGCAACGCGAAACTGTTGCCGGTATCAACACACGCTCCGATGAACTCACCACCCAGGCTTTGGAAAAGCGCGACCCGTTCGTCGATCCGTTGATCCTTGTGATTCTCGACCGCCAGCCGCACGCGGTGCCTCTCAACAACCGGTGCGGCCAGTTCGAGCATTCGCAGTCCGCGCCGCTCAAATTCCTGGAACTCGGCAAGCGAGGCGAATCGTTCGTACCGGCGGCCGGGCATGATGACTGTTCGAACGGCCTGCACACCCACTTGTGAGGCGGTCCGGATCTCAGCTTCAAAACGATGCAAGCCGCCCCTATCTTTGGGTGGGCGAACAATTCCGTCAATGAACAAGTCATGCTCGTCGGCGAAGTTGCGCAGTTGGCGGGTCTCGCTTTGATCCAGTACGCCCAGAGACGCCTGCATTCCGCCCGCGCCACGGGCGTGGCAGTGTTTCAGAAACGTGAGCGGCTCATACAGGTCGACCGCAGGATCTTGCTTACGGAGCCACTTCCGCCGAATCGCGCAGCTATATGCAACCAGGCCCAGCCCGGTTTTCTGCGCTGCCTGCGCGCCGAAAGAGAGACGATTGGCCGACGCGAGACTGCAGGCGGTTCCCAGCAACTGCGCGAGCACTTCACGGCGGCTGCAACTTGTCCCACTCGACATGTCCGACTCCCGGCTCATGGAAGCGCAAAAGCAATCAACTCTGCAGGGTGTCCGGCGCCTCCGGCTGCCACCACAACATACTGCCGGCCGCCAACCCTGTATGTCATCGGCGCACCGTGAGGAGCGAGATCTAACTGCCGCACCCACAACACCTCACCGGTGCGCTTGTCGAAGGCCCTCAAGTAATAGTCCGTTTCAGAGAGCTCTAGCTCGGGTCCGCGGGCTGCTTGCGAATAAAACAGCAGCGTCTTGGTGAGCAGCGGCCCGCCGCTCGACAAGCCTCGGTGTCCCGGCGCGCCCAGCGGTCCCAGATCGAGGTGCTTGATTGCGGGGTGATCGCGGGGCCCATCCCCATGGGCAACCTGCCACAGAATCTCGCCCCCGTTCAGGTCGATCGCCGTGATGCGTCCCCAAGGCGGTTTCACCAGCGGCAGTCCTTGCGGTCCACTCACGTAGGCCGGCCGGGTGCGAATGTAGTCGAACTGTGTCCGGTCCGAGTCGGCCTTGCGAATCGCGACGACGCGCGCAATCGTGTTCGAGTGGACGTACAACACGCCCGTTTCGGGATCGACCGCAGCGCCTGCCCAGTTGGCCCCGCCTCCTCCGCCCGGCATGGAGAGCGCCCCTTTCTTGCCGTTCTCGCCCAACAGAGCCGGCGGCGTATACAGCGGGCCGCTGACGTATTCGTTCATGATCGAAAGCGCCTCTTCGCGCAGCTCCGGCGTGAGGTCGATCAGGTCGTCTTCGGTCACGCCCTGCCTCTCGAAGGGGGGCGGCTTGGTCGGGAAAGGTTGTGTCGGCGCCGTCCATTCGCCGGGCACCGTTGTCTGCGGTACTCGGCGTTCCTCAATGGGCCACACCGCTTTTCCCGTCGCGCGATCGAACACGTAGCAGAACCCCTGCTTGCTCACTTCAGCCACAGCCTTGATGCGCTTCCCATCGACGGTGACGTCCACGAGGTTCGGTGCGGCGCAGAAATCGTAGTCCCACAAGCCGTGGTGGACCGCCTGAAAGTGCCAGACGCGCTCCCCGCTTTCCGCGTTGAGACAGACCAGCGATTCGGCAAACAGATTGTCGCCCGGTCGATGCCCGCCGTAGTAGTCGTTGGTCGGCGTGCCGACCGGTACGTAGACCAGGCCGAGTTCTTCATCGGCGCTGAGCGGCCCCCAGGCATTGGTGTTCCCGCTGTACTTCCACGAATCGTCCAGCCAGGTCTCGACCCCGAACTCTCCCTCTTGGGGAACCGTGTGGAAGATCCACTGCTGCTCGCCGGTGCGAACGTCAAACCCTCGAATGTGCCCCGGCGGCATGCGCAGGGTCCGCGGGCCGTCGGAGACAACCGACCCCAACACGATCATGTCGCCGACGATCACCGGCGGTGAGTTGAAACCCAGTTGGCGTTCTTGAACCTTGCCGCCCAGTCCCTTTCCTAGGTCGACCCAGCCGCCGTCTCCAAAACCAGGATAGCGTTTGCCCGTTCGAGCGTTTAGCGCGATCAGCTGCCGCGTTCCTGTGGCGATGATGATGCGGGCGTCAGTTCCATCGGTCCAATATGCGACGCCGCGGTGCTGGAACCCGCTGTTGGCCGGCCGTCCGCGCTCATACGATTTTGGATCGTGAGTCCACAACGTCTCCCCGGTGGCGGCATCGATAGCGGCCACTTGGCTGAGTGACGTGCTGGTATACAACACGCCGGCCACCATGATGGGCGTCGCTTTGAATTGCCCCGCGCGCAGCTTCCTCGTACCGGCGATGGCTCCGTCAGGCGAAGTCCATCGCCAGGCGACGGCGAGGTCTGCCACGTTGCTCCGGTGAATCTCTTCAAGAGGCGAGTACCGGGTGGCAGCGAGGTCGGCCCCGAAATGCGGCCATTCGACAACGTCAGACTGACGGACTGATTGCGCGTGGGACTCGAGACCACCCGCCGCAGCCAGGACGATTGGCAACACAATCAAGATTCGCAACATGGTCGGAAGGATCCAGGTGTTAAACAACGGGGTGCAATCCCATTGCCCCGCCGAGTTGCTGGCTGCCGCGTTGCTGGCTGCCGCTCCTATCTGCAGCTAGACGATGTCCGGCAACTCGAAGCCCTTGCGATGCTCACGGCCCACGTAGTGGTTCGCTTCGGGATCATCGAATGTTTCGGTCTCGGCATGGAAGCGCAGCTTCTTGCCGGTGCGCCAGGAGATATTGCCGGCATGGCACATCGCCGTGCTGACGTGGCCGGAGTAGATCTCTTGGTTCAGCGAATCACGGTTTCGGCTGCGGACCGCATCCAGGAAATTGCGGATGTGGGCCTGCTGTCCCACGTCGCTGCTGCCTTGCTTGACCAGTTTGCCGGCAGCGTCGTAGGCCTTCCAAGCCGTATTGGTCAGCAGCACCCACCCGTTCTCGCCATAGATGGTGGCCCCTTCGCCGGCGCCGTGCAGTTTTGGCTTCGACCACAGCCGCATCTCGTACTGCAGCACTTTGCCTGGGTACTCGTAGTTGATCAGCATGGTATCGGGCCACTGTTGGTCGTCATCGAAAAAGAACTTGCCGCCCGAACAGGAAATTGCCTCCGGCATTGTCTCCAGGCCTAGCATGTGCCGGCAGTAGTCGATGCGGTGCACGCCGTCGTTGCCCAAATCGCCGGTACCGTAATCGAACAGCCAGCGCCAGGCGGTGCCGACAATCCCCTCGTTGTAAGGGCGTTCGGGTGCCGGGCCCTGCCAGATGTCGTAATCGATGCCTCTGGGCGGTTCGCTGTCGTTCGGCAAATGCACAGCGCCGTTGCGACTTGTCTCCCAAGCTTTTCCATAGATCACCTTGCCGAGCGCACCGCTGTTCACGTAATCGAACGCTTCGTGCAGGAAGGCGGCGCTGCGGATTTGTGTGCCGACTTGCACCATCCGATCGCGCTTGCGGGCTGCGGCCACAGCTGTCTTGCCTTCGAGGATGTTGTGGCTGGCCGGCTTCTCGACATAGACGTCCTTGTCGGCCAGGCAACCCTCGATCGTCAGCAGCGCGTGCCAGTGATCGGGTGTGGCCACCATGAATACGTCAACCGACTTGTCGTCCAGCAGCGTGCGGTAGTCGTTGACCAGCTTCGGCATGCGGCCGGTCTTCTGTTTCATCTCCGCGCCGCGCTTCAAGCGAACCGACTCGCGGACGTCGCAGATGTGAGTAATCTCGCAGTCCGGCTCCTCCGCAAAGCTGTGCATCACCGAGTTGCCGCGACCACGCACGCCAATGCACGCGACACTGATTTTGTCGTTGGCGGCAAACGCTCGCCCGCTCATGCCGGCGGTCAGGCCCAAGCCTGCAGCTGCCGACTGTTTGAGAAAGTCACGGCGACTCTTTTGGGTCATGATGCACCTCCGAACGACTGGCCCTGTGCGGCAAAGAAGAATGCTACCAAGGCGTGGCAAGTTCCGGCATGTTGGGGAGTTGGCGGCGACCTCGTCATCAGTCTACCCATTTTCAGGGACGATTCGCAGCCACGGCGTCATACCAGGCTGTTTGGATAATGTGGATGAGACCGGCAGTGTGCGAGACCGCATCGCCCCCGCGTCGTGTCCTGACGATTCTCCGGCCGATACAGGTCGTAACGCTTTGCGCGCCGTGCGCGCCGAGCTGCAGAATTTGCCGGTTGGCTGCCCAGCGGTGCGTAACAGGCATCGGCGCAGCAGCCGAGCCGACAAAGTCAGAGCGTTTCGTAAGCTGTTCAACGCCGGGGGGCGTGTCGGCCGCCGCATGGATGCGGTCTGTCGTTCGGTGCCTCCTTGCCGAGTAGCGATGCGCTCGATTGGTTCAGCCAAGCCAAGGAAGGCAGGGATGCGTCTCCGGCACCTAACGCGAAGACTCGCGGTAGTGGTTCTGGCCTGCGCGCTGTGGGGTTGCCACCGCGAGCGGCACGAAGTCCACTACATCGGCCGCGACAATCCCGATCTCGAGTACTACAAACACGTCGCCACGCAGATCGACCAACCATGTCTCTGCACTGACACCCCCGAAGAAGTGCAATTCACCGAGCCGCCTCGACGGATTCGGGACCGCCGCAAAGACGAAATCTGGGACATGCCGCTGGTCGAGGCCCTGCACACGGCCATGGCCAACAGCCAGATCATTCGCGAACGGGGGCAGTTTCTCTCGCCGACCAACCGGCTGTTGACCAGTCCCAACGGGAACCCGTCGATTTATGATCCGGCCATTCAAGAGAGCGGAGTGCTGTTTGGCGTCCGCGGCGTCGAGGCGGCCTTGGCCGACTTCGACACACTGTTTACCACCAGCACCATCTGGGGCCGCGACGAACAAGTCTCTAATAATCCGGCCGCATTCGGCGGGATTGCCGCCGGAGCTACCCGCGTCGCTGAAACGGCTGCGTTTAACGCGCGGTTGGAAAAAGTGTTTGCGACAGGCGCCCTGCTGGCCGTCAACCACAACTGGGACTACCAGCTCTCGAACAACCCGGGGCAACTCTTCCCGTCGTCTTATACAGGCAGTCTCGGCGTCGAGTACCGGCACCCGCTGTGGTCCGGAGCGGGGGTCGATTATACGCGGATTGCCGGCCCTGCTCGGCTGAACCAGAACTTGCGCGGCGTGACGGGAGTGAGCCAGGGTGTGGTGATCGCCCGCATCAACAACGACATTACGCTGGCCGACTTCGAAGCCGCCGTCCGCAACCTGCTCAAAGATGCCGAAGACCTGTACTGGGAACTCGCGCTGGCCTATCGCGTGTATGACAGCGAGATTGTGGCCCGCAACAGCGCGCTGCGGACGTGGCGGGAAGTCAAAGCCCGGGCCGACGCCGGAGCCGAAGGCGGCAGCGGGGCCGAAGAGGCACAGGCCCGCGACAACTACTACGAAACCCGCGCCCGGGCCGAAAACGCGCTGACCGACCTGTTCACGCGCGAGGGAGAACTACGGCGGTTGCTCGGCTTGCCGGTGAATGACGGTCGGGTGATTCGTCCTATCGACGAACCCATGCAGGGCGAATTCCTGCCGGACTGGCACATGTCGCTCGTCGAGGCGCTCACGCAGCGCGTCGAACTCCGCCGTCAGAAGTGGAACATCAAGAGCTTCGAGTTACAGGTGTTGGCCGCCCGCAATCTGACCAACCCGCGGCTGGACTTCGTCTCCAGCTACAACGTCAACGGGTTCGGCGACGACTTGATTCACTACAACGACAACGACGGCTCGACGCTCCAAGGCTTCCGCAGCGCCTACGGCACGCTGACGCAGGGAGACCAGACCGGTTGGAGTCTCGGGTTTGAATTCTCGATGCCAATCGGCTTCCGGGCCGCCAATACGCAGGTTCGCAATCTCGAACTGCAATTGGCCAAGGCCCGCGCGATACTGGCCGCCCAGGAATTAGAGGTCAGCCACGAGCTGGCGCATGCCTTCCGCGAACTGGATCGCTTCTATCAGACGGCCATCACCAACTTCAATCGCCGCAGGGCCGCTGTCCGCCGCGTGGAGGCCTATGAGGCCGAGTTCGAAGCGGGCCGCACCAACATCGACCTCGTACTCCGCTCGCAGATCAGCCTGGCACAGGCGGAGGTCGCCTACTTTCAGAGCCTGATGGAATACAACAAGGCGATTGCCGCTCTGCATTACCGCAAAGGCACGCTGCTGGAGCACAACCAGGTCTACTTGGCCGAAGGCGAGTGGACGCCGGATGCCTACAACGACGCGATGCAACGCGCGCGGGCCCGGGCCTACGCGTTGCCGGCCGATTATTGCCTGCACACCGAACCGCCCGAGTTCGCGACGCAGCACATCGGGGTGGGAGGCATGGCCATGCCGGGACTTGAAGAGGTTCCGGTGGACTCTGAGCTGAGTCCCGTTCCGGATGCCGAGCGGAGTTATTCGCCCGTACCGCCCGCACCCGCAGACACGCCGGCGATGGACGCCCAGTGACGGCGTGCTCGTGAAGTTGCTCCCCGCGTCCGAGTTATGGCGTGGTCTCCTGACCACGCCATCGTCCCAACCGAAGGTCTCAATAGCCGCGGGTGAAGACTGCTGGAGACCTACGGTCGACCACGTGTGACGGTCAGGAGACCGTCCCACATCTGCGTGTCCGTCCCACATCTGCGACCAACGCGGGAATGGCCGATTGCCCGGCAGAGGTCCGTCTCGCGAGCTACCGGCGGATCACGACTTCCGACCCGGCACCGAGTAGGTCGTAAACGAGTTCGACTTCGGCGTTGTGCATACGAATGCAGCCCCGCGATTCGGCCCGTCCGATCGACTCCGGGTCGATTGTGCCGTGAATCCCGTAACTATCGCCGATGTCGATCCAGCGCTCCCCCAGCGGGTTCGCCGGGTCGTCGGCGTCCACTACCAAACCGTCCGGCCCATAGTACGTGGGATTGACGAGTTTGTTCTGTACCGTGAAGGTTCCCACAGGCGTGGTGCCTTGTTCGCCGATGCCGACCTGGTAGCTGCGCACGAAGTAACCGTGTGCGTGGACTGTGAGTTCGAAATCGCTCAGGTCGATCAACGCAGAGAACGGCCCCTTGATGACTTTGAGTTTCTGGTCGGGCCGGATCCGCCGGGGATCGATGCCGTTTAACCGGGCCAGGTATTCCCAGGGGATCAGATAACGAGCAGCGATGTTCTGCAGCTGATCGCCCGTCTGCACCGTGTAAGGTTCCATGAAGTGCGGCTGGGGCGAGAAGAAGATCGCACGGGAAGTGTTGTCGATGCGCGATCGAATACTGTCTCGCCATTCCGGCTTGTTCCAGTAGATGCTTGACAATTGCCGGTGTGCGGCAATGTAGTCGCCTGATTGTATCGACTCGTCGATGCCAGCCATCTCCGTGGGTGGCACCGTCTGAACGGGGGGCTCGGTGACTGGTGAGATCAATGGCTCGGCTGCCGGACGCTCGGCCCTGGTTTGTTCAATCGGCTCCGCTTTCGACTGTACGACATAGGCCGCGCTGCGGATGTTGGCGCCTTCTCCGACTGGCGGCTCCGATTGACTTGGCAACTCCACATCGGGTTCGGACGGTGCGGCCCCACCGAAACCGGCCATGGGAGTTTCGAAGCCCGGTTCGCTAACTTCCGCGGACTCAGCCGGGGCCGGAATCAGCTTCCAGAAACTCTCGAGCGCCGGATAATCCCTTCTCAGTGAAGCCACAAACTCGTGGACCGACGCAGCAATCGGTTCTGGGGGGGTCAAACGAAAGTAGAGCGCTCCCCCCACACCCAGACCCAGAAACAGCAGGCCACTCAAGAAGCCGAGCATCCGCGAAGGGCGGCGAGCGGGGGAACGGCGCATGGTGCGTTCATCCTTGAACGAGAGAATCTGGCCGCATAGGAGTTCCAAACCCCGACAGATCCCGCGAAATCCAGGCTTGTGGGGGCCGCGGAATATAACACAAGCCCAGGCAGAGGGCCAAGTTCAGTTCGTGTGAGGATTCCCGGCGTGTGCAGGCCTATCGAGCCGACTTTTTGCCTCAATCCGTCACCTCGTCTGCTTGCGCGGGCGATGACATAGGGCAAGAGCGACTGGCAGCCAGTCAATTCGTGGCCCGCACGAAATATCCTCCGGGCAGCCGACGAATCATCCGCTTCATCTCCAGCACCGTCAGCGTGGCCAACACTCGGGACGAATCCATGTCGATCGATCTCAATACTTCGTCGACGTGGCTGGCTTCGATTCCAACGGCGTCTAGCACGCGGCGCTCCTGATCGTTCAACGTCAGCTCTCGGGGAGTGTGAATTTCGCTTCCGCCGGCTGTCGCAACCGGTGCGACCAGTGGTCCCAACGCTTCCAGCACGTCGTCGACACTACGAACCAGGCACACACCGTCGCGGATGAGGTTGTGGCAGCCTTCACTAGCGAGGCTATCGATTCTGCCTGGTACCGCGAACACGTCCCGGCCTTGTTCCATCGCGTGCCGAGCTGTGTGCAGGGCTCCGCTGCGCTGCGAGGCTTCGACGACAATCACGCCGGCCGTCAGCCCACTGATGATCCGGTTGCGCTGCGGAAAGAGTCCCGCCACCGGTTTCTGATCGAGCCGCGTTTCACTCAGCACGGCCCCCTGGGCACTGATTTGGGCCGCGAGTTCTTCGTGCTCGGGTGGATAGACCATTGCCAGGCCAGTGGCGGCCACCGCAATCGTGCGACCGCCAGCTTCGAGGGCGCCGCGATGGGCGGCCGCGTCGATTCCCCGGGCCAGGCCGCTGACCACCGTCATGCCGGCCCGCGCCAGTCCGGCAGCCAACCGTTCGGCCTGCTGCTTCCCATACAGAGTGCAACGTCTGGCGCCGACAATGGAGACCGCCAACGCGTCCCGCTGTTCCAGCTCACCTCGACAATACAAGACTGCAGGTGGATCGCAGGTCTCTTGCAACAACTGCGGATATTCCTCGTCGTCGCGCAACAACAGCCGCACGCCGAGCTGACGGCATTGCTCCCACTCATGCTTCGCCTCTTCGTTGCGGGAGGGCCGGCAGATAGCGGCAGCCACCTTTGGTCCGACACCGTCAACGCCGCGAAGCTGTTCCGGCGTGGCCGCCAGCACGTCTTCCGCGCTGCCGAATCGTTCGAGCAGCGCCTGCTGAATCCGCGGCCCGATCCCGGGACTCAGCGTCAGCTGCAGCCTTTGCAGCACGCGTTGTTCTCTGTCGTCGGACACAATGACGGCTCCGTGCGGCTCGAATGATTCACATCATCATACGCCCACGCGTTCACTATGTCTGTAGCCCTGACAGACCCAGTCACGTGTCACCTCCCCCGTGCCGCGGGCGAGGTCGGCCGCGTTCGCGGCCGGGTGGGGGTCTTCAAGCAAGGCAAGGCGAAAATGCTGTGAGGTCGCCCTTGGGCACCAGCATCGCAATCGATCAATACCACTGATACGCATAATCGCGAAAGCGCTTCAGGGCCGCGGCTCGCTGTTGTTCGTTCGCGTATCGCGACCACCGGGCTTCGTCGGCGTTTAGTTCATCGTTGACCAACGCATCGGAGAGCTGATACGCGGTCCAACCCCTTGCGCGCTGCTGGGAGACGGTAGCTTGGGCCTCTCCGGCGCGGACGTAGAGCATGGCGGCCACTCCTTCTCGAATTATCTCGTCGTCGCATTCCAGCAACGGACGCAGCAGCAACACCCCTTCGGAGTTGATCGGGTGCACGTTGATTTGCACGGACGGCGCGGGATCGCCATTCAGGATTCTGCTGACGTTGTAGCTCACGACGATCGCGTCGCTGGGGGTCAGCGCCAACAGATAAACGGCGATAGCCAGCGTCCACAAGTGCCGGCGAACGAGCCACAGGAACCCGTGGTTGTGGGCGATTTTCACAAGCACGAGCACGAATCCCACCAGGACGGCCGTCATGCCGTAGAGTCCCACGATCCGCATCCGTGTCATGCCGTTGAAGCCAATGTAAATGAACAGCCGGTTGTAGACGGCGATCGCCAAGATCACATTTTCCAGCGACCACAACCAGGCGAGGCGCCGCAACCGCGCGATGCGGGGGTCACGCAGTACGTCGCCGCGAAAGACGAGCGATAGCATCAGCGTGGCCAACGCCAAGGCAATCGTCAGCCAGGCCGCCCCTTCGTGGGCGTAGCCCGAATAGTAGAAGCCTTTCGGAAACTCGCGGAACCACAGTGTGCCGAACTCAAACAACAGATAGACGGCGAACAGTGCGATCACCGTCACCAGCGTGTTGCGAAAGGCGGCGTAGATTGTCGACTCAGCCGGAGCACCTTCAGACTGTTTCTGACCGTTGCCCGACGGTGCGAAGTCTGTCCCGCCTCTAAACACCGGTCGCACAAGTCCCAGCACGATCCAAATTGCGGCGATCCAGAAGAAGATTTCCAGAAAGTCGGGGACGAACTGCTCAATCCAGCCGTGAACCAGCTCGATGACGCGCTGGAATCGTTCGCCGAATGCGGCGGCTACGTCGGGATTTGCCAGCACGAAAATGCTGGCGAAGAGCACAAACGCCGACACCGGCAGCGCGACACTCATCCAGCCCGGGCGAGTTCGCTCAACCCCCGACGTATTAAACTGGCGGCCGTAATGAATGATCGCCAGCAAGCCGGCGTGCACCGTCTGTGCTGCATAGATCAGCACTTCAGGCACGTAGGGGCAGAATCCGGCAAGCGCCATGGCGTAGGCGACCACCAATGCGAAGCCAATCGTCGCCAGCCACGCCGATCCGCACCAGAGCAGCTTCGCAGCCAACACCAACAGCATTCCTCCGCTGACCCATAGAGAGGCCGTGGGGAAGCTCCGCGGCGCACTCAACCACAGCAGCAGCGGCGCCATCGCGAACAGGAATCCAAGTCCGGCGAATCCTTCGCCCCGATAGATCGTCAGATCAGCAACGAAGACCAGGGCAATGACGCCGAGTGGTTCCCTCCACCCGATGGGCGGTTGATCGGACTCACGTTGGCGGCCAGCTTCGATCTGGTGAGGCGTTGTTCGTGTGCGCGGAAGAGACGGGGCGCCGCTGGGTGTGTCGGCTGGCGCACCAATTGTTGAGCGGCGTTCCTCAGAGAGCGGAGTCTGTTGGGTGTCAGCCTCCCCGGGGTTGTCCGAGTCGCTGGTGGGTCGGTCATCCGTCATGCAAACCGTTCCGCTCGACCACGCGGGTGCCAGGTAGCCGTCTTCTGTGCCGCCCGCAATCATGCCTGACGACCATCCCGCTCAGCAAGATGAATCAGACGCCGTTGGCCGGTTTTGCTGGCGCACCACGATCGGTCCATGCAATGCACAGCCCGGGCTCGGCTGCCGTTGGCGCCCGATCTAACGAAGAAACTCAGACGCTTCGTCGAGAAATTCGGCGTCGAGCGCGCGCATTTCGCCGACGGCGTCGGCCAGTTCAACGGCAACAATGCGTGTGCCGCGCAGGGCCACCATCTTGCCGTATTCTTTGCGAATGGCCAGCCGGGCGGCGTGCGTGCCCAAGCGGGTGCCGAGCACCCGGTCGTAGGCGCTGGGCGAGCCGCCACGTTGCAGGTGGCCGAGGGTGACCCAACGGGTTTCGATTCCGGTCCGTTTCTCGATGACGTCGGCCACAACTTCGCCAATTCCGCCGAGCGTCACGTGACCGAAGTCGTCGATCTCGGCGTCCTTGGTGATGAAATCTTCGCTTTGCGGCAGCTTGGCGCCTTCGCTGACGACAACAATACCGTACGGCTTGCCCGCCTCGCGGCGGCGCTTGAGCAAATCGCACATCGCGTCGAAATCGACCGGGACCTCGGGGACCAGGAAGTAGTCCGCGGCGGCGGCAACGCCGGAATAGCAGGCAATCCAGCCGGCGTGCCGGCCCATCGTTTCGATCACCATCACGCGCCGGTGCGATTCAGCGGTCGTCCGCAACCGGTCGATGGCTTCCATCACGATGTTGATGGACGTGTCGAATCCGAACGTCACGTCGGTCGAACTCAGATCGTTGTCGATTGTCTTGGGGCAGCCGATCGTGGGTATGCCGCGCTCCGCGTGCAACCGGTTGGCGACGCCCAGCGTATCGTCACCACCGATGCCGATCAGGGCTTCGAGCCCCAGCCGATTGAAGTTTTCGATCAAGCGGTCGACATCGCCGGGCTCTTTGTACGGATTGGTGCGTGAAGAACCGAGGATCGTGCCGCCACGGCCGATGATGTCGTCGGTGGTGTCGGGGTGCAACTCGACGTAGTGGCCGCCGATCGGCCCGCGCCAGCCTTCCAAAAAGCCGAGGGTTTCGCCACCGGCGTTATGGATGGTTCGCACGACCGCCCGGATCACGGCATTCAAGCCGGGGCAGTCGCCGCCGCCGGTTAAGATGCCCACTTTCGTCATCGCTACCAAGTTCTCTCGATGAAGGTCGTGTCGACTTGCCCGTCCACGAAGGCCGAGTGATTGAAGATTTTCTTGGCCAGGGGGATCGTGGTTTTGATGCCGTCGATCCGGAATTCATCGAGAGCGCGGCGCATACAGGCCAAGGCCTCAGTTCGTGTCGGACGGTGCACAATCAGTTTGCCGATCAACGAGTCGTAATAGGGCCCGATTTTGTAGCCTTCATGAACGTGGGAGTCAAATCGAACGCCGGGTCCGCCGGGGACGCGCAGGCGAGTAATCGTACCGGGGGAGCCTCGGAAGTCGTTGTCCGGATCTTCGGCGTTGACGCGCAGCTCGATAGCCGAGCCGTGGCAGGGAATAGAGGCTTGGTCGAGGTTGAGCTCCTCGCCGGCGGCAATCCGGATCTGCCACTGCACAAGGTCCAGCCCCGTCACCAATTCGCTGACTGGATGCTCGACCTGAATCCGCGCGTTAACTTCGATGAAGTAATAGTTGTTCTCAGCGTCGACCAAGAATTCGACCGTCCCCGCATTCGTGTATCCGGCAGAGCTGACGAGGCGGACGGCGGCCTGACAGATTTCTTCGCGGACCTCGTTTGGCAGGTTCGGAGCGGGACTTTCTTCCACAAGCTTCTGGTGCCTGCGCTGCATCGAGCAATCGCGTTCCCACAGATGCACGACGTGGCCGAAGTTGTCGGCCAACACCTGAACTTCGACGTGCCGCGGCCGCTCGACGTATTTTTCGATGTACACACCGGCGTTCTTGAAGGCCTTCTCGGCCTCGGCTGCAGCGGCCTTGAGCCCGGCCTTCAGGGCGATGTCGTTGCGGGCGACCCGCATGCCTTTGCCGCCCCCGCCAGCCGTCGCCTTGATCAACACCGGATACCCGATGCGCTTGGCGATGGCCGTCGCCGATTTTTCGCTGGTGACCAGTCCGTCGCTGCCGGGCACCACCGGTACCTTGGCGGCGTCGGCAATCTGGCGGGCTTCGACTTTGTCGCCCAGCTTCGCCATGGCCTCATGGGGCGGTCCGATGAATTCGATGTTGCAACTTCGGCAGACCTCTGCAAAGTGCGCGTTTTCAGCGAGAAATCCGTATCCTGGATGAATCGCCTGCACGTTGCCGATCTCGGCGGCGCTGATGATGCGGTTGATCATCAGATAGCTGTCGCCAGCCGTCGGCGGTCCGATGCAATAGGCTTCATCGGCGAGTTCGAGATAATGGGCGCCGCGGTCGGCTTCGCTGAAGACGGCTACGGTCTCGACTCCCAGCTCCCTGCAGGCACGGATCACCCGCAGCGCGATCTCACCTCGATTTGCGACAAGGATGCGCTGAAACATCGAACGGCTTGGAACCGGATCCGATTGATCGACTTTCGAGCCTTTGCGGTTCTGCGCGGTCGTAGCCACCAAAATAGCCTTCCTGGGGGTTGCCGTTATCTCCGTATCGGTTCGTTCAGTCGAACTACGGTCGCGATGCGAAGTTCAGCCGGGCGTCGCAACTCTACACCGCACGCGCTGCTCGAAGCGTCCCGAGCCACGGGGCATTATCCGGGACGCACTCTGAACATGGGCTGTCCGAACTCCACCGAATCTCCGTTGCTGACAAGCACCTCTACGATCGTACCGCTGACCTCCGCCGGAATCTGGTTGAAGACCTTCATGGCTTCGACGATACAGACGACCGTGCTCTGTTCCACCTTGGATCCGACTTTGACGAAGGCGGGGTCGTCTGGACTGGCGGCGGAATAAAAGGTTCCCACGGTCGGGCTGACAATCTCGACCAACCCGTCATCGACCTGTGGTTCAGGCACGGCAGGGGCTACCGCCGCGGTTGCCGCGACCACCGGAGCCGGCGCAGCCGCTGCTGCAGGGGCTTCGCGCGATCCACGCCGCAGCCTCCACTTTTGATCGGCGCGGGTGAGACTGACGTCGGTCAGATCGTATTTGTCCATCAATTCGACGAGCTCACGCAGCTTGTCGAGATTGAAGGGTTCCTTATTTGCGGAGGTACTACCCCTTGTCATCCGTTTCAACCTAGCACAATGTCTTGAAGGTTCTTGGGAACCGACGACAACACTTCGCATCCGTTGCGAGTGACCAACACGTCGTCTTCAATTCGAACACCTCCCCAGCCGGGCAGGTAGATACCCGGCTCGACAGTGACCACCATGCCGGCTTTCAGTTCCGAGTCGCCAGCAGGTGAGAGCCGGGGCATTTCATGGATGTCCAGGCCGATTCCATGTCCCAATCCATGCCCGAAGTTTTTGCCGTAACCGGCCTCCTCGATGATCGAACGTGCGACCGCATCCACATCGCAGCCGCGGACGCCGGGCCGAATCGCCTCAATGGCCTGGAGCTGTGCTCTCAACACAACTCTATATATCTTCGATAGTTTGGTCGAAATCTTACCGGTCGCCAAGACACGGGTCAAGTCACTCTTGTAGCCGCGCCCATTCGACGCCCCCCAATCGATGAGCACAAGGGAAGCCTCGCAAAGCCTGTGTTCGGATGGCCTGCAATGCGGGAGCGCGGCCCTGGATCCGACGGCGACAATTGGTTCGAAACTGGCCCGCAAGGCACCAAACCGCCGCATGGCATGTTCGAGCAAGTGTGCCGATTCCAGTTCGGTCATGTCGCCGGTCAATGAGGCCCTCAAAACGTCAAATCCGCGCTGGGCCTGTATGACGGCCTGGCGGATCTCGGTCACCTCTTCGGCGTCTTTGATCGCCCGCAGATTCTCGACCGCGGCGGCAACGGAGACCGTTTCGAGCGACTTGATCTGCTGTTGAAGGCTCTCGAACTGTTGAACGGTCGTGGAATTGCTCTCGAAGCCGAGTCGGGTCAGTTTCAGACTCTTCGCGACCCGCGCGGTCGCTTCGACAATTGTCTCCAATGACGGCCGAATCTCGACTTCGAGATCCGGGCACTCCTCCCCAATCTGAACGGCGAACCGTCCGTCGCTGATCAGGATCGCCCGTTTCTGGCCCACCAATAAGAAACTGTCACCCCCCGTAAACCCGGTGAGATATGTGACATTGGTGGAATTCGTGACCAACAGCCCGTCGACGCGATGTCGACGCAAACTTCTTAGCAATTTGCTGCGCCGAATGGCAAAACGGTCTGTGCTCACGGGTCGTCCTGGTTGTCGGGTGCTCGTATGCCGTGGTACACAACTCGCGAAGGGTCGCTGTATTGGAGAAGCAGAGACCACCATCGTCAAGCCGCGTGCCCGCGCAACTTGGATTCGCCGTCCCCGCTCCGATAGAATCGACGTAGTGGGAAGTCGCATGCCCCAATGCGACAATCACCAGCGGTTCGTCGAACTCAGGAAACTTCAGGCACGCGTGTGAACTCCGAGTCAATTACCGACCTGCTTGAACGGCTCCGGCGCGGCGAACTTGACGTCGCCGCCGCGGCGGCACAGCTGGCGGCGATGAATGGCAGCCGAACGGCCGAGACGATTGACGCACGAGTCGACGTCGATCGCAGGCGCAGATGCGGGTTTGCAGAGGTTGTGTTTTGTGAAGGCAAAACGCCGGAATCCGTGCTCGAGATAGTCAAAGCACTTCGCCAGCATGGCGAAGACTGCCTCGGCACCCGTTGCACCGAACAACAGGCAACCCTGTTGCGGACCGAGTTTCCCGATTTGATCTACAATCCGACCGCACGCACCGTGCGGCTGCCTGCACCTGCGGAAGATGTTCGCACGCCTCAAGGCAAAGTGGCGGTCATCACCGCTGGAACCAGCGATCGGCCGGTGGCCGAAGAGGCAGTCGAGACGCTGCACTGGATGGGATGCGCGGTCGATCTGATCGTCGACGTCGGTGTGGCCGGCCCGCATCGCATTCGCGAGCAATACGATCGCTTCGCCGATGCACAGGCCATTGTTGTGGTGGCGGGCATGGAAGGAGCGCTGCCGTCTGTCGTCGGGGGCTTTGTGTCGTGCCCGGTCGTCGCAGTGCCGACCAGCGTGGGCTATGGGGCAAGCTTCGGGGGAGTTGCGGCGCTTTTGGGCATGCTCAATAGCTGCGCGTCGAACGTGACGGTTGTGAACATCGATGCCGGTTTCAAGGGAGGCTACGTAGCGGGACTGATTGCCAGCAACCAGCCGGCTTCGGCAGACCCGCCAAGTTTTGACGATCAGCGGCAATCATGAACTCGCGACACTCCGTAGAGCGCATTACAGGCCGCCCGCCGCGCCCGCCACGTCCACAAGCAGCGCACAAGGGAACGTTTGGACGAGCGTTGATCGTTGCCGGCAGCCGCGGCATGAGCGGCGCGGCATCCCTGGCGGGTCTGGGCGCGCTGCGAGCCGGTGCGGGGTTGGTCTACGTCGCCGTGCCTGAAAGCATTGTGCCAGTCGTAGCAGCAGTCGACCCGTCGTATCTCACCCTCCCTTTGCCGGAAGACTCATTGGGACGCATCAGCCTGCATGCCCAAGATCGACTCGAAGAGAACCTTCAGAACATGCAGGCCGTTGCGATTGGTCCAGGGTGGGGACAATCCGAGGAGCTCTTTGCGTTGGTGCGTTGGATGGTGCAAACAATCGACCAGCCGCTGGTCATCGACGCCGACGGGCTGAACGCGCTGGCCACCATGCCCGAGATTCTGTCCGACGCTCCGATTCCTCGAATCTTGACTCCGCATCCCGGCGAATTCGCGCGGCTCTGCAAGCGCGACGCGGGTGCTATCAATCAACACCGCGAGGAGATGGCGATCGAGTACGCTGATCGGCACGACGTGACTCTGGTGTTGAAAGGACACGAGACGGTCGTCACCGACGGCCACAAGGTGGCGGTCAACCGCACGGGAAACAGTGGAATGGCGACCGGGGGGAGTGGAGATGTGCTGACCGGCGTGATTGCAGGATTGCTCGCGCAGGGTCTGCAAGCGTTCGACGCGGCGCGACTCGGTGTGTATCTTCATGGATTGGCCGGCGACTTCGCCGCCCAGAGACTATCGGAAGAAGGGCTGATTGCTTCGGACTTGCCGCGGTATGTGGCGCAGGCCTGGAAATCGCTCGATAGCTGACCGGCGCCCAACAATGACAACTCGACCGAAAGAAGGCACGTTGGCCGAGATGCAGCGCACCGATTTCCGGATGATCCCGGAACACGATGAACTGAGCTCGATCGATCGCGACTTGCGATTTCGCCGCTGCCAGAATCCGTCTCCACAGTTTCTGTCGCGCGCACAGATCGAGCAGTTCAACAGCGACGGCTATGTGATGGGTCTGAGAATTTTCGACGACGCCCAGATTGCCGGGCACCGCCGCTACTTCGACGAACTCTTGGCCAGCGTGATGGCGCAAGGCAACGACAGCTATTCGATCAGCTCGGCGCACCTGAAGTACGGCAAGGTGTACGATTTGCTCACGCACCCGCAAATTGTCGGCTGCGTCCGAGATCTGTTGGGCGACGACGTGGTTGGCTGGGGTTCCCACTACTTCTGCAAGCTGCCACACGACGGCAAAAGTGTCGCGTGGCACCAGGACGCCAGTTATTGGCCACTCACGCCTTCCAAGACGGTGACCGTGTGGCTGGCCATCGACGATGCAGACCTTGACAACGCCTGCATGCAGTTCCTGGCGGGTTCGCACCAATCGGGGCTTATTGACTACCGAATGAGCGATGCTGCGGAACAAAACGTGCTCGACCAAGCTGTCGAGGGTGTGGAGCGTTTTGGAGAGCCGCGGGACGTTGCGTTGAAGGCGGGAGAAATCTCGCTGCATTCGGACTTGCTGCTTCATGGTTCCGGAGCGAATAATTCCGACAGGCGCCGCTGTGGGCTCACCCTCAGGTACTGCAGCTCCGACGTGAGGGCCCACATGGACTGGAACCAAAAGGGGGTCGTCGTCGGCGGGACGGATCCCAGCGGCCATTGGGCGGATCGTCCGCGGCCGGAAAATGATTAGCGTCCCAAGAGTCGAAGCGCGGGTTGGGTGTGTTCGTCCTTCGCATGGGGATTGATCCTGGGATTTCAAACCGATGCGAACGTTTCCTGAACCGCGGGCCGCATACATCCATGTGCCGTTTTGCGCGCACCGCTGCGGCTACTGCGACTTCACGCTGGTCGCGGGACGGGACGATCTCATCGGTGATTACCTGCGAGCCCTCGAAACCGAGCTGCAACTCTTAGAAGAGCCGCGGCCGGTCGAAACGCTGTTTCTGGGAGGCGGCACGCCGACGCATCTTTCCGCCGATCAGCTGGGGCAGCTCATGGAGATCGTGCTGCGCTGGTTTCGACCGGTGGGCGACTACGAATTCAGCGTCGAAGCCAATCCCGCCAACCTGACGACCAACAAGATCAGCGCGCTCAAAGATGCCGGCGCAAATCGAGTAAGCCTGGGCGTGCAGTCCTTCGATTCGTCCGTGCTGTCGCTGCTGGAACGCGACCATCGCGACGAGGGCATCCAGCGGGTCGTCGATCGGCTCCAAGGCCAAATCGACAACTACTCGTTCGACTTGATGTTCGGAGTTCCGCGCCAGTCGCTCGAATTGTGGAAGGACACGCTGCAGCGCGCCGTGGATCTCGAGCCCAAGCACATTTCGACATACGGACTGACGTTCGAGAAAGGAACATCGTTCTGGGGTCGGCGACAAAGAGGCCTGCTGGTCGAGGTCGACGAAGAGGTCGAACGCGAGATGTACGCCGCCGCCATGGACGATCTGTCCGACGCCTGCTACGAACAGTACGAACTCTCCAACTTCGCACTGCCCGGATTCCGCTGCCGGCACAACGAGGTCTATTGGCGGGGGATGCCATACTTCGGCTTTGGACCGGGGGCGGCCCGATATGTTAACGGCCGCCGCGAAACAAACCATCGCAGCGTCACCGCCTGGCTCAGCCACATCTTGCAAGGAGAGAGCGCGGTCGGCGAGGCCGAAGAACTCTCTTCCGAAGAGCGCGCTCGCGAGGCGCTGGTATTGGGACTGCGCAAGTGCGACGGAATCGACCGCTGCGAATTCGAAGACCTCACCGGCTTCGACGTCGATGACCTGGCAGGTGAGGCCATCTCGCAGAACTGCCTGGCAGGCCTGGTCGAAGAGACCGAGTCGCACGTCCGATTGACCCGCGACGGCCGCTTTCTGGCCGACTGCGTGTTGATCGATTTTCTGTGAGTCCTTCGAGGCAAGTGCCGATCTTGATCAATCCCAGCGTGGCTCACATCCGCGACTGCTTGCGGGACTACCAGTTCAATCACGACATGGACGGCGCGGAGTTGCGGGCGGCAGTGGCGGCCATCTTTCGCGATACCGACGGTGAACCGGAGATCCTGTTCATCAAACGCGCCGACAAAGCCGGAGACCCCTGGTCCGGCCAGATGGCGTTCCCCGGCGGACACATCGATCCGCAAGACGAGTCCACTCAGCACGCCGCTGAACGCGAAACGAGAGAGGAGATCGGGCTCGACTTGACTCGGCACGGTAATCTGCTCGGTGCAATTGACCTGGAACAGCCGGTCCACCGTCAAAGCGGCGCGAAGATGGCGGTGGCTCCGTTCGTCTATGCACTCACAAGCGAGCCGGCGCGGTACGAGCCAAACTACGAGGTGGCCGAAATCCACTGGGCGAAAGTCGGCCCCATGTTGCGGCACGAAACCGTCACCAGCATCGATTGGGACATCGGCAGCCAGACGATCACGATGCCCGGCTTCGACGTCAGCGGCCGAATCGTCTGGGGCCTTACCTTCCGCATGCTCAATCGACTCTTCAGCCTGATCCATCCTGAGTTCGATCGCTTGGATTGATCGGCACAAAGACGCTGCCGAACGTTTCCGTTGCGGCTCTCACCTCAGGCCGACAGGTCGACTCGTTGTATCAGCGGCTGCCGCCGAATTCCTTGCGCATGGCTTCGATGCGGGCCTTGTCCTGCGGGCGCGGTTCGACTCCGTCGAAGTATTTCTCGCGGATCCATTCGGGTTGCCAGCGGTCGGGAATGCGATCCCGGCCGGTCAGATCGATTTCTTTCGGTGCAGGGTCGGCGACCGTCAAGGGTTGTCGGTCGCCCATGTCTTGTTGCCAGGCTTTGAGCATCGCCAGCAAGCGGTCGCGCTCAGGCTTGTGTTCAGCGTGTTGCGCGAGGTCGTGGATCTCGTGCGGGTCGTTTTTCAAATCGAACAGCTGCATGTGGTTGATCTGGGGATAGCAGATCAGTTTCCAGCGTTCGTCGCGGACCGATCGCTGGACGTTGCGAAACGGCAGGTAAACGGCGCCGCGCACTTTGTCTTTCGTTCCATTCCAGATTCCGGACAAGTTGTGTCCTTCCAAGCCATCAGGAGCAGCTACCCCCGTCAGCCCACAGAGAGTGGGATACAGGTCGATCAGATAAGTGAAGGCATCGGATGCCTGTCCCTCTGGAATGCCCGGTCCGGCGATGACCAGCGGGCATTTCATGCTGTGCTCATAAACGCTTTGTTTGCCAAGCAAGCCATGGCTGCCCATTGCCAGACCATGATCGGCGGCGTAGACGACGATTGTGTTCTCGGCCTGCCCGGACTGTTCGAGCGCTTCCAACACCCGGCCGACCTGCGCGTCGAGGTGCGTGATCAGCCCGTAGTATTCGCACAGCTGATCGCTGATGAGTTCGGGCGTCCGAGGCCAAGGGCCGAGGTTCTCATCGCGGCCGCCGGCCATGTGGCCGTTGTCGAAGGGATGTTGTGGCAGAAAGTTTTCCGGCAAGGGCGGCCGCTGCCGATAGTATTCCTCGCGATTGGGAACCGGCGGCTGCCGCGGATCATGGGGGGCGGTAAACGCCACATAGGCGAAGAAGGGGTTCTCTGAGTTGTGCGACTTCAGAAAGTCGATCACGGCGTCGGCAAACAATTCGCTTGAGAACTTCTTGCCGATCCTCTTGTTCGTGAGCTTGCCGTCTTTGATGTCCTGCACGAAGACTTCGGTGTGATCCGACATGCCGCCCATGTAGATCGCCTGGCCTTGTTGGAAACCGCGCAGGATCGCGGGCGCCTGATTGTGCCACTTGCCGGCTGCGAACGTCGTGTACCCGTTGTGCCCCAACAGCTCGGGCAGGATCTTCTCGCCCTGCATCCGGTTGTTGGTGTGCATCCACATCTTGCCGGTCATCAACATGGCCCGGCTGGGAACGCAGACCGCCCCGCTGTTTGAGCCGTAGCAATAGTTCCGCCGAAAGCTGAATCCCCGCCGCACCAGCGAGTCGATGTGCGGCGTGCGAATATGCGGATTGCCGTGCGCGCTAATCGTGTCGGCGCGCTGATCGTCGGCGAACAAAAACAGGATGTTGGGCCTCGATTTCGCGACTTGGCCAGCATCGGCCGCCGATGCAAGCCGGACACACAACAACACTGCGAGACAGCACAGCGGGGCGAAACGATTCATGCTTACTTCAGCTCCCAATGCATGTTTATTTCAGCGCCAGTGGGTCGCATCTCAGTTTCTTGTCCCCTCTCCCGCTCGCGGGAGAGGGTTAGGGTGAGGGTCTTCTAATTGGCTTTGCGCCCGAACGTTCGCGTTTTGCAAGAGGAGGATTGCATAGTCGGCAATCGCTGATGTCACTCATCGCTGGGTGGAGTGGTTTGCAGCGACACGAGGGGTCGCTCTACGAGAGACTGTGGCGACGCCGTTGAGTCCACAGGACACGAATCACACCCTAGAGCGCCGCAACTGTTGGAAGACTTTTCCTGGATGAGTCGCAGGCCGCGGCGGATCAGGGCTACGGCGGCCCAGGCAACGCACAACAGCGCGAATAAAAGTTGCCAGTTCATGGGCCCGACTCAACGAGGTTGGTTAGACGCCGATACGAAAGAGCCATTTCTACTCTACACGAACAGCATGCCTACTTGATACGTGACCAGCGCCGCGACGTAGGCCAAACCGGTCATGTAGGCGAAGGTGAAGATCGGCCAGCGCCAGCTGTTGGTTTCGCGTCTGATGATCATCAACGTGGCCGCGCATTGGGCGCACAGGGCGAAGAAGACCATGATCGACAAGGCGACCGGGACATTAAAAACCGGCGTGCCGTCCGGCCAGGTCGAGGCTTTGAGCGACGCCTGGAGTCCTTCGTCCTCCTCGTCGACGTCGCCCCCCAGGCTGTAGATGGTTCCCAAAGTGGCGATGATGACTTCGCGTGCCGGGAACGACGCAATGGCGCCCACGCCGATCTTCCAGTCCCAGCCCAGCGGCTTGACCGCCGGTTCGATGGCGTGGCCCAGCCGGCCGAGAAAACTGGCCGCGATCAATTCGCCGCTCAAGAGACGGCTTTCGGCTTCCAGGGTCGCCAAACGCTCGCTGGTTTCTGCGGTTTCGGAGTCGGCTTGAAGCGTCTCGATCTCCGCTTGCAGACGGTCGTGCTCGGTATGATCGGCGGGAAAGTAGCCGGCCGCCCAGACGACAATCGACGTCGCGAAAATTAACGTTCCAGCCCGCACGAGAAAAGCTTTGGCGCGGTCGTACACCCGGTGCAGCACGACGCGCGGCGACGGCCACTTGTAGGAAGGCAGTTCCATCACAAACGGCGGCGTCTCTCCGCGGAAGAACGTCTTCTTGAGTATCCAGGCCACCGGTATCGCCACCAGCGCTCCTAGTGACGACATGCCGAACAGCACCAGCCCTTGCAAACCAATCCAGCCGCCCAAGTACGACGTCGCCGGAACAAACGCGCCGATCAGCAGCAAGTAGACCGGCAGCCGGGCCGAACAGCTCATCAGCGGAGCGACCAGGATGGTCACCATCCGGTCCCGCCGGTTCTCGATAACGCGGGTGGCCATCACGCCGGGAATGGCGCAGGCGAAGGATGACATCAATGGCACGAACGACTTGCCGCTCAGGCCGATCTTGCTCATCAGCCGGTCCATCAGAAACGCGGCCCGCGCCATGTAACCGGAATCTTCCAAAAGCGCGATAAAGAAAAACAGCAGCACGATTTGCGGCAGGAAGATCACCACGCCTCCCACGCCTGCAATCACACCGTCGATCAGCAGGCTGCGAAACGCGCCCGGCGGCATCACTGCGGCCACCTGATCGGCAACGAAGCCTTGCGCCGTCTCGATGGCGTCCATGAAGGGGCCCGCCCAGGTGTAGATTGCCTGGAACACGACAAACATCAGCAGGCAAAACACGGCGATGCCGGCCACGCGATGCGTCAACCAGCGGTCAATGTGGTCGCTGTGGGTGTGAGGTGTCTCCGCCGGACGAGTCAATACGCCTTCGAGAATGTTTCGCACCCAGGCATAGCGAACCTTGGCTTCGACAACGGGAACACGGCAGCCGGCTGCCTGCAGTTGGGCCCGCGCGTCGCTCAGCTTGGCCGCCAACTGTTCGCCGTGCCGCTGGCAGAACCGCGTCTCGATAGAACCTCCGGCATCGAGAATCATCCGTTCGACGAGGTAGTCGGGGGTATCGGCGTTGCCCCAGTCGGCCAACACCGTCTTGAGCTCATCCCGTTTCGTGCAGAACTCTGGAGGGAATACTTGCGGCGCGGCCGGTGCTGCCTGACCGGCCGCATTCACGACGGCCTGCCGCAGGTCGTCCAACCCGCGGCCGCGATGCGCTTCGGTCACGACGACTGGCAGCCCCAGCCGCTGCTGCAACTGCTCAACGTCGATCGACAGGCGGCGACTCTCGGCCACGTCCCACATGTTGAGGGCTAGGACGACGGGTAGCCCGAGATCGAGGACCTGGCTGACGAGATACAGGTTGCGTTCCAGGTTCGACGCGTCAACGATACAGACCACCGCATCCGGCCGGCCCATGTTCCGCATGTCGCCCAGCAGCACGTCGACCGACACCATCTCATCCAAAGTACGCGGTGACAGGCTGTATGTGCCGGGCAGGTCGACGAACGAGATCTGCCAACCGTTCCAACTCGCACGGCCGACCTTCTTCTCAACGGTCACGCCTGGAAAGTTACCGACGCGCGTCTGCAGACCCGAGATCGCACTGAACAGCGTGCTCTTGCCCGTATTGGGATTGCCGATAAAGGCAACGGTTAGCGATTTCGAGTCAGTTTGTGCGATGGACATGAACGGTGTAGCAGATGAATGTGTTGGGACGACGCGAGTTTTCTTCTCTGTGATCTCCGTGTCCTGTGGTTTATTCTGACTTGGTGGAAGTGCCGCCCGGTACGCACTCGCAGTCAGGTCGGGATCAGTTCGACGCTGATCCTCCCGGCTTCAGTGCTGCGGAGGGAAACGCGGTAGCCGCGGACTTCGAATTCGATGGGATCGCCCAGCGGCGCGAATCCGACGAGTCGGATCTCTTCTCCTTCGGTGAGCCCCATTTCCATCAGTCGGACCGCGACGCCGTCGTCACCGGAGACATCCAGAATTCGAGCGCGGTCTCCTTCGCTCAGAGAATCGAGTGTCGTCATCCGCCGATTACTCCGAGCCGTTGCCCGAACCGTTAATCGGCTCGACGAACACGCTGGCGGCGTCCTCTCCGCGGAACGAAACTCGCTGATGACCGAGGGCGATAATACATGTGGTTCCGGCTCGCAGCATTCGGACCTGCGCCCCCTCTCGCAGCCCCATTTCCCGCAGGCGCGTCGTGGTTTCCATGCCGCCTTCCAGATCGGAAATGCGCGCTTCTTCTCCGGGGTTTAGCAATTCGAGCGGCAGTCTGTTCATGGCGGGCTAGTATTGAGATTGAATCTCAGTCTCTGTAACGCCATTCTATGCCGACGTTCGATGTCTCCACAACCCACATCAAACAACCCCGATCTTGCACGCTTCGGTGGAGCAATCACAAACACTCGGGTAAAACCGGGGACAGCAGCACAACTGCCTCGCTGCCTCAATCAAAGCAAATACCCGAAGTTCCGAGTCCTCATGCCAAAAGTTCTGTGCACATCGTTGATTGCCGAACAGGGTCCGCATTTCGAGATTCTGGCTGAGGCAGGCTTTGAGGCGGACGTGGTCGACCGCTCGGTCGATCTCAAAATCGAAGGAGATTTCACCGCCGCGCTGGCGGGTTACGAGGCGTGCATCGCTGGTGCCGAACCCTTCCCGCGGGAAGTCATCGAAGGCTCGCCGCAATTGAGGGTCATTGCTCGCTCGGGCGTGGGTTTCGACGCCATCGACATCGAGGCTTGCGACAAGGCGGGCGTGGTCGTCACCACCACACCGGGCGTGAATCACCATGCGGTTGCGGAGCATACAATCGCCCTGCTGATGGGAGTGGGCCGCGGCTGGCCTGGATTGGATCAGCGTGTCAGAACAGGACGCTGGCAGCGCGTGCCCTATCCGCGGGTGATGGGTAGCACCTTGGGTATTGTCGGATTGGGGCGCATCGGCCGGGCCGTCGCGACGCGAGCGGTCGGGCTAGGCATGAGCGTGCTGGCCTGCGATCCATTTCCCAACCGGGGGTTCGCCGAGCAATGGCGTGTCGAACTGACAGACTTCGACGACCTGCTGGCGCGGTCCGACTATGTGTCGTTGCATTCACCGGCGACTGCCGAGACGCGACACCTGATGAACGCCGCCACGCTCTCCCGGATGAAGCAGGGATCGATTCTGATTAACACGGCCCGCGGCTCCTTGGTCGATGAAGCGGCACTCGCCGAAGCAATCAAAACCGGCCACATTCGCGGTGCTGGACTCGACGTGTTCGAAAAAGAGCCTCTGCCGCTGGACAGTCCGCTACTGAACCTCGACCACGTGCTGTTTGCCGGCCACGTGGCCGGGCTCGACGAAGAATCCCATCACGACACCTTCGCCATGGTGGCCCGCACCATCATCGATCTGCACGGCGGCGGCTGGCCATCAGAGTGCATTCAGAACCTGAAATCGACGACCGATTGGAAGTGGGACCGCAGGTGAGCAGCATCCCGACGTTGACGGTCTTTGCCACGTCTGCGACAACTGATGCTCGTCGGTCGACTGAACATGCGACAAAGGAGCCTCATGCGTCCCGTTGGAACGGCTCTGTTTTCGGACGATCTGTGGAGCACCCTCGAAGCGGCTGAGACGCGGTGCGATGCGCAGGTTGCGCGGAATGAGCCAGAGTGCATTCGGCTTCGGCGGCACTTGCACTCACACCCCGAACCCAGCGGCGAAGAACGCGAAACATCCCAGTTCATTATGAACTGCCTGGGTGAAGCGGGCCTGCAGCCTCGCTTGGGCGGCACCGGGGTGGGAGTCATCGTCGATCAAACAATCGGCAATCCGAGGCCCGACAGCCCGCTGATCGCCATTCGCGGCGACATCGACGCTCTCCGAATTCCCGATGCCAAGCATGTCGAATACAAATCGAAATACCCGAATCTCAGTCATGCCTGCGGGCACGATGCGCACGTGACGATTCTGCTGGGGGCCGCGCTGTCGGTCGCCGGGATGAATGGCGAAGCCGCATTAGAAGACGTTCACGGGTTGAGGCTCCGCTACCTGTTCCAACCGGCCGAAGAGACGTCGGAAGGCGCCGCCTGGCTGGTGGAACAAGGCGTGCTGGAGGGGGTCGACGGCATTCTCGGACTCCACGTCGATCCCGAGCGACAGGCTGGAACGGTCGGAATTCGCTATGGCGTGCTCACCGCCTTCTGCGACGACGTCGAAATCGAGATCGAAGGTCGCGGCGGACACGCTGCCCGGCCCCATCACACCGTCGACCCAATTGCGACCGCCGCCCACCTGCTCAACTCCTTGTACGGGTTGTTGCCGCGCAGCATCGACTCGCGGAACCCATCGGTCTTGACGTTCGGCCGAATTCACGGCGGGAGTGCACCCAACGTGGTCTCCGAGCGGGTCAGTCTGGCCGGCACGCTGCGAACGACCGACGCTCATTCGCGCGAGACGTTGATGGAGCGGGTGCGCTCGATTTGCGCGGGCATCGAACACAACACTGGGGCGACGCTCATCGTGAACTTCACCAAGCCGCTGCCGGCCGTCGACAATCACCCGCGGGTGGCGGCCGCTTTGGAAGCCGCGTCGCGCAGAGTGCTGGGGCCTGAGAACGTGGGCCTGATCGATCGGCCCAGCATGGGTGGCGAGGATTTTGCAATCTATCTCAAACACGTTCCGGGTGCGTTGTTGCGGCTCGGTTGCTGCGGACCATCAGGCGACTCGCCGTTTCTGCACTCGCCGAAATTCGACATTGACGAGCGTGTGCTGGCCCTGGGAAGCCGCATCCTGCTGCGCGCCGCCTGGTTGCTGTCGCTCAAATCACCCGAGTAGCGCGGCTCGCCGGGCGTCCCCGCGCGGGACCGGTGCAAGAGCAAGGAAACCCGTCACTGCAAACCGCCATTCGCTGTAGGAGTAAGCGTGTCGGCACTCAAGTTCACACGAAACGAGTCACCGACCGTCGGTGTGGAAATCGAGTTGCAACTGGTCGACGCCGAGTCGTTCGCACTCAAAAGTGCCATCGATGAAGTGCTGGCCAATCTGCCCGAAGACATTGCGGCTCAGGTCAAGCCGGAGTTGATGCAGTGTTACCTGGAGATCAACACCAAGGTGTGCCACACCGTAGCCGACGCGCGGGACGATCTGCGGCACGTGCTGGAATCGCTGGAACAGGCGACTGACCAGTTGGGTTTGAAGCTGTTCTGGGCGGCGACGCATCCGTTCTCTTCCTGGCGCGACCAGGACATCACGGTCAACGACCGTTACTTTCGTCTGGTGGAGTTGATGCAGGACGTGGCCCGCCGATTGGTCACGTTCGGGCTGCACGTGCACGTGGGCGTCGAGTCGGGCGACAAGGCGGTGATGGTCTGCGAGCGGATGCTCCGCTATCTGCCGTTGCTGTTGTCGCTCTCTTCCAACTCCCCCTTCTGGGAGGGCCGCAACACCGGGTTGCATTCCAATCGCTCGAAGATCATGGAAGGCTTGCCGACCGCCGGTTTGCCCAGTCAATTACGCAACTGGAGCGAGTACGTCTGGTTGGTCAACCACCTGGTCGACACCGGGTTTATCAACTCGATTCGAGAGATCTGGTGGGACATTCGCCCGCACCATAACTTTGGCACCGTCGAGACGCGCGTGTGCGACGTGCCGGCCAACTTGGAACAGGTACTGGCAATCACGGCACTTGTGCAATGCATGGTGCAAGCGATTTCCGAGGAGATCGAGGACGGGACCTATCAGTCGGAATACCACCCGATGATGATCCGCCAGAACAAGTGGCGGGCCACGCGGTTCGGAGCAGGAGCCCGCCTCGTCAGCAGCGACGACTACAAGCAGTACTCCGTTCAGGAGCGAGCCGATCGCCTGATTGATTTGCTTTTGCCGACTGCGCACAGGCTGGACTGCGTCAACGAACTGCAGGCGGTCTCGAACCTGCCTTCAAACACCGGTGCCCAACAGCAACTCGACATCTTCGAGAAAACCGGCAGCAAGCAAGAAGTCGTCCGGCAAATGCTCGAGAACAACGATTGGCGCGCGAGCTGAATTCAGGCTGACTGACACAGCCGTGGCACCTCTAGGTGATGTTCGGGCGATTCGCGGCCGCTACTCGTTGGCAACCTCGGCCAGCAGTTTGTCCATCGGCGGGCGTTTGAGATGGAAGTCGGTGGCTTGCTGATAGGCGTGGGCCAGGGCGAGTAGTTCGGTCTCGCCGTAGAGCTTGCCGGTGAATGTGAGGGCGCTGGGCATGTGAAACTCTCCCACCGGCCGGAAGCCATTGGGAACGACCACTGTGGGATGCCCGGTGAGGTTGGTGAGCGACAGGTCGCCACCGCCGACGTAGGCATCGACGTGTTTGAACAGTTCTTCCATCTCGCGCATGAGCAGCGTGCGGATGCGGTTGGCGCGCAGGTACTCGACGGCCGGAGTGAATTGCCCCTGCCGGAACGTTCTCGGCCAGGAATTGAGGCCCTCTGTGATTCCCTGCCGAGTCAGTTCGTCGAATGCGGCGGCGGCCTCGGTTCCCAGAATCATCAACACCCGGCCGGCGAGCCGTCTGTCCGGCAGTTCGATGGGCGTCAGTTGCACACCGGCTTCGCGCAGGATCTGCAGTTCCGGTCGTTCGTCGATCGGCTTGTTACCCTCAACGTAGCCCACGCGCAAGGCTCGAACATCGCGAGTGGCAGGCCAGTGAAACGGTCGATCGACAGCCGTCGGGTCCAGGCCGTCGCTGCCGTGGATGGCGCCCAGTATCAGTGCGCAGTCTTCGACGGATCGGGCGATGGGACCGATCTTGTCCATCGACCAGGCCAGTGCCATACAGCCATGCCGGCTGACGCGGCCGAACGTGGGACGCAGTCCTGTCACGCCACACCGCCGGCAGGGCGAAACGATGCTGCCGTTGGTTTCACTCCCGAGGCTGAAACCAACCAACCCGGCTGCCGTGGCTGCAGCGGGTCCGGCTGAGGATCCGCTCGACCCGATCTTGGGGTTCCAAGGACTCTTCGTCTGTCCGCCGAACCACCGATCCCCCTGCGCCAGTGCGCCCAATGTCAGTTTGGCCACCAGAACGGCCCCCGCCTGTTCGAGGCGCGCGGCAACGGTTGCCTTGGTATCGATCACTTGATCACGAAACGGCGCCGCCCCCCAGGTGGTGGGGTAACCGGGATAGGCGATCAGATCCTTTGCGCCCCAAGGAATTCCGTGCAGTGGCCCACGATACCGGCCCGCGGCGATTTCGCGATCGGCCCGCTCGGCTTGCTGCATGGCCAGCTCTTCGGTGTCGTTGACCACGCACTTCAAAACCGGATCGAAGCGTCGTAAGCGATCGACATAGAGTCGCGTCAACTCGACCGACGAAACTTGTCGTGTACGGACCAAGGGGGCCAGCTCAGAGACCGGCAGGAATGCCAGCACATCGTCGCTCTGTGGCCGCTGTGGGGCCGAATGCTCTGACAGTGATACTTCACCCACGTTGCCACCGTCTGCCATGTCGGCCCATGACAGGGGATGAAACGAGATGGCGGGCGGCACGCTGTTGTCGAGCGGCACGTTGCGCAGTTCCCGGAAATTCAGGACCGACCGCTGCACCGCTTTCGCTGTCGATTCGCGCTGGGCTTCATCCAATTCGAGGCCGGCGATCCATTCGGCCTGCCGGATCATCTCGGTGGTGACCCCGCTGTTTTCTTCGGCAAGCGCCACAACCGCGCGCTGAAAGACGACCGATCCGACCCCCAGACCGGCGACTACCTTCAGCAGGTGTCGGCGTGAGGCGTCGATGCCGCCATCCGGACTGCCAGCGAGTCGGTCTTCGATCTGATGAGAGGCCATCTATCAACTCCAGCAGCGAACGGTCTTCGAGCGGATTTTGCCGGTCTTTGATTCCAGGCTACTAGGCAAACCCCTGCCACGACAACGACGGAGAGCTGAGGATGACCGATCTGAATCGTGCTTCGGCTGCCCGCTTGGGCGAGATTATCCACAACCTCTGGCGCTCACTCGCCTTGCATTCGCACGACCGATACGAGCCGAAGATTTGTTTCAAGCCGTGCAACCGTCACACCCGATAACTAATCATGCCAGGGATCGGCTTCTCCTTTCCGAGACGGATCTCCGTTGAAACCGCTCGTCTAACAACGGGCGGTTTTTTTGTTGCGGGCCCAACATCGCAGCCGCACACGTGGCCCGGCAGCAGTGTGCGCGCTAGAATGCCGCAAATCGCCCATAGACGGGGGCGAGATCGAATGCGAGCGGCAACAGAGGCGGGCCCGTGGAATTGAACGGCAAAGTGGCGATTGTGACCGGCAGCGGCGTGCGCCTCGGCCGGGCGATCGCGATGGGTCTGGCGCAATCGGGGGCGCAGCTTGTCCTGCATTATGGCCGATCGGCCGAGGCTGCACGTGACACGCTCTCCGCCGTGCAGTCCGCCGGCGCCACCGCCTGCCTTATCGAAGCCGATCTGCATGATCCTTGCGAGGCGGCGACGCGAATTGTCGATGCGGCGATGACCGAATTCGGCCGCGTCGACCTGCTCGTCAACAATGCGTCGATCTTCGAAGCCGACTCGCTGGCCGATGCCACACAAGATCAGTGGGAGCGGCATTTCGCCATCAATCTTCAGGCGCCCTTCTTTCTCAGCCAGGCTGTTGCCAGCCGACTCGGTTCTCACGCAAGAGGGCACATCGTCAACATTGCCGACTGGCGGGGTCAGCGGCCGGGCGGCGATCACCTGATATACACACTCACCAAGGCCGGCCTGCTCGCCATGACCAAGAGCCTGGCCCAACACCTGGCCCCGCGGATACAGGTCAACGCCATCGCCCCCGGCGCTATCCTGCCGGCAGCCGACGCCGATCCCGCCGAGTTTGCGGCGCTGGCAGCCGACATTCCTTTGAGGCGGACCGGCACCTGCGACGATGTTGTCGACGCGCTGCTATTCTTGCTGCGGTCGGACTTCGTGACCGGAGAGGTCGTGCATGTCACCGGCGGCCAACAGCTTTAAGAAGATCAGAATATGACCGACCAGATTGTGATCAAAGACTTGTTCCTGCGAACCATTATCGGCGTGAACGACGACGAGCGTTCCAACCGGCAAGATGTGCTGATCAACCTGACTCTCGACATCGACGCCCGGCCCGCCGGGCGCTCCGACGACATTGCCGACGCCGTCAACTACCGCAGCATCACCAAGCAGGTCATCGAACTGGTCGAAGGTTCGCACTTTTTCCTCGTCGAGAAACTAGCCGAGGAGATCGCGGCTCTGTGTTTGAGAGATCCGCGCGTGGAACGTGCCCGAGTGACGGTCGAAAAGCCAGCGGCGCTCAGATTTGCCCAATCTGTCGGCGTGACGATCGAACGGGGCCGCGGCGATGACTGAGGTTGGCTCGAATCGGGCCTACCTGGGCTTGGGTTCCAACATCGAGCCGCAGAACAACCTGCCGGCCGCAGTCCGCCTGTTGGGGAACTATGGTCGAGTCACCGCGGTTTCTACCGTTTGGGAGACGGCACCGGTCGGCTTCCTCGAGCAGCCGAACTTCTTGAATGCCGCCGCGCTTATGATCACGAATCTGACCGCAGGCGAATTGCGAGAACAGGCGATTGCCGAAGTCGAACGTCAGCTACATCGTGTGCGCGACCCGCACAACGTCAACGGACCTCGGACGATCGATGTGGACTTGTTGTTGTACAACCGCGACGTGACACGGTCGGGATCGCATGATATTCCCGACCCGCAGATTCTCAAACGACCGTTTCTGGCCGTACCGCTGGCCGAGATCGACCCCGAGTACGTCCATCCCGTGACCGGTCAGACCTTGAGACAAATCGCGGAGGATACGCAGTTCTCCCAAGAGGCGATGAAACAGCGGTGCGACCTCGATCTCGGCTCCGCATTCGGCGCTTGACGCTGCTACTTGAAATCTAGCTCTTCGGCCCGCGGTAGTTCGTCGAGTGTGTTCAGGCCGAAGATTTCGAGGAACCTGGACGTCGTGCTGTAGGTGACGTCGGCTTTGGTTTCGCCCCGTTCCAGCGAGATCAACTCCCGCCGCAGCAACTGCCGCAACACTGCTCCTGCGTTGGGTCTCTCTTGTTCGAGCCTGGCTTTGGAGATGGGCTGCTGATAGGCGATCAATGCCAGGACTTCCAGAGATTCCTGAGAGAGTTTGACTTCCTTGGGACCGAGTCCGAAAACACGGTTTCGGATCGGTTCGAATTCCGGCTTGAGAATCAGGCGGTGGCCGCCCTCGCCCAGCCGGATTTCGTAAGGGCGATGTTCGTTGACGTACCGTCTGTTGAGTCGATCGATCAGCTCCTCCACG